>Ga0208638_1000005_pt1 | contig 202114 bp, 185 predicted proteins | sample ETNtaG_34_FD_185753 | JGI IMG/M metagenome (GOLD analysis project Ga0208638, IMG submission 185753) | Marine microbial and viral communities from oxygen minimum zone, Eastern Pacific Ocean - ETNP201306SV51 (SPAdes) (version 2) | ecosystem: Environmental > Aquatic > Marine > Oceanic ...
TAATCGGCAAAACCTTTTTTTGACAACACTTCGGTCATCGCTGCCGTTAATGTCGTCTTACCATGGTCCACATGACCTATCGTACCTACATTCATGTGAAGTTTGTCGCGTTTAAATGTCTCTTTCGCCATTTGATCTTCTCCTTACAGAAAAAAATACCCTTGATGGAGCCCACGATCGGAGTTGAACCGATGACCTCTTCCTTACCAAGGAAGCGCTCCACCACTGAGCTACGCGGGCAATTAGTAATTTCCTTGGAGCGGGAAACGGGACTCGAACCCGCGACCCTCAGCTTGGAAGGCTGATGCTCTAGCCAACTGAGCTATTCCCGCAAAAAACTTATTGTTGAATTATCATTTGACAATGGGAATATCTTTTTATTTAATAACCAATGACTAATGACAACCGATTAACATCCAATGCTGGTGGAGAGGGAAGGATTCGAACCTTCGTAGGCATAAGCCGACAGATTTACAGTCTGTTCCCTTTGGCCGCTCGGGAACCTCTCCATGCAACGTATCCTTTTCCCCTAACCCCCTTGTACTACTAAAAAGCTTCTTCAAATTTCTATTTTTTGTATGAAAATTTCTAAAGAAAAATTATCCAATTTTAAAAAATGCAGTAAAATAAAGGAAGGAAGCTATCACCATTAATTCAATTACTTTTGGAGCTGGCGAAGGGATTTGAACCCATGACCTGCTGATTACAAATCAGCTGCTCTACCAGTTGAGCTACGCCAGCAATTCATAATTTACATAAACTATTCATTATATTATAATTTTAAACTATGTCAAGCGAAATACTACTTAAATTTTCGCTATTTTATTACTTAAAATTTTTACGAAAACATGCCTGAAGATAAACACAAAATGAGTCAACTTTTAAAAAAATACGCTATCAATCTAAACGATATCCAATTAAATAAGCTCTGGCAATATCACAACCTAATTAAGAAAAGGAATCAGGAATGCTGCCTAACCGGCATCAAAGATTTTAACGAAATTATTCTTAAACATTATGTGGATTCCTTTATGGTTCAAAAATTAATTACTCTCCCTTTTCCACTACTTGACATAGGAACAGGAGCTGGCTTTCCAGGGATTCTTTTAAAGATTTTGTTTCCGGATGAGAAAATAATTTTAGCTGAACCTCGTAAGCAGCGTGTTCAATTCCTAAAAGAAGTTTCTGATTCATTATATCTGAACAACACTCAAATTTTCCCTAAAAAAATTAATCAAAATTTTGAAACCAAAGTAAAAGCAGTAATTACAAGAGCATTAGAACCGATATCAAAGACGTTGCCACGCATATCATCATGTCTTAAAAGAGAAGGTTTCGCAATTTTCATGAAAGGGCCTTCTGTTGACAAAGAAATAGGTGCCTTTAAAAAAACATTTAGCGACGAATATAGCCTTGTGAAAAACCATGCTTATGTACTCCCCTTAATAAATCACCAGAGGCGCCTTGTTGTACTTCAAAGAAGAACATAGTGGACAGATTTTAGCTTCACAGATTCGACTTGGATGAGTAACAGCGAAGGTTTCAACTCACAGTTAAACGCAGACAAGACCGTTAACATAAAAAAACCTGGGAATCCGCGATCATCTTCGTCACTTTTTTATTTAATTAATTTCGCTAGACGGTTCCACCTTATGTTAAATTTCTCACTGTTCCATGACCAGTAAATTATAAAAGCTTTTCCCTTAACACGATCCAAATCCAAAAAGTTCCAGTACCTGCTGTCCTGGCTATTTTCCCGATTATCACCCATCACAAAAACACTTCTTTCCGGTATAACAACCGGCCCATAATTATCTCTTGGACGCATAGGCCTGTCATCACGGTAAGGGTCACTGTGGATTGCATATGGCTCTGCAATTGGCTTGTCGTTAATATAAATAGTTTGAGCTTTAATTTCTATTACTTCTCCCGGCAAACCAACTACTCTTTTGATAAAATCCCTACTTTCGTCTTTTGGAAATTCAAAGACAATGGCATCTCCCCGTTCAGGCATTTCTTCAAAAAATCGAATATCCCCAAACAATTTAACGTTTGAGAAAAAAATTTTATTAGGGATTTTAATTCCGTAGCTAAACTTATTTACTAAAATGTGATCTCCAATTAATAAAGTATTTTCCATAGAACTCGATGGAATTTTAAAAGCCTGGACAACAAATGTACGAATAAATAGCGCCAAGATAAGGGCTATAATGATGGCTTCAAGGTATTCCCTAAAGACTGTTTTTTTTCTTTCCGAATCTATACCAACATCCTCTATATTATTTTTCATAAATCTTTTCTTAAGCGTTCAACTGTGAGCCGCCAGTTAAAGGCTTGTTTCGTTTCTCAATTGCTATCAGTACTTAAAATTGCCCAAAAAGCTTCTTGTGGGATTGATATTTTTCCAACTTGCTTCATTCTTTTTTTACCTTCCTTCTGTTTTTCCAGCAACTTTCTTTTCCTCGTAACATCTCCACCATAACACTTTGCTGTCACATTTTTTCTTAACGCCTTTACCGTCTCTCTGCAAATTACTTTGCTTCCAATGGCAGCCTGAATAACTACTTCAAACATCTGCCTGTGTATAATATTTCTCATTTTTTTTACTAATTCTCTTCCAATATAATAAGCCTTTTCTTTATGAACTATAATCGATAAAGCATCGACTGAATCTCCATTAATCAGTATATCCAATTTCACTAATTTGGAGGAACGATAATCCAAATATTCGTAATCAAAAGAAGCGTAGCCTTTTGAAACTGACTTCAGGCAGTCATGAAAATCAAAAACCATTTCATTAAGAGGCAGCTCATAAATCAGCATGGTTAAATTATCATTTAAATATTTTAAACTCTTTTGGATGCCTCTTCGTTCCTGAGCCAAGTTAATGATAGATCCAATAAATTCAACAGGTGTAATAATTGTAGCTTCAATAAAGGGCTCTTTTATTACGGACGTCTCACTTGGTAAAGGCATATTAGAAGGGTTTTCCACCAGAACTGTTTCTCCATCCACAGTAACAGCTTGATAAACTACAGTCGGGGCAGTAGTTATGAGCTTTAAATCATACTCTCTTTCCAATCTCTCTCTCACTATTTCCATATGCAGTAAGCCAAGAAAACCACAGCGAAATCCGAAGCCGAGAGCTTTCGAAGTTTCAGGCTCAAATACAAAAGAGGAATCATTAAGGTGAAGCTTTTCCAGGGAATCACGCAGGAAATCGAACTGGGAGTTTTCCACCGGATAAAGACCGCAAAAAACCATTGGTTTAGCATCTTTATATCCTGGGAGCGGTTTTGAAAATGGTTCTACTTCAGAGGTAATAGTGTCACCTATTTTTGTGTCTTTAATCTCTTTCAGCCCCGGGATAAGAAAACCGACTTCACCGGCAGTGAGATCATCTTTAGTTTTTGCCGTGGGCGCAAAAACTCCCAAAGACTCTACTTCGGTTGTTTTTTTTGTAGCAATTAGTCTAACGGCCATCCCTTTTTTTAAAATCCCATCAAACACTTTAACCAGCAGGACAACTCCCTGGTATAAGTCATACCATGAATCAACAATTAAAACTTTTAAAGGAGCATTTTTATTGCCGTTTGGAGATGGAATTCTGGTTATAATTGATTCAAGCACTTCTTTTATCCCGATTCCTTGTTTGGCGCTAACTAAAATAGAGTCGGAGGAATCTATATGCAGAACATCTTCAATTTGCTTTTTTACATTTTCGGGATCGGCATTGGGTAAGTCAATTTTGTTAATTACCGGTATAATCTTAAGATTATGTTCAATGGCTAGATTTATGTTTGCAATGGTTTGAGCTTGTATTCCCTGGGATGCATCAATCACCAGGAGAACTCCGTCACAGGCAGCAAGACTACGTGAAACTTCATAACTAAAATCAACATGTCCTGGAGTATCTATGAGGTTAAGAATATATTCTTTTCCGTCCTCATATTTATATATAAGGCGTGCCGTCTGAGCCTTTATCGTTATACCCCTTTCTCTTTCGAGTTCCATTGTGTCAAGTACCTGATTCGTCATCTCTCTCTTAGAGAGTGCACCGGTAAATTCGAGAATGCGGTCAGCCAAAGTTGACTTGCCATGGTCAACATGAGCAATTATTGAGAAATTTCTAATTCGTTCCATATAAATTATTAAGTGAATTATCGTAAATTATTTTTGACCGGAAAGCAGTTTAAGACGGAGGGGCTTAACTGCAGCACTTTTTTACAAAAGAAAGGTTTTATCTGAGCGCTTTCGCACTCTTTTTCAGTACCTTTCTTTTTTGATCTCTCAGTTTATCCTTTAGTGAATCTATATTGCTAACAGGAGTTGGATCAACTTTATTCAAAACAGAAAGGTAAAAACTTACATAATCTCCCAGGTGACAGAGTGAGAAAATTTGTGTTAATCCACTGCTTCCTTGCTCTTTTACATCGATAATCTCACTCACGTGATTTTTTAAAAAAGTTTTTAGCACATCAATTCGATGGATGGAATCTTCTGATTCATCAGATCTTCTCAAAAACAAAGCTATTAAATTTTTTGAAAATTTTCCTATGCCTTTCCATCCCTCTATCTCATTATGTCCTAATTCCGGGTAAAACTGTGTAAATGCAAGGTTTTTACTATTTTCATTCAGCTGGCATTTCCATCTCAATGCCACAACATCCGTTGAATTTTCAATTCCAATTATCAAGGGAATTTTTTTATGTAACTTAGCTGCAAGTTCCTTGGCACGATTGCCCGGAGTACTCTTCTTACTATTGTACTTTTCTTCCAGCTTTTGAATAGCATTAATAGTATCTAATATATTCAAGGTTTGATTTTCAATAATATTCCATTTTTGAAGAAAGACGATCATTGGGAAAAAGAGGTACCCCATAGCAGCCCTGGGTGGTATTCCCGAAGGAATTTTAACTATTGGCACTTTCTGTCGGTTTGCAAGAAATGCTAATCTACCACCACTTGTAATGGCTACAACCTTTGATTTTCTTTTAAGCACTTCCTTAAAAGCAGTTAAAGTTTCTTCTGTATCTCCTGAGTAGCTAACCGCAAACACCAGACTTTTTTCATTAACAAATTGCGGCAAATCATAATTTCGATTGACTATAATGGGTACAGGAGATTCATTAATGAAAAGAGTTTTCAGCAAATCTCCAACGATAGCGGAGGCACCCATCCCAAGTATCACTATGTTTTGAACTTTTTTGGGTTTAGAAAAATTTGGACAGGCTTTGGCAATATCAACGGCACTCTGGCATTGCTCAGCAAATCCTGAAATATGGCGAAGCAACAATCCTTTATCTACTTTAGTTATAGTTTTTAAATTATTGAGTATCATTCATTCTCCAATTTAATAAGTTGATAAAACAACTTTTTAAGATATCATATTTTCACTTAATATTAAAGTAATAGTTCAGAAATTGTGGAAATGAAATTGTATTATTACCGCCTATTATTTCTCAGCAATACTCCATCAAGCATGTTTCAAAAAAATAATAGTTACTTTTTAGCTACAGCCCATATATTATTTGAAAAAAGAAAATTTAAAGGAAAGATTAAAGAAAAAGGGAAAAGATGACATACTACTTGACGGGCGAATTCTAAAATTTTTTCTTTCGTAGAGTTCTTTTTTACTGGACTGATATATTCATTTCCCAACCATACTTTTGCATAAAAACCAGCCTTTGTTAAACAATCTTTCAAGCTTAATATCGTTTGTTCATTAATGTGAACTTTTAAGTCTGTTTCATTTCGGATTTCCCTTGTCAGCAGATTTTGTTTAAAAATGCGGTTTAATATTTTATTTACCGGTCGTTCCCATAAGGGGTAACCAAAATCATTATACCATCGGTTTGGTGAGGTATGGATTATCAGTTCTCCATTTTCTTTCAATGTTCTTTTACATTCTTTCAAGCATTGCAAAAGATCGGCAGGTGAAAGATGCTCTGCTACATCCATAAAAAATATTTTGTCAAAAGTACTCTCTTTAAAGGGCAAAGTATCCCCGGAAGCTTGATGAACTGAAAAAAAAGACGTTTTATTATCCGGAAGTGATTGTTTCGCTACTTTAGCAATTTCAATCGCGTCAGAAGCATAGTCTATGCCATAGGAATGAATATTTTCCCTAGCACATGCCAGAACAAAATCCCCTCTTCCACACCCTATATCAAGAATTTTCATCGCTGACCTTAATTTTGCCATATTAACGGCATCTTTGAGCCTAGGAGAGATTAATCCTTTTTTGAAACAATCTATACCTTCCATTGAAAGAAAATATTCTTTTGAATAAAGTTTTGAATCTGGAGTTTTCATAATAGTGATTTATATATTTCAATATGTTTTTTTACGGCAGAATCCCATGAAAAATCTTTTTTAGCCTTTTCTTGTGCGGTTTTTGTCCTGTTTTGCATTTTTTCTATATTTTCTAAGGCAAAAATAATTGCCCTTGTTAAAGACTCAATATCTTCAGAAGGTACTAATCGCCCGGTTTCTCCGTCTTTCATTATTTCCGGTATTGCTCCTGCTCTTGTGGATATAACTGGTATTCCAGCGGCCATAGCTTCAGCAATGGTTAATCCGAAACTCTCGATTCTGGATGGAAGAATGCATAAATTACAGTTGGACATAATTTTTTGAATTTCAATTTTTCCTTTCCAACCATAAAAAATAACGTTATTATTAACACCCAGTTCTTTACAAAGCCTTTTGCTTAAATCCATATAATTTCCCTCTCCAATTAAATGAAGTTTAAAATCCGGAAACTTTTGAAGCACATTTGCAAAAGATTTCACCAAAATATCGATTCCCTTTTCATGCTCTACCCTCCCAAAGTACAGCAGGTTTGAAATTTTATCTTTCTTTTGAACAGCTACATTAAACCAGGATGGGTCTACACCCGGAGAAATGGTTTTTATGACATTGCGGTACTTTCCCTGTATTCCGTTTATGACCAATCTCCTCGAAAAGTTGCTGTATGTTAACAACAGATCAGCTTTGATTGCAACTGCTCTCAGGAGATAAAAATTCAACCTTTTTAACAATTGGATTGGACATCTTAACGCTTTTATAATTCCGGTCTTTGGAATAAATGGGGAATGAGATGTGAGAACAAATTTAGAACCTCTTAATTTTACCAGGTACGGAATAAAAAAGGCTTCTTCACCATTTCCATGAATAATATCTAAATGAACTTTTCTGCTTAATTTAAGAACCTGAAAAGCAACAGAAAAGATATTGAGATTTACAGTCTTAACATTAAAATGCTTCGCAAATATGGCACTGTAATTCAAAGAAGGCAGGCTTTTATTTTGGCTGTTGCCGGTATAGACAACCCAGACATTGCAGTTGTTTTTCGCCAAGTTTGTTGCAAGATAGTGAACTGCAATTTGTCCTCCTCCTTTAAAATCAGACCATGGAGAAGAATTAACTGTCAAGCAAATATTCATAGTAAGCGCTCAACCATCAGTTGTCAGCTATCAGATAGGCAAAAGCTTGGTTAACAAGATTGCAGGATGGGCAAGATTTTTGGTTGCGACTTTCGCCGGGCTGTATCATTCTATGGCTTAATTAAACTTTTGTTTCTATCCTGAGCATCTTGTTTATCCTGTCAAAAATTCTCCTGACCGAACTATTGCGTTATAATAATGGAATAGTATTTAGATTAACTGAATAAAGGCTTCTATCTCTTTTTTTAAATCTATCTGCTGTTGGAAAAAATTTATCAACTAATCTATCCAACCGGTCTCCCATCAACTCAAATCCCTAAATATTTCTAAAGAGGCAACAGAATGTTAAAAACTCATCAAGAGAAGCAACAGGTTCTTCTGAAACTATTGCTGGACGAATATCCTTACGCTCAAATGTCATTCGATACAATAACTACTTATGCCAATGCTCTCCACCTTCGAAAGCCCCGTTAATTTCCTTAGCAATTATCTTAAATATTCTTTCACAAACATTGTAAAAATCATGCAAAATAGAACCTTTAACACACCTTGTCTCTGATTTATTAATATAAGGTTTAACTCCTTTTTTAATTTTTCAATATTGGAAAGCTCAATAACAATTAAACCTTTTATTTCTTGTAAAAAACTATTTTCCAGATTCATAAATTACTCTACCTTTTTCCAAAACAAGCCTTTTAAATTCAGCGTTTATATCTTCAAAAGGTTTTATGTCAATAACTGTCTTACATTCTCCTCAACAATGCCCAATGGCCTTAAAGTATTGGCCTCCTAAGCCTTCTACAACAAGATCATCATCCGAACTTATAATTATCTTTCCATTAACCATAGACCCAAAAAGTATTATACATTTGAATAAGTAGTGATATCTTAGGATATTAACAGCATTATTTAAATCATTCTGAAGATATTTCTTCCTCAGCTTGATCTTTTTAGTCTTATTCAATAATATTCTTTCTGCAATATATGAGATTTTCATTTGTTCTCCCAGATAAGTTTCGTTTCATCATAACAAATAAATATTACAGTATGATCAAGTCAATCAGATCTAATAGCTCAAAATGCTTATCCCTTGTTAGCAGTATGCCGTCGACTTCCATGCAGCAAGCAGCTATCCATACATCGTTAATGGGTATCTTGTTTCCTTTCTGCACTGCAAATTTGTAAAATTGTGCTTTTTTAGCAAAGTTTTTGTAAACCATTAAAAGGAATGGAGCATATATTTTGCTGATGGTACGAATCAACACAGATTAAAACATTTTGTTTTCAGTCTAAGCCTGAAAATAAAAAAGAATATATCCGCGTAAATCTGTTTAATCAGCGTCATCTTCGTCCTGTTTTATTTTGGTTGCTGCCCCTAGCTAGACTGCATAGTCGGAATAGAAATTCGTATATTGATTAATTTTTCCTTTTCTGAAGAAATTCTAAGGCTTAAAGACATCCATACTCACCTTCTTGTATTTCAATGCTAATATTGTATCGCACAATAGCAAGTTAGACAAAAAAAATTCAGTGAAAAATATTTTATTAACTCTTTGCTCGTAAAATAATACTTGATTCCTATCAAATACTCTAAAAGCCATTTGCGCTTTCTTTGCCTTCTCTGTCTTGAATTTAATACTGCAGTCCATCCAAAAACAAACTTCTAAAATCAGTCCTTTTTTTTTGGGGGGGGCATATATCTCTCTTCAACAGGCTGTCAATGAAAGTGCCCCTTTATCTGAGAAAAGAAGGGAGGAATTTATCTGATCGCCAATGGGTCATAGATTTACTAACACTTTCAATTATACGCCTTTTAATTCCTATTCTTGTATTAATATTAAACCTGTGATAACTTTTCTCTTAAACACCGGCTTAATATATGTTTTTTACTTTCTTTGGAATAGTGCTATTTCAGCAGGGAAACCAAGATGTCTTAACTTCTTTTCACATTTTTAGTAAAAAAAGCAAACAATAGAAAAGGAATATTATATGAAAAATGTTTTTATCACAGGAGGAAGCTCCGGTATTGGATTAGCTCTGGCGAAGGATTATGTGAAAGAGGGTTATCGTGTAGGGATATGTGGAAGAGACCCCAATAAGTTTAAAAATATTAATGGAATCACTTTTTACGAAGCTAATGTAACAGACAGGGAAAATTTACGGCAGTCCATCATCGATTTTGCAGAGAAGGGCCTTGATATTCTTATTGCAAATGCTGGAATTTCTGCTATTGAAAAAACAAGGATTCCTGATTTTGAAAAAGCTAGAAAAATTATTGATGTTAATCTCATTGGCTTACTCAACACGTTTGAAATTGGAGTTGAATTATTTAAAAAAAATGGCGGACACCTAGTGGCCATCTCTTCTGTTTCAGGATTTGTCGGGCTTCCTGGTACCGCTGCTTATTGTTCGTCTAAAGCAGCTGTTTTAAAGCTGTGTGAATCTTTTGCAATTGATTTTAGGCCTATAGGTATTCATGTAACAGCCATTGCTCCCGGGTTTGTTGATACTCCTCTTACAAAACTTAATAAACACCCTATGCCTTTTATTATCTCCTCGTCTAAGACGTCCAAACTTATTAGAAATGCCATTTCAAAAAAAAAGGAACTCTACGTATTCCCATTTGGAATGTATTTGATGATTACAATTTTAGCTTACATGCCCCGCATGCTTTATCGAATGCTTATGAGAAGTATTAGTTTCTATAAATAGAGAAATAGCCAGAGGAAATGCTGTGTTTAACAAAAAAAATAATTTGGTAATTACAATATCCTTATTTTGCATAATTCTTTTTAAACGATTGATTTTTTTGAATTTAGGAGTAAATCTTGAGGAAGCCAAAGACCTTGAAGCAATAATTAAAATCACTAATGGTGAAGTACTTTACCGGGATTTCTATTATATTTACGGATTTCTGGGTTTATACTTAAATGCAGCAGTATTCAAACTTTTTGGCGTTGCTGACATTCTGATTCCGCGTCTAATTGTCTCCCTGTTTTTCGCTTCTTCTGTATTTTTTGCTTACAAGATCGCATTGAGATTTGTATCTCCATTTTGGGCTTTTGTAGCAGTACTGCTTGGTTTTTCCGGGCTTGTTACAAGGGAACATACATATGGTCACATTTTTGCGTTTGCCGGTATTATAACGTCTCTATGGGCAGGGCTTTCATATATCAATGAGAGGAACCTCAGGTATCTGATTTTAGCAGGACTGTCGACAGGCATTGCTTTAATAAGTAAACCATTGCCGCAGGGGATTTTAGCAAGTTTTGCACTAATGAGCTTACTGGTTTACGAATATTTTTTTATAGATAAGAAGTGGAACCCGCTTCCTTATGTGGCTTTTATTTTAAGCCTCCTGATTTTTCCGTCCTTGGGAGTTTTATATTTTTATTCACAAAACGCGCTTTTATTATTTTTAAAGTCGTTATTTCCCATGTTTAGTGGCGGAGCTTTCCATCCCAGCACTTATTTTTATATCCCGTCTATTGTTCCTGATGCTTTTTTTTCTGCAAGAAGTTTAGGAGAACTGAAGGCTATTTTGAACATTTATTTGTATCAAAATTTAAGGTGGTGGCTGATCTCAATTTTATTTATTATCGGCATTGCATATTCAATTCGTAATTTGTACAGGGACAGACAAAATAGCCATTTTTTATCTGTTTTATTTTTGAGCAGTTTTTCAATGGTTTTTGAACTTCAGAGAATCCTGATCCCTGGTTTAAACCCTTATGTAAGTCTGTTTCCTACGTTTGTGTTGTTGATTTACTTTGGAATCAAAATAAATACTTCCCGGCATGCAAAGCAGATGGTCCAAATTATGATCTTTTTATTGCTTTTCCTTTATTTTATATATCCGCCTTTAATTTATTATATTAATTATAAAAATAACGGACAACCGCTCCGGTTAAAATATGCAGATAATGTTATCGTAAAGCCTTTTACCTATAATGCATATAGAGAAGCTGTAAGTTTTATCAAAGAAAAAACGGACGTTGCTGATAAAATAGTTGTCGCGGATTACAATTCTTTCTTTTTCTTATTTAGCGAGAGAGAAAACTTATTTTCAGAGAATTTTTATTTATTTAGCGTAACAACATTTCATCCACTAGGGAAAAGTTTTTCAATTACTTATAAAAAAAAAATACTCAGAGAAAATGCAATTATTGAACGCATTAAGACAGAAAAGCCGGCGCTGGTTTTAATCCCTTCTGATTATCTAACTGCTAATTCCATTGAACAGTCTGTGTTCTTAAAATACATAATCAATAATTGGAACAAATGCAAAGAAACAGGCGTCGGGACAAAAAGAACCGCGTTTGATAATAATATAGGTGTTACTATATTTTGTTCATCTGAAAGAAATTTTTAACGGAGAGTTGCCTGGAGACGTAAAACTTATAGGGTTAAATAAACAACGCAGGGAGACCTTGTTTAAATTGATATTCTATGTTTTAGTGCATCTTGCGCATCCTGGAAATAATCCCTTTTTCAAGCTTCTTCTAAATTTAATAAATTTTTCTGAATTCCATATATCAAGAAAAGGTTTTTCATTTATGTTTCCTACAGAATACTTAAAAGCCTCGCATGGAACAACATCTCCATTGGGATAAATAAAAGCTCCCCTGTGCACAAAGTAACATTTTCTTGATGTTTTAAATTTACTCGAATACCAATCTTTCATTTCTTCTAGACTTAAATCGGGAGTCATGCTAAACCTTCCCTTGTATTCATTAGTAAATTTCTTGATTTTATCAAAATAGATACTTGCTTTTTCTTTAGGGTCATAAAAATAATTAACTTCGTCTATATGCTCTCCCGGAAATGTTTTATCCATAACCTGTTTATTTATTTTAACATCTTCTTCAGCAACATACGTAGGGTGTCCAAACCTTATTAAATCAACTTTTAATTCCTCTCCAAGCTCTACTATTTTCCCTAATTCATCAAGGTTTTCTTCTAAAATTGTAGTATGAAGCATGATTTTTGTTTTTCTATTTTTGTACGTGGAGAATTCTTTTATGGCGTTAAGGGTTTTCTCGTAAGCTCCTTTAATGCCGAGGATATCATCATGTTTATGCCCAATTCCTTCCATCGCAAAAACGACATAACTCATTTCCACATCTACTATTTCTTTAATCAGTTCAGGCGTAAATAGGGTCCCGTTAGTAAAAATGCCACACTTCATTCCATAAGCCTTAATCCTTTTGGCAATTTCAATAAAATCTTTTCTGATTGTCGGCTCTCCGCCAAAGAAAGTTATACTCGGCTTATAAGGAGAGACTTCCTTTAGCAGCTTATCTATTCCTTCAAAAGTTAAATCATTTTTATCTTTATTCAGCAGGGCTCCCACATTGCACATACTACATTTTGCATTGCATTTCAATGTTAGAAAAAGAGCAATATTGATCGGAGCATGATTTTTCCCATCACCACGAATATAATAATCGTAAGAAAAAAGAAAAATCTCTTTTAATGCTCTTAAGTAGGAATAAGCATTAAATTTGGTTATGGCTACATGATGCCTTTCGATCGAAGTTAATATTGACATTTTATTATTCTATATTTTTATAACTGCCTTAAAACCTCTCCAAAACCTTTTTATATCGACCATGCTTTTGATGGAAAATAGCTGTCTAATCATATAGCTTGGTCTTATATAGAATTCTTTGTACGCTCTGGATATGGATTTTTTAATATAATCTTCTGTTAGCCCATCAGGAACATAATGAAGTTTGGAACTGCTGGAATTAATTAAGCAAGAGAAACTACCAAAATTCTCATGAAGCAGCTTTCCTTCTTTTTTTATGATTTCGTACAATTCATTTCCCGGGTAAACCATTACCGCGTAAAATGCAACAACATCCGTTGAGAGTTTTTTGGCAAAACTTATGGTATCTTCTATGCTTTGTTTTGTTTCTCCGGGCATTCCTATAATTATCAGTGCCATTGTTTTTATCCCGACTTTTTTAGACCATTTTATAGCCTGCATACTCTGCTCTAATGTTATGCTCTTTTTTATTCTATCTAAAACGACTTGATTCCCCGATTCAATTCCATAACTGATCATCCAGCATCCCGCTTTTTTCATTTTATGCAGTAATTCCAGATCGACAGAATCGACTCTTGACGAGCAACTCCATGAAATATCAATTTTTTTGTTAAGAATTTCATCACATATCCGCATAACTCTTTTTTTATCAATTGTAAAAAGGTCATCAAAAAATTTAATGTCTTTCACACCATATTCTTTTACCAGGACTTCTATTTCATCAACAACGTTGTTAGCAGTCCTTGCTCGAAATTTATTTCCAAATACAGATCTATCGCAGAAAGTACATTTATAAGGACATCCCCTGCTGGTAATCATGTGCGCGGAAGGAAGTCGCTTATAACCTCCCGGCATTGGAGCATAAAAGTCTAAAGAAGGGAAAAGTTCTCTTGCAGGATAAGGAATTTCGTCAAGATTTTTTATAGGCAGTTTTCTTTCATTTATTATTACATTTCCATTTTCTCGCCAGACCAAAGACTTAATCTCACTAAATTTTTTCTTCCCGCTTTCAATCGTTTTGACGAATTCCAGAAAAGAATATTCTCCTTCTCCTAAAATGCCAAAGTCAAAACAAGCCTCTTCCAAAGTTTTTTCCGGTAAAGAAGTAAAATGCGGACCACCGATAACAAACACTGTATCTTCAGGTAAAATTGCTTTTAAATAATTAGCGACTTTGATTGCGTTAGTTATAGTGAGAACAGTTGCCGTAAAGGCCAGAATATCAGGATTAATTTTTTTTAACTTTTCCCCCAAGGCTTCTCTGGATATTTTAAGAGGCACGCAATCTAAAATTTCGACGTTGAATTCATTTTTTTTAAGGACAGCGGCAATATATGCTATCCCTAAAGGCATAATGACATTAGAAACCTCTTCCAGGCTTCCAGTTTGTTCTTGCGGTGGATTAACTAGTACTATTTTAGTTTTTTTATCAGGCATTATTATTTTGTCTTCATTTATGTCAATTCAAGCTTACTCAAAGAACTATATAAGAATAGTAAGAGGTTAAACTAATTAACAAGGGAGGATCAAAGAACTCATAAAAAAATGATAATTAATAAATGGTAAAACTTCAAGAATTTTATTTTAGCAATAACCGATTTCAAAGACGCTGGAACATCACATTTGCAATTGAGAATTACTTAATAAATGATATTATTGTAATGAATTCTCGACAGCTTTACAGATAAATTCAATATTTTCGTTATTTAATTCAGGGAAAATTGGAAGAGATAAAATTTCGCCCGCACATTTTTCTGCGAGGGGAAAATCTCCTTTTTTATAATTCAAGTTTTTGTACGCTTTTTGAAAGTGAACAGGTTTTGGATAGTGCACACTTGTTACGACGCTATTTTCCAACAATTCTTTAATTTTCTTTCTTTTTTGGGTTTTTATCACATATAAATGATAAACATGCTTAGAAAATTCCTTTTCGACTGGAGTAGTTACTTCTGTATGCTTAAGCAGTTTATTATAAAGTTTTGCGTGTTTCCGCCTTTTATTATTCCACTGATCAAGGTACCTTAATTTAACACCCAACACCGCAGCTTGCAATTCATCAAGCCTGCTGTTAAACCCACATATTTTATTGTGATATTTTTTTTCTTCTCCGTAGTTTCTCAACATTATTAATGTTTGAGCAATTTGCTCGTTATTTGTTGTAATCATTCCTCCATCACCATAAGCTCCCATGTTCTTTGTTGGATAAAAACTAAAGCACCCTGCGTCTCCTAAAGAACCAACCTTTTTGCCCTTGTATTCAGCGCCGTGTGCCTGGCAAGCGTCTTCTATAACTTTCAAATCGTATTTTCGAGCAATCTCTATTATAGGATCCATATCCGCAGGCTGCCCATAGAGATGAACAGGAATCACTATTTTAATCTTCTTCGAGATTTTTTTTTTTAAAAATTCTTCTAATCCACAGGCAGACATTGTGAACGTTTCCGGATCAATATCTACAAAAACCGGTTTCGCATTAGCAGAGTTAATGGCAGCAATCGTTGGTACAGCAGTATTAGGAACGGTCACAATTTCATCACCTGGTTTAACGCCAGAGGCAAGCAAAGATAAATGTATTGCTTCTGTGCCTGAACCTACTCCAACGCCGTATTTTGCTCCACAATATTTTGCGAAGTCATCTTCAAAAACCTTCAATTCATTTCCTAAAACAAAAACACCACTATTTAAAACTCTAAAAATAGCCTGTTCTATTTCCCCTCTTAAATTGTTGAATTGTTTGGTTAAATCAATGAAAGGAATCTTATTCATAGTTACCAATAATGCTGTTTAAATTTTTTATAATAATTTATGGACTCTTTTAAGCCTTCCTCAAGTCTTATTTTGGGTTTCCACCCCACAGTATTTTTTATTTTACTAATATCAGAAAAAAAATTTCCCGGTTCCTGTGCGGCTCTTTCAGTCGAGAACGGAGAAAGTTCCCATGATCCAATACCTGCTAGATCAATAATTAATTTAGCTAACTCAAGGAAGCTGGAAGGTTTATCTATTCCAACGTTAAACACTTCTCCATAAGCTTCTTCGCATACAGCACACATTATAATTGCATCTACGGCATCATCCACGTAAAGAAAATCTCTAAGAATAGAACCGTCTCCAAACACTTTAATTACTTGATTATCTAAAGCCTGGCGTATAAACCAGTTTGCGACACCAAACCGACTATGTTTCATCTGAGCCCTTTTCCCATAAGTATTAGTTAACCTGAGCGTCATAGACCGAATTCCAAGATTATCATTATAAATTTTAAATAGTCTTTGTGCAGTTAAACTCGTCAATTCATAAACACCTTTAGGGTTTATAGGCGCATCTTCATTAACGGGGAGCTTTGTCGCCGTCCCATATTCACCCCGTGTTCCGGTATAGATCAATTTTGTATTTTTATTATATTTTTTACACGCTTCCAGGAGTACAACGGAACCTCTGACATTTATATCTATATCCGGGAATGGATTTGTGAGACTTAAAACATGGTCATTTTGACCTGCCAGATGAAAAATATAATCTTTATTTCTAACAATGTAATGCATACTGTTTTCATCTCTTATATCGCTATAATTAACATTAACTTTATCTTTAATAGATTCGATATTAAACGAGTTCCCCCCGAGACCGTCAATCATTGCATCCAATAATGTAACTTTAGCGCCTAATTCAACCAGCCTAATCGCAAGGTTGCTTCCTATAAAACCTAAGCCGCCAGTAATAAGAACTTCTTTATTTTTAAAAAAATATGAGTTAATTAAATTATTCATTTTTTATTCTTGTCTTGATGTACTTCACGAATAATAAATTGAGGAGTTTGATTACTGCTTAAATAAAGATGTCCAAGATATTCCCCTATAAAGCCTAAAATAAGAAGCTGCACACCAGAAAAAATCAATATAGCTATAGCCATAGACGGCCAGCCAAGTGGTATGTTTGGAATTAAAAACAGTTTTTCAATAACCACAACAATACTTAAAATAACTCCTAACAGGCTAAAAAATAAGCCGAGCAAGGAAGCAATTCTTAATGGAATTATTGAAAAATTCAATAACATATTGAGCCACAATCTAAGCATTTTTTTTAATGTATAACCGGATTTACCTGCTTTTCTTTCCGAGTGACGGACTTCTATTTTCCCTATATTTCTGGAGCATCTCAATGCTAAACCATCAATATAGGGAAAAGGTCCTCTATATTTGATAATTTCTTGAACAACGAAACGACTGAGACATTTAAAACTAGAGAGGTAAAGACCTTTAGGTTTGTCTAACATAAAATCAGCTATCCAGTTATTAAACATGCTTACCATATTTCTATACCAGGAATGTTTTTTTCTTTTATAGTAGGAATAGACAATATCATACCCATTTTCTGAAGCTTCGTTTACAAGTTTAATTACCTCTTCAGGGGGATTTTGAAAATCATCGTCTATGATAACCACATAATCTCCATTCGCATGATTGAGCCCTGCCATTACAGCATTGTGTTCTCCAAAGTTTTTTGAAAGATTAACATAGGTAACAATAGAGCTATATCTTGAATAAAGGTTCAGACAAACACTGTGGCTATTATCACTGCTATCATCATTGATCAGCACAATTTGAACATTTAGATCATTCAATATAGTTACCAGTTTTTCCACTAACTTGTCGATAGTATCTTCGCTGTTATAAACAGGAATAACTATTGAAATAAGCATAATAGAGACCTTTATAAAAATATCGTTCAATAATTAACAAATGTACTGCAATCTCTCTTTTCTGATGCATTGCCTTGAGACGCTAACAAAGTTTAAATGTCCATAGATTCCCGATCAAGTTAGAAATGGCAACTTTATGCCTGAAATGGTAACTCTCTATTTCTTGTCATCCCGTATGCTTTTTATCATTCTCTCAAAAGCAGCAGCCTAACTTGCTTTCAGTCAGATTTTCACGAAAATTGTTTGGTAAACTCATCAATTCGCGACTCCTTATTCAATAATTTCCATACAAGACTCCAACAATATTTTAAAGTATTCCTATCTATTTTAGGGTTATTAAACATAGATCCTTTTGACCAACCCATATCATCCCAGTTCCATGAATTAGAAAGTTGGCCATTAGCTATGCATTCATCGTAAAGAGCGGATCCAGGAAAGGGTTGAACCATAAAAAATTGGCACGCAATCATGCCCGCATCTATTTGCTTTTTAGCCAGCATAAAAGTGTTAGTTAGTTCATCAGCCTCTTCGTCCGGATAGCCTATCATAAAATTACCGTCAGCAACTATTCCAATTTTATTTAATTTCCTTATTAAGTCTAAGGTGTCACATCTTTCTATGTCCCACTTTCTCCGCGAGTATTTGTCAATAATTCTTTGCGTTCCTGATTCAAAAGGCAGGGATATTTTTCTAAACCCTGCCTCGTAAAGGGCATGTATTAATTCCTCATCGACAACATACTTCCCATTCTTTCGCTTGAATAGATTTATAATGTTTACTCCGTTTACGTCCGCCAATTTGAAGGAATAGTTATTCAGTATTTTCAAGATATTAAATACTCTTTTCTTGTTTGTCAAAAAGGAGTCATCATTAATATAAAGATAATTAACACCAATATCTTTTAGTTTAACAAATTCATTTTTTATTCGTTCAACTGAATGAACTCTAAAAGAACCTATTTTGCCAGCCTCACCTCCCTGTTCATTTGATATATGGCAGTAGTGACATTTAAATGCACATCCTCTTGATGTAAACATGCTGGCATACTTTACTAAGCTATCATTTTTCATCCATCCTTCCCTGCCTCCCCAAACTCTGCCTATTTCCCAGTATTTTTGATTCGGTAATTTTTCCCATGACGGCATAGGAATTTTATCAAGGCTAGAGATAACTTCATTTTCTGGATTAACAATGATTTTGTTATTATTTTTAAAAGCGATTCCCGATATCTCAGAAAGAGGAGGATTTTCTGAATGAAGAAAGTTTGCAAACATCACAATAGCTCTTTCCCCTTCAGAGAGAAAAATGAAGTCAAATCCATTTTCAAAAAAATGCTCTTTGAGGGTTCTTGCATTGCATCCACCAGCAATAAGTATTTTCTCCGGAAAATTATTTTTAACCATATTGCTTATTTCAAAACATCTTGAAGTCTGCTGTGTAAATATTGATGTTATTGCAATTACATCAAAATTACTTACCTCTTCTATAATTCTGCTCTGGGACATTCCTATTCTAGACAATAAAGGAGAAATCTTTTTTTTTTGATAAAAGGTATCCTCCAACCTGTCGTCAGGCGTTCCAACACTCATATCTAGGATTTGTGAGTGGAAACCCGCATTAGTCAACGCAGCATCCAGATATGCCAGAGCAAGGCTGCCATCGGGTCTTATCATCTCCTCAGTTCTAAATTGTAATGGAGGCAACACCAACAAAAACTTAGGATTTTTAATTTTAAATTTCTTATTCATGGTATTTTTATTGTGAATTAACTTTCCTTTATTTTTTAAATTGTGCAGATAAGCTTATATATTTTTTTTTTGAAACCGCAAAAAAAGCTTCCGCATATTGAAATGGCTGACCTGATACAATCGCCCTATATCGATTTAGCCCTCTTGCTAAATCTATTAAATCAGTTTCATTTGTTTGTGATTCATGGCATTTTATGGCTGAAATTTTCCTTTCCATAAATGGAGTTATATCAACAATGTAATTAGGGATAAGAGTCGACCACAATTCATAACAACAACATAAAAAATCCCCATTATATTGATTGGCTGCAAGGGCAAGAATTTTTGCTGTGGCCCTATGGTCAGAATGGTTTTCCATAAAAAAAGGAGTAAAAACCATGTCCGGTTTTATTTCATTTAAGCGAGAAAGGACAAAATTTACAGCATTTTTGTCAGGCTTTAAACGAAAATCATGATAACCAAGAAAATGACTTTTTTTAATCCCAAGTTTTTCACTCCCCTTCAAGGCTTCATTTCGTCTTGTTGTAGATATCTCGTCCGACTCAACAGCACCGCTTTTCTTACCATTTGTAAGAAAGATTGTTTCACCATAATACCCTCTTTCTTTAAGAACAAACAAAGTTCCTCCACAACCGAGTACATCATCGTCCGGATGGGGCGCAACGACCAACACCTTTTTAACGTCATCAAGATTTAGAGGGGAAGGTGTTGTGGAACTCAGGGATCTAAGAGTGCTGTAATAAGAACCAATGATGCCATCTCTTTTAATTCGATAAAGATTAATGAAAAGATTATATATTGATGTCTTCAATTATTCGATAACTCGGAAATAATTTCAATTGCGCTTTTTATACTTAGCATGCTCGTAATTTCATCCATGGACATGCTAACTTTGAACTCTTCTTCAATCGCGGAAACTAAACTAATATGAGCCAGCGAGTCCCACTCTGGTAGGTCATCCATCGATGTTTCTACCGTAATTTTTTCCTTTTTTACGTCAAGTACAGAAGAAAAAAGATCGATTATTTTTTCAGTCATATTTTGTCAATCTCAATAAATTTCATGCTTTTAGGTTCGTAATCAGAAACCCCAATGCTGTAAAGCTTGGCGTCATTTTCAGTGCCCGCCGGACTAAAACCAAAGTCATTATAAAAAGATTTTACTATAGAATTTTTCCGTGTACGAATATACCTCCCCCAGACTTCCCGTACTCCGTTTTTCGTTGCTTGCCCTATAATGTAGTCAAGAAAAAAATCTTCTAACTTCCTCCCCAGTACGCGACAACTCATAAGAAATGTGTCTAGATACCAGCAATTATCTTCTTTCTTATTTATAATGACCCCTACTATTCCGATATCACCAAAAATATCTTTTACTTTCAATCCATACACGTCTGATGAGGATGCCTCGGCAAGACATCTAAGCTCTCCCTCAGAGTACCGTTTTGTCGTTAAATTAAACTGATTTGTTTTATTAATCAGTTGCGTGATTCTTGGCAATGTAAATTTATCCGCTTGAAATATATGAGCCTTCATTTTAAGTGTTTCAAGGTATTCTTCAAGAGTTTGAGTGCTCTCCTTCAGATATTTCCGTTTAATCTCTCCCATGTACATTTTGCCACGTTTTTTGTCTTCTTCCGTTAAGTAAAGTGTATCGAGATCGTTTAATTTGTTAAGGACCTCTGTATATCCTGAAGGGTCTTTCGGCATCTCCGGCACGAGTACTTCCGGTAGTTTGTCTCTAATTAATTTTCTCTCGGCAGGATTGTCATCTACAAATATAAAACTATCAAGATTTAAGTTGATTTCCTCTGCGATTTCTAACAAATTATCAACTTTGCTTTTCCAGTTAATTTTCACGCATGCGAAGTGTTCTTCGCGAAGTATCATATCAGGGTGGTCTCGAATCACCTCTATTGCGTCGTCAAAGTTGTTTTTGCTGTTGATTGCAAGGATAATTCCCTTGCTAAAGTAACTTTTTAACAGCTTTTGAAATTCTACATAGGCATTCCCCGGTGGTTCGATCCCCAGTTTTATATTTTCGAAACCATCTTCTCCGACAATTCCTCCCCACAGGGTATTATCCAAATCCAAAACTATACATTTTCTGTTTTTAAATTTTATTGCTTTGACGAATCGCATGTAATCTCTAGCAATAAACGGCATTGCCCGCGCGGCAATCTCGACTTTAGCCAAAGTTCTTTTTGTTTCATCTGCTGCAAATTCTTTACCAACTTTAGACAAGGTGCGTTCCGTATCAACAATCTTAATTTTATTCCCATGTTTTCTGCAAAGAGACAAGAGCCTTTTGTTAAGATAGTTAACAACTCTTTCCTGGCTGTTTTTTTCCATCAAATCGTTAATTGAAAAAGGAGAATAGGTTGGAAGGGTAAAACGGTTAATCAGGATGGTTGCTTTCGAATTGTTTGCATAGAAGGAAATTGATTTATCAAGGGTATCAAACCTATCCCTTGCAAGTTGCCAGAGTTTCCGAGTCTCTATTTCGCAAAGTTCGTAATACAACTCGCTAAAAAATTGTCTTGTGTGAATAGCTAACAATACAATATCAGGCTGAAAACCGTAAAGACCACTGTAAAGATCGAGCATTTCCTGATTATACATGTCGTAACCTGCCTTATAAAATTCAGGTTTTATGTTTATTAAACGGCATTCCAGCTCGAGGTAGATTTCGATTTGGTCAAAAGTAAAGTTTGAAAGTAAAGCAAACTTGATTTTATTTTTATCAGCATTGTCGGTTTTTCGAGATATTATTTTTTGCAAGGCATTGCGATAAGCTAAAGGCGAGTTTGTGGAAAGCGTTAGTTTTCTTAAAACATTAACAGCATGCAAGGGTTTTCCATCGAAATCAAAGGCGTCAAATAACGCGCAATATAGTTCTATGTTATCCTGGAAACGGTAACATCCTTCCTCCAGAATAGAAATCGCATTTTTAGTATCACCTGCCCCATTAAAAGATTTTCCCAAGAGAGAAAAATACTCAGCGTTATGCTTGAAATCCGCACAGAGACTCTCTAAAAATCTCACTGCTTTTTCATATTTTTTTTCATTAATTAAAGTTTTTGCGAGATAAAACACAGCAGTTCGCATTTTACTTTTTATTTCAGGATCACTTACAACTTCATCTGCCAGAAGGGCCATCAAGTTTTTTTCCGCTTCACTAAAAAGCCCTTTCTCTATCAAATCCTCGATAGTCAAAAGAATTGTAAAGGAAGAAATCTTTTGTTTTGTTTTAACAGTGAGGTTGGTATCTTGAGGTAAAATATCTTTCACAAAAAACTATCCTTTTTCTACATCATAATCATACCTCCACATACAGGTAAATTAATACCTGTAATGTGGTTTGCGGAATCAGAAGCTAAAAATAATACAGAATTTGCCACGTCCTCAGTAGTGGTATTTTTTTTCAAAGGAGTTTGTTGAGCAAACATCTTCTTCATTCGTTCCGGAATGTGAGAAGTAAAATCGGTTTCCGTCAATCCCGGTGACACCATATTCACAGTCACACCATGTGATGCAAGATCCACTGCCAAGCTTTTGGAGAGCCCTATCATTGCGGTTTTTGCCGTAACATAATGTCCCATTTTTTGCGGAGGAAGCCCCACTGAATACTGACTAACAATGTTAATTATTCTACCAGCTTTCTTTTCCACCATTCCCGGCGCAAATGCTTTACTGCAATAAAATGTGCCTTTGACAGCAGTATCTATCTGTTTTTTTAGGTCCTCCCAGTTCAAGTCTAAAATAAATTTTGCCTCTATGGATGAAGACGCATTATTAACAAGGATATCAATACCTCCAAATCGTTTTTTTATGTCCTCTGCCATTTCGTTTACGTTTTCTTCATTTGCAACATCTGCCTTGAAAAGAATACCTTCGTTCCCCAATTCCTGTATTTTTCCTAAAGTTTCATTCGCGGCAGCCTCATTTTGACAATAATTGACGGCTATCCGGCAACCATTTTCTGCCAGTTTAAGTGCAATTGCCGCCCCTATGCCACGACTTGACCCTGTAACCAGAGCCGCTTTATTCTTTAATAACATTTAATCTTCTATGTATTTGAGTTTTCTATTCCCGTCATAACCATTGCATTTCCGTCGATCAATAATATCTCATCTTTTTTGACGGACATTTTTAGAGTAAGGATTTTCTGTGCTTCCTGCTTTTTAATTATTTCTCCAGAAACTTCCACAGTGTCTCCCACAAAAACTGGTTTTCTGAAGTTAAGCTCCTGTGTTAAATAGAGCGCTCCTTCTCCAGGTATGTGCATACCCACAATAGTAGAAAAAAAAGAAGCCAAAAGCATCCCATGACAAACAGGTCGTCCGAACTTTGTATCAGACGCAAAAATTTCATCATGGTGTATTGGGTTACGGTCTCCCGTAACTCTCATAAATTCTTCAACTTTATCTTTTGTAACTGTAACTTCGAATTTATGCTTCTGCCCAACCTCAAACTCATCAAATTTACCCATTGTACAAACTTTCTTTCAATTATTCGGATATATGATATTTGTTCGAGGGTTGCGAGATAAAAAGAATTAATTTTAACACATCATAAAGCATTCATAATTATAAATGTATTTTATAATACTATTATTCCCACAGCCACTATTAAAAATAAATGAGAGGAATTTACCTTTTAATAAATCTCAACTCTCGACTTTTTGACACTGCAATAGTAAATTCTGAAATATCTTGAGATATAATTGCACCGGCACCAATCACCACTCCTTCTCCAATTTTAACTCCAGGTAATATTATGCAATTTGCCCCTATCCAGACGTCTTTTCCAATAAAAATATCTTTTTCCTTTTCAGGTTGCTCTGTATAAGGTATTTTTTTATAAAATGAGTGATTCGACGATATAATAACCGTATTTTGACCAATACTTACATTTTTACTAATAACGATTTTTGAATTCTCTGAAGCCCATATGCTACAATTCGAATCAACGACTAAACCGTCCATTAAGGTAATATTTTTCCCGTAACGAAAAGATACTGTAGGGTGAATCTCCAAGTCATCCCCTTTAGTTAGCTCCTTAAGAGGGATACAATGTTCATACATATAGTAAAGCTGTTTACGATATATCTCTTTATAAAAGATCGGAGAACAAAGGTTGCGAATAATTCTGAATAATTTTCTTAACATTCGCTTGTCCTTAACTGATAAATCTTCTTCCACTACTAATACGGAGATTAGAGATATTATAATAGAGCCTTAAATACTGCCAGCCCACATGCAAATCACAGACCCTGCAAATTCCATTTTTTCTTCCATTTCTGCTTTTAAACTCTCTTCTTGCTTTTGACAAAACAGTACCTTGCCAAACTTCTTTGATTTTTTCCTTTTTCAAATCTCCCACAACAACATTCGCAAAAATATCCGTACAGCAAAGTACTACCTTTCCATCCCAATTAATAACCATCCATTTCCAGAGCTGATGACAAGGTGCCTGGTTTCGAAGATTATAATCTTTATATGCCTTATGAGGGTAAGAATCAATTTCTTCTGACAAAAAGGATTTTTTATCAAATAATCCTCCCCAGTTGGATAGACTGTCCATAGAAGATATAGGGTTAAGCTCTACAGTACAATTTGTATGAAACAGTTCCTTAAAAAGGGGATTATTTCGAATCGATTCTTCGTTAGTGGAAGTTTTTATTCTGATATTAATTTCAATAGGTCTTTTTGCCTTATCATTCATTTGAAACAATCTGATAAGATTTTTCCATGTTTTTTCAAAAGAAACGCCCTTTAGTTCCTCAAATAATTTTTTATCCAGTTCATCCAAACTGATTTCCGTATCAACCTTTTGATCAATTAACTTTTGAGCAATCTTTTCATTCAATGCAAAACCATTTGTAATCAATTCCAGCTTATAAATAGATGGAAATTTACGGATAAAATCTATTTTCTTTAAAAAGACTGGATCCAGTAACGGCTCTCCAAAAGTTCCAAACCGGACGATTCCTCCAACTTTGGCATAGTCTTCTATAATTTTTTCAAACAGCTCAGCACTCATTATCCCTTTTTCAGCCGGTATCTTATCATTCGGACACCAAGAACATTTGGCATTGCAAAGGTTGGTATTGTCAATAATGAGAGCGCCAGGGAATTTTTCAAGCAGAGTAGCCTGAGGAAGAACGAGAAAATCAAAAAAAGCTGATTCGTATATTGTTCTCCTAATGTTATTGATAAAAATAAAAAAAGAACTTCGCTTAATCGAATCAAACATGATTTAGAGTCTATTCTATCCGATGTTCCACAAAACATCCAGCTATAAGTCGTAAGTATAGCTTGATTTTATTTCTGTATTTTTCTCTTTGCTTAAGATTAAAAAAGTAAGTTAGCAACCAATAAAACTCGATTAGAATATTTTTGCATATATCTAATGCTTTCAGTATTAATAAGTCAATACTTCCATAATGTTTTTTATAAAAGTAATATTTGTTTCGCTGCAAATTTAGAGTTAAAAGGTCTTTAAAATCCTGGCTGCTTTTCAAAACGCTATAGCTGTGGTGGTGGTATATTGTTGCCTCGGCAAGATAGTAAAAAGAGTAGTGGTTTTTTTTAATCCTGTAACATAAATCCGCGTCTTCCATGTAAGCATATCCAAAGTTTTCATCCATCGCACCAACTTTTTCCAAAACTTCCTTTTTTATCATTAAACATCCACCACCAGGCCATAGATCATCCTTAAGTTCCCGTGACACAGAGTAGTCCCACTGGGAAACGTCATATTTATAAAATATTTTTGAATGTGCAATATGTTTACTTATGGAAAGAATCTCATAAATCATCCCGGGCAAGTTCGGAAACCGGCAATAGGCTGATTGAGATCTACCATCAGGATATAAAACCTTGCAAGTCATTGCTCCAATATGGTTTTGTTTCTTCATTAAATCTACCATCCTGGCAAAAGTATTTTCATTAATATAGGTATCACTATTGAGCAAAAGAACATTTTTCCCCTGTGATATTTTTATACCCTGGTTTACGGCTTTGGAAAAACCTAAGTTTTTTTTGTTTTTAATTAATTTTACTGATGGAAATGACGATTCTATTACCTTTACGCTGTCATCAGTGGAACCATTGTCCACAACAATGAGTTCATCCTGAATGCCGTGCGTAAACTTCATAATAGATTCCAGACACTTTTTCAAAAGGCTGCAAGTATTCCAGTTTACTATTATAATTGATAAGTCCATAGAGAACCTTAAGAAGGAGTTAATCTTTAAATATCAAGGTTTCCTTTAGCATTTAACTTTACAGCAAAGATAATTCCAGCTATTAAGAACGTATAAAAAACACAGAAATCATTTCACAATTTAAACGATCCAATGTTTCTTTGAGGTTATCCTAAAGTTAGTTGAAAATTGAAAAAGTGGCTTCCCCGTGAAACAATCCACGGGAAGAAATTATAAACCCATAAAATAAAGGGACCACTAATGAGATTAAATACGAAAAGGAGAAAAAAATCAATAAGAGGTTTAAAAATATATTCGTCAGTGAGAAGTTACTAGGTCAACTGCATTTGGTTTATTCTAAAGGAAAAGACGGATTGGTTCCATTTTTATGAGCGTTGGGTAAGATGTTTGCGACGGTTAGAGATTATGAAGGAAATTTCAAAAAATATAGAGGTGTAGTAAAATGTCCCAGCGCTGGCTGACCACTGTTTGTCTGCATTGCGAAAAAGTTTCCAGGAGAATTAAAGGATTTGAATTAATTCCTGCAGTAATCAAAACAATTGAAACGGAACAAAGTGACGGAAAAGAACTGAAACTTGCTGTCTAAAAAGCAAATTGGTTAATCTATAAAATGGGAGCCACTTTTCTAGATTTTAGTTAAAATCTTGACATTCTTTCTTCATGATATAAGCTTACTCAATAAAAGTGAGTTCTGCTTTTTTTGATTAAACACGTCAACCGTATCCTTAATTGACATCAATCAATTTTTGCTTTTTAAATTATGGTTCAACACTTTAGCATCCGGCAATGGTTTTTTATCGCCATACTCATAAGGTTAATGGTTATGCCTTTTACCCTCCATGGCGATATGTTTTTTGTTTATAAATACCCTCATTTTTTTTCTCATGGAGAATGGGATATTTACGGCATGGGCGAAGAAGTCCCTTATTACCCTCCTGGATCCGTTCTTTTCTTTGCCTTTCTCCAGTTAATTTACTCGATTATTTTCACTCCTTTTGAAGAGTTTTTTCATACCGTCATTTATACAACCACCGACTCGATGGACATGGACAACCTTTTTTTCTCGCTGTTCCTCATGAAGCTCCCCTATCTAATATTCGATATTTTTCTCGTTAAAACCTTTTGGCGAATGTGCGCCGATGAAAAATCAAGATCAAAATTTATCGTTTTTTGGGCTCTTAACCCTATAGTTATTTATGGGACTTATATGGTGGGACATCTTGATATCACCCCTACTTTTTTCGTTGTCCTTGCCTGTTACTTGTCATTAGATAAGAAAAAAAGTCATTGGGCGTGCTTAGCTCTCGCGGGAGGCGCTTTATTCAAGGTCTTTCCCATATTATTCCTACCCATGGTCATTTGCATTTCGAGCCGCAATCTTAGAGACGCTTTTCGGCTACTGCTTTATGGGACTCTTCCTATTCTTTTTCTCTATTCAATCTTTTATTTAATTTCCGGCAAAGAGGTTTTTAACATTTATCGCGTACTTTCCTACCAGGATTTTCAGGTTTCCTTAAACTATTTTAATATCCTCTTAAGGCTCTGTCAGGCGGCAGTTTATGCTTTGGTCTGCTATTATATTCTCCTCTTACGTTTCCGTTTGGAAAATCTCAATTATGTTACTATTTCGCAATGCTTTTTAGCAGTCTTTTTTGCAATTTATTGGGGACACTTAATATCTTCCACCCACCGCTATGTATGGTTTATTCCGTTTTTAATCTTTTTTGTACAGCAACATCAAAAGTGGAGAAAAGCTTTTTACCTTTTACTTTTGATAATAGTTCTTGCCGGTTTAAGATCGCGAGGAAGCTGTTTCGGAATCTTCGGCCCCCTCAACCCCGAGTTTTTCTTTAGCCTGCCTTCTATTAAGGATGTAACCTGGTATCTGATCGGGCCTCAATTCGATCTAATCATCGAATCGCTTTATAAAATATTAACCGGTATCATGACAATACTATTACTTAAAAACCTTTATCTTAAAACTCTTACTCATGAAAAATAATTTTTCAATTTATAAAGTAAGAATAAGGTTTATAAAGATATTAACTATTTTTTTAATTTCCCTTATATTTCTCCTTAACAATCCTGTTCACGTATTTCCTTCCGATCTTGCTAAACGGGCCTTTTTGTATAACGATATTATTAATTTTTCAGGACAACTTTATCGATCGGCCAACTTTAACGAAGCCCATTCAATTTCCCAGCAATTTCACTTGAAATGTTCGAATTTTAACCGAATCATATTACCTTTATATATGGATAAAAAGGAGGGAAGTTTAAACCTGGAGTTCAACCTTTATGAAGTTGAGGACGATCAAAAGAAACTTATTCATTCTTCTCTCATCGATTCCGATAGTTTTCCTTTCCCCGCAAAAATAGGGACGCATGCACATGAGGGTGTTCTATTTAACATATGGTTCCCTCCTCAAAACAATTCTAAGTATAAGACTTTTATTTGGGAATTAGTTAAAACAACTCCCGAATCTAAAGCCACAAAGGTCGGACTTTATTTGACCAATAAACCCCATGAACAGGTAGACCCTGTTAACATCGATGGTATTACCCGTCCCAGGGAGTATTCTAGCTTTTATGCTTATTGTAGATTTGACTTTAACTGGGGAGATATTTTTAAAACAACGTTATTTAGATTAGATCGGGAAAAAATATTCTTGGGATTTTACTTTCTAGTTTTGTGCGGTCTAGTTTTTTATATTAAGAAAATAAAGGATTAAATATTCCATTTAATTTAGGCGTTTGGAAAAGGCATTGGCTATTTTACCCTGCTCGGCAGGCTCAGCATGACAAAATAAATGTCGCTCTGAGCTTGCAAAGCCTAGCTCAAAGCCAATATTAGCTTCCTAGTTTAGCCAAAGTGAAGTAGGGGTATCTTTACTTTTTATTAAAAACAGAAACCAAAAGGTACCCGCCGAATAGTTTCGATAGTTTGAGGTCTAATTTTTTTAAAATAGGTCCGAAAAAGGGATGTAGCGAAGCATTGATAAAAAATCGATTAAGAGTTTTTAAAATAGGTTTGAATACATTTCCTCCTCTAAACAGCATCAAACGCTTAAAAGCCCCTACGAATAAAACAAAAAAACCTATAGAATATTCTTTTTTGGCAAACTTGCACGAAATAGCCTCCAACTCCTTCTTTAATGTCTTTATCGGGTATTCGCCTCCGAAAGGGTATTCCAGGAACTTTTCAATGGAGGCTTTACCTATGGTGTGAAGAAAAGATCCGGCGTAGGGTACGATCACGATCACCAGTCCCTTTCCATGGCATACCCTCGACATTTCCTTCAGGCTCGATTCCAATTCATCGTTGAGGTAATGTTCCACAACCCCCGCATTCCAGACGACATCATAAGAAGAATTACGGCAAGGAATTTGAAAAAGAGAACCCCTGATTAAATGACAGCGATGGTTCGTGCTCTGGAACAGTTTTTCCCCTTCCTTTATTGCCTGTTGGGAAATATCGAGTAAGGTTACTTTGGCACCGAGCTGCGCTAATTTATGGGAAATTCGTCCCGAGCCGCTTCCAACTTCTATGGCGGTCGTTTCGATAAACGGGGTTTCGCTGATTAATATTTCTACGACGATTTGGGATAAATAATCCCATTCGGTGAGGTTATTTTTATCCTGCCAAACTTTATCCCATGTGGCTGATATTTTCGTTAGGTTTGACATTTAAAGTTGCGGCAAATAATTTTTAAATAACCTTTAATGGTTTTCAGGATTTCAATCCCCGTGGAACCTTCTTTTAAATAATATTTTAATATGAAGGGGACTTCACCAAATTTATAATTCATTTCATTTAGTTTGATCAGCATATTCACAACACTGGAAAACCCTTCTCCGCTGATCAGGTTTTTATCGTATTTTTGGAGCGCTTCTCTAATAACAGATACTTTGTAACCCCTGTAAAAAATGGAGTAATCCGTAATACCGGGGATGGAAACAAATTTTTTCATACAATAAGAAGCTATGTCGCTTAATATTTTTCTGTATAAGGGAACACCAAGCATCCCTCCGCCCGGAAGAAACCGGGAAGCGACAACCACATCGCACTCTTTTAGCTTTTCTATGATTGAAATAAGATAATAGGGGTTATGGGTATTGTCGGAATCCATGGTCACGCAAATATCGTCTTTTTCTTTACTCAGTTCATTAACTCTTTTAAACCCTTCATAAAAGACATCCTCAATTCCCCTGTTCTTCTCAAAATCGATTATTTCAAGATTCAGGTATTCTTTGAAAGACTTGATAACGATCCCTGTTTTATCGTTGCTTCCATCGTTGACAATCAGCATCGTAATTTGAAGACCGAAGGATTTTTGAATCCGGGAGAACCTCTCGAGGAGTCTTTCTATTCCGTCCTCTTCGTTAAACGCGGGTAGCAGTATATAGATCATCTTTTTAATATTTAAAGGTTAAAAGACCGTATTCAATATGGGAATTTAATTAAGTTGATTGTTAAGTCCTAACTTGGTCAAAGGGCCGGAACTAAATAGGGCTTCCTCCCTGTAAAAGGTATAAATATTTTCTGAGATAAAAACCACTAAAAGTATTCTTAAGATGCTAAAAAGCGCATTTATTAAAATCTATATCTTTAATCCAGTCGTAAGTTGTTTGAAGGCCGACGGATAGGTCCGTTTGCGGTGAATACCCGAGAAGCCTTTTTGCCCTTTCTATGGATGAGACTCGTGTCGTAATACTGTCCCATTTCCTTTTTTCTTTAAATTGAATTCCACCTTTATTATTAGTTATCCTGTTAATCTCTTCAGCTATTTTTAGTATTCTCGTTTCTTTCCCGGAACCAATATTAAAGGTTTGACCAACCGCCGCTTCCACCTCGGAGGCCAAAATTGTTCCTACTACCGCGTCGTCTATAAAGTTAAAATCTCTTGTCTCGTCACCGGTTCCCGTTATAATTAAGGGTAATCCTTTCACTGCTTTGTAAAAAAAGTTTGGAATAACGTTTCGATATTTCCCAGGGAATTCTCCCGGCCCATAGGAATTAAAGTACCTCAACGCAACAGTAGGAAGACCGTAATGCTCATGAAAATAGGTGACGTACCTCTCCCCCAACAGTTTCGTAATGGCATAGGGAGTATCGAGGCTGTAGGCAGTCATCACTTCGGAAAGAGGTTTGTTTTTTTGGCCGTAGATGCAAGATGAAGACGTATAAATAAACTTTTCGACCTTATGTTCAACGGAACGTTCTAAAAGCTTAAGAGTACCAAAACCGTTTACGGATAAATCTTTTTCCGGAAAATCGATGGAATTTTGATTGGCAAAATTAGCGGCAAGATGAAAAATTATCTTAATTTTTTCTACAAAAACAGTTTTCAGGACATCTTCGGAGGTAATGTCTCCCTGGATAAAGAGGACATTTTTTTTGGGGGGAATGTTCTCAATATACCCAGAAGAAAGGTTATCCAAAACAATAATGCGGCAATCTTCTTTCAAGCTAAGCTTTTCTACCAATCGACTGCCGATAGCACCGGCGCCGCCCGTAACTAATATATTTTCCATAAGATTTAATCGATTAAATTTATTTTATTTTTCAGCACTTTAACTATTCGTTTCGACGCTTTGCCATCCCAATATCTTGGTGCTCGAGACGATTTGTAATTACCATCATAGTTTAAAACGCCCATAGTGGAAGATATTATTTTTTTTGTGTTGTTCCCTACTAGTTCATTCGTTCCCTCGGCAACCGTAATGGGCCGCTCCGTGTTTTCTCTTAAAGTCAAACAGGGGACGTTCAGTATGGTCGTCTCTTCCTGGATTCCACCTGAATCCGTTAAGATAATTTTAGAACTTACCATTAGCTTTGTAAAATCAAGATAACCTAAAGGTTCAATAAGCGTTACGTTTTTCATATTGTTCATATACCCCATAAGCCTAAACTTTTTCAACATTTTATCTGTCCTCGGATGAACTGGAAATACAACTTTAATTTTTTGCTGAATAATTTTTATCGCATCTAATATGTTTACTAATTTATTTTTATAATCAACGTTTGATGGTCGGTGAAGTGTTAAAGTAATGTAGTTTTTATTTGTGATCCCCAATTTTCTTAAAATTCCAGACTTATTAGCCATGCTTTTAATTTTATACAACGAATCAATCATAACATTTCCAACAAAGTAGATTTTATTTTCAGGGATCCCTTCTTTTAATAAATTTTCTTTAGCTTCTTTGGAGGTTGTAAATAAAATATCGGAAACGCTGTCTGTAACAATTCTATTAATTTCTTCCGGCATAGTCCTGTCAAAACTTCGCAAACCCGACTCCACATGTGCAACCACTATCCCCAATTTCACGGACGCAATTGAACATGCTAATGTTGAATTAACATCCCCAACAACAATTACCAAACCTGGTTTTTCCTTTAACAATTGCTTTTCAAACTCAATCATAATTCTGCCTGTTTGTTGACCATGGTTTCCAGCAGAAACTCCAAGGAAAATGTCCGGGCTATGTAATCCCAAATTTTTAAAGAAAATACTGGACATATTTTTATCATAATGCTGACCAGTGTGTACAATTACATGCTTAAAACAGCTCGGATATTTCTTCATTTCTTTATAAATAGGCGCTACTTTCATAAAATTTGGGCGCCCACCTACAACTAAAAATACTTTCATTTTTGAATTTTTTGTACTTCTTATTCGTTTAGATTTTTTTATTCCCAAAATATTATTTATCCAATTTTATTAAAAAAAAGATCAGACACTTTTTAATCATAATGTTGTCCTGTATGAATAATGATTTTATTAATCTCCTTTTGTTTCTTTATATATGAACTTACAATTGCCGCTTTAATAAATTTGGGTCTCTCCCCAAAAACTGTTGCTATTTTCATATTATTCCACTAATTGCAGTTAAACCAATGATACCAATAACCTTCATTATGAGAAGTTGGCAAGGTTTAACAAAACAAAATAGGAAAGAAAAAAGAGATTTTATATCTGAAAAGTTTATCAACGTATTATGGCGTCGTTTTCCTTATCATTTTAAAGTTCTAATACCGTTTTGCACGCAGGCAACAAATGCTTTTTCGAACATTAAACTAATTTCTGCAATCTGAGTTATAAGATATAATTAGAATTTTTCCATATGAAGAGCCTGATTTCATATCTTTTTACAAACCACTAAATGCCAGTGGTAATCATACCCAAAACAATCATCCTGGACAGAAGCAAAAGCAAAATCAGAAAAGTACTTAGAAAAAACATCTTCTATTTCTTGTTTATTTTCAAACATTCTCATTATCGCTCCATTTCTGGCATTAAATGGATCGTTTCGAATAATTTGGTACCCCTTTTTCAATTCTTCACTGCCATGATAGATAAAGCATGTTTTTTTAGGAATGGAAAGAATAAGATGTCTACCTTTTTTGAGCACTCTGTTAAATTCTTTAATATGTTGCCCAAAGTTTGTACTTTCCTGCATGTAATAGCAGCTATTCCAAGACACAAGATAATCAAAAAAGTTATTCTCAAATGGAATGGAGTCATTCATACCAGCCCTAACATCAATATTCTCAAGACCTAATTGGTTTAAATCTGATTTTACTTTTTTTGCAATTTCTTCTGTAATTTCTACTCCATAAACATCAAAACCGCATTTTTTTAGAAAAGGAAGGTTCTTACCTTTTCCGCAACCTAAATCTAAGACTTTTTGGTCCTTATACTGGGATTTATCAAAATCTAACAATGGATATTTTCCCTTAAAGATTCTAATCAAATATTCAGCCGGATAACTCATTTCGTTTGCAGAAAGATATATTTTTTCCCATGCTTTCTTTGCATCATAACTCATAGCAAACTCCTTAATTTTAATTGTTTATGCCTATTACTTCAATTATCTCCCCTGAAGGACCAATGGCAAAAAAAATGTTTAACAGCTTTTTGTTTAAATTAAATTTCTTGACCATTTCAGTGACTTTAATACTTTCTTTTTCAAGAGATTCTTTTTCTTTTTCTGCAGAGTTAGTTATAAAGGCGAGACAATTAAATCCTTTTGAATCTAAATAAAAGGGTCTATTTACATTTTTTTCTTTTTTTAAAATAATCTGGTATACATCATTAGTAAACATGGAATTAAACTGCAAAAAAGCAAATTTTTTTTCAATGCTGATAGGTTTAAAATTAAAATATTCCCAAAAAAGAACTGACTCCTTAATATTTTCCGTTTTTATAATGATTTTATTAAACTTAAATGAGTGTCTCTCTGCAGTATTTTGAATGTAAACAGGCAAGTCGAAAGCTTTTAAAGTGGCTTTTTGCAATATTATGTTATTTATAATTTGCTCTCCTGTATGCACAAAGTAATTCTCCGGCATATTATCAAATATCGGGCTAAGATATGATTCCGCAGGATCTATTGATCTGTGGTTCAGGAGTTCAATGCTAAAGTTGCTGGGGCAGGTAAGCAGAGCCACATCAAGGTCTTCAGTAAAATGCTTTAGCATCGGTTTTTTTGTGGCCAGATTCTGACAGCTTTTTTCTATAAAATGCTCTTTATACCCTAAAGATTTGAATATCTTACAATCTTCTTCAAAGTTCAGTGAGGAAAAAGCCACATGATCAATCTGAAAAATCATTTTCTGTAACTACCAACTCCAAGTATAGTTTTAAATATTTTTTTAATTCCTCTTCTTAATATTCTGTAGTTTGATCCCTGATATTAATCAGGATCGATTGTCCCTGCAATTAAGAAGTTTGGATCATTTTTAAGTTCTTTTTTAATCAGCTCAAAGGTATCTTTAGCTGAGATACAAACTATCTGTCCTTTTCCTAAAACGGCTATTTGAGCCAAAGCCATTTCTCTGGCTTTTCTATCAAATTTCGGATAGTCAGGTCTATAAACCGGATTATCTTTATTATAAGCAAAATGGTAAAATATTCTTTGTTCCACCTTGTCACCCTTTATTAGTTCACCATTAAATGGTTTATCGTACCTGTAATGTATTTTTAATTCCCTTTCCACATAATGAATGAACGTGGAAGCGGCGTCAAAATTAAAATTACAAAATTTCCCATCAATTTTTATAAACCTGTCCCAAAACCCTTCCTTAGCATAAGGATTCTCAGGGGCATTTTTTGTAATATATTCGGCTTTACTCCCTACGGCTGTGATTGAAAAGTTAGCATCTTCCGACCTTAAAGACTCAGGGTCCTTTCTCATCATTTCGGATAAGAAACCACAAATGCCCGGAGTTTTATCAATATCAAATTTCTTATTCCAACAAAAGCTATAACTAAAGGTTGGTTGAATCCATGTTCCTTCATTCCCTATCACTTCAAAAACAGCCTCTTTAAATATCCTGTAATAATCATCTCCGCTTGTCGATTCTTCAAGTTTCCCAAAAGCACCCACATTACTATATGTAAAAATATGGTCTTTTTTTGAGATTCCAACTTCGAGAAGGGCCTGAATAATATTCTGCCTGTTATAGTTATAAGCTCCTTGTTTCATTTGTTTTTTTTTCAATAATTTCCGCCAATCCCTCAATCGTCATAAATTTTCTATCCTGGAATTCATCATTTTCAAAGGAAATATTATATGTTTCTTCTATAACACTTATAAAAGAAATAAATTGGATTGAATCAATCCAGGCTTCGTTAAAGTAATTAAGATAAAGATTATCTTTAATTGCCTTTTCTTCAATAGATGTGTTTTTTGCAAACCAATTAATCAAGTTATCTTTTATTTCCTTGCTCATTAAATCCTCATAAAAATATATCTTTTGAACTAAAACATTTACTGCAACATCCTTTTTAAAATAACAACTAAATTAAAACTACAGCTTTGCCAGTCTTTTCCACCTTTTTTCTGCTTCAAGCAGATCAATAACTGATGACCTGTTACAGGGGATACCATTTTCCTTTGCAAGATTTATAAACCTGATAGCCCTGTCCATAGCTTCTTCTCGAGAGGGCTGCAAATCTTTTAATTTATAATACCTGAATATAGATAAAGGCTCAAACTCAGGAGGAAACCTATCCTGCAAGCCTCCATTATTATCCACGAATTCATCCCTGCCAATTTCACCCTCTCCATAGAAGTAGAATATTGCAAGATCAAGTTCGTAAATATTATTTTTCATTTTTTTTATTAAACTTAGTGTTTCCTGGAAATGTTCTTCAGTTTCACCGGGAAAGCCCACAATCCAATACGTTGTTGTTTTAATTCCTGATTTCCTAAGACATTCCAAGGAATTCATTTGCGCTCCCGGTGTTACTTTTTTATTCATCGCTTTAAGTATTTGCGCTGAACCGCTCTCCATTCCAAGTCGTATACGGGATAAACCTGCTTTTGCCCATAAATCCGTAAACTCCTGCATCTGTGTATGCTTATCTACGCGCATATAACAATCCATTTCTATTTTTATTTTTTTACTCAGAAGTTTTTTTGCGAGACCATTTAAACTATGATTCATTAGAGCATCGGTAAAAAAATATCCTTTCTTACCATATTTTTCCTCATGCGCTTCAATCTCTTTTATAATTCTTTCGACACTCATAGTTCGAAAGTTACCCCATACCATAGTCTCCGAACAAAAGGAACATTTATATGGACAACCTCTTGAAACGCCGATACCGAGGTTAAAATATTTTTTCAGATTCAGGTCAGAATAATCCAAAAAAGGAAGAGAATCCATTTTCAGTTGCCCAATGTTGAAATTTAAGGCTGAGATAATTTTGCCTCCAGAATGGGGTTTTTCTATAATTTCTTTTAAAACGAGTTCACCCTCACCAAAGATTATTTTATCAACAAAGGAGCATTTGTCTGCTAACTTCTTTAGGTTTTCTGAATCCGAGCTGATCCCGTTATACGGACCTGGGCCACCTAAAACAGTTGTTACTTCCGGAAATTTATTTTTAATTTCTCTTAATAAAAACAGTGCGGTTCCTAAGGTACTGCTTAGCATTGAACATCCGACAAAATCTGGATTAACAGAAAGCAACTCTGGAACAATTTTTTTTACATTACTGAAATGTTTGTCTAATACTGCTTCAAGTTTTTCTATAGTTAGTGCGATTTTAACCTTAGAAACATCACGTAGCAAATACTGGAAATGATCCTTAAGCAATATCTCAATATAGTTTATATATCCTTCAGGATAATCGTCTTTAAATACCTTTGCCTGGGAATGAAAACCTAACAATTCAGATCCAAGCCTTGGGAGGATACTTTTCTCTGGAACAACAGATTTTAACACTTCCAAATACTTCCCCTGTGTATTCCATAGCTCCTGTTCCTCATTGAGATTAACTACTGTAACCTGATGACCAAATTTTTCCAGAAAAGATTTCAAAGAGACTATTCCAACGGAAGGAGCAATGATATCCCAAAAAGTAGGCATTATTAGCAACAATTTGCATTTTTTTTTATCACTCATATAGGCAGGATTTTTATTTGAGTTGTATCCATTGATTGCCAGAAAGGAAGAAATCGGGCACGCCCTTCTTGATTATTTTTCTTCAATCCGTTGCTCAAATCAATTTCAGTTTTTACTTGTTTCCATAAATCTTCTTAAAGTCAGTTTATCAACTTTCTCGTTAATATTTTTAGGTAAATTATCGATTGGGACAAACTCATCAACATAATAGTCTCTTCCAAGTTTTTTTATGATTTCTTTATTTAAGTTCTTTTTTATGTCTTCAACAAATGTTTTATCTTCTAAAACAAAAAAGCAGACTGTCTTCTCTCCTAAAATCGAATCATCCAATCCTAATATTACCTGGTCTTCAAAAACATTATTACTGGCTATAAATTTTTCAACCTTCTCGGGATTAATATTGACTCCTCCCCGAATAATGATATCTTTTTTTCTTCCATTTATTGTTAAGAATCGATCCTCGTTCAAATAACCAATGTCGCCTGAACGATATTTCTCACCATAAAAATAATCTTCTGTTTTTTCATTTAAATAACCTGAAAAACGCCAGGGAACATCTATTAAAAGCTCCTCTTCTTCTGTAAAGGATACCTTTACTCCGTCTAATAATTGCCCGACACTACCTTCTAACTTTTTCCCAGGGGAATTTGCTGAAACAAAAAGAAGCTCTGACAAACCATAAGTTTCAAATAAGGGAATATTATATTTTTCTTCAAAAAATTTTTTTGTCCTGACATTTAAAGGAGCTGTGGCAACACAACCTACAATACCGCGTTGCAAGGCATAATTTATTCCTTCCTTTCCTCTATCAACCTTCAACAGCAGAGATAGAATAGAGGGAATAAAGCAAAAGGTATTAACAGAATATTTGATTGGGAGTTCCCAGAACCTTAAAATACTCGATATATTAAATTGCTCCCCGATAATCAGCCGTCCTCCACAAAGAAAAGGCAGGAATATAAGGTTAAGAATCCCTGCCATATATGCCATAGAAAGATTATGATAGAAAATATTTTTTGGCCCAAAATGAAATACCCTACTAAAGGCTAAAGCACTTTTTGCGAGGTTATTAAAAGAATGAAGAACTCCTTTTGGCTTTCCTACAGAACCTGAAGTCATAGCAATCAGGAAAGTATTCTCGTAGTCAACTGAATTAAAAATATCTAAACTCTTTATAGATTCGTTTCTTTTTTCATATAGAGCTTTTTTTATTTCGGTTAAATCTAAATAATTATCAAATAATGGATTCTTAGGGCCAGAGCAAATAGTTTTCTTATAATTAATTAGTGATATAATATCTTTGATTTCATTTTCTCCTCTATTCTTATCGACCGGTACAATGACTAATCCAAGTAATAAGGAGGAAAAATAAAGAATAACTAGCTCAAGGGAGTTCGGTTCAAAAAAGATAACGGCATCTTTTTCTTTAAGCCCCGACTTTTCCAACTGGTCTCTGCCGTTCAAAATGCAATGAAAAAAATCAGAGTAACGCAATGTCCGGCCGTTAAAACCATCAACAACAAATACCTCGTGCCAGTTTTTTTTTAAAAGAGATTTTATGTGTCCAGCAATATCAGCTTTTTGTTCCATCCTGCTCTTTTCCTATATACCTGCTGAAATTATACTTGCCGAGATAAATATTTTCTTTGCCACTCATCTTTTGAGCAATACTTTCCAGAACATCCTCTTCCATATTCACCTTATTTACTTTAGTATATTCAATCATTAATACTGCCGGATCAACGCTGTATTTTGCAGCAAACTTTTGAATATGATGCATAAAGCTTGAATGAAAATCAGCAAAACCAGATACGATATCCAATGGAACTTTTCCGGTAACATTTATGAGTGGTTGAATATATTTTTGTCCGATTTCCAGTACCTTTAAAAAATCAATGTTAGTTGCATACCCCTTTTTAAGAAAAGTTGCTAACAATATTTCAGTAGAAGCGTTACCAGAGCTTCTACCCAGCCCCTGTAATGATGAATCAATATAATCAATACCTGCATCAATCGCTACTAAGCTATTGGCGATTGCGAGACCTAAATTATCATGGCCATGAAAACCAAGGGGAATATCAGATATCTCTCTAATTACTTTATAGTACTCCTTAATTTGTTCAGGAAACATCCCTCCAGCTGAATCTACTATGTAGATAATATCAGCGCCATATTGTTCAGAAAGTTTCACTTTTTTGGCAAATTCTTCTGGAGAAAACGAGTAAGACTTCATAAAGTTGCTTGACACAAGCATTCCATAATCCTTGGCTTTCTTTATAAACGGTTCAGAAGAGGCAACTTTATCAATATCTGTTCCGATCCTGAGAAAGCCTATATTATGCTTTGCTGCAATATCAATATTTTTTAGTTCGGCAATGCCGGGAATACAGAACATACCATATTTAGCTTTTTTCAGGACGCTTTCCGCGGCTATCATATATTCTTCATCGGTGTGAGCGGCAACTCCGTAACCCCGGTTACTCGCGTTCATTCCCACACCATGTCCTATTTCAATATACTCAAATCCCGCGCTTTCAAGCTCCCTACAAATAATTGAGGTATCGGTCATGGAGAAAGAAAAGTTAACCGCATAACTACCGTCCCTGAGTGTTGTATCAATAATTATTACTTTTTCCATTTCAATCACTTCCCAACAAACCGGTTCAAGTTATTATTTATAAACACATACTCTCACCGGAGCGCCATCTCCGTCTTTTATTTTTAGTGGCATTACAATAATGTTCCAACCTTTATAGTCTTCAACTTTATCAAGATTAGCCAGATATTCAACTAATACAATCCCGTTTTCCAGAAAGATCTTGTGTACAGGGGAATCACTATTTCCCGTAAGTTTATTGCGGCTGTCATCCGGTGACGGGCTGTCTAAACCAATCAACTCAATTCCTTTTGAAACTAAATATTTTGCTGCAGAATTAGTAAAATAGGGATAACCTTTATAAAACTTTCTATTACCCCAGTATTCACCCCAACCAAATTTAAAGACCATTTTTTTTGATATTTGAACTTGTGCCAACATTTTTTCGGTTATCGCTTCGTCTTCATTAAGATTGCTAAAATCAATTATAGTTACCTTCCCAATTAGTTTTTCTAAAGGGATTTGATCAATGGTCGGCCTATCTTTGATAAAATGACGTGGAGCATCAGCGTGAGTCCCTGTATGAGTTCCCAAGCAAACCTCTCTTGTTTCACGACCTTCTATGTTAAGCCTGCCTAATTGCCTGATGGAAACTTCCGGATGCCAGGGGGCTGCAAAAGTAGTCATGCCTTCCTCAATGGGGTAAGTTAAATCTATAAAGACAGTATTATTCATTTTTTTATACTATTTATCTTCATTAACAAGAATATCTTCATCAAGAAGTTTTTTTACAATAGGCAAGCAGTCAATTAAATAAAGGCCAATATTATCACATACCTCTAACAAGTCGTGCTTACCATCCAAGTAGTTTAAAAGTAATGATAATGTGCGTGAATATACCCTATTTTTTTTACTTATGTGAGGCATTAAACCTCTTTTACCGAGTTGAGGTTCACAAGGAAATGGTACACGGTAATAATAATTATTTTCAAGAACTACTAAACACTTGAGAATCGCATTATAACCTCCCTCCAAACCCGAAGGGGTGATAAGTGATAAGTCATCTAAGGATGTATGATATTCTGGGTATGTTCCAGGCCGTGATCTCATGACTGATACCACCGGTAACCTAACATTGGGACTGCAGTATTGCTGCTCATCACTCCCGCCCTTGTCCCAAAAATTGTATTCTTTATAATCTCGCGCAATATTTTTTAACACATGTTTTGCAACCCGGTCTGTCAGAGTGTCACCCCAGGGTGACGGAGTAAAAGAATAATCACGATCATCTCCTACACATGATACAACAAATCCCGCAACCGTATTTTTTTTCATGGCATCCAGGTTCCGGCTTAAGTAAACAATAGAACCAATTGTTTCAGGAACAAACACTATCCGGTAAGTATAACGGCGCTCATCTAAGTTACTCAACCACCTTGCAAGTGCAACTGTTACCACAGGCCCGGAAAGTTCATTATTGGCCATAGATGGGTGACAGATATAAGTTGAAAGTAATATTTCTTTCTTTTCATTCCCCGGTAAAATAATATCTCCGTATGTCAGGCTCCCTGGTTTTAAGCTGCTGTCTATAACAGCATGATATTTTCCCGGCTTTAATCTTAAGCGTTGCTCATGCGTTAAGCAAAACCCCCACCAGCGTTTGTAATATGAAGCAACATAAGGTATTGCATTAGGTTGGTCTGGTAAAGAATATAGACGTTTGTCCAGTTCTTCCAGAGGAAGCCAGATATCCACTGGTTCTGAATAGTTCACGACATGCAAATTGTGCTGCTTAAAATCAATTACTCTATTCCCATTTTCGTCCTCAACATAAGCATTGCGGATATTCCACTCATCAGGAACGATCCAATCATATGCCTTAGTTCCAGAGGGAACTTCATGTATCGTAAGGTCGGGCAACAAATCTTTAATATAGCGTAATGTCTTTCTGTTCCCTTCCCCTGTAAGGCTACGACATATATGGAATAAATCACGCACCCAAGCATATGTTTCATGTCCAATTGAATCTTTCATGATGATTTATCCTGTTTAACCCTTTCTCATAATAAAATATTATTTTCTCAGCTGGTTTTTTTGGCTAATTGAGAAATGACATTTACAACTCTTTCAGCTGACGAAAGATCATCATCAGGCAAATTTCTTTTCAAAAAATTTCTCTGGATTTTTAATCTTTCTTCTTTGAAGCTTTTATCGTTACGTAATCTGTCTAAAGCTGGCGTTAGTTCAAGTGGAGATTTAATCTCAATTGCCACCTTTTCCGCACAAAGAGGTAAAAAAGATGGTTTACCGGGTTTATTATAAACGATCACAGGTGTATCGTAATAAATAGCTTCAATACCAACGTTTGAATGTGTCACAACAACTACATCCGATGCAGTTAAAAGATCATGAAGATGATTTCTATAAATCGAAATACTATTAATGCCATCCCTAGATTTAAAATTACTTACCAACCACTCAGTACTATCATCAAACATTTTAAGCTTAAAGACAGCCCTGGAATTATTCCTTTTAACAAATTGTTTGAGAAATAATTCATAGAAGTTTGATAATTCAAAGGTAGATATCGTACCATTTATTATAAATTTGTCATAAAATGGTCCAGCTATGGCACGAAGTGCAAAAAGCACAATTTCTTCATTTGCTGAAAATCCCAGCCGTTTGCGAGCATTGTAATAAGATTTCTGAGTTTTTATTTTTAACTTTCCAAATCTTGGTATACCTGTTAATAATAATTTATCTTGACTAATACCGCGGCAAACTTGCATAAGTTCTTGATACCTAATACCAGAAATTTCATGAGTTGGATAAAACGGGAAGTGTTTGATATTGCATGGAAGAGGCGATAAAATTTTACCCCCCACTTTAAATCCCGGCTCAACACTATGAGGAATATGCAATACCGAAATTCCATTACGTTTTGCTATTTGTGTAAGAATAATGCGTTTGGCTCCCCATCTTTCACAAATCAAAACGATATTAATATTTTTTTTTTTAATAGTATATTCTGAAATTTGAAAAAATTTAATTAACTCAGGAATTCTTATTTCAATGATTTCTTTCAAGTATCCATCCATAAAATTTAAAAGTGGTATATCCAGAAACATCCACCTTGGGTGTTTCCTTTGGAAATTTATCTCTTTTTTAAATCTTAATTTCAAATCAGAAACAAATTCTGAAGTTTTATTATTTTCAAAAAACGAGCCAATACCTTTTGTTGAAGCACGAATAATACGAAAATTAAAATAGCAATTATTTTCATCGTCAAAATAATAAAGAAGGCTTTTTTCTTTTCTCAAAAAACTTTCTATTAAATTATTCCCAAAATAAGTTATATCACTCGCTGATAATGTAAGAGCCCTGACCGAATCATTTTTATTTTTATCTATTAAAAATAATCTTTTTGCTTGATCTACTGTTCCGACCACAAGTTTTTTGATAAAACGGTTTAGGGCAACATGGCTATAATAGATTAATTTTCCTTCCCAAATATTTTGCTTTTCGAAACGCCACTGTTTTAATATTTTCTCAAGCATAAGAAATGATCTGTGAGCTTTTGGTTCACTAATGTATACATCATAATTTTTATAGTTTTTCAGAAATTGAAATATTTTTTTATGCAGCAATAAACTGCTTTCTTTATACTTGAGTTCAGGGAGTGAAGGATCATTCACTAAAAGAATTTTATTAGGATTTTCATGTTTCAAAATATTAGATACATCAAGAATAGCCTTGTTGAGATAACTAATATAGTAAAAGACCTCCTTCTTTAGAGATGTCCCCAAGGAAATGCCATCAAACTTTGTAAAGTCATTACCTTCATGATCCTCAAACCACTTTCCGGCTAATTCCACAGCAGAGCACTCAGCTTCTTCATATTCTTTCTGATTTCGATAATTATCTATAGACTTGCTTTCGATTCCATTTTTTTTTAAAGCTTTTAAAGTCAATCCGTCACCCGCGATACAAATTGTATCTTTATCAATACAAGATTTAAAAGTTTTCAGAAATATTTCAACTTCATCAAAATTATCGATAAATGCTAAAGTTTTAACCATTTTTTTGTTACGACTGCGTGTAAGCTTTTGAATATGCAACTTTTATTCTCTGATTTCTTTATATAGATATACAATTTTATCAGGATTGCATGACTTTTCGTAAAGGATGTCTACTCCATAAAGTTGAGGAGTTTTTAGTTTTAATGCTTTCGGAGAAAATCATGCTCTTTTCCCTGTTGATCCCAGTGGTTAATGCGTAACATAGCAGATTGATCAGGCTCTTTTGTTTCACGCATTCTGGTTCCAATGATTGCTGGAAGCGCTTTATTTTCCCATTGCTCCGGGGGAACAGACAATAGACGTTTTGAGATGCTGTGGTCCCATTTCTTTGAGATAATTCTAAAAATCTTTAGAGATATATTGGATTCCATTATCGGAGATGATTTCAGGTTTTACTCCTGGATATTTCTCTAATGCTCTCTCTATGGTAATCTCCATGTCATACTCTGTCATATTTGTTCTTAACTCATGGTGAAGCATATAACGGGAATAAGCATCTATATGCTCCTGCATTATCATAACTTTCTCCTACAAAACATTTGTTTGATTTATAATGGGACGTTTTTTTTTATATGTAAAAAATCGTTTTTCAAAAACCCTACAGTATGCTTAAATAATACGTTACAACACTCACTAATTGAGAGAGTCTCAGTATCCAAAATTAGTTCTGGTTTATCAGAAAGTTCATAAGGTTCTGTAACTCCAACAAAAGTGTTGAGTTCACCAGCAAACGCCTTTGCATAGAGTCCTTTAAAATCTCTTTTTTTACAAACTTCAATCGAACATTTTAAATAAACCTCAATGAATGGGGAGAGCGCTTTTCTGGCAATCTCTCTCATCAACCTTTTGTGAGATATAGTCGAAACGATAGCCACATTTCCCCTTTGATTACAGTCATTGGCAATTCGTATTACATTCTCAAGAACGGCAAATCGTTCTTCAACTGAACTCCCATAAATCCGATCAAGTTTTTTTCGCAAAACTTCACCATCCAGAAATTCGGCATTATGATAACCTTCCTGCATTAATTTGTCATAAAGCAATTGACCCAAAGTTGTTTTTCCGGAAGCCGTGACCCCTGTAATCCAAACAGTTCCTTCAACTAGTTTATTTTTCTTAAGTTGCATAATACAATATCTTTATCAAATAAAAAATTTTTTGATCTTTCATTTTTTATTAAGTACTCGTTGATTTGTTTTAATTCATCTGTATCAAGGTAGTGGTCAATATTCATTGAGATATTTACTTCCCTATATAAATCCCTAAGCTTATTACCAGAAAGTTCACCGAAAATATTTATTATTGCAGAGTCAACATTTTCATCCATTCCGACAACCAGGTCTATTATATTTGGTAAAAAAAAGCTAGAAGCTATGCCATGCGGTATTCCTTTGTTAGCCGTTAAATAGTAAGAAATAGCATGTGCTATAGCCGTTTGTGTATTAGAAAATGCGAGTCCGGCATTAAGTGCCGCAAACATCATCCTTTCTCTATATTCAATATTACCTAAATCATTTATTAGTTTTGGCAAAATATGAACAATTTCTTTCGCAGCGACTATGGCATAATTGGTTGAAATAGGATTTGCATTTCTGTTCCATATTGATTCCAAACTATGAGAAAGTGCATCAAGTGCAGTTTGAACAGTTAGATCTCTTTGCAAAGACAATGTAAGTTCAGGATCACAAATGCTGACTTCTGACCACAAATCTTCTAAATGCAACGAATATTTTTTCTTTTCATCTGAATCCCAAACAGTTGCCCAACATGTCACTTCACTCCCTGTACCAGATGTCGTCGGAATAGCTATAAAAGGGATAAGACGGTATCCTTCTCTCTCATTTTTTTTCCTTATAATGGAATCAATAAAAGTAAAATTTTTATCTTTATTATAAACTGATATTACTTTGCTGGTATCAATAACACTTCCACCACCAAGAGCAATTATGACATCAAATTTCTTTTGCCAGACAGATTCATAAATAGACTTCAGATTCTTGAAAGTTGGATTTGGATTAACACTATCAATAATTACTTCTATTTTATCGGTTAAAGACTGTATTTTCTGAATTAAACCTCTTCTCGAAAAACTCTTTGAAGTAATTAAGAGAGCTTTTCTATTCCCTACAAAGTCATCCAATTTATCTAATTTGCCTGTACCGAATTCTATTCTTACTGGATTATAATATTTAAAGCATTTCATTTGAACATTTCTTTTGCTTTTTCAAGGTCTTCCATAAAATCTACTTCAATCCATGGAAAGTTATTTGTAGAACTGCAATATATTTTATTTCCTTCTTCTGCCATTTTGGTAAACGCGAAAGAATCATAATTAGTTAAACCATCTTCAAATAAAACTTTTTCTACATATTTAAATAGATATTCAGGCTGCTTCACATATGCAATACCTGTCCACTCACCCCCAGCCTTGTCGAGAGAAATTTTTTTATCTGATTTAATTAGATAGTTTTCTTCAGTAACTATAACCTTCATCGCTTCTTTATCTGTACTGCCAAAATCTACAACTAACTCTATATTATTATTGTTATCTTTAAACTGTTGAAGTGTTGAGGATATTATATTTTCATGATAGATAATGTCGCTATGTAAGTACACGAAAGGGCTATTACCAGCAAAAGATTTTGCTAACCAAAAAGAGGCGAGGTTGTTTGAAATTTTATAAAACGGGTTGGTTATATAAAATATGTCTTCCTCAAACGACTCAATGATCATATCTTTTTTATAACCAACAACGATAGCTATGTCATTAATACCATTTTTTCTCAAAATATCAATGGATCTTTTTAATATTTCTTTACCAGAGACTTTCAGCAAAGCTTTCGGTTTTTCTGAGGTAATTGGATAAAGTCTGCTGGATATCCCGGCAGCAACGATGATAGCTTTGTCAATCAAATTTTTTTCCGAGAAAAAAGGTGATAAGTATTGGTCGGTTGAGATTAAGCTCGGCAAGATAGCATTTAAATATTTGCGTTTTTACGTTATACTACTTTTAAACTTTTCCCCGGCCTTTTATATTTGGTTATGAATATTTAGATGATCACGTCTGTTTCTGAAGAAACTTAGCGTCAATGTTATCACCATAGTGATTTTTAAACTTTTCGAAATCTCGATGTTTAAGAAGTTCATTCAGATAGAGAGTTTTTTCATCTACCCAATGCTCAAATTCATGAGGGTTATTAAATCCAGCAACTTTTATTAGCGAATTCCGATATAAAATATCCCTCTTTCCCCGCGCATCATCCCACCAAAGGTTTTCTTTCAAAACCTGATGGTAAATTGGCGTTCCAGGAAGTGGAGATAGAATGGCAAGGGAATAACTATCAGCACCAACTTGTGCCGCAAAGTCAATCGTTTTTTCCATTTCTTCTCGTGTCTCCCCCGGATATCCAACAATCCAGAAAGTATGGACAGATAATCCTGCTTTTTGGGCATTTTCCACTGATGGTTGAATTTCCTCTAATTTGAGTTTTTTGTGAATAATATCATCCAGTACTCTCTGTACTCCACTTTCGCAACCGAATGTAATCTGGTAACAACCAGCATCTGCCATCCTTTTGTATAATTCATATTGTCTGTCTCCTTTTTGGTGATAATTTACCTTTACACCGTTTGGTGTGCACCAGGTAATCCCAAGATGTTCAATGAGGTTACAAAGTTCAAAAAGATTTTTTCTGTTGGCAGTGAGCGTATCATCTTCGAATTGCACTTCATCAATATCATATTTTTTAATTCCTTCTTTAATCTCATCATAGATGTTTTGTGGATCTCTCCATCTTACCTTTTGCCCCCACATTAAAGGAGTTGTGCAAAAACTGCATATTTCAGGGCACCCCCTTGATGCCATAACATTAAGCACCCGTCTTGATTTGGATTTACTTGAATGAAACAATCCAATCTTGAAATACCCTTCCAAATTCATGAGATCTCTTGAAGGAAAAGGAAGTTTGTTGATATCTTCTAAAGGGGAGGGTGCTGGATTAATATAGATTAGATTATTTTTAAAGTAAATTAATCCAGGAATATCTTTGGGATCTTGCTCATTAATAAGTCTTTTTACAAGCTCAGCAAATTGATACTCAACCTCTCCTCTCATAGCAAAATCAATGTTCCTATCCTGCAGATCAACCATTTCTCCTGGAACTCTCACATCAGGATGTTTACAGGCAAATTGATAATCTCTCACTGCATTGCTGATATGATTTCCTCCAAGAATTACTTTAACTTTGGGATTTACAGTTTTTGCAATCTTTGCAATGGTATAAGCATGATCCATCATGTTAGAGAAGAGAACTGAAACACCAATAATGTCTGGATTTAAGCTGGCAATATAAGATGCTATATTTTCATTAGATTCACCAATAAGTACTATTTTATCATCAAGATTTTTCTCATTGCGATATCCCTCTAAAGCACAATCTCTTATGTAAACTGCATGACCAGATTTTCTGAGTACCGATCCTAAATATCCAACACCTAACCCTGGTTGAATACGGTTAATACCGCTTTTCATCCCTTTTATGTTGGGTATCATTAAAAGAACTCGTGCTTGCTTTGCCATGTTTGGCACCTATTTATGCATTATTTCCACAAAATTTTAAAAAAATATTGCTATAAAAATTGAAATTGAACACGTTGCTTCTTCTTTGGGAATAGAAGGCTTCATTCCGCAAAAATCATTTTTTATCACATGCCCTTAAAGAAACGCGATGATACTCTTATACAGTGAAAAAATCGACCTGTGCCTTACCTTTTCTTACAAACTATTTCAAATTGCCTTCTCTGACAATGTAATACGTTGTTTGACGTACTTTCCCTTTAATATTCTCATCGAATAAATATAAAATTTTAATTTCGAAGTTTGTCTATAAATATCCTCTTATTTTCTTCAGGTGTTATTGTTGGCCTTATAAGGTTTTCCCTTGATCCTTTTTTTATCTTAATAACTATTATTGTTGGGCATTTTTTAATTTTTTTCAGAGTTGTTAAAATATCTGCTACCGTTAAACAAGTTATAGATTCACTATACCCACAACCTAACGCTATGGAAGCTATATCTATTTTATCAGAGACAGTGGGCTGTCCTCCTGTTGATTCATACGCGTTATTGTCAAAAACTATATGTATCAAGTTATTAGGAGCATAAAAACCTATTGTAGCTAAAGTTCCCATGTGCATAATAACACTTCCATCACCATCAAATACATAAATCTTCTTTTCGGGTTTTTGTTTAGCGATTTCTAATGCTATTGAAGAACAGTGTCCCATGGAACCAACCGTGTAGAAATCATTGCTATGTCCGGTACCACATTCCTCTCTGTATTCAAAAAGCTCTCTGGAAGTCTTTCCAGTAGTAGCAACAATAATCTCGTTACCGTTAAAAGAATCAATAATAGCCCTTATTGCCTGATCTTTCGTTAATGGTAAGTCGCTTTTTACCCTTATTCCTGAGTCATACTCTTCCAACAATTCATTCCTAACTATTAATGCAACAGGCATACTTTCACACACTGCCTTGTTCTTGACCTTTTCTATCTGGTACTTTATCTTATCTTCTTCGAGAATCTCATAGTAAATTTCCAGCTTTTTAAGTAAAGGGAGCATAATTCTACCCATTTTCTTATGTTGTGGCTCATCCTTTTTCCCTGGTTCTCCTCTCCAACCTGTCATAAGTATCATTGGAATACTAAAAACTTCAGGATCTGCAAGAGAGGTTAATGGATTAATGCAATTGCCAATTCCGGAATTTTGCAAGTAAACAACACCAATTTTATTAGTAGCAAGATAATATCCTGCCGCATGAGCTACTGCTGCACCTTCATTTGAGGCTATCCTATTAGTCAGCATATCGCTGTTTGCGGCAAGATAACTCATCCATTGCTTAAAAGTGCTATCCGGAACACCGCTAAAATAGACTAAATCATTTTTTTTAAAAATTTCAAACAGGTTTTCACATGCTATCATTGTATGCTACCCTTTGACAGTGTTTAGCGGATTTCCCGTGGCTTGCTACTGAGTTTCAGCGTGAGTTCAGCCCAACGCTTGATAAGCAAATTCAAAAAGAAATTGTACTCTACTCTGAAGCTCTCCAACAGCTTACCTCTCGGAGTTTCAATATTCTTTTCTGTAGAAAAGCTACTAATGCTCGTAATATAAAAAAACTACATATCCATAAAAAAAGAATGGGCTAATTTGTAATTTTCAAAATTCCTAATTTCAATCCAGCCACTATTAACCTCAATACCGTATACACTTACTCCTTTATCAATTATTTTTTGTATAATCTGTAGAAAATGTTTTCTCTGTTCTGGTAACTCTATTTTGCTTTTCTGCTGACGATAAGCATCCTTGAAAATCGCTATCCCTTTTTTTGAAAAATAGGATATTCCTATATATTCAAATTTTGCTTTTTGTGGATCCATATCTTTTCCAATTTGAAGAATTTCATTCTCTTTTTCCTGGAACATCTTTCTTTCACCTTTTATTGGATCTTTTTTGGCAACAATATAATCAATAGATGAATCTTTTCTTGGCATTGAACTATTCATCAGCAAAACTATATCAGAAGAGGTATGGAGTAATTTTTTTATAATCGATTTTTCAAAAAGAACATCAGAAAATATTATCAAGGTACGACTGTTTAAACTATCCCTTACCAGCATAATTGAATCGACAAGTGAAGTGTTTTCAAAATCGGCATTATTAAGATAAGTTACACCTTCCAGTTTAAACTTCTCTGAATTGTAACCTGTAATTACTGTAATATCGTATAAACGTAGCCTACTAAGAGTTTCAACATTCCTCTGAAGAATAGATTTTCCGTTAATATCAAGTATTGCAATTGGATAATCTTTAACTATATCCTCCAAAGATTCTTCATAGCTCGGATCTCCCGCAGCAGGGATTATAACTTTTATATCGCTTAATTCTTTTTTCAAATATAATTTATCCGCTTCCTTAAGTCGTGACATCCCTTGCAATTCAAATACAGTATTCATTGATACGATCGACTTATCAATGGTTTTCAAATTTTTTCCACTTTTTATAACTTTAAGAACTTTGTTAACAGCCTTGATAGCAGCCCTTATGCAATGATTTGCATAAATTATCATTTTTATACCCATCTCGGCCATTTCCTCGACATGTGGCAGAGGATAGGTTGTGGGTACAACAATAAGGGGCGCCCTTTTATTCCATCTTCTACAAAATTCCTTTATTTCTGATATATCTTTTGCCTTGGAATGTATTAAGATAGCATCTGCGCTCGCATCTACATACGCATTTGCCCTTTTTATAGCTTCATCTATACCCCAACCGGCAATGAGGGCCTCTACCCTTGCAAACACCATAAAATTTTCATCTTCCTGAGCGCTCTTTGCTGCCATAATTTTTCCAACAAATTCTGCAATGGAAGCCAGTTCCTGTTTGCCCGGAACAAAGCTATTCATTTTTGGAAATAATTTATCTTCAATACATACAGCGGCTATATTTGCTGCTTCATATTTTTTTACCATATGGATTACATTATTTGTATTTCCATACCCTGTATCACAATCAGCTACAACAGGGATTGTTATTGACTCGTTCATTTCACAAGAACGTTCCAAGTATTGACTCATTGTTAAAATACTGGAATCAGGAACTGCAAAAGAGGTCGATATCTCCAAACCAGACGCCCATACCCCATCAAACCCGTTTCTTTCAACAAGTTTTGCGCCCAAGCCATCATGAGCACCGACAATTTTTATTATTTTGTCTTTCTTAAAGAGTTCTCTCAGTTTTTCTGATTTTTTCATAAATATATTCCTAATCCGGTATTATCTCTTTCCAATTAAATATCTGCTTTCATATTCCCCAGCCAAGGTATTTAAAATTTGAAAATATTCGCTCGATGTATTTTTTTTTATAAACTTCAATTTTCTTTCTTTATCCTTAACGTCAATTTTCCTGGGAACCCTTTGTTTTTTTAAAGAACGGGTAGTTTTCTTTGTTACTTCTGACCTTATTAAATTTGAAATTAACTCCAGATATTTATTCGGTGATTCAGCAAACTTTTCAAAAGGAATAAATAGAACCTGTTTTTTTACCGATTCGGAAAGTGATTCATATTTGTTCAGCGACTCTTTAGTAAAAATATCCACAATTTTAATTAATCGATCTATCGGAGAAATTTTTAAAAATTCCTCAACCCAGCCTGAAGCATAGTAAAGGACATCACCATCTATGCTTTTTATAGCCAACTGCCATAGGCGAGGGTTTAATCCAGTACCAACTCCATGACCGCGATCATCCAACGAATAAACCAAATCAACCGGGTGCCTAACCATCTCAATCACCCGGAGCCTATCTCCATAAGCATCGATGTATAAATCTATCCTTCGTAAAATATCATGAGTCTGAACTAAAAAAATGGGTCTTTCCTTTTCTATTCTTTCTAAAACAATATCGCCTTCTTTAGAAAACAACCTCTTAAAATACTTGAGAAAATTTAAACTACTGAAAACCCCTGTACGATCACTAATTTTAAAATTTGTGTTTCGAGAAATCATTGAATCATATAGTTTCATGTCTATTTCACGACATAGCAAAGCCAGAGCTGCATCCTTCGTGATTTTTTCAAAACTATATAACAGCGGGATTGATTCAAGGATTGGTTCCATACGCTCTATTTCTACTCTGTCAAAACTACTCAATATTGGCCCTAACATCGATTTCCCTGTACGAGGAAGTCCGTCTACCAAAATCAACTCTTTAACAATTCTATTGCTTCTTGCAAATTCAATATCCCGCATCACATTTCCATTTCCGATTTACCAATTCCTTTTTTAGACTAAACTTTTTCGTAAAACTGTTAACAGCTATGTCAAGTGACGCGTTTCTGATTGAAGCTCTTTCCCCCCAAAACACAGCATAACATTTTACAGGCAGACCATTGATTAACAAAGGGAATATTGAATTAAACAATTCAAATTACAAGTAAACTCAAGTTGCAAAAAATCTAGACAGTTCAGGACAATTGGAATCTACAGGTTTAGAATCTGAAGAATAAACGCCATGAAGGGCGCATATATTAAGGATACACAAATTCATAAATCTTAAACTATAGGGCTATTAACTTTATATTTTTTATAATGACTCTTCATTGCTATATTTTACTTCTCTTCTTAAAAAATTTATTCCTCCTACCCTAAATAAGAGGTTTGAAATCCCTTGATCCGAATTTCCAAAGAGCTTGAGTCTGGAATTTATTTCGCTTGCGGATTCTTTGTATATGTAAAAAGTACAATTCAAGCTTCCTTTAAATTCATAGAGTTTTTTAGAGGATGTGTCGTCAAACCACTCGGGCATATTGTAGTCAAATGATTTTTCAATAGGCTCGTCGTAAGAGTTTTTGAGATTAATATATCTTGATATCGTGAATTCTTTCAAATTCTCCAGTTCCGTGTCATCATGATCGGGTGCTAAATTCTTTATAAAAAAATCAACCATCAAACCTGCATAATCAGTGATTAACAAAGCATAGTAGGTCTGTACGAGATTACCACCGATTTCACCTTTTAATACTTTTGAAAAATTTTCTTCATTTGAGCAATAATTTTTTAATTCTTCGACAGTCTCAAATAGCTCTCCTTCTGCATCGTTTCTATACCTATTAAAAACATCAACAAGGTTATTGGGGGCGGATTCAGAATTTTCGACCAAGGCCTTAATAAACTCATAGAAATTCTGCCCTTCTTTAATGTATTTTAGAAGTGGTTCAAAAAGCACACTGTGCACAGTCTTCATAATCAACTGCAGAAAACGGGATTTTTTGTAATCTTGTAAACTAAACTTATTTGTAGAAACACATATTTCTTCGTATTCAAAACAGTTTTCGCCAAAAAACCTTCCGATATCACGCGGTAAAATCCTGAACCTTGTTTGCATATTATATCTATCTCTAAATTCCTTTGTCTTGATCTCGGTACCATTTAACATCATTAAATTGTGCACAAATACATTGTCAACCCCTGCAGAAATCATAAACCTATAGGATTCAAAATGACTTTCAAGCGTTTCCATAGGCAAAGGCAGGATTGTTTGGCCTTCAAGTTTATCATCCGGGTTATTAAACGAGTCTTTCAGCTGAATATAGGTATTGGCATCGATATTTTTTCTTTTAATGGTTTTTAATGTATCAGGATTTGTGGATTGCAGTGCCGCACGGATAGTTATTGTGCCTGGCTTTAATATATTAACAGCTTTGATAACTTTATAAGCATCCTTTCCAGTAGCAACAGTAATACTTTGCGGCCAGTTTTTCTTATCTTGAAGCGTCCGAATAAACTTACAAATCTCAATATCCCTGGGAAACATTGCAAAATTGCTATCTGTAATATGAAGTAGGGATTTTTGGGCTTTGTTTGAAATATAATCTAATTCCGCCTTTACTCGTTCAATAGAAAAAAATCTTACCTTGCTATATGTTTTATTGCCCTCATAACAATAAACACAAGAAAACGGACATCCTCTTGTAGTCTGCATCATAGGAAGAAGCTTTGTATTAAAAAACTTATCCATTGTACCATCTAGATATGGAGAAGGAATCTCTTCTAGCTTTTCATGCCTATAAAAGGGTGAATCAGATGAGACAATATCACCATTGCCAGAGAGACAAATAACTCCGTTATGCACATTTTTTTTTATTTTTTTAATTTCGCCATTTTCCTTAATATAATTGCTTACTATGTTTTCAAATGGTATCTCGCCATCACCACAAACATAATAATCTATATATGGCCTGTCTCTTAAGAATTTTCCCTGACTGCTTAAATCGTAAGAAATATTTGAACCACCCATAACTGTCAAAAGATTACTATTCTGTTTTTTAAACTTCCGCAATATCAATGATGATAATTCCAATGTCCACGGATAATTAGTTGTACCCAATATGTCTGGAAAGTTCCTATTAATTTTTTCCTCTAATTCATCGACAAATCTAAATATTTCTACACTTACTTTTTCAGCTAAAACTTTTTTTAAGTATGATGATAAAAAACTGATCGAAAGAGGAAAAACATAGTTTGATAACACCCGGTTTTCGTATACAGGATCTATCAAGTAAATGGTTACTCTCTTATTGTCAGACATAAATTCTCCTATGACAAAATCTGCTTGTGTTTAAAATAGTGCTTTTATAGAGTTAGCAAAATTTTTATAAACCCAATTGTTTTTTTAAGTATTCCGTTGATTCAACAATTTGGTCGAGAGTGGTGGAGGCTACTTGCCTGTGCATTTAGTTACTTTTTTAATCGAACCCTTGTAACAATCCTGTCGAAAAAAAAGTCTGCTTCTCCGCACAATTCCCGGCCGAGACAATACATTTTGAAGTAGGGCCATCCTTGGCCACTCACCAGCGACTGTTTGGTGAAGATAAGCCCAATGAACTCCATCATTATTATATTTTTTGTCAAAAAAAAATCTCAACCAAAGCATCTTTGCCTTATATGAGAATTAATCTTTCTTATTTCCGGATTTTTACTGATGTAATCAGCTATAAATGGCAATTTAAAATCCCTTTTACACTCTTTCATTTTCCCATATAGCTCACGAATCAATGACAAATCCTCCGGAGTATCTATAGTAAGACGAATATCTAAATCTCTATAACCTACTGGTGCTTTCAAGTATGATATACGATATTTTCCAGAGTGTCTATATACATGGAGCGTTACATGTTCTCTTTCCTCAGGGGAGCAGACAATTTTATTAAATTTTTGCAAAAGGCATGTTGAGAAAACTTCAACAGCCGTTCCAAGTGGATAACCCTGTTCTCCGCCATTCGCTGCCAAATCCGGCAGTTCTTTAAGATAGAGATCAATAGTTTGATCCATTCCATTTACGTCAGTTAATATATTATCACCTGTAACCCGTACAACTGTTTCCATATCAAAAGCTTCCGCCGCATCCTTATAACGATTTAAAACATCACTTTCGCTACCCGCAAATCCATCTATTTTAAGCGTTTCAGCTAGTTTTAATAAAGCTTTATCTTCATCGTTTTCAGTTGTGGCCAAAATTACTCGGGACAAGTACTTTGAAGTCTTTAGATTTTCAATAATGTATACGAGAAGAGGCTTACCACCTATGTCTATAAGTGATTTTCCAGGTAAACGCTCAGATCCCATTCTTGCTTGAACTATAGCCCCTATTTTACTTGAAAGACAACTTTTAAAAGTTTTTCCACTCCTAAGCATGCCCACCTAAATTATTTTTTTAAAACCTTAAAATCTTCTAAAAATAAAACATCAACACAGTTACTTAATAAGCTTTCTATAGCCTCATTCGGGTTGCAAACTATGGGTTCTTCATGTTGATTAAAGCTTGTATTAATTAACGCTTTTTCCTTAGTTTTGTCACAATATAATTTCACAATTTGATAATAGTCGCCGTTTAACTCCTCGGTAACAATTTGTGGTCGCGCAGTACCGTCTTTATGGACAACAGATTTATGAATTTCTTTAAACTCTTCAAAGCAGTTATACGTTTTAGTCATAAAGTATGAACATTCATCATTTTTCGTCCAGTATCTATAACACTGATGCGCATATTCTACAGGAGTAACCGGTCCAAAAGGCATAAATTCAGTTCTATTTAAACGTTTATTCAACCAGTCATTTACCGTGTCGTCCCGAGTATGATACAAAATCGATCTTGCTCCTAACGCTCTGGGACCATATTCCATTTTACCGCTAAAATAACCCACAACTTTATTATTAATTAATTGATCAACTATCGTTTCAGCTTTATTATCAAGCTTTTCATATTTAATTTTAAACGAATATGACTGTAAACATTTAATAATTTCATCATTGCTGAACTCCGGACCTAAATAGACAGTTGGCAAATCAATTTTAGTTCGCCCTGAAAAGTCATAATTGATAAAACAACAACTTCCTACAGGTAACCCACCATCACCCATTTGCGGGAAGACATAAATATTTTCAACTTCCTCCATCTCTGCTATTATTTGATTTATTCTGACATTAGAAAAAACTCCTCCGGCCAAGCACACATTTTTTGTTTCGCCTTTTTTTGAGTTTGCCATCCAATATTTAATATATTTAACTATTAATTCTTCGCACCTTTTTTGCAACCCGGCAGCAATGTCCTCTCTTGAAAACTTATCTAATTCTTTAGTTAAATCCGGAAGCATTTCTAAATAAAACGGTTTATATAAACCTAAGTTCGTTACAATCGAGCCGTCTTCCCATGTAATTAATTTATTGAATAAATGACTAGTTTTTTCAGGATTGCCAAACGCCGCTAAACCGGTTACTTTTCCTTCATGCTTGTTGTGCGTAAACCCCAGGTAATGGGTAATCTGGCCATACAAAAAACCAATGCTATCAAACGACAGCTGATAATCTAGTTCAACAATTCCATCATTTTTATCAGCATAAGACGCCGAACATGACTTTAAATCTCCCCTGGCGTCAAAGGTGAAGACAAAAGCACTATCAAAGGGAGAAGGCGCAAATGCTGCCCATGCGTGTGATTTGTGATGGTCCAGGTAAAATATCTTTTCTTTGGGAACACCGAGATCCGACATCCATTGCTCAAACTCAGAGCGGAGCTTTTCGTCGCGAGAAATTTCTAAACTTATTCTATCAACAATTATTTTCGAACAGTTTGGATTATTTTCTAAAGCTTTAACAATCCTTTTAGTTAATTTGTTAATATACTTAGGATAGTCATTTTGCTTGCTGTACCAACTATATGTAAAGTAACTGATATCATCAATTTTTAATTTTTGCTTGTCTAAAATATAATTTAGGCTTTTTAAAGGCAGACCTTGATAGCATTTCACCCTGTTTAATCTTTCTTCATTGATTGCTTCAAGAAGAATACCGTCTTTCATCAAACAAATTCCAGAATCAATCGCATTATTTATGCCAACTATATACATATTTTTTATTTTAACTATGATATACGGTTTACATAGAACTTAGCTTCAAAGATGAAAACAATATAGTTCAGGATTTTCGAGGATGTTCTGGATACTAAGATCATTAAGCCCGAGGCTCTTACGGTTCTTGCAAAACTTTATCAATAACTTTGCAAAGCCCCTCATCCAAATTAACTTCGGGATTATATTGTAAACTTTTTTTTGCTTTTTCGATTGATGGTATTCTATTATAAACTTCCCTTTCTTTGGAGCGGTCTGAATCTTCTAAAGGGATAAACTGAGGGCTAATACTCTTTTTACCTGCTAAATTAATTGTTTTTTCAGCTAACTCTCTCATACTTATAGGTTCAGAATCATTGCCTATATTATATATTTCACCGTTTGAATTTTTGTTAAATAGAGCGGCAACAATTCCTTTTGCCGCATCAGAAACATAACAAAAAGACCGAACCTGCTTCCCATCTCCATAAATAACCGGTGGCTTGTTTTCACATACAGAACGGACAAATTTAGGTAATACAAAAGCATCCCTTTGTTCTACTCCATATACATTAAAAAACCTTACTATAGAATAGCTTAATTGATAATTATCATAATAAGCCCTCAAGTATTCCTCCCCTACCAATTTAGTAATAGCATAATTGGATATCGGATTTACCGGTGAATCCTCTCTGATCGGGACTTTATTTTGATTGCCGTAAATCTCGGAAGAAGAGGCAAATACAATTTTTTTTATATTTTCTTTTACACACGCTTCAAGAATATTTACTGTTCCCTGTATATTTATATAAAGACATTCCAGCCTTCTGTATTCTGTCCTTCTAACCCCTAAAGCTGCTGCAAGGTGAACTACATAATCACATCCGCGTATAACGGTAGAAACCAGATACGGGTCCAAGATACTGCCACTGTAAAAATTACTATCATTTTCATTTTTTTTGCCTATCACTAAATCCAGTAGTTTAACCTTGTGTCCCTTTGAAATAAGCTCTTTTGACACAGCTGATCCAATAAAACCAGTTCCACCTGTTATAAGAATACAAGCCATTACTTATTTTCTCCTGCCATAGAGATTAAATTGTTCATCTTGTCCATAACTCTCTCAATACCCAAACCATCCACAAATTTTTTCCCATTTAGACTTATGGAAGACCTTTGTGACTGGTCGCTAAATAATCTGTATAAAGCATTTTTAAAATTATCTCCCGTAAGGTCTTTATAATACCCTAAATTATAAAAAGAACCCTTTTCTTCAAATTTTCTTGCAGTTGGTATTTGATGGGGATACAGGCAAATAGTTATGGCAGGCAACCCAACACAGGCAATCTCGTAAAGACCAAATCCGGCTGCACTTATAGCTAAATCTGCATGGTAATATAAACTTCCCATATCTTTATAATCAATAATCGGAGTAATATCAAGATTTAAATCATTAAAACGTTTTAATAGTAAGTCTTTTTCACTAACAAAAGGACCCAGCACCCATTTTATTTTACCGGAAAAATCTAGGCCATATAACCAGTCTACCATCTTTAAATTTACATTGCAGGGATCACTGCCACCTAAACATATTAAAATTTTATTTACAAAACTTGGAATCGACTTATCCAGTAAATTGTATTGAGCTATTTCCTTGCGCATCAAAAAATATTCAGGACCATAAAAATAATTTTTCCTTTTTAAAGGGACTCCAACAACGCTGTTAAAAACGAAATCAGAGTATTTTGCCCCTCCTTTCGTATCATCAAATGAAATAACAATAAACTTTTCTTTAATTTGCTTTATAAACTCTTCATCCTTTTCCATTATGTCTATGATTAAAATATCCTTTTTGGAGGAGGAATTTAATTTAAGTATTTCGTTTGCTTCATCTTTATTATTTACTTCTACATATTTTAAGTTATTGCAAAGCAATAAATCTTTGGTCTCCTGATAGCCGAATATTACAAACATAGGATGTATACCGGTTTTTTGATAAAGGTGATCAGCCATAAATATCATTCGATATAAATGCCCCATTCCTATTCCTTCAATATTTGCTCCATCAACTCGTATAAAAATCATAACCAATTAAAGCTATATATTAAATTTGTCACTAAGACATCAAAACACTAAAAAACGGGAAACGTAAAAGTGGAAGGAAGGAAAAAAATATTTTTTCTCTTACTATTTTTCCTCAATTTTCAATGTCAACCCATGAATCAATTGAATTTTAACTCTTTTTTAGTTAAACTTTATCACAGGATAAGGTTTTTATCTATTATCATTATTTTAAATAGAAACTATGAATGAGATAACGATTGGAGATAAAAAGATAGGACTTAACCACCCGCCTTTTATTATTGCGGAGATGTCGGGGAACCATAACCAGTCTTTAGAAAATGCCCTTAAGATTGTTGATACGGCGTCTAAAGCAGGAGTTAGCGCTTTAAAACTTCAAACTTACACTGCGGATACGATCACAATCGATGTAAAAAATAATAACTTTTTGATCAGTGATCCAGATAGTCTCTGGCATGGTAAGACCTTATACGAGTTGTACCGACAAGCCTGTACCCCCTGGGAATGGCATAAGCCTATTTTTGAAAGGTGCAGGAAGTTAGGATTACTGGTTTTTAGTACTCCTTTCGATGAAACAGCAGTAGACTTTTTGGAAGATTTAAATGTTCCCGCATATAAAATTGCATCATTCGAAAACATTCATATACCCTTAATCAGAAAGGTCGCTTCAACAGGAAAACCTTTAATCATTTCTACCGGCATGGCAAGTATCGCAGAGTTGGATGAAGCTGTAAGAACAGCCCGCCAAGCCGGTTGCAGAAATTTAGTTCTACTAAAGTGCACAAGCGCTTATCCTGCGACACCAGAAAATGCTAATTTATTGACAATCCCACATTTAAGGCAACTTTTTAAGACTGAGGTCGGCTTATCCGATCATACTATGGGAATAGGAGTTAGCATTGCCAGTGTAGCCTTGGGAGCAACAGTAATAGAAAAACATTTTACCTTGTCCCGATCTGATGGAGGAGTGGATTCGGCTTTTTCAATGGAGCCGGATGAAATGAAAATGTTAGTTGAAGAAACATTTAAGTCATGGCAAGCATTAGGAAAAGTCCATTATGGGGTTACTGAGAAAGAGAGGGATTCTATCCGGTTCAGGCGTTCAATATATGGTGTAGAAAATATCAGAAAAGAGGAAAAATTCACCTGTAAAAACCTTAGAGTAATTCGTCCCGGAAATGGTTTACCTCCAAAATACTATGATATCCTTTTAAAAATGAAAGCCTCCCGTGATATTAAGCGAGGGACTCCTATACACTGGGAATATGTGGAGTAGTTAAACATTACTCCTTTATCTATTAAAAAACTATAATGATTTCTGCTTTCTTTTTTATAGGAATATTTAGCATTTTTTGGAAAAATATGTTACTTAAACCGGTAAATAAACCCAACCTTTATAAAAATATGCCCGTAATGCCCCTAAGCAAGTTCTTGAGAGAGAGCTTCCTTAATATGATAACCCCTCCATGGTAAAAGATTTCCTTTACAACTTTTCCGGACGCATAGGTTCAGTGTTAATAGGATTTGTGCGGTCAATCATTGTCCCTCGCTTTTTGGGCCCCGAAATGTATGGCTTGTTAAGTTTATTTGGATTATTCCGAATCTTTCTCGGGTTTCTGGATCTTGGTATAAGCAACGCTTATTACCATCACATGGCTGATTTACGGGTGAAAAAAAATGCTAATAAAAATTTTCAAACCGAGACATCAAAATATTTCAGCGCACAGGTACTGGTAAATGTATGCGGGATCATTTTAGCAATTATTGCCGCTATATTTTTCTATCCTAAGTATGAAAAACAATCGGCAATTTATATCATTGGCATTTGTTCCACTATTGTAAGCCATTGCGCCTTACGCTTACAATCCCTTGCCCGCCAGCAAACTATTATTGAAAAACGTTTCAAACTTATTGCTGCAATTCTTCTTTTAGAGTCCTTCGCCGGGAGTCTGTTTGCTATGATTGGAGCTATCCTCTACTCCATAATTGGTGTCCTTATTTTCCAGCCGGTTGAACATGTTGTAAGTTGTATAGCATATTTAAAAAAAACGGGAGGGGTTCCTTCATTTAAATTCGATTTAATGAAAAGCTATAGGATTTTAAAAAACTCATTTTGTTATTTCTATGGAAGCTTATCATTTGTTATTTTACGGTATTCCGACAGTGTCCTTATAGTAAGTTTGCTTAATGTAGAGTCACTCGGGTATTATGCTCTTGCTCAGGCAATAAATGGAAACGTTAAACTCTTCGTTCATTCTATCCATGATGTGCTGACGCCTGATGCTACTGCACGTATCGCTAAAGCGGAAAAAGTTACTGATTTGGTTGTTGATATTGAAAATCAATCACGGTTATTATCGGGTGTCTACTTGTTTATTTCCGCAAATGCCTTTATTCTTTCAAGTATTTTAATTTACTTATTACCCAGGTTTGATGATTCAATTGCAGTCTTTAAAATTATAGTTATCAGCCTTACGGCATCATATTTTACATTTTATCCTTCTCTTTTAATGCGTTCCAAGCGCATTGGTAAAGCGGCAGTTTATTCCAATTTTTCGATTATCTCATCAATAATTAATGTTGGAGTAAGCTATGCATTGATAATTCGTGGTTATGATATTATCGGCGTTGCTATTGGAACGCTTAGTGCCAACATTGCCACAACTATTTTATGCTTTTTTTATATTCACTTCTTCGTTTTAGAGAAACGGTTGTCGCTTTCTTATTATGCTAGTTTTGTCGGACCTATTGCAACTTTAGGAACGCTATTTTTTTATCGTTCGGAACCAATGTGGGTCTTATTTATAACATTTTATATAACTTTTTTATTTTTGTATCATAGAAGCTTGAAGGATTGTATAAATCTAATCCGTAAAAGAATTTAAAGTAATCAAGTTTTAATTTTTTCTTAAAATTATTTTTTTTAATTTCCCCAAAAATTTTATGATCACATGAAAACTTTAAGGGCCTATGAGAATACATCTATTTACAAAACAAAAAACCTTGCAGCTTATTATTCAATAGCTCTCTCACTGAGAGCTTTGATCAGTATTTCCATTTATACATTGATACGGGTAGCTATTTACGAACAGGTGTCAGATACCCTTTTACCAATTTTTCCGGCTGTCAAAAGATGCTTTCTCAAAAACTCACTAACCTCTGACCTTGCCCTCAGGGCAAGGGTTTTAATGTTGGACTAAAGAAATATTTTTGTTGGCGAATAATCCTTCTCTAAAAAAGAATGGACTTCTTTCATAAAATCATTCATTTCTACATTTTGCTTTGTTTAATTGTCATCTTTTTGGGGTATTTCTCAACCCCAAACCACCCACAATACAAAACTCAAAAATTTCTTTAAAAAAGCAAATTCCTATAGGGAAATAAACATGTGTCCTGAATTTATTCAAAAAAAGGTATAATATTTTTGGAGTATTCCAACCTCTCACTAGGCCCCACCTCATTAGATGATAAAAAACTTCAACTGGTAATGGAAAAATTTAAGCAATTTCAATCGGAATTAAACGCTAGGGCTTATGTATGCAAAGAAGTGGATGAGATGGTCGCTTCTATTTCTGATAAATGCTCTTACTCTAATGGTGTGATGAATTAGTCTATGACCAAATAGTTTCTGAAAGACCGTGCCATGAAGCAGAAGTTCACTATGTCGCAAAAGCTTCAAAACATGCAAAATTTCCAGTAAAAATAGGAACTTAATAGAATGGTGGAAATTGGAGAGAAGATATGAGTTGCCTCGTAAAATATTTATCCAATGCATTAAAAATGCCCATACACATTTCACCAATGTAAAGGCGTTTTAGACAAGCAATTCGGAATAGTAACGCTGAACTTACCCTGATTGATTTGGAAGCTGTTTTTATATCATCGTGCAAACCAAAAAGGGTGGAATATAGAAAAATTTTTTTATACTCATACCTCCCTTTAAAATTTGATATTTTGATTAAAATGAAATATGATGATTAAGATAATTTGAATTTTAATTAAAGGTGAAGGGATAGAAATAACCAAATGACTGTGATTGCAAAGTACGAACTTCAAGTTTGTTTTAGGAATAATAGAACGTGAGAATATTATTAGTCGTCCCCAATTACCAGGAAAAGTTTTATCAAATTCCTCGTGGCTTAATGTGTATTTCCGCGTATTTAAAAGATAAGGGATATGATGTTACCTGCCTTAATCTGAACCATTACGATTCTGGCAAATTAACCAATGTTCTTCGAAAAAACAGTTTTGAAATCGTAGCAACAGGTGAGGTGTTTACCAGATTCAAACCCATAAAGGAAATAATTGAAACAACCAGAATATGTAATCCCGATGCCAAAATTGTTATAGGAGGTGGTATAGCTACCGGCGACCCTGAATTCATCCTAAATGAATTACGGCCCGACTATCTTGTTTTAGGCGAGGGTGAAGTGGCTATGGATAATTTGGCCCAAGCCATCAAGAACCGCTCAGATATCCATGATGTTACGGGAGTCGCTTTTAAAGAAAATGGTACGTTTATCAAGACCAAACCCACTCCTCTCATCGAAGATTTAGACCAACTCCCTTACCCTGATTATGAAGGTTTTGAATATGCTTTTTATATGCAAAACTTTATATCTAAAAGCCAACACTTGCAGACTATTATGGATATATCCAAAAGAAGGCTGGGTATTGTCAATGCGAGCCGAGATTGCGTTAAGAAGTGTACCTTTTGCTTTAGAATTATGGGAGGCAATTTTAGAACGCGATCCATAAAAAATTTTTTTGGAGAAATCAGTTATTTGATTGATAAATATGGCATTACTGATCTTTTGTTACAGGACGACATATTAGCATCCAATAAAAAGCGGATTTTTGAATTTTGTGAAGCCATTAAACCTTTAAATCTCTTCTGGTCTTGCAATTTACGGGTTTCAAATGCAGATGATGATATTTATGAGGCCATGAAAGACGCCGGCTGCTATAATATTTTGTATGGATTTGAAAGCGCCAGTCCTGCTGTTCTAAAAAGCATGAAAAAGGGGATTACGCCAAAACTCATGGAGAAAGCGATTCAGGCTTCACTTAAAGCAAAATTGCGAATCGATTCAACTTTTATTTTTGGAGATCCTGTAGAAACTTTGCAGACAATCAATGAAACATTCAAATTTATTTACAACTATAAATCTATCCGAATGGGGATGAAGCTGATCTCTCCTTTTGCCGGGACGGTTTATTATGAAATTTATAAAAAAAGATATGGGATAGAACATTTGCCTAACTTTTACAAAAATCACCTTATGCCTATCAACATTACGTCTCTTTCCAAAAAGGAATTCTCGTATATGGTGAGGAAAGTCGATTTTGAAAACAGCTATCATTTACTATACTCTATGGGGAAAATTCTGAATTCTAAAAAAATAGCCAAACGGATTTTTAATTTAGATATTCTCTGTCCCAATTGCAAACTGGAAAATGATAATTGCAGAATAGATTTTAATGAAGGTTTTCGGCTGGTTTGTAAACATTGTTTGCAAACAATTTATATTAATCAAGCCAATTTCAGATTTGGCAACATCTCTCAGATTTATCAATTTTTATTTCTTTACGTGAAGAAAATAGTCCTGTATAACGTTTATACTTATCGGCTTCTCTTTTTCATCCTTCCTTTGATAGAAAATACAGCGGCAGTTTGCAGGGCTGTGGTAAATTTTATTCAGAAAAGGAATATCGGCCTCAATAGACCGGCTGATGACACATGTAAAAAGAGCCGGATGTCAGGGTCATATGTCGGATGACAAATTTGCAGACTCTCAACGTTAACGGCTGCATGTGATAAACACTTCTCCGCTTGAGCTTAATCTTTCTATTTATTTAAAAAGAAACTATTCCACAATAAGAACAGCTTTTTTTTTCATTATTTATTGGGTTCCCTGTGATTTTTTTGCTTTAAAAACTATCTCGTTTCATATTTTAAAACATTCTTGAATCAGGATATTATTTATGAAAACGGTTCTTTTTTTAGGGCACAGCAATAATGACGTAGACCATTTTCTACCCTTAATGGTTAAACTAGAAAAAAAGGATGACTTGAAACCTCTCCTTTTTTGTATACCCTCAAGAAATATTTTATTAGTAAACAAGGTCCATCAGCTATGGATAAAGGATTGTTCAATTTATACTGTTTCCGCAAATTCAGTTATATTAAACTCCATATTTCAAAATATTCTTTTTACCTTCTTTTCTCTTCTTGAGTCTGCGTATATCAAAATTGCTAATTTAGCAATACGGGCAAATTTTTCTATTGAACGTAATTGTTTGATATTTATCAGAAAATTATTTGGCGCAATAAAACTAACGGTTCATATTCTTTTAAATCACTCTTTAAATGGTAAGGATTGTGTTCATTCTCTGGAAAAGTTTTTTAAAGATAATTCTGTTGCCTGCGTTGTCTGTGATAGTGGATTTATATCATGTTATGAGAATGAACAACAGCTTGTCCTTAAAATCCGTCATATTATTATACGTTTTGCGAATGCTCGAAAAATTCCTATTGTTATGATGAATCACGGGGTTAGCCCAAAATATGAAGAAGACTCTAGTTTATCTAAATCCATAAATAGGGATAAATACATCCAGCCTGATGTAATAATTTTTTCTTTTGAAAAAGAAGTTTCCAAAAAACCCTATATAGGTAAAAACACAAAGATTCTTATTCTTGGGGATTTGAGATTAGACGTCCATTGGATTCGAAGTCTTGAAGAAAGTGCACAAAAGCTTCCTGAATATCATTCCATATCAACGAGGGAAAAAGTGATTCTCTATCTCGTATGCAAACCAGCCTGGATAAATGATTACGGACTGCTTAATTCCATTCATGCTGACATTTACAATGTTGTAAAAAAAATAGAGGGTTTAACTCTTTGGATTAAACTTCATCCAAGATATCCGTTTGCTTTCCCTTTGAGAAATTATACTGGTGGACAAGTCCGAATTTTTGGCAATGAAGTCGATACAAACATGCTACTTCCCAAATCTGATATTGTCATTTCATCATATTCAGGTGTTCTTGTGCATCCAATGTTAATGAGAAGATCTGCCATATTTTATGACAAAATTCGAGCGGTCACAGGGATTTCAATTAAATTTATTTTTGACGATACCGATTGTGTAGAAAAAGTTGCAAACCCTCACGACCTTGAGAAAACATGTAGAATGATTTTAAAAAGGAAAAGCCCCAATTTTGATGGATTAGAACACTTTTACAAAAAGTTTATATCCGGAGGAATCGGCATGGATCAAAGCATTTCTGGGAGCTATGAAAAGGAGCTACTCTCTTTAATGCAATTACAATAACCAAAATCTAAATATTATCTAATACAATAATGAAAACTGAGCTCCCCTTATAAAAAGCTGAGTAAATATTGATATAGACGATAAATTCATTAAGTTATTTTTAATTCCATATTAATTTAACTTTAGTCTAATTTTTTTATAATCAAAACGATTTAATACCTATTTAATGAATTTTCATTTTTTAAGTATGAATAAATTTCTCCCATGTTAGATCATAAGAATTACAAAGATAAATCTATACCTGATGTAGCAAAAGAACTGGATCATTTGTGTAAAGAGTTAGATCAGAAGCATAGGCAACAGCGCAAGGTTCAGTTTTTATTGGATGTTAGAGGGTATTTCATAATCAATAAGATAAAAGGTAACTATGTGGAGTTCGGAATATATAGAGGTGAAATGGTATATTGCGCATGGAAAATTTTACAAGAAACAGGATGTATTAAAAAATATATTGGTCTCGATTCTTTTTCCGGCAACCCAGATATTAGTGTTTCTGAACGAAAAGTGAATCAAACCACACTTGCTGGTTCTTATAAAGCCGGACTTCAGCAAACGGATAAATTTCTAAGGCAATTTATAAAAAATAAATTAAAATTAATTCCAGGCGACTTCAGAAAAAAAAATATTATTGAACGAGCGAAAGACAGCAAAAACAAAATTGCTCTCGCTGTTATAGATTGCAACCTGATGTCATCAATTGAAAAATCCATAAAATTTGCTGTTCCTAATATGGTACGTGGTGGAATTTTATTTGTTGACGATTTTTTTATTAATATGTATGCTGGAAATTGCCCGATTTTGAGTTTAATGAAAAATATAGAGAGGAAAAATAACTGTAAGATCATTGAATTTCAAACTTACGCTCCTTTTGCGCGGGCATTTATAGTAATCAACCCTTCATGATGACAATTAAAAACTATTTGCTCCCTTTTGAAAAACCAATCAGATGATTTTACTTTCCTATCCAATCAAAGAACAAATACCGACGTACAGAAATGGAGATAAACCTCTTATTCAGCATGAAAAACAAATAAAGGCAGGAGATAAATGTAATACGGTTAAGTTGTCATTACCTAATCACGTTGGGACTCATGTTGAATGTCCAGCGCATTTTAGCGCGGGTGGACGGACATTGACAGACTATCCACCGGATTTCTGGTTCTGCCGCCATGTTCAACTATTTCAATGTAATCTAAATGACAATGAACTCTGCAATGCTCACCATTTGCAAACGGCTTATGAAAAATCAGTTTTAAAAGTTCCTGAGGCAGAGGCTGTTATTTTAATGACCGGCTGGTATCGGAAACGAAACGCGGTCTGTTATTGGCAATCTTCACCTGGATTTCTACCAAATACGTTTCACTGGTTAAGGGAAACTTTTCCCAAACTCCGTTTTTTTGGTTTTGATGTGATTTCGCTTTCGAGTTATTCCAACAGAGAAATTGGAAGAGATGTTCATAAGGCTTTTCTATGTAATAGCTCGCCTATTTTAATAATTGAAGACATGGATTTCTCTATGCTAAATGCCGATCAAGGTTTGAAAAATTTGTTGATTTCTCCTTTATTTGTCAGCGGTATCGATGGATCTCCCTGTTCCCTGTGGGGAAACCTCTAAAAGGGGTATTTTTTTCTAATTTAAATGCTATAAGTTAGCAGTTGCAAAAGGTATCTTTAATAATTCATTTATTAAAAACATTTTGCAGAACATGTAAAAAAAACTTGTAGTTGATTTATTTCTGCATTGATGTGGTTGATTATTATATTTAAGGAGAAGAAAAATTATGCAAAAGGAAATTGTTGCACTGGTTGCAGTTAAGGGTACTTCTGAACGCATAAAGAAAAAAAATACCAGGCCATTTCACAACACTAACCTTTTGGAACTTAAATTAAGCCAATTAAAAAAGGTAAAGGGTTTTCATGAAATTATTGTCTCCTCTGAAGATTCAGGGATTCTTGAAACGGCTAGAAAAAAAGGTGTTAATGTTCATATAAGAGATCCGAAATATTCTACGAGTTTCCTTCCCCCGAGTGAATTATTTTCTTACATAGCCTCTGAAATTTCAGGGGAACACATTGCATGGGTTAATGTCACCAATCCTTTGTTTGAATCCAACGCCTATGATAAAGCTATTGAAGCTTATAATAATCTGGACTCAAAATATAATTGTTTAACAAGCGTGTATGAGGTAAAAAATAACCTTTTTTATAAAGGAAGGCCTATTAACTTTCAGGCGAATCCTTGGCCACGATCTCAGGATCTTGAGGGGGTTTGTGCCATGTCTCATGCCATCAATATTATGAGAAGAGAGGAGATGATCCCTTTAGGATCCTATCTTGGTTCCTCGCCTTATTTTTTCTACATGGATAGCATCAGTTCATTGGATATCGACTATCAAATAGACTTTGACTTTTGTGAAATGATTTATAAGAAACGTCATTCATAAATTACTTGGAAGATTAAAATATATAACCTGTTTTCATTTCCTCTAGAGCTTGATAGTAATAATCGGATAAGAATGAAGAAAAAACAAAATATTTTGGTAACAGGTGGCTCCGGATTCATGGGAAGCCACCTAGCCGATGCATTGACAGATACCGGTCATAATGTCACTATATTTGACATTAAAAAATCCAGCTACTTGAAATCCAAACAAAACATGATAATTGCCAACATCATGGATATATGCTCAATAAAAAAGGCAATGAAAGGTATCGATGTAGTTTATCATTTTGCCGGATTGGCAGACATTGACGAAGCATATAACAATCCTTTGGATACGATGAAATTGAACGTACTAGGTACTACTAATGTTCTGGAAGCCGCAAGAGAGAATATGGTTAAAAAGGTTATTTTTGCCAGCACTATTTATGTTTACAGCCGGACAGGCTCATTTTACAGGGTAAGTAAACATGCATGTGAGTTACTGCTTGAAACCTATCATGAAAACTACGGCATGGACTACACCATTTTAAGATTTGGCACCCTTTATGGTACCAGGCCAAATGAGCATAATAGCGTTTACAGGTTTTTGAAAGAGGCACTCAGTACGGGAAAGATTAATTTTAAAGGCACAGGAAGCGAGGTAAGAGAATATATCCATGTTTCCGATGCAGCAAATATTTGTGCAAAAGTATTAGACAATGAATTTTCAGGGCAAACTTTGATCTTGACGGGTCATCATCGAATGCGGTTGTCAGAACTGTTGGATATGATCAATGAAATTTTATGCAATAAAATTAAAATAACTTACGATAGCAAAAATTCCTTGGCTCATTACACTCAGACTCCCTATTCGTATATTCCCCGGGTCGGCAAAAAAATCATAATGAATACATATTGCGATCTCGGTCAAAGTCTTGTGGAAATATTGGATGAAATCAATTCAAAAAACTCCAACGAGGAAATCAAGCTTTAATTTTTCATTAGATTGTCATGGATTTTAAAAAAGTTTTTATTTCCACCAGTTCATTTGCTCAATACGATTCCCAACCAATAGAATTACTTAAGGAAGCTAATTTTATTGTTAAGTTAAATCCTTACGGAAGAACTTTAGTTGAACCCGAAATCCAGGATGCAGTCAAAGATTGTAATTTGCTCATTGCCGGGACAGAACCTTTATCACGATCTGTTTTGGAATCAGCAAAAAAGTTAAAAATAATATCAAGGTGCGGAGCAGGGCTGGATAATGTAGATTTAATAGCTGCACAAGAGATTGGAATTAAAGTATTTAACACGCCTTTTGGGCCTACACAGGCTGTTGCTGAGCTAACAACAGGAGTAATCCTGGACTTGCTTAGAAAAATAACATTCATGGATAGAGAACTGAGGGCAGGGAAGTGGCAGAAGAAAATGGGTAATCTCCTACAAAACAAACGTGTCGGTTTCATTGGCTTTGGAAATATCGGGCAAACTGTGGCTGAACTCCTGCTACCGTTTAATGTGGAAATTTCTTATTATGACATTCGCACTCTACCCTCCTGCGAAAAATACAGGCGCCTCGAATTAGAACCGTTACTTTCCTGCTCAGACATCATTACCATTCACATATCGGTGTCTCCGAATACTAAAACAATAATAGGAGCTAAAGAATTAAAATTGATGAAGCAGGGAAGCTGGCTTGTTAATATGTCCCGAGGAGGTCTGATCGATGAAAATGCTCTTTATAAAGCGCTGGAGAGTGAACATTTGTCTGGCGCTGCTTTAGATGTTTTTGAGCGAGAACCTTATATTGGTGAATTGACCAAGCTAAACAACGTAGTTTTAACCCCTCATGTTGGATCTTACGCCAAAGAAGCCCGGATCCAGATGGAAATAGATGCTGTAAAAAACCTCCTAAAAACCATTAAGAGAGCGTAAATAATCGAAAGGATTGTTGAAGAAAATTACATTTTGGGGAAAAGGGGATTTTCCTCCTTCGGGAACCCGCCCAATAAACTTAGCTCCTGCCTCCATTGCCCCTTCATAGTCAGCTATTGAATCCCCAACCACCATGGCTTCTTCGGAAGAGTAACCGTTTTTTTCAAGAATAAACAAAATACTTTCACCTTTTTTCCTGTTTGCTCCATAGACTGAACGAAAATAATGAGCCATATTTCTTTTTTGGATAATTCTTTTAAGCTCCTCATCAGGAGTTGCAGAAACCACATATATATTAATTCGCCTGAAATAATCATCTAAAAATTCTTTGGCACCCGTGACCCATGGCGCTTTAACTACCATTTCTTCAACCAGATTAGAAAATCTATCACCTGATTCTCTTTCAACATCTTCCGTGTATTCAAGTCCCAGTAAAACCTCTTGAAAAAACTTAAATTTTTCATAGCGCGATATACCTCCATTCTTAAGATGGTAATCTACAACCTGTTTTACAATTTTTGGTCCATGATTTTTATAAAGTTCTGCAAAAGCTTTAGTTTTTATATCAACTGACTCCGCAAGAACTCCATCAAAATCAAAGATTATCGATTTCATCATTTAATTGTCTTTTACCAAAAAAATATTTATAATTGTGATTTAAATATGCGCCTAAAAAAACCTCCGTGATAGTCAATAACCTCGAATTATTTATACACGTATAAAAACAAAAATACAATAACTGATGAAAAAATTAAGTTAAAGCTGTCCAATACATTTTCTTGTAATAAATTTTCCTGAGATTCAAGAATTTCAAGAAATTTGCGGTTATTTTCTGCTTAAAGAGGGTTATGGATTAGAATCTAAATGGTAAAAAAATAGTGTCTAATTCAAGATTTAAATAACTTATCAAAAGGTGTTCATGGATTATTGTTTCAGTATATTAATCAACAAACGCAGAGAAACGCGCCATCACTTTTTCAAATGAACTCAGAGCTGCATTATTTTCAAAAAGAAAATTAAGGATTTAAAGCTTCAACAGTAAATAGAACCTATACGTAAGGTAGTCAATGAAAAAAGACATTTTATGCACAATTGGACCCGCATCTCTTAAAAAAACCGTTCTACAACGAATGAATGATCTTCCTGTAACATTACTCAGAATCAATCTCTCTCATACATCGCTTCAGCAGATGATTAAAAATATCCATTTTATCCAAAGTGTAAGCCATATACCTATATGTATTGATACTGAAGGTTCTCAAATCAGAACAGGAAGAATGGCGGGCAATGAGGTGTTTCTTAATGAGGGAAGCTTTGTTACGATCCATCAAAAACAAGTCACGGGAAACGCGCAAAACATTACTTTCTATCCAACAGAAGCGATTGATCGAATTCATTTACTGGATTGTATTTCTATAGATTTCGATAGTGTGCTTGTGCAGGTTGTAGAAAAAAAAAATCATTATCTGAAGACAAAAGTAATTACCGAAGGTTTGATTGGAAGTAATAAAGCCGTTACAGTTAACCGTCCTATATTGTTAGACTCTCTCACCAAAAAGGATCGGAAAGCAATTAAAATTGCTCTTGATCTGGGAATTAAGCATTTTGCTCTTTCTTTTGCAAATCATGTAGAGGATGTTCTAGAATTGCGCTCATTGACTGGCAAAGAATGTTTTTTAATTTCAAAAATTGAGACCCACGCGGGGGTCAGCCATATAGAATCCATATCAAAAGAATCCGATGCGATACTTATTGACAGGGGAGACCTCTCTCGAGAAGAACCTATTGAAGACATCCCCCTCCTTCAAAAATTTATTATCCATAAGACTAAAAAAACAAACGCCAAGATATATGTGGCCACCAATCTTCTTGAAACCATGGTCACTCAAAAAAAACCAACTAGAGCGGAAGTAAGCGACGTCTTAAATACATTAATAGACGGCGCGGACGGACTTGTACTCGCCGCTGAAACAGCCATTGGGGAAAATCCGGTTGGATGTGTAAATATGATTTCAAAATTAATGAACCAATATTATAACTACTGCAAATTTGACATGCAAATCGACAAATATGAAAAGAGGTCGCTCTTAATAGAACCACATGCGGGTCACCTTGTTAACCAATTCCTAGACAACCCGGACATACCTGAAATAAAAAAACTTCCCTGCCTGGAAGTAAGTGAAGAGATCGTAATGGAGTGTGAGCAAATTGCCTCAGGTGTTTATTCTCCTTTAAAAGGATTTATGAACAAAGAAGAAATAGAAAGTGTCCTTAATCATTATTGTTTACCCGATAACACTGTATGGCCTTTACCTATTTTCTTTCAAGTAAGAAAAGAATGTACTGGTAAGCTTAGAAAAGGCGATTTGGTTGCCCTAAAAAATACTACTTCAAAGGAACTCTTTGCAATAATGACTATTGAAAGCATTTTTTCCTTAGAATTAAATTCATTTGCGAAACGGTTGTTTGGCTCTGATTCAGAAAAACATCCTGGTGTTTCCCGGTTAAAAGGGGCCGGAGGTATGTTTCTTGCCGGCAAAATTGAATTATTTAAATATTCAAATAAATCAGCTCGAACAGCTCCTTATATATTGAGTCCGGCTGATACACGTATGATTATGGAGCAAAAAAACTGGTATAGGACCGTTGGGTTTCATACAAAAACTGTTATCCATAGAGGGGATGAATTTATCCAATTAAAAACTCTCAATGATTATTATTGTGATGGTTTGCTTGTTTTACCGTGCCTAGGATCACAGAAGAAAAATGATTTTCATAACGAAATCGTATTCGACTCTTACCAAACTATGATAGATTTCAATTTATATCCTAAAAACAAAGTTTTGATAGGAGCATCCTTATCGTATTCACGATATGCGGGACCAAGAGAAAATGTGTTTATCGCAATATGCCAAAAAAATTACGGCTGCTCCCATTTATTAATGGGCCGAGACCATTTAAACGATCTCGATTACTACTCATATGAAGAGACCGTTAATCTCTTTGAGAAATTAGGAGATATTGGAATTAGCCCCATTTTATTTAAAGATGTATTTTATTGTGAACAGTGCAAAGGTCCTATCCTTTCCTGTGAACATCAAAAATCGGGCAACTATCTTTTGAACGGATCTATTCTACGTAAAAACATTACAGAAGAAAAAAAATCTCCCCACTGGTTATTAAGAGAGGAAATATCAGAAATGTTGGTTGAAGCGGCTAAAAGGAGAAAACAAATTTTTATTAGATGATTTTATAATGCAAAAACCTTTTGAACCTATCTTAAAAAAACATTCTATATTTATTACGGCTATAGGGCGGTCGGCGCTTGGTTCTTTTTCAAGGATACTGCCTCAAATGATCAAAGATTGCCATGGAGTACACGAACCGGATGTTTTGTGGTTTTATCGTATAACAGGTTTGGTTAAAGATGACCCGCTACTTCTTCGAAAAATAAGAGATTTTGGTTTTTTCAATATGACTATTGGAAAGTTGCTACCCCTACGTAATTTAAGGGGCCTTTCACTGGCGCTTCAAATGGGAAAAATAGATACAACCACCGCTGCCTATCACTTATATAAAATTCGCTGGCACTATGTCTTAAGGTTAAAGGAATCGATCTATGCCGAATGTAACTCACAATTAGCAGGGTTGTTGGATATAATCCCCTTGGTTTTTCCAAACTCAAAAACAGTATGCATCATACGCGATGGAAGAAGTTGGGTACGTTCATTTCTTAATAGAGTCCCTACATTAATGGGGAAAAAGGACTTAATGACTTATGTCCCATACAGCCGCCCCAGAGCAGACCTTTTCCCGGAGGACCCTTTTTTTCGGCAATGGAAGAATTTTTCCCAATTTCAGCGCGTATGCTGGTTATGGCGCTATAGAGCAAGCTCTGTTTTAAAATCAAGTAGCCTGAACTCTAATGTAAAATTCATCAAATATGAAGACTTGCTCGAAGGAACACAACAATATGAGACGATGGAGGAAATGTTAAAATATCTATCTTCCTTCCCGGATGGCTTCCAAGCAGATTATAAATTCTGTAAAGAAAATATTTTTGGCAAAAAGATCGGCCAATCTCAATTTAGTATAATCCCCCATTGGAAGGAATGGACCCCTGAAAGAGTTAAACAATTTCAGGATATCTGTGGAGAGATGCAAAATCGATTGGACTATGGTCGCGAACATCAGTGGCTTGAAATGAAAGCAAACTGCAAGCCAACTGAGAACTAAGCCCAACAGGGCTGTATATCTGCTGAAAAAATAAAAAATTTTCGGAAGTATATGTTTCTAAAAAAAAAAGAAAATAAAGCGCAAAATATTCAAAAACCCTGCATTTTTGTTGTATCAGGTGGTCGAACAGCAACTCGCTTTCTTTCAGAACTCTTAGCATTATCCATTAAAGACTGCTATGCCGTGCAAGAACCGGATATTTGGCGCATAGATTCTTTAATAGATTTCAGAGAAAATAAAAAAATATGGCACAAGAAAATAAGAGATTTTGGTTTTTACAATATGGTAATAGGCAAGTTAACTCATAGAGGCAGCCCAAGAGCTTTGTCTCTAGCCAGACAAAGAAACATGGTTAATGAAAGAGAATCAAAAAATAAATTATATCAACTTCGCTATCGTTTTATATCGAAACAAAAAGAACTGATTTACGCGGAATGTAATTTGCAGTTTTCCGGTTTAATTGACATTATTCCCTTGGTCTTTCCTAATTCCAAAACAGCATTCATAATTCGTGATGGCCGGGATTGGGTCTCTTCATGGTTTAATGGCTATTTTACTCCTTTTGGGAAAAGAGATCCTTTGTATTACTTAGCCGCGAGTAGACCTAATTCAGACATGTTTCCTGGAGATCCTTTTTTTGGTCATTGGAAACATTTATCGCAATTTCAGCAAATATGTTGGGTATGGCGCTTCCATATAGAATACGCTTTAAAGACTATAAAAAAGAATCCTCATTCTATAGTTGTAAAATATGAGGATTTATTTTCCGGTGATAAAAAATACGATTCGATGAACGACTTATTAAAACACCTGACCTGCTTCCCAAATAAATTCCAAGCGGAATACAAATATCCAGAGGAACTCTCAGGAAAGAGATTTCACGAATCGAGAACCAATAACTTTCCTAAATGGGAAAATTGGTCCCCTCCCCGGGTCCAAGAATTTCAACAAATTTGTGGTGATTTTTTGATTGAACAAGGATACGGCATGGAACCGAGATGGCAAGAAATGACAAAGAAAGCCGGGGCAGTTTAATTCATATATTCTTTGGTTTAAAGACTAATATCTACCCCATGGCATACACACAGCTTATAAATTTTTTGTTTAAAGTATCCCAATGAAAATCTTTACTCCTCTCCAAACTCTTTGATGCAATATTTTTTGAATACTCTTCATCATAAAGTATCTTTTTTAAAGCTCTTATTAAATCTTCCACATCTCCTGATTTAACAAGAAGGCCATATTTTCCATTTTCTAAAATATGCTTTCTGTCTGTCAAATCTCCTGTAATAATAGGCACTCCCGATGCCATACCTTCAAAAACTTTTAATGGACTTCTTCCTTCGCAAGCCGGTTTACTTTTAACAGGATCAACAATGACGCTGCATAGTTTATAGTAATATTTCACCTCATCAGGGTCTACGAAGCCAACCCATTTTACGCCTTCTGTCATATCTTTCTTTATTAGAGATTTTAAAAATTCTCTGTCATCGTCACTACCTCTTCCAACTATCAGCAATACTATATTTTTATCTGTTTTATAAAGAACGTTAAAGGCTTTTACTAATAGGTCTACAGAATGCCCTGTCAAATCCAAAGCACCAATATATCCAATTATTTTTTTATTTTCTAAATTTAATTTTGATTTAATTTCATTAATAATATTGTCATCTAATCTTCCGAACCTTTCGAGATCAACGCCATTTGGGATATATATGATTTTCTCCTTATCTATTCCAAGATTAACTAACCTTTGTTTCATGAATAGGGTATTTACAGTTATCAAGTCACAATACTTTGGCACATTATCTTCAAATAATTGAAAAACTTTTTTTTGTAATTTATTGCTTAACTTATTTGCGTATAGTTCATAATCATCACAATCCAATATTATTTTTTTTTGTTTAATCAGTTTTATTAATAAAGCAGCCGTTGAATTTATTGGTTGCGGCTTGCATAAAACAATAATATCTGCTTTAAGAAAAAAGCCTTTCAGAAGCATCTTAATGGTTGAAGAAAGAACAACGTAGAACAGCGAGCAAGGCCCCATATATACTTTTTTATCACCTTCTTTTTTTACATGCATTTGGCCGACATAATGCACAGAAACCCCTTTTATTACGTCATATACTTTTAGTTTCTTGCATAGTGATCTATAATTATGATGTAAAGTGAGCAAATCTACTCTGACTTTACTTTTCCCTAATCCCTTTGCTAAAGGCAGGTATCTCCCAATAAAACTGGCTCCTTCCGCTCCTTGAGTCGCAAAAAAAGTAACATGTTTCTTGAAGTATGATTCCATGTTCCAGTAAAAGCTTTCTTTTATTAAGAAATTATTTTTTGTATGCTTTCCGGAGTGGAAGCTCCATTTGGAAGCGGCCCTCCGGCCGCTTTTTGTTTTTTGAATTTCAGAGCATCGATTATTAATCTAGGATAAAAGCTGGGATTAAACATGAGATTTGTTGTATAAAAACATTCATGAGTACAAAAACATTTTCTGTCCCTTATAAAGTTTCTTATTTCATTTGCTTTGTGAGAGTTCCATACTTTCTTAAAGCTATAATCATGGTCTCTCAGGTTGCCTATCCTCTTATCTAATAGCTCACAGCAAAACACATCCCCCCCATCATACAAGACTCCCGTTAGAGCCCCAGCATAGCAGGGCGTAATATATCTACTTTCTCTAAAAGTATTTACAATTATGTCATTTCTAAGCAGATTCTTTGCGGCTGCTAATCTTGCAGCCGGTGAATGATCATTAAATTTTCTATCAAATTTCATTCTCTGCGTAATTTCTACATATTTTGAAATGTTAATATCTTTTAAATCCATATCTTGCGGGTTTCCCCTTATTAAATTGATATTAAAAACCGCCTCCGGCATTTTTCCCTTTATGAAAGCATATATATCATTTAATTTATTCTGATTTGTCTTGGTGTGGGTGGTTAGCGCATAAATGCCCAAGTTTTTATTGTGTTTTTTAATTTCTACCAAGCCATTGTAGGTGTCTAATAATCTATTAAAATGATCTTTCAGCTTTGTTTCTTTTTCCATATCTTCATACAAATGATTTATAGATAGATTTATACTAATGGAAAGACCAGGACAAGCCTTTAAAATCTTATTAACATCGTTAATTATTCTTGTCGTTAAAAAACCAGTGCTTATCAGGGCTATCTTCCTGACTCCCGCATTTTTGTGATAGATTATCGCTATATCAGCTAATTCTTTTCTCAAAAAAGGTTCTCCGCCAGTAAGTATCACTTGATAAAGATCTTTATCAAAGCTCCTTGTAACCTTATCAATTTCTTCAAGAGTTAATTCATTCTTTGTTTGATTTAATTGTTCCCAATAGAAACAAAAATTGCATTGGGCATTGCATCTTGAAGTAACGAAATGGATTAAGTATATAGGGTTATTTCCCTTTTTTTGAACTATTCTGCTAAATAATTTGAAATAATTTACCATAAAAGTTTAATTTGTTACGGAATCCGAAATAACAGAAGGATCTTTTACATATTCCTTCATATGCAGAAAATGAAAATAAATAAAACCGAATATTCCAAACCAAAATGTAGACAGAATTCGATCGAGACTTGTCGCTATAACCCCATAATCAAAATTATAGTCCATATAGCTAGCTGCCAATCCAACGGCAACTTCACGAAGGCCAATTCCGCCCGGCACTATTCCAATAAATTCCGCTAATAAAAAAATTATGGTCATAATCATGCAACTAATAAAATCCATAGAATATCCAAGGATGTTGAAAGCAATATAAAAGCGAAATCCGATCGCAAGCATGCTTAATATTTCAAAAAATATAAGGGATAATACGGAAAATTTGTCGTTTCTAAAATTATACCAAATATCTAGAGCTTTCTGAATATTCTGGTAAAACTTTGACTCCTGTTTTGATAATTTCCATTGTGGAGATAATAGCAATAATGAGAGACAGAGCAGAAGGAAACAAGAAGATATAGCATAAAAAGGCGATAGGCCATAAAAAAAATAGAAATGAAAGTTGATTACAATGGCTATCATGAGAAGAGATAAAACCTGTATATATTTTTGAACGCTCATTGCGATTATAAATTTAGGGTATGATAGGCGGTGGTTTGTCTTTAAGTAATAGGCATTTGTCAACGTTCCGCTTTTAAAAAAAATAAGATTTCCTAACCTGCGAATTTGAGGCAGCCCAAACCACTCGTGAATGGTAAGATTTATTTTAAATGCGCATAATAGTTTCTTAAACCTTAATCCATTAACATAAAACGAAATTAAAATGGCTAACGACGCAACGCAAATTTGAATGAAGGTAAGTTCTTTAATTCGTTTCAGTTCCTCTCCCATTTGAGAAAAATAATAAACTCCCGCGCCAATAATTAACATCATCAACAGTAATTGGATTTTTCTTTTCATTTTCACTCTAAAAACAATAGGGTTAGAATTTATTTACAGTTTTAATTTTAATATATGCCATTTGCCGTCATCATATAGCAAAGTGTTTTTAATAGATGAAATATTTGAAGGAAAAGTAACCTTCTTTGAGGCGAAATAAATATTTGGACTTTTAATTTTCTTAAAATATTTTTTATAAGATTCAAGTAGAGAAGTCTCAATCGTATAAGGCTTCACAAGAGAAACACCTATCATCGGAAAGATAATGCTTTTTGCCGAGGCAAAACCTTTTGATTCGTTGGATGGGAAAATAACTATAGCATCTTGAGGCAACAGCTCTTTTATTTTGTACGCAAATGCACTAATATCTTGAAAAGAGTTATATATATCTTTTATTTGATTGGTAGTGAGGATCTTTTCATGGTTAATAGAAGGATTTTCATAAATAAATTTCAATCTTGGCAACATAAAAATAATTAGAAGTAGAACAATATTACCGAATACAATAATGTTAGGGAGATAGAGTTTAACAAAATTAGCACCTCTAATCTTAACTTTGTATACCGAATGAGCTACTAAAAAAACTAAAACAGGGTACAGCGCCAAATAAATTCTTTGTGAAGACCCATTAATATATGCGCCAGGGTTAAGTAATAAGCCTTTCACAACATTAATTATTCCAATATCATAATTTCGTGGTTCTCCGGGATTTACCATCATAGAATCATGAGCGCTGGACATAACTAAAACTACTGAAAAATAAAAAGATATTAAAAAATATGTGAGTATTTTTTGTGATTTATCAAATTCCTTCCAATAAAAAGGTATGCATAAAAACAGGGAAACTGTAAAAACCCAATATCCTTGCAAAAAGAAAAAAAGCAAAAACCTAAAATTGAAATATGAAATATAATTTCCAAATTTTGATAATAATTCACCAAAATAATTACCAGAATAATACTTTAAAATAGCTAATGCTGTGCTTAACAATAACAAAACAGCAATTTTAAAATATTTATTTCCAAAAAATAAGATAATGCAAAAAAATATAAAAGTTAGTAATACTACATATGTCTTTAATTTTATAATAACCCAATCGGTGAGAAACAGGCACACCATAAACCACATCAAAGATATAGAAACCGGTAAAATAGTAAAATGAAAAATCCTTTTTTTAAAATTGTTATTGTCTAGATTTAAGCATATTGTAATGATGACGGCAGGGATACAAAATAAAAGAAATTCTACCCTTGACCAAATAGCAAATGTAAAACATAATCCGGATAATAGATATTTTCTATTTAGATCATCGTTATCCACTTCTAATGTTTCATACCAATAAACAACTCCAAAATAAAAATAACATGCGGCGATTAAATTATCCAAGGTAAGGTAGGATCGCCACCAAAAAACAGGAGTAGCAGCTAAAATTAAAGTAAATATTAAGGCATAACGCTCATTCTGTGTCCTTTCATTTAGCTTAAAATAAGTAAATAAAATAATCGATAAGTAAAATAAGGAATATATTATCTTTGGATAATTGAAACCAAAAAGATAGAAATAAGAATGTATTATTGGCACAATAGGCGTCCTGAATTCTCCCGCGTCAAGATAATAAAAAGACATGTCATGTGTAAACGCTAACATTTTCCCTAAATAATCATACACAAAGCCATCTGGCATCATTATTGGAAAATATGTTGAGAAAAGCAGGCTGACAATAAATAAGACAAATAAAATGGTCCAATATTTTATTAAGCCGTTTCTAAGAAATTGTTTAAAATCCAAGCGGTTTATCAGCTGAGAAAGGAGATTTTTTCTTATAGAGGAATATATATTTTTTCCAGTGACTATAGTCAAAAAAACAAGAAATAAAACAAATAATATTTGCCAGAGAATAATTGGGAAAGGCAGAGAATAAAAAAAAAATAATGCTAAAGAAAGCAGACCAAACCCTAGAGGAATACTAATCGCAATCCTTTCTCCGAAATCATTTTTTTGAAGCAAGTGAGTGACAATGAACCAACTCAAGGAAAAAAAAATGATAAAACAAAATAAAAACATAATAAATTAACCGAACAGGGGCCGGAAGCAAATGGAGCTACCGCTCCGGACAGCATTCTCATAAACATTTGATTTATAATAAGTAAAAAAGGGATATCCTATGCTATTAAATTATTAGGATTTTACTATCGAGTTTCTCTTCGAATGGAACCAATAATATTCCTGATACCGATTTTTCTAAGAACACTCAAATCAAATGGATAGTATTTGCCGGCTGGGCCTCCTTTTTTTTCTTTGCAATTTTTACAGAGGGGGTTGTCTTCAAAATTATTCATAATATGCTGTCTCCTTAATTCTATCATCCTGTCACAATTCCAAATTTCTTCAAGCGATTGACTATGCACATCCCCTATTATATATTTACCATCATAATCATAGCAGCATGGGACTACTTTGCCATTCCACAGGATAGTGAGTAAAAACCATGGTCGCATGCATGGGTATGAATTCTCGGATCGGTAAGAGTCTGATAATTGTGATTTTCGGGCCATTTTTGCTATTGTAGCATCAGAGCCATCCCATGTTTTGAACTGCTTTATAATAATTTTATCAATGCCAGGGATATTCCAACGGTTTTTGAATTCTTTAACCTCTGCTTCCGTATTTTTCATTTCAATCATGGAAATCTCAATAAAGGGGCGCCCATTTCCCTTTATTTTTTTTTTCTTTAAAAGATTACTCACATTTTTTTCTGCTAAATTATAATCAACTGAATTTCCACGGAGATACTTATAAGTATTATCATTAATTCCATCCAGGGAGAGGGTAATTCTGTCAATGTCCCCAGACATAATTCTTGTGACAATTTTGTCTGATAAAGATGTGGGATTTGTGGAAATTCCGGTCTTTATATCTTTTGATTTCGCATAGTCAACAAATTGATTTAATTGAGGGTGAAATACTGAATCTCCAAAATGAAAGAGCCATATCATTTTAGAATAGCCTGATGTTTGGTCAATAATTTTTTGAAAGATATCAATGCTCATATTTCCTATTTTTCTTGTCATATTGCCCCTTGGGCACATTTTACACTCTAAGGGACAATAATTTGTAGGCTCAATATTATAAATATCCGGAAAACCTCTACAAACTTCTTCTCTATGGAAATATGAATAGCTTTTTAAGAAATAATTATAAAGTTCTTTAATCCTATTTATCATTTAATTAATGTTTTCCTATAAACAGAATAGTATTTTTCCACTACTGTTTCCCAGGAAAAATTATCTTCCACATATTTTTTTCCTTTTATGGCTATTTCTTTTCTCAGTTTTTCATCTCTAATAAGCATTTTAATTTTTTTGGCAAGGTCTTTAGGGTCCTTCTGATTAACCAACAATCCGGTCTCTTGATCAACAATGAAATCGATAATTCCTCCCACACGACTAGCAATAACAGCCGTATTTGAAGCCATCGCTTCAAAAAAAACAATTCCAAGACCTTCTGTATCCCCACTATCCGTAACAATTGACGGTCCAATAAAAATATCCGATAGAGTAAAGTATTTTGCTAACTCGCAAGAAGTCATTTTGCCCGGAAAAATTACGGAAGACCCTACATTCAACTTTAGCACAAGGCCTTTTAACTCTTTTTCCAAAGGGCCAAAACCAATGACCAATAATTTTATTTCAGGATATTCATTCAAAACAAGCGGCATAGCTTCGATTAAGTATTTAAAGCCTTTTTTTTCCGCGAACCTACCCACTGCCAAAAGCATTGGGCCATTAATATTATAGATCTTTTTTATATTTTGAGCTTGAGCTTTCAATTGTCCATTAAAAATATCTAAATCAACTCCCATTGGTATAATTTCTACTGGTGTCTCTCTATTTGCAATTTTGCACATAGCATTTAGAGTCGCTCTGCTATTTGCAAGGCAGCATTTACCTTGAGAAATAGCAAACTTGCCAAACGGGATTAAAAAAGAATTGTTCAAAACAAAAAAAACGTCCCCAGCGTGGGCTGTTAATATCAATGGTATTTTAAAAATTTTGCTAAAAATCGCACAAAAAAATCCTTGCGGCACGATCCAGTGGCAATGGATCATCTCTATTTTTTTTTTTTTAATCATCCAACCAATATGGAAAAATTGAAATAGCAGAAAAAAAGGCAGCTCTATTCTCGCAAGCCAGCTACTTTTTAAATTTGGCAATGCCCCGCCATTGTAAAAAACTTTCTGCAATTTTTTAGGATAAAAGTATGAAAATCGATAGATCTTTAATCCTTCCATTTCTTCATAAGGTAACGCATCAGGAGCACCTGGAACTAACACAACCATGTTAAATCCTTTTGAGGCTAATTTTTTTGATAAATTAAAAACAAATGCCGGCTCAGAATCATTTTCCCATCTGGGAAAAGTTGTAGCTAACACCAAAACGTTTGGCAATTTATTCTTTTTCATTTGCCTCAGATTTTCTTATTCTATACAAACTGTTTTCAATATATTCTCTGTTAACAGAGATAAGGTCTGCAGCAAGTCCTATCAATATTATTTGAAATCCAACAATAATTAATATCGCCGATAATATAAGTGACTGGACATGGCCGGCAGTAGACTCAATGAAGAAGAAATATAAATAACGACATCCCAAAAGAAAACCTAAAAAGAAAGAAGTTCCACCTATATATGAAAACACTTTCAAGGGTTCGTACATAGCATAGATTCTAATGATAGTAACAATAGATTTTTTTATGTATCCCCATGTGCTTTTAAATAGCCTGGATTCTCTTAATTTCCCATTGGTTCTAATTGCCACATGAGTTATAGGAATATCTTTTTTCCCAGCCATTATAATGGTTTCAAGGGTATAACTGAATTTAGAAACAATATTAATTTGCATGGCTGTCTCTTTGCTGTAAGCCCGAAATCCGCTTGTTACATCTGGGATATTTGTGCCGGACAGTTGCCTAACTACCCAACTCCCTAATTTTTGAAGAAATATCTTGGTTAAAGAGAAATGCTTTATTTTCTCAACTTCTCTGTCACCTATAACAATTTCTGATTTGTTTTCCAAAATGGGTTTGATTAACTTTGGAATATCATGACCATTGTACTGGTTGTCCCCATCTGTATTAACAATAATATCGGCTCCTAGTTTTAGCGCAGTATCAAGTCCAATCATAAATGCATAAGCCAGTCCCCGGTTATATGACAGTTTCACAATGTGATCGACCCCCAACTCTTCGGCAACTTCCAAGGTTTTATCGGTACTACCATCATCAACAACCAGTACCTCCACTTTATCTAGGCCATCAATTTTCTTTGGAATATCCCTTATAACTAAAGGAAGCGTCTTTTCTTCATTTAAACATGGTATTTGGACAATGAGTTTCATAAGACTTGCACATTAACTGCAGAGATTTAATAAAATCAAAAACCTAATTAGCCCACAGAATAGCACAGAAATACAACGAGAAACCCTCTCGCCCAAGCTCCAGCTTGAGGTCAAAGAAAAGACTTTACTCTGTGTTAATCCTCATTATTAGCAAATTCAGGTCTTCGCAGGCATTCTTCCATAGGTGAATCTGAGGCGCAAAATCCGTTTTCTATTGATTTCATTAGGTTAAAAACTTTGCAAAAAAAACAAAGTTTTGTAAGTTAGTAGGATAGCTTACCAATCTAAAGTCTCTTCGCTATCATAAATATCTCTGTAAAAAATGTATCTTTTAAGGGACCATTCATATTTCCAATGATAACTATGGGAAAAATCTTTCTATATGATAAAGTTTAACTAAAAAGGAATTAAAATTCAATGGTTCATATAATGAGTACAAAATAATAATCTATTTGAAGATAAAGATTAATCAAGTTATAATGAATAAATATCGATGCCTAAAAATGCAGTTACTCTATGAGAACTGTTTTATTAACAAGAAAATTTTTTTTCATTAAACTTTCCATTTGACTTTAAGTAAAACCAATATAATCTATGCCGTTTGTAGTCACAGAATACCGTAGGCTCGTTTCAAATCATAAGAATTTCTATCCCATCATATTAATCTAATTTAAAATAAACTTGAGAGAAATGTAGGTGAAGTGAGTGGACAACTATAGAATTGACGGTCATAAGCTGCTCTATCATATACCTCGTGTCAACGCCTGGCTAAATAAAGAAAATATTTATCCAATTTATATGGAAATTAGTCCAACTGGGGCATGTAATCACAGGTGTACTTTTTGCGGACTTGACTTTATGAAATATCAACGCAGGTTCCTTGATACTGGTTTGCTTAAAGAGAGGCTATCGGAGATGGGTAGGCTTGGCCTAAAAGGTGTGATGTACTCCGGCGAAGGAGAACCTTTTTTACACAAAGAAATATCTGATTTAATCTTGCATACAAAGGAGTCTTCTATCGATGTAGCATTAACAACAAATGGTGTTTTGCTTAATGAATCGACTGCGGAAAAAATTCTTGGACATGTAGAATGGATTAAAGTAAGTATTAGCGCTGCAACGAAAGAGACTTATGCAAAGATTCACAAAACTGAGTCCGATGATTTTGACAAGGTGGTAAAAAACCTGTCGAACGCAGCGAATATAATAAAAGTGAAAGGTTATAAATGTGCTCTCGGTATGCAGATTTTACTTTTACCAGAGAATAGCCATGAGATCCTTCAGTTGGCAGAAATAGCGCGAGAGATAGGTATGAATTACCTGGTTGTAAAGCCTTATTCACAGCATCTGTTGAGTAAAACAAATCGGTATAAACAAATCAAATACAACGATTATTTATATATTGCAGATGAATTGAAAAAGTTTAAAACCAATCATTTTTCAGTTATATTCAGGATAAATACCATGAAAAAATGGGATGAGAGCAAACGGAATTATGAACGCTGTTTTGCTTTACCTTTCTGGTCATATATTGACTCCGGCGGCAATGTCTGGGGTTGCAGTGCATATCTCGGAGACAAAAAGTTTCTTTATGGGAATATTTATGAAAATTCTTTCAAGGAAATATGGGAGAGTGAAAAAAGGAAAAAGTCACTTCACTGGGTTGAAGAAGAGCTTGATGTTAGTAATTGCAGAATCAATTGCAGAATGGACGAAATTAATCGATACCTCTGGAAACTTACTTATGAGCCTCCTGAGCATGTAAATTTTATTTAACAGGAAATTTTATGGCAAAAATACTTATAGTAAAACTTGGTTATTCCGAAACCCTTGACCCGGAGATTAGCAGGACATCCAGTTTAGGAGATGTTTTACGGACAACTGTTCTCCTCCATAAATTTAAAGATGACCATGTTTCCTGGTTGGTTGATGAACATGCCTATCCTTTGCTTGAAGATAATCGGCTTATTCAAAGAATATTAATCTACGATCTAAATTCAGTATTGCAACTACAACATGAACGTTTTGATACTGTTATTAATCTGGAAAAGGTGCCTGGAATTTGTGCTCTTTGTGATGGAATTGATGCATGGAGACGTTTTGGATTTAGGTTTGACTCCTCTAATGGAACGGCTCAGGCATATGACCACGCTGAACGCGCAATGTCTCTTTGCGATAATAAGGATTTAAAAAAAAATCATGAGCAGTATTGGCAAGAAGCTCTTTATCATATGATCGGTGCTGAGTGGGACAAAGAGGAATATATTCTCGGCTATAAGCCCAAATGTAGCGTTAAGCATGATATTGGATTCAATTGGTCGGTCGGAAGCAAATGGCCAAATAAAGCATGGAAAAAAGAAAACTGGAAAAATTTGGAAAAAATTATTGGAAACAAATTTACTGTTTGTTATCAAAAGGGCATGAATGAGCTTCATGAATATATTGAATGGATAAATTCATGCCGTTTATTAGTTACAAATGATAGTTTGGGCCTTCATATAGCGTTTGCACTAAGGAAAAAAATTATTGTCCTATATGGCCCAACTTCTGTGAATGAGATTTATCTCTATGGCAGGGGAATTAGTCTTTTGCCGGAAGTCAATTATGATTGTATTCCTTGTTTAGTTCCAACCTGTTCTCAGGAAAAAATCTGTATGGATTTTATTTCTCCTGAACGCGTTTTTGAGTCCCTTAACAAGATGCTAGGCACAACCGGACATTAGTAATTGCTGATAATATTAATATTGTTAAATTAAAGAAACTTGGCGGCAATGAAACCACTAATAATTCCAAAAAGCTATAACTATATTGCAGTTTTTTTAAGTCTTTCCTGTAACCTTAAATGCAGTTACTGCATTAACCATTATGGAGAATCAAAGCTTCCCAAAGGACATTTGTCGGGAAAGGATTGGGTAAGGGGGTTGAATAGAATTGAGTCAAGGGACGATTTGCCTATTACCCTTCAAGGCGGCGAACCGAGTTTGCATAAAGACTTTATGTATATTTTAAATTGTATAAAAAGAAATTTAAACATAGATATTCTGACAAACCTACAATTTAATGAAAATAGTTTTATCCGGGATATTCATCCAGATAGAATTAAACGGAATGCGCCTTATGCTTCTATTCGTGTTAGTTATCACCCTGAAGTAATGGAGCTTGATCCATTATTAAAAAAGACGTTAAAACTGCATCGCAATGCTTATAGTATCGGCATTTGGGGATTGGACCATCCGAATAATAAGAAGCTAAATGAAGAAGCAAAGAGAAAGTGCTCTGAATTAGGAATTGATTTTCGCCTTAAAGAGTTTTTAGGTGAATTTAATGGTCGCCTATACGGAACATATTTCTATAAAGGATCAGTAGAAAATAGATCGAAACAAAATGTCTTATGTAAAACAAGTGAATTAATAATAGGCCCGAATGGAATGATATACCGCTGCCACAGCGATTTGTATGAAGACAGAGAGTCAGTTGGAAATATTTTAGATCCTGAATTTGAAATCAAAGATATTTATCGGAAGTGTAATTATTTTGGCCATTGCAATCCTTGCGATGTGAAGTTGAAGACAAATAGATTTCAAAAGTTTGGGCATACATCGGTTAAGATTGAAAACGTTAGCAAATAAGCCAAAATATATTCTATAAATCTTGTGAAACGCATAATCAAACATTATGGATGAAATAGACTGGAATAAACAAAATCTTTTTTATAGTAAAATGTTGCGAATCAGAATAATTGAAGAGAAATTGGCAAGTATTTATGCTGAGCAGGAAATGCGATGTCCTGTCCATTTTTGTATTGGGCAGGAAGCTGTTCCAGTTGGTGTGTGTCAGTCTCTAAATTCGACTGATACGGTATTAAGCAATCATCGCTCTCATGGCCATTATTTGGCAAAAGGGGGTTGCTTGAAGAAAATGATTGCAGAACTCTATGGTAAAGCTACAGGTTGCACATCTGGGAAAGGAGGCTCGATGCATCTTATTGACAACTCTGTGAACTTTCTTGGGGCGTCTTCTATTGTTGCAGGTACGATTCCTATTGCCGTAGGTGTAGGCTTTTTTAACAAATTAAGAAACTTAGAATCAATATCTGTAGTTTTTTTTGGAGATGGAGCTACTGAAGAAGGATTGTTTTACGAGAGTTTAAATTTCGCTGCATTGCATAATCTACCGGTACTGTTTGTTTGTGAAAATAATTTTTACTCTGTGTATTCTCCTCTTTCAGTTCGCCAGCCAGCCAGACGTAAAATCTACAAGCTTGCGAAAGCGATGGGATTAGATTCTACCAAGGTTGATGGTAATAATGTTAATTCGATTTACTTTGCATCACTTGATGCTTTAAATAGTATTCGCTGTGGAAAAGGACCTTATTTAATTGAAGCTGAAACATATCGCTGGCTTGAGCATTGTGGACCTAATTTTGATAACAATATAGGATATCGTACTGAAGAAGAATTTCTGGAATGGAAAAAGAGAGATTCTTTGAAAAACCTTGAGAATAAACTGCTAAAAGAATTAATTATTTCAGAGAGTCTGATTAAAACACTAAAAAATGAAATTACTGAGGAAGTTATGGATGCTATCGACTACGCTAAGTCTTCCCCCTTTCCAGAAGCAAAAGAACTGAATAAAACCGTTTATGCATGCTAAAGCGAACGAAAATAAAAAAAGACAGATAACTTTTGCTGGTGCCATAAATGAAGCAATTGAACAATCTATGAATAAGGACTCTAATGTATTTATTATGGGTTTAGGCGCTACTGACCCCAAAGGAGTTTTTGGAACAACTATTGGACTGGAAAAAAAATTTGGTTCCAATAGAGTATTGGACATGCCTACTTCAGAAAATGCAATGACTGGAGTTGCCATAGGGACAGCAATCAGGGGAATGCGTCCAATCATGGTTTACCAACGGGCTGACTTCATGCTTATGTGTATGGATCAGATAATAAATAATGCTGCTAAGTGGTACTATATGTATGGTGGACAGAAAAGTGTTGCTCTTACACTTCGTTCGATTATAGGCAGGGGTTGGGGGCAGGGACCTCAACACTCCCAAAATTTTCAGTCCCTTTTTGCGCATATTCCCGGTTTAAAAGTGGTTGCTCCGACTTTGCCTTATGAAGCAAAAGGTCTATTGATCAGCAGTATTGAAGACAATAATCCAGTTATTTTTATTGAACATAGATGGTTATTTAATCAAATAGGCATTGTTCCGGAGGAATGGTATTCGCTTCCGCTTGGAAAAGCAAATATTATCCGTGAAGGTAAAGATATTACCATTGTGACTACTATGGACATGGTACTAGAGTCAATCCAGGTAGCAAAAAAACTCGAATCTCAGCATTTAAGCATAGAAATAATAAACCTTTGTTCTCTAAAACCCATTGATGAAGATACAATCCTTAAATCAGTGGCTAAGACGGGAAGATTACTGATAATAGATTCCAGCTGGGTTGCCTTTGGTATTTCAGCGGAAGTTGCAGCTATCGTTTCTGAAAAGGGATATGATTTGCTTAAATCAAAGATTAAACGATTGGGATTGCCTGATGCCCCTGCTCCAACCACTTGGGCTTTGAGCAAGTATTATTATACCAGTGAAGCAGATATCTGTAACGCAATTTGTGAAATGCTTGATCTTAATTTTAATTTGAAACATCTTGGTATTAACAATTTTGTTAAAGATGTTCCGGATGAATACTTTAAGGGGCCTTTTTAAAAATTGAAATATTGAGATAAATATAAAATTCTAAATAGTAGTGAGTTAAAACAAATGAGTGAGATTATTCTTGATGGTCACAAATTAGCTTTTCATAAAGAAAGAGTAGAGGCATGGATGCAAGGCGAGCGCATCGCCCCGATAACAATTGATTGTTCCCTTACAAGAGCTTGCACCTACAAGTGTATCTATTGCTATAGCATGCTTCAAACAAATGATGTTAGAAAAATAACACGTGATGTTATTTTCAGGTTCTTGGATGACGCTGCTGAAATAGGGGTTAAGGCAATCAGTTTTGTGAGCGACGGAGAGAGCACTTGCAGTCCGCACCTTTATGACGCCATTTTACGGGGCAAGTCGAATGGCCTGGACATGGCATTGGGCACAAATGGTTTTTTGCTGAAGGACGACCGCCTTCAAGAAATACTACCTGCGCTTACATATCTTCGATTTAATATTTCTGCCGCGGAACCCCAGAGGTACTCGGAGATAATGGGCTGTAAGCCAAAGCATTATGATAAAGTGATTAATACGGTAAGGGAAGCTGTCAGGATTAAGCGGGCAAATGATTTTGAAGTTACCTTGGGTCTTCAGATGGTTCTGCTTCCAGAATTTCATGATCAGATTATTCCTCTTGCAAAATTGGGGAAGGAGCTTTCTGTGGATTACCTGGTAATAAAACATTGCAGTGATGATGAATCAGGAAGTCTTGGGGTTGACTATTCAAAATATCATAGCTTGGTGGAGGTTTTAAGAAAAGCAGAGAGTTTTTCGGATGAAAAATATCTGGTCAAAGCAAAATGGTCAAAGATTTTAAGTAATGGAAAACGTATTTATTCTAAATGCTATGGCCCTCCTTTTCTAATGCAATTTTCCGGTTCAGGATTAGTAGCCCCATGCGGTATGTTTTTCAATGATAAATACAAAAAATATCATATTGGTAATATTGCAGATTCATCATTCAAAGAAATCTGGAAGAGCGAACGTTATTGGGAAGTTGTAAACCTGATTGCTTCTGATGAATTTGATGCAAGGAAAATGTGTGGCTGTTTATGTGTACAACATAAAGTGAATGAATTTTTGTGGGATATTAAACAGAGTAAAGTTGATTTAAATGAATGTACAGGGGAGCTACCAATGCACGTTAATTTCATTTGAAAATTATAGTTTAATTTTATTCCTGTACCAATAACTCAAACTAGTAAAACGCGACATATCCTCTCCGTAAAGAATGTTATTTAATCAAATAAGTATTGAGTCGATAATATCTGGAAAACAATAAATTCGGATGTAAAATTAAAAAAATCGCCCTATGAATGAAGAAATAAAAATATCAGTTGTAATGCCAGCGCTTGATGAAGAAAAGAATATTCATGCTGCCATTACAAATACTTTAAAGGCTTTTGATGATTACAGTATTAGTGGTGAAATTATTGTAATCAACGATGGGAGCAACGACAAAACTGAAGCCATTGTAAAAGAAAAAAAAAAAAATGATTATCGGATTAGATTAATCAGACACACAAACCCTCAAGGGATAGGTTCGTCATTTTGGGACGGAGTTGACATTGCACTGGGAGATGCGGTTTGCATGCTCCCCGGAGACAATGAAAACGAACCATTGGAAATTTTCCGATATTTTAGGCTGCTCGAGCATGTAGACATTATTATTCCTTTTATGTTTAATAAGCAGGTGCGATCACTTTTTAGAAATGCGCTTTCCTTTTTTTATCGTTTTGTTATTAATACAACTTTTTTAGTAAATCTCAATTATACAAATGGCACAATTCTTTATCGTAGATCTATTCTTAAGGACCAACCTCACAGAAGCAAGGGATTTTTTTTTCAAACAGATATTCTAATAAGACTAATTAAGAAAGGTTATCTTTTTGCCGAGGTCCCTTATAAGCTCAGGACAAGAAAAGAAGGAATCTCTAAAGCAGTTACTTTTCCATCGTTACTAAATGTAATAAAAGGCTACCTTCGCTTAGTGAAAGACTACTACTTTAATAGAAATGAAATGACTAATGGGCCCTATTCTGATGATGCCTTGACAACTCTAAGGCATAAAGAATAATAGCCTTATATGATATTTTGAAATAGTCCGATTAAGAAAAAAAAATATAGATTATGAGAGTATTGGAAATTGGATTATTTTTGTTCTTCCTGGCCTTCTTATTACATTTGATCATATGGAAAGTTAGAATGCCAAAAAGACAAACAAAAACAATTCTACAAATTTTTTTCGGAGTTTTAATATCTGGTATTATTTTTTTATATATTAAGCAGCCAGCTCTTTTAAAGGGTGACTTTTTTTCATTTGAAAGTTTTATAGAATATTTTCATATTTCCATTTTCTTTACATCTCTCACTTTAGGATACATTATTACATATTCTGCTTTGGAGGCTGACAGCCCATCCCTCGTTATGATAATGCTTATTTTAGACGCAGGACCTAGCGGACTGGATATTGGGGCTTTCACGCAACGTTTAAACGATGATTTGCTGGTAAAACCGAGAATAGAGGATCTGCTTAGAGATAAATTAGTTTGCATGGATGGCGAAAAATACTTACTTACCCCAAAAGGCAATTCTTTTGTCACTATAATTACGTTTTATAGAAAACTTATTAATCTGCCCTTAAAAGGAGGCTGATCCATATTGATCCTTAATTATTTGCAGCCTCTAAATCCACTCGCAGGTCTATTAATAAACATATTTGTGCAAGTAATTTCTTATAGAATGCTTTTAAGTTCTTTTCTCTTAAAATCTGTCTATACAGGGTTTGCAGCAGGATTTATCTTTGTAACATTATATGAATATTATGTTTTTTTTACTATTGCAACACCAATAAAACAATTTTTGTCAGTCCTTATAGTTAATTTATTAACATACACTTCATTGGGCTATTGCTTTTTCCATTTTATAAATTTAGGGGTAACTGCTCGACGTGTTAGGATACTAATTGAATTGGATGAATCTAAAAAAGGTCTTTCAATGAAGGAAATTCTTAGCAGATATAATGCGAAGTGTGTTGTTGAAATGAGAATTAGAAGGCTAATGAGCAGTGGTCAGGTTACATACAATAATGGTAGATACTATATAGGCAGTCCTATACTGTTATTAATGGCGAAAATTATAATAACAATGAAATTAATAATTCTTGGAAAAAAAAGCGAATTTGACTGAAATTTATTAAAAAACCTTTAGATCAAAATGATATTAATTAATTCTTCTTCAAAAGATGCACTAAAAATATTTCAACCATTTCTTCCTATTTATGTACCCGTTGGCATTGGGTTTCTCCTTGCAGTTGCGGAGCGTGAGAATATTCACGCAAGACATATAGATCAACAAATTGAAAAAAATTTTTTTGGCTTAATTGCAGAGCATGTTAAAAAAATGAAAAAACCGTACATCTTTGGATTTAGCGTGATGACTGCAGCCTATAAGAGCAGCATAATTGTTTCAAAAAAATTAAAAAAACTCTATCCAGATTCTATTATCTGCTTTGGCGGTATCCACCCATCCGCAATTCCAGAAGAGGTTTTAATCAATAAGCACATAGATGCTGTAATTAGAGGAGAAGGAGAGCTAATATTGCCTGAATTTTATAGGCGAGTCAAAGAAGGAAATAATTTTGACGATCTTAATAATATTTCATTCCGAAAGGATGGAATAGTTATTCATAACCAAAGAGAAATTGCTAACAAGAGCCTGGATAGTTTGCCTCCGTTCCCTTATCATCTCTTTACATCTCCAAAATATGATTTAGGATTTGTAGTAAGTTCTCGAGGTTGTCCATACAAATGTATTTTCTGCAGTAATATTATTGCAACAGGAAAGAGTTATAAGTGTAGATCTGAAAGTATTATAGTAGACGAACTTGATCTTTTATACCATAAATACGGAAAAAAGTTTGTTCTTTTTCTAGATGATAACTTTCTTGTTAGCAAAGAAAGGATATACAACTTAATCGATAAAATAAAGCAAAGAGGGTTACACAAGAAAATGACTTTTAGCTTTCAGGCTAGAGGGGATACTGCTGATTATAAACTTTTTAAAGATTTGTATAATTGTGGTTTTAGAAGTGTTTTTTTTGGAATGGAAACAGCCTCCAATCGTATTATGAAAATTATTAAAAAAGGCGAAACCGTAGAACAATGCGTTTCTGGAGTGCAGACGGCAAAACAGGTAGGTTTTCATGTGAGCGCCGCATTTATCTATGGTTTTCCTGGTGAAACCCATAAAGATAGAATGGATTGCGTTGAAATAAGTAAGAATCTGGAATTAAACATGGTTAGATTCAACAATGCTACTCCCTATCCTGGGACCAAACTGTATGATATAGCCAAGAAAGAAGGGCGCTTGAATATACAGGGTTTATATGAAAACTTTTTTTCTGTTTCGACCTTTATTGAAAATCCATTCAAAAAAATACCTTTTTCCTATGTTCCTATTGGCAGTACTGAAAGAGAGATCAGAAACGATATTCTTTTAAGTTATCTTTCTTTTTATACCGATATAAAAAAAATTAAAAGAATATTTTCAAATCCTAATGAGGGGGTAGGCTGGTTTAATGCGGGTGAAAAGTTTTTAGAAATGTTAAAAAAACTTCCTGCATTGATGCTTTTAGCAGCGCTGCTGTCCGTAAAATTTATGCAGCTGATTATTGATGTATTTGTGAAAAAGAACACTCATATTTCTTATGCTGAATTCATGCAAATTATAACATTTGGACAACATATTAAAAAAAACTCTTCTTTAAATTTGAGGTAAAGAGCTAAGCTCTATTTGCCCCTTCAAAAAAATAAAACTTTCCCCGGCTTACTTGGTTACAGTCGAAAGCTTCTGAGTGAAATCCTTACTTCCCATATATCTATAAATTACAACATTCCTATCCGATTGAGGGGTTTTGAATTGATGAATTTGTATTTCAAAAACATTATTTCCATATCGTGCCGGATAATCCAGTACAATTTTTTGATAGTTATTTTTTTTTATATAATCGAAAATATAGTCTCTATAAAAATCTTCTTTCTTTTTAATTTCTATTCTAGTTTCAATAGTTTTTTTCAGAACTGACCCGAACGGAGAACTTTTTCTTAAAATTATCCAATCCGGACTTTCTGGAAAAGGAATTTCATAAATTCGCCTGAAGTTAGTATGAAACGCAAATGATGCAAATTCATGGTTCATCAAAAAAGTATCATCTTTGCCCCCATGCTTTTTGACATATTCTACTATTCCATTCAAAGGACCTCGGTACTGATGAGTAATTTCGTATAAATATTTTAAAAATACAGATTTTAATTCTATTTGCCATTTAAAAGTTGAAATTGGTCCTCTGAAATACTCTGTTTTCTTTAGGGACTCTGTGACTTTATTTCCAGAAAGATAATCAATCCCTTTAAAAGCAAAAAGAGGACCGACATGAACAACATTGGAAAAAATTAAAAATCCTAAAACAATTATAATTAGCCAGGATTTTTGTTTTGATATTAACCGGGAAATAATACGTGCCGTAAAAATATAAAAAAGGGGCAGAATGCCTGCGATATAATGTTGTTGAGGCGTATAGTGTAGCGTAGAAACCCCGATGGTTGAAAAAATCAGAATTGTTATTAATACAAGTTCTTTATGTTTTAGCAGATACTCCTTCTTGAAAAAATCCTTTGAAGCAAAAAACAAAAATACTAAAGGAAATATATAATTGTTAATTTGAAATAAAAATGAAAAAAAACGTTTTGTTAAAGATAGTATATCATTCTTGTGCGGTATGCCAGTAACAGCTACCCAATAGTGTTTGCTTATTCTTTCGAAAGCTGGATACGTGTATAGTATCCAGGGAGCTGTCATAAAAAATATTATCAAAAATGGGATAAAAAATTGCTTTACTCGAGCTTTGTTTCTCTCATAAACAAGCAGATGTAAAATTATTCCCGCTAAAACTCCTGAGCAGAAAATATGCATAGAATGAAAGAGCATGGCTGAGGATATGATAAAACCTACAGCGCTCCACTTTTTATGCTCGAGCATTTGAAAATAAAACCATATTATTAACAATGTAAATGGGATTTCAAAAGATATGTATCGAGCTGTTCTAAAATATAATAAAAGAGGAACAGAACAAATAAAGAGCAAAGTTGCAATGGCAGCTTCTTCTTTGTTTCTGTTAATTTTCAAAGTTAAGAAGTACAAGAGAGGCACAGATAAAACAGCGAGCAAGGCTGAAGGAAAACGAGCTGCAAAGGAATTTTGACCGAAAATATATAACGATAAAGCTCTTACATAATAGGGAAACCAGGGTTGTATTTTCTGTCTCCCATCCATAGCCATTAGATAGTCTACTTCATTTATGCCATCGCTATTAGCAGGATACCCAAATTTTAGAGTTGTAAGGCTGTAAAAGGAAGCTACCCCTTCATCAACTCCCAAAGCGTTCTCACCAAGTCTCGGGAAAACTAAAAAAGCACTTAAAATAATCAAAAAGTACAATGTTTTATGGGTGTATATTTGTTGTATTAGTTTGTTCATTTACATAAAATTAAAAAATCAGCAACGGAAATACATGGAAATCCACAGATATTTTTAGCCACGGATAAACACGAATTATCAAAATAAACCATAAAGGGGCTTAACTAAGATTTGTATCTAAGACAGATATTTAATATTCCACAGATCGCATTTTCCACAAATTTCAGTCTGTTTTTTCCGAAATTCTATAAATTCTTTACCGTTCCAAATATCCTTTAGTTCTCCCTGAATAATATTATCAATCTTATGCATGGGCAGTCCGCAGCATGGGGTGACGTCCCCATTCAGGTTTATATACACATAGGTGTATGTTTTTAGACAATATTTTCCAAATCGGTGAAGAGCATATTTTAAAATTTTATAAATTTCTTTTTGAATTCCCTTTCCCACAGAATACTGAATACAATCGACTTCAATGCCTCTCTTTCTCCCCAACCGGTTGGCTTTGATTAATATATCCTTTTCTTCTTCTCTTGAAGGTCTTGGGAGATCCTCATTAAACCGTAGATCCAATCGTCCCAGGTTAACTCTATCAATTCCTACAGAAGAACCCCACTGGATAAGGTTAAAGATTTCATCTCCGCCATTCTTTTGTATAGTAGACTGAAGAGTTACTTTTGGCTTACGACCATTTCTGCTCTCTAAAAGAGTTACTATATTTTTTTGAGCTGCATGATTTTCATGCCCAAACCGTGAATTTCCATTTAAGGTATCTATAGAAAATGAAATAGAATCGATTCCAGAATTTATGATTTTCTTTGAAATGGAATCATTTAGGAATATACCATTTGTAGTTAATTGGACCTTAAAACCTTTTTTCTTGCAAATTTTTATCATATCGAAAATGTTAGGATGCATAAAAGGCTCACCCCAGCCAGTCAATGTGATTAAGCGAGCTCCACTTAGTCGATCAACTATTTTTTTAAACAAGTCCAAATCCATATGCTTATGTTCCAAACCAAGGGATTCTCTCGGACACATATTGCAATCCAGGTTACATTTATTTGTAATCTCAATTTGTACCTGATCAGGCATAGATGGAAGGATATAAAACAATCTACCTAATGTTTCTTTAATAACATCAATCATTGAATAAACCTTTTAATAAATTTCCAGTACATATTAACTGCCGGGCTCAAAACTTTGTCTAAAAGCGGATGTTTAATTCCTCCCACGGAGATTGTTCCCTTTAAGATTCTAACAATTTCTTTGTCTGATTCAATTCTATTTTTTTGGATAAACATCCTTTTATCAAATATCAATGGCAGCATCATTAGTATCTCAAAGTAGCTTTTTAATTTTTTTAGACACCAGCCATTGAAAAGAGAAAAACATATTTGAGATGTTTCAACTAAAAATAGCGCAGGGAAGATAAAGATTAAAGTCTTTAAGCTATAATTCTTAAGCAGCAGGTAGAGTCTGTTTTTTTCTGAATAATAGAACTTGTTTTTGTTACGACTAAAGTGATATTTATGATAAATGACGGCTTTAGGGTTTGCAATCAATTTCATTCCAAGAAGCCGTATTCGCCACGAGAGGTCATGATCTTCATGGTAAAAAAAAATAGACTCGTCAAAGCCCCCTAGTTTTTCAACAATATTTCTGTGAAGCATAAATATGCCTCCGCATGGCACTTCTTCTTCTTTTAAAGATTCTCTATCTTTTTCATATATATATCTTGGGCATGCAATTCCAACATAGTTTACATCCACCCCAAATGAATTTATCGTATCTCTTTTTTCAAAAAATAAAATTTTTGGAATAGCTCCTCCCACATCCGGTTTTTCCATTGATTTAGTGAGTTTTGAAATACAATCAGATTTCAGAGAAAGATCATTATTCAAAAAAAGAAAATATTCGCCTTTTCCCGAAGCCAAACCTTTGTTAACCGCCGGTCCAAATCCGATATTATCTTGATTTTGAATTACCTTAACGCTTGGAAACTTGCTTTTAACAAATTCTACAGATCTATCATTGGAAGCATTATCCACCAAGATAATTTCCAGAGAAGAATAATCCTGTTTTAAAAGAGAAGAAAAACAATCTTCAAGATGCTGTTTTCCATTCCAGTTAACTACAATCACCGTGACAAGCTTTTTAAACATATAAAAAAGATTTAGTACTTACTTATTCAAGTTAATTTTGCAGGAGAACAAGATAAACAAGATCATGCATCCATCAATTCAATTATTAAGGGGAGTGAAATAGACTATTTTAGCACATTTTGTTTTTAAAGGTTTTATTTTATTTTATATCCGCTTGCTATACTCGCAGTAAGCCGCAATGAATCTGTTTCTTAAATATTTTCAAAATATTTTTTGTAGTTGGTAATTTTTCTGATAATTTATACATTATGCATTTATCCGTCGTTATTCCTGCATACAATGAAGAGAGTAGAATCGGAGATTCATTAACTAAAATATACGGCTACCTTAAAAAAAGAGATCATGATTTTGAGATAATAGTAATAGACGATGGCAGCAAAGATAAAACATTAAACTTGCTATCAGAATATTCTCAAAATATGCCTAATCTTATTGTTTTGAAAAATGAAAGCAATCAAGGAAAAGGATTCTCCGTAAAAAAAGGTGTTTTAAAAAGCAAAGGAGATATTATTTTATTTACTGACGCAGATCTATCAACCCCTATTGGAGAACTTGATAAACTAATTTCTTGGCTTAGTGAAGGCTACCTTATATCCATAGGATCTAGAGACCTGCCCGACTCACAAGTCAAGAGACATCAAGTATGGTACCGTGAACTCATGGGAAAAACATTTAACAAAATTATCCGTTTAATTTTAAATTTAGATTATTATGATACACAATGTGGCTTTAAATGCTTTAAGAGAGATGCCGCAGTAGAAGTATTTAAATCGTTAAAAATTTGCGGGTTCTCTTTTGATGTTGAAATCCTGTTTATTGCTGAAAAAAAAGGCATAAAAGTAAAAGAAGTCCCTGTTCTCTGGTACAACTCTCCAGAAAGCAAGGTTAAAATAGTGAGAGATTCTTTAAAAATGTTAAGGGATATTTTAAAACTTAGATTTAATAATTTTAAGGATTAGGTTTGCATGGAAACGTATCAGGGTCTTGTTGGTCAAAAGGCTCGTCAATATATATCAAAAGATATAACATTTCATCACCTATATTTTTAATCGCGTGGGTCACATTTGGAGGTATTTTTACAACTACCATGTTTTCATCGCCCATCAGAACCTCCTGACTTTCATCGGAAGTAATGTCTTTTAAAAGAAGTTTTCCTTTCCCCCTTATCACACAAAACCACTCATGTTTTCTTTTGTGATAATGATTGCCCTTCGTAACACCGGGTTTTGCCACGGTAACAAAGATTTGTCCAAAACCCTTTTCTTTTTGAAGGTTCTCTTTACGGAGAATTTCCACCAGCCAACCTCTTTCGTCACTTTTAACATCTAATTTATTTATTATTAAACCGTTAATCATGGTAACTACTCAGGTAGTCAGGTTCAAGCTTCACGGTTAGCAGGCTTGCGCTCTTCATATTTCTTTAGAAGTTAAAGAAGCTACGAATGGCAGCGCGTGTCCGTCTGACCTGCTAAAAGACATCCTTGAATTCGTTAGGTGATCTATGCTTTTCATCCAAAGCAACATAGAGCCTGACAACTTGAATCCTTCAAATTTTCTCACTATTTCTCTATATATTGCTGACACCTTTAAAATACTCATGGGTTTCTCTTAATCCATCTTCGAGATTTATCTTCGGTTCCCAGTTTAATTTCGAGAGAATTTTTTCATGGTTTGTCAAAACCCACCCGGGAGCTTCCTGTCCAGAGGACATATATTTGATTTTAATATCGATATTAAATAATTTTTTGATAATTTTTATGAGCTGATTTAAAGGAGTTAACTTTCCAGAACCCAGATTGAAGACCTCTTTATTTGCTCCTTTATAATCAATGGCCTTAATAAGGGCATCAACCACATCTGATATAAAAATAAAATCTCTTTTTTGTTCTCCTTCTCCATCAATTTGGATAGTTTTGTTATTAGCTATCAGATAACAAAAAGTCGCTATAACCGAATTGTAATGAGGTCTGCTAAAAGGACCGTAAACATTAGAAACTCTAAAAACGATTGAATTTAAGTCATAAAGGCAAACTAATTTTTCGGCAGTCATTTTAGATATCCCAAATGTTGAGTCAGGAAAAAAGTGTTGATCTTCTTCTTTAATAGCTGAATTGCTAGATGATGGGGTGTAAACTTGAATGGATGAGACAAAAATGAATTTTACTTTCTTTTGGCCGTAATGTTTAATTGCTTCCAGAAGGTTCAGTGTTCCTAAAACATTGACGCGAATAAGGTTTGCATTAGTGTCTCGATTTGCCCCGGCTATGTGAAATATTATGTCGCGTCCTGCAACAAAAGATCTAAGACTCTTTTCATCCAAAAGATTATTCTTTTTTCTAGCCAAGGGGACCAAATCATATTTCCCTGATTTTTCCAGAGCTTTTGTGAGGTAACTCCCAATAAATCCATGAGATCCAGTTATACCAACAGATAATTTGCTTTGATCCATTCCTTAGTTTTTTCAATTCCTTCTTCAAGGCTGATCAGAGGTTCCCAGTTAAGAAGTCTTTTCACTTTAGAATAATTACAAATTAATCTTTTTATTTCTGACTGCGGATGAATGTGTGGGACAAATTGAATTTTACTAGAATCTTTACAAACCATAAGCGCCAGATCTTTGATAGCAATATCTTTCCCGAGGCCCGCATTCAGCACTTCTCCATTGGTTTTGTCGGAAAATGAAGCCCTGACAATAAAATTCGAACAATCTTCTATATACAGGAGGTCCCTGGTCTGAGTTCCATCTCCAAACACAGGAAGAGGTTTATCCTCCAAAAAATTTTTTATAAAAATAGAAACCACGCCTCCTTCCATGTTGCTCTTTTGAAAAGGTCCGTATGTATTAAAAGGGCGCAATATAACAACAGGAAGACCAAATCCATGGCCATAAGAGTCTGCCAGGTTCTCAGCCGCCAGTTTGGAGCCCGCGTAAGGGGAAGCAGGTTTTACAGGGCTATTTTCACTGATAGCCCCATTATTTACCATATCGTATACCATGCAAGTACCAATCAGAACAACTTTTACATTGTGTTTTTTGGCTTCTTCAAGAATATTATAAGTCCCAATTACATTTGAAAAAAAAGATTTAGACGGATTTTCCAAACTTTCATGTACATTTATTTGAGCTGCAAGATGAATGCAAATATCAATCTTTTCTTTAAAAAAAGGTAAGATGTCATTTCTGTTGACAACATCCCCGATTATCAAATCTTTGAGATTTCTATCGTTTTTGAATTCACTTAAATTTTCTTCACTTCCATTTTCTAAATTATCAATAATCCAGACAGAGCATTCTTTCTCCAGAAGTCTTTTAACAACCCACCGGCCAATGAATCCTGCTCCTCCCGTAACTAAAACTTTTTTCTTTCTATTCATTCTGGTTTTTTTTAAGACATTAAAATTATTAGCCACTAATGGTTGCCGCTGCACCGCGCCAAGCATTAAGATATTTTTTTTGTTGGTTTCTCGATCTCCATAAAAATAGTTCCTTTTTTATAGATTCGAACAGTTCCAGTAGATTCGGAAATAACGATAGCCGTCGCATCTGTAACAGAAGTAATTCCCGCTGCGGCAACATGCCGACTTCCCAATCCCTGAGGAAATTCTTCTTTATTCAACGCGGCGCCAAGATACCGTCCAGCCGCAGTTACAACTCCATCATCTTGAATAACAAATGCTCCGTCCAAGGCAGAAAACTCTTTAATTGTCTCTCTTAACTGAGGGTCCATAATATTCCGCTCACCCTTCTGATATCCCTGGAATGGGTTTATAATCAGCTGGCGGGAAAACTGCAATACCTTCTCATGGCTCCCTATAACAAATATAGTCCCAATTGGTTTACCTTCACGTCCCTGGTTTGCCAATTCTATCGCCAGTGTTAGAACGGATTCGAAAACATCTGGCTTGAGTTTGTCCTTTTTCTCCGGGAGGTTTGCAGAAGTGAATACCTCAAATTCCTTCCCAATATCCAGGACTATAAGATTATCAAAATAACCAAATTGTTGTACTCCTGAGAGACAAACTATTTTATCTCCGGAGACAACCAGACCTGCAGAGACTGCCTTCATTACGGATATCTTGATCTTCCCTATTCTGGTTAAGTTAACTTTTGGAACTTGAAGAACATTTTTAAATGCCTTTTTCGCCTTTGTATATGTTTCCTCATCCTTGGTTGCTAAAATAATGTTAATCTTAGAATTTGATTCTTTAAATTGATCAAGATTATCAAAAACATCAGCATAAATGAGAACGGAATTTGCCCCAACTTTTTTTGCTATCGAGTTCGCGAGGGAGATAAAAACATTATTATAATATTTTGGTGCTTTTTTTTTAGAAATTGGTATTGATGCAGATTTTTGCTTTGCCATTATTTTATTTTCTCGGAGACTTATATTCCACTTTCTCGCCAACATCCAGTTCCTGGATACTTTTTGTTACTAAAGCAGTGGCAGTTTCATCCCTTGTGGAAATAATTTTTAATTCTCCAATTGTTATTTTTGGATATTGAAAAACAACTTTCTCGGAAAAACGGCCTGTTGTCTCCGTTTTACTTTTATAGGCAATAAACCTATCTCCAGGAGCAACTCCTTGACTTTTTCCTACATCGAGATAAACAATGTCCCGCAACCCTACACTTCTTCTTTCCTCTTTTGCACTGATTATATAACCTTTAATATTTTTTTTCGGAGGTTGTAATGAAGGATCGATCAATGGGATTTTCAGTTCAAGATGATCTGTTATTAAATCATTTCTTCCAATTTCTTCGTAAGAATCAGTAATTGAAGCTACCGACCTATCTCCCTTAAATTCTTTAATTTTAAGTGTTCCAATAATTGTGATTAAGAAACCCATCTCCTCTTGAGTGATGGGGTGCTTAACCTCTTTCATCATTCGATAAATTGAATATTTTTTTCCCAAAGTTACATTTTTGCCTGGTCCTACATCAGTATAAACGTCATCACCTTTGCTCAGAGCAAAACGATCCAGTGGTGAACCAATTATACTCCCGGCACGAAAATCTTCTCGCTCAACAAAACCGGCTTTTCGGAATACTGACATATTTGTAACGGGAGTTTTTTCAGGTAATGCTGGTTTGGCAATTCTTCTTTTGACGGGCTTGACTACTTTTCTTTTTACCTTTACCTCTTTTTTCTCCTCTTTAGGCGGCAAAGCTTGCTGCAAAAGTTTTCTTAGTAACAGCTTATTTCCCGGATAAATAAGATCAGGATTAATAATATAATCATTATTCTTCCAGATATCAGGCCATTGAAACGGATCTTTAAAATATTCTTCAGTAATATCCCAAAGGGTATCCCCTTTTTTTATAATATATGTTTCTGGAATTCCATCATCTGCTTCTTCATCGGCATATAAATAGTCAACGGTGAATAATGCTATAGTTCCTAAAAAGATCAAAAAAATCAGTTTGTTAGTTTTTTTCTTCATAACAGCAAATACCTCATATTTCAGTTAATTCGTATTGTTCCTGGTGCATATCATAATCCGCCTTAACAATTATTTTTTTATTTAAATTTCCTTCCATTCTATCCAAGTAGGCGCTTTCTTCCCCAAGCAACAAATCTGCTACTTGAGGATGCACATTAATTAGTATTTTTTTCTTATTTGAGTTATTGTTTTCTACTGTTCTTTGAATTTTATCAAAAACTTCGTAGCAAGTAGTTTTGGAAGATTTAATGCTTCCCTTTCCATCACAGTATGGGCAAGGTTGGCAGAGAATGCGGTTAATACTTTCTCGAACTCTTTGACGGGACATTTCGACCAAACCCAATTCAGATATTTTTAAGATATTTGTCCTGGACCGATCCGTTTTAACCGCCTGTTCCAAAGCTTGATAAACTTTTTCTTTGCTGCTATCACTTTCCATATCAATAAAATCAATGACTATTAAACCACCTACATTTCTCAACCGCAATTGGCAGACAATCTCTTTTGCCGCCTCCAGGTTTGTCTTGAGTATTGTCTCTTCAGGATTCTCCTTTCCAACATATTTTCCCGTATTAACATCAATCGCAACCAGGGCCTCTGTCTGGTCAATTGTTATATACCCTCCTGACTTCAACCATACTTTCCTTCTAAGCGCTTTTTCGATTTCCATCTCAAGTCCATACGCTTCAAAAATGGGTTCTTTTTCATTATGCAGTTTTACTCGAGATTTAAAACTTGGCATATACGAATCTGCAAAATCCCGACAGCGCTCGTAAACCTGAGGCGAGTCAACTATTAACTGGTCCACATCTTGAGTGAACAGATCCCTCAGCGTACGATATATTAAATCCAGGTCTTTATAAATTAAAGCAGGCACCGTGCTGTTTTCTGCCTTGTTTTTAATATCCGACCACAATTTACCGAGAAAATTAATATCTGATTCAAATTCTTCCTTGTTCTTCCCCTCGCCTACTGTACGAACGATATACCCCGCATCAGTACCTCTTATATCCTGAATCACTTTTTTCAATCTTTTGCGTTCTTCCTCATCTTCAATTCTCCTCGAGATTCCAATATGGTCGATGGTAGGCATAAAAACCAAATATCTCCCTGGCAGTGTTATATATGTTGTAATTCTTGCGCCCTTAGTCCCAAGAGGGTTCTTTGATACCTGCACTAAAATTTCCTGGCCTTCCTGCAAAACTTCTTCTATCAAATATGAACGATCAGAATCTTTTTTATTTCTTCTTCGTTGAAAATTGATATCTTCCTTTTCCGTATCTTCGTTATCTTTTTTAGTCAAAAGGTTTTCATGTTCTTCCATTATATCAAGTATATCAACGTCAGACACATAAAGAAAGCCAGCCTTCCCCTGGCCAATATCAACAAACGCCACCTGCATACCCGGCAAAACACGAGTAACCCGGCCTTTGTAAATGTTTCCTACAATATCTTCATCCCTTTTATGGTCGATGTAGAATTCCACTGCTACATGGCTTTCCATTACACCAACTCGAGTTTCTCTGGGATTTGCATTAATAATAATTTCAGACGACATAATAAGCGGCCTCTTTTACCATTCGATAATGTCCCATCTCATTTTTTAACTCCGGATAGAGGGTACTCAATATTTTACGAGGTGATACAAGCCTCCCGTCGTTAACTTTAGCAATCAGTTCCAGGATTAATCCTTTTTTACTCATTGATTGAATTTTCAGACTATCAAACCATGAGTTGAAAAAAATCTCTTCCATTGCTCCGTCTTTTTCAGGGAAAAGATTTATTTTGTTCCGGGATAAAAACTCGGCAAGCCGTTTCTCATGCAAAGGTAGATCTAATGGTTGAATTTCCCTTATCCCGTTAATATAAATCTTAAAGTGGATCTTATTATTTATAGCGGACAATGGCTTGGAATTCAATGGAATTTCCACTATCGAATGGATTCCCATCCGCAGCGGCATCATATTATTTAACTTACTTCTTATAGAATCTGGTCTCATCTCTTCTGTTAAAAATATATCAAATAATTCTTCTTTACTTTCCATTCCAACCGGCAATGCAAAAGCAAATGATATTCTCGGGCGTGGATGAAAGCCCTTAGAATAAGCAACCGGGATTTTCGCTCTACGAAGAGCCCTAACCAGTAAAGAACTTATTTCTAAATGGGATAAAAATCTCGCCAGAAATGTTTTCGTAAACTGAATACGATATTTAAAAACTGTATCTTCTTGTTTAATCGCATTTTCCCCTGTCAATATTTTATCATATTGAGCAACCTCAGGTTTTCTCTTCTCTATCTCTTTTAGTCCATTAGAGAAAGTCTCAGGTAAAATCGGTGGGAAAGTTACAGAACCTGGTGATGTCGAATTAATGTTATGATCTGCCGACACTTCTCTAACGTGGTTTATACCAGTACATATGTTCTCAAGACCACACACAATGCACTTTCCCTTGCGACAATCTTCCTCTTTTATCTCTTCTTTTGATTGCAAATATTCCTTAAACAAATACTCTTTTTTTACTCCAATATCGATTAAGTCCCACGGGAATATCTCATTTTCATCAATCCTGTTTTGTGTATAGAATTCCGGGTCTATCTGAGCTTTTTCAAATGCAGCCATCCAGCTTTCAAAGTCAAACCACTCCGACCAGCCATCAAATTTACAACCAAGTTGAAAGGCATGGAGTAAAACTTTTCCAAGCCGACGGTCGCCACGCGCAAACACACCTTCTAAAAAGCTTAGCTTAGGATTCTGCCACTTAATTTTGTATTTCGACCGTGATTTAAATTTACTTTTAAGAAATTTAAGCTTTTTCTCCGCACTAACAAAATTGACCTGAGAAACCCATTGGAAAGGTGTGTGGGGTTTAGGCACAAAAAATGAAACCCCGATATTCAGTTTCTTGAACCTTGGATTCTTTTGCTTCGCTTTGGAAAATATTTTTTTGCAAATCAAGTAAATTTCTTCCAGGTCATTATCAGTTTCAGTCGGCAAACCAACCATAAAGTAAAGTTTAATGGTCTCCCACCCCGCTTGAGCAAAGCTTTCCGTTGTTCTAAGAACTTCTTCATCAGTTATTTTTTTATTTAAAACATTTCTCAAGCGCTGGCTGCCGGACTCAACTGCAATAGTAATTCCACCCTTCCCTGTTAATCTCATGCAATCAATCATATCCTTTTTAATTGTTCCCGGCTGCAGCGACGGCAAAGAAAGAAAAACATTAGATGAAGAAAAAGAGCTAATGAATTCCGGAAGCAGTCTGCCTATTTTAGAATAATCTCCCGAGCTTAACGAAAGAAGGGAAATTTCGCCACAACCTGCTTTTTCTATAGAGCTTGCTGAAAGCTCTAAAATCTTTTCGACTGTTCTTTCTCTAACAGGACGATATGTAAATCCAGCCTGACAAAATCGACAGGCCTGAGTACAACCTCTGTCTATTTCTATAGAAATCCTGTCATGAACCAATTTAGCAAAAGGCACTACCGGCGCCACCGGATAGTCTGCCTTATCCAGATCCAGCAAAATTCGTTTTTCGACTTTTGCATACCTTTTATCTTCAGGCTCAATTTGCTTAATACTCCCATCTTCAAAATATTTAATTTTAAACATTGAAGGAACATAAATTCCCTTAATTTCCGTTAATCGCCGGAGGATTTGATTTTTTGTTTCCTTTTTCTTTTTAGACGTAGCAAACAGTTCAAGAATTTCAATAATAACTTCCTCTCCATCGCCAACGATGAAGCAATCGAAAAAATCTGCAAGTGGCTCAGGATTGTATGAGCATGGACCACCACCTATAATTAGCGGATGCTCCTCACCTCTGTCTTTTCTTAAAAGCGGGATATGTCCTAAATCCAATATATTGAGAATATTGGTGTAGCTCATTTCATAGGGTATTGTGAAACCGATAATATCAAATTTATTTAAAGGCAACTTGTTTTCTAAACTTGCCAGAGACATACATTTTTCTCTCAACAACTCTTCATAATCAAGATCCGGCGCAAAAACTCTTTCCGCGGCAAATTCTTCTCTTTTGTTAATAATATGATAAAGAATTTTTAAACCAAGATGCGACATGCCAATCTCATACTTATCAGGGAAAACCAGAGAGATAGAAGCTTGAATCTTTTTCAAATCCTTTTTAATAGAATTCACCTCTTCTCCAATATATTGAGATGGTTTTCTAACAAAAGGAAGTAGATCTTCATAATTTAACTGGCCCTGGCTATCCATTGGAAAACCTCCTCATCCCAATATTTAAAATAATTCCAATTGCTATGTATGTTGACACAATGGAAGACCCACCATAACTCATTAAAGGAAGTGGTATTCCCACCACAGGGAACAGGCCGATAGTCATACCCAGGTTAAACACCACATAAAAGAATAATGTACTGACAATCCCTAATCCCAAAAGCATTCCGAACCGGTCTTTGACTTTGGATATAAGATCTAACGCCCTAATAAATAATAATAAATATAAAATCAATAATGCACAACTCCCGGCAAACCCCATCTCTTCTGCCAGGACAGAAAAAATAAAGTCTGTATGCTGTTCCGGTAAAAACTGTAACCTGCTTTGAGTCCCAGCCAGCAAACCTTTTCCCCAGAATCCACCGGAACCAACAGCTATTCTGGATTGCAATATATGGTAACCAGAACCAAGTGGGTCAATGTTTGGGTCTATGAGAGTTAGCAACCGTTCCTTCTGGTAATCTTTTAAAAAAAACCATGACAAAGGTAAAAATAAGATAGCGGTTCCCGTTATTAAAAGAAAAGTTTTCTGATGAGTTTCTACAACCAAAATCATCACAAACAAAATAAAAAGCAAGACTATTGAAGTACCAAGGTCAGGCTGTTTGACTATCAAAAGAAATGGAATAATTGTTAAAATGCCCGGGACAACAAAATCTTTTAATCTGTAATCACCAATAAGCTTTCCGCCACCAAAATATTTTGCCAGAGTAATTATAAGAATTATTTTAGCCATTTCCGATACTTGAAAAGTAAAATTTCCAATAGTCAGCCATCGTTGAGCCCCTGAAACTTTTTTCCCAAACAAGAGAACTAAAACCAGTAATATCAAAGAGAGAAAATACAGTAAGTAGGCAAACCTCGCTAAATGTCTGTAATCAAAAAGCAATACAAAAAATAAACATGCCAACCCATACGCAACCCATATAATTTGTGTCATGTAAATATTTTTTAAGCTATCACTTGCTACACCATGCATAGCGCTATAAATAAAAACGATACCTACGGATGAAATAATTAAAGTAAGAATTAGAATCGACCAATCAAAATTTGTGACTATACGGCGATCAAACATTTTTTAAAGGATATAACTGAAAGTATTTTTTTATAATTTCTCTTGCTATCGGCGCAGAGGCACTACCGCCATGCCCGCCGTGTTCAACAATCACGGAAATAGCAATTTGAGGATTTTCTGAAGGTGCAAACGCTACAAACCACGCATGATCCCTGAATTGATAAGGGGTTTCTTCTTTATTTTCTTCCTCTTCCTCGTCACTTTTCATTCGAATCACCTGAGAGGTACCGGTCTTTCCTGAAACTTTAATTCCGGGGATTCTTGCTCGGTATCCTGTACCCCTTTGTTCAATAACAACACCTGATAATGCTTTTCGGATAATATTCAAATGCTCTTCAGATACCGGAAGTTTTTTTAAAATTTGCGGGCTTGTTTTTTTTGTCACAGTTCCATCATTAGAAATAATTTTTTTAAGAACATATGGTTTCCAGAGAGTTCCGCCATTTGCAACTGCACTGATAAGGTTTGCCATCTGAAGAGGGGTTACGAGGTTATAACTTTGTCCAATCGATGCGGATATCGTTTCCCCTAAATACCACTGCTCATTTCTATTTTCAATTTTCCAGGTGGTGGAAGGAACCAATCCCTTTTTTTCTTCCGGCAGCTCAAATCCAGCTTTTTGCCCAAGCCCATATCCATAAGCGTACCTTGCCAACTTGTCGATACCAACGCGAGACCCCAATTTGTAGAAATAAACATCACAGGATTGAACCAGGGCTTTGTGCAAATTGACTTTTCCATGACCGGTTTTTTTCCAACACCTGTATTCTCTATTGCCAAGTTTAAACCTTCCTTTACAAAAAGTCGTAAACTTTTCATCGACCATCCCTTCACCCAGCCCCGCGGATGCCGTAATGATTTTGTAAACAGAACCTGGAGCATATTGCCCCTGTATTGCCCTGTTCTGTAGGGGATGCAAGTTATCATAGATAAGCGCATTCCACGTTGCTTTAGAAAATTTTCCCGCAAACAAATTTGGATCAAAAGAAGGGCTGCTTGCCATAGCTAAAATAGCTCCTGAATTCGGGTCTAATACGGTAACCGCTCCTTCCTTTCCTACGAGTAATTTTTCCACTTTTTTTTGAATTTCCACATCAATAGTCAAAACAAGATTCTCTCCTTGTTTTGGAAAAACCTGATGTAAAATTTTAAGCTCCCTCCCGGAAGCATCTACTTCTATCTCTTTACTCCCCTTTTTACCTCGCAAGCTGCTTTCGTATATCTTCTCCAATCCATATTTACCTATATAGTCCCCTTGCCGATAGTCTGAATCATTTGCGGCAGCAAGTTGAGTTTTGCTTATCTCACCAATATAGCCTAAAACGTGGGCGGCTAACCTACCTTCTCTATAATTCCGTAACGGCTCCACTTTAAAAAAAACACCGGGTAAATCTATTTTATGTTCTTCTATAAATGCCACATCTTCCCTGCTTAAATCCCTTTCGATCAATATATCTTTATAGGAAGGCGCGCTCTTAATTGTTTGGTAGAATTCCTTTTCATCCATGCTAAGACGACGGCTGATAATTTCATAAATGCCCTTAATGTCCTTTGTGTCTTCGGGAGTAATATAAAGGTTAAAAGACGACCTTATATCAACAATCACATTATTGCCTGTATCAAGTATTTTGCCTCGATAATCCGATTGTAATACTTTTTTTGTTCGATTATTTTCTGACAAAGTCTGAAGAACATCTTTTTGAAGAATTTGCAAATGCCATATTCGCAAAATTAATACTCCAAAAGAAAGAATGATCACAAAGAGAAAAAATGTTATTTTTCTTTTAATATGTTCAATCAGTAAAGGATTGTACGGCTCAAATTTCATAATAAAGCCTTCAATATTATTAAAAGGAGAAAAAACGTGGCAGTCTGCCTGGCGTTATCTAATTATTAGTTGCCCTCTAAGCCCTGCCCCTCGCCTCCTTTTTTTAAAGGAAACGACCGCTTTATTTTTAAAAATCAGCATAAATAAAGGTGCGACTATAGTTGTGTAAGCAGATGACAATAATAGCTTATTCAGCACTATTGTCACCTGTGTTTTATCTGGAATCGTCAGGAATAAAATTAGCGAGATAATGGCAGCATCAATAAGGGATGCTAAAAGTACAAAAGCAAATTGTGAAAGAGCATTTTCAAAAAAGATTTTATCTCTTAAATAGCCAAAAACAAAACCAACAACTCCTTTCGAAAAAGCATTCGCACCCAATAAATTGCTTGATAAACAATCCTGGATAAGCCCTAATCCAAATCCTGAGATTGCTCCCCTATCTTCTCCTAAATTAACACAAATAAAAAAAGTTAGTATTAAAACAATATCAGGCCTAACTCCCAGAATAGTAAAGCTGTGTAAAATAGTCGTCTGGAATACAAATAACAGAATTATAAAAAAAATATTTAATGCCACATTCATTTGAGAACAAAGACTTCTTCAAGAAATGAAATTTTAACAGATGGGGTTACAACAACATTTTTAAACAAACCTTTATTGGTCTCTTCTACCTTGCTTACTTTTCCTATCAATAAACCTTTCGGAAACACTCCACCTAAGCCTGAAGAAATAACTGATTGCCCTACCCTGATGTCAGCATCCTGCGGAATATATTTCATTTCACAAATATCACTCCCTTTTCCAATAACAACTCCTCTTGTTCGTTTCTCTTGATCTAAAGCATCTACCGCGCTTCTCACATCAGTAATCAAAAGAACTTTCGAGTAATATGGAACCGTTTGAATAATATGTCCCACCAGTCCCTCGTGAGAAACTACCGCCATATTTTTCTTTAAGCCGTCATTAGATCCTTTATTTATTGTAATCATCTTAGACCAGCTGATAGCGTCCGAACCTACCACAGATGCTAAAATCATTTCTCTGTCTGATCCCGATTTGTATTTCAGCATTTTGCTGAGACGTTCAAAAGATTTTTTTTGCTCAGTATATTTCAGGACCTCATGATTTAACTTATTAATCTCTTCTTTGAGATATAGATTGTTTTTTCTGACCTGGGTTAATGAAATATAATTGTTCCATGTATCTTGAACCTTTTTTATCGAATAAAAAAATATCGACTGAAATGGAGAAACAATAGAAACAACTGCTGTCTCTAGAAAGGTCGGACTTTTGATTTTAGTGCTTATCGAGATAATCAGAAGGGAGAAAAAACATATAAAGACAAAAACTAAGAACTTTTTTTTTTGTGTATATCATTCCTCATACTGAAACTTTCTTTAGAAGTTCTATTTCATCAAGAACTTTCCCGGTTCCTAATACAACCGCAGAAAGGGGGTCTTCTGCCAGGCTTATAGGTAAGCCTGTTTCTTCCCGAAGAAGAACATCCAGTCCCTTGATCATTGAACCTCCGCCGGCAAGAACAATACCTTTATCAACAATATCAGCCGCTAATTCCGGTGGTGTTCTTTCCAGGGTTATCTTTACGGCATCAATAATCATATTAACGGTTTCCGACAATGCCTCACGCACCTCGTCTTCTGTAATGAGGAGTGTTTTAGGAATACCTGCTACAAGGTCCCTTCCTTTTCCTTCAAGTGAATCATTGTTGCCTGTGGGATATACAGTACCAATTTTAATCTTTAAATTCTCCGCTGTTCGCTCTCCTATAAGGAGGTTGTATTTTTTCTTGATATAATTGACGAGTGCTTCATCCATTTCATCTCCGGCAACTCGAACAGATTTGCTAAAAACGATACCCGACATGGAAATAACAGCAACTTCAGTAGTCCCACCGCCAATATCTACAATCATATTTCCCGATGGTTCCTGAACAGGAAGACCAACTCCAATGGCTGCTGCCATCGGTTCCTCAATCAAATAGACCTCCCGTGCGCCCGCTGATTCCGCTGAATCTCGAACAGCTCTTTTTTCCACCTGTGTGATTCCAGACGGAACCGCAATAATGATCCTTGGCCTGACAAGAGCTTTCCGGTTATGCACTTTCTGGATGAAGTGCCTGATCATGGCTTCTGTTATTTCAAAGTTTGCGATTACGCCGTCCTTCATCGGCCTGATTGCCTGAATGTTACCAGGAGTTCTACCCAGCATCTGTTTGGCGTCTGCCCCTACCGCAAGTACCTGGCCGCTTCCTGCATGAACAGCGACAACCGATGGTTCTCTTAATACTATGCCCTTCCCTTTCACATAAACTAAAGTATTAGCAGTACCAAGATCTACTGCCAGGTCATTTGAAAACATGCCGCCAATTATATTAAAAACCACTTTTGCTCTTTCTCCTTAATTTAAGTTTTGACGTTTCAATATATCAACAGGTTTCAGAAATATCAATATTAAAAAAAAATCATTTTGTTCTTTTTTTAATCAAAAAGAAAAGTCTCCCTTCTCTATTCATGGCGCCCGCCAGCTTTGACGGCTCTTTTCCCGTACCAAAAAAAATATCTACACGTCCTGGTCCTTTGATTGCTCCACCTGCGTCCTGGGCTACTACAAATCGTGAAATCTTTTTCCATCCTGTAACATTCCCTTCCACATCCGTTACAGGTATCTCTGTTTCAATATAGGCCAACCCACCTTTTGGAAACATTCTCGGATCCGATGCAATAGACCTTTCTGCTGTTACCGGAACTCCTGTGCTCCCTATCGGTCCCTGCTCCACAACTCTGAAAAACACATAACTCTCATTGTAGAAAAGAACTCTCTCTATCTCCTCAGGATGAGATTTCAGATACTCACGGATTGCTTTCATTGACATCAGCTCTTTAGGTACCTTCCCCTCCTTGATCAAAAACCTGCCTATGCTTCGGTATTGTCTTCCATTCGCTGCAGCATAATTAACGTTTACTTTAGAACCATCCGGCATCTCTATTATGCCTGAGCCCTGTATATGAAGAAAAAAGGCATCTACCGGATCAGACAACCAGGCAATTTCAAGCCCCTGCCCTGAAAGAAAACCAGAGAGGTCAATTGATTTTCTATCATGGTATGGAACCACGGCCCCGTCTTTTATACGCGCAATGATTTTTTTTCCTTTAAAACCTCGCTTAAAATCTCCAAGGTTGATTTCAATTAAATCATCCGGTTTACTATAAATTGGATATTGGTAAGCATCTGTCTTTTTGAAATTCCCCTTTATAACCGGCTCGTAATACCCGGTAAAAAGCACCTTTCTTGTGTTATCAAACCCAACAGAAGTATAAATATTGAAATCTCTTGCTATCCTGTAGTTAAAGTCCGATCTATCTTCAGACTTTTTTAAAATCGAAATGAAATGTCTAAAAGATTCCTTGATCTCTTCAACACTGTATTTTTGATTTCCATACGTGAAAACCCTGTCTGCAGGGAGTCGATTTAAAAACTTGTTATTTTTTTCAATAGCAGAGAGGAGTGACTCCATCTCCAAATCATTATAGAAATTAGGACGGCCCCACCAACCGATCTTTTTTAATCCATCAGAGGGGGGCAATTCATCGGCAGGCTTAAAATAAGAAGCACAACCGCCAAGGAAAGAAATATAAAATATGAGCAGGAAAAATTTGAAACTCCATGCTGCAAAACCAAAGGGAATACGCTCGCTAAACAGATTCCAAAATGGATTTAAAAATCTACGGGACATAATTAATAAAATCTTTTAAAAAATGAACATTCTCTACCATTGGTGAAGCTAAAAAACGACTAATAACAACGACCGCGAGATTCTTCGCTTCGCTCAGAATGACAAGCGAAGGACTCAGACCTGTCCTGAACAAAGTGAAGGAATGACAATCTAAAACCTCTCACGTGTCATTCTGAGGGAGCGTAAGCGACCGAAGAATCTAATTTTTTGCAACATTAAGGTAGAGTATGATTTATTTTAAGTTCGCTCGCTAAGCACTTTCAATATGATATAATTTTTTTATCGAATTGTATAAAGGTTTCTTCATGAAAAAAATCTTTTTCTTTAGTTTATTTTTTTTTACTCTGCTCGGCTGTGGCACTTCCACGGACAGGGATATGACAGCCTGTTTCATCATCATTCCAAACAATCTTGAATTTGTGCGAATTTCTTATTACTACATTAACAATATTGCTTATGGCGACGAAGATCCTCTCCAATATGTCGTTGAGATAGAAAACGATTCCAATCAGCCTTTGAATGATTTATACCTTACCATTAACTACAAATGGAGGGCTCCTTTAAAAGACATTTATTATTATCAAGGCTTTTTAAAAGGCTACAAACCTTTTGGACAATCCTCATTTCCTGAAAAAAATAAACTGCGATTCACATTTAATAAAAAATCATCAAACCGTTTGGTATTTACTGATTCAGACGGCAAACATATGTCTGATCTCACTTTTTTTCATTCCCTTCACCTGAAAACAGACCAGGGGTCTGGAACCTGGGGTTTCCCTGATCCATAGTTGTATCACTTAAAAAATACACATATACTCTTTGTTGAATGGCATCTTCATTTAAAGAAAAAGCATTAAATTGGAACCGCCCTTACTGGCCAGGCCTGTTAATAATTGTTCTCCTGACCTTCCTTGCTTATTCACCTGCATTAAATGGCGACTTCCTTTGGGATGATGACCTGCATATTACAAAAAAAAAAACCGTCATAGGTGAAGAAAGCTTCAAACGAATTTGGACAACTTCGGATGCCGTTTATTACCCGCTTGTCCTCACAACTTTCTGGGTAGAGTGGCGGTTATGGAACGGACAACCAATGGGGTTCCACATTGTTAATGTGCTGCTTCATGCAATAAATGCAGTCCTACTATGTTTTTTATTCCAACAATTGGGTATTAAGTGGGCATGGCTGGGAGGAGCAATTTTTGCGTTGCACCCCGTTCATGTCGAATCTGTGGCATGGATTACAGAACTTAAAAATGTTCAGTCAGGCTTTTTTTACCTTTTAGCTTTATTATTTTATCTCAGGTTTCTCGACAACCGGAAAAAACAGTGGTACTCAGCCACATTAATAATGTTTCTGGCAGCGCTTCTCAGCAAACCTTCAACAGTAATGCTGCCTGTAATTCTGCTCATTATTCACTGGTGGTTAAACCGTTCTTTGCAAAAAAAGGACATTTTTTATATCGTACCTTTTTTTGTTTTATCCGCCTTAGCCTCTTTATGGACTATATGGGAACAGCAATATCATTCAGGAGCCATAGGTTCCGAATGGTCTATTGGACTGTTTGAGCGAATAGCAATAGCCGGGTATAATATATGGTTTTATATCTCCAAGTTGATATTCCCGTATAATCTTATGTTCTTTAATCCTCACTGGTCAATTGATCCAACATCTATCAACTCCTATTTTCCATTAGTGCTTTTAATAGTTCTCTGCACTGTGCTTTTACGGAAGTACAAAACATGGGGAAAACCTGTACTTATTGCAGCAAGCTACTTCATTATTACCCTGTTTCCTATCCTCGGTTTTTTTAATTTCTACTTTATGCGTTACTCTTTTGTAGGCGATCACTTCCAGTACCTTCCCAGTATGGGAATAATCGCGTTAATTACGTCCGGAGCTGCCTTGCATTTTGAAAAATGGGATTTGGCGCAAACGAAAAAGACATTTAGCTGGCAAAAAGCAGGGGCGGGTATGGGACTGGCAGTGTTATTAATCTTCACGGTATTGACATGGAAGCAAGGACATATATATAAAGATTTGGAAACCCTTCTAAGGCATTCTATCGATAAAAATCCAAAAGCGTGGATGGCTCATAGCAACCTTGGTATGATGTACGCGGAAAAAGGATTGTTGGATAAAGCGTTATTTGAATTTAAAGAGACAGTCAGGATTTACCCTGAGCACTCAGCAGCCCATAATAGCCTTGGAAACATATATCTTCTTCAAAAAAAATATGTACTGGCTAATGAGAAGTACAGGGATGCCTTAAAATTCGCCCCTGAGGACAAAGGTTTTCTATACAATCTGGCGCTCTCTTATGAGGGTGTGGGAAATTTAAAATTGGCCAGGGAGTATTATAAAAATATTCTTGAAAACGCTTCCCCTGCGGAAAATCAGGATATGATTAAAGAAGTTAAAAATCGTTTTTTAAACTTGCAAAGAAGACAAGATAAATAAATTTACACTGAAATCCAAAATCTACAATCCTCAATCTAAAATCAAACTACATTTCCACCCCATCAATCTTTGTAAAACAAAAGGGACATTTTGAATTTTTTATTTTGTTCTGTATCACAGAAAAACCATATCTTTCGATTAAAAGTTTTTTACATTTGTAGCAGTAACTGTTTTCTCCTTCGTTTCCCGGGACATTGCCCGCATAGACATACCGTAAGCCTTCTTCAAAACCGATCTCCCTTGCTTTCTTTATGATAGATAAGGGGGTCCTTGGAAATTGAGTCATTTTATATGTGGGATGATAAGCGCTGATATGCCAGGGAATCCCCTGGTCGACACCATATATAAATTTTGCTATTTCTCTTAATTCTTCTTCTGAATCATTTTTTGTCGGAATAATCAGGGTTGTTACTTCTATCCACATCCCCATCTCTTTTAAAAACTTAATTGCGTCCAAAACAGGAGCCAGTTTCGCCTTACAAACCTTTTTATAAAAATCTTCCCTGAAGGATTTCAGATCAACATTAGCCGCGTGAAAAAAGGGTTTCACCTGCTCCATAACCTCTTTAGTCATGTATCCGTTCGTAACCATAATGTTTTTTAATCCATTTTTAGACGCGATAACCGCCGTGTCATAAGCATATTCCATAAAAATTGTCGGTTCAGTGTAAGTGTAGGATACACTTTCGCATTTACTGCTTATAGTCATGTCCACTATTTGCTGTGGAGAAACATCTTCTCCAAGAATCTGCTCCTGGTCTTTGGGCATCTGGGAAATGTTGGCGTTCTGACAATGAAGGCACTGGAAGTTGCACCCAACCGTAGAAACAGAAAAAGAAGATTTCCCCGGTTGAAAATGGAATAGGGGTTTTTTTTCTATAGGATCCGCATGATGGGCTATAAGTTTTTTATAAATAAGAGTATAAAGAGTCCCTTCCCTATTCTCTCTGACACCGCATATTCCTTTTTTCCCATCTCCAATTTTACATGTATGCGCGCAAAGATAGCAGAGGACTCTATTCTTATCCAGCTTTTTATAATATCTTGCTTCCATAAGAGAGACAATTTCCTGGATTATTAAAAGATGGCACTGATTTTTGTGTCTATAGATAGGATAACAGGGTAGGCAAAACCTTTCAATCGTGCGTTAAAATCTTGTCAGCAGTGAAAAATTCAGCAAAAAATATTTTCTTGTCAGTTATTTGTCATGGGCTAAGCGAAAGCCGATGTATGGATTACGAATGATTGGATAGTACCTGGATCGCATAGCGGCACGAATATCCATCGGTTTAGATCCCCATGAACCGCCCCGAATAACCCGGTAATTGCCGCTGTCCAGTCCTTCAGGATTAAGCCGGAGGCTGTTACTATAATAGTCCCCATACCGGTCAGATACCCATTCCCATACATTGCCAGCCATGTCATATAAACCTAAACTATTCGGTTTGAATGATTTAGCAGGTGCTGTATTTTTATAACCATCATTCTGATTTTTCGTTTTCCAGGCAAGTTCACAGTTCTCATCACAAAAGTTAGCATATTGAGATAAATCTCTTTCATCAGAAAAACCTGCCCACTTTACTCTCTTTCCCATATCTCTTGCTGCATACTCCCATTCCGCTTCGGTCGGTAGGCGGTAATTCCTAGTGGTTTTTTTGTTTAGCTTTTTGATAAACTCCTGCACATCATTCCAGGAAACACTTTCCACAGGACAATCACCTCCACAGTTTTTAAATTCTGATGGATTTTTCCCCATCACTTCCTGCCATTCTCCTTGTTTAACCTCATGCTCTCTCAAAAAAAAATCGTCAACGCAAACCTCATGAACAGGCTTTTCATTATCATATTTTTCTCCAAACTGGTCTCCCATTTCAAAGCAGCCTCCCTTGATAAAAACCATGCCTTTTGAATAATCCTGTTCCAACCTATTTTCCCCTATAACTATTGCGGACAAAGGACCATAAAGAAAAAATAAGAAAATTATACTGCTGATTGCTTTTTTCATAGAGATTCCTCTTTTAAAGTTTACAACGGATTAATGCTGGACGGCAAAGAGCAAATACAAAACAAACGGATATGACCTCTTTAAAATTAATAACATCTTATAACCAAAGGGATTGAGAATTGACTTATAAATCAACCTATGCTTAAATTTTTAGAAGAGGCTAAGAAAGTTTATATGAAGAAAAATTTAAATTCTAAAAAAGCTCCTGCAAGTTTTAAGGATAATGTTATATCTGCAATAGCAGAAGAAATAATTATTATTTTTGAAGTGGGAGTTAAAACTATTGATAGACAAAGTAAGATGCTGATTTTGTCTGTCAGTAAAGCCGCCTGTAACTTGTTGCATTATACCAAAGAAGAGCTTATTGGCCGTCCCATAGATGATATTTTTGTGGATTCAAATGAAGCTGAATCTTTGTTAAAAGAATCATTAGATTGTGGAGTCGCGTGCGCTGAGAAAAAAGCGCTTAAAACTAAATCGGGCAAAAAAGTCTATGTGTTGTTTTCTTCTTGCGCGAAGTGTAGTAAAGCAAGCACGGCACAAGAAATAATTCTAGTTGGACAGAATATAACCAACCAAAATGAAGCGGAAGAAGCCCTGTCGGACCAAACGAAATTATTGCAGTCTATTCTAAACAACATGGCGGACGGAGCTGTTCTGGTAGATAAAAAAGGCTATTTGCTGGCTTTCAACCCCGCGGCGGAGAAAATTCTTAGACTGGATTTAACTCAAAAAGATGTGTTAAGCAACCGAGAAGGTTTTTTCCTGCCTGATAAAAAAACTCCTTTCCCCAATCAAAAACGTCCTTTGATTCGCGCAATCAAGGGGGAAGATGTGAATAAATGCGAAGTTTTTGTGAAGCATGAAAGACTGCCTGATGGAATTTTTATTAGCATCAATGCAAGACCTCTTCGAAATGATAGGGGTGAGATAACCGGTGGAGTAGCTGTTTTTGATGATATTACAGAAAACAAACTGGCATCGGCATCTTTGCGTGAAAGTGAAGAAAGGTTTAGAGCGCTCCTTGATGGGACATTTGAAGGGATTTTAATTTATGATAAAGGGAAAATAATGGCTGTAAATAACGCGGCAGCCGAGCTTTTTGGATTTGATGTTGAACAAATGAAAGGCATGAATATTATTGATCTGGTTCTCGATGAAAACAAAGCTGATATAACGAAGAAACTTACCCTGGTAAAGCAAAACCCGGATGTGGATTTTGGAAAGTTTGAAACAAAGATCCGGGGAAAAAATAATGAAGTATTTGATATCAAAGTTTATGGAAGGAGTCTGGTTTTTAAAGGCAAAAAAGTTAGAGTTGTAGCAATTCGCGATATCACCCGGCAAAAAAAAGCTGAAAAGGAGCTGCAATATCGAATGGATCTTGAAAATCTTATCACCAATATTTCTACCAGCTTTATTAATCTTACTCCTGATGAAATTGAATGCGGTATCAGTACCGCGTTAAAAAAAATCGGAGAATTTGCCGGTGTCGACAGAAGTTATATATTTCTATTTACCGAGGACGGGAAAAGGATACATAATTCCTACGAATGGTGCGTTGACTCTGATTGTGTAAAACCCCATATGAAACACGCAGAGGAGATTGATTTATCAAAATTCCCATGGTTTTATAAAAAATTAACAGAGTTTGAACAAGTTTACCTGCCAAGCCTGGAGAAACTACCTGAAGAGGCAAAGATCGAAAGAATGCATTTGGAAGAAGAAGGTGTTCTTTCCCTGTTAATGATTCCCATGGTACATGGAAAATCTTTGAAGGGATGTCTGGGATTTAATGCAATACGGGCACCAAAAGAGTGGTCTGAAGACATTTTTGCACTGCTGAAAATTACCGGTGAAATTTTTGTAAATGCTTTAGAACATAAAAAAATGTTAAATGCCATAAAAAAAGCAAAGGAAGATCTGGAACAAAAGGTTGAAGAACGCACAAAAGAATTAAAGGAAAAACAGGTGCAGTTGATTAATTCTGAGAAGATGGTCTCTCTTGGACAACTTGTCGCAGGAGTCGCGCATGAAATTAACACTCCCCTGGGAGCGCTTAATAGTAATAATGATATATTCATCCGGTCAATAGAGAAGATGAAACGAATAATTCCGAGCTTAAAAAATCAGGACAATGAACTGGATTATTCGGATTTCGACAAGTTAATTAAAAAGATTGAAGAGCTTAACCAGGTTAGCAAAATGGCGGCTGAAAGAATAATTAATATAGTAAATAATTTGCGAAAATTCGCCCGTCTCGATCAGGCGGTGAAAGACAGGGTAGACATTCATTCCGGAATAGAAAGCACGCTCACACTTGTGCACCATGAATTAAAAAATCGGATTAAAGTGCACAAGGAATATGGAAAACTTCCGCCTGTGAGTTGTTACCCAAATCAATTAAATCAAGTTTTCATGAATATTTTCATTAATGCCAGCCAGGCAATTGAGGGAAAAGGGGATATTCATATCAAAACTCGTGTAGATAACGGTAATGCTCTGGTTCAAATTCAGGATACCGGGCATGGCATTCCAAAGGAATCTCTAAATAAGATATTTAATCCGGGTTTTACAACCAAAGGTGTTGGCATAGGTACCGGTCTCGGCCTTTCTATAGTCTATCAAATCATAAAAGACCATAATGGTAAAATTGATGTAACCAGTGATGAACGGAAAGGAACAAAAGTAATAATTTCATTACCCATAAAATGATTTCTAACTTTAATTTTGTTAGGAGAAAAAAATGAATGAATCAAATCACAAACCAACAATTGTCCTGGTAGATGATGAAGAAATGGTTTTAACAAGCATTAGTTCATTGTTAGAAATGGAGTCAGATTACACAATTAAAACTTTTACGTCACCGGAAAAAGCTGTTAAATATATTGAAGATAATGGTGTTGATCTTGTGATTTCTGATTATCTCATGGAGGAAATGAACGGAATAACTTTTTTAGCCGAAGTAAAAAAAATAAAACCTGATATTCCACGCATTATTATTACCGGGTATGCTGATAAAGAAAACGCGATTAAGGCAATTAACGAAGTTGGTTTATTTCAATACATCGAAAAGCCCTGGGACAATAGTGACTTGTTATTAAAAATCCGGAATGGAGTGGAAAAATTTGGATTAATCAGGAAGTTAGAGAAAAAGATCAGTGAATTGAATGTTGCAAATTCAGAACGGACCGATATCTATGAAAAAATGATAGCAACATTTGTATAAAATGCTTTTTCCTCTCACCTTACACCCTGCCTTAGAAACATCACTAAATTCTACATGCAACGTTAAAAAAAAATATGCCCTGGTTGACCTGTCATTACTGCAATTTATATAAACGATAGGCATTTTCATATCCGATCTTGCGCTGCAATTCCTTCGGCAACTGCTGTAGCAAACCCACAGTCGTCTTGATACTACCGGCACTGGGGTGCCGGTTACCTTTCAGTACGATTTCATCACTCCCAATGACGAAGCGGTTAGAGAATTCTTGAAACAAAGCAAGCCATTCTTTTTTCACACGTCCTTCACTGTCCAGGGGAAACGTAGACCGCACCACATTTCTGGCCTGCATGCCACCGGCAACCCGAATGCTCAGGTAGAGGTTGGAATGCTTTAGCAGAAGCTTGCGTGTCAGGTCGACTGTTCGCTTCCCCGTACTGTCCCACCCAAGGTGAACCCAGATGATTTTTGTCTTGCGGTTATGCGCCAAAAGTCGCTCGAATCCTGGTATATCGGGCTTCAAGGTAGATGGATTGGGCGGCGATTTAAGACGCGACGGCAATGGCATTTCTTCGGGTATTGCTTCCATGTGTATATCGATGGGTACATCATACCTGGCCGCCAGGTCGGCAAGCCGAATAAACAATGGATGGTCCGGTGGTGCTGAGACATAAGGGTGATCCGAGCGCATAGAAAAATGTTCCGCTGTCATCTCGCCAAAGCCCACAACACCTTTTTTAATAAGCTTTGCGGCTGTGGCATCGAATTCCTTTTTTACAGCATCCGTCACTTTCCCTAACTTAACTGCTTTTTGGATCATGACGTTGAGACTGCCGCCTCCACCCAACACTGCAAACCTCCCCGGATACCGTTTTACAACTGGCAAAATATCATCGAGATAAAGCCTGTTTTTTTGTTCCACTCCTTGAGGCATGGGCATTACCAGATTGACCTTCACGCCAGTAGAGTCCATAGTGACCAGTGCAGTCTGGGCAGGGCCTTCATAGTCAAACTGCCGGGTTGCCTCCCCGCTGGTCCGTCCAACCAGATGATTGTGGGTGTCCACATAAATCAGTCCAGCTGGTCTGTCTGTTGATTGCTCGATAACAGGTTGTTGTGATCGGCCTTTCATGCCATCACGACCTGATCGCCGTTTTTTACCACCAGTCAGAGGAGTATCGTCAGCTTCCTGACGGCTGATATAACCGTCAGCATTCCCGTCCATGCGCTTGAAGGCCTGTGATGGCCCCCGGAATTCCTGTTGTGATAAGCGACCATCATCATTTCTATCCATTCTTTGAAATGGTGTCTGCGCCATGGAGGATGATTTGCAAATAATAGTAAACAGGCAGAAAAATATAAAACCAATAATAAATGAGCGTACTTTTATCATACTTCTATCTCACCTAATTCAAAGCTAATGGTTCGCCTAAACAGCTGACAAAAGCATAGTGAACGATAGCAAACGACACAATTAGAAATCCGAGTTGGCACAATGATTATGTGACGTGGTTATTGAAATTCAAGTCTCTGCTTTTCCATCAATGCAATTAGTCGATCGAGATCCGTCGCGCCTTCGGCTTTCAACATTTCGTCAGATCCAAAAAGAAGGATAATAGAGTGCTGCATTATATTGCCATGTTCATTTTCGTACTCAATATTAATGCCGGGCATTTCCCAGCCTTTTTTAACTTTTTTAATCTTTGCAAAAGGAATCTTGACGCTTTCAGAGTAGCCCTTGGATTCGCTTGATAGGATGTGATCAGCATAAACGGTAAAAAACATCCTGCCTCCTGAGCCTTCATAATGGGCCAATGCGCCATCGGGTCGGGAGCGGGTATTACCCAAAAATCCTGTGCTGGGCTTGTCCAATCCCAGGCGCGCAGCTCGTTCTTTGTTGCATTGTATATTGTCGTCAATCTCTTCAGGCGAGGCATCAGGATGTTCAGATAAAAACTTGTCCATTCTCATACAGTTGCCTTCTATTGGTTTACTGATACCTATCTTAGGCATCAGTTCATGAGAGCTCTGTTTTTTGTTCATAATTAAACTCTTTAAAGCGAGGAAAGCTGCCATGATGCCGAAGATGACTATTAGTCTTTTCATATTTGTTCTCCAAGACAATCAGATAACTCGATAATGGGATTATCCTACTCTCTTAGCATTAACAACTCGAATCAAATCCAGAATATTTAATACCCGACAAGGCAGACATTTTACGACGCCACGTTGCAAGATCGTTTTTGTTGAATTGACTAATGTGACTGTGGCCGCATGCTCTTGCCATCACTTTAATCAACTCAGTAGACGCATTAAAAAAGTTGGCAAGCTGCTGCGCGGACTTATCAATATTCAACCTTTTTCTTAATTCCTGTTTTTGGGTGGCAATGCCTGTCGGACAATTATTGGTATTGCACATTCTTGCTGCTATACATCCGATTGCCTGTATGGAACTATTCGCAAGTGCAATACCATCGGCTCCCAATGCCAATGCTTTAATAAAATCACTTGGTACACGTAAACCTCCGGTAATAATTAAAGTTGTTTTACCACTTACTCCTTGTTTATCCAAATACTGGCGTGCGCGGGCTAATGCCGGAATAGTTGGCACGCTAATATGGTCACGGAAAAGCAAAGGAGCAGCCCCTGTTCCACCGCCACGACCATCAAGAATAATGTAATCCGCGCTTGCCTTAAGAGCAAACTCGATATCACGTTCAATATGATTTGCGCTAAGCTTGAAACCTATTGGTATTCCACCGGAAATCTCACGGACCCTGTCTGCAAAACGTTTGAAATCATCAGTAGAATTTAAGTCTTCAAAGGTCGGCGGAGAAATGGCTGGCTGTCCTTCAGGAATACCACGCACTTCAGAAATCTTGCGAATATTTTTTGAACCGGGTAAATGACCACCTGTTCCAGTTTTAGCAGCTTGCCCCGCTTTAAAGTGAAAGGCCTGCACTTTTTTCATTTGCTCGTCTTTATAACCAAATTTCGCGCTTGCAAGCTCATACAAATAATGACTATTTGCCTGTTGCTCTTCCGGTAACATACCTCCCTCACCGGAACATATACCTGTACCTGCAAGTTCAGCCCCTTTTGCAAGCGCAATTTTAGCTTCCTCCGAGAGAGCTCCAAAACTCATGTCTGAAACAAAAAGTGGAATTTTAAGTTCCAATGGCTTTTTACATTCAGGACCAATTATAAGATTAGTGCCAACCTCTGCATCATCCATTAATGGCTTTTTCGCAAGCTGTGCTGCCATGATCTCGATATCGTTCCAACGTGGTAGTTCATTTCCCGGAACTCCCATTGAATCCATCGGCCCATGATGTCCAAACTGAGATAACCCCTCTTTTGCTAATTGGTGTATAAATGCAACGGTTGGCTCCTCTTTCGTCGGTTTTGCGTCAGGCATGGAATCTTTATTTTTTACTCTTTCAGATGCTTTACCTACTTGTTCATCTTTAAATTGCTGATGCGTTCCATCACAATAAGGAGGATTAGAGGTCTGTTTACACGCGCAGATATAAGCATCACCATCTTTTTCAGCTATAAAAGATTTTGGAGTAAATGATGTTCCTGCATGTGATCCGTCACAAAAAAGCTTATTTCCTGATCGTCCACAGGCACAAAAATAATACTCCTTCCCTTTCTCTAATTGCGTGACTTTTGGTTTATTGTCAGCGATTATTGATTTTTCCATGATTTCTCCTCTAATTTTTTTTACTAATATGGCTAATCGGAACAGGAAGGAATCTTACTACTCCCCTCCTCCCATCCCACCGATCATAAAGTAAAATACAAATAGTAAAACGTATTTTAAAAATATTAAACCATAACATCAAATGCAAGCATAATGTCAAAATATCTTTTTTACTTGATCGATTGTCATTTGTAGAATTAAGCCTTAAGAGCAGAGAGCGGGGTATGTAATTGGAAAATGTAAAATGCTGATTTTATACCCTGCCCCTTGACCCCTGACCCTTGGTACCAGTTTTTATAGCCCCTGGCACTTGCTTTTATAACCCCTGGAAACAGCCTTTAAGATCCCTTCCTAATATCTTCTTTTGTGTGATAATATTTAAGTAGGTTTTATTGATATTGCATCCATTATCTGGAGTTCAATATGTTAAAAAAGCATGTACTTGTAACCGGCGCCACGGGATATGTCGGCGGAAGGGTTGTGCCTCGTCTCCTTGAAGCCGGATACAAGGTTCGCGCGACAGGCAGGTCTTTAGAAAAACTCAAGACGCGAGCCTGGTCTCAACATCCAAACGTTGAATTGGAATTCGCCGACCTTTTAGACCTTACATCCATCAAGAACGCCGCAAAAGGATGCGGGGCAGCCTACTACTTCATTCATTCCATGAACTCTTCTTCCGAAGATTTCGTAAAGACGGACCGGATTGCAGCGGAGAACATGGTTAAAGCGGCGGAGTACGCAAAGCTGGAACGAATAATATATTTAGGTGGGCTCGGCCGTGAATCTGAAATGCTAAGCGCGCATTTACGCTCCCGCGCGGAAGTCGGAAGAATTTTGAAATCGGGAATGGTTCCTGTTACATTTTTTAGGGCGGCAATGATCCTCGGTTCCGGAAGCGCGTCGTTTGAAATGCTGCGGTATCTTGTAGACCGCATGCCGATAATGATAACATCTCGTCGAGTATTGGTTCCCTCCCAGCCGATTTCCATACGGAATGTACTGGTTTACCTTGTAAAATGTCTCGAGTACGAAGAAACAAAAGGAGAAACCTACGATATTGGTGGTCCGGAGATACTAGCATATCGCGATCTGATAAGAATTTATGCCGAAGTGGCGGGCCTTAAAAAGCGGATTGTAATACCTGTATCATTCATGACGCCGCGCCTTGCTTCCTATATAATCCACTTTGTTACTCCCATCCCTTCTTATATGGGCAAACCGCTTTCCCAGGGCCTGGGAAACAAGATGGTTGTAGAAGACGGCCACCGCATAAAATCGATAATCCCTCAAAAAATTCTTACATGCCGGGAAGCTATTAACATGGCTCTTGAGAGGATAGAACAAAAGGTTATGAAATCCAGCTGGATGGACGCCGGCGCGTATAAGCCACCAGAGTGGGGCCGTTACAACGACGCCCCATATGCCGGCGGGACTATAAAGGAATGCTGGTATCGAGTCTTAATAGCCGGCTCACCAAAGGAGATATGGCATCCAATTAGCAGGATCGGGGGCAATAGAGGATGGTATTTTGCAAACTGGTTGTGGGAGATACGGGGATTTATGGACCGTCTGGCCGGCGGCTATGGCACAAGAAGAGGCAGACGGCATCCCGAAGAAATCAAAACGGGAGACGCCCTCGATTGGTGGCGTGTTCTCGATGCCGATCCTCCCAACCGTTTATTCCTGTTAGCGGAGATGAAACTTCCGGGAGAAGCGACACTGGAATTCCGGCTCAAGCAGGTAAAAAAAGGAGTGACGGAACTTGTTCAAATCGCCAGCTTCCTACCACGCGGTCTGGGAGGTTTGCTCTACTGGTACTCGGTCTTTCCTTTTCACTTTTTCATTTTTCGGGGAATGCTAAAGGAAATCGCAAAAGCGGCAGGCGCGGCAGTTATTTTAGGGCCTGAGGAAATCAAACCGCCGCCTCACAAGAGGCTGAAGAATTAACTAAATTTAAAATGATGTTCCTCAATTCAATTCTATTTTGAAAACCCGGTTAAAAGTGTATGTAATTGGAGTGTTTGAAATACGGATTTTTTTTGCAGTGCTATGACTGTGTCATTGCGTATTGAGCTGCACCCTGACACCTGAACCCTGGCACCTGCCTTTATGACCCCTGCCCCCTGACACCAGCTTTTATGACCCCTGCCAATTGATTTATTCATAGCTCTCTGCTGTACTGAACATACAGGAATGCAGATTCATTTATGCTTGGAGAACTAACCAGAGAACATACAAAGTCACTGCGCTTATCAGTATTCCCAGAAAGAGAGGGAAAAACACTTCCGCAATAATTTTTTGATCGAGTACAGCCTCTGTCGGATCATTGGGATTAAAAGCTACCGTAACTGATTTATCTTTGGGGTAAGGTACAAGCGTTTTTTCTGCTGTCTTCAGGCTACCGATATTGTCTATAGCGTAATTTATTCTTGAGCCTGTAAAACTTGTATCATTCACAGTATATTCATAGGTAACCATGGCTCTATAGGTATCCATGAAGTCCGGATTTTTTAAAACTTCGATTTTTGAAGTGATAATTTTTCCTTCGACTTTATCCCAATTCCAAATCGCAAAGGCCTTTACGATCAAACGAATCCCGATTAGAATCAGACCTAACCCAATAAGGATAAAGACTATGGCAACCGTAGTTCCAAAAGTGCTCATAGGATGTTAAGCGAATTTGTAGCTTAGAAATGACCCAATACGCCTTTATAAAAGGGCATAAAAGGGGACAGATTTTTTTTCACAAGAGTGGACTTGATAATCATTTATACCTGGTTATATCAAACCCTTTAAATATTTTTGCCGTTCTTTCTTGCTGAATTTTTCAATAGCGTATCTTAACATTGTCCTTGGCATTGTTTTGTAGTGTGATTTTAAAAAACCAGTTTCCCTGGCCAAGTTTCGCTTCCCAACTTCCCTGAGCATCCAGCCCACTGCTTTATGAATTAAATCTTCCCGGTCATTTAGTAACTGTTTTGAAATTTGCAATGTTTCTTTGAATCTATTATTTCTTATAAATTGGAAGGTGGATATGATTGCTATTCGCCGTTCCCACAGAGTTTATATAATATGGTCTTGTCCTTGTTCTCTAAATATTTCCCAACAATGTGATGAGCGGTGGTATCAACTAAATCCCAGTTATTTATCTGCCGGGTGTTTTTCAAATAGACATTATAAATTTTTTCCTGTTCATCGGGGCTGCCTTTAGAAAACTGAAGAACCAAAAGAAGTAAAGCAAATAACCTAATTTCATGATACTCAGACTGCAATATTTTTTTTACAACGCTTAATGGGGCGGTTTTATATTTTTTTACGGATTGGCGAATGACTGGAACCCGAATACCAAGAAACTTGTCCCCATAGCCATATTCACCCCTGCCTGTCTTGAAAAAGCGCCTGGAATGTTCTGCTATTTCCGGATTGGCCAAACCTTGTAAGTGAGCGATTATTTCTTGATGCGTCATAGTAGCGTTAAATAATCGAGCGTGGGGGGAGGCAATATTTTGTTATTTAAACAGGATAAGGATGTAAGGCGATGCCCCCATCGGGTGTCACCAGATAAACATCCTCAAAACGCGCGCCTCCCACTCCCGGAACTGCAAGAACTGTATGCCCCACGGTCACAGTCATATTTTCCTGAAGTTTCGTTACCTTATGTGGTGGAATAATAGTAGATGCCGGTGTCTCCTCGAACCTGAGACCAATGCCATGGGAAATTCCGTTTAAATGGTATTCTTCAAATCCTCGTTTTGCGCAAACCTCTTTACCCATAGCATCCAGCTTTGAAACTGAAATACCCGGCCTTAAATTTTGCCGTGTTACCTCATGCATTTCCTTGTAGGTTTCCAGTAATTGTTTCTGTTTGTCATTTGGTTGTCCAACAACATATGTGCGAGCCAGGTTAGAACAGTAACCTTCGAATTGTGGCGTTAAATCTATTACTACAAGTTCATTCTCTTTAAGAGGTTCTTTATCAATTGTACCGTGAATCCAGCAGCTTCGCGTTCCGGGATTAATATGGATTGGAGTACTTGTACCTTCTGCCCCCGCTTTCATCATTGCGTATAATATTTCCGTGGCCATTTCGTGTCCTGAAATTCCCGGAGAGAGCATTTCTTTTGCTTTGTCCATCCCGAGGGCGGCAATAGACTGTGCTTTTTTCATGAGTTCAATCTCTTCCGGTTCCTTCACCATTCTGAGTGGGTCCATCACAGGGTCGGATGAAACCAGTTCCATTTCTTTATTAATTTTCCTGAAAAGATCTACGAGAAATGCCGGTGTGTGAAACCACATCTGCATTCCAACTTTGGGACGACCTTCTGAAGGATGTTTTAGGCCGGGCGGAGGACCTTTAAAGAGCGAGTGGAATGTTTTTTTGACATCGGATATTTGTTCTCCCACATGAGCAAAGACCTTAATTTTATCATCACCTACTGTTTTTCTTAATTCAGGCTCTTCACCTTTAAAACAAATAAAAACAGGGGAACCGGCTGCTGGAATAATGGCGCGCGGTTGGACACGGATGGCGCCAAAGAAATACCTGAAATCATCGTGGTTCATAATCATAATGCCAATCATGCCTTGCTGAGTCATTAACTCCTGCGCCCTACGAATCCGGTCATAATTTATTTTCATTTGACACCTCTATAAAGCAAAAATATGAATAGTAAAATGTATTAAAAAATAGTAAACCATAACATTAAAAACAAGTGCAATATCAAAATATAATTTTTGCTTTCTTAATTGTCATTTGTAGAATTTAGCCCTAAATTTATTTTTGACAGAACACACAGGATGGACTAGATTAATTTCTATCTGAATTTAAAAAATTTAATAAAGGAGGAGCTTTTATGAATCGAAAAAAGTTGTGTTTATTTTTATATATTATTTTTTCAATGACATCCGCAAATGTCATGGCAAATGAAGTCGAAAGGCCGTGTAAGTCAGAAGAGATCATTGGGACCTGGGAGATTGTGATGGGAAGAAACAGGGGGAATATACCGGATGCTTACCAGGACCTGGTTGCTCACTATCAAGTACTAGTATACAAAAGCAACAATTTTTTTCAGCGAATTTCAGCGGATAAAAAAATGAGTGACTCAAAATTAAAAAAACTCATGAAAACAACACCATTGAAAACCTATAGCATCAATAACGGGATTATTAAAACTCTTGACGTTCTGGGAAATATGCTTGAGCAATATAGTTGCTTTTATGTTACAAAAGACGCATCGGAACGTAATCTTAAAAAGGGGATGATAACTTTAATGTGGGTAAAAAACAAGCAGCCCGTTATAATGAACACTTTTGAAAAGAAATCAACTACTTCAAAAGATCCGAAAAGAGAAAATATTTAGTCGCAGTTTAGTCGTTGTTAGTTTTTTACCTTTTACTGCGACTTATGCAAGGCTTAGTCGCTGTTTAGCCGCTGTTTTGCTTTTCTACAGCGGCTTATGCAAAGCTTGTTTTTTACCCTATACAACGACTTATGCAAGGCTTGGTTTTTCCTTTTTTAGCCCCGCTGTTTAGTCGTTGTTTGTTTTTTTAGGCACTGTTAGTTTTTTCTTATTACAGTGCCTTATGCAGAGCAAAGCGGCTTACACAAAGTACAGTAGCCTATGCAGAGTACAACGACTTATGCAGAGTACAGCGCTTTATGCAGTCAAAGGGATATTTGACCCCTTTTATTTTATGCAACTTCTTCCATAGTAAAGTTTGGAAATAAAATTACTGCTGGATGGACCTTTAAAGCTTTTGCTAAAATTAATGCTCTATCTCTTCCAATATTACGGGTATTGGTTTCTAAAGCAGATATGTTAGATTGGCTCATGCCTGTAATATCAGCCAGCTCTTTTTGACTAAACCCCTGTAATTCTCTAAGGGTTTTTAGCATTTCTCCAGGTGTAACATTAATATTAACTTTTGCTTTGATAAAATTATTTTTATTCATTTTTATTCCTCCTAATAATTATGAGGTGTAATTTCAAACACATAAACCTCCAAGTAATCCTTTTGTACCTTATAAATAACTCTCCATTTAATGCCTAATCTGGAAGAACGAAATCCTTTCCATTTTCCTTTTAAAGTTTCATCGCGAAAACCCCTGACAAGTTTTAATCCATCAGGTCCTTCAAGTTCAACAATTCTTTTCCATGCCTCATACCTGATCAAGGTTTCTTTTGGAAGCTTCTTCAAAGTTTTCTGAATATACTTTTTTTCATAAATCTCCCACATCTACAATAGTATATATACTCAATTGAGTATTGTAAATAGAAATATGTAGTACTAATAGAGTACCTAACGATAGTTGTGTGATTGTGAAGCAATCGGTGAGGTAAATTCCCCTCTAAGAAGAGGGGTTTATACTGGTTCATCGTGTGGAGGCGAAGGCGACGGGGTGTGTAATTGGAGAATGTGTAATACTGATTTTTTTGCAGTGCAATGACGGTGTCATTGGTTATTAAGCTGAACTCTGACCGCTGATAGCTGACTGCTGATTTAAATAGATGCAGTCAAAGGGAGATGTGACCCCATATCCTAAACACTTTCAATAAAACCTGATTTTTGCTATCTTTGAAAATGGAGGGAATGGAAGTTCTTCGCAACAACAATTATAAATCTCTGGAGGAAAAATGAAAAAAATAAAAATTTATCAATATCCGAAATGCGGGACCTGTAGAAAAGCTATGAAGTTCCTGGAGAAAAACAAGCTGGCCTACGAAATGGTCCTTATAGTTGATCAACCCCCAACGAAAAAAGAACTTAAAAATGCTTTAGATTACTTTGAGGGAGACCTTCGGAAACTTTTTAATACCTCCGGCGTGGTTTACAGGGAAATGAAATTGAGTCAGAAAATAAAAACTATGACGCCGAAACAAGCTATTGATTTACTAAATTCTAATGGCAAACTCGTTAAACGTCCATTTGTGCTGACTAATAAAGGGCCTCTGGTGGGCTTTAACGAAGAGCTATGGAATGCGGTTTTACAAAGTTGAGTTTGTTCCTTTCGCAATAGAGTTTCATCTCGTAGAACTTTAATAAGTGGTCAAGTCCATTCTTAGCGTCATTAAAATTCAACATGCAGTCAAGATTAGGCACTGTTTAGTCGCAGTTTAGTCGTTGTTAGTTTTTTTTAGCTTATACAACGACTTATGCAAGGCTTGGTTTTTCCTTGTACTGCGACTTATGCAAGGCTCAGCGCTTTATGCAAGGCGTGGACTTGACCCCTTTTCTAGTGCTTCCGTGATATTGAAACTCTTTTTAAATTCTTTATCAAAGGATATCCCTTGGTTATTCTCATCTTTTGAATTGCGTTCGCTGTAGCTTCATAATGTTTTCTCGATTCTTCCGGTGCCTCTTTCCACATTTCCTGAAACCTTTTCCAAGTAGTTTTTTCATCTGTCGTATTGTAATCCCAGTAATTAATCTCCTTTTTCACACCAATCCTATTCTCACGCTCACTCGAATCACAATCTTGCAATATCAGATTATTTGTCGCCATTCTTTTGGATAGTTGTTCGATTGAAGGGTGAACTAAAATACGCATCCCCTTTATTCCGCACTTTTCAGCCTGGCAAGCCTGTACAATCCCTGTACCTAAAAATTGTGAAGCATGTTCTCCAGAATCAGGCATAATATCTGATTTAAATCGAATTGCCTCAAACGTGCCTAAAGCAATACCAGCTCTAACAGGCACTCCATTTGCAAGAAATCTACACATTAAATTATTTATAACAGATACCGCATCATTTAAATATTGAGTCACAATAAAGGCAGAATCAGAAAATGTTATTGACGTAAAATTACATTGTATTCTAGCTAAACTAAGCCCACCATCCAAAGTACGATGAAAATTTGAAAAAACTTCGGTGAGTTTATTTGGTGTCCTACTGTCACTAAAAATTCGATTAATTTTTTGAGGTATTGGTCCCCCCTCAACTTTAATGGCTTCAATATCAAGATAGTTTTTTAAGGTTAGGTTTGCAAAACCTAGAATATCTAAAAATATGACAATCTTATCCTCAGTTTTTATCATTATAATTTAGTTTTTTATTTTCATCGTTTATTAACATAACGTTTAAACTCAGCCGCGCCGCTTTTTTGGCGTCGACTGGAGTGTCTTGTTAGGCGACGCAAAACTGGCTAAACGCCGAGCAGATTTAGTTTTACCGCTCTGCTCTTTCGAACACAAATTCCCGAGCCTCATTTGGTACATCCCATACTTTCTCCTCAGCCCGGATGTGAGGCAATGTGTTCCTATCTAAGGACCATAGGTCAAAGGTCTTGAACGCATTATAAAGTATCTCTAGACCATCAGCAGCGTTAACACCATCCTTTTCTTTAGCGAATGACGCTACTAAATCATCACGAAATTCGTGTGCGATTGCGGCAGCGGCAAGCCAATCAGGTAGAACGAAATGTGGGTGACTCTTTCCTTTTTTCCATGTGTCTTCATCTTTCCATTTCCACCAGTCAAGAGTACCAAAATTACTTGTTAATTCTTTTGATTTGTTCAATTTCTCGATTCCTATTGCAGTACTAGAGTTCTTGCGCACGAATTCGAGGAATTTAGAACCTTGAGTATGCTGTAATTTTTGTCCTGCAATGGAATTACCTATGTCATTGCCGGGAAATCTATCCATTGCCACAAATAGCCTTCGATTTTCTTTTGGCAAGCTTGAACTCGCACGGAGAATCCCTAGGTTTATCGTAACGAAGTAGTACTCAAGAGCTATTGCTTGTGCAAAATCGACGTGCTCATCACCAAAAAATAGTCGATACGTTTCGTAGTGGGGTTCGACTCTTGTTCTTGGTAGTTCTTGAATCAAATCCAAGCCAAACGTTGCGGCAGACACCTGTGTATGTGCATGAAAAAAACCTTTCAATAACAGGCTATTATTTTTCTGATCTACGAGCCATTGCGCGAGTTCGCGTGCTCGAGTTCCTTTTAGGCGTGCTTTATAGTCTTTGTATTGTTTTACCGGAAGATCTATAATGTCTACACTTGGCATATGTGGAAAGACAACGGCTACTGACAACCCGGGCAGTTCATGTTTCTGTATCGACTCAGACGGCTTTGCATCAGCGTAGCCGTGCCACCCTAGTTTCCTATGTTCTTCATCAAACATTTTGATTCGCCTAACGAACGAGCTTACCTGGTGCGAGCAAAATCAAGTTTAACTTAGTAATAACTGAAATCTTTAGTAGCAGAGGATCGCAGAAACGGCAACCAATTGCTCACAATCGGGTAAAGCGGATTGTTATGCTTTAATGAATCTACAAACTTTGGTAAGAGTTCTCAAATAGTCTCTGCTTTTGCGCTTTTTGCAAATGCAAAACACAAGTTAAATAACCAAGTTCCATTTTTTGCGAAGCGAAGCAAGTAATAAATGGAACGTTGATAAATAAACTACCCATATGGTTTGCTGCTTACGGGCGGAGGTTGATGATACCCCCACCAAACCTTCGGGTAAAGACCAAATAAATCAACAACTCCGAATGCATCTAAAACTGAGTAATCTGCAATCCAAACTTCGCAGAACTTATGGTCGGTATAGTCATTCTCTAATCCTTCAAGAAAGGGAATTAAGGAATCCAGAGACCCGACTACAAGCTGGAGAACCAGCATGTTATCTTTAACTTGCTCTGCATATTTAGATACTTTTGTTTTTTTGTTTTCTATTAAATTGTAGATTCGTGAAAGAACATCAAATGCTTCTGGTGATCCTGTTATTTTAGTTAGCTCTATTCCTACCTTTTTACCACTCGACCGGGAACAAATAAAATCTGGGCTCTCTCCATCACAAATTGCAGATAAGTTTTCACCAGTAATATAATTATAAGATTCAATGAAAGGATATAATTCATCTCTTTCAACTTCTTTTTTCCCGAATTGCTGGTCAGACATTTTGTTATTACAAATAAATTTTACCGCATAACGAAAAAGCTGAGTTGCGCCCAACAAAAGGAGCAACAAGCTTTAAATAATATAAAACGTGAGTGCTAAAAAGCCACTTGAACAGAGACTTGCTGTTGAGCGTCAATCTCCAGCGAATGGTTAGATTCCCTTTATTGTGTCCAGTCGGACCAACCGCATTGCTCGCACTTAATAATCCAGTAGTTCTCATCTCTCCGATCATCATATATTTCTCCACCTCTCAGATTTTCATCACCACATTTGGGACATGCTACATATGGGAGAGGACCTCCTCGCGCTGGGTCTATAGTTTTTTCTTCCAACAACTTGTTCAACTCTTTTACCGTTAACGAATCTCGATTGTCTTCCAGAATAGCGCGCCTAACATCACTGCTCAATTTCGAGAACAACAGCGCCTGGTCTTTTCCAGACTTTTCATAATAGGCATGCGATATCAGCCAAGAAATAAGTCCACCTATGGCTGCACCAACTAGTAAAAGTAATATTTCCATTCCTTAAGCTTGGAATCTAACAATTGATTATAATTAAAGGGGTCAAGTCCATTCTTGACTGCATTAAGGGGCCAAGTCTACTCATGGCTCACAATATCCACTTAATATCCCGATTCCGTATAATAAAGTTAATTATTGAGATTTAAATTATACAATAAGTGATTATATACCCCATGACCATTGAATCAAGTGATTTTTGCCACAAAGTCAATAAGGTAGAAAGGAAAGGGGAGATATTGAATTTATGAAAAGGGGATTTGGGTCACAGAGTAAAGCATATTATTATGTTCTTTTTTTCCACTGTCGTGGATGCCGACTACCATGCATAACTGCAAGAACCACGACCGAGTCTTCCCCGACTCGATAAAATATCCCAAAAGGAAATCTGTGTACTACAGCACGGCGAGTTTGTCTATGCACTACAGGGTAAATATTCGGGTTTTCTGAGATTGAATCTAATGCAACTAGAACGTCATCAAGGAAATTTTGGCCGAGACCTTCACGTTGCCTCTCATACCATGTCGCAGCATCTTCAATATCTGCCTCAGCTTCTGGTCGAAGATGAACCTTAAGACTCACAACCGTTTCCTGATGTCTGCTATTGCTTCACTGGCTAAACGGCCTTTAAGTCCGTCCGCTTCGTAAGTATTTAAGCGTCGATCAAGTTCCTCTTTTTGTTCATCGGTTAATGGCAACGCCGCTTGATCAGTAGCAATACTGTCCCAGATATCTTCAACCAGTCTTATCCTATCTTCAATCGGAAGATTACGTAAATAAGCTGTCATAGTTATTTCCCCCGTTTACATTGTAACATTATTTCACTCAAAAAAAGAAATCGCGTCAAGTCTGCTGATGGCTCACAATATTGTACAATAAGTGATTATATACCCCATGACCATTGAATCAAGTGATTTTTGCCACAAAGTCAACAAGAGAAAAGCGGTCAGCACTCAGCTTTCAGCAGTCAGCATTACATCTTCGAACTCAACCTCCTTCGGCAATGCCTGTCCTGAGTTAATCGAAGGGCTCAGGACAAGTTCTCAAGAGGGGAATCAACCTTTTTCAGTCAGATAAAGCAAAAATATTAGACGTGAGCTAAGCTCAGCTTTGCGGGATAACAGGATGAACATGATATTTTAAATCTTGAGGAAATCGTGAGGCTTAAAAAATAAGTTAGCTTCTCGATTACTTCGAGATTACTCAAGATAGATCTAATAAAGGATCAGGCTTGCTATTATTAAGTGAGTTTTTTTAGAAGTGCCTTTAAAAAATCTGTGGTAATCTAGACAGGGTAAACAGAAAAAACCAAGCTTTGCATAAGTCGTTGTACTCTGCATAAGGCACTGTAAAAGGCAAAAACCAAACAGTGCCTAAAAAAGGTAAAAAACTAACAACGACTAAGCTTTGCATAAGTCGCAGTACAAGGAAAGATTTGCCCCCTTTTCTAGTTCTAGAAGTTCTTCGATTTAATTTCTATGTAGCGCGGATTTTTTTTGGGGACTTTAAATTTTATTGAGGATAAATTTATGTCATTTGAAAATCTGGGTCTTCGACCGGAAATACTGAGCGGAGTTAAATTTCAGGGCTATACTGAGCCAACACCTATTCAGCGACAGGCTATCCCGGTCATTATTGAAGGTAGAGACATTCTCGCCGGGGCACAGACTGGCACGGGTAAAACAGCAGCTTTCACACTGCCGCTTCTACATATTCTGACCACTCAGGACCGTCTCGGTGGGCATCATCCCAGGGCCCTCGTTCTTGCGCCTACTCGCGAACTGGCGGCCCAGGTCGGCGAAAGCATTGAGACTTACGGGCAGGGTCTTCGCGTACGTTCATCGGTTATTTTTGGAGGCGTTCCCATTAATCCTCAGATAAAACAGTTGCGAAAGGGCGTTAACATCGTCATCGCTACTCCGGGCCGTCTTCTGGATCTTGTCAGTCAAAAAGTCCTCGATCTTTCTCATATTGAAGTGCTGATTCTTGACGAGGCGGACCGCATGCTGGATATGGGCTTCATTCATGACATCCGTAAAATTATTCGCATGCTACCCAAGAAGCGGCAAACTCTATTTTTTTCCGCGACTTATTCGAAAGAGATCAAAGCTCTGTCAGATACTATTCTCTTCAAGCCGAAGTTGGTTGAAGTGGCACGCCAGAATGCGCCGGCAGAAAACGTTGATCAATCTGTTTATCGCGTGCCAAAGTCTCGCAAGTGCGCATTGCTGTCTCATATTATTTCAGAAGACAATTGGAACCAGGTGCTGGTGTTCACGAGGACCAAGCACGGCGCCAACCGTCTGGCAAAGCAGTTAGATAAGAACGGTATAATGGCGGCTGCCATTCATGGCAACAAAAGTCAGTCGGCACGAACGCTTGCTCTGGCAAATTTCAAAGCTTATAAAGTACGTGTTCTTGTGGCCACGGACATTGCTTCTCGAGGTCTGGACATCGACCGCCTTCCTCACGTGGTGAATTACGATATGCCCCATGTCGCGCTAGATTATGTACATCGCATCGGACGCACCGGTCGTGCCGGCAGCAGAGGAGAGTCGATTTCTCTGGTTACCGACGAAGAGGCAGTATTGTTACGTGCTATTGAGCGCCTGATTAAAAAGGTGATTCCTGTTAAACGTATTGAAGGCTTTTCGCTTTCGGAGAAAGTTCCGGACAATAACAAGAACACTGGAGTTGAAGCTCATAAACGGCGCCGTAGCAGCGGTAGCAAGAAAAACGTCTTCCGGAGTGGTAAATCACGTGGGTTCAAAAGCAATGGTGGCGGCGAGAGACACAGAAGGTCCCCTAAGCGATAAGAAGTATTACGTCATTGTCTCATCTGTTTCTATTTAATCGTGCCATTTTTTAGGAATGTTTTCGACGAATAGCATGGACCACTTCGTCGAGCTGTTGAAGAAAGCGAGACCGGTCACTCTTTTTTAACGGAGGAGGCCCGCTGGTAATCTCGCCTGCTTCACGAAGTTCTGACAACAGGTTCCGGGTTGCGACGGCTTCACCGATGTTGTTTTCTGTGAACGGCTTTCCGGTAGGACCAATTGCACGAGCGCCTTCCTTCAAGCAACGGCCTGCAAGCAGAATATCTGCGGTAACCACGATATCGTCAGGTTGAATGTGTTCGACAATCCAATCATCAGCCGCATCGAATCCGCCCTCGACAACTTCGAGAGCAATCCATAGTTCATCCGGAGCTCGCATCCAGGAGTTGGTCACCAACGTAACATCAAGGCGACATCGGCTTGCGACGCGGTACACCTCCTGTTTAACCGGGCACGCATCAGCATCGACAAAGATGTGTAGCAAACGAGGTCCTCCCATGACCAGCGAGAAATAATATCTGTCTCTGGGCCGTATTCTCATAAAAAGGGGACAAATAAAAATATAGCATTTGGAATGGATACCCAGCAAACCCGTGGAACTTAAAATAATTGAAGATCCCCGAAACAGGATCCCCTATCCTACAATAAATAACAAGACTGCGACTACGCTCGCCAAGCACTTTCCAGCTTTGCTTGGCCTGATTGTTTAGAGGTATTTGAAAGTTACTGCTGACGTTTACGATCATTCTTTTGGGTTTTATTTCTTACCGCTATTTTGTGTCGTTTGCCTCCGGTTTACTTTTTCTTGAGCATTGGGACAATTACTCCGTAGAGACAGTGCAATCCGTTTTCGGTCTTCATCCACTCCGGTAACCCAGACGCGAACTGTTTGTCCAACTTTAACAATGGTTGAAGGATCTTTTACAAAACTATCAGACAATTGACTGATATGGGCCAATCCATCTTGATGAACACCAATGTCAATGAAGGCCCCAAAATTAGTAACGTTCGTTACAACACCCGGTAGCTGAGAGCCAACTTCCAGGTCACTCATTTTTTTTACATTTTCAGCGAATGAAAAGGGTTCAAATTGGTTTCGCGGATCACGACCCGGTTTGGTCAGTTCGATCATGATGTCGGTAAGTGTGGGCAGGCCCACATCTTCACATACATATTTATTTAGATCAATGTTGCGGCGTTTTTCATCGTCTTTCATGAGCCCGGTAACAGTCGTATTGTTGTCTTTGCATATTTTCTTAAGTAAGTCATAGCGCTCCGGGTGAACAGCGGATGTATCAAGGGGATTTTTTGCGTTGCGAATTCTGAGAAATCCTGCAGCCTGCTCGAAGGCCTTTGGCCCCAGTCGTTTAATTTTCTTCAATTGGGTTTTACTGGTGAATGCGCCATTTTCGTCTCGATAATCTACAATATTTTTGGCGAGCTGTGGTCCGAGTCCGGATACATATGAGAGTAATGGCGCGCTTGCTGTATTGAGTTCAACCCCTATGGCATTCACACAACTCATGACCGTATGATCGAGGCCATTTTTTAAAGATGTTTGGTCGACATCATGTTGATATTGCCCGACTCCAATGGACTTTGCATCAATCTTAACAAGTTCAGCCAGGGGGTCGGCCAGGCGTCTCGCAATGGAAACAGCACCCCTCACGGTAATATCGTGATTTGGGAACTCTTCGCGTGCTAATTCGGATGCCGAATAGATGGAAGCGCCACTTTCATTGACTTGCACGATAATCGGGGAAGTGGGTAGTTTACAATTGCGCACAAAAGTTTCTGTCTCGCGGCTGGCTGTTCCGTTGCCGATAGCAATCGCTTCTATTTTGTATTTATCAACAAGTTCTGCAATCATCCTACGGGCTTTTTCTATAGCATCACCCGAGTGGGTTGGGTAAATCACGGTATCCGTTAAAAGCTTGCCCTGTGGATCAAGGCATACAACTTTGCAGCCGGTCCGAAATCCCGGGTCGATTCCAAGAACCGCTTTTTCGCCTAGCGGAGCTGCCATCAATAATTCTTTAAGGTTATCGCGAAATACTTTGATAGCTTCTCTGTCGGCGGCTGCTTTTAAAGATGCTCGAAGTTCTGTCTCCATGCTTGGTGCTAATAGACGTTTATAGCTGTCAAGAATGGCAAGATTTACTTGGTCTCTGGAAAAAATTTCAGGACGCAAAAATTTGCATTGAAGTTCCTTGATTGCCTCATCTTCTGTTGGGCGAATGATCACCTTGAGCAGTCCTTCAGATTCACCGCGAAAGATAGCAAGCAGTCTATGACTTGGGACAGAACCGGCTTTTTCGTTCCAGTCAAAATAATCACGGTATTTTTGGGCCTCCTTTTCCTTCTTTTTTATCACTGAAGAAGCAAGGTTGGCTTTACTTTCAAAAAGGTGTCGAAGTGTGGTCCGTGCTTCCAGGTTTTCATTAATTTCTTCGGCAATAATATCTCGTGCACCTGCCAAAACATCTTCGGAAGAGTTAATACCAACTTCGGCATTGATATAGTTAGCAGCTAAGGCATTTCCATCTTTCGCTTCATGGAAAATTTGATTTGCCAATGGTTCTAAACCTTGCTCACGTGCTACAGTTGCCCTGGTGCGGCGTTTGACCCGAAAAGGGAGGTACAGGTCTTCTAAACTTTTAAGAGAGGCAGCATTGTCTATATTTTCTTTTAAAGTATCCTTATAAAGGTCACGCTCCTCCAAAGACTTTATGATGGACTCACGTCGTTTATCTAATTCTTCAATTTTAAGACTATGATCACGGATTTCTGCAATGGCTACTTCATCGAGCGAACCGGTACTTTCCTTTCGGTAGCGTGCAATGAAAGGAATAGTTGCTCCATCTTTTAATAGATTGAGTACGGAATTTACCCTGTCCGGATTAAACCCGAGATCTGATGCGATTGTTTTAGCTGTATTCATAGGCCTTCTCTTTGCTTATTGAGTGAGTTATTCTAACGAATTATACCAGTCAGTGCATTTCTTATTTTTTGCGGCAATAAACAATTTTCTAAGAGGAAGGTTTTCTTAAAATAGTTTTTTTAATTTTCCTTGAAGGGATGTCTGACGATTCCTTTTTCAGTCAGATAAAGCAAGAATATTAGACGTGAGCTAAGCTCAGCTTTGCGGGATAAGAGGATAAAGATGATATTTTAAATCTTGAGGAAATCGTGAGGCTTAAAAAATAAGTTTTTGCTTCTCGATTACTTCGAGATTACTCAAGATAGATCTTTTGATTAACAGGAGTTATATTCAGTCAATCCGGTCAAACTTTCTTATGTCTTTCTTGATGCGATTGTTAGACATAATTGACCTATGTTAAAGCAGTCTCCCCGGTAGTTTTAGGAATATGTTGAATGCCCAATAATCCGTCAATTGATAGGTCCTCATCTATTAAAGGCCAATGGATACCGTATCCTGATGGAGAAATTTGATAATTATTTCTCTCAAGTTGAGATGCATTTGCTAATTTTGGTGAGATATCTGATAAATGAAAGGTATATTCTTTAGAATCGATTCGGGCAATTAATTCATTGTTCTTAAATATAATTTTTTCGATTTTGTGATATTTTTTCATTCTAATTTGCAGTTTGTAATTTGATTTTTATTTTTATTTTGCGGTTTACTACAGTAGGTATAGTTCGATTGCTTCTTTGATATTTTTGAGCGCGTCATCTTTTGTTTCCCCTTCGCTAATGCAACCTGGCAAGCTTGGAACATACGCTGTAAAGCCTCCCTCATCGCTTGGCTCAAGAACTACTTTTAAATTCATAACATCCTCAAAAAATTTTAATTTAAAAAAGCAACTAAGATAAAGATAACACAGAAATAAACCTTAAAAAATCAAAATTTAACATTAATATTAAATCTACAGTTTACCTGATATACAAAGTGCAGCAGGAAATAACGCTTTCAAATATCACCATATTGCTTAAAGACAACACACCCCGTCACAGAATGCGACACCCCTCCTTCGGCAAGCTCAGGACAAGTTCTCAATAGGGGAATTAACCTTTTCCAAGTCAGAAAAAGTAAAAATATTAGACGTGAGCTAAGCTCAGCTTTGCGGGATAACAGGATAAAGATGATATTTTAAATCTTGAGGAAATCGTGAGGCTTAAAAAAAAAATTTGCTTCGCTTTGCAAAGAGTGGCCTCGCAGATTCGCTCACAGAAGAGTACCTGCGAAGTCTGGATTCCCGATAGATTCATTCGGGAATGACATGGGGGAAAGGGGAGAGTTGGATTTATAAAAAGGGGATTTGGGTCACACAGTAGAGCATATTGTTATGTTCTTTTTTTCCACTGTCGTGGATGCCGACTACCATGCATAACTGCAAGGACCACGATCGAGTCTTCCCCGACTCGATAAAATATCCCAAAAGGAAATCTGTGTACCACAGCACGGCGAGTTTGCCTATGCACTACAGGGTAAATATTTGGATTTTCTGAGATTGCATCTAATGCAATTAGAACGTCATCAAAGAAATTTTGGCCGAGACCTTCACGTTGCCTCTCATACCATGTCGCAGCATCTTCAATATCTGCCTCAGCTTCTGGTCGAAGGTGAACCTTAAGACTCACAACCGTTTCCTGATGTCTGCTATTGCTTCACCGGCTAAACGGCCTTTAAGTCCGTCCGCTTCGTAAGTATTTAAGCGTCTATCAAGTTCCTCTTTTTGTTCATCGGTTAATGGCAACGCCGCTTGATCAGTAGCAATACTGTCCCAGATATCTTCAACCAGTCTTATCCTATCTTCAATCGGAAGATTACGTAAATAAGCTGTCATAGTTATTTCCCCCGTTTACATTGTAACATTATTTCACTCAAAAAAAGAAATGGGGTCAAATCCGCTCATGGCTAACAATATTATACAATAAGTGATTATATACCCCATGACCATTGAATCAATTGATTTTTGCCACAAAGGCACTAAGGTAGAAAGGAAAGGGGAGTGTTGGATTTAATAAAATAATAAATCTCAATAACCCAAATACTAAAATAAAAAAACCTCTAAGGCAACACACCCCGTCTCCATCGGAGCCACCCCTCCTTCGGCAAGCTCAGGACAAGTTCTCAAGAGGGGAATCAACCTTTTCCCGATCGGGGCAGACTAAATAAATCTATCAATTGGAACATTAAAGATGGCACTTAATTTTTTGGCAACCTCTTTACTAATACCTCTTTTACCGGTTTCCATATCAGATATTTTTTGTCTGGTAAATCTTCCAAGATTTTTCCCCAGTTCAGTTTGAGTTAGTCTAAAATTTTCTCTATAGATTTTTATTGTTTCTCCAGGAGTTAGAGAACTTTTAACATCTTTATACCATTTCGTGTTAAATATATTCTCAAATTCTTTTTCTTCTTTAAGCACCTCCATATTCGTGCCATATTTTTTTCTAAGAAATTTAATTACATCAGATGGAACTTGACCTTTAATTTCAAAAAGTTTCTTTTTAGTATGGTGCTTTTTCACGACTGCCAACATAATAAACCTCCACAGAAATTGTTCTTTTTTGATGTTTCCAGCATGCCACCCAGGAAGTTCCTAAATGGCAATGATATTTTGTGTCACTCAATTTGCTATAATTTTGCCAACCCGGCTGTTCAGGACCAATATCTTTTAAATCAGTAACTAATAACACAAATTTCTTCTGAACCCAGGAAGGAAGTTTTCTTAAATTCTTTAAGACCTTCCTGTTGACCAAAATCTCATATTCCATTAATTCAATGTACCCTTATTATGGGTACATGTCAAATTCTTTTTAACTTCACCAAACGGGTATACGCACTTTCGGTGTGATAGGGAACGACAGTGTGGGGAATTCGGGAATCAACCTTTTCCCGATAAAAATCCAGTCAATCCAGTTCACCCTGTGGAATCTTTTTTCTATTTTTATAAAGTTAACTCGTGAAACATTTCTATTCCACGGGGTAAATCCTGCAAAGCTGAGCTTAGATCATGTCAAATGCAGTTTTATCTTAAAAAATCTGTGGTAATCTGGACTGGGTAAATAGGAAAAAATCGTCATGAGAAAAAAAGCAAAATATAAATCCTTTCAGAGTAGTCGGTTCAGGAAATCTTTATTAAAGTGGTATCAAGCTCAAAAGAGAGACCTCCCCTGGCGGAAAACCAAAGACCCTTACAAAATTCTAATTTCAGAAATAATGCTCCAGCAGACGCAGGTGGATACGGTAATACCTTATTACAAAGCCTGGATGAAGAAATTCAATACTATTAAAAAACTTGCCATGGCTTCTCTTGATGATGTGCTAATGCTATGGGAAGGATTGGGATATTACAGTCGGGCAAGGAACCTCCACCTGACAGCAAAGGAAATAGTAAAAAATTATAATGGTAAAATTCCCGGTTATTATGAAGATTTGCTTCATTTACCGGGTATCGGTACATATACGGCAGGGGCAATTGCCAGTATCGCTTTTAATGAACCTGTTCCCGCAATCGACGCGAATGTAAAGCGTGTATTGACCCGTCTGTTTTGTCTTTCCCCCTCGTCATCAAATGATAAAACATTTTGGGAACTTGCCGTGAATTTATTGGGAAGCGCCCCTCCATCGGAATTTAATCAGGCAATGATGGAGATCGGGGCCTTAATTTGTATTGCTAAAAATCTCCGCTGTCCAAGCTGCCCTATCCGTTCTTGTTGCAAAGCATATTCAAAAGGGATGCAGGCCCGTTATCCCGCTATTCAAAAGCCTAAAAAAGTAGAAGAGATTGAAGTGGTTCTCGGAATTATATTTAATAACGATATGGTTTACATACAGAAACGTCCTCCTCAAGGATTATTTGCCGGTTTGTGGGAGTTCCCCGGGGGAAAAGTGGAGCCGGGCGAGAGTCCTGAAAAAGCCCTGCACAGGGAATTAAAGGAGGAATTAGGAGAGAAAGTCAGGATTATCAGCAATGGAAAATCAATTTGCCACAACTATACCCGCTTTAAGGTCCTTCTCCATCCTTTTATATGTTCAGCTCGAAAGAGATTTTCTCCGGGACCAGGAAAGGGAGAGTCCCGATGGATTTCGCGGGAAGAATTGAAGAACCATGCTTTCCCTGCCGCCAACCGTAAAATCATTCGAACTCTTCGTTTCCCCTGAACTTTGTGCCTTGGTGGCTAATATACAGGCTGTTGCCCAAATAAATTAAGAGAAAAAGATGCTTCGGCAGGCTCAGCATGACATTGATATTTTTCAGCATGACACTGATATTTATCACCATGACTCTGATATTTGTCACCATGACATTTATGTTTGTCACCCTGAGCCTGCCGAAGGGTATTTGGATTATGAATCCGATTTGAGCATCAGCCCTTAATATATTGACAATATCTCCTCCCTCTTTTACAATCCGTTTTCCAAATTTTTACTTGTTATGGATTTGCAATTCGTAACATAATGCCTATATCAAATATTCATAAAAAGGCTTTTTTATTATGTCACCTTTGAAAATTAGAAAAAACGTAGTTAAGAACGTAAAACGTATTGTGATTAAAATCGGGAGCGGAGTCCTGACCAACAACACAGACAAAATAGATGAAGCCGTTATAAAAAAAATAGTCCTTCAAACATCATTGCTGGTAAAGAAAGGGTGTGAAGTTTTAATTGTCTCTTCCGGGTCGATTGCCGCGGGAAAGACCGAGTTGGGGATTAAAAAAGCATTGACCGATATTCCTTCAAAACAGGCGGCGGCAGCCGTGGGACAAAGCCACTTGATCGGTTTTTATGAAAAGCATTTTAAAAAAGAAAAACAAAAAACCGCGCAGGTGCTCCTGACACATGATGATCTCAGTAACCGCCGCAGGTACCTTAACGCCCGAAATGCCCTGATGACTCTTTTATCTTTTCATGTCATTCCGGTAATTAATGAAAACGATATGGTGTCGGTACATGAAATAAAGTTTGGTGATAATGACACTCTTTCCGCTCTGACAGCTCATCTTGTGGACGCCGATCTTTTGGTGATTCTTTCTCATGTAGACGGGTTATTTTCCGGAGATCCTGCTAAAGATGAAAAAGCGACTCTTATTCCGCTTGTAGATAAAATCACACCTGCTCTTCAAAAAATAGCGGGAGAAAGCAGTTCCCCTGGAAGCGTGGGTGGAATGAGTACAAAGCTAAAGGCCGCGAAGATTGCTTCTGACAGCGGTATTTCAACTATTATCGTTAATGGGACTATAAATAATATAATAACCAAAGTTTTTAAAGGGGACAATATCGGGACACTTTTTTTACCCTCCGAGGACAAGTTGAACCGGAGAAAACACTGGATCGCCCATACTCTTAAAGTAAAAGGAACACTTGTTCTCGACAACGGAGCGAAAAAAGCCATTATAAAAATGGGAAAATCATTACTCCCTTCCGGAATCTCCGGGGTTACTGGAAATTTCGACAGCGGAGAAGCGGTCCATTGTGTGGACAGCAAAAAAAAAGAATTCTGCCGGGGTCTGGTAAATTATAATTCCAGGGACCTAAAAAAAATAATTGGAAAACATACTTCCAAAATTGAAGAAATTCTTGGTTTTAAAGTTTATGATGAGGTAATTCACAGAGATAACCTGGTTATATTATGATTTTGGAATTTTTAGCCGATTTATTCTATTACTATATAAAAGCTTGTTTATAGAGATATGAAATATTCCCTGAAAGTCTTTTTCTGTAGAGTGTCCCTCTATGTTTTGCCCTTTTTGGCGGTCGGTTGCGGTACCCTCGGCCCTTCCGCGATAAAAGGCGAAAGAATTAATTACAACAGCGCGATTCAGCGGTCCAATGATGAGCAGTTGCTTCTCAATCTGGTGCGCCTTAAGTACCGGGATACTCCCTTCTTTATGGAAGTCACCAGTGTGTCATCCCAGCTTACTTTCAGCACTTCTGCCGAAGCCAATGTGACCATTCCGGAAAAGGCGGGCAAGATCCTGGGGCTTGGAGGAGGCGCCGCTCTTACGGAAAAACCCACTGTTACTTACACTCCCTTACAGGGAGAAAAGTTTATTCAACACTTGCTGACACCGGTGCAATTGGACACCATATTGCTGCTTTACCATTCCGGATGGAGTGTCAAACGCATTCTCCATTTATGCTTGCAACGCATTAATGGAATTAAAAATGCGCCCAGCGCGTCAGGACCTACACCGGCAGGTGTTCCCATCTACAAAGATTTCGCGCATGTAGCAAATTTACTTCGCTCATTGCAGTCGCGAGACGCGTTGGATATTGCTTATGAGGAGAGAGAAGGCTCTTCCCGTGTGGTATTGCGCCTGGATCAGGAAGCACTGGACTGGAAGGAAGTTCGGGAACTGACAAATTTCCTGAAAATAGCTCCCGGTAAAACAAGTTATGTCCTCACCACTGACCCGCTTTCAAAAGCTTTAGATCAGATAATAATTGAACCCCGTTCACTATTGGGAATTATGTTTTATCTTTCTCAATCGGTTGAAGCGCCGGCCCGGGACCAGGATAAAATTACTATTACGCAACATCCCTCTGGGGAACCTTTTCACTGGAACCAGGTTACCGGCGAAATTCTAACGATACATTCCCTGCCGACATCCCCGGAGCAGGCCTCTGTGGCAGTCGAGTACCGTGGAAGCTGGTTTTATATTAACGATTCCGATTTGACTTCAAAATCTACTTTTTCACTATTATCGCAATTGTTCGCATTGCAGGCAGGAAAAATTAAAAGCCAAAGCCCTATACTCACCCTGCCAATCGGACAATAATAGTGGATTGACATGCCGCTCCTTTGATAAAGATGGCAAGACCTTTTTAATTTCCTCAGTGTTGTTGATTTTAATGTTTTACAATTATTGCTATCTTTACTCTTTTGTTTTATTATATTTTTTTTTCTGCTCGTGAAAAATGTGGAGGATATAAGAAGTTATGATAGAGGAAAAAATAAAACAGATCGCGCAAGACGCTAAAGCCGCTTCCAGAAAAATGGGGGGAATTAACACAAAAATCAAGAATGACGCCCTCTTGAAAATGGCAGATGACTTAATAGCAAATACTGATGAACTCGTCAAAGCGAATTCCAAAGACCTGGAATTTGCGAAACAAAAGGGGTTGACCAGCGCCATGCAGGAACGCCTCATGCTTAACAAAGAACGTATCGAAAAAATGGCGGACAGCCTCCGTGAGGTGGTGCTACTAACCGACCCTGTAAGTGAAATTGTAAAAATGTGGCGGCTTCCGAACGGTCTCCAGGTAGGAAAAATAAGAACACCTATTGGAGTAATAGGAATTATTTACGAATCGAGACCTAATGTGACAGTCGATGCCGCTTCGCTCTGTTTGAAATCCGGCAACGCTGTGGTTTTGCGCGGAGGTTCGGAGTCAATCCACTCAAACATAGCCCTTGCTAAAGTACTGACTAAAACGGCGAAGGAATCAGGCCTCCCGGAAAAAGCTCTTCAACTTGTTGATATCACTGACAGGAGCGCTGTACATGAATTATTAAAAATGGACGAGTATATTGATTTAATTATTCCCAGGGGAGGACACGCGTTGATTCGAACGGTGGTAGAAAACTCATCCATCCCTGTTATTAAACATGATAAAGGTTTGTGTCATGTTTATATCGATAGTAAAGCTGATTTGAAGATGGGTGAAGAAATAGCTTTTAACGCTAAAACTCAACGCCCTTCAGTTTGCAACGCTATGGAAACTCTTTTAGTGCATAAAGATGTGGCGGAAAAATTTCTGCCTTCCATGATCAGCCGTTTCATTAAAGCAGGGGTCGAAATTCGAGGATGCGCTAAAACTAAAAAGATCGCAGGTGATATTAAAGAAGCTTCAACTGATGACTGGGACACGGAATACCTGGATCTGATCCTTTCAATTAAAGTTGTTGAAAGTCTTGACGCAGCTATCGATCATATTACCCTTTACGGTTCCATGCTTTCTGAAGCGATTGTTACAACCGATTATAACAGGTCATGGAAATTCCTTCGCGAAGTGGATGCTTCGGCCGTGTATGTCAATGCCTCAACCAGGTTTACTGATGGAAATGAGTTTGGCCTCGGAGCGGAGATGGGGATCAGTACACAGAAACTCCATTGCCGCGGTCCCATGGGATTAGAGGAGTTGACTTCTACTAAATATATAATATTTGGTGACGGACAAATAAAGAAATAATTCAGGTGTCAGGGTTCAGGGGTCGGCGATCAGGAATAAAAGATATGACCCATGATACCTGAATTATAAATCTCAGCGCTCTTTGCGGTTAGATGAGCTTAAAATAAATCATTATGAGAGTTGGCATATTAGGAGGAACATTTAATCCTATCCATTTTGGACATATTTATCCTACATCTGAAGCGGCCAGGAAATTAAATCTGGATAAAGTCCTTTTTATCCCGGCATACTCCCCGCCGCATAAGCCCGATGGTGAAATTATTTCCGCGCACCATCGAAAAAATCTGATCAAACTGGCGATTGAAGATTATCCCAATTTCGAACTTTCGCCTTTGGAGATAGACCGGAAAGGCATTTCCTATTCGGTAGATACCGTTTCAGCCCTTAGGAAAAAAGATGATTCTTTTTTTTTTATAATAGGACTGGATGCTTTTTTGGAAATTGACACATGGAAAGAGGCGGACCGCTTATTGAAAAGCTGTAATTTCATTGTTGTCACCCGTGATGAGCCTGTTTCTGATCAATCAGAAACTGTTGCAAAAAATCTCTCTGAAAAATTCAGAGATTTTCAGTTTCATTGCGGAGCGGTAGAACCTGAAAGCGGCTTAAAGTGCATCAAGGCGGATTCTTCGCCTTTTTTCATTGTGCCACTCGAAACAACCCCGGTTAATATATCTTCCACGGAAATTCGAGAGAAAATCAAACGCGGTGACTCCATTAAAAAACTAGTGCCAAAAAATGTAGATATTTATATTGAAAATAAAATGCTTTACCTTTAAGATAAATATCGATGGGATTATCCATAGAAGAAAAAACAAAAATTTGTTATAAAGCGGTCATCAATAAGCAAGGAAATAATGTTGTAATATTAGATTTAAAAAAAAGGACGTCATTTACAGATTATTTTTTAATTTGCAGCGGTAACTCAACCAGGCAAGTCCAGAGCATAGCAGATGAAATCATTGAATGTTTAAAGGCTGAAGGTACTAAAGGTATAAATATTGAGGGCTATCAAACCGGGAAATGGGTACTTTTGGATTGTTTGGATGTCGTTGTTCACATATTTCACGAAGAGGTAAGAAGTTTTTACGACATTGAGCGATTGTGGGGAGACGCGCCTGTAGCAAAGTTTGCTTTGAATAATTAATTGTATATAATATTATTATGGACACAAAAACAAAAGAGCAATTTAAAAGTATATTGACCGGCATGAAGGATAAGTTGTCCTCGGGTCTGGAAAGACACCTTAACGACAGTAAGGAAGAAGTTAATGGCGGTGTTCCTGATATTAGTGACGAGGCTACCCGCACTTATAACCGCCAGGTAATGTTAAATTTGAGCGAGAAGGAAAGATCTCAATTAGGTAGAGTGGAAGATGCCATTCAAAAGCTGGCGGATGGACGATATGGAGTATGTGAAGAATGCGAAGAACGTATTCCTGTTAAACGTCTGAAGATAGTCCCTTTTGCCAAATTTTGCGTTGCATGCAAAAGTAAAATGGAAGAAAACCCTTAAAACATACCCCGATGTCTTTTCTACAGATCCTTTTCTTTGCCGCTCTTTTAGTAGCTTCTGTTTATTTCACCCTCCTGAATCAGGCTATAGTCCCTATTAATTTAACAAGTTCCTTGGAATACAAGCTGCCGGTCAGCATTCTGGCATTAATAATTTTCGTTTGTGGACTTGCAATAGCCTCAATATTAAGTTTTATTGCCAATTCCAGGTTCAGAATCGGTCTCTGGAGAAAATACCGTAAAAAAGATAAATTGAGCAAAGACTATATAAAGGGACTGGAATATTATATTTCCGGGCAGCAAAAAAAAGCCATCCCTTTATTAAAAAAGGCCGCGGGGGAGGACTCTAAAAAAACCATGCCGCTGGCATTACTGGGAAATGCTTTCCGGTCCCAAAACGATTTTGAAAAAGCGATTAGTTTTCACCAAAAAGCTAAATCTATCGCTCCTTCGGACAAGTTCGTTCTGAAGAACCTGGAAAAAGATTACCAATCGACAAACAACCTGCCCCTTCAAAAGGAAACAGTCAAGGAACTGGCTTTAGTAGAAAACAAAAATCTGGATAGTTTATTTAACTTGAGAGACGTGCATTTGAAAAGTGACAACTGGAATGAAGCTATTAATGTTCAAAAACAGATTATTGCAAAAATTAAAGACCCGGATAAGCGCAAAGAAGAAAAAAGAAAAGCCGGTATTTATTATTATGAAAGCGCTCTGAGCTCTTTCGACAATGACTCCTTTCAAGCTGCAATTCAAAATACCAAGAATTCGATAAAGGAAGACGCAAATTTTACAGCGCCTCATATATTACTGGGGGAAGCTTATTTAAAATCAGGAAAAGAAAAAAAGGCGCTGAAAGCCTGGGAACAAGGCTATAGGGATACTGGTGACCCGCTTTTTCTAAAGCGGATTGATAAATTCCATATTGATCGTGACCGTCCTGAAAAAGTAATTGAATTATATCAGGATGCTATTAGTAAAAATCCAAAAGCCCACCTCCTACATTTTTTATTAGGTGAAACTTATATTAGATTTGAAATGTTTGATGATGCCATGTCCGAATTCCAAAAAGCATATGCTTTTAATACGGATTCTATCGCTCTCAATTTGCTTATAGGAAAAATTTACGAAAGAAAAGACGATTTTCAGTCAGCCTCTATCGAATACCAGAAAGCATTTCAAAAAGAACTGGCCTCCGCTCTAAAGTTTACCTGCGGAAAATGCGGCTACCGGGCCAGTAAGTGGGTGGGACGTTGTCCTGAATGCAAAGAATGGGACATTAAGAGTTTTGATATAAACAGGCCTGAGCAAAAGCTACTGGATTAAAGGTCCAAAAATCATTGAGTTAAGCTTCCTCCACAACTACTTCCACTGCCAGCCGTACAACCATAACAATGGTCTCCAACCTGAATATCAGTACCAATAAGCTCTTGCAACGCTACTTCTCCAATTATATATGGCTTCCCGTTTTTTAGATACAGGTCAAGCATCTGGTTAAAATCACAATCATAAAGCTTTCCATCCCAGCCGACACTTACCTGGGTCCTACACATAAGGTGCTCTACAACTTCAGTGTTAAAATTTCCTTTCAGTAATTCCAAATAATGTTCATATTTCCCAATTTTCTTTAAATATCTTTCATAACGGTTAATGGGAATATTGGCAAGAACATATAAATTGTTAAATACTATCCCAAAACGGTTGAAAAGTTCATGCTTATATTGCTGTTCGAGTTTTTTTTGCATGGGCGGCAAACTTGTACCGGTCGGATTAAAAACCAAATGCAGCATCAGATTAGCGTCATTTTTCCCATAGCCGATGCCATTTAACATTTTTAACGCCTCGACACTCTTTCTGTAGGCCCCGTGACCTCTAATCTTGTCAACATTCTCTTCTAAATAACAGGGAAGCGAACAAATGAGTTCCACTTCATTGTCTTTATAAAATTGAGGAAGACATTTTTTGTCATTCTCCACAATTACAGTTAAATTACTTCGAACCATAACATGGCATTTAATATGTTTTAATGAAGAAACGAGATGCTCGAAATGGGGGTTGAGTTCGGGCGCGCCGCCGGTAATATCAACAGTTTTAATGTTTGATTCTCTTACAAAACTAATCACTCGATCCATAGTATCAAGTGTCATTATTTCGTGACGATCAGGGCCAGCTTCAACATGACAGTGCACGCAGGATTGGTTACATAACTTTCCGGCATTTATCTGAAGGGTATCTACTCCCTTTCTTTCTAAAGAAATAGATAATCTTTTCAAGTTGTCGCTAAAAGTTTTCATCAGGTTTTTTCATTTTCTGCTTTGCAGGAGTAAGAGCATTATATTACAAATCCACCTTAAAAGAAAACAACAATAGGAATTGAAAGGGAGACCTTTTTAGTCTATTATTTTTTGAAATATGAATACATTCCTTTTAACACTTACAATTGGAGTAGTTGTATGGGCCATCAAGCTACAAGCGCGCAACACGCATTTTCTCCACATGGCTCAATTGGAGAAATATCAGATTAATGATTATATATCCTGGATTTCTCGAAATAAAAAACATCTTCCGGACCTTAAAGAAATATATTTTACTGCAGCACTTGTTTTTACCGGTTTGTGGTGCCTTTATTTAAACCTGGATAACGCGGAAATACTGCTCATAATATTATGGATAGGAACTACCGCTTACCTTTTTTATAAAAGGGACCGGCCAAAACACAAGAAGAAATTAGTTTTCACACCCAGGGCGATCAGGCTCTTTATAACATCGAACCTGCTATTTCTTTATCTTATCTCGGACATGCTGCTCCGGATTTTCTCAAGCACACAATACGCGACACTTCTGGTTATATTTGTTGTTATTGCCGCTCAAATCATGTACCAGCTTGCCTTCTATTTTATTTTGCTCGGGACATTAATCAACCACCCAATAGAAACCTTTATCAATAAATATTACATGCGGTCCGCCAAACATATAGTACGCGGGAGTAAAGCAAAGATTATAGGAATCACAGGGAGTTATGGAAAAACCAGCGTCAAAAATATATTACACACTCTTTTATCCGTAAAATACAAAACACTAAAAACTCCGGAAAGTTACAATACCCCCATGGGGATTTGTAAGGTTATTCGTGGAGACCTGGAACCGGACCATGATTTTTTTGTAGTGGAAATGGGTGCCAGGCGTATAGGAGAGATTAAAGAATTATGCGATTTGGTTGGACCGGAGACAGGAATTATAACTGCCGTCGGTCCACAGCATCTTGAGACGTTTGGTTCTCTTAAAAACATTTCAGAAACAAAATATGAGCTATTAAAATCTTTGCCGGATGATGGCACTGCTATATTAAACGGTGATGATCCTCTTTGCGTCGACATGGTAAATAAAAGGCGCTTCCAAAATATATTTTTATTCGGCACTGATTTCGATAAAAAGAAGATAGATCAAAAAGAAGAAACTTCTTATACCTTTGTTCAAGCAAAAAACATTTCCATTGATTCCAATGGGAGCGGTTTTATTCTTAAAAACGGACGGTCCGAGGTAGAAATAAAAACCGATCTGCTCGGACGACAAAACATCAATAATATATTAGCGGCTACAGCGGTTGCCCTCCACTACGGAATGACCCTGGAAGAAATCAAAATCGCCGCAAAAGATATAAAACCGATTCCCCATCGACTGCAGTTAATAAAAAATCCCAACGGAATGGTTGTTATTGACGATGCGTTTAATTCTAACCCGGTCGGAGCCAGGATGGCTCTGGACGTTTTAAGGAGCTTTAAAGGAGGAAAAAAAATACTTGTTACCCCCGGACTTATTGAACTGGGAGAAATTGAATACGAAGAAAACAAAAAATTGGGTGAAAGGGCAGCCGAAATATGCGATTACGTCATCGTTGTCGGAAAAACACAGGCAGGCCCGATAATTGCCGGTCTGGAAGAAAAAAAGTTTTCTTCCAATAAAATGAAAAACGTCGAATCGCTGGACAAGGCTTCTCAATACCTGCAGACAATACTCAAAGCCGGTGATATAATTCTTTTTGAAAACGACTTGCCTGATAATTATTTGTAACGGCGGGACCGTAGGTAATAAAATTGCCTCAAAATCACCAAGAGACAAATGAAAGAGTAAACTAAAGTGAACATTTTAAGCAAATATGTCCTTTATGAATTTATCAGGCAGGTTTTATTATCAATACTTACATTGATCATCCTGTTTGTGGTAATCAGTTTTTTTGAAAATATTGACGAATTTATTATCGGCAAGGTCCCTCCTTCTACTGTTGCTAGTTTTTATCTGTTTACGATCCCACAAATATTTTTTATGATGGCGCCTTATTCCATACTCCTTGCCACAGTAATATGTATCAGTTCTTTATCTCGAAACTCCGAACTTACGGCAATGCGCGCGGGCGGAATAAGTCTCTTATCCATTACCACACCCATTCTTCTTGTTGCTGCATTAGTTACTTCAGTCTCAATTGTAAGCAATGAGTTTATCACTCCGTTTACCAACCAAAAAGCCAACTATATTCAAAATGTCCTGGTTCGTAAAGGAAAACCCAGAAGCATTATTCAAGAAAACAAGATATGGTACCGCTCAAAAGACGATACCCTCTGGAATATTGAATACCTGAATCCCAGAAACAGGACATTCAGGGGAGTTCACATTTACTTTTACGAATCTGGAAACTCATTAGCAATGCGGCTCGACGCTTCCACTGCCATGCATGACGGAAATGACTGGATATTTGAAGATGCATATGTACGAAAATTTAATGATTTACGCAATCCGGAAAGCAGTTATTATAAAAGCGCAAAATACCGATTTTCTGAGAATCCGGAAGACTTTTTTAGAATCGAACGAAAAGAAAATGAAATGAGCATGAGACATATCCATCGATACAGGCAAAAACTACGAAATGAAGGCCTGGATTCCACCCGGTATGATGTGGATTTCCATTATAAAATTTCTTATCCTTTCATCTGCATCATTATGGCCCTTATTGCCATACCTTTTTCTCTCCGGTCGAGTCGCGCCGGCGGAATTGTATTTTCATGCGGTTTGAGCATTATCGTGGGTTTCATTTATTATTATTTATTCAGCATGTTCATTTCTATAGGTCATGGTGGAGCGCTCCCTCCATTGCTTTCCGCATGGGGACTTAATATTGTTGCTCTTGCTTTCGGATTTTATATGTTGTTGACCATTGACAGCAATGTTTCCTTTCCTTTTTTTAAAAAAGGGTAACAGCAAATGATCCGTAAAGCAGCTATCGATATTGGCACAAACACCACCCGCCTTCTCATCGCGGATTTAGCTCATGATGGAAACTTTACAGAAATTTTTTGTCGTAGAATAATCACACGCCTCGGGGAAGGCCTTTACAATCATAGTTATTTGAATGACGCCGCTGTTCAGCGTACTCTTGACGCTTTAATTATTTATTCGAAAGATATAAAAAAATACAACTGTTCTAATGTAAGAGCGGTAGCTACCAGCGCAGTAAGGGAAGCGGAAAACGGAGAAGAGTTTGTCCGAAAGGCAAAAAGAGAAACCGGACTGCATTTAGAAGTGATTGACCAGGAAGAAGAGGCGCGTCTTGCCACACTCGGTGTTTTAAGCGGGCTCAGGGAAAAACCCGAGTCAGCCATAATCTTCGACGTCGGTGGTGGAAGCACTGAGTTCATTCTTGTCGATAAACATGCAGATCCCATAAAACGGCAAGTTGCCGCAACCACAATTCGGAATGGAAAACCGAATTGGACAGATTCCGAAGGAAGACTGCCCGAAGGGTTGAGGCCATGGAAGGCCGAAATCAAATGGAGCTACCGATCCGGTAAGCAAACAGAAAATTCTTCCGAGCTTTGCATAAGGCGCTGTAAAAAACAAGAACTAACAGCGCCTAAAAAAGAGAAGCTTTTACGGTGTAATAGCTTAAAGATCATTGGAATTCCAATAGGCGTCGTCCATCTCACTGAAAAACATATCAAATCAGACCCGGTAAATCAGAAGGAACTTAGTACTCTAAGAGTTGAGGTAAAAAAAGAACTGACAAAAGTAAAGAAAGAAATAGGACATGTTCGAGACTTTACCCTGATAGGAACTGCCGGCACTTCCACTCAATTTGCCGCTCTTGATCTGGACCTTTTCCCTTACGACGCTGTTGCTGTAAATGGACACAAAATGAGTTTCTCTGTAATAGAAAATATTTTTGCTGAGCTAAAATCAAAAACCGCTGCTGAAAGAAAAGCCATCCGGGCAATGGAACACGGGCGGGAGGATTTAATAATTCCGGGCGGAGTTATTTTATTGGAGGTTATGGAACTTTTTAACGCAAAGGAATTAACTATCAGTGATTTTGGGCTAAGAGAGGGTATTATTATAAAATAGCTTTTATTTGTTATTTTAACTCTTTAATTAAATTTTCCATTGTGATATTATATGGACCAGAAATAAAGGCGCCTCTATGAAGGATTGGGTTTTAATTTCCCAATCCATTTTTTTTGTCTTTACCCCGTTGGAAGGCCTGGTAGAGAAACGCTAAAATTAACTTAATGCTGCCAGAAATCGCGGAATATTATTCATTTCTGCTTAAAACGGTAATATCTTAACAGGGTATCCTTTGTTTATCCGTCGTTAATTTACTTAATACAAGTTTTTAAAATCATGGAATTTAATGCTCTAAAAAAGTCGGGTATTTTTGAATTACTTTCTGATTTCGGCAAAGAAATTTCCCAACCCCCGGGAATTGTTGAATGGAGCGCGAGAGCGAAAAAAGAAGCGGAAATTGACTCCACTGTTGGAGTTGCTACAGGCAAACCTTCCGAATATATGGATTCCTCCTCTGACAAGGTAGAAATATTCCACCTTTCAGCCTTTAAAGAACTGTACAATAGCTTTAAACCCGAGGAAATCTTTAGTTATGCCCCGGTATTAGGCATTCCTTCAGTTAGGAACAATTGGAAAAAATGGATCGGTTTTAAATTAAAGGACCACAATCCCGCAATTGAATCAATTATTACCCTGCCATATGCAATTCCGGGTATTACAATGGGGATATATGTTTTATGCCGTATGTTCCTCACTCCCACGGATAAGGCTGTTCTCCCGGAAAAAAGATGGGGAAACTACGATGCGATAATTAAAAAAAATATCGGCGCCGGTATCCAATCTTTTACCCTATTTCGAGAAAATCGTTTTAACTACGAGGGACTGAAGAGTGCTATAATTGAGACAGCAAAAAACCAGGACAAGACATTTGTCCTGTTAAATTTTCCGAATAATCCCACCGGCTATTCGCCAGGGAAGGAAGCAGCAGAAGAAATATGTTCAACCCTTAAAGAAGCTGTTAAGGAATCGGGTAAACCTCTTATTGTAGTAACGGACGACGCGTATGAAGGATTTGTCTATGACGATTCTCTTAAATATTCAATATTCTCTCATCTTGCCGGGTTAGGTAAAGACATTCTTGCAGTTAAAGTAGATGGCATTACAAAAGAACTGTTGTTCTGGGGAGGACGCTTAGGAATGATTACTTTTGCAATTCCACCGTACTTTGGGGACAAAGGGAAAATTGAAGCAGAATTGGAAAACAAGTTTGTCGGCCTTGTCCGTGCGACTATTTCAAACTCTACAAAGGTAATTCAGGAAGGAGTTGCTTCAATAGTTTCAGAACCGGATAAATTTCTACAAGAACGGGAAAGCATTATATCGGCAATAGGTAAGAAGGCAAATGCCTTAAAAGAGGAATTGAAGAAAAATTCCAGTCCAGACATTATTCCTGACCCTTTTAACAGTGGTTTTTTCGCTTTTTTAAATGTAAAAGATGTTTCCGCTGAAAAACTGGCAGATCACCTGTTAAAAAAATATAAAATTGGCGTCATCCCTGTCGAAAAGAAAAAGGAAAATATTAACGGACTCAGAGTAACATTCAGTTCTCTTTCTGTTGAGGAAATTCCCCGCTTGGTCGCTGGGATTAATAATGCGGTAGCAGATTTGAAATGAAAATTTGATTACACTGATAATAAGTGATTACACTGATTAAATTGGAAGCAGAAATTTTTTTGACAGGATTAACAGGATAAACTTGATATATCGCAATGACACTGTCATTGCACTGCAAAAAAATCCAGTCCATCTTGTTGTCCTGTCTAATACTTTTTTAAAAAATAATAAAATGTCTCATTTAGTTCTTATTGGCGCCCAGTGGGGAGATGAAGGAAAAGGTAAGATCATCGACCACCTGGCTAAAGATTTTGATGTGGTGGCCCGGTACCAGGGTGGACATAATGCGGGGCACACTGTAAAAATCGGCGACAAAACCCGCTTCCTTCATTTTATCCCTTCAGGAATCTTTCGACCGGATAAAATATGTATTCTTGGCAATGGCATGGTTATTGACCCGGGAGAGCTGATAAAAGAAATTGACACGATTAAGGCTGATGGAATAGATGTTGCCGGAAGAATCCTGGTCAGTTCAAATGCCCACCTTATTATGCCTTACCATTATTTGCTTGATTCCTCCAAGGAGCAGGATTTAGGGGAAAAAAATATTGGGACCACAAAGCGGGGGATTGGCCCGGCTTACGCGGATAAAATGAGAAGAATAGGAATCCGTATCTGCGATCTTTATGAAAAAGAACGCTTAAGAAGTCTGATAGAAGAAAATTTGAAAGAAAAAAGGTTAACCCTAAAGGAACTTTATGGACTGGACTGCCCGGAGGCTGAAAAAATTGAAAATGAATATTTGGATTATGGAGAGAAAATTAAACCTTTTGTAACGGATACAACTTTAGCCGTTAGAAAATATTATGAAGAAGGAAAAAAATTCTTAGTTGAGGGCGCTCAGGGCTCCATGCTCGATATCGACCATGGTACCTATCCTTTCGTAACCTCATCCAGTCCCTGCATCGGAGGTGTGGGGACCGGTCTCGGTATATCTCCAGGAAAAATTAAAAAAGTTTTAGGAATAGCCAAGGCATACTGTACCAGGGTAGGTTCGGGTCCTTTTCCAACAGAGCTTTTTGATAAATTAGGGGACCAAATTCGAGAGCAGGGACAAGAATTTGGCACGACTACAGGCAGGCCACGACGTTGCGGATGGCTTGATATTGTCGCTCTACGTCATGCCATCTGGGTCAACGGGTTTACTTCTTTAGCTATTACAAAATTAGATGTCCTTGATGACTTAGACTCCCTGAATATTTGTGTTAGATATGAGAACAACGGCAATACAATAGAAGATTTTCCTACCAACCTGTCTCTCCTGGAAAATTGCAAGCCCGTATATGAAACTCTTCCCGGCTGGAAAACAAATATCTCCAGGATAAAAAATTATGAACAACTTCCATCGAGCACAAAAAACTACCTCGGCAAAATTGAAACTCTCGCTGGTACCCCAATTTCTCTCGTCTCCGTTGGCGCGGAAAGAGGAGAAACCCTGGTAAAATAGATAATCATTTTTAACGTTATAGCATATGATGTCTTTTTTATGGTCTTACCTCTTTTAGATTTTACCTATTTCCCCGCGTCCCTATGACTACTATAATCGAACTTCAAAACGTTTCATTTGCTTACAAGAAAAATGAGACAGAACATGAATCGCTCCTTCTTGAATCAGTAAACTTATCTATAGAAAAAAATTCTCTCGTATTTTTTGTTGGTGAGTCTGGTGCCGGAAAATCATCTTTATTAAGATTAATCAACGGGCTTGAATCTCCAATGTCAGGGGACATTTTCTTTCACGGGGAAAAATTAAGCGAGCTGGATATTTGCCTGTTGCGCCGGAAAATAAGTTTGCTTCAGCAGGTTCCCATAATGTTCCCTATGACAGTTGAAGAAAACCTAAACCTTTCTCCCGGAGCGGTAAAAATATCGTTGGATGAAAAAAAAGAGATTTTTAATGCGTTAGGGTTAAATGAAAGCAGTCTCGGAAAAATGGCAACAGAACTTTCTATCGGGCAGGCTCAAAGAGTGGCTTTCATTCGCTGCTTGATGAACCAGCCTGAAGCTATGCTGTTGGACGAACCCACTGCTTCTCTGGACAAAAAAAATAAAATGAAATTGTTTGAAACTATTTTGAAATACACAAAGGAAAATAAAATGACCGTTTTATGGGTCACCCACGATCCATCTTTAATTGAAGAGTACCCTTTTAAAAAATTTCTATTAAAAGATAAAGGAATTCATGAAATATAACTTAATTGAACCTACCCTGTTTGATATGTCATTCGTGGGAATTTTATTTTTCCTCATACTGGTCCTCTCTATTCGGGAAAGGGTAAACCTCGAAAAACAATTAATAATTGGCAGCTTAAGGACCATTTTTCAGCTAATAATGATCGGTTATATTATTGAATATGTATTCCATTTAAATCGTTGGTATATTGTTTTACTTGCGCTTTCGCTTATGGTCCTGGTTGCCACGCAAACTGCCACAGCGCGACAGAAGAAAAAAATTAAAGGCTTATTCGGTTTAATGGGTTTTTCTATATTTTTAGGAACATTAATAACTACTTTTATTGTAATCTTTGTGGTTTTAAAGATCGATCCCTGGTACAGACCGGTATATTTGCTGCCTCTGGCAGGAATGATTCTTGGCAACAGCATGAACAGCGCGGCTATTGCGGGAGAACGTTTTTATTCCGAGCTGCAGTCCAGGCTGCAACAGGTGGAGACACTGTTAATTCTTGGCTATGATTTTAAATTCGCCTGTGCTAAAGCAAAAAGAGAAGCCGTAAAAGCGGCAATGATTCCAACGCTAAATTCGATGATGACGGTTGGGTTAGTGGCCCTGCCGGGAATGATGACAGGTCAAATTTTAGCCGGGGCAAACCCGGTTGTTGCCACAAAATACCAAATCATTGTTATGCTGATGATTGCTTCTACAGTGACTGTCACGTCCATACTATTTGTCAATTTGTCAATGAGGCGTTATTTTTCAAAAGGGCAGCAAATAAAAATGTATCTATTTAAGAACGATTAAAGTTTTTTAAGCGCTGATGCTTTCTGTATAATAATCTTTATGAAAATTTCAAAAGTAGGTAGATACAAAATCATTGAAACATTAGGGCAGGGAGCCATGGGCCTTGTGTACAAGGGGCAGGATACTGCTATATCACGGATTGTTGCCATCAAAACAATCAAGCCGTAGGGGACTTCGTCAACACCCGCTGAAATCAAATCAATGATAGACCGTTTTTCTCACGAAGCCAAGATATCAGGGCAACTCTCTCATCCTAATATTACTACAATATATGATGTAGGAGAACATGAAGGAATCAACTATATTGTTATGGAATATGTTGACGGGACACCCCTGGAGGTGGTTATCGAAAAAGAAAAACCCTTTTCTCTTCAGGAAAAAATAAAGATTATTATCCTGACAGCAAGAGCTCTTCACTATGCCCATCAGCGAGGAGTTGTTCATAGAGATATTAAACCGGCAAATATCATGCTTCTTGATGATCTTCAGATTAAAATAATGGATTTTGGCATCGCCAAATTATCTTCAAAAGATGCCCTGTTCAAGACCCAGCCGGGACTCATCCTCGGGACGCCTTTTTATATGTCTCCTGAACATCTCTCCGGTGAGCCCTTGAACAGGCAAGCCGATGTTTATTCTCTCGGTGTTCTCTCTTATGAACTATTAAGCGGTAAGAGACCCTTTAATGCTGAAAGCCTTCCCGCTTTAATTAAGAGTATTGTCAGTGATCAACCGATGCCATTAAGTAAAATCAGCTCCCAGGTTTCAAATAAACTTGAAAAAATAATTTTTAAATCTCTTGAAAAAAACAAGGAACACCGATACCAGTCGGCAAGCGAATATGCGGATGATCTGGAACTTTTTCTGAATAAAGTAGAAATGAAGTCTACCCAGAACATTCCTGCAGCGAAAGGTTATAACAAGGATAAAATCATTGGGTTTCTGAAAAAAAACTATGCCTTTTTCTCGGACTTTTCAGATGCTGAACTCCAGCATATTTTCAAAATCAGCAGTAAAAAAAATTACCCTAAAGGAGAGATCATTTTCAAAGAGGGCACTATCGGAAATGAAATGCACATCATCATATTAGGCGAGGTCATAATTACAAAGAAATTTCGCGAGAAGGAAAATACCCTATTAAACACTCTCAAAGTTGGAGATAGTTTCGGAGAAATGGCTATTGTGGATGAATCGCCGCGTTATGCTACCGCCATCGCAAATTCGAACTGCATCCTTGTCGCGATAAACGAAGTGATCCTCCGAAATTCCGAACCGAGGCTCTGTCTTAAACTATACAAAAACCTGTCGTCAGTCCTCTCTGAAAAACTAAAAAAGAGTTCTGTAACAATCAATGAATTGAAAACAAAGATTAAAAAATATGAAGGGGGGAGGGAATGATGTGGCCTGAAGAAAGAAGACTCATGCAAGATCAGCAAACCTGCCGGTTGATCCCCTTAACCTCATACTTAAATTCTTTGCCAGACTTTTATATATTTTTACCCCGATAGTTGGATTTTCTTTAACAATCCTTTCCATATTAATTTTTGTAAGAATTAGAAGCTCGGAAGGCTCAATGACTTCCACTGTTGCAGATCTCGCGTAGTCGTCTAAAAGAGACATCTCGCCCACGCACTGACCAAATCCATAAGTAGCTATTACAGATTTTGCATGTACCGACGCGAGCCGCACCTCGACGCTTCCCTCCACAATGAAAAAGAGATAATCACCAATTTCCCCCTCACCGAAAAGAATAGTGTCCTTCGGAACTGCTCGTAGACTTAGTTGTTTAGAAAAAAAGTACACCTCGTTATCATTAAAATCCTCAAAAAAGGAAATTTCTTTTATAATGTTCTCTATTCTATCAAATCCTGTCCCTTTCATATCTCCCCCTTTATAATCTATGACTCCAGTTTAAGGACCCGTTTGCGACAAAGTTATTTATTTAGAACCATTTTCTTTAGTGAGATCATAAATTCTATGAAGTCCTGTTATCCCTTTAAGTTCGAATAATCCAACCAATCGAGCTTTGAATCCTTCAATTTGTTCAGCTTCTTCCACTACGTTTTCTGTTATAAAAACACGATTGACACTCGGCACTTCCTCTTTTTTAATACCATCTTCAACTTCGATAAGGTTTTCCGCCTTAACACCCTCCACCCTAAAAGTCATGTTTGTGGCGACACCAAGCCTGTCTCCTTTTGCATCAATCCTAGTCTCACCACAATTAATGGCAAATCGGAGATCTATCCTTTTTGATTCTTCAACCGTTTCATTGTATTTCCCGATTTTGTTTTTAAGGTCCGCTGCAAACTGGACGGCGTTTTTGATCTTTGGAAATGTGACTAAAAATCCATCTCCGGTACTTTTCATGAACTGAACTTTTTGTCGCCTGGCAATTGGATTAACGGCATCGGTCAGTATATTGGTCAGGTTGAGCGCAAATTCATCGCCATATTTATTGGCAATGTTTGTTGAATTACAAAGGTCAACAACAACAATAGCTTCGGACAGTATGCTGCCTTCTGAATGGTTCGCGCCAAAAACTTTCTTTACTTGAAGCTGTTCCGGAGTTTTATTATCTTTAGCCTCAAAAATCCTTCCCGTAATATTTTTTAATGCCTTGGTGGCTTCCGATCTAACTTCTTCATTATGGTCTTCCAGGGCATGCTTAATTTCCGGTATAATCTCCTCTTTAAATTTTAATGCACTTAAAGCCCTGATCGCTTCTATACGGACTCTTTTCTGATCATCACCAAGAAACTCAACAATAGGCCCGATAACCTCTTTACCTCCAATTTTTGCTAATGCGCCCGGAATTACCCATTTAATTTCTTCATCATTAATCAGTTTGGTCAGGGGCTTAATGGCTCTCGGGTCTTTCAGTCTTCCAAGCGCGCTTACCGTCTTTTCTCTTACCCACCAGTCTTTGTCATTCAAAAGTCCAATGAGGGGTTCTACGGCGGATGGGTCAGAAACTCTGTTAAAAAATTCTACGGCACAACGCCGGATATTCTCATCCGAATCATTCAACATTGCGATCAAAATACTTACGGTATTTTCTCCCTTGATTTCCGCTAAGGCTTCCATAGCAACATTCCTGACCCACCAGTCAGAATCCTTCATCGCCTTGACAAGGGCTTCTCCCGCTTTTGGATCTTTCATTTTATTAATTATTTCGATAGCGCAACGTCTAATATTGACATCCTTTTCCTGCATAAGCTCTAAAACCTGCGGAATAACTTGTGAATCGCCTATTTCATAAATGCAATCCACTGCTTTCTGACGAATCATTAAATCTTCATCTTTTAAAAGGACAAGAACAGATGGAGCTATTTTTTTATCACCGATTTCCATAAGCGCGTCGAGCGCGCTCTTTTTCATCTGCGGGTCTTTTTCTGACAGGATTTCCATCAAAGGTTCTACGCTTTTATTGCTTTTCATTTTACCAAGACTTTTAACCGCACGAACCCTTATCCTCCATTCCTTGGATTTTAACGCGTTAATCAATAGCTTGACAGCTATGTCCCCGCCTGTTGCAGCGAGGATGTTAATAACATTCAATTTGACATCAGCCCCACCCCTATTAAAAAGGGAGACCAGGTCTAAAACACATGACTGGGTTTTAATTTCACACAGCAGTTCTGTAGAACTTATCTTGAGATAGGAATTCGGACTTTCCAGATTTTCTATCAATTTTTTCACAATTTTACTATTTGCTTTCAAAAGGACTAACTTTTTTGCCGCACCTCTTACCGCATCATATTTGTCCCCTGTTAGAGCAAGAAGATCATCTGCTAAAGATTCATCGTAGAGTTCTTCAAGCAGGGCGGAACCGTGTATAGCAGTTAGTTGCTTGTTTCTAAACGCTTCACTTACATAGGGAAAGGCGGCTTTTCCGATTTCGGATATTTGAGAGATTAATTCGGAACGCGAATCCTCCGAACCTGCCAGGGAAAGTTGCGAAAGGAGCTTCTTTATCTTGTAGCCTTTAAACATAGGGATTCCATTTAGTTTTCTCAATTCAAGCACAACCGAATCTAAAAGTCAATTCGTATTTTTTGTTTAAAAACAATCAATTACAAATAAAAAAATTTGAGTTTAGCACCGAGCTTTGATACAGTTTTAACAATAAAATAAATATTAGTTTTTAAGACAAAATATGACAGATTTAATCAAAATTAGTTGCCCAAAATGTCAGACAAAATATAATATTTCTCCAAGCAAATTTCCAAAGCAAGGCAGCATAAAGTTGAATTGTAAAAAATGCGGTACTTCCTTTAATTTTGCTGTACCGGATGAGTCAAAGAATAAAGCCGTGGAAGATATCGAATCTTCAGAAAACACTGATCATACTGAAATAGCAAGTAGAACTATAATAGGCCATGCCCTTTCAGGTTCAGGAGGCATTGCAACGAAATCTTCGCCGAAAGACTGTAAAATCACATTAACCTATAAAATTAATAATGAAGAGATAGAAAAGGTTATAGACAGCCGTTTGACCATTATCGGACGGACCGAAGGGGATATCAAAATAAGCGATCCTTTAATGTCAAGAAAACACGCAAGCATTGAAATCAAAAGTCCTACCATGGTGGAACTGAGAGACCTGGCCAGCACCAATGGGATACTTCATAACAATATGAAGGTTAACTCTGTACTCCTTCAGAGCGGTGATGAAATAAAACTCGGCTCAACAGTGATTCATTTCAGCAGTGAGATCAAATTTACTTAAAAGATTATATCTTTTATCTCCGACAAACGTATCTTTCAAAGTTAACCTTACAACTTCGCTATTTTTCTCAGAATTATTTTGCAACTAAATTCTTCCTGATTTATCCGGTTAGAAAGTTGTAAAGCACCTATCATTCCAAAGTGCGCCTTGTCATTCCTTCACTTCTTTCAAGGACAAGTCTGAGTGCCTCGCATGTTATTCTGAGCCCTTCACTTGTCATTCTGAGCACATTCGTTTCGCTCAGTGTAAACTCCGCGAAGAATCTCTTTCTTCCACGCTCAGAGCTTGTCCTGAACTTGATGAAGGAAGGGGAAGCAGAAAGCCACGTTTAACAAGGTTTTCTGAGGAGTGTTCAAAAAAGAATTTAAGCCATTATAGCAATGATATCATCCAACCCAAATGGCCTGTTACCCAATTGCGGCTTCCATTAAAAGATAATTTAAGTTAATATATCTTCCAAAAGAACTTTCCTGGCAAAAAAATGGTCTCAGAAGATGATAATAAGAAAGGGGATTTGGAAAAACCTGATTTAGAAAAGTTGTTAGATGAGCGTGCCAGATTAGACGATCTTCTTAAACAAAAATTTATTAAACAAATCTCTGTGATGTTTACAGACATGAAGGATTCCACTGCTCTTGCCGAGTCTGAAGGTGATATAGCTATCCGTTTTTTAATCAAACGTCAAAACGATATTCTCTTTCCCATCATTGAAAAAAATGATGGTGTGATGATAAAAACGATGGGTGACGGGACACTATCTTATTTTAAAGATGCCCAGAAGTCACTGAGAGCGGCAATTGAAATTCAAAAAATTATTAACGAGATTAATATTAAAATGAAAGACAGCATTCCTATTCATATCAGGATAGGATTACATACCGGCTCAGGGATTGTTGAGCAAAACGATATTTTTGGTGATGTTGTAAATGTTGCTTCCAGATTTGAAGCACTGGCAAAACCTGGAGAGATATATCTTTCCGAAGATACTTATAATTCTCTTTCAAATAAAGATGAGATTCTTTGCCGTTTCATCAAGAAAACCCATTTAAAGGGAAAAAAAGAAGCCTTTAAAATTTTTAAAGCTTTCTGGAATGAAAATGAAATTGAAGAAGAGTTGCGCCGGACAGGACCCCATCTTGAGATAAGAATAAAAGATGAGTTAACGCAAACAGTTCCATTGGTTAAAGAAAGCTTACTTATAGGACGTTCTCATGAATGTGATATTGTACTGGATGAGCCATATATTTCACGGCAGCATGCAAGAATTTACTTTGAAAATAATACTTATTTTATTGAAGACCTGAAAAGCGAAATGGGTGTAACTGTAAATATTAAGGAAATATCCGCTAAACGAGCATTAAAAAACGAAGATGAAATAGTGCTTGGCTATATTACCATAACATTTCTGGACCCTCCACCAGTAGAAGAACCGGAACAGCCTTCTGAAGTGACCACAATTCTTCCGGGAAAAACGGAAGCCACTACTGCACTTTCCTCTTCGCGCAAATATAAATTGGTCCTTCTTTCAGATAAGAAAAAATCGAGTGAGCATATGATAACTACCAGGGGTTTGATAATCGGACGACTTAAGAAAAATGATGTATGCCTGGCGGATAAGTCAGTTTCCCGTCAGCACGCGCGGATATGGTGTAAAAAGAGTAAGGTTTATATTGAAGATCTCGGGAGTAGAAACGGAACTTTTGTAGATGGGAAAAAAATTATTAAAAAGCTCGTCGGAGTGAAACAGAAAATACGAATTTGTTCCTGCCATTTATATGTAACAGAAGCGTCAAAATAATTGATTCCGCCATATTTACCTGCTGAAGAAAAATAGAGCGATTCCCGCCGCAATAAGAAAAAGAATTATCCAAACTATCAGGTTCATCCGGAAAGGAGTTTTCTCTTTTTTCTCATCTGCTTCCTCTTGCTGCAGGACAGAGTCTATATTATCGATTATCATATCAAGGTTTTCATAACGGTTCGCCGGTTCAATGGATGTCATTTTAGAAACTATCATTTGAATTTTTAGCGGAAGTTGTCTGAATTTACCGGCAGGGACCAATCTCCCTTTCTGCCAGTCCGGGGCCAAGCCGGTAAGCATTTGATAGAATATTACGCCAGCCGCGAAAATATCCAGCGAGTAAGAATTTGCTTCACCGGGGGGATGATACCAGTTGACCTTGTTCTTGTCGGATGAATAATGTTCCTCCAATCCGAAATCAGTGATTTTGGCTTCACCTGTTTCAGTAATCAGGATATTGGACGGGCGGATATTACCGTGGACAACTCTATTTTTATGAGCATAAGAAAGTCCCTGACATATACCCTTGAACATCTTCAGTGTCTCATTCGCGGGGTGATCTCTGATCAACCTGTCTTTCAAACTCCCACCGCTGGCATATTCTATTACAATTATAAAAAGGTCTTTATTCCCTGATACACCATAAATACTAATGATGTTTTCATGTTCCAGTTTGCTGAGAATTTTTGCTCCGACAAATCCGTCTGCTTGATTTATGATCTTTTTTATTATCATCAACTTTTTGGTTTCCTTCTTTTCAAAAAGATAGACCCCGCCAAAATCATCTTCTTTGATAATATCGAGAAGTGAAAATTTATCTTTCAAATTCGCGATTTCATGGAGCGCCTGGTCTTTTTGAGTTTTTTGGATGTGAGCTCCCTGGAGAATCTCAAGGAGATGATCTTTTAAATCATCAGCTAATTTGAATCGGTCTTCGGGCTTTGTCTCAAGACACTTAAGCATGGCAGTTTCAAGTTGCCTGGGTATATTTGAATCGATTTCAGAAGGGCGTTTGAAGTGGCCAAGAGGTTTTGTGCCGGTAAACATCTCATACATCACAACTCCAAGAGAGTAGATATCTGATGCCGAAGTCACAGTCCTCGCGTTTACTTTCTGTTCCGGGGACATGTAAGCGATCGTTCCCATCATTGCGCCGTCGTTTGTGAGTTGTTGCTCCTCATTACTCTTATCCAATAGCTGGGCAATTCCGAAATCAGATACCAGGGCGTCTCCTTCGGCATTAATCAAAATATTCGCCGGTTTAATGTCCCTGTGAATAATTCCATTTTTATGAGCAAAAGAGAGGGCTTTACATACCTGAATAATCAGATCAATCTTCTTATTCGAGTTGTAAATTCCTTCTTTAATAACCTTTGAGAGATCGCTGCCTTTCACAAAATCCATAATAAAATAGTACCTCCCATTTACAACTCCACGATCTATAATATGGATTATATTAGGGTGAGCGAGACGGGCAATAATCAGGGCTTCCCGATTAAAACGCTCTACTATTTCTTTGCTTTCAGTCAGCTTTTTGGACAGGATTTTAATCGCAACCGACCGGTTAAGAGATATCTGGCGCCCCTTGTAAACGGTCGCCATGCCTCCTGCTCCTATCTTATCTAAAACTTCATAATTGCCGATTTTCTTCATATTAAAAAATAGTTTATCAGTATGATTTTTTTAATGTCAACTTATTATAAGATTCTGGCTACGGATTTGATCGACTTATGATATTATAGCTCATTTAAAATAAAATCGTCTCAATAATATACTTTCCAGCTTGTCCTCTAATAAAATTCTTAGTAAAAAACTCCGTGCTTCCGGACAGGGTATCCAGGGTTGTTTTTTTAATGAATAAAAATCAAACATTTAATGTAGCCTCTTATTTACCCCTCATGGCAGAAAAAATGCCCGCAAAAACGGCAGTGGTTTCAGCAGGAGACGACGAATTAACTCATCTCACTTTTTCTCAACTCAACGAAGAAAGCAGCCTCTATGCTTCCGGACTGCAAAAAATAGGTGTCAAAAAAGGTCAGCGAGTGCTGTTAATGGTGAAACCGGGCCCTCAGTTTATAGCTCTTACTTTTGCCCTCTTCAGGATGGGCGCGATACCGATCCTGATCGACACGGGAATGGGTATATCAAACCTTTTGGAATGCATTAAAAAGGTGAAACCTGACGCATTGATAACCATACCGATAGTACATTTTATCAAAACTTTTAGACGAAAATTTTTTTCCTCAATCAAATGCTCTGTTACTGTTGGCAGAAAGTTTTTTTGGGAAGGAACTACTCTAAAAACAGTTCGAGAAAAGGGGATAAGTGATTTCCCTCCTATTGAAACTAAAAAAGACGATCCGGCAGCAATCCTTTTCACTTCAGGCAGTACCGGAATTCCCAAGGGTGTTCTTTACGAGCACGGTATGTTCATGGCCCAGGTAGAACATATCAAATCTCACTACGGTATTTGCGAAAAAGACGTGGATATGCCTGCTTTTCCCCTCTTTGCCCTGTTCAGCGCTGCTATCGGTATGACATGCGTTATCCCCGACATGGATCCCACAAAACCGGCCAAGGTAAACCCAAAAAAAATTGTTTCGGCTATAGAAAAATATGAAGTAACGACTTCCTTTGGTTCACCGGCAATCTGGGACAGGGTGGGAGAATATTGTATCAAATACGACCTTCGCCTTCCTTCTATAAAACGTATTCTTATGGCAGGGGCCCCGGTCCCGGAATATGTCCTGAAGAGATTTAAGAACATTCTTTCGGATAACGCGGATACTTTTACCCCTTACGGTGCGACAGAGGCGCTTCCAATTGCTTCGATAAGCGGGTCGGAAAGACTGAAAACAGAAACTAAAAGCCAAACAGGAGCGGGAACATCCGTGGGAAAGGTTCTTCCGGGTATAACCATTAAAATTATAAAAATAACAGACGACCCCATCCCCGAATGGAATGACAGCCTTCTACTCAAAAAAGGTGAAAAAGGAGAGATAGTTGTTAAAGGGGATAGTGTTACCCGTGAATATTTCCGTATGAAAGAACAGACTGCCCTCGCTAAAATTTTAGATGGCGGTACCGTATGGCACAGGATGGGAGACATTGGCTATTTTGACGAAAGCAACCAACTCTGGTTTTGCGGCAGAAAAGATCAACGGGTCATTACAAAAAACAAAACTTTGCTAACAATTCCTTGTGAAGCTATATTTAACCGACATCCCGCCGTCTTTCGATCCGCGCTTGTTGGGATTGGGCCAAAAAATAATCAACGGCCAATTATCATTATCGAACTCAAAAAAGGGAAAACGGACCGGTCCTTGTCTCAAAACCAGATTGTAAAAGAACTGCTCGATACCGGCCAAAAATTCGAGCATACAAGAGAAATAACTGACGTGCTTTTTTACCAATCTTTTCCTGTTGATATCCGTCATAACGTAAAAATTCGCAGAGAAAAACTGGCAGAGTGGGCAGAAAAACAGAAGACAGGGGGCAGTAGGCAGTGAGCAGATTACTTGAGGGGAATGCGATCGTTTTTAAAAATACAATTGTATATACAATATAAATATTATATCATTAAGTGATGAGAGAGATTAAATGGGATCTTTCCAAAAACGAACAACTTAAATCTGAACGGGGAACATCATTTGAAGATTTATTAAACAAAGGGAAATTAATTTCCGTAAAGAAACACCCTAAAAAGAAAAATCAAAATATTATACTTTTTGAGCTTAACAAATATATTTGGATAGTTCCTTATGTTAAAGAGAAAAATGGGGATGTATTTCTAAAAACTCTTTATCCTTCACGAAAATACACCAGGATTATTAAAGGAGAAAAAGTATGAAAAAGAAAATTATACTTACAAACGAAGAAAAAGAAATAGAAAAATCATTAATTAGTGGTGAATTTGTAGATATCAGCCAGGAAGAATTTAAAGATATTGCCAAATCTATTAAAGCAAGACAGAAAGACTCGGTTTTAAACATTAGGATCAATAATGAAGACCTAAAGAAAATAAAGAAAAAATCTACTAAATTAGGAGTAAAGTATCAAAGTTTTATTTCAGAACTTTTGCATAGAGTAGCTCATTCATAAAATACATTTTCACTCTTACCACGATACAAAACTTGACGCAGAGCTAAGCTCAGCTTTGCCGGAATCACAATTTTATCACGATGATAAAATTGGACGGTTTCCGAAGGAAAGCCGCCCGAAGGGTTGAGGCCAGGGATGGCCGAAATCATCTTTTCCTTGATATCACTAAAAACATATATTATTCTTCATTAATATAACCTGTGCAAAGCATTCCTTTATCATTTTTATTTCTAAAAGTAATTTAACCGCTGTTTAGTCGCAGTTTGGTTTTCCCTTTTACTGCGACTTATGCAAGGCTTGGTTCTTGTTTTTTTAGGCACTGTTTGATCCTTCCTTTTGCAGCACATTATGCAGAGTACAGCGACTTAAGCAAAGCACTGAAACTTATGCAAGGCGATTAAAAGTTATTTTTCATTCTTCTTGGAATAACATACTTTCTTGCACGGCAAGTTTCACCATACTCGACATTTGAAACCGTTAAGAAAGAAGAGAGGGATAAAATTATATAATGGTTCCTTAATGGTATGGCGGGAGTCTTTATCTTTGGAGTTATAGCAATGTATATAAGGAGAATATTCCATTGAAATCGGGGGACACCATACCTTAGGGGGATAAAGTCCACGCCTTGCATAAGCCGCTGTAAAAGGAAGAACCAAACAGCGCCTAAACAGTGCCTAACCTTGACTGCATTAGAAACTTTTATACCACTTTCTCCGTGATATTTATTATTTAACTCCTTTATCTTTCTTTCCTAATTCTGCTATCCTATCTAAAATTCCAAACCCAGCTGTGCCGGAATCACGGGTCTGGGGTCGCGTCTTGATTAGTGATTATAAATTGGAAACGTTTAGCTAATAAATAAGAAGTAACAAAATAAAAAGATTTAATAGAATTAAATCTCTAATAAAGAAAAATGTAATTGCAATGCGGAATACACAAAACTTATAAATAACACAGAACAAAGAACTACATCAAATGAGTCACGATAAACTGGTCCCCATATTTTTGAATATTTTCATAGAATGTTTTTAGCTTATCCAGATGGGCTTCTTCTGATTTTAGAATTTCTTCAAGCAATAATCTACTGCCATGGTCCCCTTCGGTAAAGCAAGTTGAAATCCCGACGCCAAGCCTATCGACGGCCTCAATTTCGATATCGATATTTTGTTTCAACATATCCACAACCTCTTTTTGTGTCTCCTCCGGAACCATATGCTTTTCGTTATACACAGTCCCCTCAAGAAACAAAATTCGTTCAACAAGTTGCTCAGCATGCTTCATCTCATCAATGGCATCTTTTTTAAACATACCAGCTAATTTTTCATAACCCATCGACGAGCATTTGGTATGTTGATCCATGTATATACCAACGGCACCTATTTCAGCCCAATATACTTCGGATAAAACTTTTACAACCTTGGATACTTTTTTTTTCTTCCCTTTCATTAACGGCCTCCCTTTTCTCTTGTCTGTAATGATACTGTAATAATCCAACTGATTTTTTAAATCATACCATGATGGAAAAATAACGGCAATTCTTAATACGTAAGATATTTTCCAGTTGAAAAGAGATCAATAGGGCCCAAGTAAGGGGTCAATCTGCATGACTGCATAAAAAAGTTTATACTACTTTTCCCGCGATATTTATTATTTAACTCCTTTATCTTTCTTTCCTAAGGATGCTATTCTATCTACAATTCAAATCATCCTGGAATGGAATTAGGGTCACATCTCAACTATTGAGTTTTTAATAATATTATGTTCGATCTCTCTATTTACAAGTGCATAGAATGCGGATTGGAATGCAGGACCGGTTCAGAAAACATGATGGATATGGTCACTGAAGAAAGGTGTGGTGTGGATTACGGTTTCTGCAAAAATTGCGGAGCTCATACTGAGACATGGAAAGAAAATGGAGAATGGGTTCTACGTTTCTATAATCCCGTGATTGTTAAGAGCAAAGATGCTAATTTACGTGTAGAAGCGGGCGAAGTCGTTGGTTCTGTTTCAGCGTGTGATGAACGGTCCGAAGTAACATGCAGTTTTTGTGGGATGAAGGGTGGTGTTATTAGATCTTGCGAAGATAATGTAATTGAATGTCCGAACTGTCACAAGAATAGTTTGAAATCAGATTTCATGTAAAACAAGATAAGTCCCCTTTTTCTCTCTCTACCTTTATTTTTCTATAAAAGAAAATAGATGGAGATAATTGCAAAGCTTGAAGGCAACCAATGAAACAGATGAAACCTTTCTTTTAAGCATTTCAGTAAGCCTATAAAAAGTTGAGTCCGAGTATTAACACTCCTGTCATACAATTCATAATGCATAGAAACGGAATGACGTAAATTATTTACATTGTGTTTCAAAATCTTTTTAGCTGTTTTCATGATTCCCTCCTTAGATTTATTTGTTAATTATTAAAGTGATACGTCAAAAAATTGATCACTATTTGTTTGAAAGCTAAATGTTGCATTTTTTATGCCAACTATCTTTAACAACTTTCTCCGCGATATTTATTATTTAACTCCTTTATCTTTCTTTCCTAATTCTGCTATCCTATCTACAAATCCAAACCCGGCTGAGCCGGAATCACAATTCGGTAAGGAAAACCGAATTGGACGGTTTCCGAAGGAAAGCCGCCCGAAGGGTTGAGGACACGGAAGGCCGAAATCACATGAAAGCGTTAGTTACAGGCGGTGGAGGTTTTTTAGGACAGGTTATTGTTGAGATGCTCCTGAAACGGGGAGAGTCTGTCCGGGTCATGGGACGAAGCAAATACCCCCTTCTTGAAAAACAGGGTGTTGAAACTTTTACCGGAGATATTAGAAACTATGAAGCGGTTATGGCCGCGACTTCGGGAATGGATACTGTTTTCCACGTTGCTTCCATGACAGGAATTTGGGGAAAATGGAAAGATTTTTTTGAAACTAATGTAACAGGTACTGAGAATATCCTGAAAGCTTGTAGAAAAAACGGGGTTTCCAAATTTGTTTATACGAGTACCCCCAGTGTCATCTATGGAGGCGGAGAAAATTTTGAAAATGTGGATGAAACTATCCCCTACCCTGCTAAATATAATTGCTATTATCCTGCTACAAAAGCTATCGCGGAAAAAAAGGTTTTGGCGGAAAACAGTAAAGAAGGTCTTTTAACCGTTTCATTAAGACCTCATCTGATATGGGGTCCCAGGGATTCTAATCTAATTCCAAGGTTGATTGAAAGAGCAAAATCCGGAAGATTAATCCGTGTGGGAGATGGGAAAAATCTGGTTGATATCGTTTATGTGGACAACGCTGCACATGCTCATCTTTTAGCAGTTGATCGATTAGAGGAAGGCTCGCCTGTCTGCGGACAAGCATATTTTATCAGCCAGGGAAAACCGGTTTTTCTATGGGACTGGATTGATCAGGTGCTTTTTAGCCTCAAAATACCACCGGTAAAAAAAAATATATCATATGGAACCGCGCAGTTGCTTGGCTTTCTCTTTGAAACTATTTACAGACTGTTTCATATTTCCGGTGAGCCGATGATGACACGCTTTCTGGCCTCACAATTAGCTAAATCCCATTTTTTCAATATTGAAAAAGCGAAAAAAGATTTGGGCTATTCTCCTGTAGTTAGCCATGAAGACGGTCTGAAACAAATGATTAAATATTTTAGCTAGCCGGAGCGGTAGATCCATTCGACAAGCTCAGGGCAAGCCCTGTTGGTTGCGGTGCATCTCCACTTTATGGTATAATTTTTGGTTTTCTTGCCGAAAAGAAAAAAGTTTCCTAAATTTATAAACTTATATATCAATAGGTTAGCATGATGGATCATGATCGAGTTGTTATAACCGGTATCGGACTGGCATCCCCAAATGGAAATAACTTATCCGAGTTTCGAAAGAGTTTGTTAGAAGGAAAATCCGGGGTTGAATTTATCGAAACCCATTATATGGAACCCGTTCTTGCCGGTGTCTGTCACTTTGACGCATTAAAATACCAGACCCGTAAATCGATCCGTAGGGGGACCCGTGCCGGGAGTATAGCGATTTACTGTTCTCGGGAGGCTGTGGTAGACGCGGGAATAGATATGGAGAAAGAGGATAGTTCAAAAATAGGTGTATACCTCGGAATTACAGAGCATGGAAATGTAGAAACAGAAAACGAAATATACAATATTAAAAAATATGACTATGACGTCAAAGTCTGGTCTCACCACCATAATCCCCGCACTGTCGCCAATAACCCGGCTGGTGAAGTAACATTGAATATGAGTATCACGGGTCCTCATTATACCCTTGGAGCTGCTTGCGCCGCTGGAAATGTAGGAGTCATTCACGGGATGCAGATGCTACAACTTGGAGAAGTGGATATCGCGTTTGCAGGAGGCGTTTCAGAAAGTATTCATACGTTCGGCACGTTTGCGAGCTTTAAAAACGAGGGGGCCCTGGCGAATCATAGCGATCCCGCGAAAGCGTGCCGTCCTTTTGACAAAGATAGAAACGGCGTTGTGATTGCGGAAGGCGGCTGCGTTTACATCCTGGAAAAATTGTCGCGGGCTATTGCGAGGGGAGCAAAAATTTACGGGGAAATAGCCGGATATGCCATTAATTCTGACGCGTCCGATTTCATAATGCCATTATCTGAACGCCAGGCAGAGTGCATGTGTCTGGCGCTGAAAAAAGCCGCCATCAAACCGGAAGATATAGATATAATCAGCAGTCATGCTACTTCTACGCCCCAGGGAGATATTGAAGAATGCGTCGCGCTTGAAGAGGTTTTTGGCGATTCTCCATCGACTTATATCAATAATACTAAAAGCTATATCGGCCACGCAATGGGTGCGGCAGGAGCCTTGGAACTGGCAGGCAACCTGCCGTCCTTCCAGGATAAGATAATCCACCCGACTATTAATATTGATAATATCGACCCTGAATGTGAATTGAAAAATTTGATAATTAACACTCAAAAAAAAGTAGAAAAAGTAGACTATATATTAAATAATTCTTTTGGAATGCTGGGAATTAACTCTGTTGTAATAGTAAAGCGATTTGAAAAATAATTTCATTTTGACCATATATTTGATGCAAATTCGAGGAAAGATGATGTATAATATGAGGTTGTCAAAAACAGGAGATTAAATGAGCAAGGAAGAAATTAGAGAAATAATTTACAATATCATTAAAGATATTGCGCCTGACGAGGACTTGAGCAACCTGGATGACTCCGGGACAATACGGGATCAGATCGAGCTCGATTCCATGGATTTTCTCGATATTGTATTGGAGCTCAGAAAAAGATATAAAGTTGACGTCCCGGAAGAAGATTACCCGAAATTAGCCACCATAAACGGCTGCGTGGAATATCTTGAGCCAAAACTAAAAGGCGCCTGCGTTTCGTAAAATATTTCATGTCTTATGATGTAGTTATTATTGGCGCCGGGATGTCAGGGTTAGCTGCCGGTATCCGGCTTGCCTATTATGAAAAGAAAGTCTGCATCCTGGAAAATCATTCTCGACCGGGTGGATTGAATTCTTTCTATAATTTGCAAGGGCGCCAATTTGATGTAGGCCTTCACGCAATAACCAACTACGTAAAAAAGGGAACAAAAAACAAACCTCTTCCCAAGCTATTTAAACAACTCAAACTAAAACATGAAGATTTTGCTCTTCGCGAGCAAAAGTCCTCCGAAATAAGCTTTCCTGACATGTCCCTTTTTTTTACCAACGATTTTAAAATCTTTGAACAGGAAATATTAGATAAGTTCCCTTCGCAAAAAGACAATTTTTCAAATTTATGCAAAGAGATATCTCGATGCGATGAGTTAAACTTGAACTCTACGCCTGTCTCAGCGCGTGAAGTAGTCAGTTCCTTTATTACTGATCCGCTTCTTGTTGAAATGTTGTTCTGCCCTCTGTCATATTATGGAAGCGCGAAAGAAGATGATATGGACTTTGACCAGTTCGTAATTATGTTCAAATCAATTTTTATGGAAGGGTTCTCGCGGCCGGAAACAGGAGTGAGGCAGATAATTAATGTCCTTTTGAAAAAGTACAAGGCATGCGGAGGAGAATTGCGATTAAAATCAGGCGTAAAGCAGATCAATTCCCACAATGGAAAAGTTAAGTCCATTACTCTTGAAAATGGAAATGTGCTGGAGACAAAGAAGATTCTCTCATCAGCGGGTTATGTGGAAACCATGCGATTAACCGGAGAAAAAATCCAACCTGAAAATGGTAGAATTGGAAAACTGTCTTTTGTGGAAACAATCTATGTTTTGGACAGAGAACCTTCTGAACTGGGAATGGATAAATCCATTATATTTTACAATGATTCAAAAAAGTTCTTATACCGGAAACCAGAGGATATGGTAGATCTTTCATCGGGTGTAATATGTTGCCCTAACAATTTCTTTTTTGACAACAACCCTTCAGAAGGTATGATTCGGACAACCCATATCGCGAATTTTGATTTATGGGACAATCCTTCCTCGAATGACTACAGGGCCAAAAAGATACTCTGGCAAAAAAAGTCTCTCGAAAAAATATGTACTATAACCCCGGACTTTACATCTTCCATAGTTTTCACTGACATGTTCACGCCGAAAACCATTAAGCGATTTACAGGACATCTTAACGGAGCAGTTTATGGCTCTCCTCTGAAAATAAAAAATGGAATAACTCCCGTTGAAAATTTATTTATTTGCGGGACGGACCAGGGATTTATGGGAATTATAGGCGCTATGCTAAGCGGCATTTCCATGGCAAATCTTCACGCGATGAATTAGCAGTGAGTCAGGGAACAGGGGCTAGAAAAAAGCTGATAACCAGGCCCCGACTCCTGTACCCTCTTTTTTAGGAAATTTCAATGCCTCATGATGTACTGCAAGATACTAAACCGGAATATGACGTTATTATAGTTGGTGGAGGGCTTGGGGGCCTTACCGGCGCGAACAGGTTAGCCAAGTTTGGTCATTCTGTTCTCCTTTTGGAACATCATTACCAATTGGGAGGTCTGGCCGCATGGTTTAAAAGACGCAGAGGTCATATTTTTGATGTCTCTCTCCACGGCTTTCCCGTTGGAATGATTAAAACCTGCCGAAAATATTGGACCAGTGAGATTGCTGACTCTATCGTGCAACTAAAAGGCGTACGATTTGACAACCCCCAATTTTCTTTTACCACCACCTTTGACATGACAGATTTTAAAAAAATTCTTAATGAGAAGTTTAAAGTAACAAAAGATACCATCGATGATTTTTTTAGCACTTTAAAGAGAATGAATTACTATGATGACCAGAGCATGTCAACAAGAGAACTTTTTGAAAAATTTTTCCCGGGACGAAATGATATCGTTAGAATGCTTATGGAACCTATTACCTACGCAAACGGTTCCACGCTGGACGATCCGGCCATTACTTACGGTATCGTTTTCTCAAATTTTATGCATAAAGGGGTTTTTATCTTCCAGGGGGGGACGGACAACCTGATAAAGCTTATGAAATCGGAAATGAAAAATAACGGCGTTGATATTCGCACAAGAGCTCTCGTTGAAAAAATCGTTGTGGAAGACGGTAAAGTAGCGGGCGTTGTGGTTAACGGGAAATATATTAAATCCAGGGCAGTGCTTTCAAATGCCAATATAAGAAACACTATATTTCAAATGACCGGTGAGGAATATTTTCCAAAAGATTTTATTGATGACGCCCGCAAAGTCAGGATGAATAACAGCAGTTGCCAGGTATATATTGGTATTAAAAAAGGCGAATCCATAGAGTATGCCGGAGATTTGATCTTTACTTCTACCTATCCCGAGTTCAACTCATCCGCAATTTGCAGTAAGAATATTACCAGTCGTACTTTTTCTTTTTACTATCCTGGTATCCGGTCGGATTCAAACCGTTACACCATTGTTTCGTCCACCAACGCAAATTATCATGATTGGGCTGATCTTCCGGAAGAAGAATACCTCAGAGAAAAACAACGCTTAATAGATGATACGGTGGACGCGCTGAGAAAATACGTTCCTGATGTTCAAAAAAAAATAGACTATCTGGAAGCAGCCACACCAAAAACTTTTAAACGCTATACCCTTCACGAAGACGGCGCTTCCTTTGGAACAAAATTCGAGGGACTGAAAATCAGCATGGATCTTCCGGAGAAAATTCCTGGATTTTATCATGCAGGCTCCGTCGGAATAATCATGTCCGGCTGGTTGGGAGCAGTCAATTATGGCGTTATCTGCGCAAACAATATGGACAAATACCTCGCTTCATAATGCGTTTTAGCCGCAAGATAGTTACCAATTGTCAATATATCCATAAATCTCATTTTGATTGTTATAGGTCTTAGTGCTGAAGATTTCGGCAAGGATTTAATGAAGGTTTAGCAAATAATGTTATTTGCAGTGTACAGTATTAAGCATTATAGAGTGATCAAGTTCAGTAAACCATTGTCCCCATGTATCTTGATAAATACCCTGGTAGAAACCCAGTAATGCCTTAAGGTACCTGTTTTGCCAAATCATTTTAGCAAAGCGAACCTTTCTCTGTATACCTGCAGGAAATTCTTTCAAAAATTTATTATCATAATAGAGGGCAAAAAACCAAATAGGAACTCTTCCTGCATTTCCCTTTTTATAGGAAGTAAGCGAAAAACCAACTTTTTCAAAACGCTTTATAATATCAGAAGGCAACTCCAAGCCATAGTGTCCATCCATTTCAACAAAGGATTTCTGATAAAATTCAGGATATTTTTTGGCTTCTTTAATGAAAGGATTTAGACTGTCCGTTTCCATCACATTGATAGCCCTTCCACCTTTCTTAAGTACTCGATAAATTTCTCCTAAAAGCAAATCTTTATCCTCAGAAGAAATATGCCCGAATACATGTGAAGAAACTACGCAATCAAAAGTATTGTCTTCAAAAGGAATGGATAAAATGCCACAACGGGCTACTTGATTATAAACTTTGTCAGCTTTTAATAGTGCTTGCAAAGAAAGATCCAATCCCACACAATAAGCACCCTGCCGAACGAACAATTCCTTGCCACCGCCACACCCTAAATCTAATAGAACATCCCCCTTTTTTATATTGTCCTCAAAAAAACATTTTTCATTCCAATGATAGAAATGTAAATGTCTATACAGGAATTCGAGAAAGGGTGAAAATCTCAAATTCGGTTTTGTAAATTCGACTTTATAGGGTATGTCTTTTTTAGTAAAAAGAGGAATGCCCTGCACTATTTTATAAGAGAGATTACATTTAGAACAAATATATTTTTCAGAAGAAATATTTAGTTTGCCCTTACATTTTGGGCAAACATGTTGAATTTTGTACATTTATAATTATTTTTTTAAAACCTTCTTTTATAGATTTAAATGTGACTACTAAAAAAGCCTCAGTAAGTTTGCAAAAGGTCATATTTCAAACCAAAATTATACTCCAAGCAGAGCTACTTTTTCAACAGTTTGCCATACTGTTAGCCATCAAAAACTAAGCATTTATTTAGTTTTTTTTGCTAACCAGAGCGGCAGCTCCCTTCGACTAGCTAAGGGCAAGACTATTTGAAAGATTCTTACTAAAGCAGAATCCTTAAACGTAAGGATTTTAACTAATTAAGTTCGCTTGAAAAACGCTCACAAGCGCTACGGTTGCGGCAACTTGCCGCCTTGTGGTAAACTAGTCAAATTTTTATTTGGTTGTGGATAAAGACTGATTTTATGTTTAATTTTGAGGGACAAAGCATAATCGTCACAGGCGGTACGCGGGGCATTGGTAAAGCGGTTGCCAGAGCTTTCCTGAAAGCAAGCGCAAATGTTGTTGTCTCTTACAGTTCCGATGACGAGGCGGCCGAAAAATTCAAATCTGAAAATGCGTCTTTTGGAAATAAATTAGATATTCAAAAGTTCGATATCTCCGTCTATTCACAGGTGGAAAAATTCTTTAAATATGTTGAAGAAAAATACGGAAATATTCAAGTACTGGTTAATAACTCCGGCATTCGACGGGATTCCGCCCTGGCTATGATGAAGCTTGAAGATTGGAGCCGTGTGGTGGATGTTAATCTTTCAGGTGTCTTCAATATGTGTAAATTCGCGGTTATGCTTATGATGAGCAATCGTTATGGTCGTATTGTCAATATTACCTCTCCAGCGGGAAAGATAGGCTTCCCGGGGCAGTCAAACTATGCCGCTACAAAAGCTGGTCAGGTTGGGCTAACACGTTCGCTTTCAAAAGAAGTGGCTACCCGTGGAATTACTGTCAACTGTGTTTCTCCAGGCTTTATTGATACAGGATTTATAGGCGACCTCTCTGACAAGCTTAAAAAAACTTATCAGGAAAATATTCCCGTTCGCAGGTTCGGAAAACCGGAAGAAGTGGCCTCATGTGTGCTATTTCTTGCTTCAAAGGAAGCCGCTTATGTTAATGGCTCTACTCTGGAAGTAACAGGAGGTTTATAACAATTATCATTTACCAATTGCCAGCTACCAATTATCAAGTTTTTTAATATATGGAGGTAAATTATTTCGGAAACAATAAAAGAAATTTTATCATTGATACCTCATAGACCTCCATTCCTTTTTGTGGACCAAATTATTGATATTACCGGGTTAAAAATCACTACTGAAAAGAGAGTGAAATCCAATGAATTTTTCTTTAAAGGACATTATCCCGGAAATCCAATCATGCCGGGTGTACTGGTTTGTGAAGCTGTTTTTCAATCAGGTGCCATACTAGTCACCAGTACCTATAAAAATTCAGATACACCGGCAACAGAGTCAAAAGGAGTCCCTGTTCTTACTCGTATAAAAGATGTAAAATTCAAGAACATAGTGAGACCGAACGATATTCTCCAAATAGAGGTGGAATTAGCGGAAAAAATCGGTGGAGCGTACTTCATGAAAGGTGTGGCCCGGGTTGACGGAAAAGTAGCGGTCAGGGTAGAATTTGCTGTTACAATTGCCAATGTTGATTAACTATTTTTTATTTTATTATTACGTTTAAAGAGGTAAATTATAAGCTTGAGTTTTCTTGGACTGGAAGGAAAGGTTGTTGTTGTTTTTGGCGTCGCAAATAAAAAAAGCGTGGCCTTTCATATAGGAAACATACTGAAAGAAGAGGGAGCTATACCTGTATATATTGTTCGTTCGGATGCAAGAAAGGAGAGTGCCTCAAAATTTCTACCTGAATCGGACATTTACGTTTGTGATGTAGAAAATGAGAAAAGAATTGATGCCCTTGCCACAAAAATCGGCATGAAATATCCTCATATATATGGAATTGTTCATTCTATTGCTTTTGCCAACTACAGTGATGGTTTTAAACCTTTTCATGAGACAAAAAAGCAGGATTTTTTACAATCAGTAGATATTTCCTGTTATTCCCTAATTCGTATCTCAAATGCCTTCAAGGATTATCTGGAAAAAAACGGTTCGGTAGTTACTATTTCTATATCAACCACGAGAATGGCCGCGGAACCCTACGGCTATATGGGACCAGTTAAAGCGGCGCTGGATTCCACCGTTTGCTTTTTGGCCAAATCATTCAGCGCTTTCTCTGAAATTCGCTTTAATGCAGTTTGTGCGGGCCTGCTAAAAACATCCTCTTCAGCTGGTATCCCCAATTACCTGGATTATTACCTCCATGCGGAACAATTGACGCTTAAGAAAAAAGCTCTCGCTACTCCGGAAGTAGCCAGGGCCGCTGTTTTTCTTTTGAGCCAGGCCTCAACAGGAATTAACGCACAGGGGGTTGTTCTGGATGCCGGGATGTCTATCAATTACTTTGATAAAAATATTGTCAAAAAAACTACGCATATCATTTAAATATTATGTCCCTCTTTCCGGTAATCCATACTGTTCCTCCTCACCCTGCATCAATCAGCGGAAAAGAAAAAGTCGCGTGGATTCGGGATGCTTCACGTGAGGCTTTGAAAATTTGCGCTCATCAGATGGGGATCAAACTGAAAGAGCTTAAGAAAAACTTCAGAGGCGCTCCTGTCCCTTTTGATGGTAAGTACTGGTCTCTCTCTCATAAGCCTTTATTTGCGGCTGCTGTTTTAGGCAAGTATCCCATGGGAATAGACATTGAAGAAATAAAACCTCGCTCTGCCGCAGTCTTCCGGAAAGTAATTTCAGAAGAGGAAGAGAGTCTAAGCGGACAAGAAGAAATGCTTCAGTATTTCTTTAGAGTCTGGACTGCCAAAGAGGCTGTTCTAAAAGCAGAAGGAGTTGGACTAGCTGGTTTGAGCAAATGCCGCCTTACCAAGGTTCAGGATGACACTTCAATGCTCCTCAATTATGAAGGAAAGCCTTACCATGTAGTCCAAACATTTATTAAGAAGCATGTAGCTTCCGTAGTAACAAACGGGGAATCAGTGGAGTGGATATTGCAGTGATACAGTTTTATTATCTTCATTAAACCTGCGGCTGTGCAATTTAGTTTTCTTCTTAAATGAAACTTGATAAAACCCACATACTCTTTATTTTTATTGTTGGAATATTTGTAACGATAAACTTTTTTAACCTGAGCAAGTATGGAATAAGCTGGGATGAGCCGGACCAGCATAACATTGGGAGAGTAACACTTAGTTATCTTGGACTCGGCAATGAACCAGCGCATTTAGGTAAAGACTTAGGCAACTATGGTCCTTTTTTTGAGACAACTAATGAAATAATTGCCATTTGTTTAAGCAGATTTTTTGATATTCATTACATAGATTCTCATCATATTTTCATCGTTTTATTCGCCTCCGTCGGACTGGTTTTTCTCTTCTTATTTGCAAAAACAACGTTTGACAAAGAAGTAGCAGTTTATTCAGTTGTTTTTTTATCTTTGTTTCCCAGGTTTATCGGTCACGCCCACTATAATTCTAAAGATATTCCAATAATGGTTCTTTCGGTAATTGTTCTTTTTTTCCTCTACGAAACATTTAAAAGAAAAAAATATTGCTCCGCAGTTATTGCTGGATTCTTTTTCGGTGTTTGTTTAGCTATAAGAATAAATGCTCTACTAATATTACCTGTTTATTTTACAAGTTACATTTTATTTATTTCCGTTAGATTTGAAAAAGCCCAGGACATGCAGAACAAAATTTATCTAAAAAAGGATTTAATTCTTTTATCAATATTTTTTTGCTTTTCCAGTCTTTCTACATTTCTGCTATGGCCCTCTCTTTGGAACAACCCATTTCTTTTCTTCCGTACAATTTATTATTTCCTGCATCACAGTTGGCCGGGAGATGTTCTATATCTTGGCAAGGTATATTCTGGCAATAATTTACCGTGGCATTATTCTCCACTTTACTTACTTATTGTAACTCCTTCCATCACCCTGTTTTTTTTTCTAATAGGTTTCATGGCATCACTCAAAAACTTAGCAGATAAAAAAATATCAATGGAGCATATTCTTTTATTATGCTGGTTGTTCATTCCTCTATTGGTGACAATGAAGCCTGGCATTGTTAAATATGATGGAATACGACATATCTTCTTAGTTTTACCTCCACTCACAATTCTGGCCGGCATAGGTTTGAAATTATTAATTAAAAAAATAAATAATCATTTTCACTCAAAAAAAAAAATCATTACCGCAGTATTGCTGTTAATTGCATTTCATAGCATTCGTGAAATAAAAAAAGTCAGTCCTTATGAAGGGTCCTATTTCAATGAACCGACAAGACTATTCTTGCCGAAAAACATTGAAAACTACTTTGAAATAGAATACTGGGGAGTAGCATATCGTGAAGGAGTAAATTGGCTAAATAAAAATGCTGCAATAAATGCAATTATTTGTGTTCCTATTGCGGGACACCTCATGGAATTTTATTGGAAAAGAAAAGATATTTCTTTTTCATGTGTTGGGGAAATAGACTATGTCATGTTTATAACCAGAATGACTCAGTTCCCCAGAGTAAGAGAGCGCTTCAAATTTAAACGTGTTTTTCAAATAAGCAGATATAATTCTAATTTATTATATATTTTTAAGGTCATATAAAACGGCTTTGTAAAAGAAGGTCTTTTCTCCAGGTTATTTCTGCTAAGCCATTATCTTTTTTATTTCAACCTTTCAGAGCCTCTTCTTTAAAAGCAAAATAAAGTCCAAATCCAAAAAAAGCTGTCGCTGACATCAATAATATTATCGCCGATAATATGATTTTCATTGAGACAGGTGAACTGTTCGCAACAGCGTGGAGCCACCAAATATTGTAACTAAATCCGCGGACTTCCTTGGGAACCCATGAAGGATTATTTAATCGATTCCATGGAGGAGATTTATATACCTTCATAAAATTATCGTCATTTTTGTGATAAATAGATCGCATCAACCATAAATGACCTACCAGAGGGCTGAATTCTGGAACAAAGTGCAGATGAAGTAATTCATCCCGGATTGGCCAATTGGGATTGAATAACTTTTCCTTAAAAAAACCGACACTTGCGGCGGTAAGAATATAATCATTACTCTTAATAGATAAACCTGCTATCTGAACTCCAAAAGAAACTGTCAACAAGAGAAATATAAATCCCCTCTTCAGCCAATGGCGATATTCACATTTTTTCCAACATAAAAAAACGCCTTCCATCCACTTTCCAGATAAAAGGATGAAAAAAGGAGAAAGACCTGTTAAAAAGCGCGGTCCCCAGGAAAAATCTCCGTGCCATGCCCACCATGAGCTATAAACTAAAATTGATCCACAAATAATTCCAAGGATTAGTAGAGCTTCAGCTTTAAAATGCTGCCTAAATGTTTTTAGGCCAAACAACGATAGAATGGCCGATGGATTATAAAAGAAAAAGCCTTTGCCTGTACTGAAAAGAAGACCATACAGTCCGACAAGAAAAGGGGTGTTAAAACCAAAATGGTCGTCGCGAATATCATTAGCGGCAGTTTCGTAAAGATAGCCAAATGCAAACAACTTCTCAAAACGAATATAGTTGAACCACAAGAGTATAATTCCACTGGCAATTACTGGTGCAATAAACCAAAACAACCGGAAAAGGACGCTTTTGTAAAATTCTTTTTTCGTATGCGCTAAAGATTCATATTTTATTTGATAAAAAAGATATAAGAGAAAAAGGGGCAGTGTGTATAAAGCTACGACCTTAGTAAGAAATGAAAAACCTATTGCAGTTCCGGCAATAGTAAGCCATATTTTTTTTCTGGTTGACTTATAAGAAAGGACAGCATAGAAGGCAAGAAACCACAGAAAACCTAAAGTGGGGTCGGCAAACATGGTCTGGCTATATGGCCAAATCATAGTTGTAATTCCCAGGACCATAGTGAGCAAAAAACTGCTGCTCATTCTATAGCCTAACCTCAAACAGGTAAGGAAAAATAAACCATTGAGAGCCGCAGCAATAAGATTAGCCGGTGAGTAAACAAGCAGAGTATTATAAATCCTACTATTTTCATCTACTGCAAACCTGGCTCTTCTAAATGCATGGGTGATAGGAATATCTAATAATGATTGACCCAGTCCATACTTACTGAATGACTGATCAGTGAAACCGTACAAAGAAAATATCCTATAATTTACAATAGCTCTTGCAGATACTTCTTGAGGCGTGAAACGAGAAAACCCATGATGAGCTATTCTGTCCGCAACGCCTATCATAATAGCTTCATCGCCTCCTGGTATGCTTGCTGGTGAAGTAAATAAGTACAGACACATGTAACCGGTAAAAAGGCATAACACAATCCATAGAACTCTATTTCTTATTTTTTTCATAAATACTCTTTTATTCTCATAGATGAGATAAAGATTTAAACGTGAGGCTCAATAAAACCTCTTACTTTACAAAAAACTATTCCTGCTTCGGATGCCACCTGCTTACGGAACTTTTTAGGAATTATTTCTTTTTCCGAACATAAAAATCTATTTTTTATAATTTCTTTAACCCATTCCCTCCCCAGAGTGTTTGCATTAAAAATAAAATAGATATCTTTGTTTTCATTACTTAATATCTTCCGTGTTGTGCCAAGATTATTTATGATTTCTTGAGATAGACCTTCTATACGAGTCCCCGGGTAGTATTTTTTAAAAATTTGAATGTCTGTTCCTGGATGCCCCCATTGTGGATCAGAAATGATAAGGTAAGGGGATAGGTTTTTAATTTTTTCTATCATTTCAGAAATCCCGATTCCACTTGCCCAGTGGAAATGAGGTGTTTCAATACCAGCAAAGTCTGTATGGCCCCACTTGATTAGAGTGGCATAAGAATGCAAGCTTTTAAATGCAACTCCTAGTGACAAGGGCAAAATAATTAGTGCTATTGCTAATTTGTTTTTAATTTTTTCATAGGCGGTAGCAAGTACAACCCCTACTAAAATGTACCAAAAATACAACCCCATCCCAAAATGTCTGGCAAAACTTGTTTTTAATAAAATAACCATCGGAAGAAAGGAAAATATCCACATAATTATGAATACAATAAATATCCACTTTTTTTCACGCAAGGTAAATAAAAGCCCAATCACGGCAAATAAGAATAAAATATAAATATATGAAAAATCTGACGTCAAAATCTGAGAAAAGTAAATTTTTAATTTACCTATCCATGACTGAAAAGGAAGCTCAAAGATTTCCTTCATCTTCATGGTATGAAGATATACATCGCTGGAATACTTAACAACATTAAACCTGGAAGGAACAAATATTTTTTTTATTAACAAGGCAAGAAGCACTCCTGTGCCAAGTAGCAAATACATTTTTATGCCTTTTTCATAGTTCCTGCAAACATCGATCAACCTGTTATGGTCTTTTAATAACACAACCAATGGAATCAAGCCCGCAAATAATATCCAAACCATCCCTGATTGTTTGGTAATAAGCATTGCAGAAAACAGGAGAATCGCGATAACTCCGTTTCTCCAATTATTAGAGTTAAAAAATTCGTACAGAAAGTATAAGAGTGCGGCGCCAAATCCGTATATATAAACCTCTGTCAGACCGATTGAATCAAAATAGAAATAGTATTCTGATATAACTATCAAGAAGCCCACTATAATAGCAACAGTGTTACCCCATATTCTCTTAACTAATAACTGAGTAAAAACAAGTCCAAAAAATCCCAGCATTAGAGACCATATCCGTACTCCAAGCAGAGGATTCTTCCATAAGTTTACGGTAAGGGACGTTAGCCAAAATTGTAGTGGTTCTTTGTAGTCGACAAACATCGTTGCATCCATTGAGATAAACTTATATTTTTCCCAATCAGATGCAATGAGTTGAGCATATTGCGTGTATATTGCTTCATCATTATGAGGAGCAAAATAAAAAAGACCTAAAAACCTGGTTACGATGTAAAGAAATAAAATTATTAACTGTATTTGATTATTCGTCATCAAGTCATTATCAAAATTTCATCTAATATTTCCGGTAATTTTATATAAACCTTATTTAAGAATTGAAATATGATAAAAGAAATCTTCTCATAAATAGAATTTTTTCACAGTTTATCAAAATATTCAGATATATTAACCAGAAAAGCGTTAAATCTACATTGAGCGGATATTTTTTGTGATAAAATGAGATGAATTTTTCCAACAAAGATTTTTTAATTAAATTGAATGAAAAACATTAACCAAAAAAAGAATCGGACATGACCACAATTTTGGATCCTATCAGCAGTTTTGTATGGGGACCGGTCACTATTATTTTAATAGTGGGCACAGGCATCTATACAACAATACTTGTTAAAGCGGTACAAATCAGGAGGTTCAATTACGCGTGGAAGCTTATATCAGGAAAATTCGATAAAAAAAATGCAGATGGTGAAATAACCCATTTCCAGGCCTTAAGCACCGCATTATCCGCAACTATTGGCACCGGAAATATTGCGGGAGTTGGAACCGCAATCGCCATGGGCGGTCCAGGTGCTGTATTCTGGATGTGGATCACAGCGCTGTTCGGGATGGGTTTAAAATATGCGGAATGCCTCCTATCATTAAAATACAGAGTAATACATGATGACGGATCAGCCGGTGGCGGTCCTATGTACTATCTTGAGAAAGGACTTGGTCAAAAATGGCTCGGCATTTTATTTGCCGTTTTTGCCTCTATTGCTTCATTTGGCATCGGTAATATGGTGCAGGCAAATAGTGTCGCAGCGCCCCTTTACACCCAGTTTGGGATCCCAAAAATTGTAACAGGGCTAATTATTGGAGGTCTGGTCTTTATGGTTATTGTGGGCGGCATTAAACGAGTTGGGAAAGTCGCAAGCAAACTCGTCCCGTTTATGTCAGTTTTTTATGTAGTTGGAGCCTTAACTATAATAATTACAAAAATTGACGCAATCCCTGAAGCATTTGGAATAATCCTTTCCAGCGCGTTTACACCGGCATCTGCTTCCGGGGGATTCGCAGGGGCTGCGGTTGCTCAAGTGATACGGTATGGTGTCGCCCGGGGTGTTTTCTCCAATGAAGCGGGTCTTGGGAGCGCGCCCATTGCCCATGGAGCTGCCAGGACAAATGAACCGGTTCGAGAAGGGCTTGTGGCAATGCTCGGTCCCTTTATCGATACTATCGTCATTTGCTCAATGACCGCATTGGTAATTATCCTCACCGGCGCTTATACCATTGTAGGGGCAAACGGGAGTGGTTTAACCGGAGCCGACCTTACGGCAATGGCATTTTCTCTTGGGCTTAATACTTACGGAAAGTACATCGTCTCTTTTGGTCTAATCTTTTTTGCCTTCTCCACTGCCATCAGCTGGTCCTACTATGGCGATAGGTGTGTGGATTATCTATTTGGGCAAAAACTGGTTAAACCGTATCGAATCATTTACTGTATATTACTTCCCGTTGGAGCTTATATCGAATTAGAAATCGTGTGGACTGTGTCGGATATTTTTAACGCGCTAATGGCATGGCCTAACCTGGTAGGATTACTTTTCTTGAGTCCTGTTGTGATTAAAACCACAAAGGAGTATTTTTCTGATCCAGCTAAGGTAAACCCGCCGGAACAGTTGAGCTGATAAGAACAGTTTAGGCGCTGTTAAGTTTTTGCTTTTTACAGCGCCTTATACAGAGTTGAGTAAATCAATCTTCCTGTCATTCTCGAGTGTCCCTACCGGGAATCCAGTAGTCGAGATGATTCCTGGATTCCCGCTAAAATCATGCGGGAATGACAAACACAGGAACCTTGTTTACCCCGACTTATTGAAAACTTGGCAAATTTATTCTATGAAAGAAAATCTCGCAATTGGATTAATGTCCGGAACATCTGCTGATGGAGTAGATGCAGCTTTAATTAAAATTTCAGAGAACGGCCTGCGGACAAAAATTCAACTTATTGAGTTTGAAACTTTTCCTTATCCCGCGGAAATTCAGGAGATGGTACTTGCCGCATCATCTCCTGAAAAGGGCACTATTGATTTAATTTGTCATTTAAATTTCAGGCTGGGAGATATTTTTGCCAGAGCAGCGTTAAGTATCCTCGAAAAAACAAATATCTCTAATAATGAAGTTGATTTTATCGGTTCGCATGGTCAAACTATCAGACATTTTCCGGAAGGGCACGAAGATTTTCCTGGAAATCTGCCTTCTACATTACAAATAGGAGAACCTTCGGTAATTGCGGAAAAAACCGGCATAAAAACTGTCGCTGACTTTCGCACACGCGATATGGCTGCCGGAGGTTTAGGTGCACCTCTTGCCCCGTTTGCACATTTTCTCCTGTTTCATCATAAAGAAAATTCTCGAATAGTTCATAATATTGGTGGAATCAGTAACCTCACTTTTCTCCCAAAAAGAGGAGATATAGACAAAGTAGTTGCTTTTGACACTGGTCCCGGGAATATGCTGATTGACGGTCTTGTTTCTCACTTATCTAAAGGACAGAAACCATTTGATAGAGGTGGAGAGTGGGCGTCAAAGGGGAAAATCAATAATGATCTACTGTCTTTTATGATGGAACACCCTTTCATAAAAAAACCTCCGCCTAAAGCCACCGGCAGGGAAGAATTTGGAGAGGTTTTTCTTCGTAAGGTTTTGACTAAAGCAGAAGAACTGAAAATAACAGAGAATGATTTAGTGACAACCATAACCGCCTTTACAGCCGAATCCATAATTATTAATTATAAAGACCACATTTTAAAAATAGACTGCCCCTCTGAGATTATTTTTTGCGGTGGCGGGATTCATAACAATTTCTTAATGGATCGGATAAAGAATAAACTATCGGAAATCACGATAAGTACAACTGAAAAGTACGGCATCTCACCCGATGCCCTTGAAGCTGTATCGTTTGCAATATTGGCCAACGAGACCATTCATGGTAATCCCTCAAATCTTCCTTCTGTAACAGGAGCCAAAAGAAAAGTTATACTAGGAAAAATTGTTCTTTGATCACCGATTATCTTAAGCTTAGCCCTATTTATTTGCATTTCTATTCATCTAAAGATACACGAATGGACAACACACCTATCAATTCATTCAAACGAAATGCTTTGCCCTCTTCAACACCAGCAATTTTACGTCTTTTCCTAACCAGGTCCTGCTTCTCCCATTTGTTATGGCATGACACGCATTCAGTTGCTGTAGCCGTATCGGCATTTAGATAGCGCAATGTTTTTTGGCCTTCAATAGTTTCAACACGAACAAAAGGTTTCCATAGAATACTTTTCAGGTCTGTGACACCCACCTGCTGTCTTGCGAGAAATTCCCATCCCTCTTTTTCAAAATCGTCCTGAAGACCCTGATTCCGATTTAAATTCCAGCGACTGCGTAAATCAAACTCTATAAAATTTTCCTTTAGCCTTTTTTGTTTAACAATAATATTAAAAGCGACGGCGCGGATAAACTGAGCTGGAAGCGGAACAAATCCTTCATGGGCGTCAGAATCAAGATCAGCGCCACCGCCCTCCATTTCCAGTTTTTTCACAACATTTCTGGTATATAGCTCTCGCGTAGCGCGAATGTAAATGTCTAACGCTTTAGCAACTGCCAATGCAGTCTTATATTCCTCAGAGTCCTCCTCTTTAGCCTCCGCCGTGAAACCTGAAACAATGCCGAAAATCAGAACAATTAGAATAATAAATATCAGATTTTTTTTCATAAAGACCTCAAAAATTGTTTATAATATTTTAGTCACAAGAGCCGTTTGAAGGCTAAAGCAACCATGATACTCGTCAAAGACAACCTTACAATTGATTTGCGAAGCCAAAGCCTTGCGCTATTTAGAGAATATCATCCCTTTAAGGACATCAAGTATTTAACCAAAAGTTCTCCCGCTTCTTCATTGATGTCAAAAGCAGGCATTCTGGATTTGCTGTTAACTGATGAAGGAGCTTTAATTATCTGCCAGATTGTTTGAGCATCCAACTTTTTTCCAACCGCCGTTAAAGAACCTCCTGAGATGCCTCCACGATTATCTATAGAATGACAGCCTAAGCAACCATATTTTCCATAGATTTTTCTTCCTATCATAGCCTCTCTTCTACTGACTTTGCCTGGTTTTACATTTATTTTTCCAACAACAACTTTTCTTTTCTCGTTTTTTACTGTAGAAAAATCTAAAGGAAGTGCGTTATGCTTATGAAGTGTTCGGAGGAAGGCTACCAGAGTAAAAAGTTCATACTCAGAAAGTGTGTCGCTAAATCTCGGCATAAATTGCGATTTGTCTATCCCTAAGCCGCCAAAAGCAATAGCCTTGATTAAATAATTATTATCTTTGTTCTTCATGTATGGTTTTTCTATATCACATAAATCTCTTGGCACAGGATCCATATCCGCGGCCTTTACATTCGGCCCATCACCCATCCCCTTCTCCCCATGGCATTGGGCGCAATACCTCAAGTAAATCTGCATTCCCATGGCTTCCTCTTTTTCACCGGCAAAGGAAAAAGCAGGTTGAAGAATCACCAGGATCAAAACAATTAATAAGTTTGAGATTCTTATCTTAATCACTTCATTAAAAAAAAAATACACTATAGAATTTTCTATGCACGGTCTTAATTAAAATCTCATAAAGGGGTTCTTCATTCTCTTTTCCGGAATAGCTTTCTTTTTCATTTTACCTTCTGAGACTTTTTGCTTTTTTGTTGAACGAACTGCTCGCACTCCATCATCCCCGCAATAAGAGCGAAGATTCTTTGCTGTAAAACCATTTGCCATGCTAACCCGTATAGCGCAACAAGATCCTGCTTTTTCAGATGCCCAGAACCGCCACGCTCCAGTTGGCGGAAAAATGGGATCAATATGAATTGTGCCACCTGAATAATCTTTATTCCATTTTCTTTCATCATAAAGGGACTTTAATTCCGCTGTTGTTGGTATTTTCCAATCTTCATAACCGCCAGTTCTTAATTTTTTTACATAATCTTTAGAATTGTTATAATTCAGACACTTACGCAGATTGTCAAAACTATCTGTTTTTGTCCAAATTAATTCCATCACAGTGTCTGTAATGGTCCCATCTTGATTATCGATAAAGCGTCTATCCTCAGACCTTTTTTTCTTGATTTTCAACTCTTCAAGTTTCATAAAAAGGAACGCATTCTGATTTACAGCCGATGGCTTCTGCAGATGATAGGCTAATATTATTAAGTCTTTCTTATCATTCATATTCTCAACATCATTGTTATTTGCATGGGCTGTCAAGGATATAAGAAGATAGAATAGAAATGAACCTATACCCGGGAGTTTTAAAATATGTGCTAAATTCTGTTTATTCATCTTTCTGCTCAGGCTCTTTAAATGTCCGGTCAAAATCCAACTTACCTTTTTTATCATAATATTTTCTCCTGATTTTGAACCCATTTTTATAAGTATCAATATATTCTGAATTACCGTTTTTATAGTAGCCTTTAGATATTCCTTCCAATTTACCATTTACAAAATTTGCTTCTCCACTTAATTCTCCACTTTTATAGAATGCTTTGGCAGGACCTTCCCGTTTGTTATTGATGAAATTTCCTTCCTCACTTAATTTTCCATTTTCATAGTACTCTTTGGCAACACCTTCCAATTTGTCATTTTTATAATTGACTTCTACTTTTACCGCCCCATTTTCATAGTAAGCCTTACCAACGCCTTCCCGTTTGCTACCGATGTTATTCACTTCTACTTCCAATTTTCCACTTGGATAATATTTTTTAAAAGTGCCTTCCAATTTGCCATTCCTGTAATTCCATTCAAACATTAACCTTCCATTGTTAAAGTAATCTTTCGCAACACCTTCCAATATCCCATTTTTATAATTTTCTTCTAATTGCAGTTGTCCACCTGAATAGTATCTTTTCAAAACACCGTCCAATTCACCGTTTTTATAATTTTCTTCTAACCGCACCTTTCCACCGGGGTAGTATCTTTTAGAAATACCTTCTTCAATGTCATCTTTGTAATTTACTTCCTTTATTAGCTCGCCACTTAGCAAGTAATGCTTAGAAACACCTTCCAATTTGCCATTTTTATAATTTTCTTCTGATCTTAATTTGCCATTTGAATAGAATTCCTTCTTTACTTCAGCAAAACCAGAAGTTACACCAATGAAAAGATTTATCAAAATTATAGCTAATGATATTGTTTTATTCATTTTATCTCTTATTTAGTCCGTTATAAGTTAATTTGAAGCTCTCCGTAGCAAGCCGCGTGGAGCGCACTCGATAAACAATATCAGAATGGCACCAACACGTTTATTCTCAATTATCGAGCAGTCTCCTTGCCAAAGTTTTCTTTATCCCTTGATTTAAGCACTTGAAAACAGATTTTAATAAACATAAACATTTAATAATTAGCAAATGATATACCTATAGTCCCTTTTTGGCAAGTCTCAATTTTTCAACAAATTAGCAATAGTAACTTATTAAAAAAAATATTAGTGTGTCAAAATTGCGCATTTTTTAATCAGTCACCAGATATCTAATCTCCGTGAATTCTATTATTTTTGACAGATCTTCGACCTAAATACTTTTTCTCTTTATATTTCAATATAATACACCAAGTGTAATGCAGTAATTGCATGAGAATGTGCAAGTCAAGGAGGCGTTGCACTCTCTAAAAAAAGGTTGTATACTTTCAATCATAATCAGATTACCCTTCATTAAATCATTTTATGGAAAAAATATCCACTAAGAAGCTTGATGAGCTTCTAAACAATTTGGAAGCAGGTTTAGTTTTAGTTGACGCCAATCATGAGATTCGCTGGATGAACCAAAAGGTTAAAGAGTGGTTTGGCCCTTTAAAATTAGGTGAAAAGAGAAAATGTTATCGTGTTAGCGAATATAATGAATATTTTTGCAGGATTTGCCCTACCCGAAGAACTATAAATTTCGGAATACCTACCCGTTATGATCTGACTTTTCAGAAAGATGACGCTCCATGTAACTTTGAAATCATCGGCTTGCCAATTCATGGCGTTAAAGGTAAAATTTCATTAGTAATGGAGTTCATTCTCAGCAAATCCAAACCTGAAATCTATAAAAAGGAGACAAAGGATGTCATTTCTCAAATGGAAAAAATGGCGTCGATTGGAAATTTGGCGTCCGGGATTGCCCATGAGCTCAATACACCACTTGCTACTATATCTATAATATCCCAGGAACTTAACGATATTTTAAACAAACATGCAGCTTCCAATAATTTTAAAAAAGAGATAAATGGATATTTATCTGATATAGACGTGGAAATTAGCAGATGCAAATCGATTATAGAAAATGTTCAGAATTATTCGAAAAAAGGATTGCATCAAAAGAAATCTGTAAATATCTCAGATGTTATTTCAAAAACTGCGGATTTAATATGCAATAGCAAACTTCCTAATGGAGTAGTGATTAAAAAGGATTTAGGCATTTTCCCTCAAGTGAATACAGATCCAGAAAGGTTTCGCCAGGTCATTTTAAATATTTTAAAAAATGCAGTACAAGCTGTTAGTTTGTCCAAACGCAAAAAAGAAATTCTTATTTCATTAAAAAGAGAAGATCAATCTATTGTTTTAACAATAAAAGATACTGGAACAGGGATCCCCAGAAAGGATTTCAAGAGACTTTTTGAACCCTTTTTTACAACCAAAGCACCTGGCAAAGGAACCGGTCTCGGCCTTTTTGTCAGCTACGGAATCATGAAAGATTTGGGAGGAGATGTTCAGATAAAAAGCAGGAAAGGAACAGGCACAAGCGTTTTATTAAAATTGCCGTTAGAGTAATACTGCTCTAAATGATTAAGGATATATTATGAAAGTACTACTAGTAGATGACAACAAATCTTTACGACTGCATTTGGCCAAAGCATTGACAAGAAGAGACCATGATACTATAGCCGTGTCGAACGGTAATGAAGCAATAGCACAAATTCGCAACGAGCTATTTGACGTTGCTGTGATTGACATGAAAATGATCGGGATGGACGGATTGCAGGTATTGCGGGAACTGAAAGAAATTCATCCACAATTAATCGGTGTGATCCTTACGGGACATGGTTCTATATCTAATGCTGTTGAGGCAACTAAATTAGGAGCGTATGCTTATCTCACGAAACCATGTGATATATCAGAATTAGAAACGGTATTAACAAAGGGTTACCATGAATCAATTAAAGCAATGAAGCCTTTTAAAGAGATATATCATGGGATTGTCGGAAAAAGTCCTGAAATTAAAAAAATCGTCCGAACAATTAATCAAGTGAAGGATTCTCCTTTACCTTCTTTGATTTGCGGGGAAAGCGGAGTTGGTAAAGAATTAGTAGCAAGAGCTCTTCACTATGACAGCAAACGCAGCAAATGCCCATTTATAGCTATTAACTGTGCTTCCCTAAAGACGGATTTGTTGGAAAATGAGTTTTTTGGACATATTAAAGGGGCTTTTACCGGCGCAACAGATGTTAAAGACGGAATTGTAAAGTTAGCGGACAAAGGAACTCTTTTCATAGACGAAATTACCGATATGGACCCTCAGATACAGGCTTCTCTTTTGAGGTTTA
>Ga0208638_1000006_pt1 | contig 197199 bp, 177 predicted proteins | sample ETNtaG_34_FD_185753 | JGI IMG/M metagenome (GOLD analysis project Ga0208638, IMG submission 185753) | Marine microbial and viral communities from oxygen minimum zone, Eastern Pacific Ocean - ETNP201306SV51 (SPAdes) (version 2) | ecosystem: Environmental > Aquatic > Marine > Oceanic ...
TGGACACCACCGACGGGAATGTGGGTGCGGACGTCATAGTGAATGCCGCCGGTGCATGGGGAGACATCGTGGCGGCGAGTGCAGGTGTGGAGCCGATCGGCCTTCAGCCCTGCCGCCGTACAGCCTTCATGGTGGACGGCCCCGACTGTGACACCACGGGTTGGGCGTTCGCCGCCGAAATCGGGCACAACTGGTACGTGAAGCACGACGGCGAGCAGATGCTCTGTTCGCTGGGAGACGAGACCCCCTCAGAGCCCTGTGATGCCAAACCCGAGGAACTGGACGTTGCCCTTGCCATCGAGAGGATCAACGAAGCCACGACCCTTGGGATTCGGTCCGTCAACTCGGCATGGGCGGGGCTGCGTACCTTCACCCCCGACCGTTCGCTGGCGATCGGCCCTGACCCCGATGAGGCGTCGTTCGTGTGGTGTGTTGGTCAGGGCGGTTGCGGCATCCAGAGCTCCAGAGGGGCAGGCCTCCTCCTCGCTGACCTTGCCCTCGGCGGTGAGCCGTCGACGATCTTCGGCGGTGCCGACGTGTCGGGTCTGCTACCCGGACGATTCAGAACCCACGGGTAGCCTCACCCCCTGGCCCCCGTAGCTCAGTCCGGATCAGAGCAGCGGACTTCTATTCCGAAGGTCGGAGGTTCGAATCCTCCCGGGGGCGCTAGCAACCATACGGATCTATGGCACTTCGACTATGGCCACCGCAGCCAGATTGTCCAAAAAGTGTCCAATGAGGGTCCGATTACCCCCAGAGGAGCGCCCCTACGGCCTCTGCTGCGGCCTTTGCCCTGGTCTCGTCGGAGTGTCCGTAGATTGACGCTGTGAAGGCCGCCGAGGCGTGCCCCATCTGGTCTCGAATAGTTGGAAGGTCGGTGCCAACCGCGAAGAGTCGCCGTTGACTTCCACGGCCTCCACGTTGCGGGCCGACCAGCAGGGCTGCCAGAACGGCCTAGTCGAAGATCACTCCGGCGCATTCCGGATCGAAAGCATCCGGCCAGGTAGTGGATGTGTGGGCCGTCGCCCCGGAGAGGTCCGCCCCGGAGAGGTTCGTCCCGTAGAGGAGTTTCGCCCCTTGGAGGTCCGCATAGGTGAGGTTTGCACCGAAGAGGTCCGCCCATATGAGGTCCGCTCACGAATCGATGAGGACTCCTGGGTTCAAGATGGCGTTTGGGTCAAGTACTCGTTTGACGGAGCGGATCGACTCTGCGAACAAGTCGGGTCGCTGCGCATCGTAGGCACTAGGGCGGTGCATCCGGCCTACGGCGTGGTGGTGCGTACACGTGCCACCAGCTGCCACAACCACCTCGTTGGCCGCATCCTTTACGGCCTGCCACATTGCAATCTCACTACCCTGTCTGCCCATCCCCGACCACGTGTAGTAGGGGGCTGGGCCGTCCGTGTAAACATGTGTGAAACGACACGACAAAGAGTGGTGGTCACCAAAGGTGTCTGTCAATACCTCGCCCACACGTTGACGCACGGTGGCATCAAACTCTGGCCACCGATCCCAGGTGATAGCGGTCTCGAAGGTGTCAGCGACCACGCCCAATGAGGTCTCGACTCCGTTGCCGACACCGATAAAAGCATCTCGCCACGCACCCACAGCCCCTCCCCGGCCAGTCGGCTTCCCTGTTCCGTCGTCGACGATGACGTCGTCATCGAGAACGTGCCCACCAGAGTCGCGGGCTATCTCCACCGCTTGGGCGATGTTGTGAGCCTGTGTCAGGTCGGCACTCTCGAAGGACACAATCACAAACGATCGATCGCCGTCCATCCCCGCAGCTCGGGCGGCCTCATCAGGATCCAGGATTCGAAGATTGGCAGGCCAGAGCTTAGATTGGACGATGCGGCGAACTGCCTCGTAACCGGCCTCCCAAGAGGAGAAGGTGATGCCGGCAGTCGCCCTGAACGTGGGACGCACCTGCACACGCATCCAAGCCTCGGTGATGATTCCGTAGATGCCTTCCGAACCGATGACCATACGGTCGGGACTGGGACCTGCCCCCGAACCAGGTAGTCGGCGAGACTCCCACCAGCCCGACGGGGTAATCATGCGAGTGGATTCAACGAAGTCATCTATGTGGGTCTGGTTGGTGGCGTAGTGGCCACCAGAGCGAGTGGCTATCCACCCGCCAAGGGTTGAAAACCGGAATGACTGTGGGAAATGACGCAGCGTGTATCCGTGTGGTCGCAGTTGATCCTCCAGGTGGGGGCCAAATACACCAGCTTGTATACGGGCCGCCCGCGATACCTCGTCAATCTCAAGGACCTGGTCGAGGCGGTCAAGAGAGACGATCACCGTAGGTCCAAGGTCTTCAGGCGGTGCTAGACCCCAGACCACCGATGACCCACCACCGTAGGGAACGACCACGTAGCTGTGCTCGTTGCACCAATCGAGGGTTGTGACAACCTCGTCCTCATTTCGCGGGTGCGCCACCACATCCGGCGGGTTGGGAAAGTCCAAGTTGAATGCCCGAATCCGTTCGGTGAAGTGAGCCCCGTAGGCGTGGCTAGCCCGCTCATAGGTACTAGTTGAGCACCATTCGGCAAGAGCATCTGGCGGCAGGATCCGGGGAGGTCGCAGGTCAGCATCTTCGGCACGAGGTATGGGCCCAGCTGTGATCGCCGTGCCGTACTGCTCTGAAAGCTTCTGGGCCAGTACCTTCCGCTCACCGTCGGTGGGTTCTTCTGATTCCATGCACCAAGCCCAAAAGGATCGACGATCGTTGCTAGTCATGGCTAGATCGTAGGAAAACCCCCGTGGAACTGCCACAGTGACCCCAAATCAACGGACTTCGATGACCTTGGTACGAATCTCCCCGGATAACCGGTTGTCCAAAAGTGTCCAAGAGTTGTCCAAGGAATCTGCCTCGGGCGGAATCATGCGGATTGGATCGGAGGGGGACTCTTCTAAGTAAGGCGTAATCTCGCCGAAACGGCCCGGATGGATCCGGATGGTGCTCCTAGTGAATTGGCCTTGGACGACTTCTATTCCGAAGGTCGGAGGTTCGAATCCTCCCTGGGGCGCTAGAGTAATAGCAGGTCAGGGCCGGTCCTTGGTGGCCGGTCCTTGGTGGCCGGTCCTTGAATCGTGGTACGCCCCTCCGGGACGTACCACACAAAACTCAATCTTGAACCGGCCTGCGCGTATCTCCACCCCAGGGGCTCATCCTCAGATTTGAGTTCATGTCAGATGTAACCCACCCCACCCGCCGGGTTGGCACCGGACTATCTACCTGCAGGGACCTCAACCGGCAGCGCTTCTCGGGGTCGTGGTGAACTATGAGGTGTGAGGCGCATCGGATGGAGAGTCTGCGGGTCTTGTTTTGTGGCGGTATCGCAATACAACTCGCATCTTCATGCTGTAGGGCGACCCGTACCCGCCGCCGATCTTCACCGGATACGCGGTGGCTGTCATATGCGACGCTCCAGACCCTCCCAATGTGGCTCCCTGAGGGGACCTTTGCGGATCTTTCCGCTTTCTGTGCGGGGTAGGGCATCAGTGAAGTCCACCGATCGGGGCGCCTTGTAACCTGCTAGGTGTTCTCGACAGAAGCGGATCAGTTCGCCCACTAGCGCTTGGTCGGTTGCCACACCAGGTTGGACCACCACCACGGCCTTTAATTCTTCTCCGTACTCCTCGTTGGGGATCCCGATGACCGCCACATCAGCCACCGACGGGTGCCCGGCAAGGACACCTTCGATCTCGGCAGGGTAGATGTTGACTCCGCCAGAGATGACCATGTCGATCTTTCGATCGCTCAACCACAGGTAGCCTTCTTCGTCAAGAAACCCCACATCCCCTGAGGTAAATACCCCGGGTTCCAGATGAGCTTCAGCTGTCTTCTCTGGTGCATTGTGGTACTCAAAGGATCCGCTGGTGGCATTCCGGAAATAGAGGCTTCCCTCCTCACCGACACCGAGGCGGCGACCGTCGTCATCGACGACAATGACTTCAACATCGGGTTGGGGACGACCGACACTCCCTCCCCGTTCCAGCCACTCATTGGAGTCTATGTAGGAAATGATACCCCCTTCAGTGGCTCCGTAATACTCGATTACCTTCGGACCCCACCAGTCGATCATTCCCCGTTTCACTGTTGGAGGGCAGGGTGCAGCTCCGTGGATCACCACTTCCATTGAGCCTCCGTCGTAATTGTTCCGAATCTCGTCTGGCAGGTCCAGAAGTCGTTTGAACTGGGTAGGAACCAAGTGAATGTTGGTGGCTTGATGTTGATCGATCATCTCTAGGAGGCCCGCCGGGTCGAATTTGTGCTGCATGACCACAGACGAACCTTCCACCATTGGCAACCACGAAAATGCCCACTGGCCCGAGTGGTAGATAGGACCGCACAGTGCAGTGGTGCCCGGAACGGGGACTACCTGGTTGAACCCGGCACTCACCAACTGCATGACTTCAGGCGGCAATGCCTCCGCCGATGTGATCAACGCCCCCTTGACGCCCTTTGGTCGGCCGGTGGTGCCTGACGTGTAGAACATCGGACCACCTAAGACCTGGTTGTCAGGTTCGGCTGGCGACTGGGCGGAAAGAAATTCCTCAAGGCTCTCAAAGTGGTCGGTTGCCCCTCCTCCGGCCAACAAGGCAAGTCTGACTCCAGCGCAACGCTGATCTTCCAAGGCAGCCGCCACCTCTCCGGCATAGCGATGACCTGCCACTACGCAAACCACCTCTGCATCCTCGACCACGTAAGCGATTTCGTCGGCCACCCAGTGCCAGTTGACTGGCACAAAGATCAATCCGGCGTGGCTGCAGGCAAACGACGCCTCGTACCACTCGCGACGGTTGCCGGCGACGATGGCGACGGTTTGGCCAGCGGTTAAACCGACTTCTCTGAACCCGTTGACAAGGCGGTTGACTCTTTCGTCAAACTCAGCCCAGGTGCGTGTTCCCTCGTCATCAACCAAGACCACATCAGTGCCGCGGTCGGCTGCTATGTCTCTACTTAGGGTGGCCATGATTTCCCTTAGGTCGCCACTGTGGGTCTCAACGGTAACCCTCCCTTTGGGACCCCTTCACCGTCGGGCGTGGGCTGGCTCACTCACTTGAGCACCCGCCGGATCTGATGTATGCCTCTCATTTGAAGTATCTGAGGGGCTTAGGGGTGCTCTACGAGGGAGGCGACTGGCAGTTCTGCTGGTCGGCACGTAGCGTTGAGGCCGTGGAGGTCAACGGATACGAGATCAAACCAGGGGCGTACCTTAAAGGGGCGTACCTTAAAGGGGCGTACCTATTCAGGGCGAATCTCACTAGGGCGAACCTCGAAGGGGTGAACCTCGAAGGGGCGAACCTCGAAGGGGCGAACCTCACCGGGGCGTACCTCACCGGGGCGTACCTCACTAGGGCGAACCTCAAAGGGGTTTGCCTCTTCAGGGCGAACCTCACCGGGGCCAACCTCACATTTGTGAGCCTCACTAGGGCGACCCTCACTAGGGCGAATCTCACCAGGGTGAACCTCACCGGGGCGAATCTCACCTGGACGGATCTCACCAGGGTGAACCTCACTAGGGCGAACCTCGAAGGGGCGCACCTCACCGGGGCGAACCTCGAAGGGGCGCGCCTTGAAGGGGCGAACCTCACCGGGGCGAATCTCTCCGAGGCAAGTCTCTCCGAGGCGTTTGCAGATTCACAGACGACCTGGCCGGAGGGGTTTGGTCCGCTTTTCGCCAGGGTGGAATTCGACTAGGCCTTTCTGGCAGTTCTGCTGGTCGGCCCGTACTGTGCTTGTTGTGGAGGTCAACGGCTACACGATCGAACCAGCAGCGAATCTCAGAGGGGCAAATCTCGAAGGTGCGAACCTTGCCGGTGCGAACCTTGCCGGTGCGAACCTGAACGGAGCAAACCTCAACAGGGCATTTCTTGAAGGCCTGATACTCGAAGGTGCGAACCTGAAAGACGTGAACCTCAAAGGTGCGACCGTTCAAGGGGCGATCCTCAAGGGTGCGAATCTCAGAGGGGCAAATCTCGAAGGGGCGAACCTTGCCGGAGCGAACCTTGTCGGTGCGAACCTTGTCGGGGCAAACCTCTTCTTGGCAGAGTCTGTTTCGGCGAACCTGAACGGAGCAAACCTCTGCTCGGCGGTATTTGGCTATGGACTCCTCAAATGGACACAGTTTGAGAGAGCGCAACTACGAGGAACGAAGTTCTTCTGCGCGGACCTTGAAGGGGCGAACCTCAAAGGAGCGGACCTCTTTGGAGCGAACCTTGTCGGTGCGAACCTTGTCGGTGCGAACCTTGCCGGTGCGAACCTCAGCAAGGTAGAAGTCGATAAGGAAACAGAATGGCCGTTGGATTTCGACCCGGAAGCCGCCGGAGTGATCATCGACTAGGCCCTCCTGGTCGGCCCTACGCGTTGCACACTTCATTGCACAGAATGCAGGCCACCACACGGACACAGACCTATCCGACAGACACACAAGCCTGATTCCACGGGCACTAAGGGTCTAGATGGGTACCTCGGACAGATTTCTGTGGTCTGGGGGACCGAAGGTTGGAGGTTCGAATCCTCCCGGGGGCACCACCGGCTGGTGTTCTGAGCAACTTCACCTATTCCGGCTTGGCTGTTTCTGACACCGTGCGGGCATGATGCCCGGTCCGGACAGTGCCGAGGGGGTGGACATGACACGAACGGTCACCCGGCTGCAGGGTTCCCTGATGGTTCTGGTCTCGGGTGTCATGTTCAGCTTCGGCGCACTCACCTTCAGGGCCCTCGGCGAGGCCGATGCATGGCAGTACCTGTTCTACCGGGGCCTCTCAGCGGGCATCGTGGCCGCCTTGATGATCGTCATGGTCGGCCGCAACCCCCTCCGGTCTGTCGCTGAAGCCGGAGTCCGGCAGATCCTGGCCGGACTGGTGCTCGGGGCCATGTTCACCCTCTTCATCGTTGCCCTCAGCCGGGTCACCGCAGCCTTCATCCTGCTGCTCCAGGTGACAAGCCCATTCTTCGCAGCCCTGTTTGGGTGGATCTTCCTGCGCGAGTCAGTGGGCCGCGACACGGTCGTAGCCATGCTGGTCGCTGCGGTAGGGGTTGGCACCATGGTCGGGGCAGGTTTCGGAACTGGCGACGCGCTCGGAATTCTCCTGGCACTGCTGCTGCCGATGTTCCTCGGTGGCTACACGGTCCTGATCCGCAGCTCGCCGAACCGCGACCCCGGAGTTCCAACGATCGTGGGTGGCCTTGCGGTGGCGATCGCGGCCGGTGCCGTGTCGCTGGCTGGCCCCGGAGTCGTCCTTCCTGTCAGGGACGTAGCCCTGGGCTTCATCGGCGGTGGGTTGATCGTCGGTGTAGCGACGCCGATCTTCAACTATGCACACCGGTTCGTGCCACCTGCCGACACGGCTCTGCTCCTGATCAGCGAGATTGTCTTGGCACCACTGTGGTTGTGGATCTGGCCCGGTGAGGTTCCCACTACGAGCACCCTGGTGGGTGGGGGAGTGGCCCTCGCAGCGGTCATCTGGTTGACGGTTAGGACCGCCAGCCCAAGAGGTTCTCTCAGGTTGCGTCGGGCTGTCGGCCTGCACGCCGGAGCAATCCCGGTCGACCCGGGCTCTGGGGACGGGTAGTAGGGACCCACCAGCGGTACTCCGGCACGCTCGGTCGCAAGACCTACCCTTGGGCCATGTCACGGCCAGATGATCGGGTCCTCTCAGCTGGCCCCGATTGCAGGGTTCCTGCGTCAGAGGTCACCTGGCGCTTTGGCCCCTCGGGTGGGCCGGGTGGGCAGCACGCCAACCGGGTCAATTCCCGGGTCGAGGCCGAACTAGACCTCACTGCCGCGCGCGGAATCGACGACGAGGTCAGAACGCTCCTTGTCGAGAAGTTGGGCTCGACAATCCGTGTCGTCGTTGACGCCAGCAGGTCACAGACCCGCAACAGGCACCGCGCCCTCGACATGTTCGAGATGCGGATGCAGGAGGCACGCGAGACCCCGCCTGAGCGGCGACCAACACGACCCGGCAGGGGAGCCGTGGAGCGAAGGCTGCAAGCCAAGCGTCAGCGGGGTCAGCGCAAGTCTGAACGAAGGGGCGGCTGGGGCGACGAGTGAGCGCCGGCCTCAGCCGAGGCGACCGGCCAGCAGCACCATGAGTTCGGCGCCCAGTTTCTGGGCCTCGGCCTCGGTGACCCCGTAGAGGTCGGCCACGCGCCTCAGGACGGTGCGCTCCCTCTCCATCCACGAAGATGTGACCACCACGGTTCCCGACACGTCAGGTGTTCGCAGCGACGGCCTGGACACGTCAGAGGCTCGTCGATCCAGGCGGCTGAAGAAGTCAAGCGTGCGCACCCCGAAGCGCTGCATCCAGTCGGGTGACCTGCCGAGACGGTCGGCGGCTGCGACGAGGGCCTCGTGTTCGGCTTCGGTGTAGCCTGAGGAGACCTCGGCCCAACTGGCGTAGTCGGGGTCCACACATCCGACACCCGTGCCGGTACCGGTCATGGCCGGATCCACGAAGGGCTTTCGGAAACCAGATCCCGGATCGTCGGTGGTCAGGTAGCGGTCGATGCCCCTGGCCAGGGCGGCGGCCTCGGCGGCCTTGACCTCGGGGTCGGCCATCAGCCTGGCCTCGGGCGAGTGGGACAGGTAGAGGGCCTCGGTTATCACCGAGGTTACCTCAGGTGCCAGGCGCAACACCCCGTAGGCGTCCTCACCCGACGCCTTCAGACGCGATGACGCCCCCTGGTGGACGGTGTCGACCCATGCGACCTCGTAGGCAGAGAAGGTCTCCTGGAGTTCCTCATAGAGGATTCCTGCGAGGCGCCTGGAATCGGGGCTGTTCACCTGGTGGAACGTCTCGGTGCCGGGGTCGTTCGATGGCCGTACAGCGCCACCGTTGTGGTGAATCGAGATGAAGACCCGCGGCGCTAGGGCTCTGGCAATAGCCGTGCGCTGGCGGATCGGCATGTGCAGGTCAGTCCGCCGGGTAAGCGTTACCGAGTATTCGAGCTCGGCCAGTGCCTGTTCGGTGAGCAGCGCCACCTCGAGGTTCAGGTCCCGTTCGTAGAGCCGGTTGGCACCAACCGAGCCTGTCTCGGGGCCACCATGGCCGGGGTCGATGACAATGTCGACCGTGTCGAGCCTGGTGCCGGCCATCAGGCGGATCTGGTTGGCACACGGCGTGCTCACAATCGGCGCAACCGGATGTTCCTCTACGACGGGAAAGGCGATGCCGTCCAACATGACGACCCCCAGGGGCACAATGTCCTGGCCCGCAGCGCCGGCGCCATCGTCCGCAGAGGCACCGACCGTCGTGAGAGTCAGGACCAACATGGCTGCCAGTGGGAAGGGCCAGCAGCGTCGCCACATCAACGGGATCACGGCGTGACCGTAGAACAGGGACAGGCACAGCGTAACGATCCCCGAAAGGTGTCGGGGATCGGCGCCTGAAAGCGTTCCAGCAGGACTACTACGGCAGGGCCGGCAGCCCTAGAATTGCTCCTCTTCGGTGGACCCGGTGATGGCCAGGGTCGATGCTGAACCACCCGAGATGACGGTCGCCACCTGGTCGAAGTAGCCGGCACCCACCTCACGTTGGTGGCGGGTGGCGGTGTAGCCGTCGCCCTCCATGGAGAACTCGTTCTGTTGCAGTTCCACATAGGCGCTCATGTCGTTCTTCGAGTAGCTACGCGCCAGGTCGAAGGCCGATGCGTTCAGGGCGTGCCAACCGGCCAGGGTGATGAACTGGAACTTGTAGCCCATGGCACCGAGCTCCTTCTGGAACGTGGCGATGGTGGCGTCGTCGAGAGCACCCTTCCAGTTGAACGACGGCGAGCAGTTGTAGGCCAGCATCTTGCCCGGATGCTCGGCGTGGATGGCATCGGCGAACTCCCGGGCCTGATCCAGGTCGGGGGTTCCCGTCTCACACCAGATGAGGTCGCAGTAGGGGGCGTAGGCGAGGCCCCTCACAATCGGTGTGGCCATTCCTGGTTCGGTGTCAAAGAACCCCTCGGCTGTGCGGCCGCCGGTCAGGAACGGACGGTCGCGTTCGTCGACATCGCTCGTTATGAGCGTCGCCGCCAGGGCGTCGGTGCGTGCAATCAGGATCGAAGGAACACCCAGCACGTCTGCAGCCAGGCGGGCCGCGGTGAGCGTACGAACGTGCTGCTGGGTCGGGATCAGGACCTTGCCACCCATGTGGCCGCACTTCTTCTCAGATGCCAATTGGTCCTCGAAGTGCACGCCCGCAGCCCCGGCACGCAGCATGCGCTTCATCAACTCGTAGACGTTCAGGGCGCCGCCGAAGCCGGCCTCGCCGTCTGCCACGATCGGAACTAGCCAGTCACGCAGGACCTCACCGTCGTTTTCGTACCACTCGATCTGGTCGGCACGCCTGAGGGCGTTGTTGAGGCGTTCGACGAGGGCGGGCACCGAGTTGACCGGGTAGAGGCTCTGGTCCGGGTACACGTGGCCGGCGGTGTTGGCGTCACCGGCAACCTGCCAGCCGGAAAGGTAGAGGGCGGGAAGGCCACCCTTGACGTACTGGATAGCCTGGCCGCCGCTCATGGCCCCAAGTGCGTGCACGTAGGCCATGTCGTGCAGTTGCCCCCACAACTGCTCTGAACCGTGGCGGGCCAGCGAACACGCTGGAAGGTAGGAGCCGCGGAGGCGCACCACGTCGGCTGCGCTGTAGTCGCGGGCCGTGCCCGCCCAGCGGGAGTTCTCGGCCCAGTCCTTCTCCAGGTCCTCGACCTGCTCCTGGAAGCTGTTTCGCATCGGGTGCTCTCTTTCCTTTGGTCTGGTGCCCGGCCGGATGGCGGATCCTCAGTTGTTGTTCTTGTGGGAGATGGGTCGTTCTTGTCGGGGCTGCTCAGGGATGAACTGTGCGTGTCCCCTCAGTTGAGGAGCTGGTATGCGGGCAGGGTGAGGAACTCGATGAAATTGTCGGCAAGGACCACCAGTTCGAACACCTCGCGAGCCGAATCGAAGGGGAGGTCGGTGAAGGCCTCGGGCCCGAGGTCCTCGGCAATCACGGCGATCTGGGTGTCGATGACACCTCTCACGAGATCAGGTGTGATGGTGCGCCCATCCTCGAGTTCGGAGCCGTGTCGGATCCACTGCCAGACCTGGGCTCTGCTGATCTCGGCGGTGGCGGCGTCCTCCATGAGGTTGTTGATGGCGGCCGCACCGGTCCCTGCCAGCCATGAGGCCAGGTACCGGAGTCCCACATAGACGTTTGTGTCGAGGCCGCCGGCTGTGACGGCACCACCGGTTTGATCGACCGAGAGCAGGTCCTCGGCTGTCACCGACACATCCGAACGCTGTCGGCCGACCTGGTTCGCCTGATCGGCGAGGACTGCGTCGAACTCGGCCCTGGCCACGGAGATCAGGTCAGGGTGTGCCACCCAGGTTCCGTCGCAACCGTCGGTTGCCTCGCGTCGCTTGTCCGCTGTCACCTGCGACAGGGCCACGGCGGTCACCTCGGGGTCGCGTCGGTTCGGGATGAACGCCGCCATGCCGCCGATGGCGTGAGCCCCACGCCTGTGACAGGTGGAGACCATCAACTCCGTGTAGGCCCTCATGAACGGAACTGTCATCGTCACGTCAGCGCGGTCGGGAAGCACGAACCCTGGGTCGTTTGCAAACTTCTTGGCGACGCTGAATATGTAGTCCCAGCGCCCCGCATTCAGGCCTGCCGAGTGCTCCCTCAACTCGTAGAGGATCTCCTCCATCTCGAAGGCAGCCAGGATCGTCTCGATGAGCACCGTCGCCCTTACAGATCCCCTTGGAATACCCATTGCATCCTGGGCGTGGCAGAACACGTCGTTCCAGAGGCGGGCCTCGAGGTAGCCCTCCAGTTTCGGGAGGTAGAAGTAGGGGCCGGTGCTACGGTCCAGGGCCTCACGTGCGTTGTGGAAGAAAGCCAGGCCGAAGTCAACGAGGCTGGCAGGGGCGGTACGGCCGTCGACAATGACGTGGGCCTCGTCGAGGTGCCATCCGCGGGGCCGGACCATGAGGGTGGCGATCTCGTCGTTGAGGTTGTACTCCTTGTCTCCGGTGCTCAAGCTGAGGTGGTGCCGGGCCGCATCGCGCAGGTTCACCTGGCCTTCGACCACGTTGTCCCAGGTAGGGCTGGTGGAGTCCTCCAGGTCCGCCATGAACACCCGCGCTCCGGAGTTGAGGGCGTTGATCATCATCTTCCGGTCGGTCGGGCCGGTGATCTCGACCCGTCTGTCCAGCAGGTCCGCAGGCGGTGAGGCCACGCTCCATGAGCCGTTCCTGACGTCGGCGGTCTCCGGGAGGAAGTCGGGCCGTTGGCCGGAGTTCAGGCGGTCCTGGCGATGGCGTCGGTCCTCAAGCAGTTGGCCCCGTCGGGAGCCGAAGGTCCGGACCAGGTCGGCGATGAATGCGGTGGCTTCGGCGGTGAACACCTCGTCACGCCGGGGGTGGTCGCTGATCTGTACTCCGTCAAGAATTGGTGTGTCGCCCACGAAATAACCCCCCTACAAAGTCTCGTTGGCACGAGTATTCGCCAGTATTCGGACAATGATCGACTCTGGGAGAGGTGAAGTTTGCTCCAGATATCCCTTGGCCAGAAGATCTGGAGATATTCTGCCTGTTCGGATACCGTGGGCTTCGTCCCGGCAGACGCACTGCCAGCCAGCCTTGGAGGGAAGAAGATGCTCGAGATCAGACCTGATGTCGGCAACTACGACCCGGTGGTACTCGGCCACCGCCTGCGGCACCAGCGACGCACCGCCGGACTGACCCTGGCTGAGTTGGGCGATCTGATCGGTCGACCAGCCTCCTACCTCTCCCAGATTGAGAACGGCCGCGTCGAACCCAAGCTGGGTGTGCTGGCCGGGCTCGCCAGCGCACTCGAGTGCGCAACCGCAGACCTCCTCGATCCGACACCCCCGACCCGGCGGGCTGCCCTCGAAATCGACCTTGAACGCCTCCAGGCCGGCGACTGGAGAGCTGCCCTCGACCTGCCCGAGGTAAGGGCCGGAGCCCGCCTCGACGATGACGTCCTCGAGGCACTCGTCGGCCTATACGCGGCCCTGCCCGAGCTTGCCGTGACTAGAACAGGGCTTGCCAACCTGCAAGCCGGCGACCGTGCACGCAGTGCCAACCTGGCCCTGCGCACCGAGATGCGGGCGAGGGACAACTACTTCGCAGGAATCGAAGAGGTGGCCGCAGAGGGCCTCGCCGCCGTCGGCTACGCCGGCGAGGGCCCACCATCAGAAAGGCACCTGACCGACCTCGCAACCCACTACGGGTTCACGGTCGAACGCGTCAAGGGCATGCCCAGGACAGCACGCTCTGTCACCGACACCCACCAACGCGTCATCTACATCCCACAGCGTGACGACCTGACCGTACGGGCAGCCAGATCGGTCATCCTCCAGACGCTCGGACACTTCGTGCTCGAACATGCCGAGACGACCGACTTCGAGGGCTACCTCCGACAGCGCATCGAATCCAATTACTTCGCCGCCGCCGTGCTGGTTCCCGAAGAAGCAGCGCTTGGCTTTCTCGAGCCAGCCAAAGCAGACCACGACCTCTCCATCGAGGACCTCAAGGAGAGGTACTACGTGTCCTACGAAATGGCGGCACACAGGTTCACCAACCTTGCAACGGCCAAGCTGGACATACCGGTTCACTTCCTTCGAACCGACCCGGAGGGAACCATCACCAAGGCCTACGAAAACGACGGAATTGAGTTTCCGTGCGATCCCGACGGTGCCCTCGAAGGTGCCCGGTTGGGCAGACGGTGGGGCGCACGCCAGGCATGGGGCGGGTCCGAGATCCTCCACTACCAGTTCACGAACACCGAGGCCGGCGAGTTCTGGTGCGTCTCCTACATCGAAAATGCCACCGAGCGCACCCCGTACGCGGTCACCCTCGGGTGCCGTGCAGGCGACTCTAGGTGGTTCAGGGGAGGGGAGACCCTCAGGAGGGTCAGCGTCCGCAGCGACGACGACCTGGTTGATCCCGGCATTCTTGAACGTTGGGAGGGCGTCGCATGGCCCTCGGCTGCCGAACGCAGCTTCGTGCTGGCGGCCCTTCCGCCGGCGAGCCAGGAGTTCACGCCGTTCCCCGGCATCGACCTCCTGAACGTCTACCGGTTCCTTGATCGCCAGAACGGATCCGACTGAACAGCCGCCGCGTCAGGACTTTGGAGAACCTTCGCCGGAAGCCGCCCGGCGGTGGACGTCGGCGATGAAGTCAGAGAGGTCCATCCGCCTTCCATCCCACACGGTCGCCGTGTGGGTGACGAAGCGGCTGCCGTCCCAGCAATGCAGCTGGTAGGCGGGCGGCTCGTCGACCGCCGATCCGCTCATGGGGTCCAGTTCGAGGCCCAACTGGTTGCCGGTCGAGGGACACACCGAGACCAGCGTCGAGCCGATGGTCGTCTGGATGGGCCGGTGAATGTGGCCTGCGACAAGGAGCTTCACCTGGGGATGGCGCTCCAGGACGTCTCTCAGGCGGTCGGCGCCATCGAGACCCGAGAGGTCCATGAACGTGAGGCCCGACCTGAACGGTGGAAAGTGTGTGAACACAAGCGTCGGCCTGTCGGGTTCCATCTGCAGCACGGCGTCGAGCCACTCCTCGTGCTCTTCGTGGAAACGGCCGTCGTGTCTGCCCGGGATGAGGGTGTCCAAGCCGACGAGGCGTACCGGATGGGCATCGACCACGTAGCTGCAGTGACCGTCAGCGAGCATGTCGGGAAGGTGGTCAGCGAAGGCCGTTCGGAAGGTGTCCCAGATGTCGTGATTGCCCGGAAGAGGCAGCAGCGGAATCTTCAGATCAGCCACAAGGTCCAGAAACATTGAGTACTGGATCTCGGTGCCGTCGTCGGTCAGGTCGCCTGTCGCCAGGATGACATCGGGCGCAGGGTTCAGGCCGTTCAGGTGCTCCACGACCCGGGCAAGGGTTTCAGAGGTGTCCACGAGTCCACCGAACATGCCGATGCTGTCACGGATGTGGCAGTCGGAGATCTGGGCGATCAGCACCGGAACGAGGATAGGGGAACCGGTCGGCAACCAGTCCACGACGACACCGGCAGCCGGTCCGGAAATGAGCGGGTGAAGGGAATCGAACCCTCATCATCAGCTTGGAAGGCTGAGGTTCTAGCCGTTGAACTACACCCGCGGCGGGCAAGAGCGTATCGGAGCCCGTCACCGGTGAGCCGCCAGGTGAACCGCCACGTAGCCTCTTTCCGGGAGGTGGCGCCAGTGGGGATGCACGATTACGACGAGGCGACAGGCGAGCTGGCACGGTCGGTATTTGAGTACGCGCTTGACCGGATCCGCATGGAACCACCGATGGACGGGCCCGTGGGTGCCGACCAACTGGCTGAGGCTGTCGGACAGACGATTACCGAGGAGGGGCTGGGCGGGACGGCCGCCCTGGCGACCTTCACCGACCACCTGGCACCGGCCTGCATCTCTGTCGACCATCCCCGTTACATGGCCTGGGTTCCGTGCGCGCCCACCGACACCGCTGTCCTCTTCGACCTCATCGTGGGTGCATCCGCCCTGTCGGCAACCTGGTGGTTCGACGGATCCGGTGCGATCTACGCCGAGAACCAGGCCCTGAAATGGATATCCGACCTGGCGGGCATGCCGGAACAGGCTGGAGGGTGCTTCGTGCCCGGTGGGACCATGGGAAACCTCTCGGCCCTCGTTGCAGCCCGCGACGCCGCTATCAGGCGTCGTGGCGGTCCTGAAGCCAGGCCCGTCCGCTGGGCCGTCGTGGCATCAGAGGGAGCGCACACCTCGGTCAGTTCAGCGGCACGGGTGATGGACGTCGACGTCCTGTTCGCCCCGACGGATTCGGACAGAAGGCTCCGGGGCGGGGCAGTGGCCGACGCGGTTGCGGCACGACCCGAGGGGACCGAGGTGTTCGCCGTTGTCGCCACATCAGGAACAACCAACCTCGGGACAGTTGATGCCCTCGACGAGATTGCCTCTGTCGCAGCTGCCAACTCGCTCTGGTTCCACGTCGACGGTGCGTACGGCGGAGCCGGCCTTGCCGCAGCGTCGGTTCGCCACATGTTCAATGGAATCGAGCACTGCGATTCCCTGATCGTGGATCCACACAAGTGGCTGTTCGCTCCCTACGACTGTGCGGCGCTCGTGTATCGGGACCCCGCCGGGGCGAGGCTCGCACACACCCAACAGGCCGGATACCTCGATTCGATCAACGAGCGCAGCGACTGGAACCCCAGCGACTACGCGCACCACCTGAGCCGCAGGCCTCGGGGGCTCCCGTTCTGGTTTTCACTCGCAGTCCACGGCACACGCGCCTACTCCGAGGCAGTCGAGAAGACCCTCGCCGTGACTCGTGCCGGTGCCGCTCTGATCGAGTCCACGCCCCACCTCGAGCTCGTTACGAAGCCGACCCTCTCGATCCTGGCCTTCTATCGCAATGGCTGGACCGTAGAGGAGTACGCGGCGTGGTCAGATTCACTTCTGGCAGAGGGATCGGCACTCGTCGTGCCCACCACGGTCGACGGCGTCCCCGCCCTGCGGCTCTGTATCGTCAACCCCCGGACGGGAATTGGTGACATAGCTGCGATTGTCGAGAGCCTGGTGTGAGCCAGCATCCTCACGTCGTCTACACCGCATCGGACGGATGAATCACCGGCTTGGCGTGACCGGGAGGCCGCTACACTCCGGGCACTGTGGAGACGACAATGGAGACCCTGGACGGTGATCGGGTCAAGCTGACCGTGGCCGTCGACGCCGCCGAGTTCGACACAGCGGTCGACGCCGCCTTCAAGCGCCTGGCCAAGGAGATCAGGCTTCCGGGGTTCCGCCCCGGCAAGGCGCCACGCAAGATCCTTGAAGCCCGCATAGGTAGCGGAGCCGGTCGCCAGGAGGCCCTTCAGTCGGCTCTTCCCGACTACTACGGCAGGGCCGTCGCCGAACTCGAGGTCGATGCCATCGACTCGCCCGAGATCCAGATCACCGGTGGCGCCGAAGAAGGCGACCTCACGTTTGACGCCGTTGTCCCCGTGCGGCCCCGGCCATCGGTAGCCGGCCATGGTTCGCTGCGTGTCGAGATACCGACACCTGGTGCCACCGACGAAGATGTCGACAGCCAGGTGCAGATGCTTCGTAACCAGCAGTCCTCGCTCGAGACCGTAGATCGACCCGCCGCCGACGGAGACCAGGTCACCATTGACATCGATGGAACCCACGACGGCGAGGCCGTAGACGGGCTCACAACCACCGACTACCTCTACGAGGTTGGTGCCGGGGCTGTCGTACCCGAGATCGACGACAACCTCAGAGGAGCCAGTACAGGCGACATCGTCGAGTTTGACGCCGACCATCCCGATGGCGAAGGTCTCCTCAGTTTCCGGATCGAGGTGAAAGAGGTCCAGGAGAAGATCCTCCCCGAGGTCGACGACGCATTTGCGGCAGCGGCCTCCGAGTTCAACACAGCCGGTGAATTGCTCGCCGACCTCCGCGAGCGTATTGACGCAATGAAACAGAGCCAGGCCGGAATGCTCGTGAGGGACCGAACCGCACAGGCGGTAGCCGACCTTGTCGAGGTCGATATTCCCGAGGCACTCGTAGAGGCCGAGATCGACGGTCGCATTCGCGACATGGCCATGCGCCTCCACTCCCAGGGCCTCGAGTTCGAGCAATACCTTGAGGCCATCGGAACAGACGTGCCGTCTCTCCGAAACGAGTACCGGGATGCTGCCGAGGTGTCAGCAAGGGTCGATCTGGGGTTGAGGGCCGTGGCCGAGGCAGAGGCCCTTGACGCAGACCAGGAGACCCTCGACAACTACCTCCAGGCACTTGCGGCACAGGCCGAGTCCGACGTTTCCACTGTCATCGAAAGGCTCACCGGTTCCGGCCGCATGATCGAGGTCAGGGCCGATCTTCGCAAGCAGGCGGCGCTCGAGTGGTTGCTCGAGAGGGTCGAGATCGTCGACGAGGAAGGCAACGAGGTCGACCGGTCGATACTGGAAACTCCCGATCCGGTAGAGACAGCTACCGAAGCGGTCCACGACGAAGAGGCCGAAATGGGTGAAACTGATGCGTCTGAGGGCGCCGATGCCGAGGGCGAAGCGGCGGAAACAACCGAGGAGGAGGGCTCCTGATGTCGCTGGCGGACCTGAACGTACACAACTACCTGGTCCCGACGGTTGTCGAACAGACCAGCCGCGGCGAGAGGGCGTTCGACCTCTACTCGCGCCTCCTCAAGGAGAACATCATCTTCATCGGCACACCGATCGATGACACCATCGCCAACCTGGTCTGTGCACAGTTGCTGCACCTTGAATCCGAGAACCCCGACCGTGACATAAGCCTCTACATCAACTCGCCAGGTGGCGACATCAACGCACTGTTCGCCATCTACGACACCATGCAGTACATCAAGCCCGATCTCACCACGATCTGTTTCGGACAGGCCGCCTCGGCCGCAGCGGTACTGCTGGCCGCCGGGGCACCGGGGAAGCGCCTTGCGCTGCCCCACTCGAGGGTTCTGATCCACCAACCCTACGCCGGAGCCCAGGGCCAGGTGTCCGACATCGAGTTGGCCTCACGCGAGATACAACGCCTCAAGGTCCAACTCGAGGAGATCCTGGCGAACCACACGGGCCAGGATGTCGAAAAGATCCATGCCGACACTGACCGCGACTTCGTAATGACTGCACAAGAGGCTATGGAATACGGGATAATCGACGACGTAATCGACTCACGTGACATGGTCGACAACAGCGGTGCGATTGTGGCGGTCACCTGATCACGGTCGGATTCGTGCTGAACTAGGTGGTTCACATGGCTACAGAGACAGGACAGGGGGTGCGACATGGCGAAGATCGGTGATGGGGGAGAACTCCTAAAGTGCTCCTTTTGTGGCAAGACCCAGAAGCAGGTGAAGAAGCTGATCGCGGGCCCCGGTGTCTACATCTGCGACGAGTGCATCGACCTCTGCAACGAGATCATCGACGAGGAACTGTCGGAGCCGGCCGACCTCTCAGTCGGAGAGCTTCCAACCCCCAGGGAGATATTCGCCTTCCTCGACGACTACATCGTCGGCCAGGACAAGGCCAAGAAGATCCTTTCGGTGGCCGTTTACAACCACTACAAGCGGGTGCAGGCAGCGGGTGGCCCCGGCGACGACGTCGAACTGGCCAAGTCCAACATCCTCCTCATTGGTCCCACAGGGTGCGGAAAGACCCTCATGGCCCAGACCCTGGCCCGGATGCTGAACGTCCCCTTCGCAATCGCGGATGCAACTGCCCTCACCGAAGCCGGTTATGTCGGCGAGGACGTCGAGAACATCCTGCTCAAGTTGATCCAGGCCGCTGACTACGACATCAAGAAGGCCGAGACCGGAATCATCTACATCGACGAGATCGACAAGGTGGCACGCAAGAGCGAGAACCCCTCCATAACTAGAGATGTCTCAGGTGAGGGCGTGCAACAGGCCCTCCTGAAGATCCTCGAGGGCACGACGGCTGCAGTACCGCCCCAGGGAGGCCGCAAGCACCCCCATCAGGAGTTCCTGCAGATTGATACCACGAACATCTTGTTCATCTGCGGTGGAGCGTTCGCAGGCCTCGAAACGGTCATCCAGAACCGCCTTGGTGGGGTGGGCGTGGGCTTTGGTGCCGATGTCCGGGCCCCTGGCGAAAAGGACCTCGGTGCCCTGTTCTCGACGGTCCGCCCCGAAGACCTTATTAAGTTCGGCCTGATACCTGAGTTTATTGGTCGTCTGCCCGTGGTCGGCACGGTCTCCCAACTTGAAATCGATGCCCTCGTGAAGATCCTCGTTGAGCCACGCAACGCCCTCATGAAGCAGTACCAGAAGATCTTCGAGTTCGAAGATATCGAACTTGAGGTCAGCGGAGAGGCTCTGGCGGTAATTGCCGAACAGGCTCTTGAGCGAGGTACCGGTGCCAGGGGCCTGCGAGCAATCCTCGAAGAGGTCCTGCTCGACGTCATGTACGACCTTCCGGGTGACGAAGAAGCCGGAAGGGTTGTCGTCGACATTGACACCGTGCGCGAGCGTCAGATGCCGATGGTGCTGCCCCGCGACGACGAGCGCCACAACCGCGCCGCCTCCTAACCCCACCCGGCGATCGTGGACTACCGCGACGCCCTCGACTTTCTCGATGGGTACGTAAACCTCGAGGCCACAGCCGGCCGAATCCATGGCTTGAGCCTGGATGCCATCCGTGGCCTCGTCGGATCGATGGGCGACCCGCAGGCCGACCTTGCCGCGATCCATGTCACCGGAACCAACGGCAAGGGTTCCGTCGCGGCCATGACAAGCTCCCTCCTTTCAGCGGCCGGACTCCGCGTGGGCTCCTATACGAGTCCCCATGTCGACACCATCCGGGAGAGGCTCAAGATCTCGGGTGACCTGATCAGCGAAGAGGACTTCGCAGACCTCGTAGCCGACCTCGCTCGGTACGCCGGAACACTCTCCGAACGACCCTCCTACTTCGAGTTGCTCACATCTGCGGCCTTTCTCTGGTTCAGCAACGAGGCCGTGGACGCAGCCGTGGTCGAGGTTGGGTTGTTGGGTCGCTTTGATGCAACCAATGTGATTGAGTCAAGCGTGTCGGCGATCACCAACATCGGGTTCGACCACACCGACGGTGTGGGCGACTGGCGCAGGGACATTGCCATGGAAAAGGCCGGAATTATCGAAAGGGGTCGTCCGCTAGTGCTGGGGGAGACCTTTGTCGACCTGCTTGACCTCTTCGTGGCCGAGGGCCCCGATCCTCTGTTCGTACGCGGCACAGACTTCGGTGTGGTGGCGTCCAACCCGGCCGTTGGCGGACAGGTGGTTGACCTGTTCGGGCCCTACGCTTGCCACGACGAGGTCTACATGTGCCTCCACGGAACGCACCAGGCCGACAACGCAGCTGTGGCCGTGACCGCTGCCGAGGCCCTGTTGGATACCTCGTTGGGTGACGACGTGGTGTCAGAGGCCTTCGCCAGCCTGTCGATACCGGGGCGACTCGAGGTGGTGTCCAACCGACCCCTTGTGGTGCTCGATGCTGCACACAACCTTGAGGCTGCGCGCTCGCTTGTTGACACCGTTCCAGAGGTATTTCCCGCAGCACGCAGGATCCTGGTTCTTGGAATGCTCGGACCAAGGGGGCCCGGACCTGTGTTGGCCGAGCTTGCCCATCTCGCTCCGGACCTGGTGATTGTGTTTACGGCTCCCTCCCCGCGGGCGATCCCGGTCGAGGTCCTGGAATCGGCCTGTCGTGACCAGGGCCTCGACGTCGAGTCGGCACCAGATGTCACGGAGGCAGTCAGGCGGGCGGTGGCTCTGGCAGACGAGGACGACATTGTTCTCGTGACGGGTTCCTTCTACGTGCTCTCCGGCGCCAGGAGTGCGGTTGAGGCGTTCGCCGGATCCAGCGACGGGGAGTTCGAAGGCTGACGGTGGGGCCTAGCCTGCGGGCATGGAGAAAACACTTGTCATCTGCAAGCCTGATGCCGTCGAGCGAGGTCTCGTGGGCGAGATCATCGGCCGATTCGAACACAAGGGCCTGGCCATCCTGGCAAGCGACCTGCGCCTGCTCGACAGCGAGGTCCTAGGGCACCACTACTCAGAGCACACCGAGAAGCCGTTCTTCGGTGACCTCGTGGCCTTCATGTCGCGTTCGCCGGCCATGTTGCTCGTGGTTGGTGGCCCGGAGGGAACCGTCGGCGTCGTCCGCACCCTCATGGGGGCTACCGACCCGACCCAGGCAGCGCCTGGAACCATCCGTGGAGACTTCGGCCTGGCTGTTACCGAGAACCTGGTCCATGGTTCCGATGCCGTCGAGTCGGCGCTCAGGGAGATCGGAATGTTCTTCCCGGAACTCGGAGCCGGAGTCTGAATCCGGAGAGCCTGCGGTGAGCATGTCCACCCTGCGTGGCCGAGCATGCGCCCAAAGTGGCAAATTCGCACAGAACGCGTTACGGTCCCGTCCGAAATATGGCGCGTGGGGCATCTGGAACCAGTCTTCCCAGGTTCCACAGCGTGCGTCCCACATTGAGTCGTCGGTGGGGGCGTACGGTGAAGTAGCCATCTGAACATGTGATCGAACGGAATCAGGCGATGGTCGTCAGCGGAGCACGGATAGCGAGGAACCCCATCTTCGGTGGGCGCGACATCGCCGTCGACCTTGGTACCGCCAACACGCTGGTCTACGTGCGTGGCGAGGGAATCGTTCTCGACGAACCGTCCGTGGTCGCCATCAACGTGATCGACGGAACCCCACTGGCGGTTGGCTCCGAAGCCCGACGAATGATCGGACGCACGCCAGGACACATCACGGCCTCAAGGCCTCTCAAAGAGGGCGTGATTGCCGACTTCGAGGTCTGCGAGAAGATGCTCCGCTACTTCATCCAGCAGGTCCACAGCCGCCGCTGGTCAAAGCCCCGCATGGTCATCTGCGTGCCTTCAGGAGTCACCGGTGTTGAACGACGCGCTGTGCAAGAGGCAGCCGAGTACGCCGGAGCCCGTTCTCCCACCTATGTGATTGAGGAACCCGTCGCAGCTGCGATCGGCGCAGGCCTCGACATCGCCGCTCCCAGTGGTTCGATGATCGTCGACATCGGCGGAGGAACCACCGAGGTTGCGGTCATCTCCCTTGGCGGAGTGGTGGCCAGCCAGTCCTCGCGGATCGGTGGTGACGAACTCGACGAGGCCATCAGAGAATTCATGAAGAAGGAACACGGCCTGAGCATCGGAGTGCGTGCAGCCGAGGAAATCAAGATCGCCCTCGGATCCGCCGTTCCCCTCACCCGTGACCACAGGGCCGAAGTGAGGGGCCGAGATCTCATGACCGGCCTACCGCGTCTCTTGACCATCTCGACAACCGAGGTGCACGAAGCCCTCGAGGAACCGGTCGCCTCGATTGTCGACGCCGTAAAGGTCACCCTAGACCGGACCCCACCAGAACTGGCCGCCGACATCATGGAACACGGAATAACCCTTGCCGGTGGTGGAGCGCTGCTCGTCGGCCTTCCAGAACTGATCAACGCCGAAACCGGCATGCCGGTCAGGCTGGCGCCAGACCCCCTGCTGGCAGTGGTGTTTGGAGCCGGTAGGGCCCTTGAGGAGTTCGACATCTTCGGCAGCGTCATCTTCGGCGACGGCAGCCGGTAACCCATGGCGGCCAAGCGGCCTGTCGACAGGCCCCGCCCCACGCTCCTCATCATCCTGGCGGCAGCGCTCACCCTGCTGACACTCCAGTTCCGGGGCCTCCAGCCACTCGATGCCTTCCAGCAGGGCGTGAGAGACATCGTTGAACCGGTACGCAGTCTCAGTGACCGCCTTACCGATCCCGTCCAGACCGCATGGAATGGAGTGTTCGGCTTCGAAGCCCTGCGGCTGGAAAACGAGCGCCTCGAAGTTGAGCTGGCACGAATGCGCGGAAACGCATTGACATCCGAGGCAGACACCGAACTACTCAATAGGTTGCTGAGCGAGGTGGACATCGCCTATTCGGACTTCGATGCCGTCGTGGTCCGAATTCTCGGTCAGCCCCCCGGAAACTTCTCCTCCCACATGATCGAGGTCGACAAGGGCACCGACGATGGCATTGAAGAGGGCATGGCCGTGGTGACTGGCGCCGGCCTGGTTGGCCGCCTCGAACAGGTCGACCGGTCACGCTCACTCGTGCAGCTCGCCACCCACCCAGACTTCAGGGTCGGTGTCCGCCTCGTGACATCCCAGGACGAAGGCCTGGCCAAGGGAACCGGAACCGAGGGAATCCTCCGGATCGAATCGGGTGTCCGCCTCGACGCGCAGGTCGACAACGACGAGGTGCTCGTCACCTCAGGCGGGCGCAGCCTGTTCCCGGGCGACATCCCGGTCGGGAAGGTGCTCGACCCCGACTCGGACGCCGACTACCGACGGTCCATTATCATCGGGTTGGCAGCGGACCTCGAGAACCTGAGCTTCCTCAAGGTGGTCCTCCCAGCCGAGAAGCCTGAAGGTATGCGGTGAGTAGCAGGCTCCGGGTGGTTGCCGTGCTTCTGACAGCGCTAGTGGCCCAGGCGACCCTCCTGACCGAGATCCGGTTGCAGGGAGCCACGGTTGAGCTGATGATGGTGATCGCAATCCTCGCCGGTTTCCACGGTGGCCCCGAAAGGGGGGCCCTTGTGGCGTTTTTCGCCGGTCTCCTGCAGGACTCGCTCCTGTCGGTCCCGCTCGGACTCCACGCCCTGGTATTTCCGCCCCTTGCGGTGGCGGTCAGCAGCCTCGAACAGCGGATGGTCCGGTCAAAGCCGGCAACTGACGCCGTGGCCCTGCTGTTGGCCACAACGGCTGGAATCTTCACCGTTGCAGGAGTGGGACTCCTGTTTGGCTTGTCGCCATACGACCCGGAAACCCTCTTGGTCCGGATCCTCACTGCGGCCGTGATGACAACGGCAATCGCAGCCCCCGTCAACCGGGCGGTCCGCTGGGCCGTTCTCGGGGGCCTGCCACCCGACATCAAGCTCAGAACCGTCGGTTCCTGACAACCGTCTATGAACGCCATGGACGAAGTCGCCCGATACAGGATGCGTGTGCTGGCCGTGGTGGCCATCTCACTGTTCGGCGCCCTCGGAGCGAGGCTCTGGTACCTGCAGGTGATGATCAGCGAACAGGCGGTTGCAGCGGCGGCAAGCAACATCACCCGGGTGATCGACGTGCCGGCCCCCAGGGGGCGGATCTTCGACGTAAAGGGTCGGACCCTCGTTGGAAACCGCCTTACGACGATGATCACCATCAATCCCCGTGAACTCGAAGAGGCAGACCTGGATGCCGTTGAGCGTCGGAAGATGCTCACCAGGATCGCCGTCGAGGTGAACCGCTCCGGGCAACTCCTCAAGGTCAGCGACATCGAGTCGTCGCTTGCCAACCGGGCCTTCGGCTACTACGACGACATTCCCATCGCGCTGGATGTGAGCGAGGACCTCCTGGTCTTCTTCGGCGAACGCGGCGGCCTGTACCCGGGGGTGACTGTCGTGGACGGCACCGTCAGGTCCTACCTCTACGGAGACCTCGCCACCCACGTACTGGGCTGGGTGGGTCCCGTAAACGATGCCGAGTTGGCCTCACGGAACCCGTCGCCCGGCAAGGAGTACCGGCTTCGGGATGAGGTCGGAAAGGCCGGAATCGAGCTCATGTTCGAGGACGACCTCCGCGGAATCGCCGGCCGACGCGTCGTAGAGGTAGATCGACGCGGTGAGATCGTGCGCGAACGCAAGGACCTCTTTGAGGCGCCGGTGCCAGGCGATGACGTAATCCTCACGCTCGATATCGACATCCAGTGGTTGGCCGAGACCGAGCTGGAACGGTCCGTCCTCCTGGCACGTACGGTGACCCCCGAAAAGGAGGAGGGCTCAACAGAGGAGCCGCCCGATTTCGAGGTGCCCGGCGGTGCCGTCGTCATCCTGGACCCGATAAGTGGAAGCGTCGTGGCGATGGCCTCCTATCCCTCCTACGACCCGAACGAGTCCATAGGGGGGTTCTCGCTCGAACAGTGGGCTGAGCTGAATGACACGGCAAACGACCTGCCGATGTTCAACCGGGCGATCCAAGGTGAATACGCACCCGGATCCACGTTCAAGCTCTTCACGGCCCATGCAGCATGGCACGAAGAGGTGTTCGGCGTCGGGCGCGTTCCCGAGGCCGACGAACTCTGGGACGACCCTGGCTTCTACTTTCTGCAGAGTTGCAGGGCCGATGCCGATGCCGATGTTGAGGACCAGGAGGAGGCCAGCGGTTGCGTCTTCAAGAACGCCGGCAACAAGACCTACGAGAAGGTAGACCTGCCCAAGAGCCTGACGGTTTCCAGCGACGTCTACTACTACACGATCGGCGAATCGGTCTACATCAACCCGATGCACACCGAGACAGCGATCCAAGATGCAGCCACCAGGTACGGCCTGGGCCGAAAGAGTGGCGTACCGCTTCCGTTCGAACAGGCCGGCTTCATGCCTACCCCGGCCAACCGCGAACAGAGGCACGAGGACAATCCTGTGGCCTTCCCCTACGGGGAGTGGTATTCCGGAGACAACGTGAACACCGCCATTGGACAGGGTGACGTTCTCGTCACCCCGATCCAGTTGGCCAACGCCTACGCCACCTTCGCCAACGGCGGCACCCGGATGGCTCCCACGGTCGTTGGCCAGGTGGTAGGCAGAGACGGCGAGACCATCCGCACTATCGGAGCACGGGCCGTCTCCCAGGTCGACATTGATCCTGTATTCCGCGAACTTGCCCTAGAAGGCCTCGTGGGGGTTACCGCAGACCCGGAGGGAACCGCTTACTGGTCCTTCAACTCCGAGGCCACAAACGGCGTCTACTTCCCGCTTGAGGAGTTTCCGGTAGCCGCCAAGACAGGAACCGCCGAGGTCCGCGGTAAGGCCGACACCTCTCTGTTCGCCGCGTTCGGGCCTGCCCGGGCGCCCACACACGTCATGGTCGCAGTCATGGAAGAAGCCGGCTTCGGCAGTCAGGTTGCGGCACCGCTCGTAGCGCGGGTACTTGAACCCGTGCTGACCGGAGCTGTAGTCGAGGCCCCCACCGCGGCGGTCAGGTACGCACGGTCGGCTGCGCTACCACTGTGCGTCTCGTGGCACGAGTGGATCACAGGCGACACTCTCGAACGCCTCAAGGGAATCGACCCGACTGCCGACCCTGAAAGCGGACCCGTGCTAGACGCCGACGGAATAGTCCGGGTACGCGGTGAACGGGTTGACTGTGGCCCCCTTGTAGAAGAGCTCATCTCCAGCCTCAAGGGCGACTGATGGTCGACCTGCGAAAGCCCCGCTTTGACAGGCCGACAGTCCTCCGGCACATCGACCTGCTTCTGCCGGTGCTTGCACTCGTAGTCGCTGCAGTTGGAATAGTCATGGTCTACTCGGCAACGCGGGGTCCTGCCACGGATTTGCGCCCGGCTGACACGTCCTTCCTGAATCGGCAGATGGTCTACGTCGGAATTGGCGCAGCCGTCATGCTGGTAACGGCTTGGATCGGCCACCGCTGGGCACAGCGCCTTGCACTGCCGGCCTACATCGGGTTGCTGGTCCTGCTGGCCGGCGTCTTGATCGTCGGCACCGAGGTGAAGGGTGCGCGTGCCTGGTTCCAGTTTGCCGGCTACCAGTTCCAGCCGTCAGAGTTCGGCAAGGTTGCGGTGATCGTGGCCCTGGCTGCATGGCTGGGCGCAGTTCAGGAGGTCGGCGCCGCCCGTCTCAGCGTAGCGGTCCTGTTAGTCGGCGTTCCTGTCGGAGCGATCCTCATGCAGCCCGACCTGGGGACGATCCTCGTCTACGGGGCAATCGCTGCTGGAATGATCCTCGTTGCCGGGGCCAGGGGGCGTCACCTGCTTGTTCTTGGGTTGATGCTGCTGACCGGGATGGTCATGGTCCTCCAGTCCGACCTGTTGGCCGACTACCAGGTGAAGCGCCTCCTCGTGTTCGTCGACGATGAGGCCAATACCGGTGCCAGATACAACCTCGAGCAGGCACAGGTGGCCATAGGCAACGGAGGCCTTACCGGCACCGGCCTCTTTGAAGGCACCCAGAACATCTCAGACCTCGTCCCCGAGCAGCAGACCGACTTCATCTTCACGGTGGTCGCTGAGGAGACCGGTTTCGTTGGAAGCGTGGTTGTTCTCGGCCTGATCGCTCTGCTGTTGGCCAGGGTCTGGCGCATTGGGAGGCTGGCCGACGACAGGTACGGCATGCTACTCGCCGCCGGTGTGTTCTCGATGTTCCTGTTCCAGGTGTTCCAGAGCGTCGGCATGTCAACTGGAATCATGCCGATCACAGGCATTCCCCTGCCCTTGGTCAGTTACGGCGGCTCCTCGATTCTGACCACCTTCATGGCGCTGGGCCTCGTCGAGAGCGTTCACATGAGGCGCCACCACCACAAGGTCCGATCCGCCCTGTAGGGGAGCGGGGCGGCGATGCACCGTTGGCGTCCCCGCTGGATACGCTTACGGGGTCATGAGTTCGCTCTGGCCCGAGCTCGAGCGTGTTCTCGGCGAGGTCCAGAAGCCGGCCCGCTACATCGGTTGCGAAGACGGGATGACCATCCCCGAGCACCGTCCCGAGAAGGCGGCCTGGCTCCTGATCTACCCGGACACCTACGAGGTGGGGCTCCCCAATCAGGGTCTTCAGATCCTGTACGAGATCATCAACGAACGGCCCGATGCGGTCGCTGAGCGCTCCTACGCGCCATGGACAGACATGGCGGGTGTGTTGCGCAGAACAGGGCTGCCCCTTTTCTCGGTCGACACCCACCGAGCAGCCGGAGAGTTCGACATCCTGGCCTTCAACCTCTCGTCCGAACTGGTCTACACGAACCTTCTCGAGTGCCTCGACCTGTCCGGGGTGCCGCTCCACACGACCGAGCGTCGGTCCGAGGATCCGCTTGTCATCATTGGGGGCCACTGTGCGTACAACCCCGAGCCCCTTGCCGATTTCATAGATGCAGCGGTGCTGGGAGACGGTGAAGAGGTCGTCTCAGAGATCTCGGAGGTGGTTGCCGCATGGAAGGCCTCGGGCCGAACATCTCGTGACGGGATCCTGAGGGAACTTGCCCGAATTGAGGGCGTCTACGTGCCTTCCATGTACGAGGTCGATTATGACGGCGACCGTCTCGTGTCGTTTACCCCGCGCCTGTCCGGGATACCCGAGGTGGTCGAGAAGCGAACTGTTGCCGACCTGGCGGCCTGGCCGTACCCGAAGAACCAACTGGTCCCCCTCACCGAGGTTGTCCACGACCGCCTCAACGTCGAGGTCTTCAGGGGATGCACACGCGGTTGTCGTTTCTGTCAGGCGGGAATGATCACCCGACCGGTCCGGGAGCGGCCAGCAGGCCAGGTCAGGACCATGGTCACCGATGGCCTCCGCCGAACCGGATACGACGAGGTGGCCCTCACCTCGCTCAGCACAGCCGACTTCAGCGGCATTGAACAGGTTGTGGCAACAGCCGTTGCAGACGATGTCTGCGGCCGGGCATCGGTGTCGCTGCCGAGCCTACGGGTCGACGCGTTCACGGTCGGAATCGCCGCCGAGATCCAAAAGGCAAGGCGCACCGGCCTCACCTTCGCCCCCGAGGCCGGATCGTGGCGCCTACGCCAGGTCATCAACAAGCTAGTCAACGAAGAGGACCTCTACGGAGCGGTCGGATCAGCCTTTTCCCAGGGGTGGCGCCGGGCGAAGCTCTACTTTCTCACCGGACTCCCGACCGAGATCGACGAGGACACCCTTGCGATTCTGGATCTAGCGAGGAACTGCATCGACGTCGGGCGTGAGTACCACCGCAGCCCCTCTGTGACCATTTCACTCGGCGGTTTTGTACCCAAGCCGTTCACACCATTCCAGTGGTTCGGGCAGAACACCGAGACTGAGCTACGACGCAAGATCGGCCTTCTCCGCGACGAGCTCCGGAGCGGGGGCAAGACTCTCAACGGCGTGAAGTTGAAGTGGCACGATGCGCGTGCATCGGTCATCGAGGGCCTGTTCAGCAGGGGGGACCGCCGCCTTGGTGCAGTCATTGAGGATGTGTGGAGAAACGGCGGCGTGTTTCAGGAGTGGAGTGAGCATTTCGACATCACCCTCTGGGAGGATGCCCTGGCCCGGAACGACCTCTCGCTGGACTGGTACGTGTACAGGCACCGTACCCACGACGAGGTGCTTCCCTGGGACCACCTGTCAGCCGGGCTGCACAAGGACTTCCTCTGGCAGGACTGGCGTGACGCCCTTGACGAGGTCGGGCTCGAGGACTGCCGCTGGACCCCCTGCTATGACTGTGGAGCCTGCACCAGCTACGGAGTCGAACACATCGTGGCCTCGGCTGTGCCGCCAGCCGGTGGAAGCCAGGGAACCGGGCAGGCAGTCAACGGCACCGGTGTGCCAGTGTCGTTGAGCACAGGGCCGAGGGTTCCGGCCGGGGCGGGGTCCTGATGCGCCTCCGGGTCCGGTTCGCCAAGACCGGCAAGGTTCGCTTCGTCGGCCACCGTGACGTTGCTCGGATCTGGGAGCGCTCGCTACGAAAGGCCTCGTTATCGGTGGCCTACAGCGAGGGCTTCTCGCCGCGCCCGAAGCTCTCGTTCGGCCTGGCGCTGTCAACCGGCTACGAGTCCAACGCCGAGTATCTCGAGATTGAACTGCTGGAGCCGGCCGACAACTCGACCTGGAGTCCGGTTGATGCTGAGGCAATGCGTGTCCGGATCGACGCTGTCCTTCCAGTAGGTTTTGACGTGCTGGCGGTTGCACCAGCGGACCGTCGGGCAGATTCCCTCCAACAGGCCGTCACGTCGTGCACGTGGGAGATCCTCGTCGACTCAGCAGGTGTCGACGAGGTGGCAACGGGGGTGGCGGACCTGCTGGGACGCAACGAGATCGTCGTCGAACGCGAGCGCAAGGGAAAGGTTGTCATCGAAGACATCCGGCACCAGGTGCTGGCACTCGACGTCACAGGGGAGGCAGGTGACGGGGTTCGGCTCTCAGCCGATCTCGGCACCCAACCCCGGGCACTTCGACCAGACGAGATGCTGGCGGCAATGGATCCGCCACTTTTGGCCCGATCGGTGTGCAGGATGAACCAATGGATGTCGCAGGGAGACGATCGCATCGAGCCGCTATCGGTCGATGCCGCCCCTGCCCCGCTCGCCGAGGTGCGAGCGTGACTAGAAGGGAAACAGAAAATGTCACAGAACACAGGCGGCGAAGGATGGGCCGAAACGGAAACATCCCCCCCAGCTGACACACAAATGGGCCAACCGGCATCCGCCGGAACGGCTGACAGGAAGCCCCAGATCGGCGACAGTCGACCTGCACCCAAGCCTCAGATCGGCGACAGTCGACCTGCACCCCAGGGATCTGGCGGAGAGAACCGGACCTCGCAGTCCGGTTCCGGCGGCGGTAACGGGGAGGGTGGTGGCCGTAAGCGTCGTCGCCGGCGTGGTGGACGCGGAAGGGGTCGTGGCGGCCAGGGTGGCGGCCAGAACAGCGACAGGGGCCAACCGGTAGAGGCCGTCACCGATGACAGTCCGATCGAGTTGGACGAGGCCACCCTCAAGAGTCGTCGTGGGCGCGAGCGCAGGGGCAGGCCAATCGGCCGCTACCTGATGTGCGTCAGTGCCTCTGACGGATTCACCCAGTTGGCGATCCTCGAGGGAAGGGCGCTCATCGAGCACTATCTGTCTCGTCCAGCAGATGACGTCGGCGAGATCCACGGAAACGTGTACCTGGCCAAGGTCCAAAACGTTCTACCCGGCATGGAGGCGGCTTTCGTAGACATAGGTACTCCCAAGAATGCCGTGCTCTACAGGGGCGATCTGCAGTTCGACGCCGAGGACCTCGAGGGTGGGCAACGCCCCCGGATCGAGCAGGTCCTGAGGGCCAGACAGACGATCATCGCGCAGGTCACCAAGAACCCGATTGCACACAAGGGGGCGCGGCTCACTCAGGAGATCTCCCTGGCGGGCCGGTTCGTGGTGCTGGTGCCAAACAGCACCACCTACGGAATATCCAAGCGTCTTCCCGACTCCGAGCGAAAGAGGCTCCGATCCATCCTCGACAAGGTGAAGCCCAAGCAGCACGGCATCATCGTGCGCACAGCTGCTGAGAACATCACCGAGGAGGAGATCGCACGCGATCTGCGCCGGCTCGCCCAGCAGTGGGACGAAATCGAGGCCTTATCCAAGAGTGCCAAGGCGCCGAGCCTCCTCTACAGGGAGCCTGAGATGGCCTTCCGGTTCATCCGTGAGGAGTTCAACAAGGACTTTCGCGGCGTAGTCATCGATGACCACGAAATGTACGAAAAGGTCCGCTCATACGTGGAGAGCATCAACCCGGCTCTTGCTGACCGCATCACCTACCACGACCCCGAGGTTGAGACCCTTCCGTTGTTCGAATTGCACCATGTGCACGAACAGCTTCGCAAGGCCTTGGATCGCAAGGTCTGGTTGCCGTCAGGTGGGTCGTTGATCATCGAAACCACCGAGGCACTCACCGTCGTCGACGTGAACACCGGTAAGAACGTCGGCAAGTCAAGCCTCGAGGAGACCGTGTATCGCAACAACCTCGAGGCGGCCGAGGAGATTGCACGACAACTGCGCCTGAGGGACATCGGCGGAATCATCGTCATCGACTTTGTCGACATGGAGGTCAAGTCAAACCGTGAGAACGTGGCCCGGACCCTGCGCGATTCGCTGGGTCGCGACAAGACCCGCACACAGGTCTTTGACATCTCCGACCTGGGTCTCGTCGAGATGACACGCAAGCGCATCGGCGAGGGACTGTTGCAGTCCTTCTCGTCGATATGCGACGACTGCGGAGGCCATGGCGTCGAACTCGACGACAACCTCCTGGCCGGCTCTGGGAGGGCTGGCAGGCGGTGAGGAGAAGCTCAGTCTGTGTGAACAGGGAGCCATTGGTCACGGTGGTGTCGATACGCCTCCGAGATAGCCTGCAGGCTCTATGTATGCAGTAATCGCCACAGGCGGAAAGCAGTACCGGGTCGAAGAGGGCCAACGTGTCGTCGTTGAGCGCCTCGGCGATCTCGGCACCGACATTGAGTTTGAGCCGATCATGCTGGTCGACGGCGGGGACGTCCTTGCAACCCCCGAGGCCCTCGCAGGATCAGCTGTGACCGTACGCATCGTCGCCGATGCCCGCGGGCCCAAGATCAACGCCTTCACCTACAAGAACAAGAGCAACCAGCGTCGCCGGTGGGGTCACCGCCAGCACCTGGCCGAGATCGAGATCACCGGAATCAAGAGGGGCTGACGACATGTCAAAGACCAAGGGCGGCGGCTCGACCCGCAACGGACGCGATTCCAATGCTCAGCGCCTCGGCGTGAAGGTATTCGACGGCGGCGCAGTTACCGCTGGCAGCATCATCGTGCGCCAGCGCGGCACCAAGTTCCATCCCGGCACCAACGTGGGCCGTGGTGGCGACGACACCCTCTTTGCCACATCCGATGGTGTGGTCAAGTTCGGTTACCGCGGCGGGCGCAAGCTCGTCGACATCCTCACCGACTGAGAACTCTCCGACCGCCCTCGCTGGAGGTCACGGAGTCTCAGGGGCGTAGGTCCAGGCCTGCCGGTAGCCGATCGGCAGGCCAGCCCAGGAGTCGTATGGCGCTCCGGCAGGCGAACCTGTCGGTCATGCCACCCACGTATCCAACGGCGAAAACACGGGTTGCATCCGCGCCCGACATGTCGGCATCGTCAGGCAGGTGTTGGGGATTGACGGTGATGTGGTCAACCAGCGCCCGCAGCATCTCGATCACCCGCCGGGCCTGTTCAACCGAGGCGGGGCGAAGGTAGATGTCTTCGTAGTTGAAGGCACGAAATGCCGCCAGTGCCTCAGCCACAGGTTCCTCCATGGAAACACGCCCGGTCCGCGTGGTAGCCGACAACAGGCCGTTGATGAACGCTGCCAACTGCTCACGGCGTGTCGTACCACAGCGTTCGCGGACCAGCAGGGGAAGGTCGCCGACCTTCACCAAACCGGCGTGTTCGGCATCCTCGAAGTCGTGGCAGACGTAGGCGATGCGATCCGCCCAGCTGACGACCTCACCCTCAGGGGTTGAGGGAGCAGGCCTCGACCAGGAGTGGTTGCGGATGCCATCGAGTGTCTCGATGCAGAGGTTGAGGGGGGCGAGGGCCACATCGGCCCCCCAGACGGCGTGGTCGTAGCCACCCTCAAGGTAGGGCGAGAGGGCATCCTCGCTGGCGTGTCCGCCGGGTCCGTGGCCACAGTCGTGGCCCAGGGCGATGGCCTCGGCAAGGGCCACGTTCAGTCTCAGTGCCCTGGCAATCGAGGTGGCAACCTGGGCCACCTCGAGCGCATGGGTGAGACGTGAGCGCTGGTGGTCCTCGGGAAACACGAACACCTGTGTCTTGCCGGCAAGTCGCCGGAACGAGGTGGAATGCAGGATGCGGTCACGGTCGCGCTCGAAACAGGTACGCAGGTGGTCAGGAGGCTCCTCGAACAGGCGGTTGCCAGCACCGGTGACCCTGGTTGCGTCGGTCGACAACTGGGTCTCGTCGTCACCCTCACGCTCCTCGCGGTCCAGGACACCGTCGGAGGCGGCGGCTGCGATGCTGTCGGAATGGGCGGTGCGCACGCCTTCAGGGGTGCCTGCCGTTGCAGTGCCATCCATCGTGGATGCCCACCGCTCCGATCTCTTGGTCCCGTCCTGTGCCCCGGGGCTGACCTCCTGCATCGCCATGGAGACACCATACGGAGCCGAATTGACATCAGGGGACGCCCGGTGCCCAAAGTAGGCTGATGGAATGTCGCAGTTCGTGGACGAGTGCGGGCTGAACGTGCGCGGAGGCGACGGTGGAGCCGGTGCCGTGTCGTTCCGCCGGGAGGCCCACGTGCCAAAGGGCGGTCCCGACGGCGGTGACGGAGGCAACGGCGGCAGCGTGTGGCTCGAGGCCGACCACAACGTCGCCTCCCTGTTGGCCTTTCGTGACCACCCCCACCGCAGGGCCGGCAACGGAACCCACGGCTCTGGGGGCAAGCGCCATGGTCGCTCAGGTAGTGACCTGGTGATCAAGGTCCCCGAGGGCACCACGGTCCACGACCTCTACTCAGGCCAGGTGCTCGCAGACCTGCTGGTCAGCGGAGATCGCTGGCTAGGTGGCGACGGCGGGCATGGTGGCCGTGGCAATGCGAAGTTCCTGAGCAACCGGAGGCGCGCGCCGTCATTCGCCGAGCAGGGAGAGGAGGGCGAGGAACGCTGGCTCAGGTTGGAATTGCGCCTGATGGCCGATGTGGCCCTCGTCGGGTTTCCGAACGCCGGAAAGAGCACCCTCATCTCACGGATCTCAGCGGCCAGACCCCGTATCGCCGACTATCCGTTCACCACCCTTGAGCCCAGCCTCGGCGTGGTCCGGCCCGGGGGTAGGACGGAGTTCGTTGTCGCTGACATCCCAGGCCTCATTGAGGGTGCCAGCGACGGGCGCGGCCTCGGGCACCGCTTTCTGCGTCACATTGAGAGGGCCCGCGTCCTCCTGATCATGCTGGACCTGGCTCCGACCGCTGATCGCCCACCGGACGAACAACTCAGCGTGCTCTTGGGTGAACTGGAGGCGTACAGGCCGAACCTGCTCGACAGGCCACGCGTGGTAGTCGGGTCAAGGGCCGACGTTGCCGAGGCCAGCGACGGTCATAGCGGAGACCGCCTTTCAGCGATAACCGGTGAGGGCCTCGACCCACTGGTTCACCGCATGGCAGACCTAGTTGTCGAAGCGAGGGAAACTGTCGTGCGGCGCCCCGCCATTGTCGTGCACCGGCCAGAGCCGGTCGATGTCGCCGTTGCGAGGGGAGAGGACGGGACCTGGGAGATCAACGACCGGAGGGTGAAGCTTGTCACGAACCTCAACGACCTGACGAACTTCGAGGCCCTCGACTACCTGCACGAGAGGCTCAAGAACATGGGTGTCGACAGGGCCCTTTCACGTGCCGGCGTCCGTGAAGGAGAAACTGTGCGGATAGGCCGGCTCGAGTTCGACTACGAAGAATGACCATGGAATCAGGCAAGCGGATCACAGCAGTGGTCAAGGTGGGCACATCGTCGATCACTGACGAGCAGGGTGTGATCGATTCATCGCTCGTGGCAAAGCTCTGCGACGAGGTCGCCGACCTGCGTCGACAGGGCCACTGGGTGGTGGTCGTCACCTCAGGGGCCATCGCCGCCGGCCTTCCCGACCTGGGCCTCGGAGGCGAGAAACGCCCGCGAGATGCAGTGACGCTCCAGGCAGTGTCAGCTGTGGGGCAGGGAAACCTGATCGGCACCTACCAACGGGAATTGGCTCAACACGACCTGATCGTAGGCCAGGTGCTCCTGGCGCCCCTGGACTTCTTCGTCAGGGCCCAGTACCTGCATGCCAGGGGAACCCTTACTCGTCTCCTCGAACTCGGAGTTGTACCGGTGGTAAATGAAAACGACGCCATTGCCGATGACGAGATCCGCTTTGGAGACAACGACCGCATCGCAGCCCTCGTCGCACACCTCGTTGAAGCCGACGTCCTGGTACTTCTTACCGACACCCCCGGGCTCCTGACCGCCGACCCGCGCCTCGACGCCGATGCATCCCTGATCGAGGAGATCATCGAGATCGACCACGAACTCGAGTGCCTGGCCGGTGAAGGGGGCTCTGTCCGGGGCAGCGGGGGAATGGCCTCGAAGTTGGCGGCCGCCAAGATCGCGAGTTGGTCCGGGGTGCGCACGGTCATCGCCGATGCGCGACGCTCAGGCGTGGTCGTTGATGCATGCGGAAACACCCCCGGTATCGGCACTGTCGTCCGCGCCCGTGACGGCCGCCTCAGCGCACGTCGCCTGTGGATCGCCTTTGCAGTCGGCTCCTCGGGACGCATTCAGGTTGACGCCGGGGCCAGAAGGGCCATGGAGGAACGTCGCGTATCGCTGCTTCCGGCCGGGGTGGTTGGGGTGAGTGGGCCGTTTGACGTCGGCGATGCAGTCGAGGTCGTCGACCCGGATGGAGCGGTGTTCGCAAAGGGCATTGTGAGGCACGACGCCAGGCTGCTCCAGGCGAATCTGGGAGCCAGGACCAGCGAACTGCCTGATGGAATGTCACACGAGGTGATACACGCTGATGACCTCGTGGTCCTTCCCTGAGGCCTCCCAGTCGAGGCTGTCCCGGGAGCCTCAGCCCCGACGGCTACGCAGAACCCGTCTGAACAGCAGCTGCGCCTCGTCAACCCCGGTCAGGTGAGCGATGGCCGTGTAGGTCACGCCGGCAACTCCGAGGATCAGCGGTGCAGACACCTGTGGAGCCAGCCCGGCGGTCGTGGTCGCCAGCAGGAGCGTCATAGGCACTGCCACTGCCACGGCCGGCAGCAGTTGACGAAGTGCCTCTAGAGCAGACGGAAAGCCCTCGACAGTCCGGCGGCCGAGACGCGTCAACAACGCCAGTTCGAGCCACGCCGCCACCGCGGATCCGAGAGCAAGGCCCACAGCCCCCAGATGGGGTGCACCGAGAGCACCCGGTATATCCACATGGGCTCCATCCGGGGAGAAGACGTTCTCGAGCCCCGAGAGGGAACCGGCCACCACGCTCACATGGTCCATAGGGAACATGAACACGACACCGACAATGCCGGCCACGACAACCCTCGTCGCAGCAATGCGGGCAGGCCCCCTCGTGTCACCGATGGAGTACAGGGTGTTCTGGAAGATGCGAGACGCACCGATCGCAGGCAACCCGAGCGAATAGGCGGCCAGGACCAACCACACCGCACGGGTGTCATCAGCGTCAAAGGCGCCCCAGCGGAAGAGGGCGCCCACGATCGCCTCTCCCGCGACCACATAGGCAACCGCTGCGAAGGACACGAAGAACGCTGTCCGCCGCAGGGCCGAGCGGCATCGTGAGACAAGAAGTGCCGGATCCTCGGCCCTTGACATCTCAGGTAGTTCAGAGGCGGCCACGCTCATCGCAAACAGGCTGATCGGCAGTGCATAGAGCATCTGGGCCGACAACAGGCCGGCCACAGCACCCGTCACGAGCAGCGAAGCCAGAATCAGATCTAGGTAGGCGGACAACTGGACCACGCCCCGACCCAGCACGGCCGGTCCGAACCGCCTGCGGATCTCGGCAACGGAGGGAAGCCTGGCACCAAGGGACACACGGATACCGGGTACCAGGCGGGCAACAGCCACAGCCTGAACCCCGAACTGGAGAGCCCCGCCGGCGACAAGACCCCAGGCGAGTGCCCTGGCGGCGTCGGCGGGGTCCCACGACCCGAGAATGGCTGCAGCCAGCACGGCAATCTGTGCAGCATTCCAGAGTACCGGTGCGACATACGAGAGGAAGAAGCGTCGGTGGCTGTTGAGGACGCCGAGACACCAGGCGGAGAGGACGAGAAAGCCGACACCGGCGGTGGTTATGCGAACCAGGTCCACGGTCAGGTCCAGCGTCTCGTCGCTGAACCCCGGGGCCAGGAGAAGCGCCAGTGGACGTGCAAGCAGGATGCCGAGCAGCGCCAGTGCTCCCGCCAACGCAGTCAACAGGCCTGCGACAGCGCCAGCGACCCTGCCAGCTTCGCGTTCGTGATCCTCGCTGAGCAGACGGCTGTACACAGGAATGAACGAGGCCGACAGGGATCCCTCGCCCAGCAGGTTCTGGAGCACGTTGGGGATCCGAAGTGCCGCAGCAAAGGCATCGGCCGCCGGCCCGAGTCCCAGTACGGATCTCAACAGAGCCTCACGGAGCAGTCCGGCTACTCGCGACAGGAAGATTCCACCAGCAACCGCTGAAGAGCCACGCGTCGCCGGTGGTTGCTGTGGCCCCTCGCCACTCACCGGCAGACCTGTGGCTGGGACCTGTCCATTGCGGCGAGGCTAGTCGTAAGGCCATCTGCGCAGGTTGCCACCCCGGCAGCCTCGATAGCCTTGGCCTCCATGAAAGCAACAGCGCCTGGGGCGGTGAGAGGCCTGGCCCTGCGGGCAAGAGCGGCAGCGCCTGCAGTCGCCGCTGCCTCGACCGGGGCAAAGGACGCTGCGCTCCTGGCTTCTGCTGACCAACTCCTTCGTGATGCCGCAGAGATCATGGCTGCAAACCAGGTTGATGTTGACCGTGCCAGGACAGTCGGCACACCAGAGCAGATGGTTGATCGCCTGCTCCTTGACAACGACCGCCTGGTGGCCATGGCCGATGGACTGCGGCAGGTGGCCGACCTGCCGGACCCGGTCGGTACCGTCACGGCCGAGTGGAGCCGCCCCAACGGCCTGATGATGCGCAAGGTCAGGGTGCCACTCGGCGTGGTGGCGATCATCTACGAGAACCGACCAAACGTCACAAGCGACGCTTTCGGCCTCTGTCTCAAGTCCGGCAACGTGGCCTTTCTGAGGGGGTCATCGGGTGGGCTGTCGTCGAACCTGGCGATCACGCGCTCAATCCGTAGGGCTCTTTTTGAGAACGGCCTTCCCGAGGACGCAGTGGTCCTCGTCGACGACGTTAGCCGCGAGGCTGCGGTCGACTTCATGAGGCAGCGTGGTCTCGTGGACTGCCTCATTCCGCGGGGAGGGCCGGCCCTGATCAGTTCGATTCTCGAGAACGCTACCGTTCCATACGTAATCGACGGTGATGGAAACTGTCACGTCTACGTGGATGCAGCAGCCGACCTTGAGATGGCAGCCGACATCATCGTCAATGCCAAGATGCAGCGGCCATCGGTCTGCAATGCCGCCGAGAGCCTTGTGGTGCACCAGGCGGTCGCCGGTGACTTCCTGCCGTTGGCTGCCTCAGTACTCACAGGTGTGGAACTGGTTGGTGATGAACGCGCCCGCCAGGTCCTTCCCGACATCGCCGCTGCCACCGACGAGGACTGGTCAACCGAGTACCTGGACCTGAAACTCTCAATTAGGGTTGTCAACGACCTTGACGAAGCGATTGCGCACATAAACGGGACGGGCTCGGGCCACAGCGAGGCAATCGTCACCGAGGACGCCTCGGTGGCCGATCGCTTCACCAATGAGGTCGACGCGGCCGCCGTTCTCGTCAACGTCTCCACCAGGTTCGTCGACGGCGACGAGTTCGGCTTCGGCGCCGAGATCGGAATCAGCACGCAGAAACTGCATGCGCGGGGCCCCATGGGTCTCGAACAGTTGACCACCGAGAAGTACGTAATCCACGGAACGGGCCAGGTACGCGCCTGACCGGGACTGCCCGGTTGTGGCTGCGATCCACCTCGTCGGTACGCTCACCCGATGGGTTTTCGCTTCGAGGATGTTGACGGCGTTCGCAGATCACTCTCGGATGCCAACTACCTGGCCGACGACGGCATAGCGGGCATCGTCTACCTTGCCGACCGCCTCGGAAAGCCCATCCTCGTTGAGGGGCCCGCCGGAACCGGCAAGACACAGCTTGCTCAGAGCGTTGCCGAGATCACCGACGCCCGCCTCATTCGCCTCCAGTGCTACGAGGGACTCGACGAGTCCAAGGCCCTCTACGAATGGAACTACAAGAAGCAACTGCTCCGCATCCAGGCCAGCGGAGACGACAGCGGCTGGTCGGAGATCGAAGACGACCTCTTCTCCGAGGAGTTCCTCCTCACGAGGCCACTGCTCGAGGCCATCCGTGCCGAGGACCGGGTTCTCCTCCTCGTGGACGAGGTTGACCGCCTCGAGGTTGAGACCGAGGCCCTCCTCCTCGAGATCCTCTCCGAGTACCAGGTGTCAATTCCCGAACTTGGTACGGTCGCAGCGACTCAGGTGCCGCTTGTGTTCCTGACCTCCAACGCGACCCGGGAACTCTCCGAAGCCCTCAAACGTCGCTGCCTGTACCTCTACATCGACTATCCCGACCTTGAGCGTGAGCGTGAGATAGTGCTGGCCAAGGTGCCCGGTGTCGACGCAAACCTCGCCGACCAGGTGGCCCGCATCGTGCGATCCATTCGCCAGCTGGACCTCAAGAAGAGCCCGTCGGTGTCAGAGACCCTCGACTGGGCCCGAACCCTCGTGCTTCTCGGAATCAACAAGGTCGACGCACAGTCGGCGACCGATACCGTCAACATCCTCCTCAAGTACCGCACAGACATCGACAAGGCGGTCAAGGAGTTCGCCGACCGGCCCGACGACCTGGTCGATGACGGTACCTAAGCCAACCCGCAGCCAGCCGATGACCGTTATCGAACAGGCAGAAACGCCAGCCGGAGATGGCCACGAGAACACCCCTCTCCTTGACCTGTTGTCGGGCTTCATAATCGAACTCCGCCAGGCTGGCCTCCCGGTGAGCCTCACCGAGAACCTGGACGCAATGGAGGCCGTCACACACATCCCGATCGAGGACCGCGACGCCTTCAAGTACGCACTCGGAGCGACCCTCGTGAAGAACCACTCCCACTGGCGGGCCTTTGAGGTCGTGTTCGAGGTCTACTTCTCGATGAGGGGCGACGAGTACACACTTGACGAGGTCGTTGAGGGGGAAGGACCGGAAGGCGAGCCCGGACCCCCCGGCGAGGGCTCACCCCAGGGTGGCGGAGGGGCCATGTCCGGCCTCACCCCTGAGCAACTGGCCGAGATGCTCATGAAGGCCCTCATGAACGGAGACCAGGCGATGCTGCGGGCCCTCGCCCGCCAGGCTGTAATGCGCTACGCCGGCATGGAACCGGGCCGGCCCGTGGGCGGCACCTACTACCTTTACCGCACGCTTCGAAACCTGGACCTTGACGGGGTGCTCGAGGGCCTCATGGATGCCGCCAGAGAAGAGGCACCTGAAGACCTCACCCCACTCGAGGAGCGCCTTGAGCGAGACGAGTTCAGCGATCGTATAGAGCAACTCAAACAGGAGATAGAGGCCGAGATCAGGCGCCGCCTGGTGGCCGATCGTGGTGTCGAGGCGATGGCACGGACACTGCGAAAGCCCCTGCCCGAGGATGTCGATTTCATGCACGCCTCACGCGAGGAGATGGCCGACCTGAAGAAGGCGATCCATCCGCTGACCCGGAAGCTAGCCGTACGTCTCGCACGCAAACGGCGTCACGGACGCAAGGGGCCCCTCGACTTCCGCAACACGATCCGTCACTCCCTCAGCTACGGCGGTGTCCCCGCCGAACCCAAGTTCAGGTTCCCGCGGCCGGCAAAACCCGAGATCATGGTCGTGGCCGATATCTCCGGCTCCGTGGCAGCATTTGCCAGGTTCACCCTGCACCTCGTGTACGCAATCAGCGGACAGTTCTCCAAGGTCAGGTCGTTCGTGTTCATTGACGGGCTCGACGAGGTGACCAGATTCTTTGAAGGTGTCGAAGACATCGGTGAGGCTGTGCACCGTGTCAACACTGAGGCGGACGTCGTGTGGGTTGACGGACACTCCGACTACGGGCACGCCTTTGGGGTCTTCTGGGAACGCTTCGGGCGCGACGTCGGTCCCAAGACAACGGTCATGATTCTGGGTGACGCCCGCAACAACTACCACGCATCACAGTCATGGCTACTCAAGGAGATGCAGCACAAGGCCCGCAAGGTCTACTGGCTGAACCCTGAACCGCGTGCCTACTGGGACACCGGTGACTCGATAGTGGGGGAGTACTCGACCCACTGCGAAGGAACGTTTGAGGTGCGCAACCTCCGACAACTGGAGGCCTTCGTCGAGAAGCTGGTCTAAGGGCGCTCAGGCACCCGAACCGAATGTGGCCCGGAGCAACTCGGCCAACCTGAAGGCCAAGTCGACGCTCTGACTGCCGTTCAGACGGGGATCACACATCGTCTCGTAGCGGCTGGACAGGTCCTCGGTCAGCACCTCAGCACCGCCCCCCAGGCATTCGGTTACGTCGTCGCCGGTCAACTCAAGGTGGACACCGCCGGGATTGGTTCCAGCGAAACGGTGTGCGGCGAAGAAGCCTGACACCTCGGCCAGGACATCCTCGAAGTGGCGTGTCTTGTGTCCGTCGTCGGTGGCGAAGGTGTTGCCGTGCATCGGGTCACAGGTCCAGACGAGTTGGTGGCCGGCGTCAGACACCGCCGAAAGCAGCGGTGGCAGCAGGTCGACGACCTTGTTGGCACCCATGCGGGTAACGAAGGTGAGCCGCCCGGGACGCCTGTAGGGGTCCAAGGCGTCACACAGGGCGAGCAACTCGTCAGCGGTGGCGGTGGGGCCCACCTTGCAACCGATCGGGTTGTTGACACCCCTCAGGAACTCGACATGGGCACCGCCCAGTTGACGGGTCCGCTCACCGATCCAGAGCATGTGGGCCGAACAGTCGTACCAGCCGCCGGTGAGGGAGTCCTCGCGGGTGAGGGCCTCCTCGTAGCCGAGAAGAAGTGCCTCGTGGCTGGTGTAGAAGTCGACCTGGCGCAGGTCGGCGAGCGTGTCGCCGGTGATGCCGCAGGCCTTCATGAACTGGATCGCCCTGTCGATCTCGTCGGCCATGGCCTCGTAGCGCTGCCCAGCCGGGCTGTCGGCAATGAACTCCCTGTTCCACTGATGGACGCTCGTAAGCGAGGCGAAACCACCCTTGGTGAACGCACGTAGGAGGTTCAATGTCGCTGCCGCCCGATTGTAGGCGGTCATCAGGCGCTCAGGGTCAGGAAGGCGGTCGCTCTCGGAAAAGCCGATGTCGTTGATTATGTGGCCGCGAAACGACGGTAACTCCACCCCGTCAACCATCTCGGTGTCGCTGCTGCGCGGCTTGGCGAACTGCCCGGCTATGCGCCCGACCTTCACCACAGGAACGCCGGTGTAGTAGGTGAGCACGACCGCCATCTGGAGGATTACACGGAGCCGGTCGCGGATGGAGTCGGCAGAGGTCTCAAAGGACTCGGCGCAGTCTCCGGCCTGGAGCAGAAAGGCCTCGCCGCGAGCGACTGCCGCCAGTTGATCTGTCAGCTCGCGGGCCTCACCTGCGAACACCAGCGGTGGCATGGTCGACAGCCTGTCCACAACGGCCTGGTGGGCGTCGGAATCAGGCCAGTTCGGTTGCTGGTGCGCCGTGCATTCACGCCAGGAGGTGGGCGCCCAGGAGGCAACGGGGGCTGGGGAAGCCGCTGGAACGGTGGAGTCCACGAAGTAGAGCCTACGAGCAGGCGTTGTCGACAGGTGTGGTGATTATCGCAGGTGTCCCCGCTGGGATACATGTTCAGGCTGCGTCAATGACCTCGGTGGCGCGGTCGCGCACGGTGTTGACGGCACGCTTCACCAGCCGGCGTGCGGCCTCGGCTGTGACGCCGAGATCCTCGCCGACCTCGCGGTAACTGCGCTTGCGGCCATCGCCGATACCGAAGCGCTGTTCGACGGCGTAGCGGGCACGCGTGTCGAGAACGTCGAGCAACTGGGTCGCCATCTCGTTCTCGGCCATGGCCATGACCTCGTGCTCGGGGCCCGGCTTGGAGTCGGGGAGCAGGTCGACCAGCTCGTTGCTGTCATCGTCGCCGATGGTGCGGTCGAGGGAGGTGGGGGTGGTGAGGCGGTGGAGGCGTGCATGCTCCTCGTCCAACTCGTCGCCGTTGCCCGACACGTTGCGAAGGGCGGCCCTGAGGCTCGCTGAGCGGTCACCGGGAAGGCGAACCAGGCTGGCCTTCTGGTCGAGGGCACGGCCGATCGCCTGACGGATCCAGAACGTCGCATAGGTGGAGAACTTGAAGCCCTTGCGCCAGTCGAACTTGTCGACGGCGTGCTCGAGGCCCAGGTTGCCCTCCTGGATGAGGTCGAGCAGTTCCATGCCGGGAGGCAACGGGTAGCGACGGGCCACGCTCACGACCAGGCGAAGGTTCGAGCGGATGAAGCGGTCCTTGGCTCGCGCAGCGAGGCGGATTGCACGGTCGAGTTCCCGGCCGGTCTCTCCCTCTTCCTTGCTGGCCCGTGCTGTTGCACCGGCTTCAATCGTCTGGGAAAGCTCACGCTCCTCCTGCGCGTTGAGGAGGGGAACCATTCCGATCTCGTTCAGGTACTGACCTACTGAATCACTCATTGTTCGCTCACATGCCTTTGGGCCGGCACCGCCGCGCGGCGCCGCATAGATGATTTTCGGGGGGAATTCGAGGGCGGACCGCGCAGATGCTTGTTTCGGTGCCTTCGCCTGGGGACCATTCTTGCACATCCAGAGCGCTGTGTGAAGGGGCTATTACATGACATATGTCATATGACGAGAACGGTGCGGTCAACCTGGGCAATGCGCCAGGAATACGCAGGTCAGGCAGGTGTCAGCCGGTGGAATGGTCCAGCCGGTAGCCTCACCGACGTGCCCGGCCCCAACCCCCGCCGGATCGGCGTTCTCGGCGGAACATTCGATCCACCGCACAACGGACATGTACTGGCGGGCCTCGAGGCGCGCGATCGCCTGAACCTTGACCTCGTCCTCTTTACGGTGGCAAACGATCCGTGGCAGAAGACCGGGGCCGGCGGTATTCGCGAAGATGGTCTCACAGGAGTCGAGATCCGACTGGCCATGGTTGAAGCAGCAGTCGAAGGCCTCAGGGGCCTGCAGGCGGACGACCTGGAAATGCAGCGGGGAGGTCCTACCTACACGGCTGACACCCTTGTCGAACTTGAGGGGCGTTATCCGGGAGCTGACCTGTTCCTGTTGATCGGAAGCGACGTGGCGGCGGGGCTGGACAGCTGGATTCGGCCCGACGAGGTCAAGAGGCGTGCGACCATCGTCGTCATGGACCGACCCGGCCACGATGGAGGCCGCCCTCCGAACGGATGGAACTATGAACTGCTCGAGGCGCCGCTACTGGAGGTGTCGGCCGTCGACCTGAGAGGCCAGGTCCGGTACGGGCGTCCAATTGGTGATCAGGTGTCAGCCGGGGTTGTTGACCTGATCGACCGTTACGACCTCTACGGGGCCGCCAGGTGACAGGCGAAGAGGAGGTCCTAGGGGACCCCGATGGATTGACGACAGCCGACACTGATCCGGCCGTCGATGGACTGGCGGAAAAGGACCAGCGACCCCGGAGGCACAGTGCTTCGACACTGGCTGCACAGGCATGGCGGTGGGGGTTCCCCATCGTCCTCGTGGTGGCCGTCGTCTGGTCGGGGACGCTCATGTTGGACGGCGTGCGAACCATCCTCAACAGCGAGGAGGGTCAGATCCGTGAGGCGGTGACGGATCCGACCGCGCCGGGCTTTGAGGCGTTCGTGGAACAGACCTGGTCGATGCTCGTTGTGACTGAGGACGAAGAAGCGAACCTGGTCGGGATGGCTGTGCTGACGGCCTCGGACAGGGCATCAGGAGGTGGAACCGCCCTGATGGTGCCGCCGGACCTCCATGTCGATGCCTGTGGTGGTGACGGCTGTGATCTGGCCGACCTCCACGCCTCGGGAGGGGTCGATGTCGAGCGGGCCTTTATGGGGTCGTTGCTGGGGAGCGACTTCACCGGTGTGGCGTTGTTGACCCCGACCAGTTGGAACAACCTCGTCAGACCGGTTTCCCCCTTGTCGATCGGGCTCAAACACGATCTTGTCCAGACGGCCGATGATGGGACCAGCACCATCAGGTTCTCGGCGGAAGAGAACTTGCTCCCTGCAGCAGATGTGGTCGACCTGTTGTCGTTGCCGGACCGGGGCGCTTCAATCGGGATCCTCCGTAGGCACGGGATGTTCTGGGAGTCATGGCTGTCAGCCGTAGCCGCAGGTGGCGAACCTCTGGCGAACCTCCCCGCTGTCGACATGGAACTGGTGAGGCTCATCGACACACTGGCCCGCGGCGAGATCCGGGTGGACACCTCGCCATGGTTGGTGTCCGGCAACTCGATGGCCGCCGACCCGATGGCACTTGAGCAGGCTGCAGATGCGATGTTCCCATTCCCCATTCCCACCGAGGGCGGATCCCGCCCAACGGTGCGGCTTCTCAACGGAACAGGCGACTTCGCCATCGACGCCTACGCCAGAGAGGTCGTCAGGGCCGCAGGCGTCGACATCGCTGTTGTCGGCAACTTCAGGAACTTCAACGTGATCCAGACCCGGGTTGTCTACAGGGACCCCCGGATGGAGCAGAAAGCAACAGCACTCGCCGTTGCAATCCATGCAGGTGTGATCCTTGACGAGACCGTAAGCTCCGCAGCCGACCTGACGGTGGTCATCGGCGCCGACTTCACGGCGAGGGCCGGATAGCATCGCCGCCACGTGGAAAGCGAAGCCTCTCTAATCAGCGACGATCCAACGGCAACGGCCGACTACCTTGGGTTGGTCCGCATGGCTGTCACCGCAGCCTCCGAAAAGCTCGGACACGACTCTGTGATCATCGATGTCGGTGATGTCATTGGCGTTACCGACTACTTCGTCGTTACCGCCGGCTCCACGACCCGTCAGGTGCGCGCCATAGTCGACGAGGTAGAGGAACAGTTGACCCACGGTGCGGCAATCAAGCCCGTGAACGTCGAGGGCACCGACTACTACGAATGGGTGCTGATGGACTACGGCGGCTTCATGGTCCACGTGTTCACCGACGAACAGCGCGCCTTCTACGACCTCGAACGCCTCTGGGCCGACTGCCCGACATCGACGTTGACGCCCCCCGCCTAGGGGTAGTCCGTGGAGCTAGAGGGAATTGAACCCTCGACCTCCTCCATGCCATGGAGGCGCTCTGCCAACTGAGCTATAGCCCCGAGGTCAGCCGAGAGCGTACCAGCGGGTGGCAGCCCGCCAACCGGCTCCTGACGCTGGTTTCGGGTACTCCTCGGAAGTGGATGCGGGTCGCCGGCCCAGACCGTCGGTAGCCTCGCTGCGATGTCTGAGCACTACGACCCCCAGTCGATCGAGCAGCGTTGGCAGCAGTACTGGAGCGACGACGGAACCTACGAGGTCGACAATGACGACCCCAGGCCCCCTTTCTATGTGCTCTCCATGTACCCGTATCCCAGCGGCCCGGCGCACATGGGCCACGTCCGCAACTACACGATGGGCGACCTGCTGGTCCGCTACCGCACCATGCGCGGCGACGGAGTCCTCTCACCGATCGGCTTCGACTCCTTCGGCCTGCCGGCGGAGAACGCAGCTATCAAGACCGGTACCCACCCGCGGATTCACACCGATGCCAACGTTGAGGCGCTCTCAGCTTCCCTACGTCGAATTGGAGCCGTGTACGACTGGCGTCGCGAGTTCCGGAGCCACGACCCCGACTACATCCGCTGGACCCAGTGGATATTCTTGAAGTTCTACGAGGCTGGCCTTGTCTACCGGGGTGAGGCGCCCGTCAACTGGTGCCCGGGCTGCAAGACCGTCCTCGCCAACGAACAGGTACTTCCTGATGGAACCTGCGAGCGCTCAGGCGACCTCGTTGACCGGCGTGACATGGAGCAGTGGTTCTACCGCATCACCGCCTATGCCCAGGAACTTCTTGACGGTCTCGATGACCTGGACTGGCCCGAGAAGGTCAAGATAATGCAGCGCCACTGGATCGGCCGCTCAGAGGGTGTCCAGTTCGGGCTGTCGATAGCTGACGGCGAAGGTCGGCCCCGGACCGACACCGAGCCTCTGACCGTCTACACCACGCGGCCCGACACCAGCTTCGGCATCACCTTCGCCGTCATGTCGCCGGAGCATCCGCGGGTCGACGAGCTGACCACCGACGAACAGCGTCCTGTCATTGAGGCCTTCCGGGAGTCCGTGGCAGGCCGGTCCGAGATCGACAGACTCTCAAGCACGGACAGCCTCGACAAGCGTGGTGTGGCGACCGGCTGCCATGTCGTCAACCCGTTCAACGGACAACCGATACCACTGTTCCTAGCCGACTACGTACTCATGACCTATGGGACCGGAGCGATCATGGCCGTACCCGGCGAGGACCAGCGCGACTGGGACTTCGCCGTAGCCCACGGTTGCGACATCGTACGAACCGTGCAGCCTCCAGCCGACTTCGACGGCGACGCCTACACGGGGGAGGGGCCTGGAATCAACAGCGGCTTCCTTGACGGAATGGAAATGGTCGAAGCCAAGGCTGTGGCAATCGACTGGCTGGAGTCCCGGGACCTGGGGCAGAGAACGGTCAACTTCAGGCTCCGTGACTGGTTGCTGTCACGCCAGCGCTACTGGGGCTGCCCGATTCCCATTGTCTACTGCGACTCCTGTGGTGAACAACCGGTGCCCGAGGCCGACCTGCCGGTGGGCCTACCTGACGATGTGGAGTTCATGCCGACCGGCCAGTCGCCCCTCACGACCCACGAGGGATTCCTGACTGCCACCTGCCCTGCCTGCGGAGGTTCGGCTCGTCGCGAAACCGACACCATGGATACCTTCGTGGACTCCTCGTGGTACTTCCTGCGCTTTGCCGACCCGTGGTGCGACGAGGCCCCCTTCTCGGCAGCAGTCGCTGAGCGCTGGCTCCCCGTTGACCAGTACATAGGTGGCGTCGAGCACGCCATCCTGCACCTCATGTACGCCCGGTTCTTCACCAAGGCGCTCTCCGACCTCGGCGTGGCGCCACCAGGGCTACGCGAGCCCTTCCGGAGACTCTTCACGCAGGGAATGATCCGACTCGGTGGAACCAAGATGTCAAAGTCAAAGGGGAACCTCGTCGCCCCCGAGGGGATACTGGACTCACAGGGAGCCGATGCCCTGCGGCTGGCCCACCTCCAGGTGAAGCCGCCACAGGAGGACGTCGACTGGGAGGACTTCGGCATCGACGGTTGCTCCAAGTTCCTCAACCGTGTCTGGCGCCTGGGCGTTCCGGGAGGATCGCTCACGGCCGTTGTGCGTAGCGGCGAGCGGACAGATGCTGACGATGAAATCGACCGGGCCACCCACCGCCTCGTCGACAGGGTCACCGGCGAGTACGACCGGTGGTCCTACAACACGGCCGTGGCCGGCTTCATGGAGTTCACCAATACCCTCTACCGGTGGGTCCAGTCAGACGAAGGTCCGCATGCAGATACCCTCAACGCTGCCGTCAACGCCCTCCTCCTAGTAATGGCGCCGGCCGCCCCGCACCTCTGTGCAGAGCTCTGGGAGCGCCGAAATGGCGGGCACGTCCATACCGAACCCTGGCCCGAGGCTGATCCGGGGAAGCTCGTCGATGACCTCGTGACCATGGTCGTGCAGGTGAACGGCAAGGTCCGTGACCGAATCGAGGTGCCGTCCGATGTCGAGGTCGACGTCGCCGAAGCCATGGCGATCGGATCAGAACGGATCCAGGAGTTCCTTGCGGGTGAAGTTCCGAGGAAGGTGATCGTCAGGCCACCGGCCCTCGTGAACCTGGTTGTCTGAGCAGGCGGGTCAGTCCTCGCGCGCCCGGAGGAACCGCTCCAGCTCGGCTGCCAGATCCTCGCCAGTTGGCAAGCGTCCACCCGGATCGTGGAGGTCGTCGTAGGCGGCCTCCAACTGCTCCAGCATCGTTACATGTTCAGGATTTCGTGCCACCAGTTCGTCCAGACGGGACCGCGTGGCGAGGGTCCGCTCAGGAAGCGACCCGGTGTCGAGGATTGCGCCCGAAAGGGAGACAAGCGCCTCGAAGAGGGCGAGCGATGCCGGTGGGTACGATGCCGCAGCCAGGTAGTGCGGAACCTGGGCCCAGACACCCACCGCCTGGATTCCTGCGGCGGCAGCTTCCACCTCGATGACAGCCTGGATCCCGGCTGGCACCGACAGCGTGGAGGCCACGAAGTCAAGTTTCCGTGTCAGGCCCTCCGAACCGGCTGTACAGGCAAGGCGCGTCGGTCGGGTGTGGGGAACGGCGGCCGGATAGGCACCGAGCCCAATGACCATCCGCACATCCAGTGTCCGGCAGAGTTCCACGACAGCGGCTGAGAACTCACGCCACTCATGGTCCGGCTCCGGGCCGTCTAGAAGGAGGAGGTCACTTCCGCCCCTGTTTTCCAGCAGGTGGACCTGGATGAGAGGCCACTTGATACCCCTGGAGACACCGTCGACGAGGTCGACCGTCGGCCTGCGTGCCCTGTGGTCGAGCAGCCTGTCGGTGTCGAGCCTGGCGATCAGGCTGTTGCCTCCACCGGACAGAAGGGCTTCGCGGCACACCATCGCCGCTGCGCCGGCATCCACCCAGCCCTGCATGGCCATTAACAGGACCGGCGAATCGAGATCGGGGCGTTCAAGGATCTCCAGAAGGGGAGAGGGGTCGCTCATCTGGTTACCGTCGAACTCATGCGGCGGGAAGCTTCGCTGCCGCCTCACGGGCAAGGTCGGCCAGAACGATTGTCCGCTGGCCGAACGCCTCGATGGCCTGCGGGTCTGCCTCAGCCCCCATCGCTCCGGCTGCATAGCGCGTGTACACGCCTTCGATTATGCACGCGGTCCGCCAGTATGCGAACGCAATGTAGAAGTTGAGGTCGGCGAGGCTCCTGGGGCTGATGGACTCGTAGAGGTCCCGTATCTCACCCGGTTTCGGGAATCCCTCTGCCGACATCGGCAGGCCCATACCGCTTGATGCCCGTTCATCCGAATAGGCGATCATTGCGGCCACGTCCGCCAGCACGTCTCCGAGGGTGCACAGCTCCCAGTCCAGCACCGCTGCAACCCGGCCGTCCTGTCCCATGATCGTGTTGTCGATCCTGTAGTCGCCGTGGACGATCCCAACCCCCTGCTGTCCTGGAACCCTCGCTGCAAGGGTGTCATGCACCTCGAGGACATGTGGCACATCGCGGTCAGCGGACTCGATGAACTGCGCCCGCCACCGCTTCAACTGGCGTTCGATATAGCCCTCCCTGCGGCCGAGATCGGAAAGGCCCACGGCGTCCACGTCGACGTCGTGGATTGACACCAGGACCTCAATGAGGGACCTGCCCATCTGCCGGCGCAGTTCCACGGGATGGATGAGAGCGTCATCGAGTGTCTTGATAACAGCGCCATCGACGAACTCCATCACATAGAAGGGGGCATCGTTCACCTCGACATCGGCGCACATGCCGATTACATCCGGAACCGGAACGCCGCTGCCGGCCAGGGCGCTGATGACCCGGTGCTCCCTGGCCATGTCGTGTGCGGTTGCAAGCACGTGGCCAAGAGGCGGACGTCGCAGAACCCATCGGCGATCCGAGGCGTCGCTGACCGAATAGGTGAGGTTGGAGTGACCTCCGGTGATCTTGGAAAAGGTGAGGGTTCCGGCGATGCCACCGATCAGCGGTGAGAGCCACCGGCTCACGCTGGCATGGTCGATACCCGGCACGTCGCTCATCGTCACAACCGTAGTGGAGGCTACAGGGGAGCTCCCTACCCTGAGCACATGGATGTCACCGATGCCACGTTCCAGGCCCAGGTCCTAGACCGGTCCAACCAGGTGGCCGTAGTCGTCGACTTTTGGGCTAAGTGGTGCGATCCCTGCCGCTCGCTGACCCCGATCATCGAGAAGGTAGTTGCCGAGACCGGTGGGCAGGTCGAGTTAGCCAAGGTGGACATCGATGCCAACCCGGGAATTGCCCAGAGTTTCCAGGTTCAGTCGATCCCCGCTGTCTACGGCATCCGCGAAGGCCAGGTCGTCGGTAACTTCGTCGGCGCTCAGGGCGAAGATGCCGTCCGCTCGTTCGTTACAGGCCTGCTGGCCGACAACCAACCAGGCCCAGTTGATCTCCTTGTCGAGGCAGGCGACGAGACTTCACTTCGCCAGGCCATCGAGATTGAGCCGAACAACCCTGTAGTGGTCTGCGCACTGGCATCGCTACTGACAGAGCGCGATACAGACGGTGACAGCGACGAGGCCCTGGCGCTCATTGCACAGATACCGGAATCGCCTGAGACCCGGCGACTTGCGGCCCTGGCACGCGTCGAGGCCGTTGACGACATCGACGCCACTCTCGCTGAACTACTGGAGTTGGTGAGCCAGGACGAAGAGGCGCGCGGTCGCTTCATAGACCTCCTCGAGGTGCTTGGTCCAGACGACGAGCGCACCTCCACCTGGCGTCGTCGCCTTACATCCGCCCTCTACTGACCCGGGTGATTGGCCGCCTCTGGGCGGCCCGCCGGTGCACACGACGGCATCCGCCTTTTCGACGATTTCGGAGCGGTGGTCGTGTTCGAACGGCGCTACTCGGCTGAGCGCCTTCTCGAATCGCTCTGGGTTAGGGGGGTCAGGTCTCCGGCCCTGATCGTGTTCCGCTAACCTGTAGCCTCGGCGCTTCCAGAAGCCCTTGCTGACCGCCACGGCGCCATCCATCTCGTCGGCCCGCCCGGTTCGGTCGGCATGGAGGTTCCCGTGGACAGCACGGTCGTGCACGTTGCTGGACAGGCGTGGCTTCTCGACATCGGGAGTGGCACCCTCAGCGTGCGGAGGCTGGGTCCGTGACCCACACTGTCGCCCCTGCCGCGGCGTGTACCGTCGGCCATGTGATCGTGGAACTGGGTGCGGGTAACGTCCGTGACATCTCACACCGGGCCCTTGTGATGGGGATCCTCAACCGGACGCCCGACTCGTTCTACGACAACGGCCGTTTCTGGAGCTTCGACGATTTCCTGAATCTGGCCGAACTCCACATATCCCAGGGTGCTGACATCCTCGATGTGGGTGGTATGAGGGCCGGTCCGGGTCCCGAGGTGACCCTCGCCGAAGAGCTCACACGAACCAGCGGCGCAGTAGCGGCCCTTCGGTCCCGCTTTGACGTACCGATAGCGATCGACACCTTCAGGGGCGAGGTTGCCCGTGCCGCCTTTGCCGCCGGAGCCTCCATTGGAAACGACATAAGTGGCTTTGCTGACCCGACCTATCTGCCAGCCTGCGTGGAACACGAGGCTGCCGTTGTCGCCACCCATGTCAGGCTTGGACCACGTATCCCCGACCCTGCGCCGAACTACCTGGATCTCCTGAGCGAGGTCGACAGCTTCCTGATCACTAGGGCATCCTGGGCAGAGGCGGCAGGAGTGCCGCGGAGTCGGATCATGGTCGATGCAGGCCTCGATCTCGGCAAGACACCGGCAATGTCAGCCGCCCTCCTGCGTGCATCTGACCGACTTGTCGGACTCGGCTATCCGGTGTTCCTGTCGGCATCCAACAAGGACTTCCTCGGTGAACTCGTAGACGCCGAGGTTGACGACCGGGTGCAGGCAACCTGGGCTGCCCACGCCCTCGGTGTCGGCCTGGGCTGCCGGATACTGCGGTCCCACGATGTCCTCGGGGCCCGTCGGGTGGCAGACGTCATGGCGTCCCTGCTTGAGGCCCGCTTAGGGGTTCCTGCATGAGCCGATCACCGGTGCTGTTGATCTCAGGCGAAGAGGCCCTGGTTGGTGAGGCCCTCAGGAAGGCTGTCAACGAGGCCCTCGACGGCGAAGATCGGACCCTTGCACTTGAGGAACTCTCCGAGGAGAACTACCGGATCGACGGCGAACTGGACCTCGCCCCTCTGATCGATGCGGCCCAGACGCCACCGATGCTTACCGGAAGACGTGTGGTTGTCGCTAGGAACGTTGGGCGCTTCGGCCGGGCCGACGAGGTGGACGGCCTGATCAGGTACCTGGTGGCACCACTCGACACGACAACCCTGATACTCGTCTGGGAAAAGGGCGTGAAGCCTGTGCAACAGCGGCTCGCGGCGGTCCCCAAGGCGCTGGCGGAGGCGATCTCGGCGGCGGGCGGCCAGGTGTTGAGGTGCTCAGTCGGCAGGGGTCGCGATGCCGACCAGTGGGTCGCCGACCAGATCGTCCATGCTGAGGTGAATCTTGACGGCCGGGCCAGGGCAATGGTGGTGGAAAGGATCGGCGAGGACAGAACCAGGGTGATCGGCCTCCTGTCGACCCTGGCGGGTGTCTTCGGTCCCGGTCACCAGGTTGGAGCCGCCGACGTCGCCCCGTACCTGGGCGATGCTGGAGGTGTCACACCGTGGGACCTGACCGATGCCATCGACTCTGGTGACATCGCAGCGGCGATCGAAAAGCTCCACCGCACCATGGGGGCAGGTGAACGTCACCCCCTCGGTGTCCTGACAGCGTTGCACGGCCACTACGTGAGGTTGCTGCGGCTTGATGGTTCAGGCCTTGAAGACGAGAAGTCGGCAGCGGCCGAGCTGGGCATCAAGACCTATCCGGCGAAGAAGATACTGGCGACAGGCAGGCGGCTCGGCTCAGACAGGATTGCGAAGGCGATGCGACTTCTGGGCGATGCCGACCTAGACCTGCGGGGCCGTAGCGCATGGCCACCGGAACTGGTGGCAGAGGTACTTGTGGCTCGCCTGGCGTCGCTGTCCCGCCGCTGACGAGAGCTGACCTAACCGGCGGCGTTCAGGCGCTTCTGCAGCCTCGACTTGCGGCGGGATGCCGTGTTGGCGTGGATGATCCCCCTGGCGGCAGCCTTGTCGATCATCTTCATTGCCTCGGCTGCATCGGTGCCGGTGGCCTCGCCCGCCTCGGCAGCCGCAAGGGCGTTCTTGACGCGGGTCCGAAGCTCGGCACGCACGGTGCGGTTGCGGACGCGTCGTTTCTCGCTCTGACGGTTCCGCTTGATCTGGCTCTTGATGTTGGCCACCGGGGCACACACCTCGTTTGGTAGACCCGATAGTTGGTGCCGGGTGCTGTATCAGGACATGAATGCGGGTGGAACACCCGCATTCCCTTTCAGGGCAGCCGTCTAGCGTAGCGCCCGACCCCCTGGATACCGCCCGTGGCGACGTCTCGATCAGGAGCGGCGCTACCGTCAGCCGCGCATGGAACTAACGAGGCTGCGAAACACGTCGATCATTGCCCACATCGACCACGGCAAGTCAACGCTGGCCGACCGCATGCTCGAGATCTGTGGAGCCGTCGACCCGCGTGAGATGCGCAGCCAGTACCTCGACTCCATGGACATCGAGCGCGAACGAGGTATCACCATCAAGCTCCAGAGCGTCCGTCTGGAGTGGGGCGATGCGGTGATCAACCTGATCGACACCCCAGGGCACGTCGACTTCGGATACGAGGTGAGCCGTTCCCTTGCCGCCTGCGAGGGTGTGATCCTCGTCGTTGATGCTGCCCAGGGCATCGAGGCACAGACCCTCGCCAACTGCTACCTGGCCATGGAGAACGACCTCGAAATCGTCGCCGTCCTGAACAAGATCGACCTGCCTGCAGCAGACCCCGATCGCTATGCAGCCGAGGTCGAACAGGTCCTCGGCATACCCACCAGCGAGATCATCCAGGTGAGCGCCAAGACCGGCGATGGAATCGCCGAGTTGATGGATGCTGTCGTTGAAAGGACACCTCCCCCTGTCGGTGAACTCGACGCACCCCTGCAGGCCCTCGTCTACGACAGCCACTTCGACCAGTACCGTGGCGTGGTCTCATCCATCAGGGTCATGAACGGCCGCCTCCGGAGCGACGACACCGTCCGATTCATGCAGGCAGGCACCAACCACGATGTCGATGAGGTGGGCGTCAGGAGCCCCGACCTTGTAGCGGTCGACGAACTGGGGCCCGGTGAGGTGGGCTACCTGCTGGCCGGGGTGAAGGACGTGGGCGAGGCACGTTCGGGTGAGACGATCACAACCTCCCGGAACGGCGCCGAGGAGCCGCTGGAGGGCTACAGGGAACCACAACCAATGGTCTTCTCGGGCCTCTACCCGATCGACGGGGACGAGTTCAGCGACCTCAGGGAAGCCCTCGAGAAGCTTCGCCTCAACGACTCCAGTTTCACCTACGAGCCGGAGACCTCCGGGGCCCTCGGGTTCGGCTTCAGATGTGGGTTTCTGGGCCTACTTCACATGGAGATCGTGCGGGAGCGCCTCGAAAGGGAATTTGATCTGAGCCTCATCACGACAGCACCTTCTGTCGAGTACCTGGTTACCGCAGTCGACGGCAAGCGCCAACCGATCGACAACCCCTGCGACCTTCCACCCGGTGGCGACATCCAGACCATCGAGGAGCCATGGCTCCTGGCGGTGATCATCGCCCCCACCGACTACACCGGAACTCTCATGGAACTGTGTCAGGAGAGAAGGGGAGAGATGGAGTCCCTCACCTACCTTTCCCCTGAGCGCGTCGAGTTGAAGTACCATCTGCCGCTTGCCGAGGTGGTGATCGACTTCTTCGACCAGTTGAAGAGCCGGACACAGGGCTACGCCAGCCTTGACTACGAACCCGAGGAATACAGGGCCTCGGACCTCGTACGGGTCGACATTCTCCTCCATGGTGAGGCCGTCGACGCATTCTCTATGATCGTGCACCGTGACGCCTCGTACTCCTACGGGCGCCGGATGGCGGCGAAGTTGAGAGAGTTGATTCCACGCCAGCAGTTCGAGGTACCCATTCAGGCGGCGATCGGTGGTCGGATCATCGCCAGGGAGACCGTAAGGGCCTTCCGCAAGGACGTGACCGAAAAGCTCTACGGTGGCGACATCACCCGCAAGCGCAAGCTCCTCGAGAAGCAGAAGGAGGGGAAGCGCAAGATGAAGTCGATCGGACGCGTCGATGTCCCCCAGGAGGCCTTCATCTCGGTACTGCGCCTCGACGACTGAGGTCAGATGTCACATCAAGGCCTGAGACCGGCATCTGCCGCCCAGAGGCCCTGCGGGTAGCCTTGTCGAGATGTTGGAGGACCGAAAGGCAGCGATCCTGAGTGCTGTCGTCGAGCAGTACATTGAGACCGCTCAACCGGTCGGTTCCGGTCGCGTGGCCTCCTCAGCTGCCCTGGACGTCTCCTCCGCGACGATCCGCAACGAGTTGGTTCACCTCGAGGAGCAGGGTTACCTATTCCAGCCGCACACCTCGGCTGGGCGGGTACCGACCGAGAAGGCCTACCGCTTCTTCGTGGATGGGCTCGACAAGCCGGGGCTCCTCGAAGTCGATGATCAGGAACAGGTCAAGTCCTTCTTCAACCGCACGTACAACGAACTCGAGGAGATGCTCGGAGATACCAGCACCCTTCTTGCCAACATCACCGGGAGCGCCTCGGTCGTGCTGGCTCCCGATCGCGACCACCAGGAGGTCAGGTCGGTCCAGGTGGTCGGGCTTGGGCCGGAGCTTGCCCTTCTCGTGATGGTAATGGCCAACGGAACCGTTGAGAAGCATGCTCTCGAACTGCTCGGAGATGCCTCGGATGCGTCTGAGTCGACCCTAGCCATCGCCGCCGCGCACCTCTCGGCTGCGCTAATCGGTAGGCGCCTGAGTGCTGTTCCCGAGTCGGCAGAGACCGGTGACGTCGCGGTCGATGCTGTCATTGCTTCGGCGGTAGGCGTTCTGGCTGAGCGGGGCCTCGAGTTGGACCAGATATTTGTCGGAGGTACCGCCCGGGTGGCTTCGGCATTCGGCGAAGTTGAGAGGGTCCAGCAAGTTCTCGACATCCTTGAACGCCAGTTCGTGGTCGTGAGCCTCGTACGAGACCTGATCGACCGTGGTCTGAGCGTCGCCATCGGAGCCGAGACCGGGCTTGAACCGTTGGCCGACTGTTCGATAGTCGTCGCTCCCTACGAGATAGAGGGAGAGGCCGCCGGTTCAATTGGGGTTCTTGGACCGACCCGCATGAACTACCCCCAGGCGCTTGCCACGGTTGCCGTGGTAGGACGACGCCTGGGCCAACGCCTCTCCAGGGGCTGATCGGTGGCAAGGGACCACTACGAAGTTCTCGGCGTGGCCCGAGACGCTGACGCCGTCGAGATCAAGCAGGCCTACCGCCGCTTGGCTCGCGACTCACACCCTGACGCGAACCCCGACGACTCTCAGGCTGAGGAGCGCTTCAAGGCTATATCGGCTGCGTACACGGTTCTTTCCGATCCCCAGCGCAGGCTTCACTACGACCGGTTCGGAGACGACTCGTCGCGTGCAGGAGCGACAGGCGACCCGTTCGGTGGTTTCGGCGATCTCTTCGAGACCTTCTTCGGCGGTGGCTTCGGCACGGGAGGGCGCCGACGGGGTCCCATTCCCGGTGAGGACCTCGAGACAGTCATAGAACTCGACTTCGAAGATGCCGTGTTCGGTTGCGAACGTGAGGTCACCGTTCACACGGCGGTGGCCTGTGGCGACTGCACGGCAACCGGTGCATCCCAGGGGAGCCGTGCTCAGACCTGCCAGACCTGCCAGGGCGCAGGCCAGGTCCAGCGGGTGAGGCAGTCCCTGCTCGGACAGGTGGTGACAGGCACAGTGTGTCCAACCTGCAGCGGCCGTGGTGAGACAATCTCGGATCCGTGCACCTCCTGCAGCGGCGAGGGGCGCGTCGTCGAGGAACAGACGCTCACAGTTCACGTCAGGGCCGGGGTCGACGAGGGAACGACGCTTCGCCTGACCGGACGTGGCGCCACCGGCCCACGTGGCGGTCCTACCGGTGACCTCTATGTCCACATCCGTGTCCACCGCCACGCTTTTCTCGTCCGCCAGGGTTTCGACCTGATCCACAGGCTGGAGATTCCAGTCACCCAGGCGGCTCTAGGGGTGTCAATCGACTATGAGACCCTCGATGGCGTTGAGCCTCTGGAGATTCCGCGGGGGACCGTTACCGGAGACGTGTTCAGAATGCGCGGCAGCGGTGTGCCCCATGTTCAGGGCCGTGGCCGGGGAGATCTTCTCGTCGAGGTGCTGGTTGCAACACCGGCGGAACTCGACGAGAAGGGCGAGGAGCTCCTGAGGAGCCTCGCTGCATCCCGTGGCGAGGAGGTTGCCCCGCCGAGCGAGGGCCTGATGTCGAGGATCAGGTCGGCCCTCACTTGAGTCCGACAAACCGGTCGATGCCCCCGGATGGCCGCGGGGGCCCACATGCGTTCGTCGATAATGTCGATGCACCCGAGTTGTCTGAAGGTGACCGTCATCACCTTGCTAACGTCCTGCGTCTACGCCCCGGCGATGCTCTGACCGTTTCGGACGGAAGCGGAGCCTGGCGCCCCTGCGTGTTCGCTGGAAGGATCGAACCGTGTGGCGATCCCACCCACGTGCCAGAGGTAGCCAGAGAGGTTGCTGTCGGCTTCGCTCTCATCAAGGGCGGGCGACCTGAGGTGGTTGTCCAGAAACTCACCGAGTTGGGTGTTGACCGGATCGTGTTGTTGAACGCGGAGCGGTCGGTCGTGCGCTGGGATCCCGATAAGGAGCAACGCCAGATGGAGCGGCTCGGCCGGGTTGCAAGAGAAGCCTCAATGCAGTCGCGTCGGGTCCGCCTTCCCATGCTCGAGGGAGTTGAACCGGTCGAATCCGTGGTGTCGCTTCCGGGTGTGGCCATGACCGAACCCGGTGGGGCGCCGCTTGATGAGGCCTGCTCGATGCTGCTGGTCGGCCCGGAGGGTGGCTGGACACCTCACGAACTCGGAGCGCGGCAGGGGGTGGGGCTTGGCCCGACGATCCTGCGCGCTGAGACGGCAGCCATCGCTGCTGGTGTCCTCCTGACCGCGCTGCGTGAGAAGATGGTCTGATACCCTCACCATGCGATGTATTGCGACCACTCAGCGTCGTCTCAAGCTTTCGGCCCGGTGCCGGCAAACAGCTTGACCCCGCTCCGAATCTGAGGTGAATGCCCGGTGACCGAACAACACGATGCCGATGCCGGTTACAGCACCATTGTCGGCGACAGGATCCGCACGATCAGGAGGCAAAAGCGCCTCTCTCTTCAAGAAGTCGAGGCCCGCTCAGAGGCCGAGTTCAAGGCCTCGGTGCTGGGCGCCTATGAACGTGGCGAACGCTCCATCTCAGTACCGAGGCTCCACCGCCTGGCGATGTTCTACAACGTTCCCGTTGAACAACTCCTTCCCCTGGACTCCTCCCCGGGCCCCAGAGAGGCACCCGCCACTGCGGAACCACCGGCATGGGTGCCCGGTCAGAAGGTGGTAATTGACCTCACCCGCCAGACAGAATCGACCGGTTCCGAGGCCGAGATGATTGGCCGTTACCTCTCGATCATCCAGGTAAAGCGACAGGACTTCAACGGACGGGTTCTCACCATCCGCGGCGACGACCTGCAGGCGCTTGCGGCCATCCTCGACACAACCGTGGATGGGGCGCCCCCGAAGCTTGCAGAGATGGGCCTCCTCTACAGGCCTCCTGCCGACTGACCCGTCAGGGTCCGCAGGTAGCCTCGGCGGGACAATGAGCGTCTTCTCAAGCCTCCTTCGCAGTGGCGAAGGAAAGAAGTTGAAAGCCCTTGAGGCCATCGTGCCTGACATCAGCGCGCTCGAACCCGAGATGCGCTCACTCAGCGACGATGTCCTTCGTGCGAAGACAGGTGAGTTCCGCAAGAGGCTCGATGCAGGCGAGGACCTCGACGACCTTCTGGTTGAGTCCTTTGCTGTGGTGCGTGAGGCCGCATGGCGCGTCATAGGACAACGCCACTACGACGTCCAGTTGATGGGTGGCATGGCGCTCCACCTGGGCTGGGTCGCCGAGATGCGTACCGGCGAGGGAAAGACTCTGGTTTCCACGCTGCCCGCCTACCTCAACGGCCTCTCAGGTCGGGGTGTCCACCTCTGCACCGTAAACGACTACCTGGCCACCAGGGATGCAGAATGGATGGGACAGATCCATCGCTGGTTGGGCCTGTCGGTGGGACTCGTGGTGCCAGATGGGCGCGACAGGGTTGAGAAGGCAGCTGCCTACAAGTGTGACATCACCTATGCCACCAACAACGAACTTGGCTTTGACTACCTGCGCGACAACATGGCCATGGCCCTCGACCAGAAGGCACAGCGCGGCCACGTGTTCTGCCTGGTCGACGAGGTCGACTCCATCCTCATCGATGAGGCCAGAACACCCCTGATCATCAGCGGTCGTCTCGCCGACGCCGCCCAGCTCTACACCCGCTTTGCCGGGATCGTCAGGAGCCTTCAGCGTGAGCTCCACTACGACTTCGACGAGGAGAAGAGAATCGTCGCCCCAACCGAAGAGGGGGTCCACGCCGTCGAGGCCGCTCTTGGCGTCGAAAACATCTACGACCAGGTTGCAGCAAACCTGGTGCACCAGTTCCATTCGGCGCTCAAGGCCAAGGAGCTGTACCTGCGCGACAAGGACTACATCATTGCTGATGGCGAGGTTCGTATCGTCGACGAGTTCACGGGAAGGGTCCTCGAGGGCCGCCGTTGGTCAGACGGTATCCACCAGGCCGTCGAGGCCAAGGAGGGGGTGGTCATCAAAGAGGAGAACCAGACACTGGCCACCATCACCCTCCAGAACTACTTCCGCCTCTACGAGAAGTTGGCCGGCATGACCGGTACCGCCGAAACCGAGGCTGCTGAGTTGGCGGGCATCTATGGCCTCCAGGTCGTCTCAGTTCCGACCAACCGACCGCTCCAGCGCGATGACCGTAGCGACCTCATCTACAAGACCGAAGCCGGCAAGTTCACAGCCGTCGTAGACGACATCGTCGGCCGTCGCGACAACGGCCAACCGGTGCTGGTCGGAACGGTGTCAGTAGAGAACTCCGAGAAACTCTCACGCGAACTCGAGAAGCGTGGGGTCGACCACGAGGTGCTGAACGCCAAACAGCACTTCAGGGAGGCTGACGTGGTCGCCCAGGCCGGCCGTCCCGGCGCGGTCACGGTCGCCACCAACATGGCCGGGCGTGGCGTCGACATCATCCTCGGTGGAAACCCCGAAAGCCTCGCCGAACGCGAGGTGAGGGCCGGCGGAGACGATCCCGGAACCAAGAGTGGGAAGAAGTCCTTCGCCAGGCAGTTGGGCCATTTCACGACCTTGTGCGAAGGGGATGGACAGGCCGTACGCGATGCCGGCGGCCTCTACGTGCTGGGCACGGAGCGACACGAGAGCCGTCGCATCGACAATCAGTTGAGGGGTCGCAGCGGTCGACAGGGAGACCCGGGGGAGAGCCGCTTCTACCTCTCCCTCGACGACGACCTCATGCGCCTGTTCGCCAGCGGCACCATGCGTGGGGTCATGGACAGGGCCCTTCCCGAGGACATCCCCATCGAGTCCAAAATGGTGAGCAAGGCGATCGAGCGCGCGCAGACCACCGTCGAGCAAAAGAACGCCGAAGTCCGAAAGAACGTCCTCAAGTTCGACGAGGTGATGAACGAACAGCGCAACGTTATCTACCGCAACCGGGACCGTATCTTGAGTGGCGCCGAACTGCGCGGAGACGTCCTCGAACACCTAGGTGTCGTGGTCGACGAGGCCATCGACACCTTCTGTCCCTCTGAACACCCCGAGGAATGGAACCTCGACGGCCTCCGTTCCGAGATTGACGGCTATTGGCCGACCACCCTCACCGTCGAGACACTGGGGGCGGCCGGCACCGCCGAGGCCCTCTACGAACTCCTGAGCGCTGACGCCCTTGATGTCTACGAGGGGCGCGAGGCTGAGCTGGGCACCGAGACCATGCGCGAGGTTGAACGTCAGGTGTTGCTTCGAATCGTCGACCAGCGCTGGCGTGAGCATCTCTATGAAATGGACCACCTCCGGGAGGGAATCCACCTGAGGGCCATGGGGCAGAGAGATCCGGCAAGCGAGTGGCAGCGCGAGGGCTTTGAGCTGTTCAGCCGCCTCTCGGGCCTACTGGGCCAGGACTTCCTGCGATACGTGATGCGGATCCAGGTGACTACCGCCGACAACACCGAACAGGTCACCGGCGTAACGGCATCGGGGCCGGAGAGCCCGGTCCTCGGAGCAGCAGCGGTGGCAGCCGCAGCTGCAGCCGGGGCGCCAGCAACGGTCGAGGAGTCCACCCCGGATCGACAGGTCCAGAAGGTGAACACCGAGTGGGAGGCCACTCCCCGGAATGCACCATGCCCGTGCGGGTCAGGGCGTAAGTTCAAGCACTGCCACGGCAGTTGAACCGCTGGGACAATCGGACATGCAGGACTACACCCAGGAACTCGCCGCCCTACGACGCCGGCTCGATGAAGCCACCGTCTACCTGCGAATCGAGGATCTCCTTGAAGAGCGTGGGCGCCTTGAGGGCGAGGTGGCCGACCCTGACCTGTGGAATGACCAGGACCGCGGTCGACGGGTGCAAAAGGATCTTGCACGCGTAGCCGACGACATCACCCTCCATGCCGACCTGGAGAGCAGCCTCGAAGAGGTCGAGACCCTTGTGGAGATGGCTGTCGAGGAGGACGACGAATCTCTTGAGGATGAGATCGCCGCTGCCCTGACCGACCTGGAACGCTCCTTTGATGAACTCGAGATGCGGTCACTGTTCGCTGGCCAGTACGACGAGGGTGACGCTGTCTGTTCCGTCCAGTCAGGGGCCGGCGGCACCGACGCCCAGGACTGGGCCGAGACCCTGCTGCGCATGTACACGCGCTGGGCGGAGCGCCGCGGCTTCAGCCTTCAGGTCGAGTCCGTCTCGGCAGGCACCGAGGCCGGCATCAGCTCGGCCGAGTTCATCATCCGTGGGCTACACGCATTCGGTCTCATGCAGGGGGAGAGGGGAGTCCACCGCCTGGTACGCATATCACCCTTCAACAAGGAGGCCAAGCGCCAGACGGCATTCGCATCCGTCTACGTCGTGCCTTTCTTCGAGGAGGTGGCAGACGAGGTAACCATCGACGAGACAGAGTTGCGGATCGACACATACAGGTCATCGGGAGCCGGAGGTCAGCACGTGAACGTGACTGATTCGGCGGTTCGAATCACCCACATTCCGACCGGCATCGTCACCTCATGCCAGAACGAGCGTAGCCAACACCAGAACAAGGACAGGGCTATGCAGATGCTGGCCGCCAGATTGTTGGACCTCGAACGCCAGAAGCGCGACGAGGAACTGGCCGAGATCGGCGGGAAGCAGAGCAATGTCGATTTTGGCAGCCAGATCCGCTCCTATGTCCTACACCCGTACCAGATGGTGAAGGACCTGCGAACCGAACACGAGGTCGGTGATGTCATGGGTGTCCTCGACGGCGACCTGAACGGTTTCATCGAGTCGTATCTGAGGTGGGCACGTGCGGGTGACACCGCCTGAGGGTCACACTCGCAAACGGCGGGGTACCGCGATCCCCAGCCGAGCCTCTGGTACCGTGCCCGCCGTGCCGATCCGTAGCCACCTGATAGTGTTCGGGCACGTGCCTGACTCCACGGGGGTGACCGGGTGATCAGGTTGGAGTCCGTCTCGAAGGTCTTCAAGGGCGATGTGACCGCCCTGCGCGACGCAAGCGCCGAGATCCAGCGCGGAGAGTTTGTCTTCCTGGTGGGCCCGTCGGGATCTGGTAAGTCCACCTTCATCCGGCTCTTGAACCGCGAGGAGGTAGCCGACTCTGGGCGCATCATGGTTGCTGGAAAGGACCTCGGGTCCCTCAGTTCCTGGAGGGTTCCGTATCTGCGTCGCAACATCGGCTGCATTTTCCAGGACTACAAACTCCTCTCCAAGAAGACGGTCTCTGAGAACGTGGCATTCGGACTCGAGGTGATAGGCCGCCCACGCACTGTCATCAAGAGGCAGGTACCGGCGATCCTGGAACTCGTCGGCCTCAGCCGGAAGGCCGACAGGACCCCCGACGAACTCTCCGGAGGCGAGCAGCAGAGGGTCTCCATAGCCAGGGCGTTCGTAAACCGACCGCTGATACTCCTGGCCGATGAACCGACCGGGAACCTGGATCCGGCCGCCTCGGTTGGGATCATGCGACTTTTGGACCGGATCAACCGCAGCGGCACCACCGTCGTGATGGCCACCCACGAACGCGGCGTGGTCGACACAATGCGCAGGAGGGTCATTGAGTTGGACCGGGGTGTGATCGTCCGGGACGAGTCACGGGGGGTCTACGACTGATGAACCCACTCCAGCCAGGTGGATCGGCGTGATCTACAGGCTCTGGTATTTCATCCGTGAGACGGTTGTCAGCCTCTGGCGCAACCTGAGTCTCACCCTCGCTGCCATCCTCACCGTCGGTATCTCCCTATCGCTGGTGGGTACGTCGATTCTCGTCAGGGAGGGCGCTGACCGGGCGACCGCACAGTTCCAGGAGGGCGTCGAGTTCATCGTGTTCATGAACGCCGACCACACCCCTGATCAGGATGTTGCAATCCGTCAGGTACTTGACACCAGCCCCGCCATATCCGAGTACGCCTATATCGACAAGATGGCCGCCTACGAGGAGTTCCAGGTTCTGTTCGTCGACAAGCCCGAGTTGATTGAGAGCGTCAGCCCCGACGTGATGCCGCCCTCGTACCGGATTGTTCCCGCAGACCCCGACGCAGCGAATGTCGCCGAACTGGCGCGTCAGTTCTCGACCCAGCCGGGGGTGAGGGAGGTGGCAACCGCCACCGATGCCATTCGACAGATCGAGGACTTCTCCACCAGGGTCAGCCAGGTCCTGTTGGTTGCAGCAGTTGTCCTGGTCGTCGTTTCGGCCATGCTGATCCTGAACACGGTTTTCACCGCGATTGGTGCGCGCCGCGAGGAGATCGAGGTGATGAAGTTGGTTGGAGCAACCAACTGGTTCGTCCGGATTCCGTTCATGCTCGAGGGAATGATTCACGGCCTGATCGGCGCAGGGCTCGCTATTCCGTCCCTGTTCATCGTGGAGGACCAGGTTCTCTCCTTCTTCCAGGAATCAGACGTGGTGCCACTCTTTCGCGGCTTCGCCGTCCCTGACGGGTTCGTCTGGGACACCAGCCTGTGGTTGCTGCTGCTCGGAGGAACTGTCGGAATGCTCGGATCAGCCATCGCTGTGACGCGCTACCTGGACGTCTGACCCTGTGGGAGGCCCCGGAGAGGGTTGGGTCCGCATCGGCGATTCCAGCCTCCCGGCCGGTGGCATCCTCGGCACAACGCTCGCCGACGAGGACCTGGTGATATGGCGCTCAATGGCCGGTACCCCCTGCGTGGCAGAGGCCCGCTGCCCCCACCAGTGGTCGCATCTGGCCGGTGAAGGTGTTGTTGATGGTGAGGAGCTGGTCTGCCTCACACACCTCTGGCGTTTCACCGTCGACGGCGAGGGTTGGAAGGAGAACGTGAGCGGCCGCCGCGACCGCAAGGGCGACCTGGCGGTGAGACCCTGTGTCGAGCGGGATGGGGGCATCTGGGTGCAGGTCAGGGGCTGACCGCCGATTTTCGTCGGACAACCGGTCATGGAAGACTGGTCCTTCATCTCAACGGAGGTAGCAAATGGGTGTTGACGGAGACCTCCTCAAGAAGTACACGCTCGCCACATGGGGTTTCAAGCAGGGCGAGACCGTCTCTTTGATGATCAACCTGGGTGTCCGTCTGGGCATCTACTCGGCTCTCGATGGTGCCGGCGCCGTCACAGCCTCGGATCTGGCAGCAGCCACGGGCCTCCATGAACGTTGGCTGAAGGAATGGCTGCGGGCACAGGCGGCAGCCGGGCTGCTTGTCAGCGATGACGGTGAGGCCTTCCTCCTCGAGGACGAGGCGGCAATGGTTCTGGCCAGGACCGATACGCCGACCTATGCCGGTGGCGTGTTCTCCCACATTCGCCATCCTCGCGTTGCCGATGGCCTCGAGGAGGCCTTTCGGACCGGTCTGGGACTCACCTACGACGGCCAGGGAGAGGGCTCCGAACACCACGTCGAGGCCATGTTGGCCCCAATGGCCCGGGCGCTTCTGGTGCCGACCGTTATTCCGGCGTTGGATGAGGTTACGGCTCGTCTCAAGGCGGGGGCGAAGGTCGTGGACATCGGCTGCGGAACCGGTCTGGTACTTCAGTTGATGGCCGAGGCCTGGCCCGATTCGACCTACGAGGGCTACGACATCTCAGAGCGGGCTGTGGCCGTTGCCAGGGAACGGTTCACCGATGTCGACAATGTCACGGTGCATCTGGCCGGAGGAGAGGACGTGCCTTCAACGGCCGATGCGGATCTGGTCATGACCATGGACTGTCTCCACGACATGCCCCGGCCGGACCTGGCGATGGCCGCAATCCGGGGTGTCATCGCCGCCGAGGGGACCTGGCTCGTCAAGGAGATCAAGTCCTCACCGGAATGGTCGATGAACCTCCGCAATCCGATGCTCGCCATGATGTACTCGACATCGGTGGCGTCGTGCATGTCATCGGCAATGTCGACACCCGACGGGCTGGGCCTCGGAACCCTCGGCCTTGATCCGGCGACACTCGAGGCAATGGCGACCGAGGCCGGCTTCACCCGCTTCACAATGCACGATCTGGGCGACCCGACGAACCTCTATTACGAGATCCGTCCGTAGGGAGTCAGTCGACCTTCCGGTAGCCGCCAACCGGCACTATGCAACCGAAATCGGGCTCATCGGCACCAGCGGTGTCCAGACCGCACGGGTACCCGTACTCAAGTTCCAGTACACCATCGGGGAGAGCGTGCTTTCGGTGTCCGACGCTGGCCGGGAGCATCCCGGGGAGGTCGACCGGGCCGAGGTGTTCGAGGGCGTGTACCACGTCGCGGCGGCGAGGATCAGGTCCGGCGTCAAAGACCGAGCGGGCCACGATCCTCATCAGGGCGCAGGCCTCAACGACCGTCTGGAAGATGTCGGAAGCAGGGGAGAACGTGATGCCCGTCGGCCTACCCGATGCCCGGGCATACTCAGCGTTGCACATTGCATCGAATGCGGGGACATCACCGCCGGGAAGACGGGCCGCCCCGGTCGGCTCCGACGCCACAACCATGGCGCCGTCATAGAACGCTCCGGCAGCAGGACCAGCGAACGAAGCCACGTTGCGTGCCGCCACGTCCCCTGACTGGCCGTTGAAGCCGGTCTGGACAATTGTCGGGCGAGGCATGTCCTGTCTGACCATCTCGCCGACAAGGCCGGGCAGGGAGGCCAGGTTCAGGAGTGGGAACACGACATCGGCGCCCGTCTCGATCATCCGGGACACAGCGGTCTCACGTCCAACGCGGCATGTGGCCGAACCCTCACAGCCAAGCAGGTGCAGAACGGGCTCGTAGCCGAGCCAGCGGAGTGGCCTGATGAGGCCACTGGTGACCGAGTCGGGTTGACCGGACGAGTCACCTACGACAACGGCAATCGACCGTCCGGCCAGGAGGTCACGTTCCTCGGAAGACTTCACAGCGGCCGCCATCAACTCCTCGGCAGAGGAGGATAGGGTCACAAGGGCACCGTTGGCGTCAGCGATCAGGTCCCCGGGGTGGGATCCGGTGCTGACCACGCCGACCTTTTGGTCGACAGCCACACAACGAACTGCAGAACTTCCGAGCCCGCTCATGTCCAGGACCAGGACGGCCGGCATCTGTTCGGTCGCTTCGATGCAGGCTGCGGCCTGCAGGGTGTCAAGGTCGACGCCTGCTCCACCGAGGGACGGAGCCTCTACGACCCGCAGGTCGATGCGCCTGCCGTGGACGCCTCCGCATTCTTCGTTTACCAGGCCCGCAAACGCCTTAAGGGTTGAAGCCGACCCATCGGGCGGGATCGACATGCCGATCCGCCCCAGCTCCTCCAGACGTGTACGTATCTGGACGATGGTGACCATCTGGTCGGTGATCCCGCGGTCGGTTTCACGCGGCTCGTCCTCTCGCGGATCAGTCGGCGCACAGAACCGCTCAAGTGGCTGAAAGGGATGTGAGCGGTCGAAGGTCTCCTGGAAGGTATCGAAATCAGAGATCGGGAACAGCAGGTCACCAGCGGGGGTGGGTCCTGTCTCGGTTGGCCGGGTGGTCTCCACGACGGGTTCCCCTACGGTCGTCGGAACAGGGACCGGTGATGCCTGAGAGGTAGGCGGGGACGTGGAGGCAGCGCTCCCAATGGGCAGCGTCGTCGGTACCGACAGATCGGGACCGTCGACAGGCGGTGCCGACTCCGAAACATCTTCTGGTGAACACCCGAATGCCACGGCGGCAAGCAGAGCCAGAATTCCGATTGCTCGTATCGGCTGTCGGTCCACGGTTCCCTCGAAGGTCCACTGCATCTGCGGTCTGTGCCCAGGGAATGGCACCGGGCGTGCCTGATTCTGTCTCATGGGAGGCCCAGTTCCGGTGCATGCCGTCGACAGGCGCCGGAACATCCGGTGGTAGGGGTGCCGGGCCCGGGAGCCCGTATTGCGTAGCCTCGGCCCGGTGCGCACACGGGGTACCACATGAGTAACGACGAACCCGTCGAGGGTGAGGCCCCTGGGGTCCAGCAGGGACCCGGTGACGACGGCGTAGACGAGCCCAAGTTGCCCGAACAGGCCAGCACCGAACCCGGGATCGAAGTGTCCACCGGCCTCCGTCAGCGCAGGGCCACCTTCTTCAGGGTCAGGAGCGACACAGGCTCGCCGGTAGACGACCTCGCAATCGAACCAGGTCGTCGCTGGACACAGTCCGAGGCCGACCGGCAGATTCGCATCTTCTTGATCCGACTGGCGGGAGACCGACACCTGACCCATCGGACCGATCCGGTCGAATTCGTCCGCGAAAACGACCTGATGCTCCTCTTCGGACCTGAGGAGGAAGCGGCCTTCGCCCGACTGGCGCTCCGCTTTCCAGACGAGACCGTTGCCGTCTGGGCGACACTGCTGAGCGGTGGTGACAGGTCAGAGGCATTCGGGCCCCGATCCCGGGCCGAGAGGCGTGACGAGGCGGTAATCGAACAGGCGCTCCGCCTGGGAATGCGCAAGCGGCTCGGCAGTGCTCTGTTGCTGATTGGCGTATTGGCAGGCGGTGTGCTGCTCGGCAGGCCGCTGCTCGAACAGGACCCGACTGACCGAACTGACCGCTCCCTCCGCTTCTCCGCTGTCGAGGAGCCCGTAGATGGTGATCCAGATGTGGTCGACCGTGTATCCGGTGGCCTTCCGGTGGCGGAACCAGTCCTGACGGCTGTCGCTGACCGACCGGTAGCGATCCTGCGCGGTGAGGAACCCCTGGCCGAGCGCATCATGGTGCGTGTACCTGATTCAGCCCTGCCTGTTCCCAGAGGCGCGTTGACGGCTGCGGTATTCGAACACACCGGTGGCCAGGTGGCCCTCGTGGGCCCCGACGGCTGGGTGGCGTCAGCCTGCATCCGGGTGTCGGTGGTCACCGACAGGCTGCGACCACTCGACACCGTTCTCTACCAGGGGCCGGACGCTGCATGTCCGACGGGGCTCACCGGCCGGCTGGCCGCCGTGACCTGTCTCGGATCGGCCGGCATCGTGCTGGCAATCCAGATCCCACAGGGCGAGGTGACTCTTGTCGAAGGCGGAACCGGATGGGCCGAGGCGGTCCGCTTCGGCATCGAGTCGCCTGTCAGCCCATCGGGGAAATGGGAGGCCCTTGCTGTCCGGGGCACCATCTCGGTGCCGGTCGGCTCCGACTCAGTTGCCGTGCCCCGATTCGGAGGAACAGTGGGCGACGAGTTGACCCTTGACCTCGGAACGGGTGCCTCAGGTCGACGTACAGCCACCTGCACCCTCGTCTGATTCGGGCCTGCATGGCGGCGGGCAGCGTCCACCGGTACCGTGGGAGCCATGTGCGGCAGAGTCGTGACCGCCTCTTCGCCAGAAGAGTTGAGCGACTACATGGGCGTCGACGAGATCGTCGCAACCCTTGAGGGCCCCGACCACAACGTGGCTCCCACCGGCCAACTCCCGATGGTGTGGGTCATAAGTGGAGACACACCTGTCGGCACGGGACCGTATTGCCGGGGCACCACACGCTGTCTGGGAATCGCACGCTGGGGCCTCGTTCCCTCATGGGTCAGAGACCCCTCGATCGGGAACAGGCTCTTCAATGCCAGATCCGAGACGGTGGCCGAGAAGCCCTCCTTTCGTTCGGCGCTACGCCACCGGAGGTGCCTCGTCCCGGTCGACGGCTTCTACGAGTGGGGGCCGGTTCTACCCGATTCCAAGGAACGCTCCCGGAAACAACCCTGGTATGTCCACCGTTCCGACGGGAATCCAATGGTTCTGGCAGGACTGTGGGAAGAATGGAGCGGTGATGACGACATCAACCCTGCTTCTCCCATGAACACGTGCACCCTGATAACCGTGACGGCAAACGCGGATCTCGGGGAGGTCCACCACAGGATGCCGGCGGTTCTCGAACCCGATAGCTGGGCCGACTGGTTGGACCCGACGGTCACAGTTGCTGGAGCCGTCCTGCCTGTCTTGCGACCCGCCGCCGCCGGAGTCATCAAACTCCACCCTGTCGACCGCCGTGTTGGCAACACCCGAAACAAGGGAGCCCATCTGCTCGACGAGGCTGCCGTGCCGGCAGCCAACTGTGGCACCACAGGTGACCAGGAGGTTCTCTGGTGAAGGCCACAAAGGGCCTGGAGCGCACCGGCGAACAGGTAGCCACGACCGTGCACTCGTTGCGCCGTCGGGTCGACATTGGGATGCTCAGGTGGCAGGCACGCCTCGATGCTCCGATGGTCGACCGCTACCTGCCGTGGGGTCTGGCCACCACCTTCTGGATCTTCCTGGCGCTGCTGGCGATTGCCCGCAGCAGTGACCTCGGCATCGGCCCGCAGGTGGGCTACTACCTCCAGGCCGTGCACCTCATGGGCGAGGGTGCATCTCCAGTCGTGAGTGAATGGGGGTTTAACGTCTTCGCCAACCAGGCTGCATTTCTGTTCTGGCCAATCGCCCGGTTGGCTGAGCCACTTCCGACTGTGGAGACACTGCTTGTGCTGCAGTCACTTGCACTGGCCGTGACAGTCGTTCCCCTGTGGCGAATCGCCCGTGGCCCGGCCAACCTGCGTGTCAGCGGGGCAGCGACGCTGGTGATGACGTTCGTACTGCACCCCTCAATCCACAACCTGAACCTGGCGGGCTTTCACCCTGAGGCGTTCGCCCTGCCGGCCCTGCTAGCCGCCTACCTGATGGCCACACGCCAGAACTGGTGGATACTCGGGGTCCTCGTGGCGATAGTGGTGACCGCCCGAGCCGACCTGGGCCTGGCGGTATCGGCACTCGGCCTGTTGTTCCTGACCGAGGATCGCAGGCGGGTCGGCTGGGTTCTCACCGGCTTCGGGCTGGTCTGGTTCCTGGTGATGGCCTTTGTGGTCCAACCCATCTTCGGTCACGGCACCTACCCGCACGTAGAGGCGTTCTCCCGCTATGGAGACAGCGGGTTCGGCGTTCTCCTCGGAATGCTGGCCAATCCCATTGGCCTGCTCAGCGACCTCCTTGACCGTGCCAGCTTCGAAACGATGCTTCTGCTGGTGGCACCGGTGCTCTTCCTGCCCCTGGTGAGGCCCCGCTACATCATGACCCTGGCCCCCCTGACGGCTCTCTACCTCGTAGCCGACGTACCCGAGGATATTCTGGGCAACCCCCAACAGGACGTGCCGGCTCTCGTGTTCGTGTTCATCGCCACCTCGTTCGCTCTGATGCGGATCGGCACCCGGGGAATTAGCAGGATCCTCGTCGACCGTCGGGTCCTGATGGTGATGGTTCTCACAGCGTCGGTCTTCTTCATCCGCGATGCAGCCGCGTCGCCATATGAACAGCCGTGGGACTGGGGCAGCCGCGACGAGGTCGACTCTGCACGTGTGGCGGCCACCACGTGGGTCGGTGACGATGCCAGCGTGATGGCATCTCCCGTGGTGTTTCCGCTTCTGGCCGGACGCGAATCTGTCTACCTGCTCGACGCCGAGACACTCCACCGGGTGACCCCGGAGATTCCGTCGTCAGTCGACGTTGTCGTCTTCGACCGGAAAACCTCGGAACTCTCGAATTCGGGAAATCGCGGGTTCGAGGACAAGTTGGTCGTCTTGAACTTTAGGAGGCGCTTCGAGGACGAGGGTGTGAGCGTCTGGGTGCGCCGCCCTGGAGCGGGCTGAGGGTCAGGTCACACAGCCATGCCCGTGAGCGAGGAGGGTGTCGCGTAGTTCGTCTGCAACCAGGTCAAGGTCCAACGGATCGGCACTGGTGTCGGCTCGGCTGAAGTCCAGGTCGGTCATGTCGTCGATCGGCACCACATGGATGTGGGCATGGGGGACCTCAAAGCCTGCGACGATCAGACCGACACGTTCAGGTGCAAGAGCCTCCTGTTGGGCACGACCGATCGAGTGGGCCACCCCGAGGCAGTGGGTTGCGGTCTCGGCAGGCAGGTCGGTCCAGCGGTCCACCTCGGATACGGGTATGACGAGTACGTGGCCTCTGTGGAGGGGGCGGATGTCAACCATCGCCACGCAGTGGTCATCCCTCCAGATGATCCTGCCTGGTATCTCGCCTTGGATGATCCGTGTGAAGATTGACGCCATGTCCGATCCTCTCGTTGAGCCGGTACCCGGGGCTGACACCCCGGACCGGAGCCGATCGTAGGCTGTCGCCCATGGATAGGACGACGGGGGAGGACGGTCAGGCCTCGCTAACAGGTTGGGCCGGTGTGTTCACGCTGCCGAACCTGATAAGCCTCGTCCGCCTCGGGTGCATCCCGTGGTTCGTGTGGCTGCTCTTCGGTGCCGGAAACCGGACCGATGCAGCACTTCTCCTGGGTGCCCTTGGAGCCACCGACTGGATCGACGGGTGGATTGCCCGCCGGTTCGGAATGATCTCAGAAATTGGCAAGGTGCTTGATCCCACAGCTGACCGGCTCCTGTTGCTCGTGGCGCTGGTTGGAATGGTCATCGACGGATCAGTGCCCACTTGGTTCGCTGTGGCGGTGCTGACAAGGGAGTTCCTAGTCGGGCTGGCCGCAATCATCCTGGCCCTCCTGGGAGCAGCACGGATAGAGGTGACCTGGTGGGGCAAGACGGGAACCTTCGCCCTGTTGTTCGCTGTTCCATTCTTCCTGGCGGGGGAGTCCACCGCATTCGGAAACGAATGGTTCTCCGTAGGTGCCTGGGTCTTCGGGCTGCCGGGGCTGGTGATCGCGTGGTGGGCCGCCTACGGCTACGTGCCCCGTGGGATGGCTGCGCTGAGGGAAGGGCGGGCAGCTCGCAGGGCAACCGCCTGACCCCCGGTGTGGTCCTGATCCGGTAGGTTTCTCCACAATGAACGTTCCATCAGATGTCCGCTATTCGCAGGATCACGAATGGGTTCGGGTCGAGGAAGGTAACCGGCTCAGAATCGGCGTGACCGACTACGCCCAGGATGCCCTCGGTGACGTCGTCTTCATCGAGTTGCCGGCTGTGGGTACGACCGTTGAGGTTGGTGGTGTCTTCGGCGAGGTCGAGTCCACCAAGTCGGTTTCAGAACTTTTTGCACCCGTGGCGGGGTCGATCGTCGAGGTCAACCACGACCTTGAGGTGACACCGGAACGGATCAACGAGGATCCCTACGGTGACGGCTGGATCTGTGTGCTCGATCCGACAGACCCGACAGCAGCCGATTCTCTGATGGACGCCGAGGCCTACTCGGCCCTCCTTGAGGCCTGATCAATGACACCCGGTGGCTCTGTCTGCCCGGACTGCGGACTCGACGACACCTCGGGAGCCAACTTCTGCCTCTCTTGTGGCTCCCAACTGCTCTCAGGAGACGATGAGGCAACCGACTCCTTTGAGGCCGTACTCGTCTCTCCACACGAAGACGACCGTGCACACTTTCCACCTGGCTGCGGCCTGTTCGTGGTCGATTCGGGACCCAAGGCTGGCTCCCGCTACGGCCTCGAGTCCGATCGGACAACGGTCGGAAGGCACCGGTCCGCAGACATCCTGCTCGATGACGTGACCGTTTCAAGGCGGCACGTAGAGGTCGACCGAACAGGAGACCGGTACGTGGTCCGCGACGTGGGCTCGCTAAATGGTACCTACCTGAACCGCGACCTAGTCGAATCGGCTGAACTCAACGACGGTGACGAACTGCAGATAGGGCGCTTCAAGCTGGTGTTCTTCTATGGAACCGCAACCTGAGGGCCTTACCGGCAATGACCGCAGAGAACTCTCCCGGCGAGATCCGGATCGGGATTGGAGAGGTTCTTTCTCGTCTCGAGGTCGAATTTCCGGATGTGACCGTCTCAAAGCTCCGCTACCTGGAGTCCCAGGGCCTGATAAGCCCAGAACGCTCGACATCGGGCTACCGCCGCTTCTCCGACGAGGACATGAGGCGCCTCGTCTGGATTCTCCGCCAGCAGAGCCAGCACTTCCTGCCACTGAAGGTCATCAGGGAACTTCTTGAGGAGTCCGGTGGCAACCAGGCGGAAGGGTCAGCCGAGGTCGAGCCATTTAGGGAACACAGCGCGGCGGTCATCTCCGAATCCGTGAGTATCACCCGCGAGGAGTTGGCTGCAGCAGCAGGAGTGTCTGTGGCGACGGTCAGAGAACTGGAAAAGTTGGGCCTCGTCGAGGGAAGCGCGGCCGGCTCCACAATGGTCTACGACGCCGACGCCCTGCTGGTTGCCCGCCTGGCCGGAATCTGTGCAGACAACGGCCTAGACATCCGCCATCTGCGAATGCACCTGGTGGCTGCGCAACGCGAAGCTGGCGTACTCGAACAGATTCTGCTGCCGCGCATCCGCAGTGGCGACCCGTCGGCGATTGCGGCCGTCAGGTCCCGCTTTGAGACCCTGGTTGAAGCCGGAGGGCAGATCCGTGATGTCATGCGGAGGCGATCAATGGGTCGCCTCGGACGCTTCACCCACTGAACCCATGGCAGAGCCTCGTCTCCTGTACGGATCGGCCGAGATATCGGCCCGCGTTGCCGAACTTGGCGAGGAGTTGAGCAGGGTGCTGGCAGACGGAGCGGTTGCGGTTGGTGTCCTCAAAGGGTGCCTTCCGTTCATGGCTGACCTTGTCCGTGACATCGACAGGCACCTCGAGATCGACTTCGTGGCCCTGAGCGCCTTTTCTCCCGACAGCGGTCGGATCCGCCTTACCCGTGACGTCGTTACCGATGTGGCCGGCAGGCAGGTGCTCCTTGTCGAAGGAGTGGTCGACACGGGATTCCGCCTTGATTTCCTCAGGAGACACCTGCTTGACCACGGGCCAACCGAGGTGATCGTCTGCACCCTGCTGGACCGCTCAGACCGTCGGATCCTTCCGACACAGGTGGACTATTCGGGCTTCGTAACCGATGAGGGTTTTGTGGTCGGGTACGGCCTTGACCACCACGGCCGGTACCGAAACCTGCCCTGTGTGGTAACCGTCGACCTGACAAAACTAGAGTCGGAGTACTCCAGCGGCGGCACCGCAATGGCAGACGCCATTATGGGTCTGGCCGGCCGTCATCCGATCGGGGCATCTCCAGAGCCTCCGGAGGTGGGGACTATGGTGCGCGGGTGACCACCAGAGTGCCTTTCCTCCCGGTCCACCGGCCCGGTGGTCCGACCAGTCGGGCATGCCGATGATCGAGATGCGGATAGTCGGGATACAGGAGGTTCTGCCAAGCGGTACCCCTGTCGTGCTGCTCCGCGAACTGGAAGGAGAGCGTCTCCTTCCAATCTTCATCGGTATGGCCGAGGCCACATCGATTGGCCTGGTGCTGGCGGGCCAGGAGCCTCCACGGCCCATGACCCACGACTTGATGGCCATCCTGCTGGATTCGTTTTCGATCCAGTTGAATCGTGTACACGTGACCGAACTTCGGGATCGCACGTTCTTTGCTGAACTTCACCTTCAGGGCCCCGCGGGTGATCAGGTCCTGTCCTGTCGTCCGTCTGACGCCATCGCCATCGCCATCCGGACCGAGACGCCGATATTTGCCGCCAGCGAGGTCCTCGACGAGGCCGGATACATGGCGCCGCTGGATGAGAGCGGTCAGGCGGTACCGGCCGCTGAAGCTCAGGTCGAGGAGTTCAGGGAGTTCCTGGACTCGGTCAACCCCGAGGACTTTGCTGGCGGCTAGCCATTCTGATTCCCTGGAACCAGCAGGTCAGCGACATTTCGCGGACTACCTACCCCGTCAGGCCGGCACCTGGGCATCATGATGGCGTACATGTGATGGTTGACCCTGGAAAGGGCGGGGCCTAGTCTGAACTCAAGTCACAGGGGTGTAGTTCCGTGAATGTGCTCCCGCGGGGTCATTCACAGGGGGCCCAACCTTGGTGTCAGTGCACGAGCAGAGAGGGGTCGCACGTGGCCACGAACATCCCATCCGACGGGTACAGCTCCAAGAGGACTGCCGAGATCGTCGGCGTCACCTACAGGCAGTTGGACTACTGGACACGTACCGGACTCGTTGAGCCGGCACTCGGCGCAGCTACCGGAAGCGGCAGTAGGCGGCGCTACGACTACCGGAATCTCCTTGAGCTGAGGGCGGTCAAGACCCTCCTTGATGCTGGCATCCGGCTGGAGCTTGTTCGCGAAGTCTTCAGCTACCTGAGTGAGCACCTTGACGAAGATGTGACTCAGGTGAACCTGGTTATCAGCGGAACCAGGTCGGTTGCTGTCCGTAGTGGTGACGAGATCATCGACCTCCTGCGACAGGGGCAGGGTGTCCTCAACATCCTGCCCCTGGCAGGCGTAAAGGAAGAGCTCGATTCCAAGATCGTCGAGTTGTACCCGGAGGCCCGTGCAGCAGCCTCCGAAACCGGTCGGGTAGCGGCCGAGGGCTAGTTGGCGAACTTCCTGCAGGGCGTGGAACCAGTGGCTGACGGCATCCACCGGCTCCCAACATCGACCTCACCTGTCGACTTTGCCCACGAATCCGAGAGGCGTATAGCCGGCCTGCTCGACTTCTACGGAATTGCCTGGGAGTACGAACCAACCACGTTTATCCTCGACAAGGCACCAGACGGGAGCCTCCTCTCGGCGTTCACTCCCGACTTCTATCTTCCGGACCATGATCTCTACATCGAGGTGACGACGCTGCGACAGGCGCTCGTAACCCGCAAGAACAAGAAGGTCCGAAGGCTGCGGGAACTGCATCCCGACATTCAGGTGCGGATGCTCTACCGGAGTGACCTCGAGCGAATGTTCGCCAAGCACGCAGCCTGACCCTCGCTCACCCGGCGGCCGGTATCCTCATCGCCATGATCGGGACGGCAGGCCTCTCACTGTCGCCGCTCGACCAGGCCCACAGGGCCGCCGAAGCGAGGATGGTCCCGTTCGGCGGCTGGGAGATGCCGCTCAACTACCCGTCCGGAACGATCTCAGAGCACATGGCCTGTCGGCAGGGAGCAGCCCTCTTCGACGTGAGCCACCTGGGAACCCTCGAGATGAAGGGTGTAGAAGCGTTCGAACAACTCCAGGTGGCCCTTTCAAATGACCTTCGTCGTATCGCACCGGGACGGGCCCAGTACACCCACCTTCTCGACGAGGCAGACGGTTCTGTCCTTGACGACATCATCGTCTGGTGGCTCGAAGACGACAGCTTCACGGTCCTCCCCAATGCAGCCAACAACACCGATGTCCTCAGCGCCCTTCCCGGCTGTGTCGACGTTGCCGGGGATCGGGCCCTTCTCGCACTCCAGGGCCCTCAGGCCAGCGAACTGCTCCAAGGGGTGGCGCCAGATGCCGCTGAGGTGGGACGCTTCAAGGTCGCTACCTTCCAATGGGATGGCTGCTCGGCGCTTGTTGCCGGAACCGGTTACACCGGCGAAGCTGGCTTTGAACTGGCTGTACCGAACCGGGCGGCTGCTTCCCTCTGGCACGCGCTGGTCGCAGCCGGGGCTGACGTTGCAGGCCTCGGAGCCCGTGACACCCTGAGACTCGAGGCCGGCCTTCCCCTGCACGGCCATGAACTTGGTCCGGGGATCAACCCGCTCGAGGCCGGACTCGGATGGGTCATCGGCTGGGAAAAGGATGCGTTCAGGGGGCGAGATGCCCTGACCGAGTTGCGTGAGAGGGGGCCAGGGAGAAAGATGAGAGGTCTCTCAACGCCAGGCAGGCGTCCCCCTAGGGCAGGTCAGGCGGTTCTTCACGAAGGTGTGCAGGTCTCTGCCGTCACGAGCGGCAACTTCTCACCATGTCTGGGGCACGGCATAGCCATGGCGTTCCTCCCGCTGGAACTCGACGCCGGTTCCATTGTGGCGCTCGACCAGCGTGGCACAGAGGTGCAGGCAACCGTTACGGACCTTCCGTTCATCTGATGAGAGCAGGGCTGTTACCGCAGACCCATAGGTCAGTCACACAGGTCGGGTTGTTCCCTCATAATCTGGTCGAACATGGGCTGCGGGCTGAACCAACCTGAATAGGGGTGGTTCAGGTAGGCAGCGGTCTCAGCTGCCACATCCGCATCGATCAGAACCGGCGTGCCCGCCGCTTCGGCCAAGAGCTGGGCCTGACAGGTCCGCTCCATCGAAACGAACAACCAGAGCGCTTCCTCGACACACCGGCCGACTGTCAACAGCCCGTGGTTCCTTAGGATGGCGGCACCGTTGCCACCCAGGACGTGTGCGATGCGCCTTCCCTCCTCGGGGTCGTTGACAACCCCGGTGTAGTCGTCGAACAGCACGTGATTGTCAAAGAAGATGCAGGAGTCCTGAGTCAAGGGGTCAAGCAGCCTTCCCAGCGAGGACCAGGCCTTCCCGAATACGGAGTGGGAGTGGGCGGCTGCGACGATCTCGGGACGGGTCCTGTGTAGCGCCGAATGGATAGCGAAGGCGGCCTGATTCACCGAGTAGGAGCCCTCGACCACGTTGCCCGAGTGATCCACCAGGAGAAGGTCCGAGGCGCTGATCTGGCCAAAGGCCATGCCGAACGGGTTCACCCAGAAGCACTCCGTGTGTTCAGGGTCACGCGCCGTGATATGCCCGGCCACGCCTTCGCTGAAACCGAACCGACCAAAGAGACGGAAGGCAGCTGCCAGGTGTTCCTTGCGGTGACGGCGCTCATCCTCGTGCTCGGAGATGGTCGCTGGAACGTAGTAGGGGTTCAAGTCGGTCATTGTCTGCTCCAGGCTGGTCTCCCGGTTGCGGCCGAAGCAGCCGGCTCAGGCAGAGCTGACCGTATTGGGATCCAGCCAGGATCCACAAGGCGGGTCATCAGGGGAGGACGTCGACGGCCTTATGCCGCAACCAGTGATCGGCGAGGGTCAACAGGGCCATGGACTCGACCAGTGGAACGGCTCTTGGAAGGACACACGGATCGTGGCGCCCCCCGGCCTCAAGTGTTGTCGCCCTGTTGGAGGTGTCAACGGTCTCCTGAGGAGACGAGATCGTGGCGGTTGGCTTGAAGGCAACGCGAAACACCAGGTCTGCGCCATTTGAGATACCGCCCTGGATCCCACCGGACCGGTTGGAGGTGGTAACCGGTCCGGTGGCGCCGGGTACGAACGGATCGTTGTGCTCGAGTCCGGTCATGGTGACAGCGCCAAAGCCGCTGCCGATGTCAAACCCCTTTGACGCCGGCAGTGACAGCATCCCCTTGGCCAGGTCGGCCTCGAGCCTGTCAAAGACCGGATCTCCTAGTCCGGGTGGCACGTTTCGCGCCACGCAGGTGACGATGCCACCCAGGGAGTCCCCGTCGCGGCGGGCAGCATCAATGGCAAAGCTCATCGAAGCGGCGGCATCTGGATCAGGGCACCGTGTCGGGTCCTGCTCGACCTGGGCGAGTGTCACGCTGACGGAATCGACATCGGAGGCGATGGTGTGTATCTGGCTGACCCACGCCAGTACCTCAATGTCGGCAACATGGCGAAGCAGTTGGCGGGCGACAGCTCCCGCAGCCACCCTGCCTATGGTTTCCCTGGCACTTGAGCGACCACCGCCTCTCCAGTCACGAACCCCGTACTTGGCGTCGTAGGTGAAGTCGGCGTGTGAAGGGCGGTAGACGTCACGCAGGTGCTCGTAGGCACCAGGTCTGGCGTCGGAGTTGCGCACCAGGACGGCAATGGGCGAACCGGTGGTAACACCCTCGAACACGCCCGACAGGATTTCGCCACGATCGGTCTCGGATCGCTGCGTGGTAATGCTGCTCTGGCCCGGGCGACGCCGGTCCAGGTCGGCCTGGAGGTGTTCGTCGGTAAGGGGCAGGCGGGGTGGACACCCGTCGACGACCACGCCGATGCCTCCACCGTGGCTCTCGCCCCAGGTGGAGACTTGAAACAGCGATCCAAAGGTGCTTCCCACGGTCTCCGAGCATAGGTGCGGGGCCACGCCCGGCCCGAGACCTTTCCGGGCCGTTCCGGCTGTACGGGGGAAACCGCCCAGGGGCTAGCCTCGCTGGCTATGTCCGAACAGGTGGGGACCCTCAACATCGCTACGGCATGGGAGGCCGTGGCCGATGCCGTGGGCGACCAGACGGCACTGGCGGTAACGGGCAACCGGACATCCTGGGCCGACTACGACAACCGCGCCGCATGTCTGGCCGGAACGCTGCATTCACGGGGCCTGGCTGCTGGATCAAAGGTAGCCCTCTACTGCCATAACGGAGTCGAGTACCCCGAGGCCCAGTACGCGGCCTTCAAGTTGCGTTGTGTACCGGCAAACGTCAACTACCGCTACCTGGGCGATGAGTTGGCCTACATCCTGGACAACTCCGACGCTGAAGCCCTCTTCTTCGACCACAGCCTCGCCGACAGGGTCGATGCGGTGAGGGAGGGATTCCCGGCACTGAAGGCTCTCGTGCAGATCGGTGGCGACACGACGCCCTCGTGGGCCATTTCCTACGAAGAGGCCCTCGCCACCCCGCCGATGCAGCGAATCGAGCGTTCGGGCAGCGACCTTTGGTTCCTCTACACGGGTGGCACAACCGGCATGCCCAAGGCTGTCATGTGGTCCCACGACAGCCTCTTCGCCAACATGGCAGGGACCTTCGCCTCTCTGGGAGAGGCCCTGCCTCGTACAGCCAGCGAGGTCGCTGCGGCGGCAACCCGGATCGCAGCAGCCGGAAGCCGAGTCAGGCAACTCTGTGCCGCTCCCCTCATGCACGGCACATCAGGTCTCAGCAGCCTCAACACACTCACCCACGGCGGAATGATCACCACACTGGGTCAGGGCTCCTTTGACCCCGACGAACTCTGGACGGTTGTCGAGTCCGAGAAGATCACGATGGTCACCATCGTCGGAGATGCCTTCGCCCGCCCCATGCTCGACTCCCTGGACAGGGCAGCGAAAGCCGGAAAGGCCTGGAACCTCACTGCGCTGCGCCTCCTGCTGTCGTCGGGGGTCATGTTCAGTGCCCCTGTCAAGGCCGGGATCCTCGCGCACCATGATTGCACGATCGTCGACATTCTGGGATCCAGCGAGGGAACCGGTATGGGATCGCAGATCACCTCACGGGAGCTCGAGGATGCCGGCACAGCCCGATTCGCCCTCGGCGAAAGGGCGAGGGTTTTCAACGACGATGGTGAAGACGTTGTTCCCGGATCTGGTGAAAGGGGCCGTCTGGCCCTCGGGGATCCGATCCCTCTCGGCTACTACAAGGATGCTGCCAAGACTGAGCAGACGTTTCCAATGATCGGTGGGCGTCGATGGTCAATTCCCGGCGACTGGGCGACCGTCGAGGCCGATGGCACCATCACCCTTCTGGGTCGTGGATCAGCGTGCATTAACACCGGTGGAGAGAAGGTCTACCCGGAAGAGGTCGAAGAGGCGATCAAGGAGCACCCCGGGGTAGTGGACTGCAATGTTGTCGGCCTGCCCGATGAACGTTGGGGACAGGCGGTGGCAGCCGTTGTCGAACTCAGCCCAGCCGGCGGTGTCGGTATCGACGAGGACATCTTGAACCGGCACGCACGGACGGTTCTGGCCGGTTACAAGGTCCCAAAGAGGATTCTTCTGGTTGACACGATCCAGCGGGGCCCGAACGGCAAGCCCGACTACAAGTGGGCCCGCGGGGCTCTCGAGGCGACTTCCTGACAGGGGCTGCGGGCCTCAGAGTTCCAGCAGCGCCTGTTCGACAACCTCGGGCATCGCCGGATGCACGTACAGTTGCTCGCGGGCCATCTCGTCGACGGTCGTACCCGACGCCATCCCCTGAATCAACTGCTGGATGAGTGTGGGGGCATGCGGGCCGATGATGTGGGCCCCCAGGAGGAGGCGTGAGTCGGGGTCAGCCAGGAGTTTCACGAAACCCGTTGAATCCTCCATGGCCCAGCCGTAGGCGATGTCTGAGAAATTGCGTACCGAGACGAGGTGGGGGGTGCCGGCGTCTACCAGGTCCTGTTCCGTGTGGCCCACGCTTCCGATCTGGGGATGTCCGAAGACGGCGTGGGGGGTGAGCGAGTTGTCCATTGCCCACAGGTCCTCAGGGTTCAACAGGTTGTGTGTGAGGATTCGCGCCTCGGCGTTGGCGGTGTGCTTCAGTTGGGCCGGGTTGGTGATGTCGCCCAGTGCCCAGACACCCTCGGCAGAGGTTCGCAGGTAGTCGTCGGTGGCTATCAGGCCCCGCTCGTCGGTCTCGATGCCACCCGCCGCCACGTTGAGCGTGTCGCTGTTGGGACGTCTGCCCGTGGCCACGAGGAGCTGGTCGGCTTCGAGCGTCGAACCGTCACTCAGTTCGAGCCGGAAACCGTGGTCGTGTGCAACGGCGGTGACGGTCGTGTTCAGGCGAACACCCATGCGGCCCGAGTAGACCTCGGTGATCCTCTCCCGGATTGCCTCATCGGCGCCCCGTAGGAGAAGGTCGCCGCGGTGCACAATCGTCACCTGGCTGCCTAGGGCCTCGAAAACATGTGCCATCTCAATGGCAATGAAGCCACCACCCAGGATCACCAGATGCTCGGGGAGGGAATCAAGCCTCATGATGGAGTCAGACGTGTGGAACGGCACCTCAGCCAGACCCGGCAGATCCGGAGCCACCGGCCTTCCTCCAGCGGAGACGACGATCTGGTCGGCCGACACGCTGGTTCCGCCTACGTCGACGCATCGGTCACCGGTGAACCGGGCGTGGCTCTCGTAGACGGTCATGTTCTCAAGCCCGACTCGGTAGTCGCGTCCACTGACAGCGATCGGGTCAATTCGGCCAAACACGCGGTCACGGATGGCCTGCCAGTCGGCACCCTCGAAGGTCGTATGGAGACCGAGTGACCCACCCCGGCGGGCCGAAAGCGCAACGTCGGCAGCGTGGACGAACATCTTGGAGGGGATGCAGCCCCGATTCAGGCAGGTCCCGCCGAAGGCCCACGGTTCAACGATGGCTACATCCATCTCTGAGTAGCTCTTCTTGACAACGGTGTTGCCGGAACCGGCTCCGATGATCAAGAGGTCATGGTGTGGCATCTGTTGCCCTCTCATTGTTTGGCATCTGGAATGACAACCCCTGCTGTCACTCGGATAGTCCAGATACTTCAGATACGGGTAATGGAGCGCCGCTAGTTGCGGGGTACATCCTCCCACGCAACGTCCTTGAAGGGGTTCGGTTCCCTGGGGAGTCCGAGTACCCGTTCGCCGATGATGTTTCGCTGCACCTCGTCGGTTCCCCCGGCAATGCTGATCCCAGCGGCCGACAGACAGAAGGTCGACCAGCGTTCTCCATCCCCACCGTCAGGTCCCCAGGCCTGGCCGGCGGCACCGACCAGTTCCATTGACACGTCACGAATCGTCCTCGCGAGCAGAGCACCGTTGAGCTTGGCGATGGAGCCCTCCGGTCCCGGAACCCTGCCAGCGGCGACCGCATCGCGTATCCGCCTTCCGATGAACCCCTTGATCCGCTCCCGTATCCAGAGGTCGGCCAGGTCCTGACGGGTTCGGGGGTCTTCGGCCTTGTCGAGTTGTCGGGCCAGGTTGATCAGGTTCTGGGTGACACGCTCGCCGCCGAGGCCACCTCGCCCAGCTCCGATGGAGACCCTCTCGAACATGAGCATTGCCACGGCCAGGCTCCAACCCTGGTTCAGGTCACCCAACAGCCAGTCAGTTGGGATGTGGGCGTCTGTGAAGAAGACCTCGTTGAACCCACTCTCCCCGGAGATCTGCCGGAGTGGGCGAACCTCGATCGCCGGGTCGGCCATGTCCACGATGAACATCGAGAGGCCCTGGTGCTTGGGCACGTCGGGTTCAGTGCGGGCGACCACGATTCCGTAGTCGCAGTAGTGCGCTCCTGAGGTCCATACCTTCTGCCCGTTGAGAACCCAACGGTCGCCGTCCCTGACGGCCCTTGTGGACAGGCCTGCCACGTCCGACCCCGCTCCGGGCTCGGAGAACATCTGGCACCAGATTGTCCGGCCATTGATGTTGTCGGGCATGAAGTCGCTGCGTTGTGCATCGGTGCCGAACTGGTTGAGCACCGGCAAGCACATGCCATGTGAAATGGCGAGGGGCAGGTTGGGCAGGTGCCATGGCGCGGACACGTCATCGAAGACCTCCTGATGGGTTGCACTCAGCCCTGCTCCACCGAACTCACGGGGAAAGGTGATCCCAGCCAGGCCCGCGCCTGCCAGAGATGCCTGGAACCTTCGGGCTGTTGTGACCTCGTCGTCGGCTTCGTCCATCGATACCTCACCGCGCCTGGCACAGTTGGCCACCAGAAAATCCTGGACCTGTCCCCGGAATGCCTGCAGGTCGCTGGTATCCCCTGGCTCAGATGCATCCGACATGTCGTCGACCGTAATCCTCCAGACGGTCGGCCCCGTAGCCCGGCGGGCCTGTCATCTGCCAGTTGAGGTGTGATCACTCACCGGCGGACAGTTACACATGAGGTTCTTGTCGCCGTATGCCGAGTCGATACGGGCGACCGGTGGCCAGTACTTGTCGCTTCCCATACCGGAGACAGGGAATGCTGCGGTCTGCCTGTCGTAGGGATGACTCCAGTTGCCCGCTAGGTGCTCGGCGGTGTGGGGTGCATTGACCAGTGGGTTGTCATCGACGGGCCACTCACCGTCAGCGATCCTCGACACTTCAGCGGCAATGGCGATCATGGCATTACAGAAGCGGTCAAGCTCGGCAAGGTCCTCTGACTCGGTCGGCTCGATCATGAGGGTGCCTGGCACCGGGAACGAAACCGTCGGAGCGTGGAACCCATAGTCGACAAGGCGTTTGCAGACATCCTCGGCGGACACTCCATGCTGGCTGAGGACCCTTACATCCAGAATGCACTCATGTGCCACGTGCCCTCCCTTTCCGCTGTACAGGATCGGGAAGTGTGGGCGGAGGCGGGCTGCGACGTAGTTGGCTGAGAGGATCGCCATCTTGGTTGCACGGCGCAGGCCCGGGGCACCCATCATCGAAATGTAGGCCCATGAGATCGGCAACATCCCGGCAGACCCGTACGGAGCTGCGGAGATGGTACCGATTCCAGATTCCGGGCCAGCATCGGTGATGACTGGATGGCCCGGCAGGAACGGGGTCAGGTGCTCGCTCACCGCGATCGGTCCAATACCGGGCCCACCACCGCCGTGCGGGATGCAGAAGGTCTTGTGGAGGTTGAGGTGAGACACGTCAGCTCCGAACCACCCGGGCCGGGCCAGGCCGACCATGGCGTTGAGGTTGGCGCCGTCCAGGTAGACCTGTCCGCCGGCCTCGTGGACCAGATCGCAGATCTCCACGATCTGTGGCTCGAACACCCCGTGTGTCGACGGGTAGGTGATCATGAGGGCAGCTAGACAGTCGCCGCTCTCCGCCACCCGGAGCCGGAGGTTCTCGAGGTCCACGCTGCCGTCATCGGATGAATCGACCACAACGACCTCCATGCCGGCCATGACAGCACTGGCGGCGTTGGTCCCGTGTGCGGAGGACGGGATGAGGCATACAACCCTCTGCTCGTCGCCACGCGAGGCATGCCAGGAGCGGACAGCGAGAAGGCCGGCCAGCTCACCCTGGGAGCCTGCATTGGGCTGCAGGGAGACGGCTGAGTATCCGGTGATCTCCACGAGCATCTGCTCAAGGTCGGTGATCAGGTCGAGGTAGCCAGCAACCTGGGTCGTCGGTGCATACGGATGGATGCGCGAGAACTCGGGCCATGACACTGCAGCCATTTCGGTGGTTGCGTTCAACTTCATCGTGCAGGAACCGAGGGGGATCATGGTCCTGTCCAGGGCCAGGTCACGGTCGGCCAGCTTCCTCAGCCAGCGCAGCATCGAGGTCTCGCTGTGGTGGGAGTTGAAGAACTCCGAGGTGCAGAACGGAGACTGCCTGTTCATCTCGGCTGGGATGCCGGGTCGGGCAGTGGAATCCAGTGCCACCACGTCAGAGCCCTCAATGCCGAAGGCCGTCAGTACCGCTACGACCGTGTCTGGAAGAGTGGTTTCGTCGAAGCTGATGCCGATCGTGTCAGCGTCGATGCGGCGCAGGTTGCAGCCTCGTTCCAACGCGGCGGAGATGATCTTCTCAGCCCGGCCCGGAACCCGAACCGAGATCGTGTCGAAGAAGGCTTCGTTGATTACCTCGAAGCCGGCACCGAGCAGACCTGCTGCAAGTACCGAGGTCAGCCGACCTGTCCTCAGTGCGATGCGCTTCAGCCCGGAGGGTCCGTGGTAGGCGGCGTACAGGGCGGATATGACCGCCAGCAGGACCTGGGAGGTACAGATGTTTGATGTGGCGCGTTCCCGTCGAATGTGCTGTTCGCGAGTCTGTAGGGCCAGGCGATGGGCGATCTGGCCGTTCGAATCGACCGATGTTCCGACCAGGCGGCCCGGAAGCATCCTCTTGTGTCTCTCGGAGACTGCCATGAAGCCTGCATGGGGTCCCCCGAAGCCCATTGGAACGCCGAAGCGTTGAGCCGATCCTACGACTACGTCCACGCCGTGTTCACCAGGTGGGGTCACCACACACAGAGCCAGGAGGTCAGCCGTCACTGCCACTCCGACCCCGGCCTCGCGGAAGTGTTTCACGACCTGGCCCAGTGGCCGCAGGTTGCCACTGGTTCCGGGAAAGGCAATTAGCGACCCGAACACGTCGTGGTCACCGTCCAGTCGGATCGTCCAGGGGTCGGCGACACGGACCTCAATGCCCAGTGGCCTGGCGCGGGTGCGGATCACGTCAATCACCTGTGGGTGGCAGTCGGAGTCCACGAGGAAGGTGTTGCGTTTGCCCCGGTCGGCCCGTCTCAACAGCGTCATTGCCTCGGCTCCGGCCGTGGCCTCGTCGAGGAGCGACGCGTTGGCCAGGTCCATTCCCGTCAGGTCGGCGATCATCGTCTGGAATCCCAGGAGGACCTCGAGCCTTCCCTGGGATATCTCAGGCTGGTAGGGCGTGTACGCCGTGTACCAGGCTGGATCCTCGAACACATTTCGCATGATCACGGCTGGCATGTGGGTGTCGTACCAGCCGGCGCCTATGAGGCTGGTCACGACCTTGTTTCGTTCGGCAAACCCGCGGAGACGGGCAAGGGCCTCCTCCTCGCCCATGGGGTCGGCCAGGCTGAGCGGGGTTCTGTCCCTGATCGATTCCGGGATTATGGTGTCGATGAGGTCGTTCAGCGTGGGGGCACCGATAACGGCGAGCATCCTGTTGACCGCAGCCTGGTCTGGACCGAGGTGGCGTCGATGGAACGCCATGTCATCCAGGAGTTCGTTCAGGGGCGGGCGGGGTTCGGTCGGGCTCGACATCTCTGTGGTGTCCATTCCGGGTAGGGGAGAGCGTGCTTCGTTCACGCCCTCCTCTGTCCGGTACCTGAGAGATGGACCTGAAATGGGAAATGACCCCGAGTCAAGCTTGCCCCGTCGGTGGACCGGCCGCAGCCGGTCTCTCTCCAGAGTTGCCAGCCCCAGCGGTCCAGTCGCCTGAGAGTTTCCGAGGGCGGTTGCTCCTTCGGCGCCTCGGTCGGGCCGAGGTCTCTCCCACAGGGGTTATGTCAGCAAAAGACAACATAGCCCCTCTCGGCGATGGTGCCCAGATGGCATCGGTCACAGTGCCCCTCCCTGGGTACGCTCCACCCGGCTCTGGCACGCCTCCCTCTGGAGGGTGCCGCTGTTGGGGATGTATCGTCCCGGACAGCATGGAACTGATCTCACACCCAGCCGCAGGTGTCTTCCGGTGAACCCCACACTCGTAATCATGGCGGGAGGGCTCGGTTCCAGGTTCGGTGGCGACAAGCAACTGGTTCCCGTCGGCCCCGGAGGTGAGGCATTCCTTGACTTTGCGATTGAGGATGCGGCCAACTCCGGTATTTGCGACGTCGTGATCGTCGCCAGGAGCAACCTTGATGAGCTGCTGAGGAGGCACCTGGCTTCGCAGGGGCACCAGTCGTCTGACATCCGCATCGTCCACCAGGACACATTCGGGCCGCCACGTGCCAGGCCATGGGGAACAGGCCACGCGGTGCTCTGTGCAGCCGCGTCCAGCGACGGACCGGTAGTCGTCTTGAACGCCGACGACTACTACGGCCCCAGCGGATCGGCGCTGGCAGCCGAGGGGCTCGCCGATGTCGACGGCGAACACGCTGTACTCGTTGCCTATGACCTTGGAACGACCCTGTCTCCGGCCGGCTCCGTTTCCCGTGGAGTCTGTGAGTTGGATGGGAGCCATCTCGTCGGGCTTGTGGAGACACACGGCATCCGCAGGGACGGGGGACACATTCGGGCCGAGGACCCGCCTGGTCGACTTTGCGCCGATACGCCGGTGTCGATGAACCTGTGGGGACTCCCTCGCCGTGTTCTGGACCAACTCGAGGACCAGTGGGCCGACTTCCACTCGATACACTCCGCCGACGCGGCCACCGAGTTTCTCCTTCCGGAGGCGATTGAACAGCAGCGGATTCGAGGGCTCGTGACCGTGGAAGTGGTGAGGTCCGGGGAGCACTGGATGGGGATCACCAATCCCGACGATCTGGTAGTGGTCCGACGGGTGTTCGATGACGGCCGGTGAGGTCACCAACCTCAGGTGCCAAGCCGATCCGTGCCGACCTCAAGGCCCGGGAGCTGGACCTGTATCACAAACCCGCGCTCAGTTGCGTCCGCCAGAACCAACTGCTCGCATTCCAGCCAGTCGTGTGCCCTCGGGCCATCAAGGTGCTGATTGTAGGGAGCGTCGAAGACTATGACCTGATTGCCTGAGGAGCGGAGCGCCTCTACGTTGTGCGGGCCGTCATCGATGTAGAGATCGGCCTCGACCTCGGGCTTGGCCCCCAGGAAGCAGATGTCCCGGTAGGGGATTCGAGCACGGTCCAACCATTCCACCGTGTCAGCTATGGCAGTGGCATGGGTCCAGTTCACGTACAGGCGATGGGTGATTACCCGTATCCAGATGCCGATGTCAGACAGCCTCCAGAGAATCTCGGAGGTATCGTCGATGACGGGCATGGAGCGCAGGATGCGGTGCTCGCTGACGGCCAGGAAGTGCAGTCGCTCGAAGTCCTCGGCAGACATTCCCCACTCGCTGAAGTCCCAGGACCTCAGGAGGGGGAGGGACTCCTCGTCGACACCCGTCTCGTGGGCGACCACCGAGCGAAAGGCGGCGGTGTAGTCGCCACAGACACCGTCGAGGTCAACGCCTAGGACGTAGGGCCGGTCGACCCGCTCGTCGCTCACCGTGAGCCTTCTGTGTACATCCGGCAGAGGCTAGACGGTGGGCGCTCTGGGCAATGCGGTCGAAAACGGCGGAAGCCCCGCCACCCGGAGGTGGCGGGGCTTCCGGTCAGAACGAAGGTCAGCGTGCGAGTCCCTTGCCAAGCGCACTGATTGCAGCGTCCTTGATCGGAATGAAGCCGACTATTGCCAGCGCCGTTCCGATGTCGGTACCAAAGTCACTAAGGCCCAGGACCTCTGTGGACGCGCCGAAGCCGAAGCCTCCGACGTCGCTGATCAGGACGAAGAGATACGCCCAGATCAGTGTCAGGTTGGAACCGATGACGGGTAGGCCCTTGAGCATGCTGTTGACACCAGCGGTGTCGAGGATGCTGTCCAGAACTGCCACAACACCCTGAAAAACGATCGCCATGACGATCAGGGTGAGGATGGTTGACATCATTGTGCTGTACCCCTTTTTGTTGTCAGCCGCCGGTTCAGGATCGAACCGGATCTGGTTTCCGTGACTCAACGTTAGGAGGATCGCGCGTTTCCGGGGTGGATGCAAGCGAAACAATTTCGCAACATCACCGGGTGCAGTGTTGCGATCATGTAACATTCCCGGAGAGGTCGGCTGAGGTCCCACTAGCTGACATGAGGCCTGTACGGGTTAGCGAAACACCTGTCTCGGAACGCGGAAACGGCTCCAAGTAGCCTCCCGGCGAACCGGTCAACTCCTCGGAGCCGCTCCTTGCGTTCCACTCCCACTAGGCCGGTACCACCACCCGAGGGCGGCGGTACAACCAGGAATCGTCCTGGGCCGGTTGGCGCCTTACCCGGCGGTGCTCCTCCGGGCCTTGCGACCCGACCTCGCTCCACCGGCCTCGACACCTCCGTGTCCCTGGCCGACCCGCTGCGCCCCTTCAGGAACAACGTGGTTGCGGTCCTCCCCGAACACCTCTCCGGGCCTTTCCCAGGGTCTCGACAATCCTCAGCGGATGCGGAGCTTGCGCTCGCCCCCGCTTCGGGTGTCGGTTCCATCCGGTTCCGAATCCCTTCGCCGTGTTCGGCGTGGGGAGCATCATGCGCATCGGTGACGGCTTCGTCAACGGCGTCAGGACATTTCCCCAGAAAGAGCCGTGATATCCCCAGAAGCAGCGGATGATTTGCACAGGTATTCCACAGAGCGACCGAAAACCGGTCCCTCTGGAGGCGATCGAGGCGGCCTCAGGAAGACAGAACCACTCCCATAAGGAGTGCACCGAGAGCCGCTACGACTCCCAGCGCCCCGGTGAACCCCCGGATGGAGACCGATGAGGTGTTGGAGTGGACCGCTGCGGCTCCTCCCGACAGACCGACCAGAAGCAACTTGACGAGAAGGGTCATGAGGTAGGCGGTGTCACGGTTGGAGAGACTCACCTCGAACAGGTTCCAGATGCCCGTTGATACAGCAAGTCCGAAGAAGGTCCATGCCACGCGGCCGAAGCGGTTCGCAGCAATCCGCGGGGCATCCGGATCGAGCCTCCGCAGGACCGGCACGAGTGCCGCCATGGTCAACTGGCCACCGACCCAACCAGCAACGCCGAGCAGATGCAGGAAGAGGCGGGCTTCAGACAGGCCCAGATCGTTCATTGGAGCATTCTGGCAGCGGTCCCGACAGTTTCAGCAGAAAGGCCCTACCTGCAGGCTCGGCTCAGGCCGTGTGGGCCCGGCTCAGCGTCTCAGGCCCACTGACCGCGTTCGAGGAGGACATCGCGGAGGACGGCTGGACAGTCGGTCATCAGGCCATCAACCCCCAGGTCCAGCAGATCATGCATCTCCTCGGGGCTGTCGACGGTCCAGACATGCACCTGCAGGGCCATTCGATGGGCATGCTCGACGAACCGCCTATCGACTATCCGCACGCCAGCGGACCTCACCGGCACCTGAAGGCAGTGCCACGGCGGGGAATGGAAAGGGACCCCGAAATTTGCCAGACGGAAGCGGGCCGTGGCTGACGGCCCGGCTGACGTACACAGCCCAGCACCCAACAGTTCGCGGCACCGCTCAAGGCGACGGTCGGAGAACGCACCGATACACACCCGATCCAGGGCGTCGTGCGCCTTGATCACCTCGACAAGCGCTTCGACAACGGCATCGTCCTTCGGGTCGATGTTCACTCGCGCCCCCGGAAATGCCGTCAGCAGGTCAGTCAGGCGTGGAACGCCCTCGGTTCCACTGATGCGGGCCCGTGACACCTCCTCCCATGAGAGCTCTGAGATGAGGCCCACAGAATCACTGACCCTGTCAAGCGAACTGTCGTGGAAGGCAATCACGACACCATCAGCCGTCAGGTGCACGTCAGTCTCCAGATAGGTGAACCCAAGACCCACCGCATGGGCAAACGCAGACATGGTGTTCTCAGGCCAGTCGCCCGTACCGCCGCGATGCGCAAATGCCAGGACACCTGGATGCTGCAGGAACGGATGTAGGTCTGCGCCCATTGGGGAACCCATCCCGTCGACCGTACCCGTCGCGGACTGGAGGGGCCCGACAGGATACGACGGCAATCAGGTAGACGGAGTCCTCGGCCGATCCTCTAGCGGTAGCGTTGACGGATGGCCAGACGGACCAAGATCATTGCCACAATCGGACCCGCTTCCGAGGACGAGGCCACACTTCGCAACCTTGTGCGCGCCGGAATGGACGTGGCGAGGCTGGGGCTGGCCCACGGCACGCTCGACGAAGCGACCGAGCGTCTATCCACCATCAGGAGAATCGCTGCCGAAGAAGGCAGACCGGTCGGAGTTCTCGTGGACCTTCCCGGGCCGAAGGTACGGGCGGCATCCTTTGGTGAGGCCCCGGTGACGATCGTCGAGAAATCGGAGATCCGCCTGAGCGTCGGGAGCGGCCGTAGCACACCATCGGTCATTGAGGTCGACTACGACAGCCTCCTACACGACGTCCTTGTAGGCGACAGGCTCAGCATCGGTGATGGTCGGGTGATACTCGAGATTGGCGACGTTACCGGCGACCACCTGATGGCGCGGGTCATGCATGGTGGAAACCTGAGTGGCCGACCTGGAGTCCACGTGCCCTCGGACCGGCTCTCGATTACGGCGCCGACCGCCGAGGACCTTTCCTCACTGGAACGCTTCCTGGAACTCGACATCGACATGGTGGCCGTCTCGTTCATCCGTTCAGCTGAGGACCTCATGAGGTTGCCGGTCGAACCGCACCCTGCCGGCCCTCTCGTGGTCGCCAAGATCGAGACCCGGGCCGCGATCGACAACCTTCCCGCAATCATCGAAGCCTCTGGGGCAGTCATGGTGGCCCGCGGTGACCTGGGCAACGAGTGCCGGCTCGAGGAGTTGCCCATACTTCAGAAGGAAATCATTCGGGAGTGCATCGCATTGGGCCGCCCAGCCATCACGGCAACCCAGATGCTCGAGACCATGGTCAACAACCCGGAACCGACGCGGGCCGAGGTCTCAGACGTGGCCAACGCAGTCTGGGACGGCTCAAGCGCAGTGATGCTCTCAGGCGAGACCGCAATCGGAAGCGACCCTGTCAACGTCGTAGCCACGATGTCACGCATCGCCGAACGTGCAGACGACGAGTTCGACCACCGGTCCTGGGCGTCAGAGTTGTCCGATCTGCGGTTGACCGACAGGGGTGAGCCTGATAGTGCCATAACCGATGCCATGACCATGGCTGCAGCCAGGGCACTGGCCGAACTGCGTATCAGGACCGTCCTGTGCATCTCAGGATCGGGATTCACCGTGCGCTCGATGGCACGCTTCCGTCCCGAAGCCCGGATTCTGGGCTTCAGTGCAAACAGGCGGACCGTTGGCCAACTGACACTGAGTTGGGGAACCGAACCCCTCCACCTTGCCGAGGAGGGCAACATTGAGAAGAGGGTTGCCAGTGCCATCACAACCGCGCGAGATGCGGGCCACGTTGAACCCGGCGAACTGGTTGGTGTGTTGGCTGGAACCAACGTTCGCTCCCGTTCAACCAACGTTCTTCGTCTGGAGATCGTGTCGCCTGCCACCTGAGTTTCGGGTGGTGCACGGTTAGCCTCCACGCCGATGACCAGGAAGCACTCCGGAGATCCGGAATTCGTAGGGGCTGTCCTAATCGGCGGATCCAGCAGGCGAATGGGAACGGACAAGGCCCTCCTCGCATCAGCAGAGACAGGTGGCCTGTCTCTGCTCCGCCTCGCCGCAGGCGCACTCAATGGTGCCGGAGCCCGCGAAGTCGTTGCAGTCGGCCGTAGTGACACCTCGCTGTCCGGTGAGGGCCTCCGGGTCATCCCGGACCTCTGGGAGGGAGAGGGCCCACTGGGAGGGATCGTCACGGCCATGTCGGAAGTCGACAGCGACGAGATCAACCACATAGTGGTACTGGCGTGCGATCTCCTGGCCCCCAGTTCCGCCTCGATCCGAGCTCTCCTGGAAAGAGCGGTCAAGAAACCCGACCATGTCGTAGTGCCCCTCGTGGATGGCCAACACGAATGGCTTCACGCGTGTTGGCCGCTCTCGCTGAAGCCCCTGCTGGAGGCAGCATTTGAAGACGGCCTCAGGGCGCCACGAAGCCTGCCAGACGACATCCCCGTAGAGGAGGTCACGGGAATCGATCCAGCTACCACACGCGACGCCGACACCCCAGGGGACCTCCCCTGGGGGCTCTCGACCCCGACTGACGGGCCGATAGGGTGACGCCCCGCACCTCAGAAGGGAGGGGAGTGGATATTCCACAGATCGGCGTAGACGCACTTGAGGGCATTCTTGGCACCAGGGCGACGTTGCTCGACGTCCGCGAATCCGATGATTACGCGGCCTCCAGGATCACCGGTACACAACACATCCCGTTGGCCGACCTTCCCGACAGGATGGATGAGATTCCATCAGATCAGAGCGTCTACGTGATCTGCACCAAGGGTGGCCGGAGCCTGGCAGCCGTTGACTTCCTGCTGCATCAGGGCCTCACCGCCATAAACGTCATCGGTGGCACAGCCGCCTGGATCGAGAGCGGAAGACCTGTCGAGACAGGGGAACCGACCTGAGCCGCCAACAGAAATTGACATGGGACCTGCTAACCGAACAGGCCGCATTCCTGGCCCTTCTCGACACGCTCAGGGGCGAGAAACGCATCGCCGTGGACACGGAGTTCCACCGGGAGAGAACCTATTTCCCGAAGGTAGCCCTCGTCCAGATCGCATGGCCTGGAGGGCTGGTCCTGCTGGACCCCCTTGAGTTGGATCTGGCCCCGATGGCCTCGCTCCTGGAGTCCGAGACCCTCTGGGTAATGCACGCCGCGGGTCAGGACATAGAGGTATTCCAACGTGCCTGTGGAACCGCTCCACGGCGCCTGTTCGACACACAGTTGGCTGCCGGGTTCAAGGGGATGTCCTCGCCGTCGCTGTCAGCCCTTCATCAACATGAACTGGGATTCACGCTCTCCAAGGGTGACCGGTTGACCGACTGGCTGGCTCGGCCTCTGACCGAGTCGCAGTTGGCCTACGCTGCCTCAGACGTGGCCCACCTTCTGGAGATTCACGACCGCCTGACGACGGAATTGGACAACAGGGGGCGCCTCGCCTGGGCAGCAGCAGAATGCGAGGAGATGCTCGAGAGAGAGGTCACACGCCGAATCCCTGAGGATGCCTGGCGCCGAATCAAAGAGGCCCGGAGCCTCAGTGGCAGAACACGCCTCGTGGCCCGCTCCGTCGCCGCATGGAGAGAACGCCGGGCAGCCGAGATCGACATCCCGGTCCGCCACGTACTACCTGACCTTGCAGTCGTGGCCATAGCCCAGAAGGCGCCGGCGAATCGCGATGCGCTCAAGAAGGTCAGAGGTGTCGACGGAAGGCACCTCAAGGGAGAAACTGCAGAGGGAATCCTGGAGGCTGTGGCAGCGGCTGCCGACCTTCCAGCGCTGCCACCAAGCGAGGACCACAATCACCGTCGGCAACGGGATCTGAGGGCGGCCGTGACCCTCGTTTCGGCATGGGTGGCCCAACTGGCGCGCGACCTCGAAATGGACCCGACGCTTGTCGGCACACGGTCTGACATCGAGGCACTCGTCCGCAGCGACCAGGATTCCCGGATGGCCCTCGGTTGGCGCCACGACCTTGTAGGCGAGCCGGTCGAGGAACTCCTCTCGGGCCGTGCCGCCCTTGCCTTCGATGGTGAGGGCGAACTCGTCCTCATTCCACGCAACGGCTGAAGAGACCTTCAAGGCCATCCGGTCGCTGTCCACGTTGGTTTCAGAGAGATAGGCTCTAGGCCCGTTCGTGATCTGACATTGGAGAATCTGCGGTGAAGAAGGGTCGACATCGTCGCTTCGAAGAAGCGCGGGCACTCAAGCGAAATCAGGACCTCGACCTCGACTCGATTTTCGACAGCCTAGACAACACCCGGGAAGGATCGTCGAAATCGGGAGAATCGACGGCGTTCGACGCATGGGCGGACGATTTCGACGATGAAGAGTCAACCGACTCTGAGGGCGAAACAGCCTCGGACCAGGCCTGACCGTCGCTGGCTGACGCCAGATCAGCCTCCGGTCTCCTCCAGGATCTCATCCAGCTTGAGGATGTCCTCTTCGCGGAGGACCCCGATAAACCGCTGTTCCGCATCGGTGACAGCGAGTACGTCCACGGCCGATTCTTCCATTGCCATAACCGCATCGCGGAGAGTCCACGAGGGGAGAACGGCGGGCAGGTCCGTCCGGAGGACCTCGCTGACGGGCGTGTTATCCCAGTCAGCCCGATCCAACTCTGATACTTCCGACAGGCTGACGATGCCCAGGTAGGTTCCTCCATCGACCACGGCCACAGCACGCTCGCGTCGAGCCAAGACGTGCAGGTAGACGAACTCGGCGGCTGTGGCATCTGGTGGAACCGTCAACACGTCGGTGGTCAGGGCTGACGTCACCGGAAGGGTGAAGCGCCGTTCAAGGTGGCCCAGCCTGACGCTCTGTTGATGCTCAGCGATCGATGAGGGTCCTGCCACCACCTGGCTGACGGCCGCTGCAACCAGGGCAGGCACCACGAAGGACCCACCGGAAACCTCAGCCACGAACATCACGGCCGCAATCGGGGCCCGATAGCCGGCACCCAGGAAGGCTGCCAGCCCCAGGGTGGGGTACAGGCCCGGCCTGTCGCTGCCGAGCAACTGTCCAGTCAACTGACCAAGGATCACACCCTGTACAGCCAGGGGGATGAAGAGTCCTCCGACACCACCTGAGCCGAGTGTCACCAGGGTCGCCGCCAATCGAACTCCGAACAACAGGGCGATCAGGCCCAGGCCGTGGTCAGGTCCGACAACCCAGTCCATTGCCTCGAATCCCGGACCGATCGTGAGGGGAGCCCCGAACAGCGTGTCAGCCAGAAAAGCCAGGGCTGCGAGAAGAACACCACCGGCCAGAACCCTCGGGACAAAAGCGGTCTGCCTGGAACGGGCCTTGGACCAGCGAACCAGCCACGCCATAGAGCGACCACCGAGACCGGCCAGTACACCGAGCAGGATGGCTCCGAACACATCGGCGGTTTCCACGCCGGTGAAGAAGCCCGCCAGATCGTCCGCAGTGAACCAGAGTTGATCCTGGTCAAACCCCAACCTGTTGGCCGGATTGTTGAGGAAGGGCACGACAGCCCTCGAGCCGACCAGGTTGATGTAGACGACGTAGCTTGTCGCTGCGGCAAGGAGGGACGGCAGCAGCGCCCTCCGGTTGACGTCATCGCGGTAGGGGGCCTCCAGGGCAAAGAGCACACCGGTGGCTGGCGCCTTGAACACGGCGGCGACCCCGGCTGCGGCACCCGCCGTCAACAGGACCTTCACGTCGTCACGACTGAGCCAACGCCCGAACCGCTCCCGCATGCTGAGGCCCACGGTGGCGCCGGCATAGATGGATGGGCCCTCAAGGCCGAGGGCGCCGCCCATGCCGATGGTCACTACACCCGCCAGAAGCTTTGAAGGAAGGTCACGGAGGGGAAGCCTGGGAGACCGGTCGTGGAATGCACGTACGAACTCATCGGATGTCGCTGAAGACTCACCCCTGCCCGGGTAGCGCAGAATCAACGAAGCAAGCAGGATTCCGACACCGGGAGCCACAGCCGTCTGCCAGAGGGGGCGGTTCTGCAACCGGTGCAGGAGAACCTCGGCGGTCACATGCTCAAATCCGGCAATGAGGACCGCGACAACCACACCTGTGGCAACGGAAAGTGCCAGTACAGGCGTGTTCCCGCGCGTAGCCAAATTCCCGAGCCTGCTCACGCCTATCTTCCTACACCTTCCACCGCTGGCTTCCTCGTACCCGTTGGTAGCGGCATCTTGCCGAAACAACTGACAGAATGATTCGATGGTCCACGAGGTGCCCACAGGAACCGATGAACTGGTAGCTGACCTGGTGGCGGCGATCGGACCCGACCGGGTCCTCGTAGGTGGGGGAGCCCGTCACCTCTACGGCCGTGACAGCTCGATAATCGACGGTGGCCACAGTGGGCCCGTCTGCTTCCCGGATTCGACCGAACAGGTCGCCGACTGCATCAGGGCTGCTGTCGCCCACGGCCGCGACTTCGTTCCACGCGGAGCGGGTACAGGCCTCTCGGGAGGTGCCATTCCATGCAACGACCCGGTGGTGATAGCGACCACGCGGATGAACCAGATTCATGAAGTCGACGTTGAACGGCGTATCGCCTGGGTCGGGCCGGGGGTCGTGAATCTGGATCTGACAAGGCACCTTGCGGGCACCGGGCTGCACTTTGCCCCCGACCCCTCGAGCCAGCAGGCCAGCACGATCGGCGGCAACACGGCGAACAACTCCGGAGGGCCCCACTGCCTTGCCTACGGAGTGACAAGCGCACACGTGGCGGCAGTCGAGGTGGTGCTGTCAGACGCCAGCACCGTGGTCCTGGGTGAAGAGGTAGGCGATGCGGTCGGCTACGACCTGCGCGGAGCCTTCGTGGGCGGCGAGGGTACGCTCGGAATAGCAACCAGGATCGCTGTCAGGCTGACCCCCGATCCGCCGGTCGTGATGACCCTGCTGTTGGACTTCAAGTCGATAGTTGATGCCGCCGAAGTGGTCACCGGCATTATTGCCGCTGGCATAGTTCCGGCGGCCCTCGAGATCATGGACCAGAAGGTGGTCCAGGCTGTCGAGAAGTTCGTTAGTGCCGGCTACCCGTTGGACGCCGGAGCTGTTCTCATCGTGGAACTTGACGGCCTCCCCGCCGGTGTTGCCCGAGAAGTCGAGATCGTCAAGCGGGTAGGTGCCGACAACGGGGTCGGTACGGTCCGGGTGGCTGCCGACAATGCCGAACGGGAACTTATCTGGAAGGGCCGAAAGAACGCCTTTGGGGCGATAGCCCACATCGCGCCCCGCTACTACCTCCACGACACGGTGGTGCCCCGCACCCGACTGGCAGAGGTCATCGAAAAGGTCAACGCCGCCGCCGAACGCTACGACCTGATCGTGATGAACGTCTTCCATGCCGGCGACGGGAACCTGCACCCACTGCTTTTGTTCGATCCCCGTGAGCCGGGGACCTTGGAAAGGGTCCATGCCGCCGGCGAGGAGATCGTACGGATCGCCATTGAGGCCGGAGGCGTCTTGTCTGGCGAACATGGGATCGGCCTGGAGAAACGTCGCTTCATGTCCCTGCTCTTTTCCCCGGATGACCTTGCCGCCCAGCGGGCCCTGCGCGACGCCTTCGATCCGCTGGGCCGCGCCAACCCCCTCAAGGTCTTCCCGACGGGTGCAAGTTGCGGTGACGTGGCGGGCCTGACAGAGATTCCCGAGGGAGTCTGGGTGTGAACGCGATGGAGGACTTCCGTGCAGAGGTCGGGTCCAGTGGCCCCGTGTGTGTCAAGGGAGGCGGCACACGATGGAGCCTCGGGGGAGTGGCCAACACCAACGTCAGGGTTGTGCATGCACCCGGCGGAATCGACTCCCACGACCCGGCTGAGATGACCGTTGCGGTCTGGGCCGGTACCACGCTCACGATCCTGGCAGAGGTGTTGGCAGAGAAGCGCCAGGAGGTGGTCCTTGACGGGCCACCGGGCTCAACCGTGGGCGGTTCCCTCTCGGTCGGCTGGAACAGCATCAGGCGTCAACGCATCGGAACGGCCCGCGACTCCCTTCTTCAGGCCGAGTGTGTCGGGGCCGACGGAAGGATCTTCAAGGCCGGCGGCCCAACCGTGAAGAACGCCAGTGGATACGAGCTGTGCCGCCTCCTGGTCGGCTCCCTCGGGACCCTTGCCCTGACGGGTCGAGTGATCCTCCGGACGAGGCCACTGCCGGAGTGCTCTCTCTGGCTTCGAGGAACCATGTCGCCTGTCGAGGTGGAGCGCTCCTGCTACCGGCCGTCGAGCATCCTCTGGGACGGAAGCAACAGCCACGTGTGCCTCGAGGGCTATGGGGCTGACGTGGAAAGCGAAGCCGAAGGTCTCGCCGAGCACGGCATGGTCGAGGTGGCAGGGCCGCCGGACCTGCCACCAGACCGCGACAGGTGGAGCGGCGACTTGCCCCAAGGGGCGGTCCTGGATGTGGCGACCGGTGTGGTCCACCGCCACGGGAGCACGGTCGCTCCAGAGGTGGATCCCGCCGTGAAGGTCATTGCACACCGACTGAAGGCGAACTTCGACCCACAGGGCCGCCTCAATCCGGGCCGTGACCCGTACCAGATATCGGCATGAGCAGTCCTTCGTACACAGAATTGCTGGATCTCGACAGCGACTCCCTGACAACGTGTGTGGCATGTGGCCTGTGTCTGCCACACTGCCCGACCTTCAGGCTCACCGGCGACGAACGGATGTCACCCCGTGGACGAATTGCGCTGATGCGAGCGCTCCAGACCGGCGAAGTGGCCTGTGACGATGAGTGGTACAACTCCATGGAGACCTGCATGCAGTGCCGCGGCTGCGAAGCAGCATGCCCGGCGGGTGTGCCGTTTGGCGAACTGATCTCGGGTGCCAGGGCTGCAATATCTGATGCCAGGCCGCTGCCGCTACACCTCCGCATCGGCCTATGGGCCCTGACCCGGCCTCGCCTGCTTCTGACAGGCAGCAGGCTTGTGGCCCTGCTGCAACGCCTCCGAATGCTCCCACGAGCAACATTCCTACCGAGGCGCCTTCCCCTCTCCGGATCCAGCCTCCCACGCCGCACAGAGGGCGACGTGATCCTGTTCACGGGATGCGTCATGGACGTCTGGCAACCAGAGGTGCACGACGCCTGCGAGTCGGTAATTGAGGTCACCGGATCCACCGTCCTGCGATCCGGGCCCAGAACCGGGTGCTGCGGGGCCCTGCACGAACATGCCGGGTTTCACGATTCGGCCCGGGAGTTGGCCGAACACGTAATCGCCACCCTCCAGGGCGACCAGCAGGTCCTAGTCGACTCAGCCGGTTGCGGGGCAGCCCTGAAGGCCTACGGTGACCTCCTCGGAACACCCGAGGCGAAGGTCTTTTCCGAACGTGTACTCGACGTTCACGAATGGTTGGCGGAACGCAGCGACGCACTACCGCTGGTCGACGTGTCAGGTCGACCAGCGGTAATCGTCCAGGACCCCTGCCACCTCCGCCATGTGCAGGATGCCCATGGTGCTGTCCGCCAGGTTCTGGGACACTGCTCTGAAGTTGTCGAACTGAACGACGACGGCCTGTGCTGTGGGGCAGGGGGTTCATACTCCCTGCTGCAACCGGTAATGGCTACTGCGGCTCGCGACCGCAAGGTCGAGTTGATCAGGGATGTCTCCGCACGCTCCGGTGCGAACATCGTGGTAAGCGCCAACCCGGGCTGTTCCATGCACCTGGCTACAGCCGGCATCGAGGTTCTGCACCCGATTCAGGTACTCGCAGGGATGCTCGCGTCGCCAGGTGAGGTGGTCGGCGGATCGCCAGCTGGGCCAGCAGGAGGAGCCGATGGCAGGTGAGTTCGAGGATCTACGTACCCGCCTGGAGGCAATCTCTGAGGAACTCGCCGATCTCGCCATCTCGCGCCTCCGTGACTCAATCGACGCCGGCGGTACGGAACTACCCATCGATGAGCGCCGCCTGACCAGAGCCCGTCGTGCTGTCCTGAAGGCCGCACACCTTCTGGAGGAGCGGGACGGCGGCTAGGTGGTGCCCAACTGTTCAGCGGTGTTCAGGAAGTCGATCATCTGTCGTAGTCGGGCGTGGGCGTGGCGGTCGAAGTTCATCACCAGGCGGGTCAGGGCCAGCTCGTCGTTATCGGCGATCTCGGCCCTGGATGGTTCACCCCGTTCGATCTTCCCATCTGCCAGCAGGTCGGAGAAGTTGTCGTTCAGGCCCTCCAACTCCTCGTCGCCTATCTGGCGTTGCAGCCGCAGCACCAGCCGCTTCCCCACGTACCGCATCGAGTGGTAGGTGCTGTAGAAGTCACAGATGTGGTCAGCCGCCGCGACCGGATCGTCGGTTGCGAAGACGAGTGACAGGTCGGCCTGTGAGATGAGGCCACCTTCCACGAGTTCCTTCTCGACGAACTCGGCCCAGTAGTCCCAGTAGGTACTCTCCGGGGGATCGAGCAACACGACGGGCGCAATGGGCGACTTGCCGGTCTGCATGAGGGTGAGAAGTTCGAAGGCCTCGTCCATGGTTCCGAACCCACCCGGCAGCAGCGCATAGCCGTGCGATTCCTTCATGAACATGACCTTGCGGGTGAAGAAGTAGCGAAAGTTGATCAGCTTGGGGTCATCGGTGATGAATTCGTTGGCCTCGGACTCGAAAGGAAGCTGGATGTTCACTCCGAATGAGCGGTCGGATCCTGCGCCTTCCATTCCGGCTGCCATGATCCCGGGCCCGGCCCCGGTGATGACCATCCAGCCACGCTCCGCTATCGCCTCTCCGAAGGCAGCGGCCGTCCGGTACGCAGGGTCACCTTCTCGGATCCGTGCCGATCCGAAGATGGTGGCCTTCCTGATGCCCCGGTAGGGAGCGAAGACGGCAAAGGAGTGCCGGAGTTCCTTCAGGGCTGAGTTGACGAGCTTCAACTCGCCCCTGTCGGCGTCCTCACAGCCGAGGCGAACCGACGAAACCAGGAGTTCGGCAATCAGGTCAAGATCGTCGGGACGACCGGTCGCAGCCGCCAACTCCTCCACGGCAGCGTCGAGGCCGGGGTCCCCGGTGCGGTAGCGACGAAGGTTTCCGGGGGCTTGCGGAGGGTCGGCTGTCATGCGCTGGTTACAGGAATCGGGATCCGGCCTTCCTCGGGGGCCGTCACGTGCAGCCTCGTACCGCCCTGAACGCGGTCGTAGAGGGTCGTGCGCTGCTCCAGGGACCTGCCAAGGGGTTCGACCAGGGCCCGCATCTGTGGTTCGGTCATCATCTGGCCGTGCTCTGCTCCAGCGGCCCGTGAGATGTTCTCGTCCACGAGCGTGCCACCGAGGTCGTTGACCCCGGCCTGAAGCAACTGTCGGACACCGTCGTTGCCGATCTTCACCCAGGAGGCCTGGACGTTCGGTATCAGATCGCCATATGCGATGCGTGCAACGGCATGGACAAGGAGGGTTTCGCGAAAAGTGGGGCCCCGCCGGGCCCTGTGCTGCAGGTAGATGGGCGCTGCCATGTGCACGAACGGCAACCCTACGAACTCGGTAAAACCTCCGGTCTCCTTCTGGAGGTCTCGACAAAGCAACAGGTGTCGAACCCAGTGACCGGGTTGTTCAACTGCCCCGAACATCATCGTCACGTTCGATGCCAGACCCACGCTGTGCGCCGTCCTGTGAGCTTCCAACCACTCATCGGTCGAGATCTTGTCAGGACACAGGACCTCGCGGACCTCGTCGTCGAGGATCTCTGCGGCGGTTCCCGGTAGCGATCTCAGCCCGGCGTCCATCAGGCGCCTCAGGTAGTCGGCCAGTGGTTCGCCAAGACGGTGAGCTCCCTCGGTCACCTCAAGGGCCGTGAACCCGTGGACGTGGATGTCCGGTACGGCTTCGCAGACCGCACGGGTCACGCCCACGTAGTAGTCGCCGTCAAAGTCAGGGTGGATTCCGCCCTGGAGACAGACCTCGGTGGCCCCCATGCGGGCGCCATCGGCTGCCCTGTCGGCGATCTCCGAAATCTCCAGGAGGTACGGAGTGCCCCGCAGGTCAAGCGACATCGGCCCCTTCGAGAAGCCACAGAATCGACACTTGTAGGTGCAGATGTTCGTGTAGTTGATGTTCCGGTTCGCCACGAAGGTGACCGCATCGCCGTTGATCCTGCGGCGCAGGTCGTCGGCTACCTCGGCCACTGCAGCCACCTCGCCACCCCTCGCAGAAAACAGGGTTATCAACTCATCGTGTCCAGGCTCCTGGCCGTCCATGACACCGTCGAGTACCTCTGCGATCGGCCCACGCCTGAGCGGTGAGCCCGACACGAGGGGTGCCGGGAGGTTGGAGGCTCCGGAATACCAGGCGGTCGAGGTGGAGCTGAGACGGCGAGGCGTCGGGCCGTCGCCGTTGGCGATCTCCTCGAAGACCTCGGGGAAGACGGACCCGGGATCGTCGCGTGCAAGCGACTCGGAGTCACTCCTGTCGAGCACGGCGAAGCGGAGGTGCTCATGCAGCCACTGACCGGGGTCTGAGGCGAACTCGGGATAGATGGTCAGGCGGGGGGCGAGGACGTGGCCGTGCTCCTCGGCCACCTGTTTGAGTAACTCAAGGCCCGGCCAGGGACGCTCAGGGTTCACATGATCAGCGGTGAGCGGAGACACCCCACCCCAGTCGTCGATGCCTGCTGAGATCAGGTCGCCGAAGTCGTCAGAAAGGTTGGGTGGTGCCTGCAGGTGGATCTCGGGAGGCAACACAAGCCTGGCCAGTGCAATCGTGTCTAGGTATTCGCTGCGGTCGCAGGGCTTCCAGTCATGCATGGCGGTGCCGGGCTTGGGAAGGAAGTTCTGGACGATCACCTCCTGAACGTGGCCGTGGCGCCCGTGGGAGTCAGCTATGGCGTTAAGCGTCCGGATGCGAGAAAGTCGGTCCTCGCCGATGCCTACCAGGAGTCCCGTCGTGAAGGGAATCGAGAGGCGCCCAGCAGCCTCGAGGGTCTCAAGACGTCGCTCGGGTTCCTTGTCGGGACAGGCCCTGTGGCATGCGAGGTCGGGGTCGAGAGATTCAAGCAGCATGCCCTGAGAGGCGGAAACCCTCCGGAGGGTCGACAGGTCCCCAGGTCCCAGAGCTCCGGCATTCGCATGTGGCAGTAGACCGGTCTCGTCCAGGACCATCCCGGCCATCTCGGTCAGGTACTCAACAGTGGAGGAGAAGCCATGTCTGGACAGCCAGGCAGCCGCTACCGGATAGCGGGACTCGGGGCACTCGCCAAGCGTGAAAAGGGCCTCGTGGCAGCCCATTGAGGCGCCGGTTCTGGCGATCTCGAGGACCTGTTCAGGTTCGAGGTAGGGAGACTCCAGGCGCGCCGGCGGGCGGGCGAAGGTGCAGTAGCCGCAGCGGTCCCTGCAGAGCATCGTCAGAGGAATGAACACCTTGGGGCTGAAGGTGATTCGGTTGCCGTGGTGTTGGTCGCGTACCTCGCGTGCCGCAGTCCTGAGTTCCTCGCCGTGAAGGTCCAGGCTGTCGAGTGCAAGCGGCGGGGATGTTGCTGATTCCACTTCGGTAAACTAGCAGTCGCTCAGGCCTCTCGGTCGATCGGCTGGTGGTCCTTTCAGAGGATGGAAGCCTTGTCGGCCAGGCTGACCAGAAGCTCGTCGAAGGACCGGATGAAGGCATCGACCCCCTCTACCTCAAGCTGGTCGGAAACATCGTCGAGGTTGATGCCGACGCTGGTCAATGCCGCGAGGACGTCTCTGGCCGCTGCAGGATCGGCATCGATGGTGCGGGCGACGGTACCGTGCTCCTCAAAGGCCTCGAGCGTCGCATCGGGGATCGTGTTGACCGTGTCGGGGCCGATGAGAGCGTCGACATAGAGGGTGTCGGGGTAGTCGGGGTTCTTGGTGGAGGTGGACGCCCACAGAGGTCGCTGAACCCGCGCCCCCCGCTCTACGAGGGCCTCCCAGCGGGGGCCGCTGAAGGTGTTCCGGAAGAGGTCGTAGGCGACACACCCCTGAGCAACGGCCCCCCTGCCCCGCATGGCTAGCGCTGAAGGAGTGCCGATCGCCTCGAGGCGGCGGTCAACTTCGGTCTCGGTTCGGCTGATGAAGAACGATGCCACCGAGGCCACGCCGGAGAGGTCGCCCGGGCAGGCCTCGAGCCCGGCGATGTAGGCCTCCATGACCTGCTCGTAACGCTCCAGGGAGAAGATCAGGGTCACGTTGACGCTGCGTCCCTCTGAGATCATCTGGCGAATCGACGGCATTCCCTCGACGGTGGCAGGGATCTTCACCAGGAGGTTCGGCCTCGCGATCCGTGCGTTCAGGTCCCTGGCAGCCGCCGTCGTGCCCTCGGTGTCCGTGGCCAGAGACGGGTCGACCTCGACCGAGACGTAGCCGTCAATGCCAGTGGACTCTTCGTAGACAGGTGCCAGGAGATCGAGGGCCGCTGTTATGTCGCTCGTTACGAGCTCCCAGTAGCTCTCTTCAATGGACCGACCGGCGGCCTTCAACTCTGCCAGCTGCTCGTCGTAGGCGTCGGTGTCGGACATGGCCTTCTGGAAGATCGACGGGTTCGATGTGATCCCCCGGACGCCCCGGTCAACCCATGCCTGCAACTCACCTGACGTCAGCCAGCCGCGCCTGAGGTTGTCGAGCCACGGGCTCTGTTGCTGTTCCCCGTACAGGTCGTGAAGTCTGGTCATCGTTTCCTTCCGTGCGGAATGGCAGGGTCAGCCTCCGAGTAGCCCAAGGGCCGCATCTGCGACGGCCTCCGGGGTGATCCCGAGCCTGGCCATGACCTCGTCTCCCGGAGCAGATGCCCCGAACCTGTCGATGCCTACAGCCCTGTCAGCCCACCGGGACCAGCCGAAGGTGACACCGGCCTCCACCGAGACAGCAGGGAGCGATGGAGGCAGCACGTCGTCGCGGTAGGAATCGGACTGAGCGGCGAACAGGTCGGTGCTTGGCATGGACACGACCCTCACAGCGAGGCCGCCCGCGGTGAGGGTCGCTGCAGCGTCGAGGGCGACGCTGACCTCGCTGCCCGTTCCGATGATCACAACGTCTGGGGGAGTGTCGGGCTCTGCGAGCACGTACCCACCCCTGGCAACCTTGGCGTGGTCGTCGGTGCCGACGAGAACGGGAACGTCCTGCCTGGTGAGGAGCATCGCCACCGGTCCGTCGCTGTTCACGGTGTAGCGCCATGCGGCAGCCGTTTCGTTCGCGTCTGCGGGCCGGAACACGGTGAGGTCGGGAATGGCCCTCAGCGAAGCCGCATGCTCAACGGGCTGGTGGGTGGGACCATCCTCGCCAACCCCTACCGAATCGTGCGTCCAGATGAATACCGTTCGTGCGCCGCTCAGAGCGGCGAGCCTGACGGCGCCGCGCATGTAGTCGCTGAAGACGAGGAACGTACCGCAGACGGGTAGAGCCCCGCCGTGGAGGGCGAGGCCGTTGCAGATGGCACCCATTGCGTGCTCGCGGACACCGAAGAAGATCTGCCGGCCCTCGGGGCAGTCGGCCCCCTGGACACCGTGGCCACTGATGGTCGTGCCGGTGTTGCCTGTCAGGTCGGCACCACCTCCGATCAGGCCCGGTACGACGTCCAGCAGGGCCTCGAGGCAGGCATTGCCGGCTTTACGGGTGGCCACGCCGGAACCGACTTCCCATGTGGGGAGGCTGGCCTCCCAGCCCTCGAGCCCACCGGCCGCCTGGCAGACATCCCATTCGGTGAGGTCGACGTCGGCAGAATCGAGGCGGGAACACCATGCCTTGCGCTCAGCGGCTCCGCGGCTTCCGGCAGTGGCGTAGAAGCTGCCCACCTCAGAGGAAACCCAGAAGGACTCGTCTGCTGGAAGCCCCAGGTGTCGCCGTGTCTCAGCGATGCCCTCGTCCTTGAGGGAGTAGCCGTGTACCGCAGATGTGTCCACATCGGGAGACGGGTTGCCGATGTGGCTTCGGATCACGACCAGGGACGGTCGGCCGGTTTCGTCCATGGCGTGCCGTATAGCGGACTCCATTGCGTCAAGGTCCTCGGCCGCCTCACCCAGATCGATCACATGCCATCCGTAGGCGGCGAATCGGGCCGGTGCGTTATCTGACAGAGCCCACTCGGTCGGGCCATCAATTGTGATGTGGTTGTCGTCGTAGACGGCGATCAGGTGGTCGAGGCCGAGGTGGCCGGCGAGCGAGGCTGCCTCGTGGCTAATCCCCTCGGTGAGGTCGCCGTCGCCGCAGACAACGAACGTGTGGTGGTTGCACAGGTCAGATCCGAAGCGGGCCCTCAGGTTGCGCTCTGCTATCGCCATTCCAACGGCGTTGGCGAGGCCCTGGCCGAGAGGTCCGGTGGTGACCTCGACCCCGGCGGTGTGGCCGACCTCTGGGTGTCCGGGGGTGGCCGAACCCCACTGCCTGAAGTCGCGGAGATCATCGAGGCTGAGGCCGTGTCCGGTCAGGTGGAGCATCGAATAGAGCAGCATCGAGGCGTGCCCAGCCGAGAGGATGAAGCGGTCCCGGTCGATCCAGAGAGGGTCTGAGGCGTCATAGGTCATGATCCGGGTCCAGAGCACGTGGGCCAGGGGAGCGAGTGCCATGGCCGTTCCCTGGTGGCCCGATCGAGCTGCGTGCGGCCCGTCCATCGACAGGCCCTTGACTACGGCAACCGCCTGGCGCTCCAACTCGGCATCGGTCATGTTTGTCATCACAGCCCCTGCTCGACGTAAGCGCGGCGCCACCATATCCGTCCGTCAATCGGCTTTCAGGCACCAACGACAATCAGTATTTTCTGGAGACCATGTGTTGCCTGGAGCTACCTCACCGAGATGACGATGCCCCGAACAACAGACCGGAGGCAGTGAAGCCGTGGACGTGGTGGGCGGTACCCACTGGTCCCATTTCGCCGGCACAGAACATGCCACCGACTGCAGTGGTGCCGAGACAGTCGCAGAATAGTTCAGCATCATGGGAAGGTTGGGAGAAGAAGCCCCTCCCGCGCCCGGCGCAGGTGAACAACAGGGCGCTCTCCGCTCGGAGCGGTTGCAGCATCTCAGCCAGTTCGTTGCTTGCCGAGTCTGGGTCCCTGACATGGAACTGGGCGGTTTCGCCGATGGTCGGCAGGCCTGCAAGAGCTATGCCTCCCGATGACCTGTCTGCACCGACCACGTTTCGGATGAGGAAGTCGCCAGAGCCCAGTACCCCGGCGTGCTCATCTACGGCGAGACCGATCTGTAGGCCCTGTCCAACGAGATGACGATCGGCCTCGGAGGCTGAGGCCAGGAGTTCGTCGAGCCGCTGCACTGCGGGTTTCCCACCGAGGCCGAGGATGAGCGTCCGTGAGGAGTCGGTGATGGTGAACGGGTCACCGATGGGGCGACAACCCTGGGACACCAGGGGACGAATGGCGAGGCCCTTGGGCAGGATGGCCATTACCGACCCACTTGAGGTGGTCTCATTGTCGGCGACCAGGCGGTTGCCGCCGGGAGCACGCGCAAATGAGGCGAGGCCACCCACTAGGTGAACCCCCGGTGGGACTGAGGCCAGCGTCGTCTGGGCATTGAAGGTGAACGGGTCGGCGAGTGCGATCACGGAAGCACCCTCGGGTGTGGTGGCCAGATCAAGGTGGCCGTCGGACACGAGGAGGTCGACGGGACCCGTGTGTCCAGCCCACAGCACAATTGCCGGCGCCTCCTCGACTTCCTGTCGGTGTGCCAGTACCGAGGCGGCCGTGGCGCCGAGGAGATGCCCGGGTTCAAGGCTCTGGCGCACGGTTCGGGCAATCTGATCCACCTCGGATGCGTGTGAACCGGACACGAACAGCACGGCGAGGCCGGGCGAGGTTCCGATTCGCTCGAGAATCTGACCGATTACCTCAGCCGCGGCGACACGGGGATCATGGTGTTCAGAAACTGCAACCGCGTAGCGCATGGAATGAACATAGGTGACCGTGCCGCAACCGGCTCACGGGTGCGCGACCAGTTCAACGGCGGGGCTCTAGCATGACGAGCCGTGATGAGGCGCATGCTGTTGCCCGTGTTGTTGTCAACGGCCCTCCTCGCAGCGACATGGCAGGTGCGGGCTACTGATTCCACAGCCGACAGGCCACCGCTGCCTCCTACGACGCCCCCGACAGCGTCGCTCGTCACACCCCTCATCTCGGTTCGGCGAATCCCGCTCTTTCTCCAGGCACCCGAGGCCGACAGGCGGCTGGTCGCTGATCTCAGGGATGTGGCATCGGGTCTCCCCGACAATAGTTGTGTGGCGGTGACCGAATTTGACCGCCTCATCTACGGCTTCAACGAGGTCACGCCGTTGATACCGGCCAGCACCCAGAAGTTGCTTCTCGGGCTTGCTGCGCTGGAATCCATGGGCGCTAACCAGGTCTTTACGACCCGCCTCGTTAGCCGCACACCGCCGCTGAACGGTGTGGTAGATGGAGATGTCTGGCTGGTGGGAGGCGGAGACCCTGTACTGATGACCGATGGCTATGTGAACCGCTTTGACGACGAGATGGCGTTTACGAACATGGAGCATCTGGCCGACAAGCTGGTGGACGCCGGCGTGAGCTCAATTTCCGGGGCGGTCATCGGCGACGAGAGCAGGTTCGATTCCCTCCGATACGTCGAGTCCTGGCCCGAGCGCTTCAGGCCGGGCCAACAGAACCAGGCGGGTCCCCTGAGCGCCCTCTCGGTGAACGACGGCTTTTCATGGTGGCATGCCGAGAACACTGCGAACGGCCTGAACACGCCCGCCGGTGATCCGGCGGCATTCGCAGCAGCATTCTTCGATGATCTGCTCGAGGACCGGGATGTGGCCATCAGGAGGTCGGCCCAGGCGGGGGTCGCACCACTAGATGCCGTTGTCGAACTCGCGAGCATCGACTCGCCCCCCCTGGCCGACATCGTCACCCAGATGCTCGTCACATCCGATAACACGACGGCTGAGCTGCTCTTGAAGAATCTTGGAGCGATCGCGAGCCCACCCGGCTCCTCGGCGACTGGCACCGGCGTGCTCCTCACGGCGCTGAGTGCTGCCGGCCACGACCTGAGCGGGGTGGTGGTTGCCGACGGATCTGGCCTGGATCCGGCAAACAGGGTCACCTGTCGCATCCTGACGGCCGTTCTCGAGGACGCCGACCATGGACCGGCCCTTGCAGCCGGCCTCGCGGTGGCCGGACGCTCAGGAACGATGAGGCGTCGGCTGGTGGGATCCTCAGCCGAGGGTCGGGCCAGAGCCAAGACCGGAACCCTCCGGGACGTCACCAGCCTTGCCGGACAGGTGGAGACCATCGAGGGCAGGGTCCTGTCGTTCGCTGTGCTGACAAACGCCGAACCGCTTCCTGACAGGGTCAAGCGCCTCCACGACCAGGTTGTCCTGAAGTTGGTGGCCTATCCATCCGGACCGGACCTGGACCTCCTAGGGCCGCTGCCTGTAGTCGGCTGAGGGTGCGGCTACACACGGGAGTAACCCGGCTGCCACCCGCTGTAGCGTTGTATCCCCATGGCACCAAGACGACCCTCAGGCGATCTACTGGACTTGTTGCGGCGCTATCTGAGGCAACAGACCGTCGACCCCCTCAGGTCCGTCGGTCGTTTTCTGCTGTTTGGAATCAGCGGCACCCTTTTCATCGGTGTGGGCATCGTACTACTTGCCGTTGGAGGGCTCAGGCTGCTCCAGGGGGCCGAGATCCTGGGTGGCTCCTGGTCATGGGTCCCATACCTTCTGGTGGCTGCAGGGCTCGGCTGCGTGGTTGTCCTGTCCTTCACACGGATTGGAGGCGGCCGTGGGCTCGACAGTTGAGCAACCGGTTACACGCCAGGACCTAGAGGACGAGCTTCGGCGGACCGTCGGTGGTGCAGGCGAGAAGGTCGAGGCCCGCAGGCGTGGCATCGTAACGGTTGTGGTTGTAGGTGGCGCTGTCGCCCTCCTGGTGGCCTACCTTCTCGGCCGGCGCATTGGCAGGGTCAGGTCGACCGTTGTGGAGATCCGACGGATCTGATGAGGCTGTCATCGCCATCGGGGCTGACCGGCCGACTCCTGCGTCGCTACCTCCTCGGAGGTGGACGCCGTTGGCAGCTGGCGCTGGCGGTGGTCCTTCTGGGCCGCCTCCTACAGCGCGCAACCAAACTCGGAACTGCACCAGTTGCCTTCGAGCAGTCGCTGAAGCCAGGTGAGGGTCTTCTGGTCACTCACCTGCCGGTATCCTCGGCGGACACTTCAGGGACCTCAGTGGCGAACGGCCGGAGAAGTGACGCCAGATGACCCGGACGCTCGAGGTCGGCGACCAGGTTCTCCTTGTCGACAACAAGAAGAGGCGCTACCTGCTGACCCTCGAGCTTGGCGGCGAGTTCCACTCCCACACAGGGGTTCTCAGCCACGACGACCTGATCGGCAGCCCTGAAGGTGCAACCCCGAGGTCCAGTCGTGGTAGTTCCTTTGTGGCATTCCGGCCGACCCTGTCCGACTACGTCCTCAAGATGCCTCGTGGTGCCCAGGTCGTCTATCCGAAGGACCTTGGTCCCCTCCTCATGCTGGCCGACATCTATCCCGGAGCGAGGGTCTTTGAGTCAGGGGTCGGCTCAGGCGCCCTCTCGATGACGATGCTGCGCTCCGGTGCAGAAATCACCGGCTACGACATCCGGGACGAGTTCGCGGAGAGGGCCCGCTCCAACGTTCAGACCATGTTGGGAGGCGAGGCGCTGGGGCGCTACCAGGTGGAGATCCGTGACGCCTATGACGGAATCGATCTCGTCGACTTGGATCGCGTCGTCCTGGACCTGCCCGAACCGTGGCAGGTGGTTCCCCATGCTGCACAGGCTCTGCAGGCCGGAGGGATAATCGTCGCCTACACACCTAGCATCCTGCAGGCGGTGAGGTTCAGGGAGGCCCTCGCCGTCAATGGCTTCGAGTTTGCGGAGACAATCGAGGTGCTTAACAGGAGTTGGCACATAGAGGGCCAGGCGGTAAGACCAGACCACCGGATGGTCGGCCACACAGCCTTTCTCAGCCACGCGCGCCTTCTGGGGTAGTGATTCTCCGAACACCGGTCCTGTCTCTGGCTGTAATTGCGGGTCTGGTTCAGGCCCTCGCCGCCTCATGCACTTACACGGTCACCGCACCGACAGTTACAGAACCTCCGGTAATCAGAACCACGACGACCGCCAGCGTGCCGCTGACCCAGGCACCGGATCCGATGCGTGACGGACCCGATAGAGGCGTTATCGACCAGACCTGGCCAGCGGTGGCCCGGGTTACCGGCCTCGGGTGCACGGCATCCCAGGTAGGCACGGGGTTCGTGGCAGGGGAGGACCTCGTGGTCACAGTTGCACATGTCGTTGCCGGCTTGAGTGCACCTGAAGTCCACCTGCCTGACATCAGTCAGGTGGCGTCGATAGTGGCCTTCGACCCGGTATCCGACCTGGCAGTTCTCTCCGTCGACACAGGCTCCTTGCGGCCGCTGACCCTTGCCGACGGCTCGCCTGGTCAGGCCATCGCCATTCTGGCATTCGACGAGGATGGAAAGCCGGAGACGACCCGCTCGCGCGTGATCAGGCGTGTTCGAGCAGTTGGTGATGACATATACGGCGAGCCCGGCGACGGACGCGACGCCCTTGAGCTAGAGGCTTCAGTTCGGTCTGGCAACTCGGGTGCCCCGGTCGTGGACGAAGCTGGATACGCCGTGGGCGTGGTCTTCTCACGTACCCGAGGTGGCATCCAGGTGGCCTACGCAGTTCAGTCGTCCGAGGTCAGAACGCTTCTGGAATCGGCGCTGCGCAATGAGGGAGAGCCGGTCGACTCCGGCGAATGTCGTCCCAGATAGGCCCAAAACGAGCGGTAGACGGTCCCTGGGCCGTCCACAGAACTGACCTATCGAGATTTGGCTCAGTCGACCTCGATATAGATGCACTCGCCGGGGCACTCCTCGGCGGATTCGATGGTTCCCTCGAGTTGGGCTTCGGTAATGGCGGCAAGGCCCGCTGGACCACCCGGGTCACTGAAGATCTTGTCGCCTTCCTTCACGTATGCCAGGCCGTCATCGAGGAGGGCGAAGACATCTGGTGCAATTTCCTCGCAGAGGCCATCGCCTGTGCAGAGATCCTGATCGATCCAGACCTTCATCCTGGTCGGGTTCCTCTCACTGTGGTCGGGCGACACCTCGTCGACCCGACATCCTTCCGTTGTGTCAGGCCGGGTACTCCAACCTCTGACCGGCCCATTGGTCGCTCGGACGTTAGCCCTCTCGCACCTGTTTCAGGTGGAGCACCCTATCCGCACCCGTATGCGCAGCAGCCACCCCGATGAGATTCAGGACAATGCCATCGGTCACGTCCGGTGTCACAGGTAGGGTCCTCTCCAGGGAGGCGACATGGCATCAACCGACGGAGACGAATCCGGTTTCTCAGCCGACGGCATGGAGCAGGCTGTGCTCGAGGCCGAGATCACCGAACTCCGCAGGCGCATAGAGGCAGCCCCCGTCCGGATCCAGAAGCTCGAAGCCGAGGTTCGCGATGTGAAGAGGGACCTTGCTAGCGCCACGTCCCGAAACCACAACTTGAACTCAACCCTTGAGACGGCGCGTGAACGCATTTCCCTTTTGCGTGAGGAGGTCGACAAGCTCTCACAGCCACCATCTGCCTACGGAACCGTCACAGGCACCAACGACGACGGATCCGTCGACGTGCACTCAGCCGGGCGGAAGATGCGCGTCGGTGTGAACCCCGACCTTGCTGGCCTTCTCAAGACAGGCCAGGAGGTCGTCCTGAACGAGTCGATGAGCGTCATCCTGGCAAGGGCGGCTGAAAGCACCGGCGAGGTGGTGACAGTAAAGGAACTCCTCGATGACGGAACCAGGGCACTCGTGGTCGGCCGAGCCGACGACGAGAGGGTCGTTGAGTTGTCCTCCGGAGTGCGCGCCGGGTACCTACGCAGCGGCGACTCGGCCCTGCTCGATCCGAGGGCCGGCATTCTGCTTGAACGACTTCCCAGGCCCGAGGTCGAGGACCTGGTCCTCGAAGAGGTTCCCGACGTCACCTACGGGCACGTGGGCGGCCTCGCACAGCAGATCGAGATGATTGTCGACGCCGTCGAACTTCCATTCCTCCACCGAGCCATGTTTTCCGACTACAGCCTGCCTGCACCCAAGGGCATCCTCCTCTACGGTCCACCAGGCTGCGGTAAGACCCTCATCGCCAAGGCCGTTGCCAACTCACTTGCCAACAAGGTCTCTGAGGTCTCAGGAGACCGCGAGGCACGCAGCTTCTTCCTGAACATCAAGGGTCCCGAACTTCTCAACAAGTACGTCGGTGAGACCGAGCGGCAGATCCGGCTCGTGTTTCAACGCGCACGCGAGAAATCTGAGCAGGGATGGCCAGTCATCGTCTTCTTTGACGAGATGGAGTCACTGTTCCGCACCCGCGGAACGGGCATCAGTTCCGACATCGAGTCCACGATTGTTCCGCAGTTGCTGGCTGAAATCGACGGCGTCGAGACACTGCGCAACGTGATCGTCATTGGCGCATCCAACAGGGAGGATCTGATCGATCCTGCCATTTTGCGACCAGGGCGCCTCGACGTGAAGATCAAGATTGAACGCCCCGACGAGATGGCGGCGAGCCAAATATTCAGCCGTTACCTGGTCGCCGAATTGCCGCTCGATGAGGACCTCGTGCAGACAGCAGGAGGAGGCGACCGAGAGAAGGCCGTCAGGTCAATGATCGACGAGGCAGTGGCAGCCATGTACGCCGACACCGAGAGCAACCGCTTTCTCGAGGTCACGTACCAGAACGGAGACAAGGAGGTGCTCTACTTCCGCGACTTCGCCTCCGGCGCAATGATCGAAAATATCGTCCGCAGGGCCAAGAAGTTGGCGATCAAGAGGGAACTCGCCGGAGGTCACCGCGGAATCCGCACCGAGGACCTCATCCGGGCGGTCCGGCAGGAGTTCAAGGAGCATGAAGACCTGCCGAACACGACCAACCCCGACGACTGGGCGAAGATTTCGGGCAAGAAGGGTGAGAGGATCGTCTACGTCCGCACCCTGATCTCAGGCCCCGACGAGGACGGCGGTGGTCGCACAATTGACGGTGTGGGAACCGGCCAGTACCTCTGATCGGCGTTTCGGCCCGCGTAGGAGCCCAACCACCTGTGACAGGGCAGTACCGCTAGGGTCCGCGCATGCCCGTTCCCAAGACGCTCGGCATCGAGACCGAGTACGGGATCGTCCACCGGGGGGTTGACGATCCAAATCCGATCAGCGCCTCGTCGCTCCTGATCAACGCCTATCTGAGCAGGCGCTCCGCACCCGGGGCTGGACCCGGATCCCCGAGGGTGGGCTGGGACTTCGTCCACGAGACTCCTCAGAACGACATTCGGGGTTTCAGCCACATCGGATCAATGGCTCCCGAGGTCGAGGCACACCTCGTAAATGCCGTCCTCACAAACGGGGCGCGCTACTACGTCGATCACGCCCATCCCGAGCTGAGCACCCCCGAGTGCGCCGACGCCATGGCAGTACTGCGCCACGACCGCGCCGCAGAACTGATAATGATCGAGTCGATGGAGGCGGCAAACGATGTTCTGCCCGCCGGCGAGGAGCTGGTTGTCTACAAGAACAACTCGGACGGCAAGGGGAATAGCTATGGCTGTCACGAGAACTACCTGATGGACAGGGCCACCCCGTTCGCCAACATCGTGCAGCACGCCACCACCCACTTCGTAACCCGTCAGGTCTTCACCGGTGCCGGCAAGGTCGGAAGCGAGGCACCGTGTATGCCGGAGGGTTCCGTTGTCTTCCAGTTGACCCAACGTGCCGACTTCTTCGAAGAGGAGGTCGGCCTCGAGACCACGCTGAAGCGTCCCATCATTAACACCCGCGATGAACCACATGCTGACCCGCTCCTCTACAGGCGCCTCCACGTGATCGTGGGTGATGCAAACCTCTGCGAGGTCGCAACCTTCCTGAAACTGGGGACTACAGCGATCCTGCTGGCAATGGTCGAAGATGATTTCATGGACCCCGCACTCCGGGTTGTCGATCCCGTCCGTTCCCTTCAGGCGGTATCCAGGGACACCAGCCTGAGGCAACCACTCATGCTTTGTGACGGCCGCACGGCGACCGCAGTCGACATTCAGTGGCAGATCCTGGAACAGGCCCAGAAATACACCCTGCAACGAGGGACAGGATTCACGGGCGGGTCGGTAGCCGACCTGGTCCTACAGCGCTGGGAGGACGTGCTCGCCTCCCTCGAAGCCAGCCCGTCGGACCTGGTGGGGGTCGTGGACTGGATCACCAAGAAGCACCTCCTCGACGCCATGGCTGAGCGACACGACTTGAACCCCGGCGACGCACGCCTCGCTGCACTCGATCTCCAGTACCACGACCTCCGGCCCGAGAGGTCCCTCTTCGCAAGGGTCGGTGCTGAGACACTTGTCGACACACCGGAGGCGACAGATGCAAAGCAGCAGCCACCCGTTGACACCAGGGCCTACTTTCGGGGCCGCTGCCTGCAGAAGTGGCCTGAGGACATCGTGGCAGCCAACTGGGACTCAATGGTCTTCGACCTCGGTGAACAGGCCCTAAGGCGGGTCCCCATGATGGAACCGAGACGTGGTACCCGCGAGCACGTGGGTACGCTCCTCGACGAGTGCCAAACGGTTGCAGAACTGCTTGACAGACTGTCCACCTGACGGCCCACTGCGGTCCACCAGCGAGGAGACGACATGGCTGAACAGGAACAGCAAAGGCCCGTCCGCGACGGGAGCGAACCGGCGGAGCCCGTAGACGTTGGCGCTGCACAGTCGGCCAGCAGGGGAAGCGACCGTCTGAAGGGTGAGCTCGATGACCTGCTCGACGAGATCGACGAGGTTCTGGAATCCAACGCCGAGGAGTTCGTGAAGAGCTATATCCAAAAGGGCGGCGAGTAGCCGACCGCCAGGCCGGGTTACCCTTCGCAACGTGACCTTTCCCCTCTTCACCCCGTCCGAGGACCCCGGACCCAGCTTCGTGGGCCTGCTGGCCAGGCTTGGCATGGACCGCGTCGAGTCCAGCCCTGGACTCGACTCATCCAAGGGACTTGAAGGCGTGGCACACGGAACGACCGTGCTCGCCATCCGCTTCGCCGACGGCGTGGTGATGGCGGGGGACCGGCGGGCAACCAGCGGTCACCTGATCAGCCATCGCTCAATCGAAAAGGTCTTCCCGGCCGACTCCGGATCCGGAGTGGCCATAGCCGGTGCCGCCGGCCCGGCAATGGAGATGGTTCGCCTGTTCCAGCTTCAACTGGAGCACTACGAAAAGGTCGAGGGAAACCCCCTCAGCCTCGAAGGCAAGGCCAACCAACTGGCCCTGATGTTGCGGTCGCACCTGCCGGTGGCGATGATGGGCCTTCCCGTAGTGCCCCTGTTCGCCGGTTACGACGAACAACAAGATCGGGGCCGCCTCTTCCAGTTCGACATAACCGGAGGGCGCTACGAGGAACAGGATCACGCGGCAACCGGCACCGGAAGCCTCCACGCCTCCACCGTCATGAAACTCCGCTTCAACGATGGCCTCAGCGCCGACCCGGCCCTCGACCTTGCCATTGAGGCCCTCTTCCAGGCCGCTGACGAAGACAGCGCCACCGGCGGGCCCGACATGGTCCGGGGCATCTATCCCGTACTGGCCACCATCACCTCCGCCGGCTTTGAGCGGGTTCCAGACGAAGACGTAGCCAGCCGCACGACGATGCTCCTGGACCGCCTGACCGGGAGCGACCGATGAGCAGCGACAGCGGCCGGGTCGGAGGGAGACGGCCATGACAGTCCCCATGTACGTGTCGCCCGAGCAGGTGATGAAGGACCGGGCCGACTATGCCCGAAAGGGGATCGCCCGCGGTCGGGCTGCAGTTGCCAGCACCTACAGCGACGGTGTCCTTCTGTGCGCCGAGAATCCCTCGAACACCCTCCGCAAGGTCAGCGAAATCTACGACCGGATCGGCTTCATGGGAGTCGGAAAGTACAACGAATTCGACCAGCTCAGGATTGCAGGCGTCCGGCACGCAGACCTGAAGGGCTACTCCTACAGCCGTGCCGATGTTGACGCACGCTGGTTGGCTAACCAGTACGCACAGATTCTCGGCCAGTACTTCACCCATGAGATGAAGCCCCTCGAGGTCGAGATGCTGATTGCCGAGATGGGGACTGAGCCCGGCGGTGACCGCCTGTTCCATCTGCTCTACGACGGAACCGTTATGGACACGACCACCCACGTCGTCATCGGCGGAGAGGCCGATGTGATACGGGAGAGGCTGGAGGCTTCATGGGTGTCTGGTGTCGACCTCGAAACCGCCCTGGGTGTGGCGGTGGATGCACTCGCCGGACCTGACAGGACGCTCTCTCCTGATGATCTCGAGGTGGCTGTGCTTGCCAGGGACAATGGCAGGCGGGCATTCCGGCGCCTCGAGGGTGAGGCACTCGCCGCACTCCTCGGCTGAAGGCAGGCGACCCGTGGAGCGTCGCATCTATGGGATCGAGAACGAGTTCGGCGTCACCTGCACCCTCGATGGCCAACGTCGCCTGAGTCCGGACGAGGTGGCGCGATACCTCTTCCGCAGGGTGGTCGACTGGGGTCGAAGCTCAAACGTGTTCCTCGTGAACGGAGCACGCCTCTACCTCGATGTCGGCTCCCACCCGGAGTATGCGACACCCGAATGCGACTCGGTTCACGATGTCGTCACCCATGAGAAGGCCGGGGAGCGCATCCTCGAGCAACTCACAAGTTCAGCCGAGGAGCGCCTATGCGAAGAGGGAATCAACGGCGAGGTTTTCCTCTTCAAGAACAACACTGACTCAGCCGGCAACTCCTACGGTTGTCATGAGAACTACCTGACCACACGACGTGATGACGGAGCCGAATACGCCGAGACCCTCATTCCGTTCCTGGTCAGCCGTCAGATCTACACGGGCGCCGGGAAGGTTCTCCAGACGGCGCGTGGAGCCATATACTGCATCAGCCAGCGGGCCGAGCACATCTGGGAGGGTGTCTCCAGCGCCACAACCCGATCACGGCCGATCATCAACTCGCGAGACGAACCACACGCCGACGCCGAACGTTTCAGGCGACTCCATGTGATCGTCGGTGACTCCAACATGAGCGAGTACACGACCTTCCTGAAGATGGGAGCCTGTGGGATCCTCCTTCGAATGCTGGAGGAGCCAAACGTGATCCTTCGCGACATGACCCTCGAGAACCCGATCAGGGCCATTCGCGAGATCAGCCACGACCCGACATGCAGACGAACTGTGCGCCTGGCCAATGGACGCGAGTTGTCCGCCCTCGACATGCAGACGGAGTTCCTTGAACGTGCACTCAGGTTTGCAGAACACCGTGACATGAGTGCCGAGGAAGCCATGGTTCTCGAGATGTGGCAGCACTGCCTCGAGGGAATCGCCAACGATCCGATGGACCTCGTGGCAGAGTGTGATTGGGTCGCCAAGAGGCACTTGATCGATGGCTACATGGGACGTCACAACCTTCCCCTTTCGGATCCTGTAGTGGCCCTGGTCGATCTGCAGTACCACGACGTCAACCGTCGCAGGGGCCTCTTCTACCGCATGCAGGACAGGGGCCTCATGGAGCGGAGCACCACGGACGCCGCTGTCGAGAATGCCATGGCAAATGCTCCCGTTACCACCCGGGCAAGGCTCCGTGGTGAGTTCATCAAACGTGCCAAGGAACGTAAACGCGACTACACCGTCGACTGGGTGCACCTGAAGTTGAATGACCAGGCACAGCGAACCGTTCTCTGCAAGGATCCGTTCAAATCCCAGGACGACCGGGTCCAGAAACTCATCGACTCACTCTGAGAGCAGGCCTGCCCATGGCCTAGGCTGCCGGTGTGAAGAAGTTGGAGCGGATGCTCAACCTGGTAGCTGCGATGCTTGCGACCGAACGGCCTCTCAGTCGACAGGAACTCCGCTATCGGGTTGGCGCCGGCGCCTACTCCGACAACGACGAAAGCTTCAGGCGGACTTTCGAGCGGGACAAGGAGGAACTGCGGTCAATGGGCCTGCCGCTGTCCCTTGAGCCGGTTCCCGGTACCGATCCGCCAGTGGATGGTTACCGGATACGCCCCGGTGACTATGAGACCGACCTGCCGTCACTGACCCCGGATGAACTGGCGGCCCTGCACCTTGCATCCAACCTTGTGCGCCTCAGGGACGCCCCCAGGTCAGACCCCTTCTGGAGGCTCGGAGGGATCCTCCAAGTCGACTCACCCGATGTGGGAGCCGTAGCCGAAGTGCCGGCAGGCGAGGCCGTCAGGCAACTCATGACAGCCACGGCGGAGCGGCGTATCGTGACCTTCGAATACAACGGCCGGAATCGGACCGTGGAACCACACAGCCTTGTCTTCACGCGGGGCCGCTGGTACCTCGCTGGCCATGATCAAGGGCCCGCCGAGTCAAGGCAGTTTCGGGTAGATCGGATCGACGGTTCGGTTGTAGCCGGTGAGGCCGACGGGTTTGCAAGGCCTGGGGATCCTGTCGAGGTCAACGTCCAGCCGGCGTGGCGCTATGGGGAGGACCAGCTGCTACTGGCCCGCCTCCTTGTCCACGAGCGCCATGTCCCGTGGGTGGTCGACTTCCTCGGTGAGGAGGCAGTTCTCGACCACATGGAGGAGGGATCGGTCATCGTCGGGGAATCGGTAAGGAATCGTGCCGCCTTCCGGTCCTTTGTTCTGACCTTTCTCGACGGTGTCGAGATTCTCGGCCCTGAGGAACTCAGGAGCGACTTGGTCCAGTGGCTCGAGGCACTCCGATGACCAACCTCACCGCACTCGAGCGGCTTCGGCGACTTCTGGCAGTGATCCCGTGGGTGGTTGAACGCGACGGCCCCCTCATCGATGAGATCGTCGAGAGGTTCGACTACCGCCGTTCTGAGCTGCTCGAGGACCTCGAGCACGTTCTGTTCTTCGTCGGTGTCCATCCGTTCACCCCAGACTGCCTGATCGAGGTGTCCGTTGCCGAGGGACGGGTCTGGATCCGGTATGCAGACTGGTTCCGGAGGCCCATGCGCCTTGGCGCCGCCGAGACCATCGCCCTCTACGCCGCCGGCCGTTCGGTGGCAGCTATTACTGACGACGACGAACTGGGACCGCTGGAGCGTGCGCTCACGAAGTTGGCGAGTGGCATGGCTCCGGGTGGCGACAGGGCCGTGGAGGTGCGTCTTGGAGCAGATTCCACCCACATGATTGACATCATCCGGGCAGCTGTCACGGATCGGGTTTCGGTCGATATCGACTATTACTCGTATGGCAGGGATGTGGCCGGAGCACGTCTCGTGGACCCCTACAGGTTCTATGCGGACAAGGGCCACTGGTATGTCACCGGCCACTGTCACGAGGCTGGCTCCCAACGGGTGTTCCGCCTCGATCGAATCAGCCGCTGCGAGCCGACTTCTCTCACGTTCGACGGTCCGGACGCAGCCGAGGAGGTCGTTGACCACATACCAACCGATGGACGCCTCCCCGAGGTGGTGGTGGAACTTGCCACAGAAGCGAGGTGGGTGGTCGAGGAGTACCCCCACAGCGGAGTTGAGGAGATCTCCGGCGGCAAGGTGCGTGTGTGCCTGCCGGTGTCATCGCCACAGTGGCTGGAGCGGCTGCTGTTGCGCCTCGGACCGACTGGGGTGGTGGTCGAGGCACCCGAGGGGCTCGGCATCGAGGTCCGCTCAGCTGCTGCCAGGCGCATTCTCGCCATGTACGGGGTTTGAGCGCCACCGCCGGGGGGCACACGGGGGCTAGGTTCGGCACCGTGGAAGGTGATTTCAGAGACGGCGGTGATGAGAAGGCGGCCGACGACGCATGGGCGGACGAACTCATCGAAAGGGCGAGGGCCAGGACCGCCGGTGACACACCAGGGCTCGTGGCCGGGCAGGCGCCACCCTCGCCTGCGGCCGGGACCTCCCAGGGCATCCCGGATACCCCGGCGGCTGTTCCCGCAGCGCCTGCAGCACCGGAAGAGCCACTGGAGCGCCGGCCACCCCTCGTGACGTTCGAGGACCTGCATGGTTCGTCTGGGGCCTTTCCCGCCCTACCAGCGGAACAGACACCCGAAGCAGTTCCGGAATTCACCCAGCAGGTACCAGCCGGGCCGCCAGCGCAGAATCAGCCGGATCCCATGCGCCAGGTCGATCTGGGAATACCCGGTCCTGCAGTCAGCATCCGTAAGGCGGCCGTCGAGTGGGGGAGCGTCATCGTCGGAGCACTGGTGATGGCCCTCCTCGTGAAGGCCTACCTGTTCCAGGCCTTCTACATCCCTTCGCCGTCGATGGAACCGACCCTTGGCAACGGCGACCGGATCATCGTCAACAAGCTGAGCTACAGGCTGCATCAAGTCAACAGGGGCGACGTCGTGGTCTTCGAGGCACCACCGGGCACCGTCAACGGCATCGAAGACCTGATCAAGCGGGTGATTGCGCTACCGGGCGAGACCATCAGTGCAGAGGCCGGACGGCTCCGAATAGATGGTGGCCTCCTGTTGGAGCCCTACCTGGTAGCCCAGGACCTGACATCCGGGTTCACCCTCCCACCCGGATGCCTGAACCCGTCCGGTACTGCCGACACCTGTCTGGTGCCACCAGGCCACGTGTTCGTTCTCGGCGATAACAGGACCAACTCCAAGGACAGTCGTTTCTTCGGGCCGATTCCAGAGGACTCGATCCTCGGAAGGGCGTTTCTGCGCGTCTGGCCTCTCGGCGACATCGGTCGCCTCTGAGGCTGCTCAGCGACCATTGCCCAGTTCTCCAACAGGTGCTCACCGGTAGGCTCACTAGATGGGCAATTTGGGAGGCAGTGAGGTTCTCGTCATCCTCCTTGTAGGGCTCCTGGTTCTGGGGCCAACGAGATTGCCCGAGGTGACCCGCCAGATCGGTCGCGTCCTGCGAGAGGTGCGGAGGATCTCGACCGGATTTCAGGATGAACTGCGGGCAGCGGTGGAGGACCCGGGACGCGAGTTGGAGGCAAGGGCCAGGGGAGATGCCCTGATTTCCGGGAAGCCGCCGCCTTCGACTGCAGGGAACCGACCAGATTCACCGACGGCGGACACGGACGACAAGGGTGAGGCAGAGCCCGGTGCCCACCCTGACCCCGAAACACCCAAAGCGACTGACATCACAGATGCCTGACAAGACCGCCGGAACGATGTCACTCGTGTCCCATCTTGAAGAGCTCAGGAAGCGGCTGCTCATAGCTGTGCTGGCCGTCGGCACGGGCGCTATCGCCTGTTGGTTCCTCTACCCCCAGATCCTCGACCTGTTGCTCCAGCCCTACTGCAGCATCCGCGGAGAAGCAGGTCCGGACGCGGTGTTCGGCAGCGGATGCGAGTTGCTTGTGACCGATCCGCTGGAGCCCTTCACGGTACGGCTCAGCGTCGCCGGCTACGGCGGTATGGCCCTGGCTATGCCCGTCCTGCTCTGGCAGGTCTGGCGCTTTGTCGTGCCCGGGCTCTACTCACGTGAGCGCCGCTGGGCAATACCCTTCATACTGTCCGGCCTGGTCCTGTTCGGAGCCGGTTGCGGCCTCGCCTACTGGAGCATACCGAGGGCACTTGAGTTCCTCGTTGACATCGGCGGTCAAGACCTGGTGAGCGTCTTTTCTCCTGCCAAGTACATCAGCTTCGTCGTCAAGATGACCATGGCGTTCGGCATCGGCTTTGAGTTCCCACTGATTCTGGTATTTCTGCAGTTGATTGGAATTCTCACCCCAGATGCGCTTCGACGTGCACGTCGTTACGCCATTGTCGGGATCGTCGCCCTGGTTGCGATCCTGACCCCCAGCGGAGACCCCATCACTCTTCTGATCCTCTCAGGGCCCATGTGGATGTTCTATGAGGTTTCGATCCTGATCGGTGCGCTGCGTGAGCGCCGTCGTAGGCGCGCCGAAGGGTGATCCACCGCTGGCCGTTCAAGCTGGACAGATTTCAAGAGGAGGCGATCGCCGCGGTCGATGCCGGGCATTCGGTTCTGGTTGCGGCACCGACATCCAGTGGAAAGACGGTGGTTGCAGAACATGCGATCGGCCGTGCAATGGAAGATGGCCTGAGGACCTTCTACACGGCACCGATCAAGGCTCTTTCCAACCAGAAGTACCGGGACCTGAGCAGGAGCCTCGGTAGCAGCCAGACCGGCCTTCTCACCGGCGACAACACCATCTCACCCCAGGCGCCGGTCGTGGTCATGACCACCGAGGTGCTGAGGAACATGCTCTACTCGGATTCAGGATTCGTAGAGGACCTGGGCTGGGTGATCCTGGATGAGGTCCACTTCCTCGAGGACCCGTACCGCGGTGCCGTCTGGGAGGAGGTGATACTCAATCTTCCGGCACAGGTGGGAATCGTGGCGTTGTCGGCCACCGTCTCCAACGCAGCGGAACTTGGCGAATGGATTCGTGAGATACGGGGAGCGACCGATGTAGTCGTGGAAAAACGGCGGCCGGTCCCACTTCGCAGCCATTACATGGTGGTTGAGCGCCGTGGCGGCAGGCGCCTGCACAGGATGTCCGTCCTGACCGGTGGCGCCCCAAACAGAAAGGGCGAACGCTTTGACGTCGCGAGGCGGAGAGACCGGAATCGACATGGGCCCGGATGGGCATCTCCCAGGCGACGCGAAATCCTGGGTGAACTCCGGCGCAACGACCTGCTACCGGCCATCCACTTCATCTTCAGCCGGGCCGGGTGCGACGATGCGTGCGATTCCCTGATCCGAGAGGGTGTGAACCTGAACAGTCCGAGCGAGGCCGATGAGGTCGAAACGTTACTCTCGGAGAGACTGGGGGGTATCTCCGGCGGGGACTTGGAGGCACTGGGGGTCGAACAGTGGAAAGTTGGCCTTCGCCGGGGAATCGCAGCGCATCACGCGGGCATGCTGCCCCTCTTCAAGGAACTGGCTGAGGAACTGTTTGCGTCCGGCCTGTTGAAGATCGTCTACGCAACTGAGACCCTTGCGCTCGGCGTAAACCTCCCTGCCCGCTCGGTCATCGTCGAGAAGTTGACGAAGTTCACCGGGGAGACGCACGAGATGCTCACGCCGGGACAGTTTGCGCAGTTGACTGGTCGAGCCGGGAGGCGCGGTATCGACGACGAAGGCAACGCCCTGATCTGCTGGACGCCGTTTGTCCCCTTCAGGAAGGTCGCCGAGCTTGCACGAAGCAGGGACTTCGTCCTCATGTCGGCATTCCGTCCCAATTACAACATGTTGGCGAACCTCATTCTCTGCCGGACGAGGGAAGAAGCAAGAGACCTTGTTGAGCGCTCGTTTGCTCAGTTCCAGGACCGCCGGCGAAAGAGGCACGGTTCGGACATGGTCGATCGACTGGACGGAATGGAACGAGTTCTCGAGAGTAGGGGACTGGCCAACTCGTGGCAGTTGACCGATCGGGGTGCAGCGCTCGCCGGAATCCACAACGAGGCCGATCTTCTGGTCGTGGAGGCGCTGGCGGCAGGCCACTTTGACGACCTCACCCCTGCCGAGACCGCTGCCGTTCTGTCGTGCATCACCTACCAGCGCCGTGGACCCCGCAGAATTGACGTTCCCGAGCCACCGGGCCGAACGGGAGCCAGGATCAGGGCGATCAGTGAACTTGGCGAGGAGATCGGTTCTCAGGGGGCCAGCCTTGGCGTTGAGGTCGTGTTCACGACGGATCACGGCCTCGCCGAGACGATCATGGACTGGGTTGACGGTGGAAGCCTCGCCACCATCCTCGACGATGGCATGAACGCAGGAGAGTTCGTCCGGAACGTGAGGCTTGTTGCCGATCTGCTCGGCCAACTGCGCAAGGTAGCTGGTCCGGATCTGGCAGCGACTGCAGGAAGGGCCGTGGACGGCCTCGAACGCGGTGTTGTCGCCCTCGCCGGAGCGATCTCAGAACCGGAGGCGACCGAGCCGACGGGCACCGCCGACAACCCCGAAGCTGCGTAGCCGACCATGTCGCTTTCTAGAGGCCAGAACTGGGGCGGGACAGGTGACCTGCCATACGGGTCAGAAGTGGCCGGTAGTGACGCTGAACTTCGAGCCGTGGTCACCAGTGCCCGCGCTGCTGGAGACGACCCACCGACCGTGGGCCTGACCGGAGGCGACCTGTGGCGGACGCTTGGTGGTAGGAGTAGGACCAGAGGCTTCTCGGATGAGTCGACCCGGGTGGTCGTCGATATCGGATCGGTGCTTCTGGACGGCCGGATCCACTGGTTCGTCGCACATCTCGTCGCCCGGCGCAGCTGGCTGATCGGGCGCTGCTGGATCGCCGCCAATGCCTCACACCTTGGGCGCTGGAATCTTGCACCCAGAGCGCACCCCGGAGACGGGTTGTTGGACCTACTCGACTCGAACCTTCCGATCCTCCAACGCCTGCAGGCCCACCGGAGGCTGCACGCAGGCAACCACGTTCCACATCCCGGAATCGCATACACGAGACAGCCTGCACAACAGGTCTCATTCCAGGACCCGGTATCGATCCACCTCGACTCGGAGTCAGTCGGTTCCTACAGGAACATCTCTGTACGCCTGGAACCCGCCGCTCTCCATCTGGTTGTCTGAGCCTGCCTGAACGGCCCGTGACAACCGTGTCTGGCCGGGCCGGTACGATCCGCGTATGGCAGATGATCCAACCGTGGCGGGGGCAAGGCAGAGGGTTCTGGACAGGATCGATGATCTGGCCGACACCCTGATCTCCGCATCCCACCAGATACACGCCCAACCTGAACTGGGGTTCAAGGAACACGTCGCTCACGGGATCCTCACAGGGGTCCTTGAGACTGAAGGCATGGAGGTCGTCAGGTCGGCCTATGGACTGGAAACTGCCTTCGAGGCATCGGCGGGAAGTGTGGGGCCGGTGATAGCGGTGTTGTGCGAATACGACGCTCTACCCGGAATCGGCCACGCCTGTGGCCACAACATCATCGCCACAGCAGGCCTTGGTGCCGGACTGGCTGCTGCAGCCGTTGCAACCGAGATGAACGGGCAGATACGCATCCTCGGGACGCCAGCCGAAGAGGGTGGGGGTGGAAAGGTCCTGATGCTCGAGAGGGGAGCGTTCGACGATGTCGAAGCCGCCCTGATGGTGCACCCCGCCGATGCGGACCTACGGAACATCACCAGCCTCGCCGTTCAGCAGATCCGGGCGGTCTTCACGGGTCGGGCAGCCCACGCTGCGGCCGCTCCCGACCGTGGCCTCAACGCCCTTGACGCTGCGGTCCTCAGCTACATGAACGTGGCCGCCCTCCGACAGCACATTTCTCCTGAGGAACGGATCCACGGGATCTTCACCGATGCCGGACAGCGGGCCAACATCGTGCCCGAGCGGGCGGCAGCTAGCTGGTACGTGCGTGCGCCCGACCGGGCGGGTGCAGATGCTCTGGCGACGAGGGTGACCGCATGTCTCGAAGCGGGCGCGTTGGCGAGCGGCTGCTCGGTCAACTCCGAGCTGATCCAGCCAATCTACAACGAGGTACGTGATAACCAGGTCCTGCTTGATCGCTATGTGGCCAACTCCGTGGGACTCGGACGCGATGTGCTTCCAACAGACAATCACCAGGTCGTAGGTAGCACCGACCTCGGAAACGTGAGTTACACGGTTCCGGCGATCCACCCGATGATCAAGACAGCACCCGTCGGCACAGCCATCCACACCACCGACTTCGCAATAGCCGCGATCAGCGACGAAGCCGACGAGGCCATCCTCCACGGTGCCCGTTCAATGGCGCTCACCGTCATTGACTGCTGGGCCTCCAGCGGGGTTCTGGATGCGGCCAGAAGCGAGTTTGCGGATGCAACCGGAGTCCGCGAAGGCAGCCCTCAAACGACGTAGCCTCAGCGGCCGTGTCCACCTATGTCGCCGAGGAGTTCAGCACCGCAGATGAGGACGTCCTCCGTCGCTACTTCACCAACTTGGACCAGCCCGTGTTTGCGCTGGTCAACCTGCCAGAGGTTGTCAAGGGTGCGCTCTTCGCACGCTACTCCCGTTCCGACAAGAGCCTGCGACGGCTCTTCCTCGAGGAGTTCGTAGGCGAACTGGACGTCTCCGGCGACGAGACGATCGACGCCACCGTCGGCCTGCGCCGTGCTGAGGAACTCTACGACCGTGTGTTCTTCGAATACGGCGACGACAGCGTCGCACAGTTGGGAGGCGTTCACCTTGCCTGTGAGCAGGCCTCCAACCTCCTGACGAAGGTGCTCGAGTGGGGACGCCTAATGTCCTATCTCGAACAGTCGACCCGCTACATCGCCTACGACTCCCGGCTCGGCGGGCGATACCGCTACTACCGGGATCCCGAGATCCTGTCCTCGGCGCTCGGAACCCGCTACATAGCGGACATGGACAGGCTCTTTGAGAACTACGCCGAGATGGTCCCGCTCATGGCCAACCACTTCCGCACCGTGGCGCCGAAGGCCGACAGCGACTCTGACTTCGTCTACCGCCAGGCTATAGCGGCAAAGGCGTTCGACTCGGTCAGGGGGATGCTCCCGGCGGCATCGCTGTCAAACGTCGGTATCTACGCCTCCGGACAGGCATACGAGTCTCTCCTCATCCGGATGCGTGCCCACCCCCTCCCGGAGGCCAGATCCTATGCCGAGATGATGCTGGCCGAACTTCGCAAGGTCATCCCGTCGTTCCTCAAGCGCGTCGACCTGCCTGACAGGGGAGAGGCCACGGGGGCCTACGGAGCCGACTGCCGTGACCGCCTCGTTGACGTTGCGGAGCACCTGTTCCCAGACAGGGAGGTGCCTCACGCCAGACCCCTGGTCGACCTGACCGACTTCGATCCCGACGCTGAGGTCAAGTTGGTTGCAGCGGCGCTGTACCCCTTCACCAATCAGCCTGACCGGACCGTCGAGGCTCGCGTCAGGAACATGACCGTTGATGAGCGACTCACTGTCCTGCGGGCATTCGTGGGAGATCGCTCCAACCGCCGGCACCGACCCGGCAGGGCACTCGAGAGGCCTACCTACCGCTTCGACATCCTTTCCGACTACGGGGCATTTCGTGACCTGCAGCGCCATCGGATGATGACCCTTGACTGGCAACGCCTCAGCACCTCACACGGGTACGTGAGGCCACCCGAGATCGACGACGCTGAACTGGCCGACCGCTTCAATGCCTCTATGGAGCGCGCAGCGGCCCTTCATGACGCCCTCGAACCGGCATTTCCCGATCAGGCTCCCTATGCGGCGTCACTCGCCTACCGGGTCCGCTACATGATGCACCTGAACGCCAGAGAGGCCATGCACGTCCTTGAGCTGCGTACCTCACCACAGGGCCATCCTGCCTACAGGCGTGTCTGCCAGGAGATGCACACGCTGATTCGGGACGTGGCCGGACACCGGGCAATTGCCGAGATGATGTCCTTTGTCGACCACTCCTCAGGAACCGATCTTGAGCGCCTCGACTCGGAGCGCGGGAGTGAGTACAAGAGGGCCATGACCATGGACGGTTCCGACACCTCGATTGCATGAACTCGGCGACTCTCAGGATCGTTTCCAGAATTGGATGCCTAGATAGCGCCCAACACTGCCCGAACCTGTCTATGCTCCGGCCGCGATCCACAGATCAGTCGAGGAAGCGATGAGCGACGACGAGACCACAGACGAACCGTCCGACGAGGAACTCGGCGACGAACCCGACGAGGAGTTCGACAACGAGGGGGATGAGTTCGCCGACGAAGACGAATCGGACACCGCTGGCGCCGACGAGGCGGGCGGAGAGGAGGAGGACGGAGACGAGGACGGACCCCGGCCAGCCAAGGTGGCTGCGGTCGATGACGATGATGACCCCGACCCCGACGACGTCGAAGCCGATCTTGACGCAATCCTCAAAGAACGGATTGCAGCCGGCGACGACGAGGATGAGGACGAAGAGGACGCTGCTGCCAAGGGGAGTCAGACGGCACGTGGGAGCGTCGAGGAACGTCAGGAGACCGAACTCCACTGTCCCCACTGTTTCCTGCTTGTTCAGGCCACTGCGATAGCCGAGACCGGAGAATGCGGACACTGCGGCGGCCCCATTTCGTGACCCGTTCAGGTACCTGAGCGTGGAGGTGGCGAGAGAGGCGAGCGCCGCCGACAGTGCCGACCTCGAGGCGCTACTGGCGGCCTCCCGCGGAGACATGACCCGCAAGCGGGGCGCGGAGGTTCTTGCTCGACTGGACCGAAGTGCCCACGATCTGGCGGCACGGGTGCACGAGTGTCTCGAGTCTCCCGAAGTGGTTGTCGCCGTCGGCACAATTGACGGCACGACGGTCGGTTACGGCGTGATGCGGATATCAGAGGTGGCTGACGGCAACCCTCACGCTGTCGTCGAGGAACTCTTCGTGGACCCCGAAGCTCGGTCGGTCGGAGTTGGTGAGGCCCTGATGGAATACCTGATCGAGGATGCGAAGGACCGTGGTGCTCTGTGGATCGAGGCGCTCGCACTACCCGGCGACCGGGCGACCAAGAACTTCTTTGAAAGCCAGCGAATGGTTGCACGCGCGATCGTTGTGCACCGATGGTTGGACGGCCGGTGAGCGTCGGGAGGCCGGAACTCTGCGTTGGAGTGGTCGCTGTCAGTGGAGCCCACCTTCTCATGATCCGTCGTGGTACCGAGCCAGAGATTGGACAGTGGTCGCTTCCGGGTGGGCGCGTCGAGGCCGCAGAGTCGGTGGTCTCAGCGGTCGTACGCGAGTTGGCGGAGGAGACCGGGCTCGAGGGCGTCTGTGGCCCGTTCATGGGATGGGTGGAGCGCTCCGGGTTTGGCCATCACCACGTGATCCTCAACTTCGAGGTCACACTCCTGGGAGATGCCGACCCGGTTGCCGGTGACGACGCCAGTGAGGTTCGCTGGGTTCCCCTGCTGGAGGTTGCCGGAACCGACCTGGTTGACGGCATGCATGCCTTTCTCCTCGAGCACGGGGTCCTACCGGGCGGCCCGGTGCTGGGAGGCTCCTGAGGAACCCCTACCGGCCCTTCCAGACGGGTGGCCGCTTCTCGATGAAAGCGCTTGGTCCCTCATTGAAGTCCTCGCTGTGCCAGACCGCACGGCTCTCCTCGGCTACAACGGCATTCGCCTCGTCGTCAGGCAGGAGGCTGGTCGTCAGGATCGAGCGACGTGAGGCACGTACCGCCAGGGGAGCGTTGGCGTTGATCTCAGCGGCAAGTTCAAGCGCCCCCTCAAGTGCCCTGCCGGGTTCGACGAGGCGGTTGACCATTCCGTGGTGGTGTGCATCGGTGGCACTCAGGTCTGCACCTGTGAGGGCCAACTCCATGGCGACCCTCGGTGGCAGCACCCGGGGAAGGCGGAACAGCCCACCAGCAGCGGCGATCAGCGAACGCTTCACCTCGGGTATCCCGAAGCGTGCCCCGGTTGAGGCGACGACCAGATCGCAGGCCAGGACAATCTCGGTGCCACCGGCTAGGGCCGGGCCCTCGACTGCTGCGATCAGGGGTTTGTTCCTGCTGCGGTTGACGAGGCCAGCGAAGCCACCGCGCTCTGTCCCCAGGTCAGCCAACCCGGTGGCGATCACTTTCAGATCGGCTCCTGCGCAAAAAGCTGATCCGTTGGCGCACAATACGCCCACCCATGCCTCGTCATCGTGCTCAAGTTGATCGATTGCAGCCTCGATGGCCTTGGCCATCGCTCCGTTGATGGCATTACGGGCCTCAGGCCTGTTCAGTCGGATCAGGCCGACCCGTTCCAGCACTTCGTACTCGACGATCATGCCAGCGACTCTAGTCAGCAGTTCCAGATAGCCCCGCTGTTGGACAAGCGCTGCTAGGAGGCTGCGGGGCGCCGGGGACGACGGTTGCGACGTGGGGGAGTGGGCTCTATTCCGAAACTGGCGGCTACGTCGGGAACGTTCATGGACACGCGTCGGACCACCTCGAGTAGTTCCTCGGCTGGTTCAGCCGGCATGCCCTCGGGGACGACCCGGAGGTGTACCGGTGACAGGGCGACAGCATCGATGATCGTGGCCCAACGATCCTGGCTGACCTGGGAGGTGAGGCTGGAATTGGCGGCCTCGGCCAGCCGCTCCAATTCGGCAGACGGCAGGGGAGAGCCGGCCTTGGGTGGCCGGGAACTGAGTCGGAGGGCACGAACAATGCGGCCGTTGTCGAGGGTGGTTCGCACCTCGTTCGCCCACTCCGCGTGTTCATGGTCAACACGTGCTGTCAGGCCCTCACGGAGGCTCTCGGCCAACTCCCTCGTCTCGTCGGTGCGTGCCGCTGTATCGGCGGCGACGACCACAGACCGGATGTCACGGAGGTCGACCTCGGCGATACCGGCCAGGGCTGCCTCAGCGCGGTCGTGCCAGTCGGCGGTTCGCAGGTTCGGCTGAAGCCGCTCGGCGAGTTGGAGCAGGAGGTCTACGGGGATCTCCGGCTCACCGGCTTCGGTTGCGGCCTTGTTCTGAGCGGTGATCGCATCGCGCAGGCGCGGGATGCCGCCTCGGGCCAGATGTTGGCCGATGAGGCTCATCTCATCGGGTAGCACTGCCAGGGCCGCCTTGAGGTGCTTGCGGCGTGGGCGTAGGCGCTTTGGTCTCGGTGCCGCCACCTTGGCAGGGGAGCGTCGGTTGTCGCCGCCGGAGCCCTTTCGGGACCTGCGACGGTCGCCGCCCTTGCCTGAGGTCTTGAAATCGCCACCACGGTCCTTGTCTGAGCTACCACGGCGCTCGACACCCTCCCTACGCCTGCTACTTCCCTTCTTGTCGTCCCTGCGGCGCCCGCGTGAGTCGCCGTCGCGACGGGGCCTGTCCTCCCTGCGGCCAGAGCGACCCTTCTTTGCGAGGGTGGTTATGACATCGGGTTCGTTGCGCCCACTGCCGAGAATCTCAAGTAGGTCGGGCTTACCGCTGCCCTCCTTTGGTGCCAGGACGGCCGTGATCTCGATTCCGTCCATGAACTGCTCGGTTTCGGCTCGAAGCAGGTCGCCGACCGAGACGCCATCTGGTAGAAGGGTGGCGTCGACCGCACCACGCGGTTCGCGCGCCCCTGCGGCCCGCCATGTCCATGAGCCGTCGTCGCGGTTGCTTGTCAGTTCGATCTCAATGCGTGGCATGGCCTACAACGCTACCCGTAAGAAGGGGTTGGCTACTTGAACCGCTGATTTTCGGAGACAATCCACCACTTGTCAAGATAATCGACATTATCTTTGACTTAGAAGAAGGAGTTCAGAACCATGGCGCATTCGCAACTACCAATAGATCAGCACCTTGAATCTCATAGCCCCGGGGGCGAGGAGTTCGACTCGCTGTCGCCGGTAGTTCGGGAGTGGCTCGAATCCCTCGCCCTATTTGAGGAAAAAGCTCCCCCAACTATCAAGCAATACAGCCAGGCTATTCGCCGTGTGATGCACCTGGCGGATATTGACCCCAAGTCCTTTGGACCTAAGAGTTTGAATCAGGCCGAATTGACCGATCTGGTTCGTGAGATGCGGAGAGTTGACGGCCCGAAGGGTGGATTTTCGAAAGCCACCCTTTCACAGACGTTGGCTGCGTTGAAATCGTTTTACGCCTTCTGCAAGGACCAGGGATTAGCACCGGAGATCCCGGACATTGGCCGGATACGGAAGTTGGCTCGTATCCAGGTCTTCAATCAACAGGACCCAGAATTCTATTCAAGATCTGAGATCCGTCGCTTGTTCGCCGAAGCTGTATCGGATGACGTGAAGCAACACCGTGTCCGCTGGCCGAGTCGTGACTTAGCAATGTGTGGATTTCTTGCTGTATTGGGCCTCCGGGCGGCCGAACTACTTGCTGCCGAGTTGAACTGGATCAGGGATGAACGCGGAGAGGTCAATTCTTCCATTGCCTCGTGCATGTTGGACGTGATTGGGAAGAGAGGCATCAAGAGGCGGCTCCCCTTGTCAGAAGAGCTCTATTATTCAAATCAGCGATGGCAAGCGGAACGAGTCGAACGGTTTGGACCAACCCGTAACACTGACCGACTCTTCGTAACCAATAATGGGACACCTTTTTCGTATCAGCAACTGCTCTATTGGTTGCGCCTGCTAAATGATCATGCAGGCCTTCGTAGAAGAACGCCGCATGCTCTTCGCCACACCGCTGGTGTGCAATTGGCCGAGGATGAGGTTCCACTTAATGTCGTTCAGGCATTGCTTGGGCACACGTCGATCGCCACCACGGGTATCTATACCGAGATTGCTGGTGGACAGATTGCCAGAAGCCTTGGAATGTCGCGGAGTAACGCACTGTTGGGCGAAGCGCTTAAGGAATCAGGACAATGAAGAATTCCATTAAGTCACTCCTTCTGGTTGCTGCACCTGAGTTGGCTGATCAGAACTTCTCCCGATCGGTCTTGCTTATGATCGAACACAACGACGATGGTGCGCTGGGACTCGTCCTGAATCGACCAATGGACATTTCAGCCGCCGATGCCGTTCCTGAATGGGCGAACCTCATAGAACCTCCAGGACTTCTCCATTCGGGTGGACCTGTGTCAGAGGGGACGATCGTGGGCCTCGGGTCGGCACCGGAGGGTGGCCACCCGTGTGTCACTCCCCTGCTCGGCCTTCTGGGTCTCCTGGACCTTCGCAGCGACCCGGGCGACGCTCCCGGAGTAACGGCCGTTCGGCTCTTCGCCGGCTACTCGGGTTGGTCAGCGGGCCAGCTTGAGGTGGAGTTGGCGGTTGGATCCTGGTTCGTGCTGGAAGCCCAGATGTCAGATGTCACCACTGCTGATCCTGTGGGCCTCTGGTCCACCGTGCTGGCAAGGCAGGGAGGACTGCTCGGACAGATGGCCACCTACCCCGACGACCCCTCGCTCAACTGAGCCGGAACGCCTGCCCTCAGGACCTGATCTCGACGGGTGAGTCCGGCTGGAATCAGTGGTGCTGCGGTGAGGATCCGAAGCCGGTTGATCACCTCCCCCTTCTACCCGCCACAGTGTCAGGAATCAGGTGGAGGCTCCGGAACGTTGTCTGAATCGACCCGTGGGCAGCGGTGGCGGGTCTGGTGGCTCAAAAAGGGGCACCTCCTGCAGGGTCACTCCACGCTCGAGGAGGTGGATGAGCACACCGGCGAGTGCCCGACTGTCGTCGAGGGCTCTGTGGGCTCCATTCAACTCCACGCCGAGTGCCCGGGAGAGGTCTCCGAGGCGCCCGGGAAGCCCCAGGCTCCTGGCCATCGGAACCGTGTCGAGTGCCCGAAGGTCGATGGACCCGAGCCCCGCACGGGCCCACTCCGCCGTGACAAAACCCACGTCAAACGGGGCGTTGTGAGCCACGGGAACGCAGCCGGACAACTCGGCCATGAGGTCGCCGGCCACCTCGGTGAAGGACGGGGCATCAACCAGGAGGTCACCGCGAATGCCGTGTATGTCGATCCGGCCCAGATTGGTGGTGCCAGCATCGATGAGCGTGCTCCACTCCCCCACCGTCTCCCCGGTGGGGGTCACCTTGACGACAGCGATCTCGATTACCCGCGCGCGGCGTGGATCGAGGCCGGTGGTTTCGACGTCGAAGCAGGAATACACGGCGCCCGTCATCGGCTGTGAGCAGGGCCTGAGAGCCACCTGAAATCCACCTGACTGACCATGTCGGGACCGTAGTCGCCCGGTACGACGGCAACGGCACTCCTGCGGGTACGGTCCCGCCGGTGGCAGACAGCGTTTGCGGAACAGGCGCCCACCCGCACGAGGTCCTGCAGCGCCGGACCATCCGGGTGCTGATGGCCGGCCTCATACCTGCGGGTGCCGCCATGACGGGCGCCTACGCTGCTGCAGCGGTGCTGGGAGAGGACCTCACCGGGAGCGAGATGCTGGGTGGCCTGGCCGCATCGGGTATGACCATCGGATCGGCTCTGGCAATCCTGCCGCTTGCCCGTCTTATGTCACAGCGTGGCCGACGGCCGGGTCTCCTGGTCGGTTACATGGTTGCTGCCACGGGAGCGACGATGTGCATGTTGGCTGCGATCACCGGCTGGTACGCGCTTCTCATACTCGGGATGATCGGAGTTGGGTCAGGGAATGCGGCCAATCTGGCAGCACGCTACGCCGCAGCCGACCTTGCCCCCGACGTCGGGCGAGCACGGGCTATCGGCACCCTCGTCTGGGCCTCCACGATCGGTGCCGTCCTCGGACCATCCATCGGGTTCGGCCCCGCCAAGTCCCTGGCAAGCTCGTTCGGCGCATCCGACCTGGCCGGGCCCTACATGCTCTCGATTGCCCTGTTCCTGACAGCGGCCCTAGTAGTCGGAAGGTGGCTGAAGCCAGACCCTCTGGTGGTTGTCGGTGGAGTCGGCGGTAGCGGCAGCAACGAAGGTCGTCATCTTGCAGACGCAGCGCGCAGCCTCGCCGGTTCCACGACCGGGCGCCTGGCAGTGCTCTCGATGGTCGTGGGACACGTTGTGATGGTCGGGGTCATGACGATGACCCCCCTTCACCTTCGTGAAGGGGCCCACCAGTTGGAGATCATCGGCTTAGTGATCTCCCTCCACATCATCGGCATGTACGCCTGTGCACCCGTTGTCGGTTGGCTGGCCGACCGTCTGGGTCCACTCACTGTCCTCGTCACCGGCGGCCTGATCCTGTTCGTCGGGTCCGAGATGGCAGGCCACACGAGTCCTGAGGATTCGCTGGGGATCTTCATAGGGTTGTTCCTCATCGGTCTGGGCTGGAGCTTCGGCCTGATCGCCTCATCGGCCATTCTGGCAAGCGAGTTCGACGGGCCTGAACGGGTCCGGGTACAGGGCCTCGCCGATGTCGCAATGACCGCAGCGGGGGCTCTTGCAGGGGTGGGCTCTGGCGTGGTCGTGACCTTCAGCAGTTATGGGGCACTCGCACACGGGAGCGCTCTGGTAGGCCTGTTCCCTACGGCCACAGTCGTCATCCTGCAGCTCAGGGCCCGCCACCAACGACACTCAACCTGTTGACCACTGCTGCCTGTCAGCGGGATGCATAGCGACACGGGCCACCGCTAGCGTCTGGGCATGTCGACGATCAGCGGACCACCGGTAGTCCTCCTGCACGGTTTTGGCACCTCGTTCGCCATCACCTGGGACCAGAGTGGCTGGGCAGCACTCCTGTCCGATGCTGGGAGGCGGGTGGTGCCGATTGACCTTCTGGGCCATGGCAGGGCGCCCAAGCCCACAGACCCTGACGAGTACGGAGCGGTCGAGACGCTGGTGATGGAGCAGATGCCAGACGAACCGGTGGATGCTATTGGATTCTCGATGGGCGCCCGCGTCCTGCTTGTGCTGGCTGCCGAAGACCCGAGCAGGTTCAACCGTCTGGTTGTGGCGGGCGTCGGCCGGAACCTGTTCGAGGATGATCAGGTTCGCCGAAAGGCTGTGATCAACGCCGTAAGGACCGGAAGGGCCGATGACCCCGAGCTCGCGTATTTCGCGCGCCTTCCCGAGTCGCCGGGGGCCGACCGGTCTGCGTTGGCGGCCTTCCTCGCCAGGCCCGAGCCACCTGTCATTACCGAAGAGAGGCTTGCAGGCGTGACCGTGCCGGTACACGTGGTCATGGGTGACCAGGACTTTGCAGGCCCACCCGACCGTCTCGTTGCGGCACTTCCAGATGTCACCCTCACGACGCTGACGGGAGTCGACCACTTCGCGACTCCGGGAAACTTCGGTTTCATCGATGCCGCTCTTGAGTTCATAGACGCCCAACCCTTCTAGGCGCCCGCCGGCAGCGGCCGGGCCGAGATGCTCAACGAAGCGACGTGGCGCCAGGCGAAATCGGAGTCGGTAGTGACGTCGATCCGACAAGGAATTCATCGACGGCAGCGGCACAGGATCTTCCCTCGGCGATGGCCCACACGACAAGGGACTGCCCCCGACCCATGTCACCGCAGACGAACACACCATCGGCCGAGGTCGCAAACGAACCGTCACGGGCCACGTTCCCACGCTGGTCCAGGACGATGTCCATGCCATCGGTCAATCCATCTGTCTCGGGTCCCGTGAAGCCCATTGCCAACAGCACGAGGTCGGCCCTGTAGGTTTCCTCGGAGCCGTCGATTCTCTCGAATGAGGGCCGGCCATCCACGATCTCAACGCTCACCCTGTGGGCCTGCAGGGAGATCACCTGTCCGCCCTCACCGATGAACTTCTCGGTTTCAATGGCGAACCTTCGCTGACCACCCTCCTCATGTGCTGAGGAGACCCGGTAGAGCGTCGGCCACGTCGGCCACGGGTCGGTAGCGGGTCGGTCATCGGCAGGTCGCGGCATGATCTCGAACTGGTGCACGCTCGCAGCACCCTGGCGGAGTGCGGTTCCGAGGCAGTCAGCCCCGGTATCGCCCCCGCCGATGACGACGACGTGCCTGCCTTCAGCCGAAACCGGCGACCGGTCGAGATCCCCCTCCTGCACACGATTCGCCCACGGCAGGTACTCCATGGCCTGCATGACCCCCTCAAGGTCGCGACCTGGAATCGGCAGGTCCCTCCACCTGGTTGCCCCACAGGCGAGCACCACGGCGTCGTAGTCCTGCCTGAGTTCCTTTAGTGGCAGATCGCCGCCCACATTGGTCCTGGTCCGAAACTCGGTGCCCTCTGCCTCCATCTGGGCAAGGCGCCTGTCAAGGTGGCGCTTTTCGAGCTTGAACTCCGGGATGCCGAACCGGAGCAGCCCTCCGATCCGGTCAGCCCGCTCAAAGACCACCACCTCATGGCCGGCCCGTGTCAACTGCTGCGCCGCTGCCAGACCTGCTGGACCGGAACCGACGACAGCCACCCGCCGACCGCTGCGCCTCGATGCCGGAATGGGCCTGATCCATCCCTTCTCCCAGGCGCGATCCACGATTGAGACCTCGACCTGCTTGATGGTTACCGCCGGTTCGTTGATGCCGAGAACGCAGGCGGCCTCACACGGTGCTGGACACAGGCGTCCGGTGAACTCAGGGAAGTTGTTTGTGGAATGGAGCCGATCGATCGCCTCTCGCCACTGCCCGCGGAAGCTGAGGTCATTCCAGTCAGGGATCAGGTTGCCGAGGGGGCAGCCGTGGTTGCAGAAGGGAATACCGCAGTCCATGCATCTGCTCGCCTGTCGTCTCAGGTCCGCTTCGGGGAAGTCTTCGTAGACCTCATGCCAGTCCCTCAACCTCACCGGAACGGAACGGCGCTCAGGTAGCTGGCGATCGTGTTTGATGAAGCCACGTATGTCTCCCACGGCGCCTCCCCTCAGCTCCGGGTCGAGGCCATGATCGCCTCGACCTCGTCGCTTCCGGAGGCGCGTGCAGCTGCCGCAGCCTCAAGGACGCGCTTGTAGTCGACGGGCATCACCTTGAAGAAGTACCTGCCTGTAGTCGTCCAGTTACCGAGCAGAGCCTCGGCCACAGCCGAGCCGGTCTCCTCCAGATGGCGTCCGATCACTGCCTGCAGCCACTCACGGTCTTCGTCGTCAGGTTCCTCGAGCATCACCATCTCAGCGTTCACCCTGCCCCGCGAGCTGCCGGTCGGGTCGTGTACGAAGGCGATTCCACCGGACATACCGGCTGCGAAGTTGCGTCCGATTCCACCAAGGACGACGGCCCGACCGCCGGTCATGTACTCACAGCCGTGGTCCCCCACCCCTTCGACGACTGCAAGGGCACCCGAGTTGCGGACGCAGAAGCGCTCGCCGACCCTTCCCCTGATGAAAGCCTCTCCCGAAGTTGCTCCGTAGAGGATGACGTTGCCGGCAATCACCTGCTCCGAGGCGATGAAGGGCGAGTCTGTGGGAGGGGTGATTACAATCCGGCCACCGGAGAGGCCCTTACCCACGTAGTCGTTGGCATCGCCTGACAGCCGTAGCGTTATTCCCTTGGGCACGAAGGCTCCAAGGCTGTTTCCGGCGGATCCCTCCAGGTTGACTCGGATGGTGTCGTCCGGAAGCCCATTGCCACCGTGGCGCCTCGTCACCTCGTAGCCGAGCATCGTCCCGACGGTTCTGTTCACGTTCTGGACCGGGCAGCTGATTATGGTTGGCGACCCATTCTCCAACGAGGCGGCTGCCATCCTGATCAGGTCATTGTCAAGGGCTGCCTCGAGACCGTGGTCCTGTCCAGTGGTGTTGCACCTTGCGGCCGATTCTGGAATGTCGGGCATGTGGAGGATCGGCTTGAGATCCAGGTGTGATGCCTTCCAGTGCTCTACCGCCTCGAGCGTGTCGAGGACCTCTACCTGCCCGATGGCCTCCTGGATGCTCCGGAAGCCGAGAGAGGCGAGAATCTCCCGAACCTCCTCGGCCAGGTACTCGAAGAAGGTCACCACGAACTCCGGCTTTCCTGAGAACTTCTTTCGAAGCTCGGGATTCTGCGTTGCGACTCCGACGGGACAGGTATCCAGGTGACAGACGCGCATCATCACGCAGCCGGAGACGACCAGCGGTGCCGTGGCGAACCCGAACTCATCTGCTCCCAGCAGGGCGGCAATGACGACGTCACGGCCGGTCTTGAGTTGGCCATCAACCTGCACGACGATCCGGTCACGGAGGTCGTTCATCAGGAGGGTCTGCTGCGTCTCGGCCAACCCCAGTTCCCAGGGTGCGCCGGCGTGCTTGATGGATGTCAGGGGTGAGGCACCGGTTCCACCGTCGTGCCCCGAGATCAGGACGACGTCTGCATGTGCCTTGGAGACGCCGGCCGCAACCGTGCCGACGCCCACCTCGGCTACCAACTTGACATGTACGCGGCTGGTCGGGTTGGAGTTCTTGAGGTCGTGGACCAGTTGGGCAAGGTCCTCTATGGAGTAGATGTCGTGATGAGGTGGAGGCGAGATGAGAGCCACCCCCGGTGTGGAGTGACGCGTCCTGGCGATCCAGGGGTAGACCTTGTGGCCTGGAAGTTGCCCACCCTCTCCCGGCTTGGCGCCCTGGGCCATCTTGATCTGAAGGTCGTCGCTGTTGACGAGGTAGTCGCTCGTCACGCCGAAGCGCCCTGAGGCAACCTGCTTGATCGCTGAGCGGCGCTGGTTACCGTTGCGTTCGGGAACGTAGCGGGAAGGGTCTTCACCTCCCTCTCCCGTATTGGACTTGCCGCCCAGTCTGTTCATTGCGATGGCCAGGGTCTCGTGGGCCTCGGCTGAGATGGAGCCGTACGACATCGCACCGGTGGCAAATCGCCTGACGATCTCGCTGACCGGTTCTACCTCGTCAATGCTGATGGATGGTCGAAGGTCGTCGCGGAGGCGGAACAGCCCACGGAGGGTCGCCAGGTTCCGGGCCTGGTCATCGACCAGCCGGGTGTACTCCCTGAAGATGTCGTATCGACCTGTTCGGGTCGCGTGCTGGAGGCGAAAGACAGACTCAGGGTTGAAAAGGTGGTGTTCGCCTTCGCGGCGCCACTGGTACTCCCCGCCAACCTCGAGAGTTCTATGGGCCCTCTCTTCGGGCCGCTCAGGAAAGGCCACAGCGTGGCGCAGGGAGACCTCGTCGGCCAGGACGTCGAAGCCGACACCTCCGAGACGACTTACGGTTCCCCTGAAGCAGAGGTCGATGACCTCGGCACCCAGACCGATGGCTTCAAATATCTGTGCTCCGGTGTAGGAGGCCACCGTTGAGATGCCCATCTTGGACATCACCTTCAGGATTCCCTTGTCGCAGGCCCTGATGAAGTTCCGTCTGGCAGATTCTGGAGTCAGGGTCGGGGGCAGCCCATGGGATCCCGTCTCGAGCATCAGGTCGATGGACTCGAATGCCATGTACGGGCAGACGCCACCGGCGCCGAACCCCAGGAGTAGCGCTACGTGGTGGACCTCCCGGACATCGCCACTCTCAACCACAATGCCTACGAGGGTCCGTGTCTTTTCGGCTATCAGGTGGTGGTGGACCGCTCCGGTGGCCAGCAGGGAGGGAACTGGGGCCAAGTCGGAGTCAGCACCACGGTCGCTGATGACTATCACGTTGGCACCGTTGCGGATTGCAGCCGATGCCTCGGACTCAAGTCGTTTGAGAGCCCTGGTCAGGCCGATGCCACCATCTATGACCGGGTACCGGGCATCCAGCACCGCCGTGTTGAAGCGTGACGGCTCAACCAGCCCGTCCAGCCTGGTGATCGCGGCAAGCTCGGCTTCGGTCAGAACGGGATGCGGTATCCGGATCTGACTGCAGCTCTGGGCGGTGGGGTCCAGGAGGTTCGCCTCTGCGCCGATGTTTCCCGACACGGCGGTGATCAACTCCTCCCGCATCGCGTCGAGAGGGGGGTTCGTCACCTGGGCGAAGAGTTGCTGGAAGTAGTCGTACACGAGCCTGGGGTGACCGGACAGCACGGCAACCGGTGTGTCCGAGCCCATCGATCCGATTGCCTCCTTGGCGTCCCTGGCCATCGGTGCGATCAGGAGCTTCAGCTCCTCGAGCGTGTACCCGAATACCTGCTGTCGGCGGACTACCTGTGCGTCTGGTTCCGTCGCCTCACTTCCGGCAGGTAGGTCACCCAGATGAACAAGGTTGCCGTCCAGCCATTCCCGGTAGGGCCGGGCCGAGGCCAGATCCGCCTTGATCTCGTTGTCCCTGATGATCCTCCCCTCGACTGTGTCGATGAGGAACATCCGGCCGGGCTCAAGGCGGCCCTTTTCGATGATCTTCGACGGGGCGATGTCGACCACGCCGACCTCGCTGGCCATCACCACCAGGTCATCGTCGGTGACCCAGTAGCGGCTCGGCCTGAGGCCGTTGCGGTCGAGCACCGCCCCGATCACCGAACCGTCCGTGAATGCGATCGAGGCTGGCCCGTCCCAGGGCTCCATCAGGGAGGAGTGGTACTCATAGAAGGCCAGCCGGTCAGGATCCATCTCACAGTGCCTCTCCCAGGGCTCCGGAATCATCATCATTACGGCTTCGGGCAGTGGGTAGCCGCCGAGGTAGAGGAGTTCCAGGGCCTCGTCGAAGCCGGCGGTGTCGCTGGCCCCCGGAGTACAGATCGGGAATATCCGTTCCAAATCACCGGGAAGCAGATCGCTCCGAAGCAGTGCCTCCCGGGCGCGCATCCAGTTCCGGTTGCCCTGCACGGTGTTGATCTCGCCGTTGTGGGCAATGAATCGGTAGGGGTGCGCAAGGGGCCACGAGGGAAAGGTGTTGGTCGAGAACCGGGAGTGCACGAGTGCCATTGCACTGCTCATGCGAGGATCGGTCAGATCAGGGAAGAACTCGGCAAGTTGGGTTGTGGTGAGCATCCCCTTGTAGACGATTGTCCGGGACGAGAGAGAGGCGAAGTAGGCACCGTCATGCCCGGTACCCACCGTTCCCACTCCCCCTGCCGGTGTTGTGCCCCGGTTGAGCTTTATCTCGTGTTCGGTCCGCTTCCGGAGCATGTAGGCGTGTCGGTCCAGGTCGAGACCCGAAAGCCTCCCATTTCCAGTGTCGCAGGAGGCGATGAACACCTGGCGGAACGTCGGCTCAGCGGCCATGGCCACTGAGCCGATCATCGAATTGTCAACGGGCAGGTCCCGCCAGCCCACGATTTCCAACCCCTCCTCTTCAGCAAGTGAGGCAATGGAGGACTCCACCGAGGCTGCATCAAGGGCATCACGCGGCAAAAAGGCGATTCCGGTCGCATACTCGCCGGGCGCCGGCAGTTCGAAGTCCACGATTTCCCGGTAGAGGGCATCGGGTATCTGCACGAGAATGCCGGCACCGTCACCGGTGTTCTTCTCGGCACCGAGTGCACCGCGATGGGCCATGTTGCAGAGGGCACCGATGCCAAGTTCCACGATTTCATGGCTGGCCTGGCCGCGCAGATGGCACACGAAGTTGACGCCGCATGCGTCGTGTTCAAAGCGGGGGTCGTAGAGACCTGTGCCTTGTGGCCTTGGTGTTGACATCGGTTCCTACCTGTACGCATTCATGCTGATATCAGAGGTGAACCAGGGCCTGGGCGTCGTCGACCAGGCCACCGGCTGCCAGGGGCAACCTCCGACACGGCCACGACGGTGGGGCTCCCCGCCGGCTGGGCCGACAGTTGGGGCGGAGAGGCGCAGGTCTGCATCCGTCTCCCGAATCTGAGCACCCAATATAGGCCGGTTTGGCTCACCAGCCCATCTCGGGATGAAGCCCTGCTGGACAGGTCAGTGGGAGCGGATTCGCTTCTGGAGGGTCCTGTAGGGAGCAACCAGCATCAGGAGCATCGGAAAGAGTTCCAGCCGTCCGACGAGCATCAAGAAGGCCAGCACCATGCGTGCAGGTGTTGAGAAGCCGTCAACGAAAGAAGCCGTTGGCCCGGCCCGGTTCAGGGCGGGGCCCATGTTGCCCAGTGAGCCGATGACGCCGCCAAGCGCTGTCACCAGATCGGTTCCGAGAGCCGCTACTACGAGCGTCCCTAAACCCACGAGCATTCCGTAGACGACCATGAAGCCCGCTATTCGCTCAACGAGGGGCTCCGCCATTACTCCGGTTCCGTGGCGCACGGGCAGAACAGCCCTCGGGTGGCGGACGCCGCGGAGCGTTCTGCGGGCGTGGGACAGGCCGACGATGAGCCTCATGACCTTCACACCACCTGAGGTGGAACCAGTGCAGCCACCTGACATCAATAGGATCAGAAGGATGAGTTGGGGTCCCGCAGCCCACCTCACGAAGTCGCCGTCGCTGCCCGGTCCCGTGGCGTTGCCGAAGCCTCCGCTGGTACCGAGCGTGACGACGTTGAAGGCAGCGGAGCGGAGTGCTCGCGCAAGTCCCATGTCGTCGTCGACCAGCAGGATTGTCACTACCAGGGTGGCACCGGTCAATAGCCAGATGTAGGCACGGAACTCCGAGTCGCGGTGGTGGACTGGCTTCCTGGAGGCAAGGGACCTCGAGTGCAGGGTGAAGTTGGCTGCACCGAGTATGAGGCCGATCATGATGACCATCTCTACAGCGACGCTGTCCCAGTATCCGATGGATGTGTCCCTTGTGGAGAAGCCTCCCGTTGATGCCGTGGTGAACGCGTGTGCAACGGCATCGAACAGCGACAGTCCAACTGCCATGAGGGCGACTGCGATCAGGGCGGTGAGGCCGGCGTAGAGATACCAGAAACGCCTGGCTGTCTGGGCCATTCGGGGTGCCAGGCGGTCACCGCCCTCTCCCGGAGCCTCTGCGCCGATCAGGCCGAGGCCACTGGCTCGCAGCGCTGGAAGAACGGTCACGACCAGCACGACAATTCCCATACCGCCGATCCACTGGGTGAACTGGCGATACATCAAGATGCCCGGACCCTGGTCACCGATCAGGTTGTGGGATCCGAAGACCGTTGAACCGGTGCAGGAGAACCCGGAAACCGACTCAAACAGTGCGTCGGCGAAAACCACCGGAAAGCCGGTGCCGGTTCGTTGAAAGGTTCCAGCGAACAGGTAAGGGAGTGCCCCAAATAGGGAGACGATGAGCCACGTCCCGGCTACCGCGGAAAAGACCGTTGCACGGTCTATCTGGCCGGGTCGTGTCCACAGCCACAGCACCGCTCCCGGTATGAGGGTCACCAGAGCAGCCAACACCATCGCTGTTCCCTGCTTCCCGCCAAGGGCCTCGATCACCGCCGTTCCGAACATGCCGCCGGCGACGAAGAGGAGGGCGATACCGGTCACCTGACCGGTAGTGGTCTCCCACCTGGCTGCCGGTCGTCTCACAGGTCTGCTCCGTGCCTGCGCGCCAGGTAGCGCCGCCTGAGCCTGGTCCTGTCGCGCAGCAACTTCAGGAGGGCAGCGACCGCTACAACGGCTGGATATATCGACAGCCGACCGAAGACCATCGCCGGCAGGAGCGCAAGGCGGGCCGTTCGTGGCCAGTCGGCTGGGTCCAGCATGGCTCCATTGATGCCACGTACCGGTCCAGCGGTTGCGGTGGCGTGTACAGCCGCTGAGAGGGAGTCAGCTAGATCGAGGCCGAACACAGCGACCAGGAAGGCGGTGGAGAAGATGACTGCAACGAAGAGAAACTGCAGGATGACGATCTGGCGGAGGGTGTCCTCGCCGGCAACACGCCCAGCCAGGCGCACCTTCAGCACTGCCCTGGGGTGTAGTTGTCGGGCCATTTCACGAAGGGCCACCTTCATGAGGATTCGATGCTGGCGCACCTGGAGACCACCACTGGGGGAACCACTCATTGCCCCGACCGAGACAAGCAGCAGCAGCAGAACTGGTGCAGCCGTCGCCCATTCACCGGGAACATCCATTGGGAATCCAGTGGTCGATACCGATGCTGCGACCACGAACAGCAGGCGGCGTACAGCGGCGATGTCGACTCCTGTCGACCACAGGACCAACAGAAGCACACCTGCAACGTGCAGCCCCAGGTACAGCGCAAGGCCTGTCTGATGCTGAAGCCCTCGCCCGCCCACGATCACATGCCAGAGCGTGACCATGCTTGATCCGGCGAGGAGCATCCCGGCAATCGCCACCCACTGGACCGACGGGTCTGCGAACTCGTCGGGGCTGTTGGTGAAGCCGCCGGTGGAAACGGTGGACATGGCAAGCAACAGGCTGTCGAAAGGTGACTTTCCTGCCAGCATGTAGGCGGCCCAGATGAGTCCGGTTCCAGGTACGTACAAGCGGGCGATGTTGCGGGTGGCCGACACTTCGTCGGGTGCCAGCGGTCGGTATCCACCGGAACGCGACCGGTCGGCGAACTCCCTGCCGAAGCCGAAGAAGGGCAGAATCACAATGCCGACCAGAAGGGCGGTGAAGCCACCCAACCACTGGCTGCCGGCCCGTATGAAACGCAGCCCATGCCCGAGGCCAGTCGGGTCAAGGACGCTCATTGCCGTGGTGGTTATGCCGGTTGTCGCCTCGAATAGGGCATCGTCGGGCTGTTGCGCCGCTCCAGTCACGAGGTACAGGCCTGACACGAGGAGTATTCCCAGGGTCACTGCCAGTGTTGTCGCGGCGATGATGTCGGCGGGCCTGACGTTGACCGGGCCTGCAACACGGCGAAATAACAGAGCCCCGAGCAGGCCCATACCGCTACCCGAGACCAGCAGGGTCATCGAATCGGAACCCGTACCGATCAGGTCAATGAGCCCTGAACAGACAGCTAGGCCTCCGACCATGAGGAGGGAAGCGGACGCAGCCCATGCGGTAGTGGCCGTCCAAGAGGCCCATGGGCGACTGTTGGCACCGGTGGCCACAGGGTCAGCGAGCCCCGGACGGGTCAGGCGAACAGGGCGGTGACCCTGTCGACAGACTCCGGTTTGGCGAGGACCACGACATGGTCCCGGGCGCGCAGGGTGCTACGCCCGCGGGCGATCTGAGCCTTACCGTCCCTGACGATGGCTCCGATCAGCGAGTCATGCGGCATGTGCAGATCTGCCACCGTGTTCCCGGCGCATTGGCAGGAGTCTGATACGGCGAATTCCAGAATTTCGACGTCTCCCTGGAGATAGGTAGCCACGGCTGCAACAGTTCCGACATCGCCGCGTACAAACCTGAGCACGCTGTTGGCCGTGGCCGTCCTGGGGCTGAGGGTCGCTCCAACCCGATGTGCGTCCAGGAGGTCCAGAAGCTTGAGCCTATGCACCACGGCGATGGTCTTCAGGCCCCCCTCGGTTCCGTTGCGCATGGCTCCGGCTGCCTGGGCGTAGAGGCATGCCAGGACGTTGGAGTCGTCCTCACCGGTAAGTGCGATCACGACGTCCTGTCCACCCACGTCAGCTTCTTCGAGCATGTCAGCATCAACAATGTCGCCCCGGAGCACAAGGGTTCCTGGCAGCTCCGCAGCGAGTTCTTCGGCCCGCCGCTCGTCGAGTTCGATTATCGCAACGTCGATTCCGCGGTTGATGAGAGCCTCGGACAGCATCTGTGCGGTACGGCCTCCGCCAAGCAGAAGGGCGCGGGTTGGCATGTCGCGGGCAATTCCCAGCCGGTGGGTGACGTCTTTTACGGCCCGACGCTTGCAGATGATTCGAAGAAGGTCGCCCTCGGCAAGGACAGCGTCGGCCCGGGGGATGAAGGTCGTCTTCTTGACGGAGTGGTCGCGGGCCTTCTCTCGCCGGGTAATGGAGCCGACGATGAAGCCCCAGTCAGGTTCCAGTTCGCTGCCCAGGGCGCCGAGGGTGACACCGACCAGCGGTGCGTGTGCGGGAAGTCTCGCACCAATGGCCACCACCTCACCGTCCGCCATCTGGGCCACATCGAGTGCGCCCGGGTACTCCATCAGCCTCAGAACCTGCTCAGCGACCTCTTCGTCGGGATCGATCACGAGATGGTCCGTTAGACCCTTGAACAGTGCGTTCACTTCGGGTCGCCTGAGGCGACGTGACTCGACCCTTACGATCGTCTTCTGCACGCCTGCCTGTCGTGCTAGAAGGGCACTCAACAGGTTGGCTTCGTCGTTGGCGGTTACAGCTACGAGCAGATCCGCCTTGTCGAGGCCGGCCTGTTGAAGGCAATCGGGGTCCGTGCCGCTGCCCCTGACGGCCAGCACGTCGAGGTTCTTGTCGATCTCGCGGAACCGGTCAGGGTCGGTCTCGATCAGGGCGATGTCGTGTTCCTGGCCGCTCAGGCGCTCCGCGACGTAACTGCCGACCTCGCCGGCACCAACAACGATGATGTACACCGGCTAATCCTCGCCGATCGGTGGCTCCGGGCGGAGGATGCCCGTCTCTGTCACGATTATGTCGAGCGGGACGTCCCAGGGCCGGGGTTCAAGCAGTGCAACAACCTGGAAGCTGTGCGCAATGCCGATCAGGACCGGGGGTGCCGGTTGGCTTAGGCGAAATGCGAAGGTCCGATCGTAGTAGCCGGCTCCGTGGCCCATGCGGTTGCCCCTACTGTCAACAGCCACCAGGGGTACCAGGACCGCATCGAGGCGATCCGGTGGCACCTTTTCGCCTCGGACAGGCTGACTGGTACCGAACGGGCCGCGTTGCAGGGGCCCGTCGGGTATCACGAACTCAAGGTCTCCACGGGGTTGGATCACGGGAAGGGCACCGCTCAGACCCCCTGCCAGCAGCGAGGGCCAGGGGTCGATCTCGCCTCGTATTCCAACGTACGCAGCGATCGTGCCGGCAGCTCTGAACTCGTCAAGATCCATGGCACTTTCCATGGCCCTGAGGCTTGCCCGCTGAACCGCCTCGCCAGAGAGCGATTCCCTCTGCCTGATCATCTGGCCCCGCGCAAAATCGGACTTCATTGACCGATGTTTGCCCAGGGAGCGTTCCGATTCCAGTACCGGGTGACATATGTCGCCGGACTGGTGTTTGAAGCGCCCCCGTCAGGTCACTAGCGTCACGACGGTTCTTGCTCCGGGGCGCAATACAGATGCCTACCGGAGTCCAGGAAGCCATTGACCGGCGTTTTTGCCGAATTCGCACGACAAACGTTCCCGATACCTCAGGAGATCGACCCTTGGAAGCCATCCCCTACCTGGCTGCAGCCTCGTCCGTCATGGGCCTCCTGCTGGCCGCCTACTTCTACAGCTCGGTGCGAGCTGCCGACCCCGGAGACCAGCGGATGGTCTTCCTGATGACAGAGATCCAAAAGGGCGCCCGCGCCTTTCTCAAGAAGGAATACACGTGGGTATCGGGCTTCGTTGCCGCTATGGCCGCCCTGATTGCCGCCCTCATCGCCCCGATGGCAGCCCTGACCTATGTCCTGGGAGCAGTCCTCTCGGCAACTGCCGGATACGTGGGGATGACAGTAGCAACCATGGCCAACGCCAGAACTACCCAGGCTGCCAAGGAGGGGCCCGGCAAGGCCCTTCCGATCGCCTTTCGTGGCGGCGCCGTGATGGGGTTCTCGGTGGCAGGCCTTGCCCTCGGCGGGCTCATGCTCGTCTACATCCTCTTTGTGCTGATCATCGGTGTTGACAACGCATTCGAGGTGGTGACGGCCTACGGGCTGGGCGCTTCGTCCATCGCCCTGTTCTCCCGTGTAGGTGGCGGTATCTACACAAAGGCCGCTGACGTGGGTGCCGACCTTGTCGGAAAGGTCGAGGCGGGCATCCCGGAGGACGACCCACGCAACCCGGCCACGATCGCAGACAACGTGGGTGACAACGTCGGTGACGTAGCCGGAATGGGTGCCGACCTCTTCGAAAGCTACGCCGGCTCGATCATCGCCCCGATCTCGCTTGTGGCCTTTGCCCTCGGACTCGGCGCTGAGCATGCATCCGCCACAACCAACATCTCGCTCCTGTCATTTCCCATTGCCATTGCCTTCGTCGGCATGCTGGCTTCGATTCTCGGCTCGTTTCTCGTGAAGGGCGGAGATTCGACCGACACGAAGGCTCTCAGCAAGGCCCTCCACATGGGCACCAACTCTGCAATGATGATTACCGCCGTGGCCACCGTCGCTATTGCGTTCTGGCTGTTCGGCTCCGATTCGGCGTTCGACAACCCCCTGGGCCTCGCCATCGCGGTGGTCGGCGGCCTGGTCGTCGGTTGGGCTCTCGGGAAGACCGCTGAGTACTACACATCAGACCACTTCGGTCCCGTGAAGAAGATCGCTGGTCAGACGGAGACGGGTCCCGCCACCACCATCCTCGGTGGCATTTCGGCCGGGATGGTCTCGGTGGCCGCCTCGGTGGTCCTCCTGGCAGTTGGCGTGGCCCTCGCCTACTGGGGTGGAGAGATGGCCTTTGATTCGATCGGGAACCTGGATGGTGGCATCTACGGTATTGCTGTCGCTGCCATCGGAATGCTGGCGACACTCGGTGTGGTCGTCTCCGTTGACGCTTATGGCCCGATCGCAGACAACGCAGGTGGCATAGCCGAGATGGCTGAGTTGGATCCGAGCGTCCGTGAGGTAACCGACGCGCTGGATTCACTGGGCAACACCACTGCAGCGGTAGCGAAGGGATTCGCTGTAGGCTCCGCGGCCCTGACAGCTCTCGCTCTCTTCAAGAGCTTCGAGTTCGCTGTGGTGCAGGCAGGTGGAACCCTCTCGTTGAACATCGGCGAGGTGACGGTGTTCGTTGGCCTGTTCCTCGGAGCGATGCTCCCGTTCCTGTTCGCTGCCCTGACGATCGACGCCGTGGGACGCGCCGCACAGAAGATGATCGAGGAGGTCCGACGCCAGTTCCGGGAGATCCCGGGCCTCCGCGAGGGCAAACAGGGTGTCAACCCCGATTCGGCCCGCTGTGTCGAGATCTCCACCGAGGCATCCCTGAAGGAGATGATCGTTCCCGGAGCGCTTGCCGTGGTGGTTCCCCTGGTGATCGGCTTCGTGAATATCGACGCTCTGGGTGGGTTCCTCGCCGGAGCGCTGGTATCAGGCTTCTGTCTTGCGATCTTCATGGCCAATGCCGGCGGTGCGTGGGACAATGCCAAGAAGTACATTGAGGCCGGTGCACTTGGGGGCAAGGGATCTGACAACCACAAGGCGGCGGTTGTCGGTGACACCGTTGGCGATCCCTTCAAGGACACATCGGGGCCGGCGATGAACATCCTCATCAAGGTTATGACAATCGTGTCGCTGGTCTTCGCCTCGGCATTCGTGGGTTAGGGCCAGGCCCGTGGAACGCCCAGATGGGCGCAGCTACCGGGGGCCGGTCAAGGGCGTTGTGCTGGACTGGAGTGGGACGACGGTCGACGCGTACGTGATCGCACCAGCGGTTGTGTTTGTTGAGGTGTTCCACAACCAGGGCGTGGAGATAACAATGGAGGAGGCGCGAGGCCCTATGGGCCTGCGCAAGGACCTCCACATCGCGGCCCTCACTGAGTTGCCTGCTGTCAGGGAGCGATGGCACGCTGCTCATGCTCGCTATCCCGAACAGGCCGACGTGACCGCCATGTTCGAGGACTTCGTGCCCAGACAGGTCGAGTGCCTTCCACGGTACGCGAAACTCCTGCCAGGTGTCGCTGAAATGGCCCAGAGCCTGCGAGCCGACCATGACATCCGCATAGGTGTGTCAACCGGTTTTACGAGGCCGATGGTCGAGGTCCTTCTCGAACATGCAGCAGAGCAGGGTTTCCGGCCTGACTGTGCCGTGGCGGGTGACGACGTTGAGAATGGCGCCAGACCACGGCCTTTCATGGTCTACAGGAATATGGACCTGCTCGACGTGCATCCGATTCAGGCAGTGGTGAAGGTCGATGACACGGGCTCAGGTGTGGGCGAGGGCGTCGAAGCGGGATGCTGGGCCGTGGGGATCGCCCGCTACAGCAACTACCTCAACATCAACTCCCTTGAGGAGGCAGCTGAGATGTCTGCTTCTGAGCTCGCAGAGCGGCTTGCATTCACCCGCGAACAGTTGTGGAGGTCAGGGGCCCACTACGTGATTGACGAGCCGCTGGAGTTGCCTGCGGTCATCGGCGAAATCAATACACGGCTGGCCGTAGGCGACACTCCCTGAGCTCAGGTCTCGGGTGTCACGTAGGCGGCGCTGAGGCCTCCGTCGACCATCAGATCAGTACCGGTCACGTAGGAGGCCTCGTCTGATGCCAGCCAGAGCGCTGCCTGAGCCATCTCGGCGGCCTCACCGAAGCGTCCCATCGGCACGTGCACGAGGCGACGCTTCTTCTTCTCGTCGGTGTCCAGGAAGTTCATGAGGAGTTCCGTCCTGAGGGGGCCCGGGCACAGGGAATTGACCCGGATGTTCTGTCGGGCGTGGACGACAGCCAACTCGCGCGTCAGTGCGAGGACGGCCCCCTTGGATGCCGTGTAGGCGACCTGTGGGGTGGCTGCACCCATCAAGGCCACGAATGACGCCGTATTGATGATCGAACCCCCACCCGATTCGAGCATTGCGGGTATCTCGTACTTGCAGCCGAGGAAGACGCCCTTTGCGTTGACTCCCATTGTCAGGTCCCAGATGCCCTCTCCGGTATCGACGGCATCGCTGTCCTCTGGGTGCATGATGCCTGCATTGTTGAAGGCGACGTGAAGAGCGCCGAACTCTTCGACAGTCGTTGAGACAACTCTCTCCATGTCGGCTGCAAGCGAAACGTCGGCTGTGAGCGCGACAGCGGTACCACCGGCTCCGGTGATATCGGCAGCGGTGGTTGCGTTGTCGTCGCCAGTGAGGTCCACGCAGACGACCCTGGCGCCATTGGCGGCGAACAAGAGGGCCGATTCGCGCCCGATACCCGATGCCGCACCTGTTACCAGAGCAACCTTTCCGGCAAGCCGGGTCACGCAATCCCCCTGGCCTTGATGAACTGGGCCACGATCAGCCCGGAAGGACGATCATGGGATCTTTCGGCTCGCCACCTGTCCTCACCTCGAAGTGAAGGTGCGGGCCTGTTGACCAGCCGGTGGAGCCGCAACGGCCGATTACGTCACCTGTCTGGAGGATGTGGCCCTTGGAGACCAGAAGCTCCTCCTGGTGTGCATAGACGGTGATTACCGGTCCTTCGTGTTCCATGAGGGCGACGTTGCCATAACCGTTCTTCCAGCCTGCGAAGATCACCTCGCCGGCCTTGGCCGCCCAGACGGGTTGGTTTCGAACACAGCTGATGTCGACGCCGTTGTGTTGGCGGCTTGTGCCGAAGATGGGATGGACCCGTAGTCCGAACCCTGAGCCGATCTTGCCCTCGATCGGCATGATGAAGCCTGCACCGGACTCCTTGGTCAGGTCGGGGGCTGACCGACGTAGTTCCTCTGCGATCAGGTTGTCGATGAGAACGGCCATCTGGTACTGCTCGCGCTCATACTGCTTCACGGCCGCCTCGTGTTTCCCAATCCGGGTCTCGAGTTCCTCTTTCACCTCTTCCTGGGACCTGATCCGCCGGTCCAGGACGAGCATCGAGGATTCCAGTTCCCGTTGCTGCAGGTCGGCGTCGAGGATGGCGGCGTCAGCCGCCCTGGCGATGTCTTCCATCTCGGATTCAAGGGATCGCAGGCGGTCCAGGGTGTCGGAGCGGTTTCCTGTCACAACGTCCAGAATTGCTGATTTGCGTATACCTGCTGACAGGTCCTCGGATTCGAGAAGGATTCCGGGCCGTAGACCCGAGATGTAGACATCTACCGCCAGTTCCTCGACACGAGCGCGGGCTTCGCGAATCTCCACGCCCACCTGCTCCACCTCCACCCAGCGGAGCGTTGCCTCGGCTTCAGCGGCTTCTATTGCCTGGCGTGATGCGGCGATCTTTGCCTGTGCGAGGGCAACCGCATCGTCGAGAGCACCAAGCGCCCCGGAGACCTCGGCATCCTCGGCCTCAATAAGCTCAAGTGCCTCGGCGGCATCAGCAGCCAGGTCCTTGGCTGCCTCTCTACGGTCCCTGGCGTCGCGGATTGATTCGGTGTCGCCTGATGCTCCCGTCGGCGTCAGGACGGCGAGGGCGACAACCAGGGCTGTCAGGGTACGAAGTGCGGGGTGTGGGGTCGTTGGCATTGGTGGGGTTGGCTGTTCTGCCGGGACACACTGCAGGGTACCGCGCTCCCAGATCGGTCCCCAGGTACGGTTCATTTCGGGCAGTGGACCCGTCCGGGTAGGCCCCTCAGCCTATTCCCGCGCCATCTCTGTCCGCATTGCCAGTACCGCGTCCTCGGTCATTTCATCGGTCCCGCGCTCAGGAAGGTGGATTGTCAATTCATGGAGAGTTCCGTCAAATGGGAAGGGCCCCTGATACTCCTCTGACACGGTTGAAAGGGCATCACGGCCGACGTCGAGACCCGTCGAACCCAGTACCCGGACAACGAACGGGACTGCCATCGTTGCAGAGGCCTCTCCGTCAACGAACAGCGTGGCTGTACCAGCATCACCATCGCGGTGGAAGTGGACGCCCACGGAGGTCTCGCCGATTGGAAGAGGGTGTCGGGTCCGAACAACGTGGTGATCTGTGAAGATGTTGTAGTCAAAGACCAGGCGGTCATCTCTGATGAAGAGTGTCAGCCCCAGGTTTCCGGTTCCCACCGCCATAAGGACGCCTTGAGCACCGGGGGGTCGCGTGATCGAGGCCTCCGCAAGGAAGGAGCGGTTGCCGAGGATGGCGGCGGCACCGGCCGGGATATGGGAGATCGGCGGGACGTAGCGGTAAGTCCGACCCTGATGGGGCGTACCATGTCGCATCGGGATCCGGAACAGTTCGATCGTGCGGTCGTCGAGGGGCAGAACGCCGTTGGCTTCGGCCTCGCCCCACCAGAGTTCGATCATTGACCTGAGGCGCTCGGGCTCTGCTGCGGCCAGGTCGTTTGTTTCTGACACGTCGTTGTCCAGGTGGAACAGTTCCCAGCGTTCCTCTTCGTAGGACGCGCCCGGTGAATGGCGTGTCACTGCCTTCCACCCATCGCTGCAGATCGCCCTATGTCCGAACATCTCGAAGTACTGGGGGCCCTTTCGAGTCGGTTCGTCCGGCCCGTTGAAGGTATAGGCGAGGCTGGTTCCGGTCATTGGAGACTGTTCCCGACCGTGACGCTCGTCGGGCATCTCGAGGCCGATCAGGTCAAGGAGGGTGGGCGTCAGGTCGGTGATGTGGTGGAACTGGTTCCGCCTCTCCCCTGTTCCACCTATCCCGCCGGGCCAGTGGACAATCAATGGGTCTCGGACCCCTCCGCCGTGTGTCGTCTGTTTGTACCACCGCATGGGGGTGTTGCCTGCCTGTGCCCAGCCCCACGGATAATTGCTGTGTGAACGGGGTCCACCGATCTCGTCCAGTCGCTCGACGGCGGTGTCCACGTCCTCCGGGACCACGTTGAAATACTTCATCTCGTCGGTGACACCGGTGGGGCCACCTTCCTGGCTGGCACCGTTGTCGGACAGGAGCATGATCACGGTGTCGTCGAGAAGGCCAAGGCGCTCCAGGTGCCCGATGAGGCGGCCGATCTGAGCGTCGGTGTGGTCGAGCATGGCCGCAAAGGCCTCCTGTAGGCGACAGGCGAAGCGCTGTTGGTTGAGGCTGAGGTCCTCCCAGGCTTCAACCCCGGGGTTTCTCGGGGCGAGGACCGTGCCTTCTGGCACCACCCCTAGGTTGATCTGGTTCTGGAACCATTCCTGACGCACCACATCCCAGCCGGCGTCGAAACGGCCCCGGTACTTCTCGCGGTAGTTGTCAGGGGCCTGATGCGGTGCGTGGGTCGCTCCGAAGGCCAGGTACATGAAGAATGGTCGGTCCGGTCGCACCGACTTCGTGTCATTCACGAAACCAATGGCCTTGTCAACCAGGTCTTCGCTGACGTGGTAGCCGTCCTCTGGTCCAGCGGGCGGATCGATGTGATGGTTGTCGGCTGTCAGTTCGGGGTGGAACTGGTCTGTTTCACCCTGCAGGAAGCCGTAGAACCGATCAAAGCCCCGCTGCAGGGGCCAGTGGTCGAACGGTCCCGCTGCCGACGCCTGCGCCATTGGGGCCAGGTGCCACTTGCCGATACATGCGGTGGCGTAACCGTTGTCCTGTAATACCTCGGCAATGGTTGCGGCATGATCGGCTATGTAGCCCCGCATGTGCGGGTACCCACTGTCGAAGTTGGACACGGCCCTCATGCCGACGGCATGGTGGTTTCGCCCTGTCAGCAGACAGGCGCGGGTTGGCGAACAGAGCGCTGTCGTGTGGAAGTTCGTGTACCTGAGGCCTCCCGCTGCGAGGCAGTCGATATTGGGTGTGTCGATACTTGACCCGTAGCAACCGAGGTGGGCGAACCCGGTGTCGTCAAGCAGGATCACCACGACGTTGGGACTTCCTTCAGGAGAACTGGCCGAGTCGGGCCACCAGGGCTCTGACTCGGCATGAGTGGTTCCTATGACGCCCCTGAAGTCGCCGTCCTCTCCCCTGGTTCCCACGGTCACCTACACCGCAGCTTCGGCCGGTAGAGGATGCGTGGGCCTGTCCGGGATGGTTTCTTCGAGAGCCTCCAGCAGTTCCACCTTCCTGGGCCCCGCCGCCGGGTCATCCCACAGGTTCACCCGTTGGAGTGGGTCTTCTGCAAGGTCGTAGAGCTCACCCTCTGTTCCGTCATGACACGTGCCGGCCTCGTAGCGCGTGCAGAGCATCTGATCCGCAACGATGCTCTGCAGGTGGACCTCGGTGCCGTTGGGATGGAGGCTGTCCCATTCGGTGATCACCCCTGCCCGTCCGTGATTGGAAGCATCGATTTCGGAGCGGGGTAGTGGAATGCCGTCCATCCAGTCGGGCACTTCCAGACCGGCGATGTCACAGAAGGTGGGCGCCAGGTCCATCAGGCCGACGGGCGTTGTGACGACCGCCGGCTGGCCCGTTGTCGACGGCGCTGGACGCCAGATGAGCGGCAGACGCATCAGGGAGTCCACATGGTAAGGGCCCTTGAACAGCAGTCCGAAGTCTCCCTGGAACTCTCCATGGTCGGTCGTGTAGATCACATCGAGGTCGTTGTTCCAGCCCCTATCGCTGACCGCCGAGAGCACCCTGCCAAGGGCCTCGTCGACCAGTTCATTTTGGATGTGGACCATTGCATTCACCTCGAGTACCTGCTCCGGGGTGAGGGTTGCCGGCACCCACCTGGCCGGCGCCTCGTAGTTGGACACGAGGTCGCCGTCGTACCATCGACGCCAGTGAGCCGGCTTTGAGTCGAGCAGCCGTTCACGCTCGGATGGGTCCGTCGGATAGCCGGCCGGTAGATTGAGATCGCGCCAGGGAACCCTGTGCAGCTCCGATGCCGGCGGATTCCAGGGATGGTGTGGATCCGGAAAGCTGAGCCAGCAGAACCAGTTCTCGGCGCTGTCCAGGCTGTCGAGCCACGAGATGGCACGATCGGCCACCCAGTCCGTGTGGTAGATGCCCCGCGGAACCGGGTTGTGTTTTACCTGGGGAGCACCGGTGTCTCCCCCACCTTCGGGGTTCACCTCGAGAGCCATGTCCAGGACCGGGAAGTATCCCGCCATTTGTTCCGGGTGGTTGTCTCTCAGCCAACTGCCGTAGTGGACGAAACCAGCCGCCCCATGGCCGGCGAACTCCATGCGCTCAAAGCCCCGGTGCGGCCCGGCCTCGTCCTGTGTGGCCCCGGAGACGCCCATTCGGTTTTCTGGAAAGCGCAGGAAGGGGTCGAGAAAGGGTTCAAAGTGGGCCTTACCGAAGAGGCCGGTCCGGTATCCGGAATCGTGAAGGAGCCCTGCCACTGTGGGCGCATCGGCGGGAAGTGGAACGCCGTTCATCCAGACCCCGTGGTTTCGGATGTGCTGGCCGGTAAGCATCGTGGCCCTGGAGGGCATGCAGACCACGTTCTGCGGGTGCGCCCTCTCGTAGCGGACTCCATCGGCTGCCAGTGCGTCGGCTACCGGGGTCCGCGCCACCGCGCCACCGTTGCATCCGAGGGCGTCATAGCGTTGCTGGTCTGTGGTCACGAACAAGATCTTGCGTCCCATCAGGATTCCTCTCCTGGTACTGCCTTGAAACCACGGGAGTAGGTGCCGCTCTCAAGGAGGTCCTTGAGAGCGGAGAGAGCATCTCCTGTGGCTGCACGCAACGCATAGGTGAGGGCCTCGGGTCGGAGTTCCTGTGTGTAGCTAACCCGCGAGGCATTCCCTTCTGACTCGACGTGAAGAGAGCCAAGATGGTGGTCGAACTGCAGCGGGCCGGTGATGGTGTAGTCGAAACGCATCTGCTCATGGTCGACGGAAAGGATCTTCTCCAAGAAGAAGCCCCCTGCTACGGTTCCAATGGTCCTGATTCCGTCCTCGACTGTCGATGAGACCATCCCCGGGAACCACTCTGCCTGTCGCTCGGCGGCTGATACCACCGCCCACACCTCGTCGGCAGGGGCGTCTATGCGGATTTCGTTCGTGAACTCGGCCATCAGGTCCCTCCACGCACCATGATGGTAGATGTCGACACGATGCAGGCCAGCGTCGGGCCGTATGCTCCGATCGGACTACCGGGAGCGATGCCGTGGAACCTGCAACAGTTTCTGACCTGTTCGATCCGGCGCGGTGGCTGCCCGTCGACGGTTTCGACCTTGTTGATGTGACCTATCACCGCTGCGTCGACCAGGGCACAGTTCGAATTGCGTTCAACCGACCTGAGGTTCGTAACGCCTTCAGACCATCAACGGTCGATGAGTTGTATCGGGTGCTGGACCATGCCCGGATGTGGACCGATGTCGGAACGATTCTTCTCACCGGCAACGGCCCGTCTCCCACTGATGGCGGGTGGGCATTTTGTTCCGGCGGTGACCAGCGGATTCGTGGAGCAGACGGCTACAGGTATTCAGACGATGCGGGAGTCGTGGACCCTGCCCGCACGGGCAGGCTCCACATCCTCGAGGTGCAGCGTCTGATCCGGTTCATGCCCAAGGTTGTGATCGCCGTTGTTTCGGGGTGGGCAGTGGGTGGTGGCCACAGCCTGCACGTTGTCTGTGACCTGACCCTTGCCAGCCGCCAGCATGGCGTGTTCAAACAGACCGACGCTGATGTGGCGAGCTTCGATGGAGGATTCGGGTCTGCGTACCTGGCCCGCCAGGTAGGTCAGAAGCGTGCCAGAGAGATCTTCTTCCTGGGTCGTGGCTATTCGGCCGAGGAAGGGCATGCCATGGGCATGGTGAATGCGGTCGTTGACCATGGTGACCTTGAGAGCGTTGCTTTGGATTGGGCAGCCGAGGTGAACGCCAAGAGCCCCACGGCCCAGCGGATGCTCAAGTTTGCATTCAACATGATTGATGACGGCCTAGTGGGTCAGCAGGTGTTCGCCGGCGAGGCGACCAGGCTTGCCTATGGGACCGATGAGGCCGCCGAGGGGCGTGACGCCTTCCTTGGGAAGCGGCCTCAGGACTATTCGGACTTCCCGTACCACTTCTGAGGCGCTGGTCGGTGTTTCGGAACCGGTTTCTCCGGAGGTTGTTCAACGATCGTGATTGAGCGCGAATGGTTCTCATCATGAATGCTGGATTGACATTGGCCCTGAAGGAGGTCTCGGTCATTCGGGGAAACCGCACGGCGCTTGAGGAAGTCAACGTCGTAGTTGAGAGCGGAACCTCGGTGGCTCTCGTTGGCTCGAACGGTTCCGGTAAGACCACGATGCTCGAGGTGCTTGCAGGCCTCCTTGCGCCGACCCAACGGCACCGTGGAATGTCGCCCCGACATCGTTGCGATGGTCACACAACATCATCCACACCGATGGTCTCCTCTCACTGTTGGTGAGGTCGTCACGATGGGCCGCTACGGGGCTCCACTCCTGCCCCGTCGCCTGACCGAGGAGGACCACTGCGCCGTGGCCTATGCATGCAACCGGATGGAGGTGGCAGACCTCAGAGAACGGCAACTCGGGGAACTCTCAGGCGGCCAGAGGCAACTGGTCCTCATCGCCCAGGCCCTGACCAGGCGTGCCCCCCCTGCTCCTACTGGACGAACCCATCACGGGTCTGGACCTGGCCAGTCAGGAGCGGATACTCGAAGTGCTCGAAGAAGAGACCACTCGGGATGTAACCGTGGTTCTCTCGACCCACCACCTTGACGAGGCCCGTCGCTGCAACAGGGTCCTGCTGCTGGCCGGCAGACTCGTGGCCGACGGAAGCCCTGATGAGGTCCTCAGGCCGGATCTGTTACGAAGGGCATTCGGTGAGAGGGTCCTTGGAGACCACGCATCACATGATCACGCCGAGGAATTGCTGTTGCTCGATGAGCACGGTCATGGAGAGCATGGCTGAGTTCAACGACCTCTACGCATTTCCCTCGTCACCGAATCGGCCTGAGTGGTACACCGCACCAGGGCATCCCTGATGATCTCAGTCGCCTCACGGGAGGTGGGGGCAGTGATCACACCCAACACCTCACTTCGTAGGGCGAGGGGGTAGCGTCCCCACGGCCGAATACGCGGTCCTGTGGCACCTAGCGGCCAAAAGCCCTCGGTCCCACTCGCCCCGTTCGCCACAACCGGCAGGCCTGTGTCAAGCGCAAGCCTCCCCACACCGGAGTGGAGTCGTCCGACGCCATCGGCATTCCACTCCTCGGGGGGAACCACACGACCTTCGGGCATTATCGCAACCGACCACCCGGCTTCAATCTCGACAACCGCCAGTTCAAGTGCTATGGAACCGTCGACCGGGATGCATCTGAGGCGGCTGAGCAGCGGTCCGATTCCGGGCTTACGGAAGTAGGACGATGCGACCAGTGGCCGGATCGGCCGGCCCCAGGAGTGGAACGTGATCGACGCCAACAGTAGGTCGGCCAGGCTCCTGTGGTTGGCAGCGTAGATGGCCGGCCCAGGTGGGATGTCAGGCGGCGGGCCGATGTCGGAACGGGTGAACAGGCCCATCATGGTCTTGACGAACCGCATGGTTGAAATGATCGCGGCCTGTTCCGCCAGGTCTGGCTGAGGGGTCATCTGCTCCATAATCTCAGCCCGCGGGCAGCCTGCGACAACCCAGCGACGGGTCGTGGCCCTGCTGGCCGGCGTCTACCGCCCAGACGCACACGAGGCCAGACACGTGGGCCGACGCCAGGGAAACGGGGAACGAGAAATGATGGTCCTCAGCGGTACGACCGACTATCACTGGCTCCTGTCCGCTCACCGTAACACGCAGAGGTAGGCCCCCACCGGGAAGGTCTGCATCGAATGCCCAGCCCTCGAGCCACGTCGACCCGTCGCGCTCTCCGAACGCCTCGATCCGCCCGACCGGCGGATCACCGGATTCCAGGGTGGCCACCCTGGAATCGCGGGCCCCAGTTGCATGACAGCCGGGGAGCACCTCAAATGTCCACCCCCTTGATGAATAGATGGCCAGTATCCGTTCGACGATATGGAGGGTCAGCCACTTCCGGTCATGCAGCAACACGACCATTCCGTCGCGCTCACGACTCTGCAGGTACGAAAGGACCTCCTGGATGGGGGGATCGCGCCACTCCTGTGGATCCGCTGTCCAGCCGGCCAGAGACATACCTAGGTCGGGGCCCAGACGAGCCCGGATTTGTCCCACCTCCCCGTAGGGGGCACGAAAACAACTGGGCTTGAAGCCCGTCAGTGCCTCGAGTCCGACTGAGGCCCGAGCGACCTCCGCCAGAGCACTGTCGGCGGAAAGCGTTGAAAGGTCGCTGTGTACCCATGTGTGATTGCCGACAGTGTGGCCACGGCTCAGGAGGGCCTGAGTTGTCTCGGGATCCCAGCGAGCTGCGATCGTCTCGCCGGTCGGAAAGAACGAAGCCCGGGCTCCGTAGCTGTCAAGCAGGTCGAGGAGCATCGGGGTGAACAGCCAGTGTGGGCCGTCGTCAAAGCTCAGGTGCATGACAGGTGTGGAATATTCGTCAGAGAGCCAGCCGATCTCAGAGCCGCCTGCCGGTTCCCCTGACATTGCCGGAAGCAGCGCGGCGACAAGGGCCACCAGGAGCAGGACAGGGCGGCAGCGGCGGCCTCTGGGCCGTTGCTCAGGTCGTGCCGTAGATCCGGTCACCGGCATCGCCCAGGCCCGGCACGATGTAGCCGACCTCGTTCAGGCATTCATCGACAGCGCCGGTCCAGATGTCCACATCGGGGTGGACAGAATGTAGGGCGGCGACCCCCTCTGGTGCCGCCAGAAGGCAGAGGAACCGGATCGCGTCGGGGTTCTCGTCCTTGACCCGGTCGAGCGCTGCCGCCGCCGAGTTACCGGTGGCCAGCATCGGGTCTACGACAATTACGGTCCGACCCTCCATCGGAGGGAACTTGCAGTAGTACTCGATGGCCTCGAGCGTGTCGTGGTCACGGTACAGGCCCACGAAGCCGACCCTCGCTCCGGGGATCACCCTGAGGACACCGTCCAGAAGGCCGTTTCCGGCACGGAGAATCGATACGACGACAGGGTCGTCAACGAGCTCGGGAGCCGGGGTTGTCGTCAGGGGCGTCTGAATCTCAACCTTGTGGAGTGCGAGCTCCCTGGTGATCTCGTAGGTGAGCAGCAGGCTGGTTTCGCTGAGGAGTTGCCGGAAGCGTTCACTCGGAGTCTCGATCCTGCGCATCTGCGTCAACTTGTGCTGAACCAGGGGGTGGTCGACGATGTGCAGTCGAGGTGACGACTTACTGGCTGAGGTATCGATCATTGGCCCACCATACGTTCTCAGATCCATGCCATCATGCCGCGCCAAACGCAGTCTCAAGCTCTACCCTTCCCGCTGTCAGCGACCGATTTGGGATTCGCCGGCCACCCAGCCTGACCGGGTGCCGACGAGCCCACCAGACAGGAGCCGCGAATGTCCCGCCACGGCTATAAATACTCGGCAGGCAGGTTGCTCAGACACGGCCTGACCCACGATGCATGGCCGCGCATGTGGAGGAGGCCCGAGCGCCGCGACTCCTACGATGTCGTGATCATCGGTGGAGGGTTGCACGGCCTCGCTACCGCCTACTACCTGGCCCAGAACCACGGCATCACCAACGTGGCCGTCGTTGACAAAGGCTACATAGGCGGTGGTGGCTCCGGACGCAACACGGCGATCGTGCGCTCCAACTACCTCACCCCTGAAGGCGTGGCCTTCTACGACCGGTCGCTCCACCTGTATAACACAATGGCCACTGACCTGAACCTGAACGTCATGTTGTCACGGCGGGGACACCTGACCCTCGCCCACACCGACTCGGCGCTGCGCACGATGAACTGGCGTGCCGAGGTCAACAAGCTTCTCGACATAGATTCCGCCGTTATCGGACCCGCTGAGGTCAAGCGCCTGACCCCGAGCCTCGATGTCTCTCCCGACACCAGATACCCGATTCTCGGAGCCCTCTACCATCCACCCGGCGGCATCGTCAGACATGACGCCGTCGTCTGGGGCTACGCCAGGGCCGCCGACCACCTTGGCGTTCACCTTCTCCAGGAGACAGAGGTGTTCGACATCATCTGCGACGGTGGTGATGGACCGGATGGCAAGGGCTCCGGCGGAAGGGTGACAGGTGTTCGAACCAGCTATGGCGACATAGGTTCCCCTGTTGTCGTCAACTGCACCGCAGGGTGGGCATCTCTCATCTCAAACATGGCGGGCGTGCCGCTGGCCATCACCACACACCCGCTTCAGGCCGCCGTCACAGAACCCTGCAAGGTGTTCCTCCCCACTGTGGTGGTCTCCGGCTCCCTGCACGTCTACGTCAGCCAGACCGACCGTGGCGAGCTGGTGTTCGGCGCCTCGGTTGATCCGGTCGGCACCTACCGGGTGAACGGCACCCTCGAGTTCACCGAGGAACTGGCTGGCCACGTCCTGGAGTTGATGCCGGGAATCTCCAAGATGCGCCTCATGCGTCAATGGTCCGGGCTGTGTGACATGACCCCCGACTACTCCCCCATTATGGGCTACACCTCCGTCGAGGGCTATCTCGTCGATGTCGGCTGGGGCACCTATGGCTTCAAGGCCGGCCCTGTGGCCGGAGAGACCATGGCCGAGACGATTGCAACCGGCCGAGCCGCCGACCTGATCGCCCCGTTCACCATTGACCGGTTCACCGCTGGGGACCTCGTCGGTGAAAAGGGCGCTGCGGCGGTGGGTCACTGATGATCGTCGTACCCTGCCCCAACTGCGGCCCACGCAACTCCTCGGACCTGCGAAATGCCGGCGAGGTCGTAGCCCGACCCGATCCGGCGACCACCAGCCTCACCGAGTGGCGCTCCTACCTCTACTTGCGGGAGAACCCGGCCGGCTGGGTTACCGAAACTTGGTACTGCCGCAGCGGATGTCGCCGCTATTTCACCATTGAGCGCAACACCTCCACCAACGAGATCAGGGAATCAGAGAGCTCATGAGCAGCCAGCGCCTCCCCACCCGGGCGGGTGAGCTCATCGACCGCTCAACGAGCCTCTCGTTCACCTGGAACGGCCGTTCCTTCAGCGGTCATGAGGGCGATACCATCGCCTCTGCCCTGGCTGCGGCAGGTGTCGAGGTCTTCTCGCGGGGAATGAAGTACCACCGGCGCCGGGGAATCCTGACGGCCGATCACTGGGATCCGAACCTGTCGGTCCAGGTTGGCGACGAACCGAACGTGCGGGCCGGTAGCCGTCGCCTGGTCGATGGCATGCAGGTGAGTGCCCAGAACGCGTGGCCCAGCCTCCGATGGGACCTCGGCACCGCCAATCAACTGGTCGGACGCTTCCTCTCGGCCGGCTTCTACTACAAGACCTTCATGCGTCCACAGTTCCTGTGGCACAACCTCTACCAGCGCATCCTGCGTAAGTTTGCCCCGGGAGGCCGCGTCCACTGGAAGACCGGAACCCACGGCGACTACGACAAGCGCTACGCCCACCCCGACGTTCTTGTAGCCGGAGGCGGGCCTGCCGGAATGGCGGCGGCGCTCTCCGCAGCCGAGGCCGGAGCCTCCGTCATGCTCGTTGAACAGGAGCCCGAGCTCGGCGGTCACCTCCGTTGGGGCGGGCCTGATGATCTGACAGTGCTGGCCGACCTGCGTGAGGCTCTGTACTCCACACCGGGCATCGAGGTTCTCTGCGACTCGATCGTCACCGGCCGCTACGACCACAACTGGGTGGCTGTCATGCAGCGGAGCCACCCGGTGGTGCCCGAACGCCTGATCAAGGCCAGGGTCGGGTCCCTGGTCGTGGCCCCCGGCCTCGTTGAACGGCCCTACGTCTTTGCCGGCAACGACATCCCGGGCGTAATGCTCGCCGGTGCCGTTAGGCGTCTCATCAACCTCTGGGCCGTGAAGCCCGGTAGCCGAGCGGTGGTTCTGAGCGCCAATGCCGAGGGTGACGCCGCTGTTGCCGACCTGGAGTCCGCTGGGGTCGCGGTGATAGCTGTGCTTGATGCCCGCGCGGGTGAAGACATTGTGCAGGTCCGGGGCAGAGGCAGGGTGGCTTCTGTCCAGACAGGCGACGGCCGCACCCTGAAGGCCGACCTGCTGGTAACCGCCACGGGCTGGAGCGCTCCCACGTCCCTGCTGAACATGGCCGGTGACCGTCCTGTCTATGACAAGGTGGCAGCCCGCTACTTCCCCCAGGCGCTCCCCGACAATGTCTTGGCGACAGGAGGGATCGAAGGTGACGGATCCACCGCTGAACTGGCGGCCCACGGCCGTGAAACTGGTGTCCTTGCCGCCCAGCGTGCACTGCGCCTTCGACACGAACGGCGGACACAGACGGCCCGCTCGGTCCGACCCGAGTCGACCCCGCCCGCTTCGGTGCCCGACAACCGCATACCCCTGAGGCGTTCGCCGCACCCAGAGTGCTACCGCAGCACCACACATGGACTTGTCGACTACTCCGAGGACATCTCCTCAAAGGACCTGATCCAGGCTGCGGGAGAGGGCTTCGATTCGATCGAGTTGATGAAGCGCTACACGACCGTGACCATGGGCCCAGGTCAGGGCAAACTTGAAACCGTGAATGCTGCAGCGGTTCTGGCAGAGGCCAGAGCCCTCGATCTGGCCGACATCGGCACCACCGTTTGGCGGCCACCCTTCTCACCTGTTTCGCTGGGAGCACTGGCCGGCCGCATCTTCGAACCGGTAAGGCGCTCAGCCCTCCAGGACTGGCACGAGGCAAACGGCGCAACCAACCTGCTGGCCGGCCAGTGGGTCCGTCCCGACCACTACGGAGACCCCATGGCCGAAGCCGCCAACGTGCGGGAGAACGTCGGCCTGATTGATGTCACACCGCTCGGCAAGTTGGACCTGCGGGGCCCGGACGTGGCCAACCTCCTCAACCTGGTATATGTGAACCGGTGGCAGAAGCTCGAGGTCGGACGGGTCCGATATGGCGCCATGGTCACCGAGGACGGTGTGGTCTCTGACGACGGGGTCACCGGCCGTCTCGCCGACGACCACTACCTGATGACAACCACGTCATCAGGAGCGGGCGCTGTCTGGGAGATGCTCGAGGACTGGCTGCAGACCTACAGGCCCGACTGGGAGGTTCACGTAACCCCGGTCACAGGAGGGCTCACAAGCATCAACGTTGCCGGCCCAAGGTCCCGCGACCTCCTTGAGCGGCTTGTCGAGGACGTCGACCTGTCCGCCGATGCGTTCCCCTATTTCAGCGTGAGGACAGGCACCGTTTCCGGTGTGCAGGACTGCATCATCTGGCGTATCGGCTTCACTGGAGAACTCTCCTACGAGATACACGTGCCATCCGGCCATTCGCTGCACGTGTGGGAGTCGTTTGTCTCGAGCGGCTCTGACCTGGGGGTGGCACCGTTCGGAATCGAGGCACAACGCATTCTTCGACTCGAGAAGGGCCACTACATAGTCGGACAGGACACCGACGGGCTCAGCAAGGCGCCAACTGCAGGCCTCGGCGGGATGGTGAAACTGGACAAGGCTGACACCATCGGCCTGCCGGAACTGCGCGCCGCCTTTGAACGAACCGATCTACCGGTGTTGGTCGGCCTGCAGCCCGACGACCCCACGATTGTGCCCGAGGAGGCATGTCAGATCGTCGCCGCCGGCAGCAACGAGATACTCGGACGGGTTACCTCGAGCCGAATGTCACCGACGCTCGAAAGGTCCATCTGCCTGGCACAGGTCGATCCCTCACTTGCATCTGCTGGGACATCGGTCACCGTGAAACTGGTCGACGGCCGGCGGATCACAGCAACCGTTCAGGAACACCACGCTCACGTGGATCCGGAAGGAGCGCGGCAACGTGTCTGAACTTGAGTTCATGAGTCCAGTCGGATCAGGGCACCTGTCGACACCTGACGGTGGCATCTCCCTCGAAGACATATCCGACTGCACCAAGGTCCTTGTACGCGCAGGTCGTGGGACGGCCGCTGGAGTCCACCTCAAGGTCACCTACGGCCGCAGCCGGCGCCGGCGGGACGGCACCCTCATCTGTGGCAGCAGACCCGACGAGTGGACCCTTCTCGCTGATCCCGGCCAGGGTGCCGCTGTGGTTGGCTCGGTCCCCGACGAAGGGTTTGTGAGCATTGTCGACATCTCCCACGGCCGGGCGATACTCCGCATATCGGGCCCCGACTCGGTCCATGTCCTTGCCAAAGTCTGCAACGTCGATCTGGCCGATGACATGACCCCCGACGGGGCCGTGTTCTCGGGGTCTGTCGCAAAGGTGACCTGCGACCTCGTACGAGACGACAGGGACGCCGGGCGTTCCTATCTGATCTCGTGTGAACGCTCATTTGGTGGCTACCTGTTCGCTGCGATGGCCGATGCCTGTGCTGAGTTCGGCATCAACGTGCCTGCAGGCCTCTCTGTCCACTGACCTCGGGGATGCCTGTGGCAGACATTCCCGGCAACACAGCAACTTCCGTGGAACTCGTCGACCGGCCCGCCACGGAACAACTCGAACTCCTGAAGGTCGGAGACTTGTCAGCGGTTGAGTTGCTGGCGGCCTGCCGGGATCGCGCGTTGCTGACCGAACCGGTTGTGAACGCTCTGATCTCGGTTGACTGGGATAGGGCAACTGACCGGGCTCGTGCACTCGACTCGGACAGGTCGTTCTGTGACGGCGCTCCCCTGCGGGGACTTGTCACGGCCCACAAGGACCTCCTCGACACTGCCGGCATGGTGACCACCTACGGAAGCACGGTATATGCCGATCACATACCCACGGTGAACAACCCTCTGGTTGATGTGCTCGCCTCAGCCGGCGTCGTCGTTATAGGAAAGACCAATACCCCCGAGTTCGGGGCTGGATCCCACACATTCAACAGTGTTCACGGCGTGACCCGGAACCCCTGGGACCCCGCCCGGAGCGCAGGCGGGTCGAGTGGCGGAGCTGCGGCGGCCCTTGCATGCGGCTCACTCTGTGTTGCCGACGGTTCCGATCTCGGTGGGTCCATCCGCAATCCAGCATCGTTTTGCGGGATCGTCGGGTTCAGGCCGTCTTCCGGCACTGTTCCGGGCACAACTAGCGCAGACCACAGGATCACCATGCCCAGCAACGGGCCAATGGGGCGCTGCGTCTCCGACGTGAGGATTCTGTTGACCGCAATGACCGGAGGGTCGGCCGTGTCCCCTCGGGTTGAGACTCCCCGCGTTCTCTTCTCGGTCGACCATGGCGACCTGCCTGTTGCCCCTGCTGTTGCCCGGCTGGTTGAACAGGCAGCGCGGCAACTCGAGGCAGCCGGGTGGCGTATCGAGTCGGGCGACCTTCCGCTTCCCAGCGTTGACCGATGCTTTGAGACACTGCGCTCGCTGGCCTACTTCCTGATGCTTCCAGGCCTCCTTGGGGACTCCCGGGTCAAGGAGACAGTCAGGTTCGAGATTGCGCGGGGCATGGCGCTTGGCGAGGACGAGATCAGGACCGCCGTAGCTGACGAGATACTGATTCGGACCGCCTTCGACAACCTGTTCGAATCGGTCGACTTGGTCCTCACACCGACCAGCCAGGTTCCACCATTCCCAGTCGGCGCTGAGTGGGTGGCAGACATCAACGGCGTGGGGCTCGCGATCTACACGGACTGGATGCGATCCTGCTCACGCTTGACCGTGCCCGGAGGGCCGTCCATCTCCCTTCCAGCGGGTTTCACCGACAAAGGCCTGCCGATAGGCATCCAACTGTCGGGACAGAGGGGTGCCGATGCCTACCTGCTGGCCGCCGCCGAACTGGCAGAGGCCGTCCTCGGAACCGCACCACGCCCACCGATCGACGTGCTCTCTGGTTTTGATCCCACAGGGCTCCCGCCGGGCCCCATCACGTGAGCCCGATGGCACACGGGTATGCGTTGTAGGACACACCCGCCCGATCTAGATTGCGCGCGGCGAGGTCGCCAGATTGCGAACTTCCGGACCTAGAGGTGAGTCAGATGTCAGCAGAATCAGAACCTCTAAGGGTCTGGCAGACCGTCGTGCCACCTGACTGGATCGACTACAACGGCCACCTGACGGAGGGCTTCTACGGTGTGGCCTTTGGTGCCGCCTCAGACGAGGCGCTCATCCACCTCGGCTTCGGCGAGGATTACCGGAGCCTCCACGGGACCTTCTACACCGTCGAGGCCCACATCCGCTTCCTCCGGGAGGTCCATGAGGGCGCCTCCATTTCGGCGGACACCTATGTGCTCGGTGCCGACTCAAGGAGACTCCACCTGCACCACGACCTGCTGGTCGATGGTCATCGTGACCCTGCTGCCACCCAGGAGGCGATGCTCCTGCATGTCTTCCAATTGCCCGACGGTGGGCCTCCCCGCGCATCCCCGATGGTCGAGCCGGTCCTGGGGCGTGCGTTGGCCGTTGCCGACGCCCACGCTGACGTCGTCTTCCCGGACCATGCAGGCAGAGGCGTCCGGAACCTGCGTTGAGCAGGACCACCACCGGGAGGAGCACCCCTTCTGCCCTCGTAGGCATCTGGGCCCTGTTCCTGGGCTTTGCCTTTCTACAGGTCGGCAACGGCCTGCAGCGGATTCTCCTGCCGATCCGAGCCGAGTCGGAGGGCTTCAGCGCCGGCGCAATGGGTGCCGTCATGGCATTCCACTTCGCCGGATACCTGGCCGGGGCCAAGGTGATAACCCGGGTACTCAACTCCGTCGGACACATCCGGGTCTTTGCCGCCCTGGCCTCGCTGGCCTCCACAGCAGTGCTCCTCAACGCTGTTCTGGTCCTTCCGTTGGCATGGAGCGCCATCTACTTCGTAGGTGGAATCTGCAATGCAGGCGTCCTTGTTGTCCTTGAGAGTTGGCTGAACGACAAGGCCACCAACGAGACCCGGGGTCAGATACTCGGCATCTACATGATGATCATGATGGCCGGCACAGCGGGCGGTCAGCTACTGGTGAACGTCGCCCCATCTGAGGGCTTCCAGTTGTTCGTGCTCTCCTCGGTCCTCATTTCGATTGCGGTCATCCCCGTGACCCTCTCAGTAGGCGCTGCTGCACCGATGCCAAGCACCGAGACAATGCAGGTGAGGGAGCTATACCAGACCATCCCGTCAGCTGTCGTTGGAATCATCCTCTGCTCTTTCGTCCAGTCCGCCACCACGAGCATGGCTGCTGTCTTCGGTACCGCTGCCGGCCTCAGCACCCAGCGCATCGCTCTGTTCACCTCTGCTGCTGTTGTCGGCGCCGTTCTCCTGCAGATGCCGCTAGGACGTCTGTCTGACCGCCATCCCCGACGGGCCGTGATTCTGGTTGTGGCTTCGATTGCGCTGGGGCTGGCGCTTGTCGGAGCCGTCATCCCGCCGACCAGCATTCTCCTCATCCCGTTGAACCTGGCCTTTGGGGCCTTTGTCTTCCCCATGTACGGTCAGTTCGTCGCCCTCGCAAACGACTGGATTGCACCACAGAAGAGGGTTGCGGCCGCCTCTGCCCTGATCCTTGCTTCAAGCACCGGTGCCGTGGCGGCTCCCGTCATCCTCGGAACGGCAATCGAACTGTTCGGACCTGGTGGCTACTTCCTCTCGCTTGCTGCGGTGCTCGCCGTACTCGTCTTCTACCTTGGTTACCGGAGCCAGGTACGCGAGGCCGTACCTCTGGACAGACAGTCGCCCTTCCAGCCGGTACTTGCCAGGTCAGGGGCAATCGCCCACTCTGTCAGCAGGTGGGTGAGGCATCCCCTTGCAGAATGGAATCGCGACGCCCCCACCCGGAAGGGAGATACCTGATCATCCGCCTGTTGACCGGAAGATCACCAGGATGGCGCGCTCGTCCGCGTTCTCTCCAGCCTCAAAGATGGGTACCCGGCGGATCTCCGGTTCGCTGATACGTCCAGAATGACGGTCGCTCCGGAACCGCTCGGAGAATCCAAGGTTCTCATAGTGGTCGGCGTTGATTCCCACAACGAACAGCGCGCCGTCAACAGCGACCCGGTAGAGCTCGTCAAACGCGCCGGTGCCGACGTGACCGTGGGTGAAGGTACCGGCACTCACAACTCCGTCATAGACCCCGTCAGGCAGGTTGAGTTTCGCCGTGAGATCTCCCACAACCAGGTTTCCGTAGATTGGCTGGCCATGGGAGTCGGTCTTGAGGCCTGCTTCCGAGAGCATCTCCGGTGAGAGATCGAGGCCGTCAGGCCGGTGGCCTCCGAGTACCCGCAACCCAACCCCGACCAGACCGGTTCCGCACCCGACGTCAAGCACACGCCGCGCAGCCCCCTCAGAGTGATCAGTGAACGCCGTCGCAACCTGAAACGGATAGACGTAGCGGTTGTCTGATACGAAGCCGGCCTCATAGCTGGAGGCCCAGCGTCCGTACAGTTCACGATTGTCGTCGGGCGTCTCAACGGAGTAGGCCTCGCCAAGCCCGATCTCCGGCTGGTCTGCCGGGCCGCCTTCAAGCTTTGAGATCATCAGCCGGCGTCGGGTCCGCGTCCATTGCCCTCAGGCCCTCATCTCCGAGGATCATCCTGATGGCATCTCTCACACCCTTGTCAGCTGCAACGGTGTCGGGTCGGTGGAGCATCGAGAACATCGTGCGCCTTCGCAACAGGTCAGATGGGCGAAGAATCCGTTCGTGGCGCCCCATAACCATCACGTCGGCCCGACTCAACGGGTCGAGCTCACCCAGTGGGCCACCCAGGTCCGCATCGCCATCCAACAGGTCGAGGACCTCGTCCATACGCCTACCGTGGCGGCGCCACATGACAGAGGCGACATCGGAGGTGACGTCCAGCCCGGCTGCCCGCGATAGAGCCGAGCGTTGTTCATCCTCGGGTGGTTCTCCATACCACTTCTGAGCCGGTGGCATCGGTCGTAGTCCGCAGAGGCGGACGGCATCGACTACCTCGTCGCCGACGTTCAGACAGTCTGAGAGTTTGCCTCCAAGGATCGAGACAACCCTTCTCCCCTCATCTGTCTCGACCGCATGCCGTCGCGACAACTCAGTCCAGTCGCGACGACGCCCCGATCCACCCGGCGGAACAACGAGGGCCCTGACACCACACCTCTCAGATATCACGTCGGATGCCTCAAGGTTCCTGTCGAGGTCAAGCCTCTGACTCACCTGTTCGAGCAGAAACGACCTGTCGGCACCGGTAACTGTGACCTCGGGATCATCGACCGGAGTGTCGGTTGTGCCGATCACGGAACGGTGTCCCATCGGCAGAACATAGAAGAGGCGCTCGGCATCATCGAAGAATGCCAGAATCCTTCCCGAATCGGTTACCTGGGGAACGATGAGGTGCACACCCTTGGAGAACACAAGGCGGCTAGACGTTCGTGACTCCGTGAGTGTTCCGACATTGGACACCAGGGGTCCAGCTGCGTTGACGAGGACCTGTGCACTCGCCTCGAAGGTCGAACCGGTGGAGCGATCGCGCAGAGCCAGGTTCCAGACCCCTGTCCCCAACTCGGCAGACTCAAGCTTGACGTAGTTGGCCACTACGGCACCATGCCGCTCCGCATCGATTACCAATTCGGATACGAAGCGCGAGTCGTTGTCGGCCAGAAGGTAGTCGGAGTACTCGATTCCTCCCCTGATCCCGGCCGTTGCGACGGCAGGCTCCAACCTGTGGATCGTCGATTTGCTCCTGTGTCGCGGGCGGATGGTCCGGAGCCGACCCAGTCCCCAGTAGACATTGGCTCCAAGGGCCGCAAACCATGGGGCAAAGGGTGCACCCTGTTCAAGGACTGCCATGAAACGCGTCTCAAGAATTCGTGTCGGGTACGCGGCGGCAAGTCGGTTTCGGGACCGGCAGAGCCCTGCCACGAGGCGGATGTCATAGCTCTCCAGGTACTTGAAGCCTCCCCAGATCATGTTGGAGGACTCCTGGCTGGTTCCTGAGGCGAAGTCGTCGGCCTCGACAAGGCCGACCTTCAGACCGTGTGCTGACAGGGAGAGGGCAGACACGGCACCGTTGATTCCGCCGCCGACCACGATTACGTCAAATCTCGTGCTCGACAGCCTTTCCAGGGAGCCATCTCTCGACAGCGGCTCGCCGTGGCGGTGGGGCTCGTCCAGGTGCACCCCATAGTTCTAGCGGCATGGCTGGAAGGAGACGAGGCCGCTTCGGGTCGGCAACTCCACCTGCGACTACGGTCGCCCCTCAGGGCCAGATCTGGACGAAGGAGATGAGATGCCGTTCGCAGAGGCAAACAACCAGACCATCCACTACGTGGATTCGGGCGGTGGCGGCCCCGTGGTTCTTCTCAGCCACGGCTTCTCAATGGGTCACGAGATGTGGGCACCTCAGGTTGAACCCCTGACGGAGGCCGGCTGGAGGGTAGTCACCTACGATGAGAGGGGTTGGGGTCAGACGGTCAACACCGAACCCTTCACGTACTGGGACCTGGCCGACGACGCCCTTGCACTGCTCGACCACCTGGGTGTGGACTCGGCAGTCCTCGGTGGCATGTCACAGGGTGGCTTCCTGACGGTTCGAGCGGCTCTCACGGCTCCCGAGAGGGTCCGTGCCATGGTCATCGTTGACAGCGACGCAACGGCCCTGAACGACGAGGAACGCGCCCAGTTCCAGGGCCTCTTTGACGCTGCGATAGCAGACGGCCTCGCTGGGCCGGTGGGAGACATCCTCGCTGCTGTGCTGTTTGCCCCGGGCTTCGATACGGCCATCTGGCGCGCCAAGTGGAATGCCAGGCCGGTGACGGCCTGGACTGCTGCCAAGGAATGCCTGTTCGAACGCGACGCTACCGACGACCGTCTTGGTGAGATCACATGTCCGGCTATCGTGTTCCACGGGGAGCTGGATGCTGCCATTCCCCTGGAGCGGGGGCGTTCAATGGCTGACGGGTTTGGTGGGCCGACCACATTTGTCCCTGTTCCGGGTGCGGGCCACTCCAGCAACCTGGAGAACCCTGCAGTCGTCAATCCCGCCCTGTTGGAGTTTCTGGGCAGCCTGGGCTGACAAAGCTGGGGCGCTCAGTTCTCCGAAGGTAGAAACACCTGCCTGAAGGTAGTGATGGAGGAGGATTCGAACAAACCGGCAATGGCATAGGGGTCGCCCCTGCGAAATCGACTACTTCCACACGGGACGGAAGGTCGATCACCATCAGGGGGCCGCATATCTCACCGTCGGAGTCGAGCAGGGGTCCGGCGAAGTGCATCTCGTAGGCGACAAGGTACCCGAGGTGGCGTGCACGGGTTTCTGCACGGAGGTTGCCTGCATCAGGCCGATCGACGTCGTAGATGACGAAGTGCACGGAACCTTCCGCTTCGAATGGCCTCAGTCTTCCGTGACCCAGAGTCGTGCAGTGTCAAGACCTATCGGCTTCACGCTACCGGTCGCCTCGGCCCGCTCAGTTCGCCAACAGGCGCTCCAGGCGCGTGGTGAAGTCGCTCGGTGGGTCGGCAAGCTCTAGCACCTTGTTCCTGGAACGCTCCCCTCCCACGATCGTCAGGGAGCGCCGGGGAACCCCCAGGGCATCTGCCAGGGCCTTGATGACCGCCAGGTTTGCCTTCCCATCCACCGCTGGAGCATCTACGGCTACGAGGAGGACCCCGTCTGGCCCCCAGGTGCCACCCACATGCCCGCTACGGGCCCGCGGCCTTATTCGCGCCTGGAACCGGAAGACCGACGCTGGAGGCACCTACTTCCCGTCAGCATCCGGGAGCAGCATCGCCAACTGGCGTGACCTGGCAAACAGGGATGCCTTGGAATCCCAGAGAGTTCCCGATTCGATTATCCGACCATCGTGGAGGTCCTCGGTTACGAACCTGCCACACACCCAACCGGGCGCCGGCCTCTGGCGGACATGGACAGTCAGTTCGATTGTCGGTACCCAGCCGATCCGGCCGAGCAGGCCGAAGATGGGAGGTGGAAAGGCATCGGCGAACAGGACCGCTGAAAGGGTGTCGGGCTCACGGCCGTCGGCGAACCTGACCCAGCCAATGGTCTCGGCTTTCTTCAGGGCAGTTGCCGTCGCATAGTCGGGGTGTACCCGCGTGTTGACGCGGCTCTTGATGTGCATTTCGACACCCTGTTCCAGTCGGGAACGGTCCACACAGTCTTCCGGAAGCGGTATGTCGGGCATGGCCTCTGTAACGACATGGCCGTGACCTGATCCTCTGTCAAGGTCACCAAATGCTGCGAGGACCTCCAGGCGGACTCTGCCGCCCTGGCTCAAGCTGGCCCTGGCCGTCGTGACACTGCGTCCCGTCCGGAGTAGCGATGCGGTCAGATCAGCGTCGGCGTCACCCATTCCGGGTCGAAGGAAGTGGGCTGTCACCGAGATCGGATCGGGGTGGGAACAGAGCTGTCTCACGGGCTGCAGGGCCGCCGCCACCAGGTACCCACCGTTCGGGTTGTCGCCGATGTTCCAACGGTCCGTGAGGTGGGCCTTCCAGTGACCCTCTCCGTTCGGTACTGCGGCGGTCTCGATATCGAACTGGAAGGTCACTGGACCACCAACGGACTGGCAGCACCTGTGGCATCGCAGAAGCCACAACCTGTGCAGAACTCATGCTTGATCACCGTATTGCACTTGTCCCCATTGAGTAGATCAACCTTGTCGCCGAGACCCCCGGTCTCCCGACTGGTGGCACGCGGCGCGGCCCCTCCAGAACACGAGCCTGCCCGCTCCACACGGGTTCTGCCAATGCGGTGAGGAGTATCAGCGTCCCTCCCCTGCAGCTTCCCTGCGACGGACGGCTCCGTACCGGCAGCCATTGTGGACTGGACAGCCCTGGCTACTGCGCCCTGGTGAATGCCTGTTTGGGTATTGGTGGACATACTCCCCATGACCGGATCCGGGAAGATCCAGAAGTTCGTGCTCAGGGACATGTGGTTGGCCGGCGAGTTCTCCTGAAGGCCGGTCACTCGATCACCGGCAGATCTCGTGGCGCCCTGCGAGAGAGCAACTCGGGGCCATCGCTGCGGACAACCACGTTCTCCTCGTGGAGCATAAGCTTGCCGGACTCCCAGGTGAGGCCCGGCTCAAGTGTCAACACCATGCCCTCAACGATCTCGGTCTTGTCGTCAGCGGTGTGCGATGGCCACTCTGTCACCTGCATTCCGAGTCCGTGGCCGAGGCGGCCAACGGAGTTGCCCAACGAACCTCCCTCTGTGAGGACGTCGGCCATTGCCGCCCAGATGTCACTGGTGGTCGCCCCGGGGCGCATGACCCCGAGGCCCGCCTCGGTGGCCTCCCAGACGGTCCGGTACGCCTGAGCAGCAGCAGGGGCAACCTCTCCGAATGCGTAGTAGCGGTCGAAGTCGCTTGAGTAGCCGTCGAACATAGAACCGGTGTCGAACATGAGCAGGTCACCGTGTTCGATCACCCGGTCGTCAGGTTGCTTGATCACATCTGAGAACCCGGGTCCGGTGGCTCCCACCAGATAGGGCACGGCATCTGCCCCACGTTGCAGGAGGTCGACCCTGAAAGCCGTGAACGCCTCTCTCTCGTTCATTCCAACGTGCACGAGGTTGGGGAGCGCATCGAAGGCGTCGGAGACGATCCTGCAGATGTGGGCGACCTTGGCGATCTCCGCCTCGGACTTGACCATGCGCAGCGAACGCACGATGTCGGTGGCATCCACGAAGCCAATGTTTCCAAGGCTCGCCTTCAGGGCAGTGAAGTCGTTCAGGGGCATCCTCAGGTGTGTTTCATGGCCCATCGGGAGGCCGATCGTGCCATCCGGACCAACCAGATCCCTGAGGCTCTGTGAGAGCAGTGACAGGCCGTCATCGTCGGGCTGTGGGGCCGGCCAGGTACGGATGTCGTCGACCCAAGTTCCAGACATGGTGGCTTCACCGATGCCGGGAATGACCGCAATCGGCTTCCCCGCCTGGGGTACCAGCACGAACCAGGGGCGGGTGGGGCTCTGCCAGAAGGGCGTGAAGAAGCCCGTGAAGTACCTGACCTCCGGCTCGGTGCAGACCATCAGGCAGGCAATGGCCCTGTCGGCCATCATTGCCTGCGCTGTCTCGGTGCGGCGCCTGTACTCGGATTCGGGAAAGCCACGTGGTGGTGGCTGCCCGGTCAACCGCCGCCCCGATCGATCCCGAGGGTGAAGAGGCGCCCCATGCCCGGAAGCTTGTCGTCAATCCCTGCAAGCCTCAACAGGTGCCATGCGAGTGCCAGGTTGCTGGACACCACCGGCTTGTCCAGACGGTTCTCGATAGTGGATACGACCCCGAATGTTCTGAGGCTTGTACAGGAGACGAACACCGCCTCGCATCCGGCGACCTCTCCCACTGAAGCAGCGCCGGCCGCTACGACCTCCTCAGTGATCCTTGCCACTACATGGTCGTCGGGCTCGAGAAAGGAGCTGACAGCCATCACCTCGAAACCAAGCGATTCGAAGTGCTCGACTATTCGATTCGTTACGTCGGCCGTGTAGGGCATCAGCAGGCTAATGCGCCTGACACCGAGAGCCTCAAACGCTGCGGCTGCGGCCGAGATGGGGTTGCTGCACGGAACACCTGGATGGGCAGAGGTGAGGGCTTCCCTGACGCCGTGCTCTCCAATCAGCGTGGCAGCTGACGTGCAGCCGTACCCGATTGCATCCAGTTGAAGCTCAACAGGTAGTAGGGCTGCAGCCACGGGCAGCCTTTCCTCCATCGCCGTAAGCGAGTCCGGCGTGATGGTGGCGTCGTTGGCTATGCGCGACACGTAGTGAACGACCCCTTCAACGTCGAGCATCCGAAACTCGGCCTCGAGCGTGTGATCGGACTCCAGCACGACCAAGCCGAGTCGGGCGCGTCTGCCGATGCCGCTGTCAGTGGTGAACTCGAGTTGGAGAAGGTCGACGCGGCTCACATGTCCACCGTATGCCGCTCCTGTTGGTTGAAGAAGGAGGCTCCCGTCGGGACCTCCGGGTACTCCATGTTGGACTCGCTGCAGCGAACGCGGTTGGTCGCCTCTCCCCTCAGAACCTCGCCCTCGTGGACAGATGGCACGTGGCTGACCTGCAGCGGTCGGCAATCCTCGGCCCTGTATGCACAGATGAAGAGCGTCCGGGGCCTGTCGGAGAGGTTCGGTGCCGAGCCGTGTAACGTTCGGCCGTGCATCAGGCAGGCTGAGCCGGCGGGCCCCGGGCATGACACCAGATGATCCTTTGCCTTCCCGACAACTGACTCCGAGACTGCGCCTGTGAAGAGGCCTTCATGCCAGTGCTCGTAGAGGGGCCCCAGGTGACTCCCGGGTAGCACCTCGAGAGGACCGTTCTGCATTGTCACCTCGTCGATGAAGTAGAGCACGGTGATCATGTCGTCGTTGCTGTGGGGCTCAAAGAGAAAGTCCTGGTGGAACTTCACCTCGGTGCCGGCGCCAGGAAGCTTGGAGTTGACCTTGGTGTGGTTCAAGGCGACGTTCGGGCCTATGAGTTGCGCCGCTGCGTCAACGGCAATGCTGGATCGCATGACGTCCAGGTAGACCTCGGACAGTTCTGTCGGCGAGGCAATCCGCCTGAGGGCTGGTGCCTCGGCGCTGTGACCCGGCTCCACATCGAAGCGGGGCCTGCCGTCCAGAGTGCTGCCGAACGGCTCCGCATGGGAACGGCTCTCGTCGACCCAGGCGTTGAACTGTGATGACAGGGCCGCCAGCTTCGCTGCCGGTACAGCGTCTTCCAGCAACAGGTAGCCGTCTATCCAGAAGGCGTCAATTTCCTCTCTGTTCAGAACCTCCACGGAGCACCCCCCCTCAGTGACACTTCGATCGTGTCAACAGCGGCGGCAGGCTACCTGTCCCCCGCTTCCGCAGACAAGAGCAGCCGCCACTTACGTCCCAAGGGCCTGATCCAGGTCGGAGATGATGTCGGCGGCGTCCTCCAGTCCGACGGAGATCCGAATGAGGCCATCGGTGATGCCGGAGGCAGCACGCTCCTCGGGAGGAACGACAGCATGGGTCATGGACGCAGGGTGTTCGATCAGGGTGTCGACGTTCCCGAGGCTGACCGCCAGCGAGCACAGCTCCAGCCGCTCGAGGAACCTGGCGGCAGCCTCGTATGAGCCCAGGTCGAATGCGATCAGCGCACCGAAGCCGTCCATCTGCCGGCCCGCCAACTCATGTTGGGGATGGCTCTTCAGGCCCGGATAGGCGGTCGTAGCAACCGCCGGGTGCTCCTCCAGGAAACCTGCGACATCCATACCGTTAGCACAGTGCTGGCGCATACGCAGAGGAAGTGTCTTGAGGCCCACGTTGGTCAACCAGCAATCGAACGGGCTGGGAACTCCGCCAGTGAAGCGGATAAGCGAGGCAATCTCGTCGGCCATCAGGACCTCGTCCGAGCTGACCACGGCTCCGCCGATCACGGTTCCGTGCCCGTTGATGAACTTTGTGGTGCTGTGAACCACCACGTCAGCGCCCATGCCAAGGGGTCGTTGCAGGACGGGTGTTGCGAACGTGTTGTCCACGATCACCTTTGCTCCTGCCCGGTGGGCAATCTCAGCCGTCGCAGCAATGTCGATGACCGACATCGTCGGGTTGGCTGGTGTCTCCAGGTAGACGGCCGTGGTCTCGGGGTGCTGTTTCAATTCATTTCGGAGCACCTCCGGCTCAAGGCCCGCAACCCGGGAGTTGCTCACCCCGAACCCTGTCAACACGTCTGAGATGAGATGGTCGGCTGAGCCGTACAGAACCTGCTGGGTGATGATGTGGTCGCCTGTCTTGGCGGTTCCCATTAGCGCCGCGGTGATAGCCGCCATTCCAGAGGCGAAAATCTCGGCCGAGATCCCCTCGGTTCCCCCGCCCTCAAGGGCGGCCAACTTTGCAGCCAGGGCTGTCCTTCCCGGATTTCCTCCACGTGAGTACATATACGAATCGGACTCCCCCGCGGCCCGGGCTTCGACGGCGGCCATGTCGGGGAACGTGAAGGTGGATGTCTGGTAGATGGGCGCAATGTGGGCACCGGAGGTATCATGGGTCTCTCCGGCGTGAATTGCCTCAGTCGCCATCTCTCGTCTGGTCTGCTTGCGCATAATGGATGCTCCTTACCTGCCCTGTAGCCCGCTCCCAATGAGGTGTTCTGCGAGTCCTCGTTGGTCAACTACTCGGAACCAGCCGTTCAATGACCTCCGCTGCCGTATAGGAAGTCTCACCCGGTTGCAGGAACCGCTCCACCCCCGCCACCATGTCACCAGACGTAAAAAGCGCCTTCTCGGTGGCCCCTCCGCGCTGCACCTGTCCGAGCCCCACGTTGGCCAGGAGGGCATTGCAAAGGCATTTCCGGCCGATTGCATCGTCGTCATTTCCTCCCTTTCGGACATAGTCCTCCACAGGCTCGGCCGGACACCTCCAGCCCAGCCGTCCGTCATCCTTCTGGTAGGCGGTACGCAGGTATCCGAGTTCACACCGTTCCCGCTGCCTCTCGGCGTAGACGCCCGGGTCAGACAGGGTCCCCTCTAGGTCGGTCACCTTGAATGGATAGCCTGAGGGCGAGGCGACCGGATCGGTGTACACGGTCGCGGTCCCGTTGCTGCTCAGTTCCAGGACCCTGCGCTTCACATCGGAGTCAAACCCTGACTCTTCACAGAAGGCGAAGGGAGTTCCCACCTGGACACCGGTGGCTCCCAACTCCAGTGCCTCACGGACCTGATCGGCGGCGTCGTAGCCTCCCGCCAACCAGAAGGGCAGACCCAGGTCCCTTATGGCAGCCATGTCAGGAACGTCCCGCTCCCCATAGACCGGTTCGCCCGCTTCGCTGAGTTGCAGCCTTCCCCGGGGTGGGGCGTTGTGGCCACCGGCCACAGGTGCCTCGATTATGAAGCCGTCGGCGGGAACGTCAGTCTTGGTTGCCAGCATCGTGGCCAGGATGTGGGAAGAGACGATCGCAAGAAACATGGGTCGCTCAAGAGTTGGAGCAGCACCGTGCATTGCTTCTTTCGGATCAAAGCGACATTCATGGTGGTTGTCACCTGACGCCCCCTTGACGTCGAGGCGCATATCCACTGGCAGTCCATCAGCCAACCGGTCGAGAAGTCCCGGCAGGGCTCTGGGTATCCCGGCCCCCACGAGCACGTAGTCAACGCCGGCAAGCATCGAGCCGTAGATCGACGCCAGGAGGGGTGCCTGGATCTTCTCCATGTAGTTGACCCCAACCGGCCCGGAGTGCCCCTCCCGGGCAAGGTGCACCTCTACGAAATTGGAGGCAACAAGGAGATTAAGGAGGTTTCCTGAGGGCGCTATGCAACCCATAGGCGTCTGGATGAACCTCTGGTTGGCAGGTTTGCCACCTTCAATGAAATACCGGTCCAGGATCGAATCGGCAACCGTTGGAACGGGGTAGTGAGCAAGGGCCCGGCGGGTGTGCCCACCGGGATCGCCAAGTTGCAGGCGCCGCACCATGACGCTGTCGAGCGCCGTTCCGGATACAACGCCGAGGTGCCCGGCCACCGAGACAGATCGGGCCAACTTCCAGTCTGAGACGGCTATTCCCATTCCCCCCTGTATCAGCAGAGGAAAGTGGGACGACATGGGCGGATCCTACAGCGACGGCCCTTGGCGGACCCGGGTACTAGGTCCCTCATGGTTCCCGCCTGAAGCCCTTGGGTTTCCATTGTCACCAGATGCCAGCCAGACTGAACGGCATGCGTGTCGCCGCCGTCCAGGCCACCCCGGCCTTCCTTGACCGGGAGGGAACCATCGCCATCGTCGTGGACCGGATAGTCGAGGCTGCGGCTGGAGGAGCTGATCTGGTTGTATTCCCTGAGGTGTTCGTTCCCGGCTACCCGGTCTGGCTGGATCGAACCCACTCGTCCGAATGGGAGGATCCTGACCAGCAGGCGGCCTTTGCGACGTACCTGGATCAATCAGTTGACGTGTACGGGCCCGAGTTCGAGGTCGTAGTGGATGCCGTCCGCCATGCCGGGCTCTTCGCCTATGTGGGGGTGGTCGAACGATCCGCCTCCAGGGGTTCCGTCTACTGCTCGCTTGTAGCGATCGATCCGATAGAGGGGATCGTTGGAGTTCACCGGAAGCTGAAGCCCACCTACACGGAGCGCCTCGTTTGGGCCGACGGTGACGGAGCCGGCCTGGTTGCACACGATCACGAGGGCGTCCGCCTAACGGCCCTCAACTGTTGGGAGAACTGGATGCCGCTGGCCAGGGCCGCCATGTACGCGGCGGGCTCTCAGGTGCACGTTGCAGCATGGCCGGGTTCGGTCGGCCTCACCGAGGACATCACGCGCTTCATCGCCAAGGAGGGCCGCCTGTTCGTGGTAAGCGTTGGTGCCGTCTACAGGTCTGAACACGTTCCAGATGACTTCTCCCTGCGGGGGTTGCTTCCAGACGGTGAGCAGTACCACAACGGAGGCACCTGCATTGCAGGCCCGAACGGCGCCTGGGTGGTCGAACCGCTGCGCAACGAGGTGGGCATTGTGTGGGCCGATCTCGACATCAACGAGGTGGGCAAACAACGCCAGAACTTCGACCCGGCAGGCCACTACTCCCGACCCGATGTCCTCCGTCTGGACGTTGATCGCTCCCGCACCACTGCTCCGTAGCCTCCAAAGATGGTTCGCCAACTCACCGACCACTCCGTCATTACCTTCGATTGCTATGGCACCCTCGTCGACTGGGAGACAGGCATATGGGAAGCTCTCCAGCCGCTCCTCGGAGGCAACCAGCGCGGGGACGTAACCAGGGAAGAGGCCCTTGAGGCCTTCAATCTCCACGAGGCTGACCAGCAGGCAGCCACTCCGGCACTCAGCTACCCCGGTGTCCTTGAGAGGGTTCACCGCTCGCTGGCAGGCCACTTGGGTATGCCGACGACAGGTTCGCTCGACGAGGCGTTCGGAGCGTCTGTTCCAAACTGGCCGGCGTTTCCCGATTCAGCCGCTGCTCTCCGGTCCCTCTCGGAGCGCTTCGACCTTGTGATCCTGTCGAACGTGGACCGTGCGGGCTTTGCGGCCTCAAGTGCGCTCCTGGGGTTCGAGTTCGATGCCGTGTACACCGCTGAGGACATCGGCTCCTACAAGCCGGACCTTGCCAACTTCGAGTACCTGCTCACGCATGTGGCTGCTGATCTCGGCCATTGCAAGGAGGACATCCTCCACGCGGCCCAGAGCCTCAGGCACGACCACATTCCAGCACGCTCGATCGGCCTGGACAACGCATGGATAGACCGACACCGTCTCTCGGTGGCCTGTGGAAGTGGCAAAGGTGAAGTGCCGGAGCCCATGCCCGAGGTGGATCACGTCTTCTTCTCTATGACGGAACTGGCAACCGCCGTATCAGCCGAGGAAAACTCTCAGAGCACCTGACAGATGGCATCCTGTCGTCGACTGGGGCGGCACCTGTCTGCGATCCTGAGGTTCTAGCAGGTAGACCTCGGGCCTAACTCGCACCACCCAGGGTCAGGCCATAAGGTGCCCGGTGGGGGGACACGGAGATATCGGGGGGTGTGGAGAGATGGTGGCCGAGGTGCCCGGGCCAGCCGCATCAGACCTTTCCGACAGTGTCGACACAGGCCGAATTGGCTCCCTGACCGAGGAGATCAGACAGGTCGGAGGGGCCTGCCGCCCACACGACGATGACCCACTCGCTACGACCCCCAGGGACATCCTTTGCACTCGGCATATGAGTTGATAGCGGCGGCTGCGAGCCGTACACCGGGACAGCCGGCCCTCGTCGATGACCTGACGGGTCTGTCGTTTACCTATGGTGAGTTGCTGGACGAGGTCGATGCAGTCGCCGCCGCCCTTGCCGAGCGTGGCGTTGCCCGCGGCATGAGGTTCGCCACGGTGCTACCGAACAACATCGAGCACTGCCTGACAATTCTGGCCTTGGCCAGAATTGGCGCTGTACCCGCGCTGATGAACGTCCGATTGCCACCGGGCGAACTGGCGCAACTCATGGATCAGGCTGGCGTCGTGGGAGCTCTCCTGCTGCCGGATCCGACCCTTGTCGCAGCGACTCGCGAGGTGGTGGGAAGCAGTGGGACCGTGCTCTGTGCCGGTGGGGCGACAGAGGGAGCTGAAGCCTTCGGGGAGTGCCGTGGTGATGTCGACAGCCTCCCCCCTGTTCCCGAGGTTGAGCGCGACGAACTCGCCTACATCTTCTACACCTCGGGAACCACGGGGCTACCAAAGGGCGTCCTCTTGTGTCACAAGACGACACTTCCGAGGATTGTCTGGATTTCGTCACTTACTGGAGTGCGGGCAGGCACCCACATTCGCACCCTGGGCCTGGCTCCCCTCAGCCACGCCATCGGCTTCTACGGAAACTTCCTCATGTCACTGGCCTACAGCGGCACCTACTTCACCAGTTCGATATTCGATCCTGAATCAGTGCTCTCCTGCATCGAGAAGAACGAGATCTCCCTGGTGTTCACCGTGCCCACCTTCTATTTCGCTCTCATGTCTGCCCCCGGTTACCGCCCCGAGAGGCTGTCGAGCATCAGGAACCTCATGTGGGGTGGAGCCACGATCAGGCCAGATCTTCTACGGTCGATCAACGAGGATTTGGACGTCACCACCAGCCACCTCTATGGAACGACGGAAACCATGGTCTCGCTCTACAACCACGCCCCGGGTGACGAACCCACCCGGCTACGGCCCGGCCTTTTCTCGTCGGTTCGCCTTGTCGAGTTCGGAGGGGGGGCCGATGACCTGGTGGAGGTGGGTGAGGAGGGTGAGCTGCTCATCTCTGCTGCGTCCGACGCCGTCTTCGACGGCTATCTGGAGCTGCCGAATGCAACTGCCGAAAAGATCCGTGACGGCTGGTACCACACGGGTGACACCTTTCGGCTCAGGCAAGACGGCGACCTTGAGTACTCCGGTCGGATGGACGACATCATCAGAAGTGGCGGTGAGAACATCCATCCCGATGAAGTCGAGGCCGCTCTGTCCAACCATCCCGACGTCAGCGATGTGGGTGTGGTTGGTTTCCCGGACGACTACTGGGGTGAGATGGTCGTCGCCTGTGTTGTCTCTGAGGATGCGGCTTCGGTCGGTGAGCTTGACTCATGGTGCAGGGAGGGGCCGCTGGCGGCCTACAAGCGACCCAGGGGCTACCTGTTCATGGAGTCCCTTCCCCGGAACGCCGCCAACAAGCTGCTCAGAACCGAACTGAGGAAACTGGGCTTGGGGAGCCTCCAACGGATATGACCCCCACGGGATGGCTAGCCTCACCCTGTCCTGGAGGGTCTGACTCCCAGGCCATAGAGAATCAGGACTGGCTGCGGAGCCTTCCAGCTCAGTAGAGAGCCATCAGTTCCGCAACCACTATGAGGGTGACGATCGTTACGTTCATGACCCTGAAGGCAGTGAACGGGCTCTTGGCGTAATTGCGCCCCAGGTGGCTGTTGGCCATTTCCTCATCCATGTCCTTGGCCCCTGCGCCAATGTCTTGAATGCACCCGTCGGTCCAGATCATCGCCCAGAGCGACCCCAGCACGGCCCAGGCCGCTACAGCCAGGGTAACGCCGTCGGCCTCAAGGCCCGCTGCGCCGAAGGCGATCGCTATCACGATCCCTGTGTGGGCCAGTACGAAGGGCAGGATTATCGCCCTCATATCTGCTGCCCGGTTGGAAACAACACTCATCAACAGGTCCGCGCGCATCACACACTCTCCATTCTGGTTTGGCCGGTCCCTTCGGCGCTTCTCGAACACTTTCGCCGCGACAGCAACTGCTTGTCAACCAGACCGCCTCCGCTACTCAAGACGGTTAGCGTTTCACCGTGGAACTCAAGGTGACAGCCACTTCGCGCGACGGCGCCGGTGTCGCCCGCTCAGCTGACGGCAGGGTCGTCTTCGTTGAAGGTGCCCTTCCGGGCGAGACCGTTGAAGCCGTGCTGCTGAGAGAAGAGAAGCGCTGGTCACGTGCCCGCGTACTCAAGGTCCTGGCGGCATCGCCCGACCGAGTTCCTGTCTCCTGCAACCACCAGCTGGCCGGATGCGGCGGATGCGATCTGCTGCACCTGGATCCCGACGGACAGGCTGACATGAAGGCCACGATTGTCGCTGAGCAGTTGAGCCGGGCTGGTGTGGATGTGCCGACCATTCAGACACGGGGCCTGGAGAACGACACAGGGCGGACAACCGTAAGGGTCGCTGTCCTCGACGACCGCGCCGGCTACCGGGAAGCCGGTTCCCACGACGTCGTGATCCCGTCGGCGTGCCTCGCCGTCGACCCGACACTGGAGGAACTTCTCGTCGATGGGCGCTATGGCGGCGCCGAAGAGGTCGCGATCCGGGTCGGGGCACGTACCAACGAGCGCCTAGTGCTGGTCGACGGAGATCCCTTCGAGGTCGAAGTGCCCGACGACGTGATTGTGGTCAGCAGAGCGGAACTGCTTGAGGGGCGTAGGGCCTGGATTCACGAAGAGGTTGCCGGGCGTACATGGCGTGTTTCTGCCCGGTCGTTCTTCCAGAACCGTCCTTCGGGTGTCGACGCCCTGGTCAAGGAGGTCGCCGGCATTGTCGAGGCCCTCGGCACTGATGGTCCCCTGGTTGACGCCTATTCCGGTATCGGCATCTTCGCCGGAACGATTGGGGTGAACCGGCGTGTGACCGCCATCGAGCGTGGCGCCGACTCTGTTGCCGATGCAAGGGTGAACCTGGCTGAAAGCGAAGTGAAGATCATCAAGGCACCGGTGGAGACCTGGAAGGCGACTCGAGCGGCAGTCGTCATTGCCGACCCCGCCAGGGAGGGTCTTGGCAAACCGGGTGTGGCCGCCCTCACGGCAGCCCAGCCTGAGCTGTTCGTGCTCGTCTCCTGTGATCCTGCATCGTTCGCCCGCGACGCAGGTCTGTTGGAGTCTGCGGGCCTCAGGCTGCAGCGCGCGACCGTGGTCGACATGTTCCCGGGCACCTCCCACATCGAGACCGTAGGCGCCTTCACGGGGGCCTGACAGGACGCTTCGCCCAACAGGATCGTCACGGTCAGCCACTCCAACTAGTGGGTAAATCCTGCTGGCCAAGCGACACGACATTGTTGCCACCAGTGTTCATCACAAAGACCTCGTCGCCGGCCCCGGCGCGAAGATGCACACCTTCGACAAAGTCGGCCACAAGTTCTCTCTCTGAGAGCTGCTGGGACGAAGTCGTGCCCGCGATCCTCGCCCACACCACCGAGAAGGATTACTCGGACTCACCCCAGTCCATGTGAAAGAGTCGGCCGTATCCCTCGATTGTATCGTTGATGTTTGCCCGGCGCAGACAGTCCCACATCATTGCCTGGTTTGAGCACACCACCGGTTTGCCTGCTGCATCCTCGATCTCCTGCAGCACGTCGAGTGTGCGGATACCGCCACAACTGACGAAGATCGCGTCGGCGTCCTCGTGGTCGATACTGAGTGCGAAGTCACGGATGAACGACGGCGTGATACGACCCATCGCCTCGCAATCCTCAACGTTCAGGCCCTGGATATTGAGTACATCAAAGCCCCTTTCTCGAAGAAACGCGGCCTCCATCGTATTGATCTCATCGAGGTAGGGAGTGGCGACAACAATTCTCTGAGCGTCCAGCCGATGTAGCGCGTTGATAACACCGGTGACCAGCGTCGATGGCTTCGCCCAGGGGGCGCCGCGCTGGATTTCAGCTCTGACCTCGTCCTCGCCGATAACAATTGATCCGGAAGTGCAGGCGTAGCAGATGACGGCCGGGCGTGCCTGCGGTTGCAAGATCGACGCGGCTTCAGCCATCCCGTCGATTTGAGCCGCCAGTGTGGCGACATTGCAGTCGTTGGGGCTGTTGAGCCGGGTGACGCTAGGACCTACACCCTCCGGCGACAGACGGTAGATGTTCTCCTCCATGACGAGGTCCATCGAAATGATGATGAAACCAAGAAGGGCACGCCAGTGGGTTCCATCGTCGTAGGGCACCTCACGGGAAGCGGACTGGACAACGGGACTTGATGCGCCTCCTGGCACGACTTCTTGCGACATACTCTTTGACCTCTTCTTGACTACAGGTTCCTGCGGTGCTCGGGTGTCAGACAACGATGAGGTCGCGCGTGGTGCTGGTCAGGCGTTCGCATCCCGTCTCCGTGACTATGACATTATCGACGAGGCGCACGCCTAGTCCGTCCTCGAGTCCGAACACAGGCGGTTCGACGGCGATCACCATGCCAGCTTCCAGGGTGTACTCACAGCCGGCGTCGACAACCAACGGTTCGATCCACGAGGGTGGAAACGCCGCGCCTACCGCATAGCCGGTCATGTGCAACCGATAGGCGTCCAAGCCGGCGTCGGCGATGACCTTCTTGGCGACGTAGTGCGGGACTGTGGCAGACACACCGGCGCGTATCTCGTCCATGCAGGCATCGCCAGCGTCGCGCACTGTCTGGTACACATCCCGCATCCGTTGGGTCGGCTCACCCAAGCAGAGTTGCCGTCCAATGGTCACGCAATAGCGCCGATAGTGTGCGCCGAACTGAATGTGCATGAAATCGCCGGGCTCGAGAACCCGGTCTGACGGTTCGCCATGGGAAAAGGCCGAGCGCGGACCGGTCAGGAAATTCATCGGACTGGACGGTATGTCGCTGCCTGCAGCCAGCAACGTGTGATGGATGTCCGCCGAAACTGCTCGCTCTGACCTGCCCGCCGCAACTGATGAACAGCAGGTTTCCATGCCCCGGTCCAGCATCGCCGCGGCCCTGCGCACGTAGTCGATCTCCGCTGCGGACTTGACCAGCTTTATGTCGCCGATCAAGCTTGTAGCGTCCATCACTAGATCCTCACCAAGCAAGTCGACCATTCTTCGGTAGTTGTGGGGATGCAGGTAGTAAAGCGGTACCTCAAGCCCGGTTCTCAGTCCCTTGTACGCTCGCTCGCGCAGGATGTCGTCAAAGACTTCGATTGGGTCTTCGGGTTCGCGCCCGCCCCAACCCCGAGTCTCATCAGCAAGAGAATCGGCCATCAGCATCGGTACTTCTGACAGTCTGCTCTGAATCACCAGTGGCCGCGGTTCAAGCGGGAACAACAGAACTTGAAACTCCTGGTACCCCTTGGCGGTCGCGCCGATCAGGTAGTTGATGTGCACAGGAGCGACGACCAGCAGCAAGTCGATTCCTGCGACCTCCATTGCTTCGCGCACCTTGCAGTGACGGTGGGCAAATTCTTCCTTGCTGAAAAAGTGTTTCGACATCGTGCCTAGTGACTTTGCCTGTTACACAACTTGCAGGTCCCGCTGGTAATCGGTTGCAATCTCGATGCCGTCCTCTGTGACGATTACGGTGTCGCCAACTCGTGCACCAAAGACCTCTGGCACAGTAATCCCGCCGTCCACGGCAAACACCATGCCCGCTTCCAGCGGGGTCCTGTCGCCGTACTTCAACTCCGGAATTTCCAGCGACGAGTATCCAAGCGCACGGCCTGTCCGGTACGACGGTGCAAATCCAGCGGATCGGTAAACATCGTCGGCGGCCTCGTGCACGTCTTCGGCCGCAACACCGGGGCGCATCTCTCGGAAAGCAGCCGCCTGAGCCTCGATTGCAGCGTTGTAGGTCCGGGCTGTTTCATTGTCAACAGAACCTACGAAATACTGACGGTCGTAGCCGATCTTGAATTGCTTGAAATGACAAATCGAGCAAAAGCACATGTAGACGGGGTCACCATGCGCGATCTTCTTCACCCTCGGGTGCAGGTGCGTGTAGCTGGTGAAGTAGCCGGATTGAAGCGCCTGAAGATTATGGATCATGGGACTCATCAACGCTTCGGGGTCTTCAGAAGCGATGATCTCGGCTGCTTTTCGCGTGCCCGCGGCCATGCACGCGAGTGATACCTCGTACTCCGGCACCCCCACCGCCATGGCGTCGCGCCCGGCGATTCCCATAGCGATAGCAACTTGGCCGGCCTGGCGGATCATGTTGATCTCTTCCGCAGACTTGATGACCCGCATCTGTGCGATGATCGATGTGGCATCGACCTCGTCGGCCAAGTCTAACTCGTGACGCAGGAAACCCGAAACGACTGCCGGAATATCGTTCCTTTCGATAGCGACGCGCTTCTTTCCAACGCCGCCCATAGCTTCGCGAAGCGGGTCGCGCCACTCTTCGCCGACCCCATCCGAATAGAAGCCGACATCGGCTACCCAAGTCATGGCATACGCCATGAGCGACTCAGATCCCGGGGTTATCAAGGTGACGTCTCCATTACTTCCGACCACTAGAAGGGTTGGACGGCCGAACTCCAACCCCAGATCCCCCCAATAGGCACTGAAATAGTAGATCGAATCGACATTGGTAATGATGAGAACATCGATGCCTTCATCCTTGAGGCGCTGCTGCAACTCGGCTGTGCGTTCTTGAAATAGCGGCAACATTTCCGCTTCCGCACCCATAGCGTGAGGACTCACTGGCATCTTGTCGGCCTCCCGTTGTTTCATTGACGCTCCTAGCAACCCTGGTGTTGCCGTGATTGGCAAGCACCAAACTGTCCGCACACTATTGGCACTCTCAGAGTGTCACCGGGGTTGGGGATTGCTTCGCTCCCCTCTCCTCCTAGGGATTAAGGATCCTCGGAGCGGGTCGGTCTGGTCATCGAGCGCTGAGAGGCGTGGACCCGAGCGAACTTCTCGACCTGGGACGACGACGTCGAGTTCATCATCAGGACACCATCACCTGAGGCGCTCGGCACCAACCGACCCTGCTGCACCGACCGCGTCCCCCACCAGAGCCGCCACATTGCGGGCCTGTGGTTCGCCGGCGACCAGTACGACGAGAGAACCTGGGGCTGCGGAGTCGACGCCGCAGTGCTGCCCGGGATCGTGTGCGTCGACCAGATGATGGGCACCAATCTCGAAGAGCAAATCCTCCCCGCGGTCCATCAGGGAATCATGATACAAACGTGACCGTTCGTTCGCCATCGCAACTGACAAGGGGCCCCGCTCATGCGTGTAACAACCGTTGATGACGCCATTCGCCAGGTCGCCGAACAGTGGCCCGACGCGCTGGCTCTGGCAGACGCGCCCAACCGAGAAGCGTTCTTCGCCGGTGAGCCGCTTCGTTTGACCTGGCGCGAGGTCGACCGGGCCGTCGACAATTTGGCTGTCGCGTTGACCGCCATCGGCGCCGGACCACACGTGACGGTTGCGGTTCAGCTCCCCAACGTCGTCGAGCTGGTCCTCACGATCCTGGCCTGCGGCCGGATCGGAGCCACTGCGGTGCCGTTTCCCATCCAGCACCGACGCCACGAACTCGACTACGGGCTTCGGGCGTCGTCGGCTCGGATCATCGTCACCGGCACCCGTCCCGACCGGCCAGATCAACTCGACACCGTCTCCGCAGTCGTCGACGATCTCGATACTCCGGTTCACATCGCCACGTTCGGCTCGGCGATCGTCGACACCGGAACCGCCCTCACCGTAGACACGACGGAGGCGGCGGCGTCTCAGGGCGTGCCGGCCGGCCCCGATGAGGTCCTCACCATCTGCTGGACCTCCGGGACGACCGGCACCCCCAAGGGTGTGCCCAGAACCCCATCTATGTGGCTGGCATCGGGCTACTTCCAGGTCGACGAACTCGACCTCCTCCACGACGACCGGATCCTGTGCCCGTTCCCGCTCGTCAACATGGCCGGCATCGGCGGAATGCTGGTGCCCTGGGCGATCGTGGGCGCCGTACTCTTCCTCCACCAGCCGCTCGACCTTCCGGTCTTTCTCGGTCAACTGACATCGGAGGAGATCACCTACACCGTGGCCCCGCCGGCCCTGCTCAACATGTTGCTGCTGGACGATTCGATCCTCGCCGGCGTCGATCTTTCCCATCTGCGCAAGATCACCTCCGGCGCCGCGCCACTCGATCCCTGGATGGTGCAGGGTTGGGATGAACTCGGGGTGGAGATCGTCAATGCCTTCGGATCCAACGAGGGGGCCGCCCTGCTCTCCACGGCGACGTCCGTTCCCGACCCCAAGCTCCGGGCCCGGTACTTCCCGCGGCCGTCCGCGGAAGGCATCGAAGTCCGCCTCGTCGACCCGGACAGCGAGGACGACATCAACGAGACGGGTCGACCCGGCGAACTTCGCTTTCGTGGTCCGACCGTCTTTGGTGGCTACCTCGACGCGTCGGGCGCCGAGTTCGATGACGCCGGCTTCTTCCGCACCGGCGACATCTTCGAATGGGCCGACACCTCCTCGGACCCTTGGCTCCTTCGATTCGTCGACCGGGCCAAAGACATCATCATCAGAGGCGGCATGAAAATCTCCGCCGCAGAGCTCGAAGGACTGATCGCAGCCCACGACTCCGTCGCCGACTGCGCGGCGATCGGTTACCGCGACGCGTCACTCGGCGAAAGAGTCGGCATCTTCGTGGCTCCCGCCGGCGACCACGAGCCGTCGTTGGAGACGATCGTCGCTCATCTGAGGAACATGGGCATCGCCAGCTACAAGCTCCCGGAGCGACTCGAGATCGTCGACGCCCTCCCCCGCAACGCGCTCGGCAAGATCGCCAAGAACGATCTCCGTGATCGCTGGCGCACCACCGAGGAGAACTCATAATCGACTTCAGCGGCCAAGTGGCCATCGTGACCGGCGCAGGCAAGGGCATCGGGCGTGAGATCGCGATGGCTCTGGGGTCCCGTGGTGCTTCGGTGGTGGTGAACAACCGTTCCCGAGCCGGTGCGGATCCCGCCAGCGATGTTGTCGCTGAGATCAAGCGGGCCGGTGGTGTTGCGGTTGCCGAGCGCAGCTCGGTGGAGGCGCCGGGTGCCGCCGACGCGCTCGTGACTGCTGCGCTCGACAACTTCGGACGCCTCGATCACGTGGTTGTCAACGCGGCGATCGTCGACCGAGCGACATTTGCCAACGCAGACTCCGACCGGTTCAGACACGTGATTGAGATCGACTTCATGGCTCCGGTCGCCCTCGCTCGCGCCGCGCTCGCCGAAGTCCAGAAACGGTCGGGCCGCTTCCTGTTCATGACATCGACCGCCGGCGCCTACGGCGAGTTCGGTGCTTCGTCGTACGCCGCGGCCAAGGGCGCACTTAATGCATTCGCGAAGACACTGGCCCTCGAACACGCCAGCGACGGCGTGAAGGTGAACCTGCTGTCCCCCTACGCGCTGACCCAGATGACCGAAGGCTTCGTCACCGACGAACAAGCCCAAGCCCTCTCACCCGACCGGGTGGTACCGGCTGCTATATGGCTGCTCGGCCCGGACGTCCCGGTCACCGGCGCCACCATCGTCGCCGCCGCCAACACCTTCCGCCCCCTGGTCACCGGCGAGGCAACCGGGGTCGCGTTCCCGACCAGCACCACCGTGACCGACGACCGATTCGCCCAGGCAGCCAATGAGGTCCTCGATCTCGACGGTTGGATCAGCCATCCCGACGGGATCACCGCGTTCAGGCACCTGATGGCATCCACCGCCGAGAACGGAGACCAACGATGAACTGGACCGACCTCGCCGCCGCCCTCGCAGTCGGAGCCTTCATCGCCGCTATCTGGGTCATCGGACTGTGGCTGCTGTCGATCGCCCGCCGCGACATCTCGATCATCGACGCCGTCTTCACCCTCATCGAAGTCTCGATCATCGGAATCGCCGGCGTCGCCATGGGATCGGCACCTGACGCCCGCAAAGCGCTCATCTTCGGCCTGCTGTGCCTCTGGTCGATTCGCCTCACCGCCCACCTCGGATGGCGCAAATGGGGCGAAGGAGAAGACCCCCGCTACACCAAGCTCCGAGGCTGGGTCGACGAAGGCTGGCCATTCCACCGCCTTGCCCTGCGACAGGTCTTCGGCCTCCAAGGCCTCACCATGTACCTGCTAAGCCTCCCCGCCCTCATCGCCCTCACTGCCGAGGATCCCGGCTCGCTCGGCCCCGCCGCCTACGCCGGCACCGCGGTGTGGGCCATCGGCTTCCTCTTCGAAACAGTCGGCGACATCCAACTCGTCCGCTTCAACGCTGACCCCACCAACGAAGGAACCGTTCTCGACACCGGACTCTGGCGATACACCGCCCACCCCAACTACTTCGGCGAAGTCATGATGGCCTGGGGCATCTTCATCGCCACTCTCGACGTGCCCTGGGCCGCCCTCGGCATCATCGGACCCATCGCCTACACCGGCCTCGTCACCCGCATCACCGGCACCCCAACACTCGAGAAACGAGTCCGCGAAACCCGACCCGACTACGCCGCATACCTCGAACGCACCAGCTCCTTCTGGCCCCGCCCCCCACGCCCGACCAACTGACATCAACAACACGACACTCACGGGTGTCGTAGAGGCTCGGGCTACTGAATCACGACCTGATCGGCCGAGGTCTGCTGCACAACCGGGTGGCACCCTGCAAGTTGTGGCGCCACTTCGAGCCGGCATTAGCAATCCATTTTCAGAACGACACCCCTCAACGACGAAAACCACCTCTGAGCAGAGCAAACGCTAGTTCGTCGAAAAGGGCGTCAGATGCAAGTTATCCTTCCGACGCCGACCGGGCGTTTACGGCATCTGGCGACGTCCAGCGCGCAATCTGTGTCGGAGGGGGGACTTGAACGCCCCTAGTCAACGCGACCGACACCTAAACCTCCAATGGATGATTCACCCCATAATCCCACCTGAGTACGACACGTCATTGGCGTTGAGTGAGCGGACGCGTAGTTGGTCCGCTTGGGACTAGGACTGGAGGCCCTACTTGAGCGGTCACAATTCCCTGCGAGTGTGCCATTGAAAACCTTCATTGAGGGTGATCGTGGCTGCTTCGATCTCCCCACCCACTGTGGGAAGCACCCCCCTGATGGTTTGTGAAAGTGTCTGCACCGCAACAAGCGATCGAGCAGTATCAACAAGGGTTGCCAGCGGCAAGACTGCCACGGTCGCTCGCGCTGGCCCAAGTTTCGTATCCCAAGAGACTCTGCTTTCTTCCTCGCTCATAGCGGCTCTCAGTGCCACCGGGTCAAGCAACGTCGTCTTCTCTTCGGAACCGTCTTCCGCTTCCGCTGCATCCACCAAAGAATCACCAATGCGGCCAAGAAAAGCTCTTGCTGTCAGTTCTGATGATTTCTGGTCGTAGCCCTTCAGAATCAGTGCTATCTGGTCGTCTTGGGCTTGGGTGTAGATCAGGCCATACCCAAAACCATCGGCCTGAGCGTGCTCAACAAATGCGGGTCGACACCAGATGTGGTCCTCAATCGCCCCACCAGTCTGAAGAGTCGCTACGCCTGGAAGCAAATCTCTGGAGCCATAGCCAATAAAAGCAAGTTCGGCTTTGCCTCCGCTCGGAAAGCTGGTGGACTTCTCAATCGTGTGCCGGAGAAACCACCGGACCTCATAGTCAATCTCTTCCGACCACTGAAGACCTTCGAAATGGTGGGCAACCAGATTGGACAGACCCGGCCTGTGCTCTTCAGTCTCCTCCCACAATCGGTCGAAGATCGATTCGACCATCTCAGATGAGATCGATCCCAGAGATTCACTACCAGCAATCCAAGCATTCTTCTCTCGGAGAGTCTGAAGTGTGATTTCGGCAGGCTCTCCTTCTGGAGCGTTCTCAACTGCTAGTTCAATCGCCTGTCGAAGAAGTTCGAGTTGGCCTGCTAGATAACTCAGCGCCTCTTCATCC